>Ga0154754_112_pt6 | contig 1135 bp, 1 predicted proteins | sample Rifle2008BG16ft_FD_105762 | JGI IMG/M metagenome (GOLD analysis project Ga0154754, IMG submission 105762) | Candidatus Woesebacteria bacterium RBG_16_41_13 | reverse complement strand
TGCGCAGGTGATTTCATATATTGCCTACGTCCCCGCGTTTTATTTCGTCAAAGTTGTTGAGTTTTTCGCCAAAATTCCGATTGAGCAGATAAGTTTTGGCAAGGGAAATATGCTGGCAGTTCTAATCTTTTATCTTTTAATTTTTATTTTGCTTTTCGTATGGATGCAAAAACCAAAATCACCGCGACACTAGCCGTAATTTTTGCAGGGCTTGGACTTCTTTTGATTTTATCCTTTCAAAACTGGGGCAAATTCCGCCTGATTGCCTGTGATGTAGGCCAGGGTGACGGCATGCTTTTGGTTTCTCCTTCGGGTAAACAAATCGTTGTCGACGGCGGGCCGGGTACAAAAATTGCCGACTGTTTGGGGCAAAATATGCCTTTTTCGGACCGCACCGTCGAGCTTGTGGTTTTGACTCATGCCGAAAAAGACCACATAGAAGGGCTTCTGGAAGTTCTGGCGCGCTACAAGGTCAAAATGGTTGTCGAAACTAAGGTAAATAAGGGCTCAGGGCTCTATCTCGCATGGCAAAAAGCAGTTGAGAATGAAAAAGCCAAAGTTTACGTTGCCAAGTCAGGCGATAGGTTGTCTATTGACACGAAACAAGGTCAGACCTTGTCATTGGATATTTTGTGGCCGGATGCGCAAAAGCTAAGTCTATGGCAAGCATCACCGCCTTCGGACTTAAACGAATCGGCAATAGTTATGAGGGTGACTTACGGTTCTTCGACAGGCTCAGGATTTTGCGCGTATTTGACGGGCGATATACCCAAAGAAACCTTACAAGGATTAATTGATAGGAAATGCCAGGTTTTAAAAATTAGCCATCACGGTTCCAAAACCGGTACAAATGAAGAAATTCTAAACGAGGTCTCTCCTCGTTTGGCAATAATTCAAGTAGGCAAAAATTCTTACGGACATCCGACAAAAGAGATTATTGATTTGTTAACATCAAACGCAGTAAAAATACTTCGCAACGATACAAACGGCATCATTGAAATTACGAGTGATGGCAAGTCTTTCAAAGCAAAATCCGAAAAATAATGTTACAGTATGCTTCCTTATTATATAGTAGTTTATAGTATTACTTATTTTAATAATGATCAATTACTCAAATATCTCTTGTTTTTGCTAT
>Ga0154754_112_pt4 | contig 2154 bp, 2 predicted proteins | sample Rifle2008BG16ft_FD_105762 | JGI IMG/M metagenome (GOLD analysis project Ga0154754, IMG submission 105762) | Candidatus Woesebacteria bacterium RBG_16_41_13 | reverse complement strand
AACCATCACATTAAATTTATAGAATACATTTTAATCTTGTCCGCACGCAACCCCACCCCATAGTTTGTCAATTTAGATTCGGTTTTGTATAATTCCGCTATGGAAATGCCTCGTTCTTCAGAAACAAGACCAGATGCTGAGATGACCTCTAGGTCATCGAATGTAAGAATAGTTCAGCTTACACCAGAAGATTGGGAGAGCTTACGTAAATTGAAACTGAGATCGCTCCAGCAGGAACCGATTGCCTTCTTAAATTACCAAGATGGCATGGATACGTACTTAGAAAGAACCGAATATGAGTGGAGAAAAAAACTGGATGAACAAGCGTCATCTACTGTTTATGTTTTTGCAGAGGAGAATGGTGAATTCATAGGAATGGTAAACGCCCTTATTAATCAAAAGGAGAAAGAAGCATTAATACAGCATCTGTACGTAGATCCGGAACACCGCGGACAGATGGTAGGAAAGCGGCTTTTGGAAAATCTGCTTCAAAAGCTAAAAGACCGGGGTAATATCGAAAAAGCAAAGCTTGCTGTTTTGGAAACGCAGAAACCGGCCATCAGACTCTATGAAAGTTTGGGTTTTGAAAAGACGGGTGAGATTTTAGTCATGAGAGGCGATAGGCATTACAAATCATTCAGGATGGAATTGGTTTTGTAATGTCCTCAAATCGTCCCGCACGCAACCCCACCCCATAGATTGTTAATTTGGTTTCAGGATAGTATAATTCCGCCCTATGCCCAGCGAGAGAGAAATACCTTATTCCAAACGAGAAAGACCGTTTGCACCGGTTGGTCAGTCTTTTAAACCGCTTGCCGATTGGAATTTCGAATTGAAAGAGGGAAGTAAAGTCTTCAAGAACGCAATGCAGGAGTTTTTTATAGAAGGAGTCCCCGATCACATAATTGCTGTACAGCTCGAAACCTGGAAGCCTGTTGGTGTTCTTATTGATGAAGGATATGTTCAGCCTCGGGTAAGATGGACCGGTAGGTATATTACACCTAATGGTTTGGTTGATGCTTCCGGTGATAAGGATTTGGCAATTGATACTCTAAGACAAAACCCATACCATGCGACGCTTCACATCAGAAGATTCGATGTTCGGGAGAATCCAAACCTGAAAGTTGATGCGCAATTACTGGGGCAAAATGGAAAAGTAGTCGTGAATGCACGATTTGGAATCGGCATGGGGTGGCATATTGAAGAATCAGGTAAAAATCAGTTCGGACACTATACTGTCGGCACCGAGGGTTTTAGCTTGCCTAGGCGCAGGAGAATTTACCCTTTGGTCTTGCCGCAAAATGAAGAATATTTAAGAAATAATTTCTCTATAACAGTTACAAGGAAGGTCTAGCTTCTCAAATTATTCTTCCGCAATAATCTATAAGACAGCCGGTATATTTTCGATTTAGACTGAGAATATTAGAAATTAATGCTTCGTATGACAATAACTTGACAATACAAAAACTTCTATATATACTACCCCATAGTTTGTATATTAAGCTAACATGATTAAAAAGATCACGGCTATTTTTACACTTTTAAATCTGCTCTTGTTTGTCAATCCCGTTTTGGCAATTGGCACAAATTCGCAAGTCGCCAAGCAGTATAATATTCCCGATTCTGCCGTTCAAATTTCCGATAATGTCTACAGTTTAGGAAAAGCAAAGGATCCGAAAACAGGCAAAGATGTCGAGGGGTTTGCCGTCATCCATTATAAAAATCCCGAAGGTAAAATATCCGGAGTCTCCCAAGCAAAGAAGAAGAATACGTGTTACGGATATCTTTCGACGGGAGCAAAATGGAAGACAGTTGAGCCATGGGTAATTAACCCAACCAACACGCGGGGCTTGCCTGGCGATTTTCTTTTTAACAGATTAACTTTCGAGATATCCAAGTGGGAGGATGCCGCGGACGGAGTAGTAGGTAACGGAAGAGGAGTAAACATCTTGGGAGACGGATCAATCACGGCTTCCGACTTATCACAATTTGCAAATACACTAAATAGTGTAAATGAAGTTTATTTTGCCGATATTACTACTCCCGGAGTAATCGCCGTAACGACTGTTTGGGGTTTCTGGGGCGGGGATATTGCAACTCGTGAAATAGTCGAGTGGGACCAGGTTTATAATGATGTGGGATTCGACTGGTCGA
>Ga0154754_106_pt3 | contig 3022 bp, 1 predicted proteins | sample Rifle2008BG16ft_FD_105762 | JGI IMG/M metagenome (GOLD analysis project Ga0154754, IMG submission 105762) | Candidatus Woesebacteria bacterium RBG_16_41_13 | reverse complement strand
AGTCAATCCACCAAGTTCCTGAATAAACCGACGCGCCTACAAACAAAGAAACAATAATAAATGTTCTTGTAAATAGTATAAAGTCAAATTTATTAACCGTATAGTCTGCGGAATATATTTGGTTAGGATAGCTTCTTGTGGCCCAAGCCAGCCTCGAGGAAGCAAGATTCATGTTTAAACCCTTAAGTACACAGTAAACACCGGAGGGGCTCAATTTAAAATCCGGATAAGTTCTAGAGAGCTTTTCGGCTATCGCGTATTTGGAAGCATTGGGAAATTTTGAAAATATCTTCTTAACCTTAGAAACATGATCGTGAGTAATTCTCTTTTTTGCGCCTCTGCTAAAAGTTTGTGACAAACTAGGCTCAAGCACTTTGCCATTTCCAAGCCATCGCCTATATATCCTATAAAAAGTATCTCTTGAGACTCCAGCTTCGCGACAGGCTCGGGAAACGGCTAAACCGTCCTTTGTTACTCTATCGAGTAATTTTTTCTTTTCTTCAAAACTAAGTCTCTTTGCTTGGGCAGGCATTTCAGTAATATATCTTTAACCTATAAAAAAGTGTATGACATATTAAAAACCAAGTTCAAGTAGCAATTTCACCAACCGCCGATGTAAGTAAAAGAATATTTGAAAGTAAGACCTATAACATAGATGCACTTATGCCGTGTAATTTTCAAACTGTTAATTACCGATGAAGTTATCAACAAATAAGCAACAGCTATTAACATTACTACAGGATAGTTACTATTGCTCAACTTAAAGACATCAAAGTACAACTAATACCTGCCAAACTCAATCTCTTATATATAGATAATATACGCGGAAATAAAATAGACTCTTTTTGTGAAAAGTTGATATTAACTTATAATATCAACTCGCAGCCTTCAGAAATTAATTCTGAACAATACCTATAATTTTGAAATGAAGCTAAATTTTTTAAAATTACGTATATATTAAGCCTTCTTGACTAATATTTTTGAGGTCTTCTTTTGGTTTTAAATTTAATATCGGGGTCATTGCGTCAACTTCTTGCTCAACTATCTCTCGGCTATTAGGAGGAAATAGCCAAAGGGCAGTAAAAACCCCAACTATATAACCTATGGTAAATAAAGCAAATAAAAACATTGTTTAAAATTAGGGTCAGGAATTTCTTTTGTAGGCAGGTCAAAAGAAGTTACATAAAATTCTATTTCTACTATTTATTTTGTCAACCAAATCTTAGTGCATCACCATAATCTTATCTTTATACGATATTTTTCTGTTGACATAAAAATATCCTCTGATATATTCTGACCTCTTTCGATTAATTTTTTAACTATTTTTGGAATAAACAAAATTAGTGGCAGAATTCCTAAATTGGAGGTTATACCGCCGCTAAGCAGGTGGACATAACTGACAGCGGTTTTCATTGATATCAAAGTCACTGGACTTTAATTGATCCATCTTCGCCTTTTAAAACTCCATGAAACAATCAGTAAAGCCGGTATTGCTAATCCCGCAAATTCAGGCACCACTAACGTCTGGTCGTTTGCAGAAATATTAGATAGATACTGCAAAAGCAAGATATCGGTTTTTATTGTATCCTCAATAGGACTGGTGGTGTACTCACGGGTTAAACTGACGTCATAATCAAGCGAGGCCCGGGTGTAGTAAAGATCGGGTGAGCCATTGACCGAGTACTGCCTCCAGTTAGTGGGTATAGCAGACCAGTAGACTGCTCCGTCTGCTGTCAGGTTAGATGTGCCATCTGTGAAGCCGGAAACACTTTCCAGATCTCCCCAACCTGTCCCGTTCCAATACTCCCAGTTAAGGTCAAGATTGCTGCCTGCACCCAATGTTGCCAGATCAATATTAGTCCCCGAATACTGGGCATCACTTCCAAAATACAAATACTCTCCCCGCTCGCTGGAGTCTTTTTCGGCAAAGGAGAAAGTGTAGTCATTGGTGGAATCAAACAGATACTCGTCAGCATCAGCCGTATCCCCGCCTTCGGCAAGCTTTGCCAAGGTCGCAGTGCCACCACTCCCATTAAAGTCATAAATATTAAACTCATCAATGATGCAATTACATTCAACTGTCCCGGCATCACCGTTGTTACCCAAGTTGAATGTTGTCCCGGGAGTAACACTGGTACCGGTAAAGCCGCTGGCGTCAGTTGAAGTTGGTTTCGTTCCATTGATATAGATAATCATTTCATCAGCAGTTGCTCCGGCAGCATCATCCCATTCAAGTCTGATGTGAATCCAATCATAAGCTTCCCAGACATAGTAGGAATTGGTTACCGACTCTGTATACGTTGTGGCTCCTTCGTCAATGAGAAACTCAAGAATATTCTCAGTAGTTTTGCGGAAGCGAAACTGGTCTGTCCCGTCAGTAATGTCAAAGTATGTCCGCTCAACTGACTCAGCATTTGGAGTATAAGGCCTGAACCAAAACTCCAATGCCCCTTTAACATAATCTATGTCAGTTCCTGCCGTAGCTGTAAATATCGCGTTATCTCCATCAGTATTAAATTCCAAACCGTTGCCATATTTTCCGGTAACAAAACTTGCTCCTTGATTAGTCAGGTTTCCTCCAACATCAGAAGTTGTGCTTTCCAAAGTTGAATACCAACTCAAATCCTGTGCCCAGTATGAAGACGAGACGGGTTTAAAATCAAGATTATAGTCAGTTCCCTGAGTAATGGTTGAGCCTTCAAGTGTAACGGTTCCAGGCAACGTGTTTTGCCGATAGCCTTTTATTTTGTAAAAAGGCTTGTGGCGGTTCATTGCCGAAACAACTATATTGTCAGCATGCCCCACGACGGACAACTCTCCGCTTGAAGGGATACCGGTAAAGGTAGTAGCTGTAGCATCTGTGTAACTAAACTTGTCTCCGTCAATATATGCCACATAGGTAACGGAACCTCCTCCATCATCAAATCCCGTAGTTGAGTCAATGGTTATTGAAGTTGCTCCTGCCGAAACTGCACCGTTTAAGGCTGTTGAAGCGTTACTTCCTCCGTCAATGTCAATATTT
>Ga0154754_103_pt4 | contig 4403 bp, 3 predicted proteins | sample Rifle2008BG16ft_FD_105762 | JGI IMG/M metagenome (GOLD analysis project Ga0154754, IMG submission 105762) | Candidatus Woesebacteria bacterium RBG_16_41_13 | reverse complement strand
AAAATCGAGTATCCTAAAATACTGCTTGACGCGGAGCTTTCTAAAATGACGGGCGAGATCAAAGAAAACCTCTCCGGCATGGGGATTTCCTGGGAAAATTATCTCGAACATATCAAGAAAAAAGAAGAGGATCTTGCCAAAGAATGGGAAAAAGAAGCCGACAGGAGAGTCCGCTACGGGTTAACGCTTAGGCAAATAGCAATTACGGCAAATATCCAGATTGCGCCGGAAGAATTGGAAAAAGAAGTCGAACTTATAATGTCCAGATATCAGGCCGAGGACAAATCTAAACTTGACCGGCAAAGACTCGAAGATTATGCTTATGGTATCTTGCGTAATGAAAGGGTTTTTATAGCCCTAGAAACTTCTGAAGTAAATTAAAGTTAAAGAATATATTATGCAAGACGAATCAATGTCATATTTAATTCCAACAGTCATAGAAAAATCACAATTCGGAGAGCGCGCTTACGATATTTACTCGCGCCTGCTTAAAGACCGTATAATTTTTTTGGGCGGGCCGATCAATGACGCGGTCGCGAATACGGTAATCGCGCAAATTTTATTTCTTGAGCTCGAAGACCCAAAACAAGACATCCAACTTTATATAAATTCGCCTGGCGGATCGGTTTCAGCGGCTCTTGCGATATACGATACAATGCAGCACGTAAAATCAGACGTCGCAACCATTTGCATAGGGTTCGCGGCTTCTGCCGCCGCAGTGCTTCTGGCTTCAGGGGCTAAAGGAAAAAGATACGCTCTCCCAAACTCGCAAGTAATGATCCACCAGGTCTTCGGAGGTGCCGAGGGGACTGCGGCCGACGTTAAAATTGTGGCCGACTATATTATTAAAAACCGCGAACGAGTCAATAAAATTCTCTCCAAGCACACCGGAGAGCCGCTCTCCAAAATAGAAAAAGACACAGACCGTGATTTTTATATGGACGCCGAAGAAGCAAAGATATACGGCATAGTTGATAATATTATCAAAGCGAAAAACAGCCCGGGAATGCTGAACAAAAAAGAAGCCAAAACCGAGAAAGAAACAAAAGCTATTTTTATAAAATAGATTTTTATCCTCCGTCCTTTTTAACCGGAGGATCTTTGCGTAAAGAAAGCCAGAAGTAAGAGAAGTCTCCTCCGTCCCTCCTTCTGAGGATCCCCGCAAGGGGGATAACGGCCTCGTGCCCAAGACTTCTCTTACTTCTGGCTTTTTTTATTTTCAAAACTTCGTATATTTCTTAAAACTCATTCTCGCCAAGTGTTTTCGGAAGCACAGAAATTTTCTGCTGAAAATTTCCTCTGTTTCGCGCCAGACCGCGCTCACATAAGGCTTCCGAGAAACACTTGCCTGCGATGAGTTTTAAGAAATCATCAATTTTTCTCTAAAATCCGCTCCAAAAGACTGATGCCAGTCATCTCAACCGGAACCGGTAGGTCCATTAATTTAAGAATTGTGGGCGCCACATCAGTTAAAACTCCGCCGACTTTGTGTAGTTTCTCATAACTTTCCTCTTCTTTTCGCGGTTTTTTCAGTTTAAATTCATCCGCTACCAAATAAAAAGGCACCGGATTTAATGAATGCTTTGTGCGCTTCTCTCCAGTCACCCGGTAACGTTTCTCTTCGGCATTCCCGTGATCTCCTGTAACAATTAAAGTCCTCCCAAGCTCCAAACTTTTTTTGACAATCTTGCCTGCGCAATGATCAAGCGTTTCGAGAGCCTTAACAGTTGCTTCAAAATTGCCGGTATGCCCGACCATGTCGCCGTTGGCGAAATTAATCAGAACAAAATCATAGTCTGCCATTTTTTTAAGCACCGTCTCGGTAATTTTTTCAACAGACATTTCAGGCCTTTCGTCGAAATTTACGCCCGGCGCCGAGGGAATCAAAATCCTTTCCTCGCCAGGAAAAGCCTCTTCGGTGCCTCCGTTGAAAAAATAAGTAACATGGGCGTACTTCTCGGTCTCCGCAATATGCAACTGCTTTAATCCAGCTTGGGAGATTACGCGCGAAAGAGGCCATTCTACGTCAATCGGCGGAAAAGCCACGAGAACTTTCTCGCCTTTTTCGTATTGAGTCATTGTGACAAAGATAAAATTTTCAAGTTTTTTCCGAAAAAAATTATCAAAACCATCGTCTGTAAAGGCTCGGGTCAGCTCTCTGGCTGAATCTTCGCGAAAATTAAAAAAAACGCACGCATCGCCCCCGGAAATTCTGCCAACCGCACTGCCGGAACCATCTTTAAGCGAAGCCGGCTCAATAAATTCATCCGTTATCCCTTTCGCGTACTGACTTTTTATATATTCCGCCGGATCTTCATAAAAAACGCCTTTACCATCAACAAAAAGATTGTATGAGATCTCAATTTTATTCCAATTGGCGTCGCGGTCCATCGCGTAATTTCGCCCTATTACCGAAGCTATTTTGGCAAAAGGATAACGAGAAGAAATTCTTGCCATGAGTTCGCCAAAAAAAATCCCGCCCTCTATGTCCCGCGAGTCTCTTCCGTCGGTAAACAAATGCAAAAAAACCTGCTCCAGATTTTCTCGTTTTGAAAACTCAAGCAAGGCGTATAAATGATCGGCGTAAGAATGCACTGATCCCGACGAAAAAAGTCCAATTAAATGAAGTTTGGAATTATTTTTTCTGACATGATCGACGGCTTTTAGAAGCGCCTCATTTTTAAAAAAAGACCCGCTTTGAATAGATATGGAAATTCTCGGCAAGTGATGCCAAATCTCCCTTCCGGAACCAATAGTCAGGTGGCCTACTTCAGAATTGCCCTCCTCTCCCCAAGGGAGCCCTACAGCGAGGCCCGAAGCCTGCAGGCTTGTAATCGGAAAAAATTTATCTAAAAAATTAAAAGTGGCCAATTTTGCTTGAGAAAATGGCGAATCCGAGACTTGCGGTACGCCAAACCCATCAAGAATCAAAAGCACTACTTTTTTCGGCTCTTTTTTGTTTGCGCCAAGCATCTTTCCATGTTATCATTCAAACATTAATATTTGTAACTAACTTTGGAAATTTCAGTGATAGGGAAACTACAATATGAATTTATTTTCGCCATGGATAATGGCGCTAATTGGGGCGCTTGCCGGAATAGTCACGGGCTATATTTTAAGACAATTTGTTGCTCAATTTCGCAAAGACTCGGTAGAGTTGGAAGTAAAAAAGCTTCTACTCGACGCTAAAACTGACGCGGCAAAAAACATAGACGAGGCCAAGCTAAAAGCTGAGAAGCTTTTGGTTGAAGCGAGGCGCGAGGCCAAGGAGCGCGAATCGCAAATTAGAAAGTTGGAAGAAAAGCTTCTTGAAAAAGAAGACTTGGTGGAAAAAAGAAGATCGGATCTGGACAGTGAAATTAATTTACTGAAGAAAAAAGCTGAAGAAATCAGAAAAATCAGGGAAGACGCCGAGAAAATCGAGGATAGAAAAAGGGAGGAATTGGAAAAAATCGCCGGCTTAACCGAAGAAGAAGCCAAAAACCAGCTTCTTGGTTCAATCGAGAAAAAATTCGAGTCGGACATTCTTGCAAGAATACAGAAAATGGAGCTTTTTGGACAGGAAAAACTTGAGGAAAAGGCAAAAAATACTCTGGCAACCATAATCCAGCGCTTGGCCTCCTCTACAGCTTCGGAAGTCTCGACAACATCGGTAAGTATTCCGTCGGAAGATCTGAAGGGAAAGATCATCGGAAAAGAAGGACGAAATATAAGGGCGCTTGAAAGAGCGGCTGGCGTTGAAATTATAGTGGATGAAACTCCTGGCTCAGTAATTATTTCAAGTTTTGATCCGGTAAGAAGGCATATCGCGAAAATCGCGCTTGAAAACCTGATTGTTGACGGAAGAATCCAGCCCGCGCGCATTGAAGAAGCTGTTGACAAGGCAAAAACGGAAATTGAAAAAATAATCAAAGACGCCGGCGAGAAGGCCTCTTTCGAAATCGGAGCTTTTGATATTGACCCGCGCCTTCTGATGTTATTAGGACGGTTAAAATTCAGGACATCATACGGACAGAACGTGCTTCAGCATTCAATCGAGATGGCGCATATGTCCGGAATGCTCGCGGCAGAGCTTGGTGGGGATATAAACATCGCGAAAAAAGGCGCGCTTTTGCATGATATCGGCAAAGCAGTGGACCACGAAATCCAGGGGACGCATGTTGAAATTGGCAGAAGAATTCTGCAGAAATTCAATGTTGATCAGCGCGTAATCCAAGCCATGCAGTCGCACCACGAAGAATATCCTTACGAAACGCTCGAATCTATTATTGTGCAAACAGCAGACGCCATTTCCGCCTCAAGGCCTGGAGCAAGGCGCGACACAGTTGAGAATTATCTTAAGCGCCTGGAAGAGCTCGAAAGCATAGCGAGCTCTTTTGAAGGGGTTGAAAAATCATACGCGA
>Ga0154754_112_pt3 | contig 4462 bp, 3 predicted proteins | sample Rifle2008BG16ft_FD_105762 | JGI IMG/M metagenome (GOLD analysis project Ga0154754, IMG submission 105762) | Candidatus Woesebacteria bacterium RBG_16_41_13 | reverse complement strand
GCAGTAATAAGACGATGTACGGTTATGCTACATACGGTGAAACTAAGAAAAGTACTCTTGAGCAGGGTGATATCCGCGGAATAAACCTCCTTTACTAGATTAATTCTTTAAAGCAATAATCATGCGAAATAACAGCATGGAAATTAGGCCGAAAAAGAAAATAATCGCCTTTTTCTTGCAAGGGTGTTTGATTTTGGGGTATTCTTTAATTAGATGCCTGCCCGGTCTGCAAAGAGCAAGGATACTCCTTTATTCGGGAAATTTAAAGCAAGGCTTGAGTCAAAGCCTCAGGACACGTTAATTTACATAGGTTTTGCCTTAATCGCCCTTTTTTTTATTCTCGCATCTTTGGCGCCGGATCTTAGCAGTAAATTCGGTTTTCTTTACCTTAAAAAGCAGCTTCAGCGGATTTTTGCCGCAGGGCCTGTTGCTGTAGAGGCGGAAACCGGTACGGTTTCCGGACCTGTAAATGTGGTCAGCGATTCTACCGCTTCAGGGAACAAATATGTGCAGTTCGGGTCTGCCGGGAGCTCTTTCCAACCGTCTGTACCTTACTTTGCGACTTTTTACTATCAGTGGTATAAAAATCCCGGTTCGGACGGATCATGGAGTTATTGGAGTGATCACGCCAATACGCCACCAAGCGCCTGGTTTTCTCATTTTATCCCAGACGCAAATCCAAATAGTTTCGATCCTGCCGGGGAACTTTACAGCAGTAATGACTACAACAATTTTGAATGGCAGGTTGCTAAAATGGCCGAGGCAAAACAGGAAATTGCCATTGCCTCCTGGTTTGGTTCTTCAACCCGTGAGGATAATGCTTTTAAAAATATTATAAATTCATTTATGGGTAAACCAGATAATCCTTATCCTAATTTGAGGTGGAGTATGTACTATGAAGACGAAGGTTTTGGGGATCCTGCCGTATCAACGATTGTCAGCGACCTGACTTATATTAGAGACCGCTACACCTCAAGCCCGTATTTTTTCAAAATAGGCGGTAAGCCGGTTATTTTTGTCTATGCGGATGCCATTGACGGATCGGGTATGGCCCAGAGATGGAAAGATGCCAATAACCAGCTGGGCAATCCGTTCTACGTAGTTTTAAAGGTTTTTGCCGGATTTGCCACCGATACGAATCAGCCTGATTCCTGGCATCAGTACGCGCCTGCCACAAGAAGCGGTTCCCATGCCCCTTATTCGTCTTATGTCAGCCCGGGATTTTGGCTTGATGACGGATCTGCCGAACGGTTAGTCAGAAATCATGTCGATTTTGAAAATGCTGTGAAATCAATGGTTTCTGCCAATGTGACTTGGAAATTAACAGAAACCTGGAATGAGTGGGGTGAGGGAACATCCGTCGAACCCGGGGAACAGGTGAGGTTCAATTCATCAACAGGCAAAGATGAGCCGGACCCCAACGGTTACCAATTCAAGAATCTTTACATAGATATTTTAAATAGAAATTTACCGCCTTTAGAGCAGGGAACCGGCCGCTGAAAAAAGAAAACATGCAAAAAAACCCTTTAGTTCTATTTATTATTGCTTTGTGCGGGATTGCCTTAATCGGCTCCTTTATTTTATTGATTACTATTGCAAGAGAAAATGCCGGACGAAATGTTGACCAAACATCACAACAAAATATCCCAAAGCTTGAAGTAGCAACCGACCCCAGCTTTCCGGAAATTAAAGGCCAGGTAATCTCCGGATTCCCGGATTTTCCAGTTTATCCCGGTGCGGCTCTGATTGCTTCGGCCAAAACAAACCGGGCGGATCAGCCGGATACAGGTTACAGAGTTAAGTGGGAAGCTCAAGATTCGGTTATTTCCGTAATGAATTGGTATCAAGACGAACTGTCTAACAACGGCTGGACATATGAGGTTCCCAACGATCCGAATGCGACCGGTGAACAAGTGCCCCAAATTAACAAAGCCGGATGGGAAGGATTTGTAGAATCCGAACTTGAAGACGGAGTCACAGAGATTGTTGTCGAGGTGAGAATTACAAAATAGCTGAATAAAATGAAAAGTTCAGGTAAAATCACAGCAGGTGTCATCTTAGCCTCGCTTATTTTTATATCTGTTTATTTAGTGATATTTTTAAGTTCAGAACCTGGAACAGTCCATGCTCAGACTCCTGTCTCATTTACATTTGGTGTTGCCGGAGATTATGCCAATGGGAGCAATTTCCACGCCACTGCTGCCCAGGTGAAGGCACAAAACCCTGATTTTCAACTGGCTGTGGGAGATTTGGCCTACTCTACTGTTGAACAAAGCTGGTGCAATTATTGGAAGAATACTGCTCTCTACAATAACATTTTGATTGTCGCCGGCAATCACGATAGTGGGGAGAGTTCGTCAGGTAATATTAATACCTATGTCCAATATTGTCCTTACACATTAAGTAGTCTTCTGACCGGGACGTATGGGAAACAATATTACTTTGATTATCCGGCTACAAACCCGATTGCTCGGTTTATTCTCACTTCAGCCGGGTTAAGCGGCAGCTACATTGGGTTTGATACTAATTATAGGGCAGGCAGTCAGGGATATAATTTCACCCAAAATGCCATCGATGACGCTCGGGCCAAAGGTATTAAGTGGGTAATTGTCGGTACCCACAAAAATTGCCTTTCCATGGGTACTAAAAGCTGTGAGATTGGAACCGACCTGATGAACCTTTTGATCAACAAACGGGTTGACATGGTATTGCAAGGACATGACCACAATTACCAAAGAAGTAAACAATTATCTTGTGCTCAAACCAATTCTTATAACTCTTCCTGTGTAGCCGACGATGGAGCCGATGGTCAGTATACAAAGGGCGCCGGAACAATATTTCTCATCGCCGGTAACGGCGGACAGGGGATGTATTCGATAAACACCGGTGATTCCGAAGCCGGTTATTTTGCCAAATGGATGGGTTCTAACATTAATTCGACTTACGGTTTCACCAAATTTAGCGTTTCCGATACCCAGATCAGCGCCCAATTTATTCGTTCGGCCGGAGGTACTTTTGGGGATTCTTTTACTATCTTGAGTAGTCCCGGTTCGACTCCTTCACCATCGCCATCTCCAACGCAAAACCCGGATTTGGTGGTAACCGATTTTTCTTGGAATCCGGCTGCTTCAGCTGTAGGGAATAACGTGAGTTTCACTGCCACGATTAAAAACCAGGGAAGCGGGGTTACTCCTGCAGGGACAATCCACGGTGTCGGATTTTTTGTAGATGGTTCGTTATCGGCCAATACGTGGTCGGATACTTACACAAGTTCGATTCCGCCAGGAGCGTCTGTCAGCTTGACTGCTAATGGTCCTCCATGGATAGCAACTGCAGGCACACATAATATCGTTGCGCGCGTTGATGACGCCAACAGAATAATTGAGTCCAGTGAAACAAATAATACATTGCAAAAGACGTTTACAGTTACCTCAACAGTTTCTTCACCCTCTCCTTCACCAGTATCTTCGCCACTTCCGGTTTGTACACCGGTATCGACAAGTTTAGGAGCGGTAGAAACAACTATGGATGTTACGGAGCAGGGTACATATAAAGTATGGAGCAGAATTTCGGCACCCGACAGTGCGGCAAATTCATATTTGGTGCAAATTGATAATAATTGTCCAATTGTAGTTGGAGACAAGGCCGGAATGCCCAGTAATAATTGGACATGGGTTGATTATAAAGAAGGTAATGATGCCAGCAAAATAACAGTATCTTTAACTTTGGGCAATCATGCTTTAAAGTTAATTGGAAGAGAGCCCGGGGTTAAACTTGATAGGGTAATATTATCGAAAGATATCAATTGCACACCGCAGGATAAAGGAGATAATTGTTTGTCTATCCAACCTTCACCTACACCTTCACCCTCATCCTCACCTTCGCCAAGTCCTACTTCACCGCCTGTTTCCGCGGATTTTGATAAGGATGGATTTACCGATGCAGAGGAAACCTTCGTGGGAACTGATCCTGTGGATGCCTGTCCGGATAACCTTAACGACGATGCCTTTCCTGCCGACCTTGCTGCAAACGGGGTATATGGGAAACATGACGGTATAATTGATATCCTTGATGTTCTGCAGTTAAAATCAGCCTTTAATTCACGAGGTGGAGATCCAAACTATGTCAAGCGGAAGGATTTAAACGCAAACGGTGTAATTGATATGGAAGATGCCAATAGATTTAGACCCGTTTTCGGTTCGAATTGTAATCTAGGCAGCGGTCCGACAGTAACTGCCGATCAATTCAATAATTTGATTGCCGGAATAACCGGAACCGGTGATACCCAGTCACCCCAAGTTACAGTTCTATCACCAGTAAATGGAGATACGGTATCTCAAAAAGTATCAATCAGTGCTAAGGCATCGGATGACACAATAGTTACTAAGATGGAGATATACATCGACGGATCGGTTGTATTTATATTAGATAATGTGACGAGTATTAATTACGATTGGAATGT
>Ga0154754_102_pt1 | contig 7005 bp, 5 predicted proteins | sample Rifle2008BG16ft_FD_105762 | JGI IMG/M metagenome (GOLD analysis project Ga0154754, IMG submission 105762) | Candidatus Woesebacteria bacterium RBG_16_41_13 | reverse complement strand
GGCTCGGGCGTGCTGCCGGGCGTCTCGGTTGGCTCGGGCGTGGGGTCAGAGACCCACACGCATTTAGCCGGCCGAACGTCGGTCGGGTCGTAATCACAAACACAGACCACGTCCGGCGGGTTTCCCACCAAACTGTACTCGGGAGGACATGAACACTCCCAGTGCCCGGCGGGTTCCTCGGCCGACGCCGGTTGTGTTGCTCCGAAGAGCAACCCAATGAGCCCTGCGGCTCCGACGACCTTCTTTAACAGTGAACGCATGGCGTTCATTTTTTTTCTCCTCGAAATTTGGATTTTGCGCCCGTGTCGGTCGCCGCTTAGCAGCCTGCCCCTGCCTGCTTTTGCGGCTTCCAAACGGAACGCGCGGGAAAGTTGAAATTTGTGATTGACTAAGTATAAAAACTAATCTATCTTTAAAAGTATGATAACCGATAACGATGTGGCAAAAATCAGAAAGGCTTTAAAGCCTGATTTTGACCGGATGGTCACGAAATCTGATCTTGATCAACTTAGACAAGACACGAAATCTGATCTTGATCAACTTAGACAAGACACGAAATCTGATCTTGATCAGACGGAAAAGAATATCAAAAAATATGTCCACGAGGGAGTAGATGCTGTTGTTGATGGTATTGATAATATACTTCGAGATTATCAATTTGATTCACGCATCCAAAAACTTGAGAAAATTCACCCAGGTGGCCGTCATCATCAAATAGATTGACTTTTATGCAATCTCAACTTCCTTGCGCGCTCCGCTTGGTACTTTGCGTCAAGCAAGGGCAAATTTGTCTATTTAAGACAATTGTTTCAATCTCTCTTGTTAAAGTACTATCGCTTCGGGTTACACCTTTATATCTAGGCAAATCTAGATAAAAGAGCTTCGCCGAGAGCTTTAATAAACCCCTTATTCAGGGGAGAGTGGAGGCAAAACACGCTTTAGAGGTTTTGTCCCTATAATTTAGAGGGACTTGTGTCCTACCTCCACACCTCCCTGAACAAAAAAAGCCGCACAGAGTGCGGCTAGTTAAAAATTCTAACTAACTTTGAACTAACTAACGATCAGCTAGTTCAGCCCTCTAAAGCTTTACTATATTTGTTATTATATCACCTAAAGTCTCTTTTGTCAATACTATGGGACTTTATTGATACATTGTAATTATATCAAAAACAAGCCTAAAAATCAAGATATCGATTATCTTTGATACACCTTAATTATAGCACAAAAAGGTATATAAGTCAAGTATTATAGGGTGGTCTATTTACGTTATCTTAATACCAGTCTTTTTAATCTCGGAAGCAAGCGGATCATATTTGTTTTTGAAGTCCTTCGGGTTATACGGGTGTGGTTCAATCATGCTGTCTACTTTGAGAGCGATCCGTCCTAGTTTCATCATTTCTTCAAACGGTTTTTTACCGAAGATAGGCGAAACAACACAGATATCCAGGTCGCTGTCATACCTTGCTGACTTTTTAGCGTGGGAACCAAAAAGGATTAATTCATCTACAGGAACACCGGATTCCAGTAATACCTTTTTATATTTTCTTGCCAAGTCGACTGGCTTGCCTTTTAATAAAGTTTTTCGAGCCACTTGTAATACCTTCTAATAATTTTGAACCAGTTAGATGTATATTCCCTTATTGCGGTTTTGTAGAGTTTATATTTTATTTCGTCATATCTGGCTTGAACATGGAATTTGGTAATATCTGCCAGTTCATTTTCTTGATTTTTGGTCAAGTCAATTTTTGCTGCACTTGCCAATCCTACTAAGTTGTGGATATATGGTGGGGCAGAGTCGGTTTTTTTTGTAACTAAGCCTTTAAGCAGTTTTTCAAGAGCAAGTTGTCCTAAAAACAAAGCCCAGTCGAAATGGCCGAGTTTAAACATGTCTTGAGCAATTTTAAAATTTCTTTTTGCTCCCTCCCGCCAGATTTTAATTGCAGCTTTTTTGCTCATACCAAAGTATTATACCTCAGAGTCATAGATTGTTTTGTCTGGAGTGCTCTCAACCTCTTTAGCTTTTTTTGCTTCAGCCCGTGGTTCATTCTCCTGAACCTTACGGGCCCAGCGCTCGCGGGAGACTTTGATGACTTTATCTCTGTTTTGGTTTATTGACTTTGGAAGGGGTAGTGTTGTGGCCAGGAATGGCCGCATAATTTTGTCGTCAATAGTGAGTCTGACCGCGACCTGGTACCGGTCAAGGTTTACAAGGTCGCTTTCGCTAAAGACTTCGGCGAATTCGCGCTTTAGTGTTGCCGCATCGTCGGCTCCAGCCGAGAAAGAAACGATTGTCCCGGCGTTGCCCAAAATCGCGCTTTTGACTTCCTCGGGGATTTGGGCCGTATATTGATTGGCGAGCATAAGTGCGAGTCTGTACTTTCTCGCTTCTGACAAAATTTTAATGAATGAGGTTGTCGCGAAGTTTTGAAACTCATCGACATAAAGATAAAAGTCTTTCCGGTTTTTCTCCGGTATTGCAACTCTGTGCATTGCTGAAAGTTGGAATTTTGTAATGACCATTGCGCCAAGAAGAGCCGAGTTGTCTTCACCGAGTCGACCTTGAGAAAGGTTGGCAAGTAGTATTTTCCCCTCATTCATAATGTTTTCAATATCGATAGAGCTTTTGGGTGAACCGATGACGCGGCGGATCAGAGGCGAGGAGACAAACTGGCCGACTTTATTTAGTATCGGGCTTATGACTTCCTGCTGGGTCTCTGGTTTCCATCTTTCGTATTCGTCGGTCCAGAAGTGTTTTAAGACAGAGTCTTCAATTTTGGCAACCAACCTGTTTCTGAAAGATTTATCGGTGAGAATTGTAACAACGTCGCTTAAGGTTGTATTTGGTATTTCGGTGAGTGTCAACAGGGTGTTTCGCAAAATATACTCGAGGCGCGGCCCCCAAGAGTGGCCGAAAATTTTATAGAAGATGGAAACAATCCCCGAGACAACAAGTTCGGCTTCTTCTTTATTGGTCACTTCCAGACTGTTAATAATAATCGGGTAGTCGCGGTCTGCAGGATTAAAATAAACAACGTCGTTAATTCGGGAGCGGGGCACATAGTCAAGGAGTATTTCAATGAGGTCGCCATGAGGGTCAATGACGGCAACACCCCTGTCTTTCTTAAAATCATCAATTGCCATATTTGCAATTAAGGTGGACTTTCCTGTGCCGGACTTTCCGATACACCAGATGTGGCGGCGGCGGTCACTATTTTTTATTCCGAATATTGTTTCTTTATTTTTAAAAACGGTTTTGGCAAAGAAATTGATTTCTCTTTTTTCATCCTCACTTGCAGTAATTGCCGCGGGCAAATTTTCCGGCGGTTCGGACAAAACCGACACACCCCAGGCAATTGTCGGCGTTTTGATTTTTTCACTTGGCAAGTGCCATAAAGTCGCCAGTTCAGCGATGTTTAGTATCTGATTTCCCGAGACGCGGCGCTCTAAAAGAGCCTTAACGGGCGAACCTGAAAGGAGAGAATTTGGCCTGACTGCTTTGATTGAGTTAGCGTTCGGTCTGGTCACGACTTCAAAAGCATTTGAAAGTTCTTTCAAAGTCTCGCTTTTGTTGGATGCGATTCGAACCGTCGTGTTAAACGCCGGAAACAATATTTTTTCTCTCAAGATTTCGCGGTCGGGAAGCTCTGACCTGATACCATCTTTGTTTACGATCCCTTTTTCAATTTTGTACTCGATTGATGCCCTCCACCCCTGTGGGGTGCCGGCAAGGGCGTACTGAACTAGAGTAACTTCCCCGGGTTCCGACTTTGCTAAAACTGAAAGAATAGACGAGATTGGGTCTATATCTTTGAAAGCAGTATACGTCGCTAGGGGGTAGTTTTGGGAATCTTTAAGCCTTGCTTCCCAGACAATCAAATCGGCAGACTTGGCGGGATCTTCTTTTTGCTTTTGAATGACTACCAATGGATAGCTTGATTGGATTTGCGTTTCGACATAAGAAACCAGAGAGTTACTGCATGTGACCTGAAATTGGATTTGCTGGTTAAAAACAAGTATCTCAAGGCTCAGTTTTGTTTTATGTTTTCCGCGCAGCTTTTCCAAAAAACTAATAGATGAAAGTTGGGTAAGCGACGCCAAAAATGTTTGTGCGGCTTCAGGGGTTACTTCAGTATTTCTGGGAAGCTTTAAGACAAGTGTAGTTAAGTTTTCCATAGAATTATTATATAATAGATTTCGCCTTTTGGGTGCGTGGCTCAGTGGTAGAGCGCTTTCCTGATAAGAAAGAGGTCCCTGGTTCGATCCCAGGCGCACCCACAGTTTTGGAGAAAAAGGATCGTTGGGAATGGCGCTCGCCACGCCCGCGACCGTGGCGAGCGCTGCAAAGCCCTGTTTATATACGCAAAAAAGCCGCCGATTAAGTAAAGAGTAGTCCGAGCCGACTTTTTTGGCGAAGAATGATAATTCTTCGCCATTATGTTTCGCGCGCGCGATTTTGGCCGCATCAGCGGCCACTTCTATAAATTCCTTCATTAGTCCGAGCCATTCACTTCCGTTTTTGGAAATACTAACTATTTTCTCTTTGCATTTGATTTTTAGCTCTACTAATTCGTTTTTCTTTTGTTGATACATTTGGGGGTCAACGATTTGGTCAAGATAGCCTTCAAGAAGCCTGTCCAGTTTTTGATCAATTTCCTGGATGTCAGAAGAAAATTTGAAAATAGAGGTTTCGTTATTTCTTTTTTCTTCCATTCCTTCTTTATCCAATCTTTCCAACCACAGCTTAGCCCATGAATCAGGCAAAGCGGATCTAGTTACAATTGCCCGCAATTGTAACTCTACAAGTTCTTCTCGCAGATAATTTTGCGAACAATCAGTTCTCTTTTTGGTACAGCGGTAGTAAATGTAATCCACGTTTCCTCTAGTTGAGGGATAGCATTTGTGTTTAACTTCGGCGGTAATGGCGCAACCACATTCAGCACATCTGGCTAATCCTAAAAAGGTGAAGTTATGTTTATTATTTTTGGGATGTTCCCGATCCTCAAGAATTTTCTGGACTTTCTCGAATATGTCAGACGGAATAAAAAGTTTGTGTGTTCCTTCGTAGGTTTCACCGCCGAAGTTGATTACCCCGATGTAAAATTTGTTACTCAAAATCCGTTTGACAGTATCGAGATGAAGCATTTTACCGCTGTATCTTGTTATGCCAAATTTTTGGAAGAATCGGGCAAGGTTGGCAAAAGAGCTTTCGCCTTTGGCGAAAAGCTCAAATGCTTTTTTGACGATTTTGGACTTTATGGGATCAACTTCGATTGTCCGTAGCCTTGGTTCATTCAAATATCCATAAGGTGCTTTATTGGGTAAAATTCCTTTGCGCAATTTTTGCCGATTGCCTCGTTTTACGTTTTCAGACAGGTTGTCCACATAATATTTGGACTGACCAAAGGCGATTGAAAGCATAAATTTCCCTTGCGGGGTGTTATCGAACCAGAAAGTAGGAAACTTCAAGTCAAGTAATTTACCAGTATCAAGCAAATAGATGAGTTTTCCGCCATCAACAGAATTTCTGGCTAAACGATCTGGATGCCAACTCAAAATTGCGTTTGCTTCTCCTTTTTCGATTTTTTGGATGACTTCCTCAAAAACTGGCCTTCCCAAGTTTTTGGCGGTTCGGGATTCTGTTAAGAAGCAAACGACATGCAATTTTTCCTTGGCTGCAAATTCTTTCAGTTCCTCAATCTGAGATTCGATCGACAAAACCTGTTTTTCCTTCTCGTCTGTTGATTTTCGGCAGTAGGCGATATATTTGATCATGGTTTTGTTTTCTTTCTTAAAATTTTTGCGTTTTTCTTTTCTCTCTTTTATTTGCGGCGGCTTTTTTGCGTATATAAACAGGGCTTTGCAGCGCTCGCCACGGTCGCGGGCGTGGCGAGCGCCATTCCCAACGATCCTTTTTCTCCAAAACTGTGGACTCTTTACGAAAAAATACGGACTGAGTTTCAAAGGTAGCGCTGCGAGTGCCCCCACCCACTCGCAGCGCCATCTTCACGCTCGGTCTTCGGCCTCGCAAAAAGTCGGCTCGGACACACTCAAAAATTGATATTTTTGAGTGCAAAAGAAAAACTCAAAAATTTTAAAAACCAAAATGATGGCCGCTCTGGTTGTGACCAAATCCGAACGGACTTGCCCAAAGCGGCCATCAAAAAATCCGTTCGATAAACTTGGTCACAATAAAAATATAGCAAAAACAAATAGTAAAAAACAAGTGTTTTGTAAAAAAGTTTTGAAATGAGAAAATGTGTTATAATTTCATCATGAGCGAAAATAAAGATGCTGCGATTCGATCATTGCAGCCCGCAGAAACAACAGGCAATTCTCAAGCTGTTATAGCGACTGGAAATCCAGAAGAATTAAAATCCTCGGTTGAGAAATTTGCAAAAGCGGTTGTTAGAAAAAATGCACAAGGCAAACTTCCTGCCGGATCAAAAATTAACGGCGTGGAAATTAACAGATCTTATGTTGGTGGCTTCTACGATCATGGACCCGATCAAATGCGTCTTTCTCCACTCGAAAACAATGTTTCACAACTGCATTCAACTATTATATACAGTAATCAAGATAAATTACCAGATTTAATAAACTCACATGTTGTAAGTGTAACTCCATCAGAAACTGATCATGGAAACTCGATATTAACAATTTATTTTTTTCAAGATAGAAAACAGATTGACGGAAGAGGGTGGTGTACACCAGCACACGCCTCGACAGAGCTTCCAAGTGGAGCGATGACAGAATTTTTGGGAGAAATTTCAAAAAACCCTGATCTACTAGAGGATTTCTACCAAAAAACGTTTGTAGGACTCGATAGTCAAGGTGGTTTACCTGGCATGCGTAGAATAAAGGCAGACGGATTTTTTATAATCTCTGGAACTAAACTAGAGGAAGCAGGTAAAGTGGGGAAGTATGATACTAGAGCTGTGGACACATTTTTCAGCTCCTTAGAAAAACACCAATATCAACAAGGGCCGTACGGAACGGGAGATGCTT
>Ga0154754_110_pt3 | contig 8688 bp, 10 predicted proteins | sample Rifle2008BG16ft_FD_105762 | JGI IMG/M metagenome (GOLD analysis project Ga0154754, IMG submission 105762) | Candidatus Woesebacteria bacterium RBG_16_41_13 | reverse complement strand
CTTTAATCAAATGAATTACTCCAAGAAGACCCAATGAATAAATGAAAAGAATCTCTTCTAACCAAAACGTTCCAACCCAAGGGGCCGAGTAATTAAAGATTTGAAAGGGTGGAAAAAAGATGTGTATGTTGTCTCCCGAGCTAAAGTATGCGGTAAAGCTTCCAAAGGTTAGTTTATATACGCAAAAAACAGCCAGGAGACTAGCGGGGATTAAAAGTATTGCTAGGGCTTTGGGTGAAAAGTTATATTTGAAGTTTTTGTTTACTACAGCCATTTTTTGCAGAGTGTCTATTGCCCAAACTCCCACAAAGGCAATAAAAAGTAAGATCCCCGGCGATTTTGTTAGTTGAGCAACGGCTCCGAATATGCCCGAAAGTAAATATTTTTTGTTTTTAAAGTAATAAATTGCCGCGATAATTGCCGCAACAAATAAAGGTTCGGGTGACCCTACCGACCGTACGATCAACCACCGTGCAGGAAAAATTGAAAAAATGGCAGTAAGAAACATCGACTTCTCTGTGTCTAGATAGGTTCTTGCCAGTTTGAAAAAATAGAGATGTGCGATAAATGCGGAGGCAACGGTTACTATAAGCATGGCATACGGAGCATAAGTGATATTTGCAAATAATCGAACTAGAACGGGAAATAACGGGAAGTGTGCCGCATAATATTCGACAGGGAGGGGAAACGCAAAATTTTCTTTGATCAGATTCGCCGAATATAATGTCTTGGTTACGACAAGATAAAGCGGGCCGTCGTAATTGGCAACAACTGTTTGCAAACCGTTTTGGGGCAGCGGTATTCCCAAAAAACTTTCAGATTTTAGCAGGAAAGGCAGCCATACCAAGAAGGTCGGGACGACGGTAAATAGCAATATGATCAGTAGTTTTTTGATATACTTACGATAATATCATATGGGCGGATATTTAATCGACTCCTTGTCTGTTTTTTTCCCGGCCTTTAACGAAGAGAAAAATTTAAAGGTTACGGTATCAAAGGCAGTCCGGGTGCTTAAGACGGTAGCTGGGAAATGGGAAGTGATTATTGTTAATGACGGTTCAAGTGATAAAACGGGATTGGTGGCCGATAAACTCAAGGCTGGCGATCCAAAGATTAGGGTAATCACTCATAAAGTAAATAAGGGCTATGGGGAAGCTTTAAAATCAGGTTTTTATAACGCGAAGTACAACTGGGTGGCGACTATTGATGCAGACGGGCAATTTGACTTTTCGGAAATTAACAAGTTATACCAGAAAGCCTCTCAGGGTTATGATGTAGTTGTCGGTTTTCGTATGGCCAGGAGCGACTCCCTGCTCCGCAAAATTAACGGCTTTGGTTGGACAATACTTGCAAACTTGCTTTTGGGTATTAACGTGAGAGATGTAGATTGTTCGTTTAAATTGGTTAAGAAAGATGTGTTGGATAAGATTCCGTGTTTAGAATCAACTCGCGGAGGCATGATATCTCCGGAATTACTGGCAAAGGCAAAGAAAGCAGGATTTAAAATTGCGGAGGTAGGTGTGCATCACTTTCCTCGTGTTTATGGAAGTCAGACGGGGGCAAGTATTAAGGTTATAATCAAAAGTTTTGTAGATTTACTCAAATTATGGCAAAAACTAAAATAGTGATTGGTGACTGGTGGTTGGTGATTAGCGAAAAAATAAAGAAAAAGATAAAAATTAATCAAAAAGAATTTATTTTTTTGTTGCTAATTCTTGCTCTTTCGGCATTTTTTAGACTTTGGCGAATTTCCGAATACATGACGTTTTTAGGCGATGAGGGCAGAGACGCAATTGTTGTACGAAGGCTTCTTGTTTTTTTGGACCCGATTTTAATTGGTCCGGGAACGTCTATTGGCAATATGTACTTGGGTCCGCTGTATTACTATTTTATGGCCCCGTGGCTTTTTTTGTCCGGACTAAGCCCTGTTGGCCCGGCTGTTGGTATAGCGGTGTTGGGGGTAGCAACTGTGTTTATGGTTTGGTTTGTTTCTCGTGAGTGGTTCGGGGTGAAAGCGGCATGGATTGCCGCATTTTTTTATGCGATTTCCCCTGTTGTAATTACTTATTCACACTCTTCATGGAATCCTAATATAATGCCTTTTTTTGCCATTTTGTCGATGTATTCTTTATGGAAAATTTTCAAAAAAGGTAAAGTAATATGGTATCTAATTCTTGGAACATCCTTTGCCTTTGTTCTGCAAAGTCACTATTTAGGACTACTTTTATTACCAACTATTTTAGTTTTTTTGCTTTTTGTATTTGTAAAAATTAGAATTTTGAAATTGTTTGAAAATTGGAAATTGGAATTTGTAAATTTCCTGCGAAATACTTTATTGGCTTTTATCATTTTCGTAGGGCTTATGTCTCCACTGGCTGTCTTTGACGCCCGGCACGACTGGCAAAACGCCGCAGCCATCAAGAAATTTTTCCTTGAGCGCCAGACTACGGTATCGGCCAAGCCGTGGGCGAATTTGGATAAGACTTTGCCTATTTATGATCAGATTAATTCCAGTTTGGTTGGAGCAGGCGATATCAACGCTACTTATATTGTGACTTGGGGAAGCATTTGGACTTTAGCTTGGGCTATTTATGAGAGCATTAGAAAACGAAAACTTGTTTTTCAGACATCATTTTTGCTTGTCTTGGCGTGGTTAGGTTTCGGTATAATCGGCCTCTCGCTATATAAACAACAAATCTACGATCATTATTTTGGGTTTTTATTCCCAGCCATATTTATATTTTTGGGTACTCTGTTTAGTTTTATTTGGAAAAAGTCAAATAGAGTCGGAAAAATAATTTTAGTGCTTACGGTTGGCTACCTGGTTCTGGTTAATTTGGCGGGCAATCCATTGAGGTATTCCCCCAACCGGCAGCTGCAGAGGAGCCTTGAAGTGGCAGACAAAATTGTTGAGGAGTCAAATTTTGCCAGATTCAATATAGCCGTGATCGCTGAGCGAAATTACGAAGATGCTTATCAATATATTTTAGAGTGGCGATTTGACCCGGTTGTTGATATTGACCCTTTAAACTATGAGGCCACATCGACGGATCAGTTATTTGTTGTCTGCGAATTGCAGAAAGAAAAATGCGACCCGACGCATAATCCAAAAACGGAAGTGGCAAACTTCGGCTGGAGCAAAATTGAAGGAGAGTGGGATGTGGGGGGGGTTACATTATACAAATTAGTTCATTCTTTGTAAGCGTCTTTCCTGTGGGCTATCGACAGTGCGGTCAACTCTTTTTTCCGTGAATCAACTGTATAGAGAATTCGGTAATCACCGACCCTGATTCGCCAGCCCGCTCTGCCTTGTAGTTTTTTCGAATTTGGTGGAAATGGATTAATTTGTAGAGCCTCGATTCTAATAAGGAGCGTTTCATGCATTTTGCGCGGAAGTTTTGTAAGTTGTTTATCTGCTTTGGAGGATAGGAAAGTTTTCATTTATTGCCAATAAACTTACTTTTGTGAGCTCCAAGAGGCACTTTTTTGAGATTAACTGTTTTGTCGAATTCCAGCATATCCAAGTAATCTTCGTACGCCTCTCTTAGAGACTGTAAATAATTAATGTCGACCAATGCAAATTCCGGTTTGGAATGCCTCAAAAGATATGCAAACCCTCGGTTTAATGTCTCTTTTAAGACTTTGGTGGTGTCATGCCTCAAATCGCTAACCGAAAATGTTACAATATTTGTATCCATATAAGGTAATATTAAAGGTAACATTGTTTTTTGTCAATACTAAGAAATGAAAATGCTATAATCTGTAAATATGGGTAAGACCAGCAGGGTAAGAGAGCTTGAAGCTAAACTTAAGAATTATGAAGCTAGATATGCTGAAAAATTGAAATTAAACGGCGAGTTGGTCCGTACGCGGTTTGGCGACTCCTTTGCCGACCAGGTTCGCGACGACCAAAACGTGCTTCTCGGTATGATTTAGTCAACTAAAGAAGAAATCGAAAGCCTAAAACAAAAATGAAGAAGATCGAGACACTTCACAGTCATACAATAACATCGGACGGCAAGCTTAGCCATAGACAGGTGTTGGAAATTTGCGAAGAAAGAAATATTGGCGTGGTTGCCTTTACGGACCACGATTCTCTACCGGATAGTAAAGTGGTTAATATCCTTAACAATAATAGAGACTTGTACACAAAATGGATAATCGGGATAGAAGTCTCATCGGGATGGCCTCTTGACTTAGGTGGGGGACCAACGAGTGGCCTTCATGTAGTTGGACTTTTTGTGGATCCCACAAATAGGGACCTGCTTACGCATTGTCGAAAGGCACAGGAAGCAAGGGTGATTAGGATGCAAAAAATGGTAAAGAACATTAGAAAGTTAGGATTTAAGCTAACGGAAAATGATTGTTTTAAAACGTCTGGAGGAGAATCTGTTGGTAGGCCTCACATTGTATCGGCACTAAATTTCTATCCATCAAACAAAGAAGTTTACCAAAAATTAATTCGGAAGCTAAAAGTAGATGCTAAAAAAGACGCAGTTACAAAGGGGCTGTATAAAAACTTGGTTGCAAGAGGTGAAGAGCAGTACCCTTACATCCTATTTCTTGGAGAAGATTCCTACATAAAGGGTGTATATGTTGATTATCAGTATTATTCCGATTTTGATAACACAGTGAAGTTGATTAGAAAAGCCGGGGGATTGACGATTCTTGCTCATTGGAACAGTTGTAGATTCAAAATGACTACCGAGTATGTGGATGAAGTTTTTAGAGAAAATAGAATCGATGGTGCTGAAACTGTTTATGGTTTGTGGAATTTTAAAGCTGGGAAGTGGGAAGAGCAGGAGGAGGAACTTAAAGTTCTTAAGAATTTAGTGGATAAACATAATATATTACATAGTGGTGGTGCCGATGCTCACACAGTTGAAGATTTTGATGATTTTAAGAATAACCTATGGTTTTCAAAACGGACAATTGGATTAACAGAAAGAATTATTAAAGAATCGAAAGTTGATAAGGCTTGGAGCTCATTTGATTAATGTTTACCTCTGACCGCCATCTCAAAGGAAGAAAACCGACAGACTTTAGAAAAAGGAAGCTAATTTTTTTAGATCTTGAGATGACTGGCTCTGACCCCCATAGACATGAAATTATTGAGGTGGCATGGATCGTTGTCAATGGAAACAATTTTAAAATTCTTTCCAGTTTTGTATCCAAAGTTAAACCGTTACATCTAGATACAAATGACAATGAAGGACTGGTAATTGCTGATTTTTCAGAAAAAAAGTGGGAAAATGCTATTGAATTGGAAAAAGTTCTTGAGAAGCTGGCTAATGTGGCACCGAACGCAATGCTGGTGGGTTGGGCGATATTTCACGATTGGGAATTTTTAGAAAGAGCTTTTGAGAAATATAATATTACGCCTAAATTCAATTATAGAATGCTGCCAGTTGACACAATTGCTTATGCGAAGTTATATAAAGACAAGAGACTTAAAGGGTTAGGACTTAGGACTGGTGTCTTAAATTATTTTGGGATGAAATTTCCCAAACAACACGGCGCTTTAGTTGATGCGAAACTTTCCTTATTAGTCTTTAAAAGATTGATGAAAATGAAATAACTCACTACAGTTAACTAGTGAGATGTAGCGAGTGTTGTTATTAATTTTCCAGGAGAAATGATTTTAGTCCATTTGATTTTGTTTTTTAGGGACAAAACATGTTTTTTGTCCAGTGAAACCAAATATCTTGATTTACTTTGTTTCGCAGATGCAAAAAAATGACGGTCGCCTTCGTCAATGACGATTTTATTATACTTTCTTACGGTTTCTTTATTCGGTGCCTCCAATATAGTTACAGAATTCAGCAGTTTATGAACTCTTGATCTGTATAACCCAAGCTTGGACGCATTCCTTTCGACTTCATCTGCCACCACTTCGCTGATAACGGCATTAATTATTTTTTCTTTTGACCAATCCAGAAGTTTCCCAGATCCGCCTGTGGGGGATTTAAGTCCCGCTAAAATTACCGAAGCATTAAAGAAGACCTTTGGCTTTGAGAATTTTTGTTTCATCTTTGTCTAGTTGGACAAACTCTTCAATCTCACGGTCAGTGTAACTTCGCACAGGGTAAGGCAATGTTCGGACAGGCTCAATAACGATAGCTCTTTTGAGTTTTGTGACTCTTGCCAAGCCGTTTTCTTCAAATAGCGCTTTTCTGAAGGCTTTAGGGATGGTAATCAAACCCTTTGGTTGAATTTTCACAATTTGTTCTTGAATAGTTTGCATACTTTCCTACTTTCTAACTTTCTTATAATATAGAAGGTGGTTTGGTATGTCAAGTTTCAGGTTATACACTACAGTTAACTAGTTAGATGTAGTGACAAGGTTTTCGGTGTGGGTGGGATTCGTGTTAGAATTCGTGTTATGAGTAGAAAGAGGTATACAGTTGTTCCGAGAACATTGTGTTTTGTATTCAAAGGTAACCAGGTACTTTTGCTCAAAGCAAGTGATGAAAAGGATTGGTCTGGAATGTATGATCCGATAGGTGGACACATAGAAAAAGGCGAGGCTATTATTGAGTCTGCAAGACGCGAGATCAAAGAAGAATCTGGCCTCGAAATATCTGAATTACAACTTAAGGGGATAGTACACGTCTCTAATTTCTTTGGTAAAAACGTAATGTTGTTCGTTGTTGCGGGCAATTATTTGATTGGTGATCTTACTTCATCTGAAGAAGGTAATCCCGAATGGGTAGATGTTGCAAATCTGAACAATGTGAAAGTTTTTGAGGATGTAGAACCTATTATCAGAAAGATATTATCCTTAAAACCTGGAGAAATTTTTGTTGGCACAAGCGAATTTGACGGCAAAGACAAACTCGTGAGTTTAGATATTAGAATAAACTAGCTTATTTCGTTGAACGTGTTATCTTTGGTCGCGGGATTGGAAGACAATGAGTTGGCTTTTTTTGTCAAAACCCCATTCGATGTCTTGCGGGTGATGATAAATTCCTGAAAGAGTTGTTGCCATTTTAGCAATGGCCTTAATTTGTGAAGTTGTCAACACAACCGGCCCAGTTGACTTTGTTACCTCGCCAGTGTGAGGAACACAAAGTATTTTTTGGGGGACTCGTTTTCCGGTTACCACACCCGATGTTTTGCCCTTAACGGCTTCGACAAGTATGTTCCCTGATCCATTTGGATCCTCTCTGAAAGCTACCCCGCTTTGTTTTGGTTCAACATCCTGTTGAATTATTACAGCAATCTGTGTCGACCGTGAAATATCGATGCCAAACTTCTGGGAGAAAGCAATTACTGAATCAGAAAAGGCAGAGCGAACTACGTCTTGATATGCTTGGATAACTACTTCAACTGTTGGGTCAACACTTTCAGCTGTTTTATACTTTCCCGCGAAATTAGCTTTTGGATCGTCTTCGGAAAGCGAGGACGATCTAAGGAAAAGAGGTTTAGAACTGCCTAAAACTGTAAGCAGATTCTTGACTTGATCCTTAAAACCGTCATCAACTTTATACGGCGAGGTTTGGAGAGATCGAAGAGCGTTCTTATTTGGTATTTTGCTCCAGGCATCCAGTAGGTCGGAATTTTTTAGCATACTTTCTTGGTATTTTGTTGTTACAATAAAACCACCCGGGGTTGAAATTCCCTGCGAAGCTATCTCACTCAACCTTAAAGCCTTCCCCCCAATATTTTCCAGTCCAGCTAAGAAGCCTTCTTCAAGTGGAATAATATAATTTTGATAATTTGATGAAAGGTTAGTTATTTCGGTAGATCCGTTGTTAATCTCAATTTTGACTTGGTCCCCGATTTTAAAATTTCTTACTCCGTAAAGATATATTTTGTGACCCATTTGCCGAAGTATCTGGTCCCTATGGGTAGTTGACGAAGATCCTGGATAAAGAATAAGCAATTTTTTGCTTGTGTTTTCAAGTTCCAGTAGCGCAGATTCGTCCATTGCGGCAACGAGGTGTTGGGTGACGTAGACAATGTTAATATCTTCTCCCATCTTTAGTTTTTTGATTAAAGTCTTGGAGTCGCCTAGAGTGTTGACAATAAAATCTACCTTGCCTGTTAGTGTTTTATAAGAGACGTCCTTTTCTTGAGGTTTGGCGTATTTTGCTGACTCGTTAAACACAAGCTCTAGTTTGCCGGTTGGACCAAAGCCATGGGTAAACTCTGTTCTTTGCGGAGTTTTCGCAATTTCAGATACGCTTATAGTTACTCTTGCAGCTTCTTCTATTTCCGATGGGGTAAGGCTGGGGCGAAGCTGTCTATCTTCCGGAACACTTTGCTCGATAGGTTTTCCGCCTGTGTCAGGCCTTACTAGAATATGCCTTTTTTGGACAACTCTCGAGTTTGAAATCTCGAACATTCCGTCAGCGTGTTTGATAACAGTAAAGATATCACAAGGGAAAGCGGTTACCGTTTCGTGGTCTCCGAATGTTCCTTGGACTTCGACCAAGTTAGTTTCTAGCAAAGATGCCATTCCTCCCCGAGGCATTGGGTCGGAAGGTTTTGGCAATTCTGGGAATGCTGGTGGATCGGTCCGAGGATAGGAAAAAATTATACATTCATGTCCGGCATGTGTGTGCCATTTTTGGCCTATAAAAAATTTATAATGATTTTCGATTGATCTTACGGCTTCTTTGGGTGTTTGAGCCGAAAAGCGCCCGCCGTAAGGCTTGGGGATATCGGGAATGTAATAAGCTTGGC
>Ga0154754_101_pt1 | contig 10931 bp, 10 predicted proteins | sample Rifle2008BG16ft_FD_105762 | JGI IMG/M metagenome (GOLD analysis project Ga0154754, IMG submission 105762) | Candidatus Woesebacteria bacterium RBG_16_41_13 | reverse complement strand
CCCAGTACGAGAGGACCGGGAGGGGGAAATCCCTAGTGTGCCGGTTGTCACGTCAGTGGCAACGCCGGGTAGCTACATTTCTAACGGATAACTGCTGAAAGCATCTAAGTAGGAAGCCAACTCCAAGATTAGGACTCGTCATCAGATCCCTGGCAGACTACCAGGTTAATCGGCAGGCGGTGGAAGGCAAGTCAATTGCTTAAGCCTACCTTGCACGAATCGATCGAATTAATTTGCGATTTTTCTCTTCAGTTTTCAAAGAACAAAATAAAAGTTTAGCTTTTAAGCCTTTCGGTCTTTTGAGCGGTTTGGAACCACCTGTTTACCCCGTTCTACGGGGTTCCCATTCCGAACACAGAAGTGAAACAGACCAGCGCCGAAGATAGTTGTGGGGCAACTCACCGCGAAAATAGGTCAAGGCCGGGGGACTTAAGAGCTAAAGAAAGAAGGAAAGATTTAGTGACCCCAAAAAAAAGCATTACAATGGCGGACTTGCTAGCCAAGTCTACGCAAAAAATCAAAAGCTTCTCTATTGGTGAAAAGGTAAGGGCAAAAGTTATTGAAGTCGGTGGGAACTATGCTCTGTTTGATATTGGCGGGAAAACCGAAGGAGTGTTAAAAGACTCCTTTTTTGAAGAGTCCAAAAAATTTGTCGGTAGTATAAAGGAAGGGGATGCAATAACCGTAACCGTTGTCATTCCGGAAAACTCGGATGGCCAGACCGTCGTTTCACTTCGGGATACTGCAGCAAACGATGCTTGGGATAAACTGAATCAGGCGAAGGCAGATGCGAAGAAAATCTCGGTAGTTGTAAGGGGAGTGTCCGAAAGCGGAATTACGGCCGAAACAAACTCCATAACGGGCTTTATCCCCATGTCCCAAATAAGCAAAAAATTGCTTAGTCAGCTTGATTCTCTGGTCGGCAAACGTCTGGAGGTCTTGATTGTGGAAGTGGACCAGCGGAAAAACAGATTAGTAATCTCCGAGCGCGGGGTTTCTGAAGCAGACGAAATTAAAAAGATAGACGAAGTCTTGGAAAAAATTTCAAATGGCGATAAGGTTTATGACGGTAAGGTGATAACTTTAACAAAATTTGGTGCTTTTGTAGAAATTACAGCCTTAGGCGTTTCTATGGAAGGGCTTGTTCATGTGTCGGAGATTTCTTGGGAGAAAACAAGGGACCCCAAAGATGTTTTGGCGGTAGGCGACAAAGTGAAGGTAAAAGTGTTGGATGCCAAAAACGGGAAGCTCTCTCTTTCCATTAAGCAAGCGCTGGAGGATCCTTGGAGTAAAATAACGGATAAATATAGACCCGAAGCAAAGATTAAAGGAAAGGTTACAAAGAAAACCGACTTTGGAGTTTTTGTCCAGCTGGAGCCCGGGGTCGAGGGATTGATTCACCTAACAAAAATTCCGCCCAACACTAAAATAGACATCGGTCAAGAGGTAAACTGCTATATCGAGGGCGTTGACGAAGGTGAGCGCAGGATTTCGCTCGGAATAGTTCTCACCACAAAACCTATTGGCTACAAGTAGTTGCTTTTTGTTTTTTTTAATGCTATACAACTAACAAATAACAAAGTTGCCAATGGATCAAAATTTAGATACTAATCAGAATATTCAAGAACCAATTGTCGAAGTTGAAGCTAACGAGCCAAAGCAAATTAAAAAAAGTTCACGCAAAGTCCTTATGGGTTTATTGGTTGCTTTGCCGGTAATCGGTGTAATAGGTTTTGTCTTTCTTACAATCAGGTCTTCGTCAGAAAGAATAGAAATAGAGTCCGGCGGTCAGGTGGAAAGCGTTTCGGTAGAAGAGGAGCAGACCCCCTCGCCGGTCCCCGAAATTGATAAGGAAGAAGTTCTGGTCAATGTGCTAAATGGCACCGGAATAGTAGGTGAGGCTGCTTATTTGCGTGGGGTATTGGCAGGGATCGGGTTTGAAAAGATAGAAGTTGGGAATGCAGACTCCGAAGACCGGCAGAGTGCCAGTGTAAGCTTTTCGGACAGAATCCCGCAAAGTATGCAGGAGGAGGTAGTGAGTAAATTGGAGTCCGCTTATACCGACGTTGAAGTCGCCGGCGGCGCTCCGTCGGGGGATTTTGACATAGAAGTAATTACAGGTTCGCGCCCGGGCGTGGAGAAAAAAACCCCTACGCCAAAACCGACAAGTACCGCGACTGTGTCTCCCGCGGCAACTCCGACTTCTACGTCGACTCCGGCAGCAACAGCGACGCCAACACCCTGATATAATTACTTAGTATGGCGCGGACTTCATCTGTCTTTATTTGCCAACAATGTGGCTTTGAATCAGGCAAGTGGTTAGGTAAGTGCACCAGCTGTGGCTCGTGGGGGAGCCTGGTTGAAACAGTGGTTTCAATTCTAAAAACTCGAAAAACCCAAACTTCCAAAATGCCAAACTCGTCAAAACCAGTATCGTTGGCTACTGTTATTTCTGAAAAAACTTCCAGGGTTTCGACCAACATTTCAGAATTAGACAGGGTATTAGGTGGGGGACTGGTGCCGGGGCAAGTAATTTTGGTTGCGGGGGAGCCAGGCATCGGCAAGTCGACACTTTTGCTTCAGATGGCAGATAAATTGGATGACGTTTTATATGCTTCAGGTGAAGAGTCGACGGGCCAAATTGCCGTTAGAGGCAAAAGACTTGGAGTAAAGAATAGAAGTGTAAAGCTTTTGGAAGAAACTAACGTGGATGCTATTGTCCAAGTGGCTGGGCAAGAAAAACCTTCTTTACTAATTGTGGATTCGATTCAGACAATGACGACAGATGACTTGTCAGGAATGTCGGGATCAGTGGGTCAAGTTAAAGAATCGGCGTATAGACTTACTCAATTTGCAAAGCTTACAAACACACCGACTGTTATTGTGGGCCAAGTAACCAAAGAGGGGACTGTCGCAGGCCCGGCGATTTTGGCTCATACCGTCGACACGGTACTTTGGTTCGAAGGAGAAAGAAGTGAAAACTTGAGAATTTTGCGGACACTCAAAAATAGATTTGGTCCTACAGACGAAGTCGGTATCTTTTCGATGGAGGACAAAGGGCTTATCCCGGTTGACTTGACGGACGACTTCTTTTTAGGGTCGGCAAAAAAGGGTGTTTCCGGGTCTGTCAAAGGTTTGATAATGGAAGGGACGAGGCCGATTGCCGTAGAAATTCAATCTTTGGCGGTTCCGACAAAATTACCCATTCCCAGAAGAATTGCCCAGGGAGTTGACGCAAAGAAGTTGGAATTAATACTGGCGGTTTTAACCAGAAGGTGCGGCTTAAACCTGTTTAACTGGGACGTGTTTGTGAATGTGACGGGGGGAATTGTAGTTCGTGAGCCGGCGGCTGATCTTGCAATTGCTCTTTCTGTCGCGTCGTCTTATTTTGACAAGCCGCTGGGGAACGTTATCGCCTTCGGCGAGATTGGGTTACTTGGTGAAGTACGAAAAGTGGCAATGGAGGAGAAAAGAGTAAAAGAAGCAAAAAGATTGGGTTACAGACAAATTGTTAATTCGAAAGAAGTTTCGTTTTTAAACCAAGCAATCAAAAGGTATTTAAGATAACCGCTAAACTGTTTAATAACACTTTATCCACAATTTTTCGAAACACCGAAGGAGTAGAGAAGTTTAGCTTTGTTTCACAATCGATCCTGACTATAGGTATTAATATTTTTGTCATCAAAACTACTATAGGTTTTGACAAACTTGACATCGGGTTGTAGACTATTTTCAGTCAATAAAAAACCCCGCCAGCAACGTGTAGCTGTGGGCGGGGTAGGACAGGCTAAATGCTAATCATATTAGACTAGACTTGGTGGCGGTGTTTTGTCAAGTGTTTAATCGGCTCTAGCAGGGACGGGTGGATTGTAGGGCAGGCGATCTACCCGCTCCTCGTAGAGCCGATTTTATCTACAGAAGGCAATTTGGAAGGCTAGTGCCTGTACACTACGCGGAGGTTTAAGAGCAATTGCTTCAGTACGCTTTCTGTTTGGTTCTAATTGGGATAAATCGTTGTTTATTTGGACGGCCAGTGGTCCGCAGTGTACGATCCAAGCTCTTATTACCTGAGTAGTATTTTCAGGCCCGCAAGTATTGATGGTTTTTCCCAGAAGATCTGTCATCCTTTCCCATTGTAGTTTAAGGGGATGGACCAACGGTTCCCCTCCGTTGAGGTTATGTTTGACTTTTAACTGAGCACTTAGGACTGAGCTGACTGCAATAGATCTTTCTCTCAAGGTAGGGTCTGGTGGTTCTGTTTGCCCCCCTTATTGGAGAAGATCAAGAACATTCATTAAGTACCCAAACAATGGGTCTTTTTGGACCTCTTCACCAATAAGTGTTTCCCGCTCTCTTTGTAACAAAGTTCGTTCAAAAGGGGTGATCGAATATGGTAAATCACGAAAAAGAAGATACTGAAGGTGCTGCACAAACAGGACATCCTTTAGCGGCTCCATTTGCGCGATTAGTAGATGGATTAGAAACTTTACCACCAGCGCCAGTTGGAGGAGAAAATATTCTAAAAGATGCCCCTGGAGAGGGTGTTAGTGGTGCTCAGGCAGTATACAATAACACTTTAAGATTTGGTCATTTAAAACCTACATCGGGTCAACATGGTTAAGGTTTTATTTCTTGACAAACCCATTACCTGGGCATTACAATAGCTTTGTTGTCTTCTTGGATTGTTTGTGTTCATTTTTTTCTTGTCAAGAAGCTTAGTTTTTGATTTTCAATTTTCTTTCTATTTATTTCATGATTTATGGCTGCAAGAGCTAAAAAAGTAACCGAAACTGCCTCTGAACCTACCAAGGAAACTCAAATAGCTGTTTCCGTGCCTGAAGGTATAGTTGTCGACAATCGGGTTTTACCGGATTCAAATCTTCCCACGGAATACGTTCAGGGAGTGCTTAATATTGCCTCCGAAGGTTCAGGACTTCTTCGCCCCAAGTTTTCACCTTCAGAAAATGATATTTACATTTCAAGTTCGCAAATTCGGCGGTTTAACCTGCGCAAAGGCGATCTTGTAGGGGGCCAGGCAAGGCGACCCAAGGAAAATGAGCGCTATTGGGGTCTTCTTAAGGTAGAAACAGTGAGCGGTACGGACATAGAAAAACTGGGTAGCCGCCCCGATTATGACACAATGACGGCAATTTACCCGGATAAGCAGATTATGCTTGCGACTACTAAAGATACTTTGACTACCAGAGTAATCGATTTAGTAGCCCCTATTGGCTTTGGCCAGCGGGGTTTGCTTGTTTCTCCTCCCAAAGCTGGCAAGACATGGTTATTGAAGGACATCATTGCCGGTATTGCCCAAAATTTTCCCGAGGTCCACTTGATGGCAGTTCTTATCGGCGAGCGGCCGGAAGAAGTAACAGACATTACTCGTAACATGAAAGAAGCAACAAGGGGTAAAGGGGAGGTGGCTGCAAGTAACTTTGACGACCCTCCCGAAAATCAAACAAGGGTAGCGGAACTTGCGCTTGAGCGTGCGAAAAGGTTAGTTGAGATGGGGCACGACGTCATTATTTTGCTTGATTCGATAACCAGGCTCGCCCGCGCCTATAATATGGCATTGCCTACCTCCGGCCGAACACTCACGGGAGGCTTTGACCCGGTAGCACTTTTCCCCGCCAAAAAGTTTTTCGGCGCGGCCAGAAAGATTGAAAACGGTGGGAGCTTAACAATTATCGGCACTGCGCTGGTTGAAACAGGAAGCCGGATGGATGACCTTATTTATGAGGAGTTTAAAGGGACGGGCAATATGGAGCTTCACCTAAACCGAAAACTCGCCGATAGAAGAATATTTCCTGCCATAGACATTACCAGAAGCGGGACAAGACAAGAGGAGCTTTTGTACGGAAGGGAGCTTTTGCCTAGAATCCACACTATGAGGCGGGCGATTGATTTGGTTCCGGAAGACGAGCGGACGGATACTTTTTTAGAGAGACTTAGAAAAACTGAAGACAATAAAGAGTTTTTGGAAAACCTGTCTAAAGGTTAATGGAAAAAGGGGAGACAATATCTTCTTCAAAACTTTCTAAGCCAGCAGACTTTATGACCCTTCAGAAAGCAATCGATTTAGGAGAATACGATCCCGGTTATTTGTCAACTTTTCCGGAGTGGCAGATGCTAAGCCCGCATGTCCAGCTTCAGCACATTAAACAAGGGCTCGATAACAGAGAAAGACAGCTAATTACACAGTGGGCGGAGGTGGTCAATGTGATAGATTTCAGCAAAAAACCTCAATTGCAAGTGGCACTTCGAAATATTGAAAAACAGCTAAAAAAGGTTCATAGCGACCGCGAGAGGTACTATTTGGAATACTCGAGTAAGTGAGGCAAAATTTTGTACACCTCTCTGATTTGCTTCCGTGTATTTCATGTGCTATCTTCGGGGGCAGGATAAATGGACCCATCATTAGAAAAACTGATTAACTTTCTAGAGGAAGTAAAATTGTTTTGGCGCGAACTTGGTGCTTTCCTGTACTCGGTCACGCTAAGGCACTTTTTGCGCTTTGAGTATGTTAAAAGGCTTTTTGTAACTGTTTTGTATAGACAGCGGGGTAAAATGGCAAGAAGATTTGTTCATTCTGGGATGGCTTCGCTGGCAGCTTTGGGGGTGGTAATTGCTCCTGTTGTAGCACAGGAGTTTCCGGGGACAAATATCGATCCTTGGGAGATACCGTCACCATCAAGTGCGGTTACCACAGCAACCGACGACCCGACAATTTCGACTTCCGTATCCGAAAAATTAAGAGACCGCATTGTTGAGTACAAAGTCCAAGAAGGCGATACTTTAAGCTCGATAGCCGAAAAATTTGATGTTTCGGTGGATACTATTCGTTGGCAAAACGACCTTCAATCTCGCGATCAAATAAAACTCGGGCAAACTCTGGAAATTTTACCCGTTACAGGAGTATTGCACAAAGTAAAAAAGGGCGATACGGTCTATTCCATTGCCAAAAAATATGATTCTTCGGCCCAGTCGGTGGTGGACTTCCCATATAATGCGTTTGTTAATGATGAGACTTTTGAGCTTGCGATCGGCCAGGTCGTAATTGTTCCAGACGGAGTGATGCCCGAGGCTGTACTCTGGTCGCCAGTGGCGCGTGTGAAGCAAATTACACCCGATGCCGGCACTGTGGTGGCTTCTGGCAGTTTTGTCTGGCCGACTTCGGGGTCGGTCTCACAGCGCTTTGCTTGGTATCACAAGGGAGTTGATATCGCCAATCGTGCGGCGCCGGCGGTATTGTCTGCTGACGCAGGGACAGTTATCGTCGCCGGCTGGCCCGATAATAATGGCTATGGTAACCGTGTCATGATCGATCACAAAAATGGTTATAGGACACTATACGGCCACTTATCGAAAATTTATGTTGTCGCAGGCCAAACAGTTAACAGAGGAGCAGCCATTGGTCAAATGGGTTCCACAGGAAGGTCGACGGGTACACATTTACATTTCGAGATTATCTATAACGGCTCTTACCTTAATCCCTTAAGTATACTGCAGTAAATTTACAATTTTCACTTTTCAATTTACAATTCATTAGTAACTTATGTTTCTGTTTGAAAATTGTTGCTTGAGAATTGAGAATTAAACCAGGGCCTGTGGTCTAACGGTAGAACACTGCATTCGCATTGCAGAAATCCGGGTTCGATTCCCGGCAGGTCCACCAATACAGAACTCAACGGCTTTTTCAAAGCCAGAAGGTGGGACGCGCGAAGCGCGTCCCACTGATTTCCCCCCATTTTTCCAAACGAATTCAGAATTTTTGGCGTGCTGGCGCGCACTAATTTTTCGCCGAGGAGGAGGTTCGAGCCAAAGATTTCTTTGGCGCAGACCTTTTTCGCAAAAAGGTCTGAATCAGAAGCAATTTTGTCTATATTCTGTGCGACTTCTAACCAGTTTTGGAAAGGTTCAAGCCAATCATTTTGCTTGTGTGAAAGATTGTAGATTTCTTCTTCGAGCGACTTCTTCTCGGACAATAACTTTCCTTTTTGCAAACGATAATCTTCTCGGTCAATTATTTGGTCGAGATAACCATTAAGAAGTCGCTCTAGCTTTTCCGACAAAGAAGAAATCTTTTCTTGTTTCTCTTTCACACAAGCAGTCAAAGACTGGGCGGATTTTCCATGGTCTTGCAAAGCAAGACGATTGAGTTCCACCGCCCAGTCTTTGAAATGATTGGCTCATACTTTCCTTCGTGCAATTCTCCACCATAGCGAAAGAGTCCAGTGTAAAAAGGATTGGAGAGAATAGAAGTCGCACGGGATTTGTGGATTTTCTTTCCGGTTTTTGAAAAGAGATTGTGCTTCGCCAAAAAGTTTGAGACATCTTCCAGTCTATTGCCACCTTTTACATAGAACTCAAACGCTTGCCTGATAATTTTTGCTTTCTTTCTATCAACGACAACAGTTTTTGTTCGTGAGTCGTTGATATACCCAACAGGGGCAAGCGTTGGATAGTCACCATTTCTAACTTTTTGGCGAAGCCCTCGTTTTGTATTTTCGGAAAGAGAATCCACATAGTATTTGCTTTGTCCGAAAGCCATATTGAGCATGAATTTTCCTTGCGAAGTAGAATCACACCAAAAGGTTGGAAACTTGAGGCTCGCAAGTTTCCCTGTGTCGAGGAGGTAGATTATTTTTCCACCGTCAATACTATTTCTTGCGAGACGATCGGGATGCCAAGAGAGAATAGAATCTGCATCGCCCTTTTCAATACATCTCATCATTTCGTTGAAAATAGGACGACCTGGAATTTTAGCAGACTGCTTTTCAATAAACTCTTGGGCGATGTTCAGATTTTCTCTCTTGGCATAGTCTCGCAATTCAGTAAGCTGTGCCTCAATACTCAAAACTTGCTTATCCTCGACATCAGTGGACTTGCGAGCATACAAAAAGAATTTTTTATTTTCCATATTATTTATCATAGTAATAAAGATTCTTTTTGTATTAAGCAAATACTATTAGTCAAAATTGATTCTGATTTCGAACCTCCTCCTCGGCGAAAAATTAGTGCGCGCCAGCACGCCAAAAATTCTGAATTCGTTTGGAAAAATGGGGGGAAATCAGTGGGACGCGCTTCGCGCGTCCCACCTTCTGGCTTTGAAAAAGCCGTTGAGTTCTGTATTGGTGTGTTTATTGTTTGCTATGCATTGGTGTTGTCGCTCACCGGTTCACTTGTATGGTTAATAGTCAGTACCGCCGGTTATATAATCTTTCAATCAATGAAGCAACCTTATCATTTTTTGTTTGGTATACCATTAATTTTGGCCGGGGTTGGTGTGACTTTAAACAATCTGGGGACTTTTTTGATCACGATCTTTTCTGCCAGCTATAACAAAGGAATGTGTAAAATTTGCAATTAACCAGTTACCCACCTAGTGTTAACACTTTTTTACCCAAATTTTGAGCTTATTTACCTATAATACGCGAGATTTGCCCCTATAGTCATTTATGGGTATCATTCTTGAACTTAATCTACTACATCGGAGCTCCAGGCTTTTTAGCCGATGATAAAAGATTATGTTCTTGTTTGTAAGATAACAGCCTCTATGCTGCTATCTAAAGCTTTTAGATAAAAGAATAACTCGTTGGGTAAAGGAATATTTGCATATATTTTGAAAGATGACGAAACTACCTATAGTGACAATTTAACTGACCACTAAAACGGCATTATTGAGTACGATTTTTATACTACACATAATACCTTACTTTGGCTATTTTCAATATAAATAGATTTTATCTAGTATAGCCGAACGAAAAATTCAAAAAAATGTCACCAAAAACCCATAGTGACGAAAACTTCTTGCAAACTTTGACAGCTTGTTAATAATATTGAGTTTGTTCTGCTTTGGGTAGTTCTTTCTATAGCCTCTTGACAGATGTTACCCACTAAGTGTTAACATTATAGTTAAGGCTATTATTGCTCCTATAGTGAAAATAAACTGTTAACATTAATAGTTGCTGCCCATGAAGCCCAAGTTAATTGCCCAGCAAAGGGTTAAATTAGTCGAGCGAGTATTAACAGGAGAACCGGTTAATGCCGTTTGCCGCGAGGCGGGTGTTTCGCGGGTCTTATTTTACAGGTGGATTAAAAGATATAAAACTTTCGGCGTTAAAGGCCTAGCTCCGATATCAAGCGGAAGACCAAGAAAGTCCCGAACTCCAAAACATTTGTTTCCTAAAGAGCTCCTGCCGCTCGAAAGATTCAGAATGTGTGAAGAGGTTTTAAGTAAACAGAGAAGTGCTGCTTCGGTCGCGAAAGAGTATGGAGTTTCAAGAGTAACACTGTATAAATGGATAAGAAGGTGCAAATTACACCCGGAGGCGAGAATAAATGCTGTTAAAGACAAAATTCGCCATATTGATCGTTACTGGCGGCAAGCACCTGATTTATACGCGCAAGCCGTTTGTTCCCTTGTAGCCAATCATCCGGAATGGGGTATCAGACGCCTTGTGGCTAATCTTCCTAAAATTGGCGCAAAACCGATTCTTGGCCACCACGGTGTCCAGAATGTTCTAAGAAGAGCTGGTCTTTTGACCGTTGAGAAACGTTTTGCATACGCGCAAGACCAAATAACCCCGATTGTAAGTATAATAACTTCTGTCTTGTCACAGGCTTCTCGCTTCTTTGCAATTCCCTTAATACCGCGAACAAGAATAGTCAGATTTGCGAGTGTAGCGGGTCTTTCGACTCTTGTTACAGTACTTCTACTTGGGTCGGTTGGTCTATTTACTACCAGTTTTGCAGGTGTCAGTTTTACAACCAGAGCAGGTTTAGCCTTTGCTTATCTTGCACTCATCTGCGGTACATTCTTTTTACTTTACTCCATGAAGTACTACATTACTCTGGCAGTCGTTCTGTCTTTCTCGCAATCTTCAGTCAATAGTGATCAGTCAGCAGTGAACGGTCGTAAAAAGGGA
>Ga0154754_117_pt1 | contig 11546 bp, 18 predicted proteins | sample Rifle2008BG16ft_FD_105762 | JGI IMG/M metagenome (GOLD analysis project Ga0154754, IMG submission 105762) | Candidatus Woesebacteria bacterium RBG_16_41_13 | reverse complement strand
CAAAGTAGGATTCTCAACTATTCTGGTTGGAGAAGAACCAATTGTAGGGGTAATTTCTGGATTATTGGTTTTTTCTGCTTTCCCTCCGCATGCAACAAGTGCGGCGGCACTGCCGAGTGTCACCATTACCGCTACTTTTGCTCTAAGTGGAATTTGTTTTCTTTCTTGATTCAATAGGGCGAACTATATCACTATGGGGTTTGTTTGTCAATGTTTAATAAAACCGGCCCTGCCCTACTCAATATCGTATAAACCAATGCCTGAATTATATTCGTAAACTTCCGGATTTAATTCTTTGATCAACCCTTTGAGTTTCTCGGCAAGGTCTTTTAATTTTGAATCGCTGTCTTTAACTTCTTTAATATCCGCTTGCACAATGCGGAATGCGGAGTCATAGTAGCTCGACTTCTGCTGATCTCCGCTGGTTAAAGCCGCGGACTCCATATTTCTGAAGAGGTCCTCTTTGCTTTTGGGATCTTTGAAAGTCGCTTCACTTGCAAGAGTTAAAATTTCCTCTTCTTCCTGTGAATAAGCTAATTTCCCGCAGGTGCTGTCTAAACAAGGTACAGTGAATTTACCTTGGCTGTTGGGAAATACGCCTCTCATGAAATCGCCGAGTTTCTGGGCCTTTTCTCTAATCTGCGGGTTGTGAGTTGCAGAATATAAACCGGAAAGAATATCGAAATTGGAAGATAAAGCTTCAAATTGCTTTTGGGAATCTTTTTCGTTGGTTGCCACATCCAAATTTTCCTTATAGCGGTTCTTAAGATGCGAGCTGGGAAACTGAATTAATTGTGCATCCTGGCGCATTTGGTTAAGGAACGAAAAATATTGAGGGTCTTGGCTCTTTTTGGACGGGTTTTGGTTAGTTACGAGAAAAAACGAAGTCAGGATAAGTACACTGACTACACTTAAAAGGAAAATAAACTGCCGTGGGCCGATAAAATCCGGCACGGCATTCGGAAAATTGGTTATGAACCCCTTTGGTACTTTGGGCAGCATCACAGACTGAAATTGACCTCTAACTTAATTGAAGCGGAGATGGGAAGGTAAAGTCAAGCAGTTCTATTTGGGGAAATATGCAGAAACTCCTACTCTATAACTTTCAAATTCCTCCTTGGTTATTGGAACCGGTTGACTATTTTCATCAAGTTTCTTGAACATTTCGTCTTTAAACAATCGGTCCGCTTTTGCAAGTGTGAATTCGCCCAATTGTTCAATCGCTGTAGAAAATTCAAGAATGTCCTCACGCCCAGGAATTGTATTTACTTCTTGTGGAATCTGGGTACAAGCACCAACTAATGAATCGCCATAATTGATACTCCCTGGGGGAATCCCTGGTTGTTCAATTTCTCCACTACAAATCTGTAAGTGCTTAATGATATTTGCATGCGTCTGATTTGGATATAAGTTAGCAGAGGTTGCAGGGTCAACTTGGGCAAGTTTGCTATATGCAGAGACAAAAGCATCGGCAGTTTCCTGTTTCATCTGGGACAACTCTTCCTGCGACAATACAGTACGATCGGGGGTCGGGATTTCTGTCGGTGCAACTGTCGGTGCTTCGGTTGGAACGGCGGTTGGGGTTGGAACGATTGTCTCGGTTGCTTTGGGTCCTTTGGGGGGTGTCGGAGTCTTGTTAACTTTCCCGTCTTTACTTTCGCAGCCGACAAGCGCAGCCGCAGCTAGTCCGCTTAATGCGGCAATTCCTCCAAAAACAACTCCTCTTCTGGAAATTCTCTCAGCCATCGCCGCAAATTATACCGCTATAGGGTTAAACTGTAAAGGCTCGAGAGTTATCATGCCGTTTTGCAGGCCAAATTTTACTCGTCTGCGAAAGAAACCTGCTGGCATTCAAGATCTCCAAGAGCACCGGCTTCCTGTCAACATCGTAGTGAATGATGAAAGAACCAACCTTTTCTGCAGCTTTAAAGGGCCTGTCGGCTAGATTAACAACCAAAAGATCATCTTTTCTGTAATATTTTACTTTCATATCTACCTCTTTCAGCAGGATAAAAAGTAATAACTTTTATCCCCTTTTCAACTTTCTTATAGGCTACACATAAAGATAGCTCTTTGTTCAGCTTTCTAATTGCTATTATAACCGGTAATTCTGATTTATCAACAGTGGCCGGCGCTTTGATTGTTTGCTCTATCTTCGCTTTATTAATTCTCAGCTTCACAATTTCCGGGAGCTTAAGCTTATCTTCCGCGTGGATTGTGTACTCAAACTGCATCTGGAAAAGTTAGTCGCTAAGAAAATTATAGCATTTTGGGCACACTTTTCTGATTAGAATCTTAAAAGAAAAATAAACTGCCGTGGGCCGATAAAATCCGGTACGGCATTCGGAAAATTGGTTATGAACCCCTTTGGTACTTTGGGCAGTACAGGCATACCAATTTTTACAAACAGACTCTAATTCAATTGAAGCGGAGATTATAGAGTAAAGTCAAGTTAATAACTGAATTATTTTTCTATAGAAGGAGAAGTATCATGGATAATGTTCTGCAATGTTTCGTCAAACTGGGCTTTATTCCCAGGCCGTTCTGTTAAATAGTAATTTGCTACATCTACAGAAGCTTGATAAAAATCGGGGTAACCAGTTTCTTTATATATGAAAATCAGAAAGTTGACTAAATTATAACTTGCTCTAAACCTATCGCCTTCGATCGAAGCAGGATATTTCGGGCTGGAGGGATCTCCATCCTTTATCACTGTTAAATTATTATTAATCCATTTATCCCGTGTAATTTTCTCTTCGCTATCCGTGAAATGTACCTCCTCTGCATCAGGATGGATGCGATAAGCATCATTGACTGATTTAAGAAAGGCATCATACGAAGTTTCAACAAATTGCGCTTCGGACAATTTTTTAGGCACAAATTGAGTCGGCTCTGGGGTTGGAGACGGCTCGGGGCTCGGTATTGGGGTTTGAGCGATTGTCTCGGTTGCGGGAGGTTTATTGGTTGGTTCTGCTGTAGGACTTTTGACAACTGCAGCTTTTTCTTTGCCGTTACCTGAACTAAGAACTTTAATACCTACGGCGCCGGCCACCGCAGTGCCAGTGGCAACAACAGCCAGCCCTAGAAATTTTCTTCTGGATATTCCCCCTGATTTTCTCTCTTGTTGACTCATTCTTTTGAATTCTTACCGCCTGTATTTTATCACAGGCTACAAGGACGCGAATTATATGCCTATAGGCCTGATTTGTCAATTAGTGGATGCCACTGATATGTCTTCCTCTGCATTCGCAGAGCGACATATATCAGATTGCGCGTAGCGCAAGGCTGATATATAATAACGCCAAATGAAATCTTTAAAATATAACGTTGTTTTTTATCCAGAACCTGAAGGGGGTTTTACGGCAACTGTACCTTCACTCCCCGGTTGCGTAACCTATGGTAAAGATTTAAATGAGGCTAGAAAAATGGCTCTGGATGCTATTTCGGGGTACATCGCTAGCCTTAAAAGACACAAAGAATCAATTCCTTCCGATGAGGAATCATTCATCAGTCTAGTAGACCTAAAACCTCCGGTTTCAGCCTAATGCCAAAGTTACCTCCAACAAAACCCAAGGTTATTGTCTCTAAATTTCAAAGAATCGGATTTGTCAAAGATCACCAAACTGGAAGCCATTTAATTATGTACAATCCAAAGACAAAAAAGAGAGCAGTTGTACCAATCCATACTAAAGATTTACCTAAAGGTACTTTGTCCCATATATTAAAAGAGTCTGGAATTTCTCTTGAGGAATTCTTAAAAGCCTAGAATCCTAAAACAATTTAGTCTGAACTTTTCCAAGACTCAATCAGAGTCCAATATGTTTCTGAACTTTTGCAGCCGTTGACATCATCATAGGAAAAGCGTATCTTGAAGCAGCAATGAAAATTAAGAATAAGGTTCTCTCATTTTCAGTAATCTATGAAGCGGCTCCGGAAGGCGGTTATGTTGCATTTGTACCAGTTCTGGCCGGCTGTCATACACAAGGAGAAACTTTAGAGGAAACGGAAAATAATATCAAAGAGGCGATTTTAGCCTACGTCGAGAGTTCAATTGCTCACAAAGAAGAGATTCCGAAGGAGACCAGAGTACTTCAAGGAAAAGTTGACATTCAAATTTAATTTTAGTTAATGGGAACAATCCCCGCTCTGACTGCTAGGCAGATTATTAAAGCTCTCAAAAAACTTGGATTTAGAGAAGATAGACAAAAAGGTTCGCACTTTGTGCTTATTAACCCAAAAACCGGAAGAAAGACAGTCATTCCAGTACACGCGGGTAAAACCATCAAAAAACCACTTTTAAAATCTATTATTGAGAGAGATGTGGGAATTTCAATTGAAGAGTTCCTTGAGGCACTATAATTTCATGGCAGCTTATTGGGCAGCACGGGTGCAGGCATGAGAAAAGAAATGGTCTATAACTTAATTCAAAAGACAGCATTAAGGGAGAGTGGACTCGAGGAGAAAGGCTAATCTCGTACACGAAGAGTAAAATCTCAGTTTAATTGTTTTTTAAACTTTCGCCAGCTTACCCAACCGCGGCCTCGATCTTCTTCTCTGGCGGTAAGAAGGGTAAGTGTATCGCTTTCAGTCTCTGAAAGTTTCTTGCCGACAACCAACTTGTTGGTAATGCGCGCAAGAGCGGAAACTTCAGATTTAAGTTCTCGCACCCTTTCGGAGATTGCTTTAACGCTTTTATATTCTTGGGATGACGCCAAAAATCCGTTGGACATGGTTTCAATCTTAACAAAAAAATCGGATAAAATGCTACTAAGATGTCAAACTATAGGACTTTGAGAAAATTATCGGAGGAGTAACATTGCCAAGTCTGACTTGACAAGTTGGCCAGCCGAAATGAGCCCTTTTTGCCAACCATACCTGCCTCTCTCTCAAACAACCCAAATTTTACCCTCTCCTCTCCCTGCTTCTCTGTTTCGAAACACTAGAACAGACGTCTTTTCCGTTTACCTAAATACAGTCGTTCCACCCCTTCTTTACCTAAAGCTGCTACTTTGTGGCCTCGAGTTAATATAAGATAAACTTTGGATAAATTTTCCCGGAATCTGCGCCACTTTTCTTCTTTTTCGAATTTTGTAAAAATAGTTTTAAATCCTAAGCTGTCTATTTTACTGTCAATCTTGGAAATCGTACCCATCGAAACTTTTAAAATATCGCCTATCGTGCGCCAATCATAATTTTTGTATAGTAAAATTGCCACCGCGAGTCTTTTGGTAAAATTAACTCTCTCAGTTCTTGTCAAAAATTCCGAAAAGAAAGATTCTGCTTCTTCCCTTTTAGCTATTCTGACAATTGTATCCCAGAAAATATCATAGACTGACTGCTCGATCTCTTTACGAAGTTGCCTCTTGGAAATCTGTGTCATCTGTTACTCTGTTTCGAAACAGAGTAACATGAGGCCGTGGGCTTAATCAAGATACTAATATCAGTACGTTGGTAACCCGAAAATTGGTTTTAAATATTCCAATTTAGACTGATAATAGTCAACATTCGTGCCAACTTTTAATTAGGCTGTTTGGTGACACTCATGGCTGGAGTGTCGGCGTTGGTTCGGAGGTCGGTGTTGCCTCTGGTGTAGGAGTTCGCGTTGGTTCAGGCGTGGGTGTCACGGTTGGAACAGGAGTAGGAGATGGCATCGGCCCAACAGTTGCAGTGGGCAAAGGCTCGGGAGTTGAATCAGGTGTTGGAACGGATGTTGGTAAGATCACTTCCTTGCCCATATCCATAACGCATTGGACTATCCTGTAGTAAGCACCGTAATAATTGTATTTTCCCTGAAAACACCCTATACCAATATCCGGAACATCAAGAAGAAGTGCCGCATAATGGCCGGGGCTGGCTACAAATTCGCTGAATGTTTCATCGGGAGAATTAAAACTGGCATCCATGTTTTCCCAAACCCCGCCGAAATACCCTTGCCTGATCGCCCTATCCGTCGGGCTTCCGTCAAGATTATGGTCTGGGTGGTAAGGATCACCATATCTATAGGAATATTCCGCGTACTTTTCTGCAGAAGCTTTTAGACGCGGGTCTGTTTGGTATGGAGGCTTACCCTTATCTTTTCTCAGTTCGTTAGTTAGAAACAGCAGTCTTTCGGCCCACTGGTAATTTTGCCCCTCGACAATTTCCACAGGCTGAGGGATTTGAGACTGTCTTTCCCTAATAATTGTAGGCGGCCTAAGAGTCACTCCGCCTGAATATGACGTGGATGTGGGAACATCTGTCGGCCTTTCGGTTGGAGTCGAACCTATTGTTGGAACCGGTGTTGGTGTTAACGTAGGTGTTAACCTAACATCTGGATTTAACCTTGCCACTACCATATCGGGCGTCGGGCCGATTGTATTACTAGAAGCTAGCCTAATTGAATCCAAATCCAAGGGAGCGTCCTTGGAACTCACAATAAGGGTTAACGTAACCCCTCCCAAAATAATAATAGGGCGTATGGCTTCCTTAGGATTCATTTTCCTGCCGAAAAAAGCAGGAAAATCATACATCAGGTTTTTCGGAAAAACAATAACATCAAGGATATTTTTGCTTGAAACGAGGTCCGTCCTCGTTTTACTTTTGGACGAGTCGCGACAGAAGAAAGTTATTCGGCAAGAGAAGCAGGACTTGTTGACTCTTCTTCCAGCTGACGGAGTTCTTCGGGGGATAGCGGACGAGCTTTTAACTCTCCGCTTTCTGTCCCCTCGTTTTGCTGCTGAGTTGTTTCAGTCTGCGGATTTGCGGTTTGCGGATTCCGCTTCTGGACAATAAAAAGCGCCATTCCCAAAATGAATACGGCAAGGGCAATGATAACTAAAATTACCAGGTAAATATTTTTCATTTTTTAAACCAGAAATAAGAAATTAACCAAAAGGAAAACGCAAACGACTGACAATAAAAAAATGAAGTTGCGCATAACCGATTGGGCAGTTGTCAGGGTAATTTTAATCTCCCCCTCTCTATCTTCCATTGAATCACCCACCCGAATTTGTTGTCAAACAGCAAAAATATGGATTTATGGAATTTACCTATCTAAATATATCATATAGTTATTTTTATATATCAATTAACTGGCACTTGCCCACTTAGATTAGCTCTGTTAAAATCCCATAAGACCGAGTCGACTGTCTCTGGTCTACCGACTACAAGCTACTAGCTAATGAACTTTTTTGCCAAACACCGAACGATTTTTTCAATTACAATTGCCGTTTTGGTTTTAACAGTGGCTGCAGGCGCCATTTTTTGGGCGCGGGGCTTCAAACCCGATTTTAAAAAAGGCATTGAAAGGACCGGTCTTTTGGTTATTACATCTACGCCGACGGGTGCTTCGGTTTTTTTAGACGGAAGGTTAACTGCGGCAACGGACACCAATATCGCCTATCTGGACCCAAAAACCTATAAGGTCAGAATCGAAAAAGAGGGCTATTCGGCGTGGGAAAAAGATGTCGGCGTGGTTGCGGATTTAGCAACGGAAATAAAGGCACTTTTATTTCCGGTTGCACCTGCTATCAAACCTTTAACAACCTCAGGTGCCCAAAACCCGGCGCTTTCTCCGGACGGCACGAAAATCGTATATGCAGCCACAGGCGAAAACGGCGGACTTTTCTTATTTCCCATGTCCGACAGGCCGTTTCCTTTCAGACAAGGCCCAAGGCTATTGGTTAAAAACCAGAACAATTTTGATTTTTCCAAAGCCGCCTTTATCTGGGGGCCGGATTCAAAGGAGCTGATTGCCCAGTTTCGGGATGAAGAGGACAAAACTGTTGCCAACATCCTTATCGACTCGGATAAAAAAGACCAGCCGCCAACAGACATCACGGCATCTTTGAATGCCACAATCTCCGGCTGGCAGGCCGAAATCGGCCAAAGGGCACAGACATTGGCCCTTCTTGCACCGGATGAGCTAAAAGCGGCAACCGCAGAGGCAAAACCAGAGAAACAGAGTTTGTCAAAAGAACCCCAAAAAACCCCGACTTTGGGCTTGCCGGGCATCCAAACCGGGCTTATCAACTACTTTCCGACAGGCCTTGTTTTTTCACCCGACGAGGAAAAAATAGTCTACAAAAATAAAGACGGAAAGTACAAAATCTTTGACATTAAAGATAAGAAAGAATCAACTTTGCCCGAATTTATAAACCTGATCGGCATTTCCTGGTATCCGGATTCCGGTCATTTGGTAGTTGCCGAAGAAAACAAACTTTCGATAATTGAAACAGACGGCTTAAATAAAATGACGGTATATTCTGGAAATTTTGTCGACGGATTCGTCTTTGCCAACCCGGCAGGATCCGGACTTATTATCCTAACCACACTGACCCAGGGCGAAGGCACGCCCGCAAACCTTTACGAAATAGATCTAAGATAAAAATCCTAAGCACTAATTTAGCTTCACAAGGCGTGGCCTTGCGAAGCTAGGGTTTATCTTATCGCTACCGCAGAAGCAGGCTTGGCAATCACTAGAAGCCTTTTCCAGGTTGTTCCAGGCGGATAACATGTCTGCAGAACCAAAATCTGCTCCTCGGTCTTCATTGTGAAGTAGGAAACGTCCTCGGGTTCGGTAATCTTTCTTTCTACAACGATATAATCAAACCTCCGGCCGTTAAAGAAAATGACAACTCTGTCGCCTGCCTCCAAATCTTTTAATAAATAAAATACCGCATTAAAACGCGGCACGTTGAAAATCGTGTCTGTGGAATGGGCAAAGAGATAGGAAACGCCCGGCTGGCCCGGAAAAGAAGTGCCGAGTGCGTGGGCAACACCCTTTTTTAGGGCCGCGTCGTAGGTGGTTTTGTCTGCGGCATTGACATTGGCGACAACAGGCGCTTTAGCGCCGATTTTTTCAACAATTATCGAAAAATTGGGGTCTGGCGGAATCAGGATTTTGTCCTTGGCCGTATTTTCCCCGCCTAAAAGCGATCCGAAGCTCTGAGAGGTAGAAACTGCCGGAGCCGCTTCGTATTTGGTGCCTTTAAAATTATCGAGAACGTTTTTACCATAGGCCGAAATTAGCGGCCAAAACGTAAAGGTAATTGCAAAAAGCGTTCCCAAAACCAGAAAATTGCCGATGGTGCGGATTAGAAGTACTTTCTTGTCGATTGTTGAAAGCATTTACAATGCAATTTTAGCATTGATTGGCAGAATAATGCGGAGAACTTTTTGGATATTAAGACAAACCTCGTCTAGCTATTTCTTTTAGGACAAATTTTGGCAGATATCCTTTGTACTTCTCCACAAGTCCTAATTCTTTACTGAAAATGTCTTTGTTAGAGATTTTCTTTCTGCATGATTTAGTCTTACACAGACACTCGATTGTCCAGTCATAGCCGGAATCATTAATCTCGGACATGCTATAGTCAGCTGTTAGTTCCTCTCCTCTTTTGACATCCCTCAATGCCGCAAAAACTCCAGCGGTCTTAAAACCCATATTTGGCTCACAAGAATGATTGATAAAGCGGGTTTCATTATTTGGCAAAATCCACTTTTTTAGTCCTACCTGCCAAAGAACATCAATGCCGTAAGAAGAATAAAGAAGATCGGCAACCACCTCGCCTACCGTTGCGCCAACGACTCTAATTATTTCTTCGTCCTGATAAATGTCCCGGCTTGCAAATAAACCGGTTCCATGAGTACTCCCGGCTTTGTGGACGCTATACAGACTTAGGATTCCATTTCCCGAAATATCTTTATTGACCCGAACACCAAGGTCTTTGAGGTTCAAAGTATAAGGCGAACCATTCATACAAAAAAATTATAGCAAAAATGGGCCAGCAATATCAACTATAGGTCTTATGTGCTGGTATGTATTTATACCCTAATTTTGAGATGGGTTTAAAGTTTCTTTCATAAATATATTTAAGTTGTCGAGTCAAACTCGACTCGCTTACAAACGCACGCTTCCTATGTGGAACCGAGTCAGACTCGGTACCCCAGGAGGGACTCGAACCCCCAACCTTTCCCTTAGGACGGGACTGCTCTGTCCAATTGAGCTACTGGGGCAAAGACACCACAAATTATATCAGCAGGTCGCCTCCACTTGAAAGTGGATGGCGCTCCTCTGATATATCAGGGCGCCAATTTTGGCGCAGCTGATATATATCAAATAGGCTGTGGACTGTAGTCGGTAGTCGGTAGTCGGTAGTCGGTAGTCGGTAGCCGGTAGCCGGTAGACTTATCTCACATGCAGTCGGAAGCTTTGTACTGATCGGGGACCTGAAGGTTTGCGGACGAAACATATACAACGTTGTAAGAGCATAATGATTCCGAAGATAATGCCGACATTAAAGCAAGCCGCGCGCCGTTTTGGTTTACAACATACTGGTCAAGCGTGTTTCCGGAAATAAAAACGTAATATGAATCCGTGTCTTTCTCATAGGTAATTCTGTATGCGTCGGTTTCGATTGGCAGTTTTTGAAAAACAGCAGAAACCGGTGCAACCAACGGCTTCTGGGCGGGTATATTGCCGCTTTCGTACTGCCTAATTGCCTGCGGATAATAGACAAAGGCAAAATACACCAAAGCCGCCGAAAAAATCAGAATCGACCCCTGCAAAATCGCGTTATAAAATTTGTAGATCGGGTGATTGAGATCGTTCATTTAGTAACTAACCGCATTAGAAAATTCCATCATCGAAAGAATTAAGGCAAGAAGCGCCAGAGCAACCAGGGCAATCGAGACCGGAGGCCTGGAAATAAATTCGGAAAATAATATTGAAACCGGCTCTTCCTTTGCCTTTTTCTTCTTCATAACTGCCTATAGATGTCACATTCTACTGGCGCACTTCTTGTGCGCGAGAATTGACATCTACATAGAGCGAACTAAAATGCGCTTCCGTAATGTGAGCTCTATATCTTAAGATTAAAACCGAATGTACGCGATGTCAAATTGTGTCGGGGTAGCTGGATTCGAACCAGCGGCCTCTCCGTCCCGAACGAAGCGCGCTACCTCTGCGCCATACCCCGCAATCAAACTATTATACAAAATCGGATTAATACTTGATACTTGATACTTGATACTTGATACTTGAATTAATGCCCTCAATAAAAGTATCTGGTATCTGGTATCTGGTATCTGGTATCAGAAATACTAAATACAAAATACTTAATACTAAATACTGTAAAGCCAAAGGATTTACGCTGATCGAGCTTCTGGTGGTAATTACAATTATTGCCATTTTAATCGGCGTCGGTACGGTTTCCTACACCAAAGCCCAGCAAAAAGGCCGTGATGGCAGAAGAAAAACGGATCTTAAAACCATCCAGCAGGCTTTGGAACAATACTTCCAGAAAAACGGCTACTACCCACCGACCAAAACGTACGCCTGGCCAAACTGGTGTACTTACATCAGCAACACCGGGATTGCCGATGTCAAAAACGCCCTAGTTCCGGAATTTCTAACTGCGTTACCCCAAGATCCAGTTTATAAAAACACAGGTCGTGATTATGTTTATAACAAAATCTACGCCACAAACACCTATGAACTTGCGTCTTATTTAGAAAATACCAATGATCCTGACAAAGGCTCCTACAGCTACAGCTGGTGTGCGGGT
>Ga0154754_116_pt3 | contig 11787 bp, 10 predicted proteins | sample Rifle2008BG16ft_FD_105762 | JGI IMG/M metagenome (GOLD analysis project Ga0154754, IMG submission 105762) | Candidatus Woesebacteria bacterium RBG_16_41_13 | reverse complement strand
TCTTCTCATTGTAGAAAGGGATGTGGACCGAGATAAATGGGTACTTCTCAAGAGTTATATGGGAAAGGTCGGGTGTGAGACCCACCGGGCCGGAGGTCCTCGTGGGCCGGAGGCCGGCATTAGCAAGATTTCCCAATATCCAACCTAGTATCTTGCCCTTTGTTGTTTGTCCTCTGTTATATGTTGCCTCCCCTTGCGAGAAAGACAGAACGACTGCCAGAGTAATGTAGTACTTCATGGAGTAAAGTAAAAAGAATGTACCGCAGATGAGTGCAATTGAGGCAAAAACTATACCTAATGCATGAGCTGCAGTAATACTTGATATAAAGTTAATCCACCAAAGGCCGGAGTGTATTGTTGCAAGAGAGATAACTGAAGAAAGGGTAAATACCTTGAAGAACTTAAGGCTTCCAGCCCAGAGGGCTACCAGCCCAGAGGGGGGTGGAGCAGGAGCCAAAGAAGGCACAAATTGCTCAAAGACACTTTGCACCCTGTCTGTCCAGGTATCGGTGGTGGGGGCGGATACCGGAGCAAGAGACTGTGCGTATGCAAGACGGGCCTCGGGAAAATTAAGGCTGTTTCTCTTTAAAACATTATAGATTCCGTGAGCACCTACTTTAATACCCAGCTTTTCGTATACTTTTTGAGCCAAATTATATTTACTTAGATTAGGAAACTCGGCTGTTATAGATAGTATAGACTTTTCTACTTCCGGCCTAATTTTTTTGTCTGAATTATCAAAGTAGCTCTTTCTATCAACTAGTGCATCAACACTTTGGCCGCTTTTATCAAATCTTTTCTTCCATTTATAATAAGTGAATCTCGATATGCCGAAATCACGGCAAACTTGACTTACCGAAATATGTGCACTTTCTGCCACCTCGAGCATATCAAACCTCTCTTTCGGTGTCAGAACTTTGCCGCGAGACTGCAAAACCAAGGATTGATAATTTCTTCTAAGTTCGCCGGTATTTAAGTTATGACGCTTTAATATATTGTAGACTCCGTGCACCCCGGGCGAACGACCGCCCAATAACTCCTTGGCCTTGCTCGTTATGGCATATTTACTCAAGTTAGGATTCTTAATCGCAATCTGTTTGACCACTGCTTCTATTTTAAGAGAAACAGACTTCGGTAATGTCCCCGGGGTGGAATCTTTATCCTTGAGCAGTGCCAAATTGACGTTTCTCGACTTACCCGAATTGTACCTTTTGGCCCACTTATAAAAAGTAAATCTTGATATCCCAAACTTTCTGCAGGCCTCGCTGACAGGAACATGTTTTTTGAAAACAGTTTCAAGAAGCTTAAGACGGGCTTTAGGCCCAAGGGCAGTTTTAGGCATGACTTAAGTGTTAGCAGGGTTTGGGACCAAGTTCAAGGGCCATTTTGTTTCCTCGTTAAAGTTGACTCTTGACTACAAATTTTGCATAGGTTAATAATTAATAGGAGTTTATTTAAATATATGCAAAATCAACAAGATACATCTATTGAACAACAAAACGATCAAAACATGAATATTGGCAAGGCTGCAAAGTACTTGGGAGTTTCGGTAGACACTCTGCGTAGGTGGGAAAAGAAAGGAAGACTAACCCCTGATCGCTCGCCGGGAGGCCACAGATATTTTAAAAAAGAAAACCTTGAGAACTTATTCGACAAAAAATATTCCAGAGACACGCTTCCACAAGTAAACATTGCGTCGGTCAAACCAACCTTTGTCACTCCTTCCCTCCAAGTGGAAACAAAAACCGCTCCCCCACAAACCGAACCGGTTCAGCCACGACCGAAATTTGTTGTCGAAGAGGATATCCAACCCCAAAGTCAACCTTCAACCACATCTGAAAGCATTGTTCCGCAGCCCCCGCAGGATAACGAACCGGCTATTCAGAACGGCATGCCACCTGCCAAAACACTGCCAAAAGCAATTTTACCAAACCAAACTTTAACTGCCGATCAACAAGAAAAGCTTCAAGTAATCTTGGCTGACAACCCCGACAAGCAAAGCATGACTACTTTTCAAAAAGCTGCAATTATCGGCCTAGCGCTTTTTGTTATTGTTGATATTGTCCTTGTTTATTTGTGGTATAGCTCCACCAGGATCATTTCGCCCATCCCCTAATCCCCCCTAATAAATTTTATATATCGTGTCCCCTTCCTGGCTCCATACAACACTCCCCAGGCTGTTCCACTTTAACAAATACTTAAAGTCATGAAAGAACTCTTTTGAGCTTTCGGTGTGAACTAAAACATATTTGACGTCTAATTCCTCCAGGTACTTTTGCGTCTCCTCTCCATCGTCATTTTCGCGCACTATCCAAGCAGCTTTTGGCCAAAGAGAGTTCACCGCAACTCTGTCTGCCCCTCCCCTAACCTGTTTGACATCATATAGGGCGTTTGCCCACCAAACACTACTTCCGGAAATAAAAACCAAATCACTTGGCCCCGCCAATTCACCTAATTTGCCAACACTGTTTATATACGGTGGCAACTCGTCAGAAATAAACCTCCCTTTCCCAAAGTGGTTATAAAAAATCAAGGTGACTATTACAAAAGATAATAATGTACTAATTTGTATAACAAAATATCTCTTTGTATAAAAAAGATATGCAACGAAAAGTGCTGCTCCAAATTCCAACTCCCAAACCCACGCGGACCAGTCCTGCCAAAAGTCCCAGTCGGCAATAAATCTAAAAAGCGTCAGAAAACCAAAAGAGAAAAGCCAAGTTGCCAAAAACACTGCGAACCTACTTTTGAATTTATGGCTTGCATAAACAACTACAATCGCAATCAAAACAGGAACTGCTGCTTTTGACAAGCTAAAAACGCGGAGTATTGCCCCTACCCCACTCAACCCTCCGGTCGACGGATTGGCTAAAATAGTCAGCCACAATCCCGGTGTATACCAGATTGTGGAAAAAAGAGTTGCCAACAAAACTATCTTGAACGCACGACTGACATAAACGCCGATCTTTTTAAATTTAAGGCTTTTAGTTCTAAATGCCTTATAAAAGCAAATAGCCATAAAACCAACTAATAAATCCGAAATAATAGTTGGGTCAATTAGGAGCAAAAGTGCTCCTAAAATTGCCGAGGCCCAAAACCATACTTTGGTATTGGCTTTGGTTTTAAAAAAAGCAAAGAGAGCAAACGGCAAAATACCCCGAGACACACTGAAAGGCAGATCAGCCAGGGTTAGTGAAAAAAAGTATTTCCAAGGAAAGACGGCTAAGACAATGCCAGAGATTAAGGCTATCTTGGAATTATTAGTCAAAGCTTTAATTAAGACAAACCAACCCATAAGTGACAAGGAATAAGTAACCAACAACAAGAGATAAGAGGCTTCAAAAAACGAAGAAAGGCCAAAAGCATTTTTAAGTACTATTAATATGGTAGGTAATATCGGGCCTGTCAGATATTTTATTGGTGTTGAACCTAAATACCAATAGGGATAATTTCCACCAAAGCCGTGTTCGGCAATATAACGAGTCAATGCGGCAGCGGCTGGAATCAGTGATGTCTGAGGAGGATACATAATGGACTCTAATCTTCAAATCTTTCCGGAAACGGATCGATATGCTTTTGGGCTATTTCATCATAAGTGTATATCATAATTATGACGCCAATTACCACCATCGGCAGCCCCAAAAAAAGACTCCAACCTTGAATTCTCAGGGCTAAAATTGCTATGCCTCCCAAGACCAAGACGATAGGAATAAGTCCTTTGTAGATTAGTCTGATCGTATTTGTATTAGCATCAGACTTTGACTTATTAATATTTTCGGGCATAAAAAAAATAGTTAACGGTGTTGCTTAATTTTGGCTTTTTTTGGCCAAGACGCACGATTGTAACCTCTGGCGAAGGCATCTTTTTGCGCTATCCGAACTAAAACAATAGTAAAAATGGCAAAGGCTAGTACCACCAAAACAAAAATTGCGAGTGTACTTCGGTTGGTTTTCGAAAACGGCCGATAAAATGCCATTGCGTCATCTACCGGCGTAGAAATGGCCAACAACCAGTCTTTATTGGCATAGTTTATCGGAGCATAAGCAACCAAATAGCGTCTAAGGGTTCCGTCTATGTCGGGATAAGTAACATTCATTTTTCCTTCTTTTGCGGATTTAAGCCTTTCCCCGATGTTCTTTTCCAAAACCTCGGCATAAGGAGTCTGTAAAAAATTGCCATCGCTATCCAGTAAATCAACTTGCGTGTTTTCTGAAATTTTCAATGGATCAAGGTACTCCGAAGTCAAGTCATTAAGCAGCACACCCACGACAAGAACCCCCCGAAACCTGGCATTTTCGACAATGGGAGTTGATATCGTGATAATAGATTGTCCTTTCGAGGCCCCCAAGCGGGAAACAATAGGCTCGCTGATATAAACCTTGCCCCTTACAGCTTCCCTTGCCCAAATAAAATAAGGCCGGTCGGCCAGCAAAGTTCCTACCTCTGGTTTACTTATCTTGTTTATATTGATTTGCACAACTCCGTCCTCATCCGTCAAGACTGTCCCCGTAACCGGCGTGTCGGCCCACTCAGAAACAAAATCGCTCAGAATATCTTCACTGGGCTGATCCGCTTCGGATATAAAATAGGCTGTTTGCAGCAAAGACTTACTTACAAGCTTAAGGAAACTTTCAATTGAGAGCGCTCCGGATCGGGCAATTACTTGCTCCCGATGAAGAGTTTGCTCAACCAGTACTGCTTCATTTACATTCGTTATCCAATAAAATAAGGCTACAGCCAAAACCACTAAAAAAGCAGTCAAGAGTGCCAAAATCAGATTCAACTTTCGGGTCAAAAAACCTACAACAGCCATCTATATATATTGAGATTAAACCTATTGAGGACCACGGTCAATCAGATTTATTTGTAGTATTCCCGCGGAGCTTGTCTTTGACTTTGCCTACCACATCCTCGATTTTCCAGTCGCTTTTGACCAAAAAGTTTTCGGCCTTGAGGTCCATCCCCTCGCCGATCTTTTTACTGTCAGTGAGATTTGTCAAAAGAATCACGGGAACATCCTGTCCCCAAGAATTGTCCCGCAATTGCCGTAACAAAGATATGCCGTCCATTTTCGGCATAACAATGTCGAGAAGTATCAGGTCAGGCTGCTCCCTCAAAGCAACTGTTAACCCTTCCTCACCGTCGCGGGCAGTAACAACACGGTAACCTGCCTTTAAAAATTTATCTACCAAGGCACTTAGGAGTGAATCTTCATCTTCGACAATTAAAATTTTTTGTGACATATCAACTTTTAAGATGACTAATCAGATCAGAGATTATCTGATCTAGTCTGTATTCCGCCTTTGTGTAATATTTATCGATCCCCAATTTTAAATAGGTATTTACTTTATCGCTGCTTGCGGTATTTGATACTACGAAAATCGGGACCGACCTGTACTTGGAATCCTTGGATTTAAGCTTTGCCACAAAATCCAAGCCGTCGAGTTTTCCGAGCAAATAATGGTCTAGCCAGATCGCATCGATGGCGGTGTTTTTGGCTATATATTCTAAGGCTTCCTCCGAAGAACGAGCGGTAACAACCTTTATTTTTTTGGATTCCAACTTTTGAGATATCGCATCCAAAAGCGGCCTCTCATCCTCAACAACCAACACTGTTTTTTCCAAAAACTCACCCATAATCAAGAATGGTATACCATAGAAAACTCAATGTGGCAAGACCACTTCAAGCTCACGCCTGCCCTTTTTTGATCTCATGCCGTAACAGGGAAGTGTAACAAAAAAGTTAGTACCCTTTTTTTCCCTGCTTTTAAACCAAATTTCGCCTCCCACATTTGCAAGAATAGTTTTTACAATGTATAAACCCAACCCCGTACCGTCAGGATCAAGAACCCGCGCATTATCCGCCCGAAACAGCTTGTTAAAAATATTAGATTGCTGGCCCGCGGGTATTCCACAACCATCATCTAAAACGCTTATTAAAATTTTGTCCTTAACTTGCCCTACAGCTATTTTTACCCAACCACCATTTGAGGTATATTTAATGCTATTGCTCACCAAGTTTTGTACGATTATCCGGGTCAGTTTGGGATCAAGCAAGTACTTAGGAAAAGACTTGCTGATAACAAACGTTATTTTTAGCTTTTTTTCGTCGATCTTAACTTTAAACTCGTCTAAAACGCTTCGAACAATTTTTTTGAGGTCCACTTTTTCGGGTTCTACTATAAAAGTTCCCAACTCCAATCGCGAAACATTTAGTAAGGAGTTAACTAAGTCGACCATCCGGTGCGATCCACGAGCTACTTCATTTATATAACGCCGTTGTTTCTCGTTTAGCCCACCGGCATCACCGTCAATTAACATCTCCGTATACCAGTTAATTACGGAAAGAGGTGTTTTGAGTTGGTGTGATGCTAAAGACACGAACTCGGTTTTGGCCCGGTCGATATCCCGCTCGACGGTTATATCCCTAAAAACTTGTACGGCACCAAGCCGCCTGCCGGCAAAAATAATGGGTGTAACCACGGCATTTACCGGAAAACGGGTACCATCGCGTCTGACATAATAATGGGCTTCCCTGCCGCTTCGCTGGTAATTGGCACCCCCAGATAAAATTATCATTATTTTTCGTTTTGCACCAAGAATTTTGTTTCCCTCTTCATCTTCTGATTTCACAAGGTCCATGAAACTTTTTCCTTTTGCTTCCGCCTCAGCCCAGCCCATCATTTCTTCAAAAGCCTTGTTAACGAGAATTATTGTGCCTTTCTGGTCTGTAACAACCAAAGCGTCACCTATGCTTTGAAGTATGGCTTCGCCTTTCGCCTTGGCGCTTGCAAGTTCTTTCCCTTTTTCTTCGATTTTGGCTTCAAGTCTGTTTATTTGCTCGGTTAACTTATAAATTATTGCGGATTGGTTTTGGGCAAACTTTGTCACTAAATCTAGGTTAGACGCTATTTTATCTTTCGTCTAGAACAAAACTGTAACTGAACCACCAGAAGAATAGGCAGTTTTTTAAAGAAACTGAGGATAGATAATTTTTTTCTGGTTTTTAACAAAATTTTTGGAAATTATGTAATAATTTTTTAATCTCAAGTTTCCGGAAGTTCTTTCAAGCCGACCTAAATCTGCCCTTGTGGCAGTTTCCTTAACCTCAAAAGCCACACCACCGTCCAATATAAAATCAATTTCAAGCCCGCTTCTTCGTCTTTGATAATAGTTAACTTTCCCATAGAATTTAAGCAGATTAAATACGCTGTTTTCCAAAACTTGGCCTAAGTTTTGCATAGTAATTATCCGAGCTATGCCGCTATCACAAAAATAAAGTTTCCGGCGAGCCGATATCTCACGATCAACACTTCTTGAGAAAGGAGAAACAAGTCGAATAAAGTAGGTGTCTTCTAAAAATTGCAAATAATTATTAATGGTTATTCTTTGCACGCCTAATTCCTGCGATATCTTTGTCACATCTAATTTTGATCCAATTCTGCCTGCCAAAAGAATAATTAAATCCCTAACTTCTCTTTTCTTCCTAAAATAAGACAGTCCTAGAATTTCTCTTTCGTAATAAGAAGAAAAAATATCTTTTAAGCGATTATTCTTCTCGTTTAAATCCCTCTCTTTTACAACCTCGGGAAAACCTCCAAATTCCAGATATTCGTCGAATAATTTACTAAATCTCTCGTACTCAACGATTGAGTTTATCTCGGTTTTCTCGCTAAAAGACTTAAGGTACTGATATTCGACACCCTTGAAAGTAAGGAACTCTTGAAAGTCGAGTGGATATAGCTCAAATATCTGCTTTCTTCCGCTCAAAGACTCGGGAAATAAATTCCTTAAATAGTAACTGGCAGAACCCGTTACCACAAACTTAATCCGGTAATGATCTATAAGATATTTAATAATCTTACTGATCTCTGGGAAATTTTGGATTTCGTCTATAAAGATATACATCCTCTCATCTTTATCCAATCTTAAGTTATCAACTATATGGTTGTAGTCAACCTCCTCGAAGTTTTTAATATCCAGGGGGTTTTCAAAATCAAACCATCTTTTATTCTTAGTCTCAATTTTGTCAAATATCCTTCGCATGAGTGTTGTCTTGCCGGTTCTTCGCATACCGGTTATTACGCTCGCCGGAGGACGTCTTAGATGATCATAAACTTCCTTTTCAATCTTTCTGGGAAAACTAGCCTCCATATGTAAATATTACTATACAAAATAGTACCAAAAATGTAAAGAGGTATTTTTAAGTCTCTGTATTAGACTCCAAAATAAAACTGTAACTGAACCACCAGAAGAAAAAGAGCCAAGCGATAACAGCAAAAGTTGATCCATAATCATGAAAAATAATTGCTACATTTTGACCAAAATAAAAAGCAATTAAGGCAACTACGGCAATTCTAAATAGATTTACCAGAAATGTCCCTAAAAGGCCAATTGCCAGAGCTTTGACTTTGGACAAATTTGTATATTTATCCCCCTGCAGTCCCACAAAGGTAGTGATGACAAAAAAAAGCAAACTTTGCCAGCCGACACAATTCCAGGCAATCTCGATAAGAAATGGGTTATCCTTCCCTATTGCTAAATACTCTCCCACCACTTGCGGTTGAAAACCAAACGGCCAAAGCATCACTCCAACCAACCGCACTTCCCACGGCACCACATAATCTCTTATATATCGATAACTATCTAACCGCATAACAGTTCGAGTCAATATATCATTAAACGTCGTCATCAAGGGAAAAAACATCAGCACAACCACAAGGATGAGGAATATAAAGATAAAATGATCACGCTTTGAACTTATACTTAAATCTCGTAATTGTTTCATAAAGGGCTATTGCTATGCCTGGTTGACTGCCGGATTTATTAAGGTCAAATATTCATATACCATTCTTGAAATTTCCTGCATCAGGCGGCTTGCTGTATCTTCTTCTTCCGATTTGACCATCACGCATAGTATATACGGCCTTTGAGGAAGATAGACTATACCGCAATCTGAAAAAACATCCTGATCATCAGAAAAGGATTTACGGATACCGAATTTGTGTGCTGCTTTGACACCTTCGCCTAAAGGACCGGTAATGCCTTCCGTAAATGTACTCTGGGTCATAAGAGTTAGCAGCTCATTTGAGTGTTCGTAGGTCAGGTAAGCAGAAAAAAACAAGCTGCGCAGGATTGAGGAGTAGTTGCGAGGCGTCACATCAAGCGTCAAACCATCAGTATCACTGGGAATATCCAGGTAGTCGTATACATCACTGATGTTTCGTTCCTCACCCACAGGGGCTTGAAGCAACTCATTTACCCTGTCATTCAAAACTTCATAAGCCGTGTTGTCCGACTCAACTACTGCAAGACGAATTGCTTCCCTAACCGTTACTTTCGCGCCTGCACCCAGTTGCCAAAGAGAGCCGTACTCTTTATCTAAATGGTACTCCTCAAGTGTTAAAATGTCGGTGAAGGCAAGTTTCCCCTCTTCAATCAGCTTATATGCCCGCATGACTGCCGGGATTTTGACGAGACTTGCCCTGAAAAATGGTTCGCGGTCGTTCACCCCTATACCGGTACCGGTAGGCAAGTATTCAAAAAATATGCCCGCCTTTTCCGCAACGCCGGCTATATATTCACGCAGCTTCTGCCGCAGAGGCACAAAATTGATGATGATATCGTTGGGGTTTTCAATAAAAATCCGCTTAGCCAAGAACGGATAGCCGACGGTCTGTGGAACTGTTTCTGGATATCTGCTTAACAAGTCTGAAACCATAAAAACATTGGCTGCCAAACTAACAATCGCGATACCGGCTACGATTTTGTTCATCCGTCACGGCTCCTTTTCCGTAAAACATTAAGTATTCCAGGCATAAATGGAGCAAGAAAAAGTAATATCATATTCTCCGGTACTGTGGCAAATGAATAGGTGGCCACATCCCTTAAAGTCACTGCAGCTTTGCTGGGATCGGACACCGTGTGAGTCGAGCTGATATAAGCCAAGTCTGTGCTGACATAACCCAAATCCCAAGTAGTTCCCTCCCAAGTGGAACCCATGTCGCTTGACGCTCGGAAACAAGCTCGCTCGTTGGTAGCATCGGTTGCTATTGCAAATAGTATCAAATCATTATTGGTTGAATCATACGTCAAGCTATGTGTCGTGATATTTGTATAACTGGCGGCGCAATCGGTATCCAATATCGCTGTCCCCAGGTCAGACCAGCTGCCGGTGCAGGTCGCACTGCACCGATAAACATGCAGTTCTCCTGCTGCACCTTCAGCACTGACGTACAAGTTATTGCTGGCGTCTTTTACCATTGAAATTTCATCACTGTTAAACGAGTTGACGGTAAAAGGCGCGGAAGTGTTCCATTCTGACCCGCTATAAATGCCATGTCTGACTCCCGAAGTTGTCCGCCACACCGCATGCAGTTCGTCTCCGCTAGTGACTTCAAATATGCCTTCGCCGCCGGCTGTCGGGCCGTCAGTGGTATTGGTGATTGAGGTAAAATCGGTTGACTCGCAGCTTCCCGGATACTCACTTTTTGTTATCCTGTACACATCGGGGTCATTATCATTGTAAAAATATAAATACGTACTGGCTACCCCAAAGGCATTGATGTCAACAGCTCCGACCGCCCCCATATCCGGTCCCGTACAAACCGCTTCATACGTTTCAGAACTGGCATCAGTCGTGATCCGTCTGAACTGCGGATTATCACTACTATTGTCATTCCACGCCACCCAAAAAGTATTGTCGTCCATGACTATGGTCGGATCATGATCGTCATTGTCATCGTCAATATCAGACAACTGCGTCCAGGCACTCCCTGTATTGTTATCCGAAATCCACAATTGGATACTGCTGCTGACATTGGCCACAGCGTAATACCTGTCTCTCGTTTCCATAAAAACTACCTTACGTTGGATACCTCCATAGTCATCAGTTCCGTTTGCATATCCGCTGCCCACAATTGTCACCGGCGGGTCCAAAACCACAGGATAGGCTCTTTCCGAAGCATTCAGCCAAGCCAAACCGTTAGTATCTATCGTTTTTTCCACATCATAGCCAAACACGCCTTTTGTGAGTGTCAAAGCAACATCCTCATTTTTATTATCTCGGTTTACCAGTTCTTCCAAAAATGCATTACCAAATTTGAATATTTCGTTGTTCTGATTGTCAAAAAAGCTAAACGTTGCCGGCTCGGAGGACAAAACGTTGATTTCTTTTGTCTCAAGTCTTTGAACAACACCGGTGACGGGAAGCGGCCGTTTGATCACGTATTTTTCCGTAAAGCCGCGGCGGCCGAGCTGATAGACCAAATCAACACCCGGAACAATTTCCTCATACCGCACTTCGCGCTCGTTGGCTATCAGACTGCGGACAGGCTTGACCGGCCCGATACCTTTTATTTCAGTCGTCGTCAGCTCAAGCTCCTTTATCCCCAACTTCAGACGCACTCTCGGCTCTTTATGGAAAATCATTTCAAGTATTTCTCCGCTCGGCGTTTCAAATTGGATCTGAACCGGAGTTGTGATCTCTTCTATTTTTTCTGGTGTTTCCGGCTGTGTTTTGGTGAGTGAAGCAAGCCTCGGCGGAGCCGCAAACACTGGGTTCTCGGCAATTGGGATGAAAGGTGCCAGTGAAAAGAGGAGTACGGAAAAAGACATCAGCACCGAAAGAGCAATATTTCCCCAGCGTACCTGTCGTAGTAATCGGCGAGGGGCTTTGAGGTAAACAGGTGATACTGTTGCCGATCCCGTATCGGCAGTGTATGTACTATAATTATAGGTTGCGACCACGGACTCTTTAGCTGGAAATATCCCTGAAATAAACCTTG
>Ga0154754_113_pt1 | contig 85180 bp, 105 predicted proteins | sample Rifle2008BG16ft_FD_105762 | JGI IMG/M metagenome (GOLD analysis project Ga0154754, IMG submission 105762) | Candidatus Woesebacteria bacterium RBG_16_41_13 | reverse complement strand
AAGTCCACACCCGCCACAGATACTCAAAAAGCGAGATCGGGGAAAAATTGGAAAGGGCAGGGTTTAGAGTTGCAAAGCTCTCATTCATGAACTTTTCTTTACTACCAGCTGCTATCTTATTTAAAAACTTATCACTTAACAAAGTGAACCCTTTTATTAATTTTATTTTCAAGTATATTCTCGCAGTCGAGAACAAAGTATTAAGACACATAAACTTTCCTCAAGGAGTGGGTCTTTTGGCTGTCGCGCAAAAATATGATTCTCATCCACAAAAAAACCCACCATGTGGTGAGTTTTTTTGGCTCCGGAGGATAGTAAGCCAGGTTCTGTTTATGGCAATCATCAATCTATGCCCTCAAGCTTCGGGGCTCGGCAAGGCTACCTTCTACTTGCGTAGGCAAGCAAACGCCCCATTCGGAGGTTGCAGCGGGGAGGTTTTCCTCTTTTCACCCTCTTTCTTAGACCGGTTAGGTCCAAGATGAGTCGTTGTCTCTGTGGCACTTTCTAGCGCTTTCGCGTGCCGCCTTACGACGACCACCCTGCCTTGAGCTGCCTGGACTTTCCTACCGCCCACAACCGCGTAGCTGTTGGCGATCGATTGCCCTTCCTCCAGAGTGGGCATATTATAGCAGATTTACGCAATATTATCGATCTTTAAGAGAAGCAGTGGGCGGGTAATATTCTTTAATTATTACCCTAAGAGTTATAACTACAGGAACAGCCAGAATTGCCCCAGAAACCCCTGCAAGTCGAAAACCAATCAAAAGCGCAAGCAGTGTCACGACGGGATTAATGCCGGCAGACTTTTCCATAACTTTTGGAACAAAAACATAATTTTCCACTTGCTGGACTAAAAATGAAAGTGCGACAACCGCAAAACCACTGATAGGGGAGATGGCAAACCCCACTATAGTTGCAGGAATAGCTGCAACCACGGGGCCAAGATTTGGTACAACTTCCAACAAACCGGCAAGCACACCCAGAGGAACGGCAAAAGGGATACCTAAAATAGTCAAACCCAAATAAGTCGTAAACCCCACCATAAACATGAGCAATAATTCCCCTCTGGTCCAGCCACCCAGATCCTTCTCCAACTGATTCAACACTCTTTCGATCTTTTTAGCCTTGTCGGCGGCCAATATGGAATAGAGCTGTTTGTCAATTTTTTCCCGCGTAATAAGCAGATAAAGAGCAATAACCAAAACTGCAAAAATTGTCAATATATTTGAAAAAATTGAAACACCAAGCCTAAGTAGTTGTGAAGAGATGCTTCCAAACTGCGAAGTAATCTCATTGGCAATTTGATTAACCACACTTTCAGGTATTTGCAACCTCTCCAAGTAAAGAGGGAAGTTATTAGTAAAATTTCTTGTCTGCTCCACAAGCGGAGTCAGAACAGTACCTAAGGCGAAAATCAAAAAGGCAAGTCCCGATAGATAAACAATTATCACCGCAAATGCACGGGGTATTCTAAACTTATGAATCTTTTTAACTATTGGGTTTAATATCGTTGAAATAAGTATTGCAACGAAAACCAAAAAAATAATGTCGCGAATAAAATAGAGAAACCACAAGAACACCAAGAAAAGAACCGTAAAAATGATAGTCTTATGTGAAATTTCAATTTTTTGGTGCATAACTTAGCTTGTTTCTTTATACCATTTTCTTACCAAGCTTTCCACATTTTGAGGATAACCTTTGTTAGCAATGTCAAACCAGGTTATTCTTTTATCCTTTTTAAACCAAGCAATCTGCTTCCGGGAATAACTCCGCTCGGCTACCTTCCACTTATCGATCACTTTTTTTAAACTCTCTTTCTTGCTGAAGTATCCCTCCCATTGTTTATAGCCCATACCACTCATTGACTGATTGCCCCATCTTACTCCCGAACTAATTAGTTTTTGAATTTCCGTTTCCATTCCCTGGTCAATTCGCCGATCTACTCGCTTAGCAATCTTGCTGTACAGATCTTGCCTAAACAATATCAGACCGATTAATAACAAATTGTAATTAATCTTTTTAGGTTTAATTTCACTAAGCTTGTTGATGCGACTAGCCACTTCTATTGCGCGAACCAGTCTTCTGGGATTCTTTTTGTCCGAAACATTTAACGAAGCTGACTTTATGGGGTCAAATTGCGACAGCAAAGCATAAAGTTCGTCTGAAGTCTTATTTAGCAAACTTTTTCGAAGGTTAGTATTTCTTGGTACGCCAAGCGTAGAAATGTCGTCAATGATCGCTTTAATGTAAAGGCCTGTCCCGCCTACAAGTATGGGTAATTTCTTGCGATTAAATATAGTGAGTAACACTTTGTCAATTATTTTTTTATATTGTGCGACGCTAAAAGAGCGAGTGGGGGGAACAAGATCGTAACCCCAAACCCTAACCTCGTTGATTTCATAATATCCTGGCAATTTTGAACTTTGGATCTTAAATTTTGAATTTGCTGGCAATTCCTTGCCTGTTCCGATATTCATTCCTTTATAAACCTGCCTGGAGTCGGCAGAAATAAGTTCACTGTTATACTTCTTGGCAAGGTGTAGGGCCAATTTCGTTTTCCCTGTTGAGGTAGGACCGCAAATTACCAGTAGTTTTTGCATGATTAACTTGACGCGCTGGTGTACTTGGTCAAAGCAGATTACAAAAAGCTTCTGCCATGTCAGGCAACAAAAAGTGTCTCCCTTAGGTCTTTTGGTAAAGCACGGGATTGTACCCGAAGAAATTTAGAGGCGTCAAGCACTTCAATGTAAACCGGCTCGCTGTTTTTGGTAAAATGTATAATGACGTCGCCTGATTGCTCCGCATAATCGATTTTCCTCTTAGATAACCAAATATTCAGAACATCATCTTCTTTTTCATAAACAAACTCTGGATATCCACTTTTAGTTTTTTTTGCTTTCATAGTATCTGCCTTTCCTTGCTGGATACAAAGTTACGATTATAATTTTATCATCTTCATATCTAAAAACAACTCTGAGGATGTGCAGCTTATCTAATGGGCGAGAAGCAATAATTTTTGGATAGTCAATTTCGAAATCAATATTCTCCGGTTCGAAAACAGTCTCTGCAACCAGATTTTTCGAAACTTTAGAGCCAACCCTCCTTAATCTCTCAAGTTTCCCTTCGGCGTGTTTCGTATAAACTATTTTCTTCATCAACTTGACGCGCTTGTGTATTTTGTCAAAGCAAACTGCCAAAACCTGTTTGCGGCAAATAAAGCTAACACACTTATCCCAAGTGTCGTAATAATTCCCACCGGGCTGACCAAACCCATCAGCGCCTTTGCGGGCAAAGTTACCATTAATCCAACCGGGATAAGGTATGTTATGACCGACTTAATCGGCTCACGATAGATGTCTACAGGCAATTTACCCAAATTAACCAAGTCGCGATATATAAAAACCAAGTGATCCACTTCCAGCGTAATTACCCCAAATCCGAGTACAAAGATGTGGAATGCAGCGGCAAGAGCAAGGCCGTTTACCAAAAGCAGTAAGTAGTACACAGCATTCAACACGGATGGGCCTAAAAGGCCGCCTACATAAATTACCGCCAGAACTAAAGGCGGAATTGTTATTAAATCGATTACATCAGCACCGCCCAACAAACTCCTAAATAACGGGCTTAGCGGTTTTACCAAAGTCAGGTCAAAATCTCCGGAAACCAAATGTGGTCTAAATCTATATACTTCGCGAAATAAAAACTGAGACGCGACATCAACAAGATTAAAGGTCAAGAAGAAAAATATCGACTGATTAAGAGTGTATCCCGCCAGGCCACCTGACCCTTTTAGCAAAAAAAACATAAATACCAAAAAGAATCCAAACCGCAGCAGTTTTCCCGTCAAAAATATTGATAGAGCAATCTTTACATAAAAAACCGCCAAAAATGAGTTTTTGCTCATCATCCACCAAACCGTCAAGTATCTTTTTATTCTTTTAGGCATCATCTGCCCTCCGATCTATAAACTTTTAGCCCCAGCTTCCAGACCTTACCTACCACAAAAACCAGTATGGCGACCCACAGTGACCCTAAAAGCACCCTTTCCACTGCCAAAGGCGTGGCAAATTTCCCCAAATAAATCTGTAACGGCGAAAACATTAAATATGGAAAGGGAGTAAGATATAAAACACTCTGGATATTCGCTGGCAACACGTCGAGAGGAAAAATACCGCCACCCAAAAAATCTACAAAAATAAAAAGCAGAAACGACGCCCCCCAAGCTTGTTCAGGATACCACAAAGGAAACAAACTAAAAAGAAACATCAGTAAAAAAAACAGCAAAATTGCTATAAAAATTGCCAATGCAAAAAGCAGTAACTGCACAAAGTGAGTCTGCAGATAAAACGGCGGTTTTAGTATCACCATCAAAACCGACGCCTCAAAAACTGCGAAAAGCAAATTAAGCGTTTTGCTTGAAAGATCTCTGGTCAACCAATATTTAAAATAGCTGATTGGCTTGATCAAATAATTGGAAAGGTCACCGCGGCTAACTTCGCCGGCGACGTCAACTGATCTTGCTGATAAAACAACGGATCTAACTATAATTAACCCAAAGACATAGGTCAAAATGGTTGAACGGTTATAACCAAAAACCGACGAGCGCGGGTCCGAAAAGATTGCATCCCAAAGAAAAAAAACCAAAAAAACCTGCATGACATTGCGCAGGCGCCACATGAGGAAATTCAATTTGTATACAAACTCCTGGGCGAAAGAAATTTTAAAAATCGCGATATACTTATCCATTCTTCCTTTTTCTTAGACCGGGTTTTTTGACCTCGCCGCTGAAAATTCTACGAATCACACTCTCTATCGGCTCTTCTTCGATAGTAAGATCCTCGACTGCAAAATTTTGAAGTATCTCAGACGCCGCCAGCGCCGCCGTGCTTCTGGGCACTACAATTTCTACTTTTGGGATCGCAATCTCCTTTACCTTCCCAATCTTCTCCAGTTTTTTGTAGTCGCCATCGTCAGACAGGACAAGCTTAATTATCTTATCTTTGGCATAAAGTGCTACAAGCTCACCAAGCCCCCCATCAAAAATAATTACTCCATCGGCAATTACTATTACTCTTTTTGCGAGATTAGCTATGTCGCTCATATTGTGCGACGTCAAAACAATGGTTGCCTGGTATTTCTTATTGTAACTTGCTATAAAGTCTCTCATTTTTTGACTGGCTACGACATCCAAACCAATCGTAGGTTCATCCAAAAACAATACTTTGGGTTTATGTATCAGAGCCGCAATCAGCTCCAACCTCATTCTTTGCCCTAATGAAAGTCTTCTGACCGGAATATTAAGAAATTTCTTGGCATCAAGAAGACTCACCAACTCGTTTAAGTTTTCAGCGTAGTCCTTTTTGGAAACCTCATAAATTACCCTGTTAAGTTCGAATGTTTCAACCGCAGGTAAATCCCACCACAGTTGGTTTTTTTGCCCCATCACAAGTGTAATTCCTTTTAAAAACTCACTCTTGCGCTCCCAAGGATCGTATCCCTCCACCCATACATGGCCACTGGTCGGATAAAGCAACCCCGAAAGAGTTTTGAGCGTAGTCGTTTTGCCGGCGCCATTAGGACCAATAAAACCAACAAGTTCACCTTTGTCAATACTAAACGAAACCTGTTTTAAGGCGTGAACGTTTTTTTTTCTGGGCTTAAGCAAACTCTTGATCGTTCCGGACAAGCCAGGTTCTCTTATTGTTACGTCAAAATCTTTGGTTAAGCGATTAACCCTGATCGAAGGACCCATTAGTCAAAGTATATCACCGGGCTATAGCTCTTTTGAATTTTTTACCCGGAGTGAATTTAGGAGATCTATGCGACTTAATCGTTACAAACTTTTCAGTATTTGGAATTTTAACCGTTTTAGACTTAACGGGAATCACCCGAAAAGTTCCAAAGCCGGATAATACAACCCTCTTCTCTCCTTTTGCCAAAACTCGCCCAATTTCAGATAGAAAAACGTCTAAACATTCCTCCGTCGCCCTTTTAGTAAGGTGCGATTTGCGGGCAACTAACTCGATTAACTCTCTTTTTGTCATAGATATTTACAGCCACAAGCATAATTTAAAGAATTTCCTTTGTCAAGTTTGAAGATTTATTTTGCCGCAGTTGTGGCCTGGGCCCTTGTTTCCCTAATTACAGTAACTTTGACCTGTCCGGCATACTCGGCTTCTTTCTCCAACCTTCTGGCTATGTCATTTGCAAGAACTGTCAATTTGTCTTCCTCCACTTCCTCGGGCCTGACAATAATTCTTACATCGCGCCCTGCCTGAAAGGCAATCGCTTGCTCCACACCAGAAAAGCTTCCAGATATTTCTTCTATTTTGGTCATTCTTTTGACATAGTTTTCATACGGCTCGTAGCGCGCACCCGGCCGGGAACCTGAAATCGCGTCAGCTATCCAAACAATCACAGATTCTGTCGACGAAAACGGCTTATCTTCATGGTGCTCGGAAACGGCTGCTACAACTTCTTTAGGAAAGCCGAAACGCTTTACGGTCGTAACCCCGGCGTCAACATGGTTACCTTCGACATCGGTAACCACCTTACCAATGTCGTGCAAGAGGCAACCAAGTCTAACGACCTCTGTGTTCGCACCGATCTCTGCAGCAATGGCTACCCCAATTTTTGTCTCCTCAATTGTATGAAGGCCCAGGTTTTGCCCATACGAAGTTCTAAATTTAAAACGGCCAATAAGTTTTATAACTTCGATCGGAAGATTAAATACCCCACATTCCTGAACAATTTTTTTGCCCTCCTCAAGAAGAATATCTTCCATTTGGGATTTTACCTGTCGCACCACTTCTTCAATTCTTGAAGGCTGAATCCTCGTATCCTTGAGTAAAATCTCAAGCGATCTTCTTGCGATTTCCCTTCTAATAGAATCAAAAGAAGAAAGCCTGATTACATTCCCTTCATCGAGTTCAATTTCCACACCAGTTTCCTTTTCAAAACTCCTGATATTCCTTCCCTCACGGCCGATTATCCTCCCTTTTGCTTCTTCGGAATCAACAGAAACTGTCGAGACAGTATATTCGGCGACATAGGTTGTCGCTCCATGTTTCATTGCGTCGGCTAAAATTTCTCTTGCCTTATCTCTGGCTTCAAGCTTTATCCTTTCCTCGCCTTGGCGGATTTTCTTGGCGATATCAACCGTTAAATTCTTTTGAATAACGTCCAAAAGCTCTTTTTTAGCTTCATCACGAGTCAGTGAAGCCACTTTCTCAAGTTTTGAGGTTAATTTCTCTTCTATCTCTTTAAGATCTTTTTCTTTCCTCTCGAGTCTATTCCGATCTTTTTTAATTTCTTCTAATATTAATTTAACATCGTCACTGGACATAAAAACTTCTTTCTATTAAAGGAAGTGTATCGGTTGAAACTAGATTTAACCGACTAGCTGAAGCAATTGTTGCGCTTTACTTTTCAGCATATTACTTCCTTATCGCCTATTTTATTCTTTAAGAAGTAATTCGTCAATTGCCTGCTTAATGACTTCATAATCAAACCCTTTTCGTTGTAAAAATCCAAAAAGTTTCCGATACATCTTTTCACGAGGTACTTTTCTCAGATGTTGTAATTTCCTACTCAGAATTAACATTGCATCACTCTTTTGATCATTTGAATCTTTGTTCCCCTCAAATACGTCGTTAATTATAGATTTGTCAACCCCTTTCCAGATCAACTCCATTTTAATCAGCTTGTCCCCAAAGTGCCTGAAATTTCGCCTCTGCTCAACCCACCATTGGGTAAATTTTTTGTCGTCTAAAAGTTCCAAATGTCTAAGCTTGGCCAAAAACTCATCCCGCATACTTTGATGAACCTTGTATTTGCCAAGCCAACTTTCAATCTCCTTTTGAGATCTCGGCCGCAATGTTGCAAATCTCAGAAGTTTATCTAAGGCTTTTTGCTGTTCTGACTTCTTGATTATCTCGAGAATTTTTTCTTCACTAACTTCCTGTCCGATTTTGATACCCAGCTTAACAAAATTCACAAGATCAATTCCGAACCCGAACCTTCCGTCTAGGTAGACATTTACATTTCTTTTATTTTTTTGAGGTTGTATTGAAGTTATCACACACATTGGCTATATAATAATACAGTATGCCTGAAGAATATACTGAACTTACTATTGAAGATCCGACCAGTAGCGCTTATGAGGAAGCAGTTAAAATAAACAGTTTGATTGATAAGAATATCATAAAACCTCGAGAAGTTGCAGATGCTACAGAAATACAACTTACCGAACTTGCTGGACGAGTAAGTCAATTAATTGCGATTAACATTACCAGCAACCCTGGTGACGATAGAAAAAAAGCTATGACCATCTTGGGTCTTGGAAATCCGAAGGATAAACCAGCGAGATTAAGGCTCTTGGCAGGAGGATTTGTTCTTTCGGCTTATTTGAAATCAACGGCCCATGATAATTTCGCTGGGCTAATATTAACTGGCAGTAGAGTTAGAATAAGAACCACTCCAAGTATAAATTCGGATCAAGATGTAACCTTCGTCGCTCAGCCCGGTGTTAATGTTCTTAATTTGGGCGATCATGACAAAATAGTTCATTTAGCCGAAAGGTTATTAGGAGCTCCTATAGATTGGAATCCTTTATACGAACACGATTATACTAATAATTCTCATGCACCAAATGACTACCCACATATCGATTCTGATTCAATTGTTATTATCCCAGACAGAAGGATTCGAAAAATTTTTATGAAGACATTTGCTGATCAATTAAGGGGGCCGCAAACCGATTTCTCCGGAAGTGCATTTGAACGATTTTAATAGTTATTTGACGACTTATTTGAAAGTCTAGCTTTTGGATTCCTCGAGTTTTTTACTACTCTTTTTCTTCATCTCCCAACTCTTTCGGAATTTTTTTACCCGAAGCAACTGTTTCACGGATTTTCTTTTCCAATTCCTCGGCAAATTTGGGATTATCCTTAATATGTTGTTTCGCTCCCTCTCTGCCTTGGGCCAGTGTCTTGCCTGCATAGTTATAAAATGAAGAGCTTTTGGACATTATTCCAAGCTCTATAGCTACATCCAATAACCCACCTGCTTTGGAAATACCCTCATCATTCATTATGTCAAACTCAGCAACCCGAAGCGGGGGGGCGACTTTATTTTTTACAACCCTGACCCTCGCTCGCACTCCAACCACATTATCCCCTTCTTTAATCGTATCGATTCTTCTAATGTCGATCCTGACTGAAGAGTAAAATTTCAAAGCCAATCCTCCGGGTGTAGTTTCGGGATTGCCAAACATTACACCGATCTTTTGCCGAAGCTGATTGGTAAAAATCAAAATAGTTTTGGACTTTGAGATAGCTCCTGTAAGCTTGCGCAAAGCTTGACTCATAAGCCTGGCCTGCATACCCATAACCGCGTCCCCCATCTCTCCTTCCAATTCAGCTCTCGGGACCAAAGCCGCTACCGAGTCGACCACAATTACGTCCACTGCTCCGGATCTTATCAGTGTTTCGGTGATTTCTAAGGCCTGTTCCCCTGAATCAGGTTGACTCATGAGCAAGTCATCCAGATTCACCCCTATTGTTTCGGCTCGGGCCGGGTCCAACGCGTGCTCGGCATCAATAAAAGCAGCCTGGCCACCCCTTTTTTGAGCCTCGGCGACGACGTGTAAAGCAAGTGTTGTTTTCCCAGAAGCTTCAGGCCCATAAATTTCTACTATTCTACCGCGAGGGAGACCTCCGACTCCGAGTGCTAAATCAAGAGCAATAGACCCGGTCGGAATAATGTCTACTTTTACTGACTGTCTATCTCCAAGTTTCATAATCGACCCCTTGCCGTATTGCTTTTCTATCTGCTCCATCGCCAATTTTATTGCCTGAAGTTTCTGGGAACCGGAGCTATTGCCTGAAGTTTCGGTTGCAGCAGATCCACTTTTCCCTCTTGCCATTGACTATCTTGTATCACACGCATTTGGTAAAAACAAGGGTTTCTTATGATATACTCCTCTTACTCGAGTTTGTAACTCTCGCAAGAGATTATGATTCCCCAAAATAATATTTTTAGTGCAAACTAAGGTATTTTGGGTATAAAATACTCTCTACCGGGGTATAGTTTAGTGGTAGAATGCGCGGCTGGGGGCCGTGCGGTCCAGGTTCGATTCCTGGTACCCCGACCAAAAGAGAAAGAGAGTCCGTCGAGTTGGAGGCGCTCCTTGCGCCGCCGCCCGCACGGAGCGCCGAGAAGCCTTTTTTATATTCTGCCGCGAGCTGCCGATCAGATAAAAAGAAGTTCGAGCCGACACGTTTTGCGAAGAATGCTAATTCTTCGCAATTATTTTTTGCGCGCGCGATTTTTTGCGCCTGTAAGGCGCAATTTACAAATTCTCTCATAGGTTCGAGCCAATTCGAACCCGTCTCCTCAACTTTGGCGATTTCTTCTTGTAATTTGAGTTTTGATTCAAACATTTCGTTTTTCTTGCTTTTATAAGTTTCGGGGTCAACGACACTATCGAGATAGCTGTCCAAAAGTGTGTTTTGCTTTCGATCTATTTCCTGCATTTCAGTTTTGAGATTTTGGATAGTTGTTTCTGATGATTGTTTCTCGATTAATTCGTCCCGTTCTAAAAATTTCAACCAATTATCAGCCCAGCTTTGCGGCAAGCTCACATCAGAAACAACCTTTCTTATTTGTTCTTCCATCTCAAAACTGGTAATTGGTATTTGAGAACAAGGACCAAGTTTTTTGGTGCAGCGATAGTAAACGTAGGTAACTTTATGGTTGGTAGTTTTGTAGAACTTCGTGTGTTGCTCGGCGGTGATTGCCGCGCCACATTCGCTGCACCTTACGAGTCCCAAAAACGGAAAACGGTATGACTTTTTAAAATGTTTGCTTCTTCGGTTCATTTCTCCTTGTGTTTTTTGGAATAACTCTTTAGAGATAAAACATTTATGATTTCCGTCGTGATACTCACCGTTGTAAAACATAATTCCAATATAAAATTTGTTTGAGAGTATCTGCCGGATTTCGTTGACATGGAGAGGTTTTCCGTTTTTGCGTTTCAGATCGAATTTATGGAGATACTTGGCAATATCAGTAAATGTATGGCTTCCTTCCGCAAACATTTCAAAAGCTCGTTTGATGGCTTTTGATCTTTCGAGGTCAACATCAATTCCTCTGGTTTTGGGATTGTTCACATAGCCATAAGGAGCTTTAGCCGGCCAAACTCCGTTGCGGAGTTTCTGGCGCAATCCTCGCTTTACGTTCTCGGAAAGATTGTCTACATAATATTTCGATTGGCCAAAGGCGATTGAAAGCATAAACTTTCCTTGTGGTGTATTCTCAAACCAAGACGTTGGAAATTTCAGATCAAGCAGTTTGCCGGTATCCAGAAGGTAAATAATTTTACCGCCATCCATTGAGTTTCTAGCCAAACGATCGGGGTGCCACGCAACGATTCCGTTTGCGTGCCCCTGTTCGATTTTCTTTAGGACTTTGGCAAACTGCTCCCTTCCTGGTATTTTGGCGGTTTTGGCTTCCTCGACAAACTCGACAATCTCCAAATGCTCCCGTTTGGCAAATTCTTTTAATTCAGCAATTTGCGCCTCAATGGACAAAATTTGTTTGTCTGCTTCGTCTCTCGATTTTCGGCAATAAGCTATGTATTTGTTCATATTTTTGTTTTCCTAAAATTTTTGCGTTTTCTTTCCTTCTTTTTTCCGGTAGCTCTCGGCAGAATATAAAAAGGGCTTTGCGGCGCTCCGTGCGGGCGGCGGCGCAAGGAGCGCCTCCAACTCGACGGACTCTCTTTCTCTTTTGGTCGAGATTTACGAAAAAGTTAGAACCGAATTTCAAAGTTGTTAGCTCGGCCGCTTCGCGGCCTCGCAAGGTGAGCGCGGCGCCCCCACCCGCCGCGCTTCCGAACGTGTCAGCTCGAATTGGTTTTGTTCTGAGCAAAACTAAAAAAAACGCAAAAATTTTAAAGAACTTTTATACAACTTAAATGGCCGCCCTGGTTGTACTCAACTCGGATCTCTCCTAGTTGACCAAGACGGCCATCAAAAAAGAGATCCGCCATGAGTTGAGTACGATAACAATATACCAGAGAAGGCAATAAAAATACAAGAGCATTTTGATACTTGAAATCTTCAAATATGATATACTTTTTCATAGAGATACATATGGAAAATCAAACAAATATTGGTGATCAAAATACGCAGCAAATCGGGCAAAATCAGACAAGCAATCTCACAGCATCTTCCAGAAGGAGAAAGATAAATCCATGGATGTTTTCAGCGATGATTCTGTTTGCCGTTTTATTATTTGGAGGGTTTTATACTTTCTATACACTGAACAAGAAGATAGATAAGCTTACCTTGGGTAAAAATGAAACAGAAGATATTGTGACGGGCAAGTTGCGGGTAAAGTTTAAACCGAATGCAGATATCAAGATCGCCAGTGATCAATTATCTCTTATGGACTTACAACTTCCTTCAGATGTTTTGAAGATTAAAACCACTCTTTTTGCCACACCTAGTCGTATCGGCGGCCAGCTCTATGGACGCAAACTAAGCACGGATTCCAAGATACTCAATGTGGACTATACCTATACTGACGAACAGTTGGGCAAATACAAAGAACGCATTAGAGAAGACACAGCTTATTTATGGGTAACATTTAGAACACCATTGAGCTGGTTTGAAGAAGATGAATGGTTACATGCGAATTATCCCGATTTAGTCGATGTGGCTAAAAAACAGATTGGCAGCTCTACTGTTGAAATTGCGGTGGTAAATATTGAAAGCGGACAGGAATCTTTTGGGAACAGAACGAATCCATGGTATGAAGCCCTTTCCACTGAATTGAACGTCCCTAGTGGAAAAGAAACTGATTTTCAGAACAAGCTTAAGACCTTAGATTTATTTGAATCAGTCGAGTTGATACAACGCTATCGCGGCGGACCCGGACCAATTTGTCTTGATAGTCAAGCAAAAATTTCTACACCGCAGGGAGAAGTTTTGATTAAAGACGTTGTTATTGGTACGCCCGTTTGGACAACCAATGATACTGGTGAACCAGTTGCTGGAACTGTTCAACAAGTTAGCCATTCCCTTGTTCCTGCTGACTTTAGAATTGCACACATACTTTTAGCTGATGGTAAGGAGCTAAGCGCTTCTTCCGGACATCCTTTGGGAGATGGGCGTTTGGTGGGACAAATAAAAGATAGTGACTACATAGCCGGAGTCAAAGTTATAAAAGTAGAAAGTAAATTGTATAACCAGCACTATACCTATGACATTTTACCCTCTGGGGGTACTGGTGAATATTGGGCAAACGGAATTTTACTGAAAAGCACACTGAAGTCTTATTAGAATATTTCGCATTAATAATTGCTATCTAAAAATCGCGCGCGCATAAAATACGCATAAAATAACGGAAGCGCGGCGGGTGGGGGCGCCGCGCTCACCTTGCGAGGCCGCGAAGCGGCCGAGCTAACAACTTTGAAATTCGGTTCTAACTTTTTCGTAAATCTCGACCAAATGACAAACTATGATGTTTTAGTAGGGTGGTAAATGGTTCTTTTAGTTGATATGACGCCACTTTCGCTTCATCAACGGTAAAGTTCAAGAAAATTAAACGGCAAATTTGGTCTTTAACACTTGCGTCACCCGATTTGACCACCGTGGCGGCATTTTTTGACAAGTTCAAGAATTCTTCTAACGTTAATCTATCCTTTTCGGGTTCTGCTATTTGCTGCTGCAACTTGGCTATTTGTTCCTTCAATTGTTCTTTTTGGTCTTCAAGCTCGGCGATTTTGTCTTCGTTAATCTTCCGCACCGTTGAAGACTTTTCAAAATCCAATATCTTTAATGCGCGTTCCCGCACTTCAATATCAACATTGCGCAAAATTGCTTGCTTGCTGTGAATTTCAATTTGCACCTTTTGTTGTTTGGCTTCGGAATACGTGGTCATTCCCTTGTAGTAGTCGTTATAATCCTTTACTGTAAAATTAAGTCCTTTGTCCAAAAAGTCGTAAATAAAGTTAAATACGTTTATCATACGTATTGATTTCTTTTTGCGCGAACAGAACTTGTTATCACACCTTGCATTCAAATACCGCTTTGTTGAACCGGTTGAAGGCGCAATCACCATATTACTACTGCAAAAACTGCACTTAAGCATTAGTTTAAGGGGATAGAAACTTAACCGGCGCGTACGATATGGCTTGGTTTTGTTATAAAAAAGCTGTTGAATTTGGTTGTAGTCCGCTTCGGTTACAGCTTGTTTGAATTCGTATACTTCACGTAAATCAATCCGTTTTGCGCCTTGAATAAGTAAGCCGTAGTAGAATGGGTCTTTGAACAAATCGCTTAATCGCTTGAAGGTAAGTTTTACGGGTTTACCGGACGTTTTAATTATTCGTTGATAGCCTTCTTTATCAAGATATTCTTCTATTTGTTCCAAGGACGTGCCTTCTTTACGCATTGCCCACGCTTCACAAATCAATTCAAAGTTTCTGCCGTCGGGTCTATACAACCCTTCTTCGTCTTTAATATAGCCGTGTTTTGGAATGTGTGATTTGCCTTCTTCAACTTTACGGTGCAAGCCCCTTGTTACGTCTTGTGATAATTTGTCCGAATACTGCTTTGATAATACAAATGCCATTCCAAGTAACATTTTACCGTTCGCGTCTTTTGAAAAGTGGTGGGTAACAAAGCGCATATCTTTTATTAGGTCTTCGTCCACCATATCAATAATTTCCCCACCTTCCTTCATGTTCCTTGCCAACCTATCCGGGTTCCACGCCACTATGCCGTCGTAGACGCCTTTCCTGATGTCATTTAGCATTTGTTTGAACAATGGTCTTTGTCCGGGTCTTTTAGCGGACTTTTTTTCAATTATGTGGGGTTTTACGAGGTGTATACCTAACCGCATTGCCAAATGTTCACATTCGGCTATTTGGTCTTCAACCGACCTTACTTGCCGTTCGGGGTCGTCTGTGGATTTACGGGCATATAAAACATATTTTAGCTTTGTTAGGTCAATGTCATTATCCATAAAATAAACACTTTAAGCCAAGTTAAATTCTTTGATTATTTTTGTTTTACTAGGGTGACAAACAGAATTTGTCGTGATTAAGGAAACTGTTGAAACTTCTAAACGACCTATCTTTATATTTTTTAGCCGTTTAACTTCATTAAAAAACAAATCATTTGGTGTTGTTGTATATCTGCAAACACTTGTATTGCCAAATACTACATCACTTGAAGCATACGTTTTGTTATCGGGAACCCCGGCTTCTTTTAACCCCCGCCTTAATTCCAAGGCTAAATCTTTTAATCCTTTATCAGCATAGGCACGCAAAGATAGACTTGTTGGAAGTTCAAAAAGACCTTCAATATCAAAGAACAAATGTTTATGTTTTGGCACTATTTGGTCAAATACTTTTATTGCCTTTTCAATATCGCTATCGCTAAACAACGGCGGCAAGTTAATCGTTCGTATATTTTGAATGGTTAAATGGAAGGAGTTTTGAATGTAATAGTATTGTTGGCTATCTGCACTTTTAAGCGGGTCAACAACCGTGGACAATATTATTTCTTGAAGGTGTGGTGGAATAAAAGCTACGCTTGTTAAACAAATTCTATTATCATTTTCATAATCTTTTACGGGTTCAACAATGGTTGAGGGTTTTTCACCGTTTTTGAACTTATTTTCAAGTTCGTCAAAAAGTTCCCGTTGTGCTTGCTTATACTGTAAATTACCATTGACGTTCATTGTTATTTTTTCCTTGCTAGGCTTTTTTCTTGCGACTTGCCATTAAATCCGAAGGTCTGTACCCAAACACAAAAAAATCTACCCTAACATTAGGTTCACCACCTTGGCTATATCTTGAAAGCGGGCTTGATACATACCTAAAAAATTTTACCGAAGGGTTTTGACTATCCTTTTCTAGACCATAATCCACATATACTGCTTGGTTAACCGGAAAGGGAATTAAAATATAATCTTCATACGGTTCTATTTCATAAAACCATTGGTTGTCTGTTGCCTTGTTAATCCTCACTTTAATTACTTCGTCACCTTCTTTTCGCGTACCATCAAACGAAAATAAAGCGTTTAATACACTCGCTTCGTCAACTGTTTCTTTAATTAAATTATAAACTGCTAAAACATCGGAAATCATAGTCTGTTATGTAAATACTTGTTAATTTCTTTTTTGGTAATAGGGACAATGCCCGATTTGCCAAACTGCAAGGTTCCCGCAAGTAGTCCGATATTGATTGCTTCAAGAATATCTTTGTCTTCGGCAAGTGCCGTGCACAAAGCCGCCATGGTTTGGTCGCCGCAACCCGTTTCGTCTTTTACAGAACTGCTTTTAATTTTAGGGATAGGGATATGTTTTCCTACGATTTTGTTAAAGAAGTAGCCACCATTTACCCCAACTGTGATAAGGACATTTTCTGTACCTTTGCCTAATAACTTTGTCGCTGCTTTCTTCGCAGTATCAAAATCAATAACTGCTATACTTGTTAGAATTTTAGCTTCATGTTCGTTTGGTTTAATCAAATAGATATTCTGTTTTAGTAATTCACTATAATTTTCTGTTTCGTCTATTCCACCGGGGTCAAAGAAAACTTTTATACCCATTTGATTAGCCTTTTTGATTGCGTAAATTGCTGTTTGCAAGGGTAATTCCAATGAAACAAGTAATATGCCATTGTTTTTTGCAACCGATTTGAAAAGTTCGCTTGCGTCATCAATATCTTTGGGCAAAAAACTATTTGTAATTCCCGGTAATACATAGATTTGGTTTCTTCCCTCCGTGTCTACGGGTATAAGTGCAATTCCGGGGAACTGATTACTTTCCTTAAAAGACGCTATCTTTACATATTCGGTGTTTACTTTTGCTTGCTTTAAGGCTACTAATGGCACTTTCCAAAAACCATATGGGTCTTTTGAAGTCTTTCCAACCATCGCTACTTTATCCTTACCAACTAAAGTAGCAATCATTTGTGCCATATTGCGCGATTTCCCGCCGGCACCAATCCTTAATTCGCTAGCATAGGTGTGTTCACCCGCTTTTAATAGTTTTTTAGCACCAATTGCAACAATATCTGTATTTAAACCACCAATAACAATAATGGATAGACCGCTTTTAGCCATAATCTTTGCTGTAAGTATATCATTTTTTTATAGGGTTTATGCGGAATTGTAGGGGCTTTATAAGTTTATTCTTCTGCCGTTGTTATCGGAAATGGTTGTAGCATTTAGCTTTGCTTCTTCTGTATCGGTTTTCACCGACGCCATAAGCGTCACAAGTTGAATTACCCGTTCTGTTGGATTTTGGGGAATAGAAGCGTAACCGGAATTCGGTTTTGTGGGAACTACGTTTAGTTTTCTTTTGAAACGTTTCTTCATAGACGCTTTTTGGACAAATAAAAAAGCAGCCGTTGCGACTTGCTTCGGACTGCTTAAAGCGTTCTATGAAGCTAATTAACTTAATTTGCTACTTATTGTAGCAACATTATGTTATCAAATTAGGTCTATTCGTGTCAATTTTTGTGCTTGGTGTTGGGTCTTGAAACGGGTCTTGGAAGACAATACGGATTGGTTCCTCGCCATTATTGCCTATAGCTTCCGGCTGCGGGTACATTTTCTTCAAGCGCAGAATGGTTATTAAGTATTTGTGCCTTACTTCCCAATCGGGAAATTCCTTGTCTTTAATCAGTTTTGTTGCTTTAGCACCTTCTACAATTAACTTCACAAGCATTGCTGCAGTAGCGCCATGGGCTTCTAGAACGTCTGTAAAGTCAAGTTTTGTCATGTTCTCGTAACCTATTTGCCTTGCGCTACGTTCGTTGCAGTTGTACGCGCGACGCGCTGCTGCAGTTGCGTTACCGGTTTCAAGGTAGATTTCTAACCATTTGCGCTGCTTTAATGTTAGTTTGTCTGTCTTCATATCAGTTCAAGCCATGACTTCATTATCAATAGCTGTATACAAAACCCATGCTGTTTCTATCTTGGAACACATTATATGGATTGAGGACTATACTTTTTTCGTCAAAGTTTATTAGTTTCCAATGTGATAAAATAGCTTCGGTAACTAGTTCAAGATTGTTCGCTTCTATGCGACCAAGAGAGAAAAATCGATAGAGTCGGTGGAGGCGCTCCGTGCGCCGCCGCCCGCACGGAGCGCCGCAAAGCCCTTTTTATGCTCTGCTGAGAGCTGCCGATTGGATAAAAAGAAGTTCGAGCCGACACGTTTTGCGAAGAATGCTAATTCTTCGCAATTATTTTTTGCGCGCGCGATTTTTTGCGCCTGTAAGGCGCAATTTACGAAATTTCTCATAGGTTCGAGCCAACTCGAACCCGTCTCCTCAACTTTGACGATTTCTTCTTGTAATTTAAGTTTTGTTTCGAACATTTCGTTTTTCTTAGATTTATAAGTTTCAGGATCAACAACGCTATCAAGATAACTGTCCAAAAGTGTGTTTTGTTTTCGATCTAGATCTTGAATTTCAGTTTTGAGATTTTGGATAGTTGTTCCTGATGATTGTTTTTCGACTAACTCGTCTCGTTCCAAAAATTTCAACCACTGGTCTGCCCAAGACTGCGGAAGCACGACATCAGAAACAACTTTTCTTAATTGTTCCTCCATTTCAAAATTGGTAATTGGCGTTTGAGAACATGGACCAAGTTTTTTGGTGCAACGATAATAAACGTAAGTAACCTTGCGGTTGGTGGTTTTGTAAAACTTGATGTGTTGCTCGGCCGTGATCGCCGCGCCGCATTCGCTACACCTTGCTAGTCCTAAAAACGGGAAATGATATGACTTTTTGAAATGTTTACTCCGTCTTTGCATTTCCTCTTGTACTTTCTGGAATAGCTCCTTGGAAACAAAACTCTTGTGGTTTCCGTCGTGATACTCACCGTTATAAAACATTATCCCAACGTAAAACTTATTCGAGAGTATTTGCCGGATTTCGTTGATATGAAGTGGTTTCCCGTTTTTGCGCCCCAATTCAAATTTATGAAGATATTTGGCAATATCCGTAAAAGTATGACTTCCTTCCGCAAACATTTCAAAAGCTCGTTTTACTGCCTTTGATTTTTCAGGGTCAACATCTATTCCTCTGGTTTTCGGATTGTTAAGATATCCATACGGAACAGATCGGTTAGACAGAAAGTACGATAAGAAAAATTCATATTATATAAGTGTACAGTACACAAAGAAACCACAAGGAACCGCGATAGACGAGTACAAAAAGAATCAACCTTGGCTCGAGGGCTACTTACCCTTACTTACAATGAAAGATGGGGAAACAAAATCAGATTTAAGAAGTAAGTTGATCAGAATTAAACAAACGAATATCGGAAATTACAAAGGAGTTGAGTATATCTCAACTCTATCAGAAACAGCTCAAACAGAATGGGTATATTCACGAGAGGTTTTTCTTATCAACGATAACTATGATACGGTAAGAATTCAAGGCTCGCCAAATAATGTTGAGGTTGTTAATAAATCCGAGTGGAAAACAGCTTATCAACAAATTGACGAAGCCAATCTTCCTATTTTTAGAGATTTGGTGAATTCAATTTCTCTATAGCTCCTCGCGAAGCGAGGATAAAATCGCGCGCGCAAAAAATAACGGAAGCGAGGCCGCCGCAGGCGGCCGAGCTACCCTTTGCGAAATTCGGTTCTAACTTTTTCGTAAATCTCGACAAAATTTTTTATGAAAATCTCCCAAATTTATCAAAAATATAAAATCATGCCACAGCTACAGACTCATATGCTCCGCGTTGCCGGAGTAGCATCCATCATTTGTGATAATTTCGAAAAACCTCTAGATAAAAACTCAATTATTTCTGCTTGTCTTCTCCATAACATGGGAAATATTATTAAGGCAGATCTGGACCTATTTCCCGAATATTTAGAAGAGAGAGGGATTAAATATTGGAAAAAAGTACAAAGAGAATTTATCGACAAGTTCAGCAATAACGATCATATTGCGACATATACAATTTGTGAAGAACTGGACGTCAACTCAAAAACATTCGTTTTGATCAAAGGGTTTGGTTTTGCAAAGACAGAAGAAACTTTCAATTCGAATATAATGCGAAAACTTTGTGTATACTCCGATTTAAGAGTATCTCCACACAAAACAACATCACTAGAACATCGTCTCAATGAGGTAAAAAGGAGTTATTTGTCAAGAGATAAGCTTATTTACACAAAAGAACAATTTGATAAATTTATTCCAATGTGGTTCGAAATTGAAAAACAAATCTTTGCTCACCGCAAAATAAAACCGGAGGATGTCACAGAAGAGAAAGTAAAAATGCTCTTTGATCAATTAAACAACTTTGAAATTGAAACAAAAGAGTAGATATCTATTTATATATCTGAGAGTGAGTGCCAACATCTATAAATATATAGTGGCCGCTTTTGACCTCTATATAAGTAACTCTATAATTCCCGGTGACGCTGAATGCACGAGACCCTTTTAAGCTTCCAATTAATTTATGATCTTTTAATATCGGATTAGATCTGCCATTTACAAAAAAGTCTAACCTTATTAGGAAGTCAACTGATCCAACATTTCATTGGCCGAGTGGGCAAGGTGTGTTTTACCCTTCTTCTTTTCCGAAACGAAGGCCTTATATTTTTTGGTCAAAGCTCGACCTTCAGCCTTACTAAGATATTCTACTTCTTCAAGGGAGACATTTATTAATCCTTTGGCAAGTTTGTTCACAAAAAGGCGCACAGCTTCCTGGAGTGAAGAAAACCCCTGGGTTGATGCCGAAAACTCGGCAAGGTCTCGAAGAGATTTGTCCATTGGTACTTGTAGTATTACCTTCTGCATACTAATATAATTATAGTGTTTTGATACTCAATGTCAACGCCCACTCCATTGGAACTGCTATCTTTGATCCACTAGTGAAATTAAGGTTCAGTTTGTTGTATAATAACATCGTATGAGTGAAAAGTTGGTAGGTTATGTCTTACTTGGAGTCGGGGTTGCTGCGATTTTATTCTCCGTACTCAATGTTTATCAGGTATTTACTAAAAAAGTAGAGCCTATTAATCTCTTTTCCTTCGAATCGGTTTCTTTGGATTTTTCAAAGTTTGCCGACCAAGCCCCGGCTGACGCAGACTTTAAACAGGAACTCGTCAGTTCCGATAAATTAAATAAACCACTAAACATTGCCGCCCACTTATTTTTCATGGGCTTTGTGGCATCAACAGGGTTTAAACTTGCAAGTTTAGGTACTCAACTTCTCCGCACAATTAAGGTGGAACTCAAGGAAAAAGAGGTTTTGGAAAAGGTTACTTCACAAAAGAATCCCTAATATGCCATCGCCTGATGAATCCTCCGATGTATCCCATGATAATATAGACAATAAGCAAGTAACTGAAACCGTAAAAGAAACGGGGAGGTTAATTCAAATTAAAGCCGGTGAGGGCTATACTCATGCAGTAATTTACCCCGTGGAAGCTACATATATCTTGACCAAACAAAAACCGGAATTCCAATTTCCGGATGAATCGGTGCAAGCCAAACAAAGACTTTCAGAAGGTAAAAGAGGTGAAGCGAGACGGCTACAACAGGCCGGTCTTGCAAAAATGGCGAGTGTAGAAGACTCAATATTTTGGCCGGTCATAAGAACAGAGATTGATGATGTCGAGGCAACTGGAGATGCACAAACGTTTATTGTTAACGGCGATAATAAAACACCGGATAAAAAATGGGTAACCGCGCAAGTAACTCCACAAGGAGGAATTGCTATTGAAGTTTTAGTTACCAAGAGTGGGGCACATATAAGGCACGTTGATGAAGATATTTCCGGAATAAATCTGATACTGGCAGCTATTATGGTTAGAAGAATCGGCAATCAAGATCCAAAAAGTGTAACTGATCTGGCACGCGATGTTTTGTCAAGGGAAGAAGCGAAGGATGTATTAAATGATTTAAACACAGGTAATATCCCTGACATTTTGGATAGGCTTGGAGACGTAGCAAGAATGTACGAGGAATTCAGAAAAACAGGAAATATAATCTGATTAAGCACTTCTTCGGTTTAATTTCCTGGATATTTATAACTTGAGAATGGTTTTAGAAAAAGTTAATCACCTAAACTGGACTTTTGAAGTTAGTAGAAAGTTTTGCTGGTTTATTGAATGGGGACAAATTCAGGCCAACACAAAAAGCAATCAGATAAAATATACAGGGTTGTCAATTACCTCAGATAACTTTATGATCCTAAACGGTGACGAATATTACCTTGAAGACGACCTTCAAAGTTTTTATAACTTTTTTGATAATAAATTCAACGAAGATCAAAGTTTCTTTGAAAAATTTGCAAAGAAAATTTTTGATATAACAGAAAACGTTGAAAACTTCCGCTATTATTTAGAACAAATTAATTTTAAAGAATTGAGTAACCAAGAACTGCTCAAACACTTAAATCAATTCTCTGAAATGTATGTAAAATCAATGATTCCTGCGTGGGTTAGGCCCGATATGTATCTGGAAGAAAGATTATCAAAAGAGTTGCCCAAAAATGCTATTGGAAAAGTTACTATACCGGCAGATTTAGGCGAGCTGGCCTATAGAGACGAGCCCCTAAAATTAATGTTGACTGCGCAAAAAATTAAAGAGGGTAAAAAGATAGACAAAGATATTGAGTTTCATGTCCGAAACTATGCATGGCAAAAGGGTCCGATAACAACCGAAGATGTTTCCTTCACCAAAAATGACTATTTAGAGCGAATTAAACTTTATCTATTAAAAACAAACCTAGATTATGAAATTAATAGAATCAGGAGCGAAAGGACAAAGGCTGAAAAAGAGTACAAGGAAAGCATACAAAAATATACCATTCATGGAAAATTACTAAAGCTTGTCGAGGCTTTGAGAACATTTATTTTTCTAAGGACCTTGACTACAGAATCTAACGAACATCTTTTCCAGGCCACAAAAGTCGCTCTTTTTAAGGAAATCGCAAAAAGGGCAGGTCTACCCTTTTCTGTAATCCTTTCTTTAGAACCAGATGAAATTGCCTCCTGTCTAGACAACAAAGTTAGCAAGCAGAATTTAGTCCACCTAGTTAAAGAAAGACAAAAGGGGTTTGCCATTATTTGGATCCAGGGAAAACTGGCCAAACGGTTTGGCGATGAGGCAGTAAATTTGCAAAACTTAGTTTCTAAAAAATACAAAAAACAAAAAAAGGCCGGGTCGAAAGATGCAACTAATCAAATTAAAGGAATTTGTGCTTCAAGAGGCACTGCGAAAGGAAAAGTAAAAGTTGTTTTCAGCAATAAAGATATACCAAAAGTAAATAAAGGTGATATTCTGGTCTCTTCAATGATAAACCCTGATTTTGTAATTGCTATGGAAAAAGCAGCAGCTTTCGTAACCGACGAAGGTGGTATCACCTGCCATGCCGCAATTGTTGCCCGAGAATTCGGTGTGCCGTGTATTGTCGGCACGGTTAATGCAACTGCTATTTTAAGAGATGGGGACTTGGTCGAAGTCCATGCAGATAAAGGAACTATTAAAATACTAAGAAACACCTAAAGCACCCTGATCAATTTTAGAAAGTACCTCCTCTTTGGTCATGCATTATTGGATGGGTTATTCACTAATTCCACAACTCCCAAATCTGCCCTAACACTTACGACATCACCATTCTTTAAAATACTAATAGACTCACCTACGCCAACAATACAAGGTTTTTTTAACTCTCTTGAGAGTATTGCAGCGTGGCTTAATATACCGCCACTTTTTGTCACAATCAATGAGTCTCCACGGGTTCCGTTACACTTCACCTGTGGTATCATTTCCTCGTACGATCTCTGATCGACCCGTATCCTGTTTTCCCTGATTTTGAATGTAATCTCTAATTGTATTTTCATTTGTTCCCACATAGGTTACGTGTGATTGTACTTTGAATTTCACTTACATGATTATCCTACCACGCAGGATACGGGTTTAACTTCCCCGCACGGGCTACGCTGTCGCTACGCCCGTGGTACCAAGTTTGAAGTTAATGGCTTCATATACTCTGGCTAACCGATGAATTTGTGGTAGAAAGATTTTCCGACAGCAGTGTTTCGCTTCTTCCCGGATGGCTTGCCTGAACTGCAATTTTTATTGATTACCTGGAAATACCAGTAATAGTCGATACCCTAAAGCGATTTATAGATTTGATTAAAAAAGAAAGTTTACAGCAGCATTTGCCGAACTTACCGAAAAGTAACATAATGGTCATATGGCAGATTTCACACTCCGGGCCGGGGAAAACGACTGGCTAAACAAAGTATTAACGGACGCCATAGGCAAGCGTGCCAGTGATATTCACATCGAACCTCAAAGGGAAAAGATCCAAATTAAATTTCGCATAGACGGTATGCTTCGGGATATCGAGCACGTTAATCTCGACAGCAGCGAGTCTACCACCTCGAGAATAAAAGTCCTCGCCGGGCTTGACATTACGGAGCACAGGTTACCCCAAGACGGCCATTTTGAGTTTAACTATGACATCAGGGTTTACAATATCAGGGTTTCTGCCTTCCCGACAATCTACGGCGAAGCAATTGTAATGCGAATACTAAACCGCGAAGACATCCTGATAAGTATATCCCAACTCGGGTTTGATGAAACTCAATACAAAACCGTTTTAAACCTCATCAGCCAACCTTATGGAATGATTTTGACTACCGGTCCGTCCGGGTCAGGCAAAACAACCCTCCTCTACTCAATGCTAAACTCGGTAAAAAAAGACACCAACAATATTATTACAATTGAGGACCCGGTCGAGGTACAAATGGAGGGCATCAGACAAACTCATATCAGCGAGGCAGTCGGTTTCACCTTTGCCAAAGCGCTTCGGGCGGTCTTACGCCAAGATCCCGACGTTATCATGGTAGGAGAAATCAGAGACAGCGAAACCGCTCAAATATCAATTCAAGCCGCCTTAACCGGCAGATTGGTGTTTTCGACATTTCACACTTTAAACGTCTTTGGAGTAACGGCAAGACTAATCGAAATGGGGGTGCCCAGGTCTGTAACTGCCAACTCTGTTAATGCCGTAATTTCCTCAAGGCTTGTGCGCAAAATTTGTAACAGTTGCAAAGAGCAACACAGTCCCACTCCCCAAGAAGCTAAATTTTTAGGCAACTCCCAAACCAATGCAGTCTATAAAGGCAAGGGCTGTAACGAATGCTTAGCCTCCGGCTTCAAAGGCCGCATTGGAATTTTTGAAGTTGTCCCTTTCGACGACGACATAAGATCTGTTATTACTGAAAGTCCGCAACTGGCAGATCTCTTGCCGATAATTAAGCAAAAGAAGATAAAAAGCCTCCGGAACTCGTCCGTCGACAAGGTAATCCAAGGAGTTACTTCGATTGATGAAGCAATTCGAGTTACCGGAGGCTAAAGTCTACTTCTTGACAGTGCTAAGAAGAATTACCTCTTTGGTGACTGCTTTTTACGGCGGGCTTTTCCGCCAGTGCCGATTTTTCTTCGCTCACGAACCCTGGGATCGCGGGTAAGTAAGCCAAACTTCTTGAGAGTACTTCTAAACTTATTCGAGTCGATAAGCGAGAGCGCTCTGGAAATTCCATGGACTGCCGCTTCCAATTGCCCAATTTTACCGCCACCTGAAACCTTTATAGTAACGAAGTACTTACCGGCCACACCCGCTAGCGTAAACGGCTTGGACCAAACCTTTCTCATGGCTTCGCCGGGAAAGTATTTTCCGATAACCTCTCCATTTACCAGGCTTTCCTTGTTTCCTTTGAAAAGCCTCACCCTTGCCGAAGCGGATTTCCTTCGCCCAATGGCGTATACATAGCCCTTTTTTGTTTTTGTATCTTTAGCCATATTTTTATTTGCCTTCAAATTTATTTTGGAAAGGGTTGTCGCTGCCTGCAACCACCATCAGCCTTTTAAGTCTGAATTTCTTAAGCCTGTTGTCGGGAAGCATACCAAAAACGGCCTTTTTAATTATGTCCTCCGGCTTTTTCTCACTAAGCCTTTTAAATGTAACTTCCTTAAAACCCCCGGGGTACCCCGAATGGCTTCGATAAACTTTCTGGCTGGCTTTTTTACCCGTCACTTTTACTTTCCTTGCATTTACCACAACAACAAAATCACCCATATCATAATTGGGTGTATAGTCTTTTTTATTTTTCCCAATCAATAAATAAGCCGAACGGCTGGCCAGCCTACCCAACGGCTCGCTCGCTGCATCCATCAAATGCCAATCCCGCTTAATCTTACTTACTTTTGGTTGGTGTGTTTTCATTTTTCTATTCCTTTTTGACCTGTGGTTTTGTTAAACCCACCTTTATCTTTTTTGCCTCCACAGTCTTTTTGGCTACCGGCCTATCCACAAATTCCAGGCGCACAATTGACGCTCTGTCGCCTTTTCGTTTTGGCAAATTGACTATCCTTGTAAAGCCGCTTTTCCGATACCCAAAGGAAAGCTTGTAGTCTCCGAACAACTTTTGCGTAGTTGTTTTATCATTTCCAAGTTTTGCAAAAACCATCCTTCTTGCGGCTAACGTATCTTTTTTAACCAAAACCACAAGTTTATCCACAAATCCTTGAACAAACTTTGCCTTGGGTTTGGTTGTAATGATGCTACCGTTTTTGACCACAGCAGCCACAATGCTTCGCAACAATGCTTTTCTGGTGTCGGTATCTCTCCCCAACTTTCGTCCGAAAACCTTATTTCTCACTTTACAAAATCCACCCCTTTCTCCATCAGTGCAGCGCGGGTTATCTTAAAAGATTTCTCTCCCAAGTTTCTTACCTTCATCAAGTCTTGCGGGTTTGCCTTAACCAGTTTTTCTACCGTCTCATAACCTGCTCTGGAAAGTGCATTCGCAACTCTGGTCGGAAGGCCTATCTCCTCAACCGACAATTTACCTACCGGCCCCAGAGCGTCAACAGGCCCCGCATCCTTTTTCTTTTTTACCTTTTTAGGTGAAATGACTTGTTCGAAATACGAAACCAAAGTTTTGGAAGCTCTAATTAATGCTTCTTTGGGTTCTATAGTGCCATCGGTCCAGACTTCCAAAGTCAATTTATCAAAATTTGTAAGACGCCCAACTCTTGTTTCTTCTACCTTATAGTTAACTTTGACAACCGGCGAAAAAGCCGCGTCAATTGGAATCATGCCAATTTCTCCCCGCTCTCTTTCTTCTGCCGGAGAGTAGCCAAAACCTTTTTCAACGACCATATCTACGGAAAAATTTGCTCCTTTAGAAAGCTTTGAAAGAACTAGATCTGGATTCGCCACTTTAATATTTCCTGAAACTTTGATATTACCAGCTTTAATTTCACCGGCGGTTTTTGCAGCAAGATGCAATTTTACCGGTTTATCTCCGTCATAAGAAAATCTAATCTGCTTGACATTTAATATAAAATCAACAACGTCTTCCTTCATACCTTTAAGAGTGGAAAACTGGTGTTTTACACCTGCAATTTTTACACTTGTTACAGCTGATCCTTCCAAACTCGTCAGTAGTACTCTACGCAAACTAGTTCCCAAAGTGTGACCATACCCTTGCTCCAAAGGCGATAATGTAAAAACCGAATATCCTTTTTCTTTTTTGTCTTCTTGTATCTCAAATATTGGTTCGCTCACTTAATTCACCTCCTTAAAACTATCTCGGCAAGAGCATAAGCTCTTGCTTCCCGTTAATATATGCATATTACCTCGAATAAGAGCACAAGGCTCTTGACTCTCGTTAATATATTCATATTACCTCGAATAAGAGCACAAGGCTCTTGACTCTCGTTAATATATTCATATTATCTCGAATAAAACTCAATCACGCCCGCGTCGTCAATTTCTTCCTGAACGTCATCACGTATCGGCAACCTTGATACTTTACCTACTAAAGCCTTTTTTTGCAACCAGTCGGGTAAGTTGTGATCTTTAGCTTCCAGCTTCAATTTTGTTGAAGGTACCTTCACACCCTTAGCTGTAAGACTAATCAAGTTATCTTTCTCGACTTGATATGAGGGTATGTTTACCACTTTACCATTTACCGTCACATGTCTATGAGACACCAGCTGGCGTGCTGCTGGACGAGTTGGCGCAAAACCAAGGCGGAAAACCACGTTGTCAAGCCGTCTTTCCAAAAGTGCAAACAACACATTTGTCGTGTTCCCTAAAGTTTTAAGTGCCTGCCCAATATATTTACGGAGTTGTCTTTCCATTAGGCCATACATTCTCTTTACTTTTTGTTTCTCTCTCAGCTGACTTCCGTATTCAGAAACTTTTCTGGTTCCCTTATGACCGTGCATTCCAGGAGGAACGCTAAGCCGAGTAATCTTCGAGCCTTTGCCAAACAAGTCAAAGTTTTCGCGCCTCGATAGTCTGTCTTTTGGTCCCAGGTACCTTCCCATATTACGACCTTCTCCTCTTTTTTGGCCTGGGACCGTCGTGCGGCACAGGCGTAACATCGGCTATCATCGAAATTTTCAGTCCCGAGGCACGAATAGCTCGCAGAGCCGCATCGCGGCCGGCCCCGGGGCCTTTGATATAAACTTCAACCTCCTTGACCCCGAGCTGGTCACGGGCCTGGCTGACAACTTTTTCAACAGCGGTTGTCGCCGCATACGGCGTTGCTTTTCTAGTACCTTTAAATCCTGAAGAACCCGCCGAACCCCATATCAGCGAATTACCACCGTCGTCGGTGATATTAACCAGAGTGTTATTAAAACTGGCAGCGATAAAAACTTTTGCCGTGTCTATTTTTTTCTTTGCTGGCATCGCTTACTCCTTGCTTTTGTCCTCTCCTCCTGGCTTCATCTTTGTAAGTATGTCTTTTTTAAACGCTCCAACAGTCTTTCTTTTGCCGCGTTTGGTCCTTGCATTCGTCTTAGTTCTTTGCCCCCGGACAGGCAAGCCACGATTGTGTCTGACACCTCTATAGGAGGCGATTACTTGAAGTCTTTGAATGTTTGAGCGCACTCGACGCGAAAGCTCACCTTCTGTGGGAAATTTATCGACAACGGACGCGATATGAGTAATTTCCTCGGGGGTAAGCTCGGCAACATGTTTAGTATTACTCACTTTAGCATCTCTTAAGACCTCTTTTGCCGCTGACCAGCCGATGCCATGAATTTTAGTCAACGCGTAGTCAATTTTAATATTTTCGGGTAATTCTACTCCAGCGATTCTAGCCATATATACTTTTATCCTTGCCTCTGTTTGTGTTTAGGGTTAATGCAAATTACATACAAAACCCCTTTTCTTTTGACTATTTTACAATTGTTGCAAATTTTTTTTACCGACGATCTTACTTTCATCCTGAATGCCTTTCTAATATTTATACACTATTCTGCCTCTATCCTTGTCGTACGGCGTAAACTCGACTTTTACTTTATCCCCTGGAAAAATTCGTGCAAACCGCCTTCTCATTTTTCCGGTTAGTGTGGTAAGCACGCTCCGCCCTTCACCTAGCGATACCCGAAACATTGTATTCGGCAGCGCTTCAAGTACTTCTCCATCGACTACTTCGTTGATCTGTTTAGCCATAAAACCAATCATAAATTCACTTTGTTAAAATAATAGGACCGTTTTGGATAACCGCTACGGTCTCTTCAAAAAGCCCTGAAATTTTAGCATCTTTTGTGCGTATTGTCCAATTATCTTCTTCGAGAACAAGATCGGGTTTGCCTTGGGTATACATAACCTCAATCGCCAGTGTCCAGCCTTCCTTTATTTTGAGGCTCTCGTCGAGCGAATTTGATACAAAGCACGGAATATAGGGCGCTTCGTGAAGTTCTTTACCTATTCCATGACCGACCAGAGCTCTAATTGGGCTAAGATTTGCTTTTTTTAAAGAAGATTCGATAGCTTCCGATATGTCTCCTACTTTGTTACCAATCCTAGCGGCAAGTATTCCCTTCTTTAGTGCATTGCGGCCAGTGGCCAAAAAAGACAACTGGCCATTTTTAGCTTTACCGGCAATCACAGAAGTTGAAGTGTCGGTGTGATAACCTCTGTAATAGACCCCTACGTCGACACTCACTAAGTCCCCGTCGGCAAAGACTATTTCTTTTTTCGGTATTCCGTGAACCACTCCTTCATTCACATTTACACATGTGGACCAACAATAACCGGAGACCATTTTAAATGATGGTTTACATCCGGCCTTTTCAATTAATTTGTCTGCCAGGGCGTCAATTTCGCTTGCCGCGATTCCCGGTTTTATGGCAGATTCTAGCGAGCGCCTGATTTCGGCCAGTTTTTTGCCCCCCTGGCGCATTTTTTCAATATCCGCTACAGTTTTTACATTTACTTTGGCACTCATTTTGATAATTTACTGGAAATGTTATCAAATATCACATCAATAGGCTGCTCACCGTCAATCTCGATTAGAATTCCGTCTTCCCTGAATTGCTCTATTAAAGGGAGTGTCACTTTTTTATATAATTCCAATCTTTTTTTAATTGCTTCGGGGTTATCATCTTCTCGCTGCACCAGAGAACTTCTGTCCACATTGTCAGGAGGAGGATTGGTAACCAGATTGTAAATTTCCCCGGTTTTAGGATCTTTTCTTCTGTTGGTTAATCGCTTTATGGACTCGTTCTCAGTGATACTGATGAGAACCGCAAAGTCTATAGACGAACCCTTCTCTTTTAGCCAATTTTTCAAAAGTTCATATTGAACTACTGAGCGCGGAAAGCCGTCAAAAACTATATTGTCAAAGGAATTGTTGTTTTCCAGATATCTTTTGACATACTCAAATCCTTCCGAATCTGGCATTAAATCTCCTTTTGCCAATTCTCTGGACAAAGCAGGATCGGTATCTGCCAACCTTCTTACCAAATCTCCCATACCAAAGTAAAAAAACCCGAGTTTTTCGGCAATTAACCTCGCCTGTGTTCCTTTTCCCGACCCCTGAGGGCCAAGTATAACTACAATCATGTTTATTTAATGACATCCTCTCCGCTCTTACGAGCGGAGTTTCCTTTTCTAAAAAAGGATGACATATCAGGTTCGATTCATCCCCGAGCTTACGCTCTGGGTTTTCTCGAAACTGCTATAAAGCTCTCGTACTTCTTCATTACAAGCTGCCCCTCAAGCTCGCTGGTCATCTCCAAGATAACCGAAACAACTATCAGCACGCCGGTACCCCCGATGGCGAGATTTGAAATCCCTATAGAGTTTTGTATCAGCGACGGCAAAATGGCTATAAGGCCCAAAAACAAAGCCCCCACCAAAGTTATGCGCGTAATTACGTAAGACAGATAATTTTTCGTTGCCCCGCCGGGCCTAATCCCCGAAATGAAACCACCATTCTTTTGAAGATTTTCGGCAATTTTCTCAGGGTTAAAAACCACAGAGGTATAAAAGTAAGTAAAGCCAAAAACCAGAGCGAAATAAGTTCCATTGTAGACAAAAGAATTAGGGTTAAACAGTTGGGTAATTTTTACACTAATTTGATAAATCTGATCGCTGACATTCCCGCTTGAAAGAAATTGGGCGACCATTGATGGTAAAAACACTAGTGATACGGCAAAGATTATGGGAATGACACCAGCCTGGTTAAGCTTTAATGGAAGAATTGAGGTGTTTGAAGCAAGTCCACGGACAGACCGCCTGGCATAAGTAATTGGAATATTTCGTTTGGCTTCATTCACAAAAACAATTAATGCAATTATTACAAACGCCAAGATCAAAAACACAGATATACGCAGCAAGTCGCTGCTTTGGACGGTCGTAACCGATTGCGCCACGGTAACCGGCAGCCTCGCCACAATCCCCGCAAAAATTAAAAACGATATTCCGTTTCCGATACCGTACTCTGTGATGAGTTCGCCAAGCCATACCGAAAAAACGCTCCCCGCCGTCATGGTAACCAGCATTGCTATCAATGGAAGTGTTTCCAGCCTGTCTATGACACCTTGGCCAGTCAAAAGCGTGTACATGCCAAAAGATTGCATCGCAGCCAGTGGCACCATTAAAAATCTCGTATATTGATTTATTTTTTCCTGACCATATTCACCTTCCTTTGAAAGTTCCTCCAAGCGGGGAACAACCATTGTCAAAAGTTGCAATATAATCGAAGCGTTAATGTAGGGGGTAAGTGCCAGCGCCATTATCGAGAAATTTGCCAAAGTTCCGCCCGAGAATACATCCAAAAGTGAAAGCAGCGGGCTTCCTGTAAACAATCTCTGAAGCGAAGACCTGTCCACTCCGGCCGCCGGGATATGAGCCGCAAAACGGTAAACCACCAAAATTGCTGCTGTTATAAGCAATTTGCGCCGTATTTCACGCGAGCGCAGCAGGCGTGAAAAAAATTCCACAATTTGGTTGATCATTAACTGATGCTTCCTCCGACCTTTTTAACTTTTTCCATGGCAGACTTTGAAATCGGCAATGCAATTTCAAGTTTTTTAGTAAGTTTTCCGTCGCCTAATATTTTCAATCCAAATCTTTTTGCATCCCGGGAATCAACAACTTTATATTTGACCAAATTTTCAATATTCACCAACGTTCCCGAAGGGAGAATTTCAAGGTACTTAAGATTAACTATCAAAGGCTTGCTTGAAGGCTTTAATTTTTCTTTACCACGCCTGACCGGAAGCCTAATTAAAAGGGACTTCTTAATTTTGACGCCCTCAAATATTACGCCGATTTTTCTCCTACTTTTTTGGCCTTTTTGGCCACGTCCTGCCGTATGCCCACCACGGCCCGAACCATAGCCGCGCCCGACCCTCTTTCTTTTTTTGGCATTTACTTTTCCAACCATTGCCATAGTTTTAGCTTCTCCTTTCCTGCAAATCGCTCAATTTCTTCAGAGCTTCCAATGTTGCATAAACATTTGATATTTTATTTTTTGTCCCTAAAATTTTGCCTACAACATCCCGCACTCCTGCGGCATCCAGTACCAACCGCATCGGCCCTCCTGCAATTATCCCTGAACCCGGGGGAGCAGGTTTCAACAATATTTTCGCCGCGCTATATTTATGAGTAACAGCGAATGGGATAGTTGTACCGTTCAGGGGTACTTCAAACATCCGCTTCTTTGCAAAACTTATGGCCTTTGTAATGGCATTTCGGACATCTTTCGCTTTAGAAAGGCCTGCTCCAACCCTGCCTTTTTTATCACCCACAACTACCAAGGCAGAGAATCTCATTTGGTTACCCCCTTTTGTTTTTTTAGAAATCCTGTTTATTTGAACTACGGACTCCTGATACTCTTTATTTCTCTCAAAATTTTGCATAGCTTAAAACTTTAATCCGCCTCGTCTGGCTCCTTCAGCCAAAGCTTTAACCCGGCCATGAAATTTGTATCCGCCCTTATCAAAAACGGCCATTGTAACCTTTTTTAATTTTGCAAGACCGGCAAGCTTTTCCCCAACCATAACAGCTATCCCAAGTTTGCCCTTTGTCTGCTCGATTTTAAATCCTTTGCTGGAAGCGAAGGCGAGCGTTTCTCCTTTATCGTCATTAACCAATTGCGCATAAATGTGTTTTGAAGACCTGAACACCGAAATTCGAGGTCTTTCTTTAGTACCAAAAATTTTAGACCTGACCCTTCTTTTCCTTTTAATTCTGTTTTCTCTTTTATTCATAGCTTTTATGCTACTACTGCCTTTGCAGCAGCTTTACCCGCCTTTCTTCGGACGATTTCGTCGATGTATTTAATTCCTTTCCCTTTATACGGCTCCGGTTCACGAACTCGCCTGACATTGGCAGCCAACTGGCATACTACCTCCAAGTCAATTCCTTCAACGTTTATTACGTTTTTCTCTACCGAAAAACTTACAGTACCAGGCGCGCTAACTTTCACTGGGTGCGAGTAGCCTACCGTAAGTATCAAGTCCTTCCCTTGGACTTCGGCTCTGTAACCGGAACCGACTAACTCCAAAGTTTTTTTCCAGCCTTGCGTCACTCCGGTGATCATATTCATTATGTGAGACCTGGTCGTTCCCTGATTGGCCAAACTTTGTTTGTCACGACCACGGCTTAGAACAAACAGCACAGTGCCTTCTTGTTTGACACTAACTCTATCAGGTAATTTTCTCTCCAAAGCACCTTTAGGTCCTTCTATCTTCATAACGCCGCCCGTTACTTCAATTTTCACCTCTTTTGGGATATTTACCGGTAATTTGCCAAATCTTGCCATATTAGCTTACCTCCGCAATCAGCTCTCCACCCTGGTTTTCCTTCAGTGCCTCTTTTCCCGATTTCACTCCCTTACTTGTCGAGAGTATTAAAGTTGCAAAACCCTTTTTTGCTTTTATTTGCGCTCTGGTCAAATACAGCCTTCTGCCCGGCTTTGACATCAACTTTATGTCGGTCACCAAACTCTGTCCTTTTTTAGTTTTCAACTTCACCTCAAGACCACCTTCCCTAGAATTCACACTTTCCACAAACTTTTCCCGCTTGAGTACCTCCATAACGGCTCTTACAATTTTTGTGTTTGGAACAACAACTTCAGTTTGCTTTGCCATACAGGCGTTTTTAATCCTGATAAGGGCGTCGCCAATGTAATAATTTGAATAAGCCATAAGTCACCAACTAGCCTTCCTAACTCCCGGAATTTCGCCCAAATGCGCGTGTTTCCGGAAACAAAGTCTACAAAGTCCGAATTTTCTCATAAATCCCCTCGATCTTCCACAAAGCCGGCACCTATTTCTGTACCTAACTTGGTATTTCAATTTCTTGTACTCTCTAACTTCTTTAGATGTCTTTGCCATAATTTATTCCTTTTCAAATGGTGCACCTAATAAGTCAAGCAGTTTCATTGCCAGTTTTTTGTCGTTCGTACTAGTGACAATTGTTATTTCCATTCCAAATGGCTTTTCTACTTTGGAAAGATCGATTTCCGGAAAAACGGTGTGCTCTCCGATTCCCAAAGTATAATTCCCATTTTGGTCAAACCCATTTTTTTTAATCCCCCTAAAGTCTCTAAGCCTGGGAAGGACAATATTAAACAACTTCGCCAAAAAGTTGTAGGCAGCGTCTCCTCTTAAAGTAACCTGAATGCCAACAGGCATACCAGCTCTTATGTCGAAGCCTGCCACGGAAATCCTAGCTTTTCGAGTTGCAGGCTGCTGGCCGGTAATTGCCGCAATGTCTTTTTTCACCTTTGCCAGTAAATCTTTGTTCTTAAGGGTAAAACCAACGCCAGAATTAACTACGACTTTTGTAATACCCGGCACAGCCATCACGCTTGTAAGCCCAAATTCCTCCCTTAGCTGTGGCCTAACTTTACTAATATAGTCTTTCCTAAGTTGCGATTTCATTTTTTAGCCCCCTTTGTCCTTCTTTGATTTCGTGTCAATTGCCCGATTGCATTTCTTGCAAAATCTCTGTTTCTCACCCGTTGCCAAGACTTTAAAACCCACCCGGGCTATTTTTTTACAGTGGGGGCAAACTAAAGCAACGTTGGCAATCGAAAGAGGTTTTGGAATTTCATATATCCCGCCTTTTTTGTCCGGCGCCACGGCTGCCTTGACATGCTTTTTGTACAAATTTAAGTTAGGCACCAGCAAATCGAACTTGTCGGCAAAAACCCTTTCGACAACCCCGTCTTTACCTTTATCTTTTCCCGCTACCACCTTGACAGTGTCACCTTTTTTAATTTTTAGCATTTATACAACCTCCCTGGCCAGTGACGCAATTTTTGTGTATCCGGTTTCTTTAACTTCTTTTGCAATTGGACCTAAAACCCTAGTCCCTTTGGGCAACCCTTGTTTATCGATTACCACTCCGGCATTATCGTCAAAACGAGTATAAGTACCATCCGCCCTTCCGACTTCTTTTTTCGTCCGAACTATTACAACCGACACCATCTCTCCGTCTACAACATTTCCATTCGGGTCTGCACCTTTGACTACACATTTCACGACGTCTCCAACACTTGCTTTCTTGCCAATTTTCGGCGAAATTCCAATTACCATTAATTTTTTGGCTCCCGAATTATCAGCCGGATTAATCACACTTCGAAATTGAATCATTTATCGCCTTTCTTTTTTGTAATACTGCTTCGCTTCTTCCCCTCCTTTACCGGAGATTTTACCGACAAACCGCCAACAACCCCGATAATTTTCCATTTTTTCAGTTTACTGACAGGCTTTGTAGCAACAAATCTGACAGCGTCGCCCACTTTCACGTCTACTTCATCATGCACATGATACTTCCTTGTCCTTTTCATGAGCTTCAAATAAACAGGGTGCGAAACCTTTCTTTCCACCAACACGGTTGCCGTTTTTTGCATCCTTTTAGAAATCACTTTCCCTGTGAATATTTTCATGATTATTTTTTGGTCAATGTCTCGATTATTTGTTTTTCCCTAATCAAAGTTTTTATTTGTGCTATTTCTTTTCTTAAGTTTCTGGCCACCTTTAAATTTTTGCTCTTGGCTGACATTTTATTGCTAATTTCCTTAATTTTATCGCCTTCAAGTTTGATTACCATTTCTTCAAGTTCTTTCAGTGACTTTCTTCGTGCTCCATCCAAGTCCTTACTTTTCATTGCTTTTCCTTTCTGACTAACTTTGTTTTAACGGGTAACTTTACCGCAGCTCTATTGAACGCTTCTCGTGCTACCTCTTCCGGCACCCCGGCAACTTCAAAAAGTACCCTACCCGGTTTGATCACCGCCACATATCTGTCAATGTCTCCTTTGCCTCCACCCATTCGCTGGCCCGCAGCCCGAGCAGTAACAGGTTTATCCGGAAAAATCCGAATCCACATCCGCCCCTTTCTTTTCAAATAATGCGTTACGGCACGCCTTGCGGCTTCAATTTGCGCCGCAGACATCCACGTAGTCCCAAGCGATTTCAGGCCATACTCACCAAAGGATAATTTGCTGCCCCTAACAGCTATGCCTTTGCGCCTGCCTCTAAAACTTTTCCGAAACTTTGTTCGTTTTGGTTGTAACATTTATTTTTCTTCCCCTCTATGGATCCAGACCTTCACCCCAACGTAACCTTTCTTGAGAAGCGCGGGTGTTTCAAAGTAGTCAATGTTTTGCCGAAGAGTCTGGGTAGGAACCGATCCTGTATGATATTTTTCCACCCTCGAGATGTCTGCTCCACCTATCCTGCCACCCAACGTCACCTTTACTCCTTTTGCACCGGCGGCCATCACCCTCTCCATGGCTTTATTTATTACTCTTCTGTGGGGAAACCTTCTCTCCAGTTCCCCGACAATTCTCTGAGCTACCAGCCGGGCACTAATTTCAGGGTTCTTTACTTCTTTTACTACTATATCCATCTTGGTCAACTTAGCCACCCTTTTACCTTTAACACGCATGCTGTTCATTGCCTCAATTATGTACCCTTTTACGTCTTCTATCCCCGTTCCTCCCCGGCCTATAACCACACCGGGCCTAGATACGCTAAGAGTCACTGTCATGCTTTTTGGCAACCTTTCAATTTCAACCTCCGTCAAGCCCGCAAGCTTAAGTCTATCGGATAATACTTTTCTGATCAAAATGTCTTCAACCAGGTAATCTTTATAGTTGTTATCTTCCGAAAACCACCTTGATTTCCAATTAATATACGACCCAATTCTAAAACCTATGGGATTAATTTTCTGTCCCATTTTTCTCTTTGTCTCCTTTCACTTTCTTGGCCTTTGGCACCGATTTGGTGGTTAAGACAACACGAATGTGACTCATCCGTCGTTTATAAGGGTGCGACCTTCCTCGCGACACCGGCCGGCCGCGTTTAAGCCGTGGCCCTTCGTTAATTTGAACTTCCTTTATCCTAAGCAAATCCTCGCTTACATTTTTTACTCTCGCATTAGCAATTGCTGTCTTAATTACTTTCATCAAAGGCTCTGCCGCACTTTTTTCAACAAACGGCAAAATATCGACAGCCGCCTGGGGCTTCATTTTTCTAACCTTGTCGGCCACAATTCTCAATTTCTTAGGCGACATTCTGATAAATTTTTGCACTGCAACTATTTCCATAATTTTCTCAAGTCTTTTCAATAATTCTTTTCACCACTTGCCCGTGGCCTCGAAATGTTCTTGTCGGCGCAAATTCGCCAAGCCTGTGGCCAACCATGTCTTCGGTCACAAAAACGCCTATAAAGACCCTGCCATTGTGGACAGAAAAGTATTTGCCAACAAACTCGGGCGGAATTTGACTGGACCTTGACCATGTTTTGATCGGACTCGCCTTGATACCAAGCCCGCGCCCAAGCTTTTTAATTAACTTTGCGTCTACAAATGGTCCCTTTTTAGACGATCTTGACATTAGTGTTTACTCTTTTTCCTTTCTATAATAAGTCTATCCGAATATTTTCTTGGCTTTCTGGTTTTTCCCACAGCCGGCTTGCCCCACGGAGTTTTCGGGTATTTCATACCAACTCCGCTCCTACCTTCACCGCCACCATGAGGATGGGATCTAGGATTTTGAGCCGTCCCTCTTACCGTCGGGCGTATTCCCATTCTTCTTTTTCTCCCCGCCTTGCCAAGCCTTACCGTTCTCGCTTCAACGTTTCCAACCTGGCCCAGTGTCGCATACGAGTCTGGCCTAAATCTCTTTACCTCCCCCGATGAGAGCTTAATCAATACGTATGATTCTTCTTTGCCCTGAACCAGAGCAGAGACTCCGGCGCTTCTTGCTATTTGGCCACCCTTGCCCGGAATTATTTCAATATTGTGAATTGTAGTCCCAACCGGTATTTTAGCAAGCGGCAGGGCATTGCCGATTTCCATTGGAGAATCTGGACCAGATACCACTTTATCTGCCAAACCCAGCCCATCAGGTGCCAATATGAATCTACGCTCACCGTCTTCATAAACTATTCCGGCAATATTGGCATTTCTATTCGGATCATACTCGATAGTTTCCACATAGCCAACGATGCCTCTTTTGTCCCTCTTCCAATCTATTTCGCGTAAAAATCTCTTTTGTCTACCACCCTGGTGGCGCACAGTGACTGTTCCCTTAGCCCGTCCTGATTTTTTGGGTAATATCCTTCTTAGCTTCATTTTCCTTTGCTCTCCTTAATACTTTCCTTAAAGATGTCTATTTCTTGTTTTTCACCTATTTCGATGACTGCTTTTTTAGCCGCACTTTTGGTTATTTTCTTCCCAAGATAATTTTTCCGGATCCGTTTTTGGAAATTCAGTGTTTTTACACTCTTGACGTCTACCCCAAAGGTTTTGCCTATAATTTTTTTTATTGCGTGCTTACCAAATTTTGAATCTACCCAAAAACTATACTTACCACCTTTGGCAAGCGTCAAACTCTTCTCAGACAATATCGGTGTTATCTTCATTTTTTGTCCTTGCTTAAAACTGTTTGGTCGAAAACAAGCTTGTCGCTAAAAAAAACATCATAAGCAGTTAGGCCGGTAAAGGGTTTCACTTTAATATTTTTTAAATTCCTTGCTGCTTTGTTAAAACTTTTGTAATTCTCCTCTGAAACCGCAAAAATAATCCGCTTGCCTGCAAACCCAAGCTTGCCTAAAAACTCTCCAACTTCCTTGGTTTTTGTGAACTTGTCAACCCCGGAAACTACCAAAATGGCATTTTCCTTACCTTTCATTTTGATTGAAAGGTTTAGTGCCTTTTTTTTCATAACTTTCGGGGCATCGAGTAGCCTCCTTGCAACCTTTGGTCCGTGAGCCACACCTCCACCCACAAATATCGGGGCCGATTTAGCTCCATGCCTGGCCCCCCCGGTACCTTTTTGCCTATACAATTTCTTTTTAGTCCTATTAATTTCCGATCTGGTCTTCACTTTCGAGCTACCTGTATGAAATCTGTCGCGATAAACATGAAGCACTTGCCAAAGAAGACTCCGGCTCACTTTCTCGGTGTATTCCTTGGGTAAGTCAACCATTTTACTTTTCACGCCTTTGTCACTAAACACTGTCGCCTTCATTTGAAACCCCCTTTTGTAATAGTCACCATGCTGCCATATCGACCAGGAATGGCGCCAAGAACTGCAATACGACCGGCCTCCTCTTCAATCTTCATTATCCTAAGACCCTTTACTGTCGTTCTCTCGCTACCCATTCGTCCGGCCATTTTTTTACCCTTATAAACTCTACCCGGAGTCGTACCTTGACCGATCGATCCGGGAGCCCTCCATCTGTCGGATTGCCCATGGGTTTTGGGGCCGCCGGCAAACCCATGCCTTTTAACTACTCCTGCAAAGCCTTTACCTTTGGATACGCCTGTAACTACAACGACGTTACCGACTTCAAAAACGTCCTTTAGAGAAACCACATCCCCGACTTTAAGCCCGGGATCGTCAAACACTTTTATTTCGCGCAAAAAACGCGGGGCTTTCTTATTTTTTATTACCCCGCGGAGATGTCCTTCCATTGGTTTTGTCGTATTTTTAATCCGCTTTTCACCAAACCCAAGTTGAACGGACCAGTAATCGGTTTGGTCAGCCTTTTTAACATAAGTAACGACACAAGGCCCAGCCACAACCCAAGTTACCGGGTAGCGGACCCATTCAATAAATACTTGATCCATTTGTTGTTTTTGTCCTAGTAATGTGTTAATCATAAATTTGACCAAAAAAAAGGTGCCGCAGGCACCTTTAGGTACTCCCTGCCGACAATCCTTAAGAGGTTATAGTTTAATCACCTCCATGCAAGAGTGAATTATAGCAAAGCAACTTTTACTTCGCAAGCAATTTGAACAAGGGTACTACGTTTTTGCTAATATGTATTTGTGGCATTTTTTAAAATCCCCCTAAACAAGGCGTTGAAGATTTTACTCGGAACAAACGCACTTATTTTGGTTTCCGGTGCAATGCTTGCCCCAATTTATGCACTTTTCGTCGACAAAGTGGGGGGGAGTTTGTTAGATGCCAGCATCACAGGAGGAGCTTTTGCATTCGCCGCAGGTGCTACTACTTTAATCGCTGGAAGGTTCGCAGATAAAATTAAACAAAACGAACTAATAGTCGCAGGTGGATACGGAGTAATTGCTTTTGGGTACCTGCTTTATACTCAAGCTAATTCGGTTCTTTTTCTTTTATTGGTCCAGGTGCTAATCGGTTCGGCCGAGGCATTTTATTCTCCCGCTTTCGACGCTGTTTACTCAAAACATCTCAATGTAGACAAGGCCGGTCGTCAGTGGGGCGCATGGGAGTCAACTAACTACTTTAGCTTATCAATCGGTGCTATAGTTGGCGGGATTATCGTAACTTTGTTTGGTTTTAACACGTTGTTTATTTTAATGGCGACCCTTTGCTTCACAAGCGCTTTTTATATCTACCGCCTACCCCGAAGAGTGCTTTAGTTGTCAATATTGCACATCAGTTTATACTCACAGTTACGGCAGAACATGTGGCCGGAGCAGGTAAAGTTTGATTGCTCTATCTCTTTTCTAATTTCAAAGATTTCTTTTATTGCGCTTTGCAGCTGTTCTTTAGTTTTCCTCGTCGAAATTTTTTGCTGGTTGTCAAGAAAATATAAAGACAAGGCGATATCCTTGGGGTCCTTATTAAACGGATTATCTTGTAACATCACTGCAGCGAGTGCGTAAAAAGTCATTTGCAAATTACTATCAACCTCTTTTTGGGAAGGTATATTTGCTCCTGTCTTGTAGTCAATTATTTCAACTGACCCGTCTTCATGTTCATCAACTCGATCTATTACACCGCCGATTTTTAAAGGTCGTTCACTTTCTTCTGCCAACGGGATCGTAAATCGCTGTTCAAGGAGTGCCGGTAACACCTTCGAATCAAATTCCACATTAAAATAGCCTTTTAAATAATCCTTACCTTTTTCGAAAAACTTCTTCTCGTGCTCACGACTAGTATAGCCTTCTTTAACCCAAGAGTCCTTATAAATATCTAAAAGAAGCTTTTCAGCAGATTTACTACCATTTTTAACTTGCTCGTAGAAGTATTTCAAAGTCGTGTGTATTGAGGTCCCGAAACTTTGTGATGCAGACAGGGGAGTAGGAATCCGTAAAATATACCCAAGTTTATAGTGCAAAGGACAGACCTTGAAAGTCTCGATTTGGGAGTAAGAGAGATAATCTATATGGAAATTTTGCCGGTGATTAGTAATTAGTGATTGGTGATTGGTGGGCTCGTAATCCAAAAAACTTAGCTGTTTACCCTGAGCATCGCCGAAGGGCTCGCTGGCTATTGCTTCATCCCCAAGCGCTTCAAAAATAAACGGGCTAAGCTTCTTTTCTCTCTTCCCTTCCCCATAGTAATCTGCCGCCGAAAAATACAGGCGCTCGCGCGCCCGAGTCATTCCGACATAAAAAAGCCTTCGCTCCTCCTGCAGATGAAAATCACCTTGCGGTAAAATTTCTTTGATCAACTCCTCCGGAATTGGAATCTGCTCCTGCCTTTCTGTCGACGGAAAGCGCTGGCCGACGAGGTTAACCAAGAATACAACGGGAAATTCTAGGCCCTTACTTCCGTGAACAGTCAGAATATTTACCGCGTCAACTTCCGGCCTGTCAGTGTCTGCAGCCAAAGGAGACTCGCCCAACTCGGTGGATAAATCCAACCAATCAACGACGGCCGGAATAGTCGCGTCTTCGTGCTCCGCTTCGTAGTTTTTTAGTTTGTCAAAAAATTTTGATATATTCTTAGCCTGTTTTTCAGCCTCAGGTGACTGGGGGTTAATAAGATTTTGTAGTAAACCGCTATCCTGCAAAAAGTAATAAAGAATTTGGCCCGTGGTTTCACGCCGTACAAGTTTTAGGTGCTTGTTTATCAGTAACATAATCTTCTTTAGTTTTTCCTTGGTTTCCTCGCCGACCGACACTTCATCAATTTTTTCAACGGTTTCAAACAAGCTTAAGTTATAGCGCTTGGCATAATTTCCAATTTTTGCCAAATCACGCGCAAGAATATCAAAGTAATCAATCGATAAAACTCTATAAAAGGACACTGAATCTTCAAAGTTATACAAAACTCGCAAATAAGAAACCAGGTCAACAACTTCCGATTGTCTAAAAAGTCTTCCGGGGCCTAAAAATTGATAAGGGATACCCTGCCAGGCAAAGGCTCTGGCAAAGGCATCTGCGTGATTATTGGCTCGCACGAGCACGGCGATATCCTTATAATCATATTTCTGCAGTTTAATCAGTTGAATTACCTCTTTCGCCACGCTGTCTGCTTCGTTTTCAATACGGTCTCTATGAATAAAGTTAATATCCTCGCCATTCTTGTCAACTTGTGATACAAGTTTTTTGCCTATTTTCTCAACAACCTCCAATCTGTCGGGGTTATTATTCTGTATAAGTTGGTAGGCTTTATCCAGAATTTTTTGGGTAGAACGATAATTTTTCGTCAGCGTTACAACGTGTGTTTCAGGAAAGCTTTTTCTGAACTGAATAACGTTAGAGATCGAAGCGCCCCTCCAGCGGTAAATCGCTTGGTCGTCATCCGCTACAACAGTAATATTGCCCTCTTTACCGACCAAAAGTTTGACTAACTCGTTTTGGGAAATGTTGGTATCCTGATACTCATCTACCAAGACGTACTTAAACTTGGACTTATACTGTTTTAAAACATTCGGCCGATCGCGAAAAAGTTTTAGGGTTTTGGTAATTAAGTCCCCAAAATCCATGACACCCTCTTTGATTTTTAACTCCTCATACTTTCTGTAGGTATTTGCCAACTCCCTGTATTTATTTCCCTCAACTCTTTGTTCTTGACTTAATTTGGAATTTGGAATTTGAAAATTGGAATTTACCCAAGTGAGATAGTCACTTGGGTCTACATCTTCGTCTTGAAGACGCGAAAAATGTTGCAGTATACCGCTTACGAATTTGGTCGGATTACCCAAAGGCCTAAAATATTCCAACTCCAATTTAAAGAGATTTCTGCGGATTAAAGCTATTGCATCCGCTTCAGTCATCAATTTATATCTTGGATCCAAGCCAACGTGAAGCGCATCAGCACGCAAAACCCGATCGCAGAAGGAGTGGAAAGTCATAATCCACATCTGTGTGTAGCCGTAAGGCATTATCTCGTCGACCCTGGTCTCCATCTCGAGCGCGGCTTTCTCGGTAAAAGTCAAGGCTAAAATTTCTTGAGGTTTTGCCAGTCCTTTGCTAATCAACCGCTTTATCCGCTCGGTTACAACAGTGGTTTTACCCGTCCCAGCCCCGGCAATAATCAAAAGCGGCCCGTCCCTAAACCCAACCGCCTCTTTTTGTTCCTTGTTCAATTTCTTTTCTTCCGCCATGAATCTAATTTTACCACGCCTGGAGAATTTCTTTGCTATATTGACGCAGCCTTCCAATCTTAGTTATAATTCATGCTTCGTTTATGAAAAGAGTGCCATATCTTGTTGATGTCATGAACCTAAGGCAAAGGGTGGTTTTTTATATATTACTTAGCCTATGGCTTTTCTTTGTTGCTGTTTTTTGGATTTGGTGGCTCGACCCTTCACATGTAGTCGGAAAATTGAGTTTTGTCTTCAATAGCCTGCTGATTGCTTGGAACATGCTAATGCCCGCCTATTTTTTCTTTTTCGCCTCGAGAATGAAAAAGCCAAACCCCGCCCTTCCAATTCCAGATGATCTTAGAGTTGCAATGGTAGTCACAAAAGCGCCATCAGAACCTTTTGAAATAGTCAAAAAGACACTCACTGCGATGCTTAACCAAAAATATCCCCACGACACTTGGCTTGCGGATGAAAACCCCACTGACGAAGTAATTGCTTGGTGCAAACAAAAACGCGTATTTATTTCAACCAGAAAGGGGGTTGTAGAATACCATCGTGAGAATTGGCCGAGAAGGACTAAATGCAAAGAGGGAAACCTAGCTTACTTTTACGATCGTTGGGGTTATGATAACTACGAGTTCGTTGTTCAAATGGACGCCGACCACGTACCGGAACAGGGATACCTGGAAGAAATGCTACGGCCGTTTGCAAATCCCAGAGTCGGATATGTATCAGCGCCGAGTATTTGCGATGCCAATACGGACAAAAGCTGGGCTGCAAGAGCCAGGCTTTACTCCGAAGCAACACTTCATGGCCCCCTGCAAGCGGGTTATAACTCCGGATGGGCGCCACTTTGTATCGGATCGCATTATGCCGTACGCACCAAAGCACTCAAGGAAATTGGGGGCTTAGGCCCTGAACTGGCAGAGGACCATTCAACAACGCTTATGATGAATTCATTTGGCTGGAAGGGTGTTCACGCATTTGAGGCTATTGCTCATGGCGACGGTGCCGGAAGTTTCCCAGACAGCATGATACAAGAATTTCAATGGACAAGAAGTTTGGTCATAATTCTGCTAACCATTACCCCTAAATATATAAAAAGCTTGCCTCTGAAACTTAAGGTGCAATTTTTGTTTTCCCAACTTTGGTATCCACTTTTTTCAACAACAATGGTTTTTGCATATGGCCTGCCTATATTTGCAATACTAACTAATAGGCCGTGGGCTAACGTAACTTACATTACATTTAGTTTTATTTCTTGGCTAACTACCATTGTTGCTTTAGGAATTACTTTATGGATTAAAAAAATACAGTTGCTAAGGCCTGTTAACTCAAAAATTATCTCTTGGGAAACATTTATTTTTCAGATAGTCAGATGGCCGTGGATTTTAGCAGGAGTATTATACGGTTTACTTGCCGGCCTTTCTCGCAAGGAAGTCTCTTTTAAAGTGACTACAAAGGGAGAGTCAGGTAAAAAACCATTACCCATTTTCATGTTAACGCCATATCTTTTGATAATTATTCTATCGAGTTATATTACACTCCTTGGAAACGCGTCAAACAGAGTTTATGGTTATTACTATTTTGCAATACTAAATGCTCTTACCTACACACTTTCACTCTTTGCTATTATCGGAAACCATCTTAGAGAGAATAAATTATACGGAGAAAATAAATAATGAAAAGATTTCTACTAATAATTTTCGGTTTGGTTTTGTTCATATTTCCCATATCTGCAATTGTAACCCGTGGCACGTCTGCCATTAGCGGAATTACTTGGGGATACAAATCAATCCTGTGTAACTCCGGATTAAAACCTTTGCAGAAAAACTGCAACCTAGAATGGAAAAATATTACAATAAATTTCGGGGTTTACGACCCTGAAGACCACTTTGATAAAGTAAACACAATGGCAATTCAACATCAATTTATTAAGTGGAACGAGTACCGAAAGGGAAATCTTGATGAGTTTTTCGAAAATGTATTTCAAAAAAATCGCTGGCCAATGGTTACTGTCGAGCCATTCAGCAAAGACGGCAGCCAGGAAAAAAACACTTCTTTGCTAACCGATATCGTTGATGGGCTGTATGACGGAGAAATCGACACTATATGCGCTGATTTTAAAAATTCCAAAAATCCAGTATTTGTCCGCTGGGGTCACGAAATGGAAAACGTAACAGAAAGATACCCCTGGGCAAAAGAAGACCATGACAGCTTTATATACGCATTCAGATATTTTGTCGATAAATGCCGAAGTATTGATTCAAAAAACTTTTATATATGGTCCCCGGTTGGCCACAAAAACGCCAACAATTACTGGCCCGGTAACGAATATGTTGATCTTATTGGCTTATCGGTTTTTATATACCCCAAATGGGACATAGACAATTACGGAAAGGTAAGAGATTTTGACGAGATATTTTCAGAAAAATACAATATCTTCAAGGTGTATAATAAACCAATAATAATCACTGAGTTTGGCGTAACGGGCGATGACCAATTCCAGAAAGAATGGTTTCTAGATGCTGTAAACAGTAGTTATAATTACCCTCTTCTTAAAACAATCTCCTATTTTAATGCTGTGGATAGTCCAGAAGCTTGGGGGACAAACTATCCCACGCCTGATTGGAAAATTAACCCCGAACTTTTTCAGTATACAAATTAGTTTAACCACCGATAAATTTTAAAAGATAATAAATTTTCTAAATGCTATACTCGCCAGTTAGCCATGATAAAAAGCATTTCTGTAGAATTAATAGTCTTAACTGCAACTGTAATACTAATCAAAAACTTTGTTGGCAACTTTAATCTGAAATTAGGAAAGCTGGCAATATTTGTTTTTCCTTTAGTCAGTTTCGTTATCGGTTTCACGCTCCGCCTTTCTGGCAATCAAGAATTAGTTGACATTGGTTACTTCTTTACCGAGTTTACAACACTTTTTGTAACAGTTTTATTTTCCTTGTGTATTTACTTTGGTCAGATTAAGTATTGGAGAATAAAATAGAGTTAAATGGATCACGTCGCCATAATGAAGAAATCTTGGGGGCTAATCCCAGAGATTCTTGATGGCAGAAAATCTATTGAATCCCGCTGGTACAAAACCAAACGAGCACCGTGGAATAAAATTAAACCGGGCGACGTTGTTTATTTCAAAAATTCAGGTGAGTCAGTAACAGTAGAGGCTGCTGTGGCAAAGGTATTGCAGCTCGAAAATCTAAATCCTTCGGAAGCCAAAAACATTTTACAAAAGTTTGGCAAAGAAGACGGAATTGAAAAAGAAAAAATCAAATATTATTTCGAATTATTTAAAGACAAAAAGTATTGTCTTCTGATCTTTATTAAAAACATAAAACAAATAAAGCCTTTTCAAATTAACAAGACAGGATTTGGTGCAATGGCTGCATGGCTTTGTGTTGAAAGTATAAATAAAATTAAGCTACAATATCCCCATGGCGCATACCAGCAAATACCTCGATTACACAGTAAGTTGTTTTATAGTCAAAAAAAATAAAGTTCTGCTGATTTATAACGATAGATATTATCTCTGGCTTCCACCAGGAGGTCATATCGACCCCGACGAAAACATCGAAGGGAGTATCTTTCGTGAAATAGAAGAGGAAACCGGAATAACTAAAAATGAAATTGGGCTAATCGATCCTAGAAAGAGTATTCCTGAGGAAAATATCTTTAGTGATTTGAAAGGTCATAACATTGTGACACCAACATTTTCAGATATCCACGAGGCCGGCAAAAATCATTTTCATATTGGCTTCAGATACTTTCTGACAACCGCTAGCACTGTTAAAAAATCAAGGGACAAACATGTAGTAAGACACAAATGGTTTACAAAAGAAGAGTTAGACGACCCGAGATACAATCTCAAAAAACACGTGAAGTTTTATGCTAAATATGCACTCAAAATCGCTTCCCACCCTTAAACGGCCAGTCGTTGTCTCCTGTGTTTAAAAGAGTCGGAATGGGAACTCGTTAGTTTAAACTCCAACTCTTTAATCACTGTTTTGACCTAACGTCTATGTTTGCCAAATATACGTGTTTACCATAACATCTTAATAGCTGTGGATTATTCTCAGTAGTCAAACCAAGCGAGAGACCGGGTCCTGAAACTTCAGCCATCCTCCTCCCAATTTTCTGTCTCATAGCCAACTCTGTATTTGCCTCAATCCCCAGTATTCTCGTGTCCACGTCAACGTAGCTTCTTTGACGCGCCAAAAACTTTACCAACCACCTCTTTAATTTAGTATCCAGATTTTCCATATCCCCTACATATTTTCGATCTCACTAAATATGCCTGTTTTGTCAATCTCATCTCTCAACGAAGAGTTATGAGTAATGCCTTCCAGGGTTCTTGACGCTTTTGCCGGCCAATTTACTAGAAGAGCCGTAGAGTTAACAGCCAATCCCGGTCTTTGGAAAGCCTGAACTGCTCTAGCCAAATATGGGAGTTCTACCTCGGCAGTCGGCTCTGCTAAAACTGCAAAAAGATTAAGCTGTTGCTATCTCTGCACTTTTTCTTCTAGGATAGAGTGGCCCATGAAGCAGAGGATAAAGATCTCCTAGCACTGAGGCCGCAGTAGACCCAGGTTCAACACGGCTAAGTGCCCTGACCCTGTCTGCTTGCAACTGTGTAACAAAGTGATCAACAGATTCTTCTGTTATCTCTGCTAACTCCGTCATCTTACTTTAAATATCTTTCCGTGGCCGGGGATTATAAAATCTGCCATCTCCAAAAGCCTTTTTCTGCGGCCGCGACAACTACTTTCCCTTTTTCGGTATTAACCAGAAGCGACGCGTGTTCGGGGCAGTGGCCAGGGTGATAATGCGTTACAAACACGTAGTCGACGACGTCGAGTCCCAGGTTCCGTCAGAATTCACCCTCGCATATCCCTCAACCAAAATTTTAATCTTATTCATTTTTCTTCCGCCACGACCTTTACTTGCGTAACATCATGAAACCCGAATCGTCCATGCTCTCTGCCGATTCCAGAGTCCTTATAACCTCCGAAGGGGCTACAAGGTTGCAAATAACTCAGACCGTTAATCGAAACCATTCCTGTCTGAAGTTTTGACGCTACCCTTTTTGCTTTTTCTTTATCCTCTGTGTACAAATATCCGCCCAGCCCGTAAGATGTATCATTTGCTAACTCAACTGCCTTCTCTTCTTTCTTGAAAGAAACAACCGGAAGAACTGGTCCGAAAATTTCTTCTTTCCAAACTCTCATATTTCTCTTTATGTTGATAAGAATTGTTGGAAGATAGAAAAACCCTTCCAAACCCTTATGCCTTGTGCCTCCAGTAACTAACATCGCACCCTTGCTTAATGCGTCTCCAACTTGCTCTTCTAACAGCTTAATCTGTCTTTCGGCAACCAGAGGTCCTAGTTCAGTACTTTCGTCTAAAGCATTCCCAATTTTTAGCGATTCAAGTTTTGCTTTAAGTTTTTCTAAAACCTCGTTCATCTTACTTTCATGTATTATTAGCCTCTTTAACGCGTCACACATCTGTCCACAGTTCCCAAACCTTGAGGAGTAAATTGAGTTTAGAACTTTGTCTATACTCGTATCTTCAAAAATAACTCCTGGTGCAGAACCGCCCAGTTCCAGAAGAACCTTTATAAACTTTTCGGCTCCGACCTTGTAAAGATACTTCCCAGCCCTAGTGCTTCCTGTAAAGCAAATTAAGTTAATGTTCTGACGAGCAAGAAAGTCCCCAACTTTCCCATCTCCGTAAACTTCTGAAAAAACACCTTCTGGTAAACCACAACTATTAATTATTTCTTCTATTAATTTTCCAAACAAAGGAACTTCTTCAGAATGCTTAAAGACAACACAATTGCCTGCAATCAAATTTTGTCCGACCAGCCAAACAAAGTTTGATAATGGAAAATTCCAGGGGGCAATTGAGGCATCAACACCCAATGGCTCGTAATAGACTGTATGTTTTACAGATTCACTATCGTATACAACCTCCGGCGATAAGTACTCCTCTGCATTATCTAAATACCAGTTAAAGTAACGAACAGAATCATCAACATCGTACCTACTATCGTTGATCGGCATTCCCATTTCCTTGGAAACCAAAACGGCAATTTCTTCTTTTCGACTGACAAGGTTTTGCGAAATTTCTCTAAGAATTTTCACTCTTTTTTCCAAACCCAAAGACTTCCATGCTTCTTTTGCTTTTTGTGCGTTTGCAACTTTCCTCTTTATTTCTGCTTCCGAGGAAATCTCAATTTCTCCGAGGAGTTCTTTGTTTGAAGGGTTTATAGATTTTAATTTGTTCATGTCAACTTTCACACCCCTATTCCAACCCCCAAAACTTTCAATCCAGTTTTACCAAGAGTTTTGTATTTCATCTGAACCAAAACAAGCTATCTCCTCAAGATTTTTTCTCTTTGGTCAATACGAAGCGCCTCATCCAGATAAATTTTAATTAAAGACTGATAGGGAACATCACGCTTGTTTGCTTGAATTTTAATATCATCCAATAACCCCTTTGGAACACGTAAGGAAATTGTCTCCGTCGAAAGTTTCAGGTTGGGAAATTTGGCACGATGACCCTTACTCCAATCAAAATACTCTGAAGAGTCTGCTTTATCCCAAAAGTCCCTTTCTTCATCCTCATTCTTAAATTTCGGTACGGTCTTAAATTTCTTTTTGCTTTTCATGTTGTGTTCTTTCTTTTTTGTTCATCGGCCTAGCTGAGATTATTCTGATTTTAATTCCTCTTAATGTGTAATAAACGGCTAAATATCTACCTGCAAAAGTCTGTCCTAAAATCTGATATCTGGGCTCGATAGTCGAATGTTTTACGTCGGGCGTAACAAAAGCAAACTTATCTACAAAAATTTGCTCCGCCTGTTGGTTAGAAACTCGATGTCTAACCCAATTTTTGTCTTTATTTCCTTTGTCCCAATCAAACTCAAAATAATCCCCGCTCCTCCTTGCCATTTCATTTGTATGTTTTTATAATATACATCATGAACATTTTTGTCAATTGCTAAGTGCTCATTCCAACTTCCGATACCTTCAATCCTGTTTTCCCAAGAGTTCTGTATTTCATAAATCCAGACTAATTATATAGAACCTTTTTCAAAAATTCCTGCGGGGAATAAATTGGAATTCCTTTGAATTTTTTAAGGGGAAGTAAATGTTTTTTATCACCAGTAACAATATAATCGGCCTTCCCTTCAACTGCACATTCTAAGATTTTATTGTCAGATTTATCGGTTTTAATTTTTTCTATCTTCTTTGTAGGTTTTACAACCTGACTCGCATTAGTCATAACCATGATAGACCTACTAACTTTCTCATTATCCCAGCCGAACTTCTTTTTAAGGACATCAGCAGTTTCTTTAATAATTTCAGGCGATATAACCAAATCAAATTCACCCTTAAAAGCGTGCTCCAAAAGTATTTCAGCCTTACCTCCAAACTTAAGGAAAGAGATATAGATATTGGTATCGCAAACAACCTTCATGCATCACCCATGATCCTGTAAACATCTTCCTCTGAGGTTATTTTGAACTTTTTGGCCTTTTCGCGACCGTATTCTTGCAGTTTTTTGAACTCCTGCCATAAAGCCTGTTTTTTAACAATTGAATTTATAAAACTGCTTCGGTCTTGACTGTCTTCCTTCCTAAGTTTATCAACCAGTACCAAAACCTCAGGATCAAGCGAGATCGATACCACCTTGGTCTTTCTTTTTATTTGCTTGCCGTTCATACACTGTAATACTATCAGTAGAAAAAATACCTGTCAACAATCATCATGGAGACCACGAATTCTAAAATACACCAAGGTAAGTTTGTTCCCGTTTTCCCTTCCGCAACTTTTACTCTCTTTTATTTACTCTTCTTTTCAACTTTGAGGTAGTACCGCCAAACTTTAACACCTATAAATACGGCTAAAAAATACATGCCTATCATCACTGCAATTGACGGAATTAGGGTTAAAGATATAGCTTTGCCTAAAAAAAAGAAAACAGCTGCATCCCAAAAAAAAGTTGTAATTGCCGTAACTGCAAGATAACTTTTAAAATTATACTTCGCTAATCCAAATGCGTATGAAGCATAATCAAAAGAAGCATTACCGATCGTTCGAACAACCACCAAACCTTTCCAACCGACAATTCCAGCTATCCTATCAACCTCCGATAAAGCTTTTTCACCAATTAGTTTTTTTACAACCGGTCGGCCAAATATTTTGGCTATATAATAATTAACAATCGCACCCACAATACCACTAACCCAAGTCAAAATAACTGCAACCCAGAAGCCGTAAGCTCCGAGTACTACCGGCCAAAGCGGAATTGTCGACGTCGGCGCCAAGACTATACTCAAAACACCAAGGGCCATATAGAACACGGCCCCTAAAACACCGTAAGAAGTTACAAGTCCTGAAAGGTTGTCGTAGTTAAATCCAGAAATAGTTAAAATCAAAAAAGAAATGGCAACCACAAGCAAGGTTGGTATTAAAATAAGTTTTGAAGAAAATTTATTACTACTCTTCATCTTGTGAATCTCCTAGACTTTTGCCATCCCTGTTTTCCAGTTTACCCGCAGAGGAAATTTTACTACCCAAGGCCGAAAAAGAGACTTGTAAACCCGACAGCGACTTATACGAGTTGCGTATGTGTTTGCGCAAAACAGATAAATTGTCATCCACTTTTGCATAATCTTTTTGAATAGCTCGGATTGAGGCGAGTACTTCTTTTGCTTTCGATTCAATTTTTTGGCCTTCGAAACTCATTAAAATCGCCCTAAGATAGGCATAGAAAGTAGTGGGCGAAACCGGTAATACCCTTTTTGTTCCCGAATAATCAAAAAGACCGGCGTCATTCACAATTTCATAATAAACGGCTTCCGAGGGCACATACATCAAGGCATAATCGATAGTCCCCTCTTCGGTCAAAATGTATTTTTGGGATATGTCGTCTATGTGTTTTTTGACATCTTTTACAAACTGCCTCGCTGCATCTTTTTTTGCCGCATCAGAATCCGCCGTCATCATTCTGCGAAAGTTCTCCATCGGAAACTTCGAATCAATCGGAATAATCCCGGCCGTTGTTTTGATAGCAGCATCTACCTTTTCTCCCGACTTAAAAGAATACTGCAGATGAAAGGATTGCTTAGGCAACATTTGACCCAAGAGCTCATTTAATACATGCTCGCCGACATTGCCGCGTAGCTTGGGGCTTTTAAGAAACTCTTGTAAATCGCGCATGCTTCGGCCAATTTCGCTCATTTCACCAATGTTTTTCTGAACATCGGAAATCACCTTGGCCGCGTTATCTAGCCTGGCATTAAAGTTTTTACCTTGTTCATCGAGACGGGTATTGGTAGTACGCAGATACTCAAGTAATTCATCCGCTGGTTTTTGTTTGTCACCAAACTCCGAAAGTTTGCGATTAACATAATAGCCTAATACGACAAAGCCTATCAAAACAGTCACAAAAAGGAGTACTTCGTTCATGTTCAATTCAAATTATATCGGTAAAAAGGCTAAAATGAAAAAGGTATGAAACCAAAAAGGCAAATAGATGCTTCGAAAAAAGCAAAACTAAGCACTGTTATCACAATCTTGCTCTGGTTATCATTTTTGTCGCTGCTTTTCTTTACCAGGCCGGATAACAATCTTTTAGTAAGCCTTTTTATTACTAATTTTTTCCTTGCGATGCTTTTTACACTCTCAATTTTATTACTCAATACCGGAAAAGGAATAGTTATTTCGAGTGCAATAACGTTGTTTTTGATCTTGAGAATAATAGGGATAGGCAATATTTTAAATCTCATTCTGATTACCGGAATAGTGGTTGCTTTTGAGTTTTACTTTCGAAAGCCAAGTTGATATACTTCACTCAAATTAAAGGGTTCATGCGCACTGCGAAAGAAAAATTAAACAAATCGTTAGAAAAAGAAATAACTACTGTTTTTGCCCAACTGATTACTGATTTAAAAACACCCGGGGAGTCAATTTCTTTTATTAAAGACTTCCTGACCGAAACCGAACAAATTCTTTTTACAAAAAGGCTTGCCATCGGATACTGGCTAGCAAAAAAAAGAAATTATGAAAATATAAAAAAGAACCTTAAGGTTTCAAGCGCTACCATAGCGACTGTTTCGGAAATGCTCAAAAAGCCAGGTTTCATGCTTGCAATTAAAAAGATCGAGTCGGATGAGTGGGCAAATAGATGGGCCGAGAGAATCAAAAAGATTGTCAAAAAATAATTTATCGGTTAGAATAATCCAAATGACCCAAAAACAGATGATGATGGAAATGGAAACTTCCTAGTCGGAGGTTTTATTTCCTTTGGGAACCGGCCTCCAAAAGGAGGTTTTTTTATGTTTATCACCATAATTAACGATTGTAAAAGCGAGAATGACATAGGGCGCCAAGAAACGCGCTGGGCTTGCCTGTTTCCTAACACGCTCATTTCATTTGTGGGAGTAGACAGTAATCTGGAAACCGCTTCTACCCTCGAGGCTGCAGGAAATTTAGTCGATATTTTAGACGCTTCGGAAGGAAGCGAAGGTGTGATTTTGCTAAATGTCGCCCCCCGCGGGCAAACCAAAGACGATGGAGAAAACGGCTCAAGATTCTGTTACTTCTGGTACAAAAATACTTTAGTCGTTTCCACAATAAAGGGTTACAACCTGTCACTTGTCAAAAAACTAAATTTAGTAGAGGAAATATATCTGCTTGATATTTCAAAAGTAATTGACTTTGCGATCGAACGTAGTTTAATTAGTCAAACAACGAGCGAGAGAGTTGTGAAATCCCAGTTTCGAAGCTTTGACTTTACCCCATGGGCCAGCAGGTGGCTCTGGGACGGTCGTAAAATCCCATCTCTACCCATATCAATCAATCAAATTGCAGATGTGCCAGTTTGTATCTGGTATATTGATTCATTCGGAAATGCCAAAACGACACTCCTGGATTGCGAGGTAAAAAAATTAACTAAAAAATTCAAATTTTACCAAAGACTCAAAGACGTTCCCGACGGCGAAACAGCTTTCTATATTGGCAGTTCGGGAATTGGAAACCAGCGTTTTATAGAACTTGCCACCCAAAACCGAGTTGGCAGCGCAGCATTTAAATTGAATTTAAAAGTCGGAGATAAAATTAGATTGTTGTAGAATACTCTTATGGGCAAGAAATTTTATATAACCAGCGCAATCCCTTATGTTAACGCCAAGCCGCATATTGGCCATGCTCTAGAGTTCGTCCAAACCGATGTCATAGCTCGATACTATAAACTCCTCAGAAATAATATAACTAAACTTTGTGGAGGAGACGAAAATGCGCTTAAAAATGTACAGGCCGCTGAAAAAGAAGGGACACCTGTACAAGAATTTGTCGATAGAAACAATAGTTTATTTGAAAGATTGGCAATTAAATTAAATGCTAAGTATGACATTTGGCAAAAAGGGAGTGATCAAAAAAACCATTATCGTTCAAGTCAGAAACTTTGGGAACTTTGCAAAAAGGATATTTATCAAAAACAATACAAAGGTTTATATTGTGTCGGCTGCGAAACTTTTTATGCTACCGGCGAACTAAACGACAAAGGGGAATGTTTTGAACATCCTGGCAAAAAGCTTGAGAAGGTCGAGGAAAGCAATTACTTCTTTGCTTTATCAAAATATCAAAAACGGCTAGTCGACTTAATTCAATCAAATAAACTCGAGATTATTCCTGATAAAAGAAGAAATGAAGTACTATCATTTTTGTCTGGAAAACTTGAGGATATAAGTATATCGCGCACAAACGAACGCGCCAGAAACTGGGGCGTACCAGTCCCAGGCGACAGCACACAAAGGATGTATGTCTGGTTCGATGCCTTGAACATCTATCAAAGTGGAATTGGCTTTGGCTGGGACGACCAAAAATATAAAAAACTTTGGCCTGCGGACCTTCATGTTATCGGAAAGGGTATACTTAGATTTCATAGCATTTATTGGCCAGCGTTTCTTTTATCGGCAGGATTAGAGCTACCCAAGAAAATTTTTATTCATGAGTACTTTACAGTAAATGGACAAAAGATGTCCAAAACTTTAGGTAACGTTGTTGATCCTGAAGAATTAATCGAAAGATATTCAAAACTCGTAGGAAATAATGCTACTGTAGACGGGTTGCGTTATTATCTATTAGCTAAATTCTCACCTTTTAGTGATGGAGATTTTTCCGAAAATAAATTTAAGGAGGTCTACAACTCCGATTTAGCAAATGGTTTGGGAAACTTAGTCGCAAGAGTTGCCAAACTTTGCGAAATAAACAATGTAATAATAAACCCAATAAAATCACGCTTACCAACCTCTTCAGAACTCGGGGGCTATCATATTCATTTGGAAAACTTCGAGTTCAACTTAGCACTTGAAGAGTTGTGGAGAGATATCACTGAAATTGACAGAGATATCAATGTCGACCAACCTTGGGAGGGGAAAAATTTAGATAAGATACCTGGATACGTTAGGCAAATAAAGCACATTGCTTTTGGCCTTCAACCCTTCCTCCCCAAAACTTCGGAAAAAATCCTGAAAATTTTTTCTGGCCCTAAAGTAAAAAGTGGAGAAATATTGTTCCCTCGACTAAAATAGACCTAGCTCCATGGTCAAACAATTTATAGCTAAACACGAGAAGCGATTTCTACGTTTTTTTGAGATAGTTCCAGGGCTTGTTTCATGGAACTTGATACTTTTTCCCTATTGGGGAATTTTTGTTATGCCGTTTGTCGCGGCGTATTACATTTTATTTTTTGACATTTACTGGTTTTACCAGTCATTTCAGATTGCCATTAGCTCTTTTATCTCTCATTTCAGAATTCAGGCCGCAATGAGGTTTGACTGGACAGCCGACGTCAAAAGCTTTCCGGATTGGAAAAAAGTCCACAATGTGATTATCCTAACCACCTACAAAGAACCACTTCACACCCTAGAGCGAACTTTTAATGCCATAGTGAATCAAACCTTACCCTTAAAACAAATCTCGGTTGCATTGGCAATGGAAGTGAGAGAAGAGGAAGGCGAAAGAACTAAAAAAGCAAACCATCTTCAAAAGACTTTTGGCAAAAAATTTGCAAACTTCTTCGTCACTGTCCACGAACTAGCCAAGGGCGAGATTGTCGGTAAAGCAAGCAACGAGAGGTACGCCGCTATCTGGGTATACAACGAACTGATTAATAAACAAAAAATGGACATAAATTATTTAACAGTCACCAGTTGCGACGCCGACCACGTTTACCACCCAAATCACTTTGCGTGTCTTACTTACAAATTTTTAGACAATCCCAAAAGGCATTTAATGTTTTGGCAAGCGGCAATACTTTACTACAACAACATTTGGCGACTCCCGGCAATCACTCGTATACAAAATACAATGGGGTCAATTTGGAATTTGTCAATTCTCCCGCGTCGGGACAGGCTCTTGAACCAAGCAAACTACAGCCTTTCGTTTAAGTTGCTCCACGAATCCGGCTATTGGGACCCAGACAAAATTCCGGAGGACTGGGGCATATTTTTCAAAGCATTCTACATCAACCACGGTGAGGTCGAAGTCGAGCCTATTTACCTTCCTTTGTACATCGACGCCGCCGAGTCCACCAGTTTTTGGAAAACTCTCAAAAACCAATATGAACAATATAGAAGGTGGGCCTGGGGAGTATCCGACTATCCCTGGATCATGCGGGATTATTTTCTTAAACCAAGCGTGCCGTTTTTCAATAAAACAATGCGCCTGGTTCACGTAACATGGTCACATTTTATGTGGCCGGTCAACTGGTTTATTATCACGCTGGGGCTTACCATCCCGACATTCTTAAACCCCACCTTTGGAAGGACGACAATCGGATTTATGCTACCAAAAATTTCTTCTTTTATCCTAACCCTTTCTTTGGGATTCTTGGTTGTCATGCTTATTTTTGACAACATTTATAAACCCAAGCGACCCAAAGACTTTCCCTTGTGGAGGGCTGTTCTTATGCCTTTGGAATTTGTCTTGATGCCAATAGCCGGGTTTTTCTTCTCGGCTCTCCCTGGCCTCGACGCCCACACCCGCCTCATGCTTGGAAAATATATCGAGTACCGCGTTACCGAGAAGGTCTAATTTAAAAAATCATGCGCTTTTATTTCTTGAAAGAAATATCGGGAAAGTCAATCCAATTATTCTTAAGTCGCCCTTAAAACTGGCTTTTTCTCCGTAAACAACATCCAAACCAAGCCTATTTCCCATATCTAAATTTGACCTACCCATGATTCCGTAAAAACCGGTAGCTCCAATTTTCAACCCCTCATGCAGAAGATCAATAAAACTTTTATAAGGCTCCGAATCTCTATTTTCTCTTATATACCCCCAGTCGGTCATCGAAGGCATCCTTGGTCCAACCATCGAAAGGTCTCCTTGTAAAACATTAATCAGCTGTGGCAACTCATCAAGAGTTGTCTTTCTTAAAAACTTACCAACTCTAGTAACCCTAGGATCTCTTCTTCCTTTTTTGAAATCTTTTAGCAACATTCCACCGACAACTTCTGCCTCGAGCACCTGAGCATTGGGTACCATTGTCCTCATTTTGTAATGTCTGGTTTTTCTGCCGCTATCCAAAAGATCGTAACCAACGTCGACTAATGGATTGTGTCTGTCGCTAGCTAAGATAGCTAACCCCCCCCAAGACAACGGGGAAGGAGGCAAACGGCAGACTCATGCCAGATGCCACTAGGTCAAGGCTTCTTTTCAATCGAGAATCCCAATACGCACGACCTATACGGTCAGATTTTGTCTCTAGTATGGCTTCGGATCTTTGCCTGAGGTCCGGGTCGAGTTCCCAAGTCATGGCCGAATTATATTACAATAAGCAAAGAGAGTAATTAAACGAACATGAGAACTAACCCGCCCACAATAGCCAATATTCCAACTGTCTTATATTGGTCAATCTTCTCTTTTAAAAATACTTTAGCCAAAAGCACAGATACCAGTGCAAAAGCACTACCGATCGGGGCGACTATAGAAGCTTGTATTCCTGCCACTCCAAATGAATAAGCAAAAAATCCACCAATATCAAAAAAGCCGATTGCTAAAAGAAGTTTTATTGGAAACTTCTTTTTATCTGGAACGAAAATTCCCTTTGAAAAAAGAATATATCCTACCAAAATTACTAATACCATAAAACGGAAAGTTATTGTCGGTAAAAACCACCCCAAGTCTTTGCTTGGAAAGACCAAAAGATATAGCGATATTCCCCACCCCAGCATTGCAATAACCCCCTCTTTAACACCAACCAAAAGATTAACTTTTTTAGAACTTACTAAATCCTTTATATTAACCGAAAGGAGTATAATACCAACAATAATAAGTCCTATTGCTAAAAGTTGAGGGGTACTTAAGACCTCCTTCAAAAATATTACACCTAAGATTGCGACAACCAATCCCCAAGCTGCACCAACCGGACCAACCAAGGAAACTTCTGCTTTTTCCAGTCCTTTGTAAAAACCAAGATAGGCAATTACCTGAAACACTGCCACTAAAAGTAAGACCGGTGCGTTTTGAGAAATTCTAGAAAAAGTAAATGAATTTAAGTTGAATAGAAAGTAAGCAAGACCAACCAGAAACCCGAAAAGCTGCATCCAAAAAAGAGTCAATACGTTTCCTAATTTACGAGAAGCAAGTGCGGCCAAAAAAATAGCCGTTCCCCAGAAAGACATCGCCAGTAACCCTGCAATTACCCCCATAACTTAATAGTAACTGTAGTTTACCACAGTTTACCACTTTATTTTTAGAGGCGGCAAGGAGCAACTACCTTCGAATTAGGAGATATTAACTCGTTTGTAGGAACAATTCTGCTTTTGGCTTTTTAGTCCTTGGGAAAACCGGTTGGGAGTAAATAGCCTTGCCAATCGCTTTCTCCTATCGCAAGTTCTAAATGCAGTTGGTCGACTAATTTTGGTTCGTCTTTAACTCTATAAATCCTGTACTCACTTTTCGCCAATTTTTGATCGGTTTTGTGGCCGCGATGAGTTACAACAAGAATCTCTCCAATTGTACTAAATTTTTGTTATATTTAAGTCATGAAGCAAAGGGGGTTTATTCTAATCCCAATTTTGATCATTGTCTTTCTTGCCATTATTTTTCTCATTGCCAACAAAAATAACGGCATCGCTACACCCACTTCCACCGAAGAGACTGCGGTTTTTTATACAGATACTGGGCTCGGATCAAAACCAGTGGGAGAATATGATAAAAACGAAACGTACTGGGAACTGAATGTAGAAACCAGAAAATTAACGCGCGCTGCGTTTTCCCACCCCTATTTTGAATACGAAAAAGAAGTTTCACTAAGGCGAAAAGAGATTGATACGACAGAGTTCAAAAAAGTAGCCAATAAACCCTCAGACGCCTATGTAGAGATTGAGTTAGAAACTGAAAGATACTATCCATTGGTTATACTGTCTGTCCTGGAATGGGAAAAAAACAAACAGGAAGTTTGGGGATATGACTTGAAAACTCACGGGCCTGAAAAGCTAGCTGAATTCAGAATCGGCGGCGATTGCGGAAAGATAGACGTTATCGACTGGGGCATCGAAAACCATCTGCTTCTTGTGTCAACAAACACGCCTTCAATAACAGACTCTTCAAGTTGCAATCTAAACAAAATCCAAATTTACGATTATCAGGAGTACAAAAACATTTCCAGCCTCCCACTACCGGCTACAAAAACTTATTACTACTTCGGCGCTGTCGGCTCGCTGAAACAAAATAAAGTATTACTGACGGGGACCAAAGATGTCGTGCTTGATATAAATACCGGTGCCCAAACGATTCTAAAAGGAAAAGTTACTACCCACTTTTCAACCAGTATAGAGCGTTTCTGGAATTTCGGCCTTTTACCCCTCCAACTGGAACCTACCAAGGAAAACTATGTTTACACAATTTATAACGTGGCTGAAGAACACTATTCTAACAACCTATATTTTAATCGCGTAAAGCCGGAGGGAAATTATGTTTCTGACTACCTGGCTCCTTTTCTTTTGGCCGATGCCGGCGGCAGAATCTTTTTTGATCACACTATATACAATCCCTTTTTCAATGATTGCTGGTTCGTTTGGGAAAGCGGCAAAAATGTTGAAAAAGTCCTATGCTCGGATGAAATTTATTCCAACTTTTTTAACGACTTATCAGAGGATGAGTGGGATTCACTAAGAACATACCTTGTTTGGTACCCAAAATAGTTAAATTATGCAAACTGTATTCAATCAAAGCCTTTGGGGGGACGAAGCGTTTAGCGCTGTACTTTCAAGAAATTCCGTACCGAAAATTTTGGAAATAATCAGCCGTGACACCAGCCCACCGCTGTATAACCTCACGCTTCACTACTGGTATAAAATATTCGGCGACGGGGAAGTGGCAATAAGAGCGCTGTCATTTGTTTACTATTGTGTTGCTATCTTTTTCGTTTATAAAATTACGGCCTTGCTATGGAATCGAAGAGCCGCAATCTTAGCCACCGCTTTTACCTTTTTTAATCCCTTCTTCTTCCAGTATGCATTTGAGGGCCGGATGTATTCGATACTAGCTGCCGGTGTCACTATATCGATGTATTTTTTTGCAAAAATAATTTTTCCAAAAACCGACACGCTTGGAAGAGTACGAAAGCGAGCAAGTTTCAAAGATTATTTGGGGTATGTTATTGGTACTTCCTGGGCACTCTACAGCCATCATTTTGCACTATTTGCCATATTTATCCAAGGCTTATGGTTCGTAAAAGTTGCAGTTTGGGGACATAGAAAGACGGCGTTTAATATATTTAAGTCATATCTGGCAATCGGCTTAATTTACGCACCCTGGCTGTCTGCACTTTATTACCAAACAACACTCGTCGGCTCCGGGTTCTGGCTCGCAACACCAAATCTAACCGACCTGCGCGGACTCATACAAAAATATATCGCGGAGGGGTTGCCAAATAAATTAGCACGCTACGGGCTGTATTTAACATATACCACATATATTGTGCGACGGTGGGGCACAAACGTCGCCAAATCAACCTTTTTGCTCTCCTGGTTTTTGGGACCAATAGTGCTCACCTGGTCAGTCTCCCAAAAATTTCAGTCGATCTTTTTCGACCGCTACCTACTCTACACAATCCCTGCCGCGATGATCTTGCTTGCAACCAATACCAGAAAAGTCTCGGGTGTCTTATTGGGTATTTTGCTAATAGTATTCGTCTTCGTCGACTACCAATATTTCGTCCACCCCACAAAGAGACCTTTTCGGGAACTCGCCCAATATATCCACGAGGTCAAACGCGGCGACGACTTTCTCATTAATTGGAATGCTGCCGCCCATCACATTTGGGAAACAAAATACTATAAATTAGAAGCTCCTTTATACGTCCCAAGCGGAGCCGAGTTGCCTTTTTATGTAGGAACGGCTCAAATGACTGAAAACGACATTGTAAACGATATTCCCAAAAAAACCTTTCGGGTGGGTGTTATAACCAGCGGAAACCCCGACGAAGTTAAAATCGAAAACTATAGGCAAGGCCTTGTTAAGGAGTTTGGCGAATTAAAGTTTATTTTGCTGGCAAGATAATACCTGCTAAACTCAATTAACAATGAAACTCCTCAAAAAAATCGTCGGTGCCTCGCTACCCAATTGGTTAATTGCGACACTAGTTTTGGTTTTTATTCTTCGAATTCCCTCTTTTTTTGAGCCCTACGCTTATGGCGATGAAATGATTTATTTAACTCTGGGAGAAGGAATACGCCAAGGCTTGGTGCTTTACCGCGACATCCATGACAACAAACCGCCTCTCCTTTATGTCCTTGCTGCAATTGCCGGAAGCGTTTTTTGGTTTAGAATGATCCTTGCGCTTTGGAATATAGTCTACATCGTAATTTTCTGGCAACTTACCAAAAGGCTCTTTCCCAAAAACTTGAAGGCTCAAAAAGTTGCCACGTTTGTTTTTGCACTTTTGTCTACAATCCCGCTTTTTGAAGGTCAAATAGCCAATTCCGAAGTTTTTATGATTGGACTAAGTGTTGCTGCTTTTCTACTACTCTTGGCCGGAAAACTAAATACTCAAAAAATACTAATCGCCGGAGCTTTATTTTCGCTTGCAACACTGTTTAAAATCCCAGCTGCCTTTGATCTGCCTGTAATTATTATAATTTGGCTATTTAAAGAGACGTTTAACATTAAAGGACTACTTAATACTGCAAGAAAAGCTCTTCCATTAGCCATCGGGTTTGCAACCCCTATACTTCTAACTTTCGCTTGGTATTATTTTCGGGGCGGATTAAGCCAATATATAAGCGCCGCTTTTGCTCAAAACGTCGGATATTTATCTTCCTGGAGGCCAGATGAAACGCAAGCGCCGTTTTTAGAGCGTAACGCACCCATTCTTATTCGTGGCTTAATTGTATTAATTGTAACGGTTACTCTTTACCTTCTTCGCAAAAAACTGTCGCTTACTTTTACTTTTGCTACTGTTTGGCTTGTCTTCACGCTTTTTGCGGCAACTCTTTCCGAGCGGCCCTACCCCCATTATTTAATGCAAACGGTACCACCCCTTTCTCTGTTGGTTGCATTATTGGCAACTTCGCCAAAGAAAGAACAGGTTTACTCAATTATCCCGCTCTCGCTATTTGCAGTCGTCCCATTTTATTTTAAGTTTTGGTATTACTCCACCTCAAGTTACTATAACCGCTTCTTTGAATTTGCTACAAGCAAAGTAACCATAAACGATTACCTCAAGAATTTTGACTCCAATACACCACGAGACTATGAAGTAGCGCAGTTTCTAACTACTATAACGGACCGGTACGACAGAATTTTTGTCTGGGGCAGCACATCAACAATTTACGCCCTTGCCAAAAGGCTCCCGCCAATAAAATATGTAGCAGATTATCACGTAAAGGATTTTTATTCACCCGAAACAGTTTTAATTGATCTGGCTGCTAACCCCCCTAAAGCCGTGGTCGTACTAAGCGAGGCAGACAGTTTTCCTCAACTAAACCAATTTCTAAAACAAAACTTTATAAAAATAAAAACCATTCAGACGGCGGAAATTTGGTACTTACAACAAAGTCGAGGTAAAATCCACCAAGAGTGAAAAACACTGATCGTAAATTAGTTGCAAGCGGCTTGCCGTTTAAAAGAATTGTCACACTGAGCCTGGCAATTGACTCGCTTGCAATCTTTGTCAGTTTACTTTTCCAAAACAACCTTCCCCCCGAGATACCGCTTTTTTACGGGAAGCCCAGGGGGAACGAACAACTTTTACCTAAAATATACCTGGTTTTACCACCTGCCACCGCCTTAATTGCAACGATGGTAAACGTTGGGGTTGCAAAGATAATCAAAGATAAATTTTTACAAAAATTGCTCACCAGTACGGTTGCCGTCACCTCGGTCATGGCAGCCTTCGCCGTTTATAAAACTCTTTCGCTTGTGGGTAATTTTTAAGATGACCAATCTAAATAGATGAACAACTTTGTCCGACTCTTTATAAACCCGGTTCTATTGGCTTTCTTCCTCGCCTTCGTAACCACACCTGTTGTAATTAAGTTTGCCTGGAAAATCGGCATTATCGACGATCCTAAAAAAACAACTCACCCCAAGACCATCCACACATATCCTGTCCCACGCGGTGGAGGGCTGGCAATTTTCATCGCCTTAGCGCTCGCCATAGCTTCCTTTCTACCTTTAGACAGCCACATCCAAGCAATTCTCTTGGCTGCCACTTTCATCACCATCATAGGAATTCTCGATGACAAATATGACATCAATCCTTACTTCAGGCTTCTAGCTCAGTTAGTCGCCGCGACTATTCCTATACTTGCGGGCATCGGAATAAATTTTATTAATAACCCCTTTGGAACGGGCATAATCGACCTATCCAAATACCCTATTCTCGCCGACATTTTCGCAATCTTTTGGATAGTATTTTTAATGAACATACTTAATATGGGAGCAAAAGGAGTTGACGGACAACTGTCTGGAACCGTCGCCATAGCGGCAATCTTTATCGGTATTCTTTCTCTCAAGTTCTCGGCCGATATTGCACAGTGGCCTGTAATTATTCTCGCGTCAATTACCGCCGGAGCCTTTCTTGGTTTCCTTCCTTGGCATATTTATCCCCAAAAAATCATGCCGTCTTTTGCAGGGTCAAACCTCGCAGGTTTTATGCTTGCCATCCTCTCGATACTTTCAACGACTAAAGTTGGGACCCTGGCTGTTGTTTTGGGTGTACCCATAATCGATACCGGGTACACCATAGTACGAAGAGTACTTTCCGGAAAATCCCCCGTTTGGGGAGACAGGGGTCACCTTCACCACAAACTGCTCGACTCGGGATGGAGCAAAAGAAAAGTTGCCCTTTTCTATTGGTTAGTAACTGCGCTTTTGGGCGTGATCTCTTTGAGTTTGAATGCAAACCTTAAGTTATATACAATTGTGGGAGTCGCGTTCTTTGTAGGTGGACTACTCTTATGGCTTACTTACCGATCGAAATAATAAAGCTGACCCGCCCAATTCATTGGATCAAAAACTTATCGGTTTTTGCTGCCCTCCTTTTTAGTGGTTCACTCTTAGATAGAAATTTGTTTGTTTTCTCATTCTACGCTTTCATCGTTTTTAGCATTGCCGCCAGCGCTACTTACGTTTTTAACGACGTCTTAGACGCCAAAAACGACAAGCTCCACCCCACCAAAAAAAATAGACCTGTCGCGGCAAATACGGTTTCACCGACTGTTGCCACTAGCATTGCTGCCATTTTGGCTTTTTTATCGCTTTTCATGGCAAACAGGGCAGGAGATCTTTTCTTTGCCCTCATTTTGGGCTACCTTTTTTTACAGCTCATTTATTCATTGGGGATCAAAAATATCGCTGTCGCTGACATTTTGATCATTGCATCGGGATTTATCATTAGAGTCTATGCAGGTGCCGTAGTCATCGACGCTCATCTTTCCGTGTGGTTTCTCCTCTGTGTCGTCTCGACAGCGCTATTTTTAGCCTCAGGCAAGCGCCGGGCCGAGTTGAATTTTGTAAAGGCAACCAAGCTTGAAACCAGAAAAAGCCTCAATCACTACCAGAAGGAATTACTAAACTCTTATGTTACTATGTTTGGCAACGCGTCTTGGATGAGCTGGGCACTGTTTACTTTCTTTGAGTCACCCAAGGCGTCACTTCCTATTTGGCTACTTTTAGCCGAGATTTCAAGAACCACAACAATAAACAAACTACTTATGATCACTATTCCAATAGTAATATTCGGAATAATGAGGTATCAGAAATTAATTTTTGAAGGCAGAAGCGAAGCACCCGAAAAACTGCTTTTAACCGATGTGTCACTAGTGGCATCGGTTATCCTCTGGACACTAGCGATGATTTTCATTCTCTATACCGGAGTGTCAGTAGCCGGTGTATGAAAAAACATCACTGAACTTGACTTTTCAAGTTATTATAGGATATAATTGGCGACTTCCCGAGATAATCGGGATTTTTTAATGTTAAATTATTCCTTTAATCTGCCCAAATATCGCCTTATTTTAAACTTAAAGGTAATTAAAAGGCGAAAGGTCAATGTACGCGAATTTCCCTTCATTCCAAAAATGAAACATCTTCGAAGATTTCGTGGAGGCAATATCGTCTCTAGGTTTTTCAGGCACATTTTTGAGCACAGTAAAATAAACAAGATCCTTGGCGGAAACCTGGCATTTGCGCTCATTACCGGGTCCCTCTTTACTTCAAATACTGCTTTAGGTTCAAGCCTCGAGGAAGAACTGTATGTGACTAGCAGCGAACCATTAGTAACTAAAAGCGGCATTCAGTACCCAGTCGAAACTATAAGAATCACACAAGGATACCATTTTTTCCACCCGGGGGTTGATCTCGACGGAATCACAGGAGACGTTATCAGACCCGTAATGACGGGAATAGTAGAAAACATTACTTATTCCAGAATCGGCTACGGAAACTCGGTCATCGTAAATCACGGGAACGGGATTATATCCCGCTATGCACATTTGTCCACAATCAAGGTTAAAGAAGGTCAAGAAGTGGATTTATACACACAAATTGGCGAAATGGGTTCCTCCGGCCGGGCATTTGGGGATCATTTGCACTTTGAAATTATCGAAAACGGTGTACCTATCAATCCTACTTCGATCCTAAAGTAATTTCGATATCAAAACCGGAGGCGGGCGGTAACGCTTCACCATCTGCCACAGCATAACTTTTCGAAAGAGTTCCCTTAACCAAACTTTTCACGGACTCGGGCACGCTTTCCTTGGCGGACACCAAAGTTTCAGCAAAGTCGAAAGCACCGGCATTATTTGTGCTAATAGACACAAAACCAGCTTTGGCTAAGTCTGACTTAGCTTGCGAGGCAACTCCGATTTTTCCGCTGCCGTTCAAAACAACAAGTTTATAGACTGACAAGTCAACTTGTTCCTTGAGTGTAGGAGCTGGCCCGGGGGTCCCTGTCAAAGGCTCTTTATCCTCTGGGTGTGGCGTAGACGTAGGCGTCACTCCTTCAGTTCTTAAAGAACTAACACCATTAAGATAAGTATAAACAGCTCCGGATATGACTGCGACAAAGACCATCGAGGCAAATGCAATTGCAAACAATTTAACAACATTGGGGTGCGGTCTGTCATCGGCTTCCTTCAGATTAGGCTCCACGTCTTTTTGGGCCACTTGACCTGCCGTTTCCACGGTACTTTGTTCGGCAAGCGTTTCCTCAATAACAGCTTTGACCCTCTTTTTATGCTCCTTTTTTTCTTTGTCTTTAGACATACTTAAATTCTACAAGAGATCAGCCACTCCAAAAAGATGTTTCTTCCAGTTTGAAGCCAAATCTTCTACTTCGGCGCACATCTTTTTATCAATTTTTCCGATTTTTTGCCTCTCTAAAAAGTACAAAAAACTTGCGCTCCCCAAAGCGTTAAAGATGTCATAAGCAAGCTGTCTCACATAGGTCCCCGAAGAGCATCCAATTTTTAGGGTAATTAGCGGTGATTTAAACGAAACAATATCCAACGAATAAATAGTTACTAGTTTGTTCTTGTCGACTTCTATTCCTTTTCTGGCTAATTCGTAAAGCGGTTTGCCGTGATGCTTGGCCGCAGAATAAGCAGGCACACTCTGGAGAAATTCACCTTTAAACTTCTCCAGCCCAGCTTTTATATCAGAAACGGCAAGATCTTTATTTATTGCTTCGCGACTGAAATCCCCCTCAACATCCAATGTTGTAGACTCTACACCCAGCCTGACCCCAGCCAAATAAGTTTTTTCAAGTTTCTGGATATCGGCAAACCTCTTAGTCGCTTGATCAAGAAGAAGCAGCACAACGCCACTTGCAAAAACGTCTAGTGTTCCTCCGTGGCCAACCTTGCCTTTAAACCCTGTTTCTTTTTTAAACCACCTAATTATGTCGTAGGTGGACATACCGGGAAGTTTATAGGCGGGGAGAATATTATTAAGCATGGTACAATAATAGCATGAATAGTAATTTTATAGTCGAAAACATCGGTAAAATAGCCGCTTCCGCTGGAATCATAGTTGCTACTTTTGTCATACGGTTTATCACAAAAAACGCTTTAAAATTTGCTTTCGCAAAGGTGTCTGGTCGTTTTAATGAAAAGCGCCTCGCCAAAACAAAAACCGTTCGTTCACTCCTCTTAAACATTATTAATTTTGGCATTTTACTGATTGCAGTTTTAATGATTTTGGGTCAATGGGGAGTAAATATCGGACCGTTACTCGCCGGGTTGGGGGTGCTTGGCGTCGGCCTTTCATTCGGTTCACAATCTATGGTCAAAGATTTCATTGGCGGCTTTTTCATAATTATGGAAGACGTTTTTAATATCGGAGATTTTGTCAAAATCGGCGCCTTCGAGGGCGAAGTGCGCAAAATGACCATTCGCTCGACAGTTCTTCGTGATACCGACGGCAATCGCATCTACATCCCTAATTCCAAAATTGATATTGTAACAAGGTTCAAGCCGAAGAAGAAAAAGTAATTTTAGTAGTCCATTCCGCCCATCCCACCCATATCAGGGCTTGGCATCGCCGATTCTTTCTTCTCTTCGGGAAGGTCTGTCACTAAAGTCTCTGTGGTAAGGACCATCATCGCGACCGAGGCCGCGTTTTGCAGTGCAAAACGTGTCACTTTCAAGGGATCCAAAATTCCCGCTTTTGTCATTGACCCGAATTTCCCAGTAAGTACGTTATAGCCGTAATCTTTGTCGTTGGCTTCTTCAATTTTCCTGACAATAAACCCGTCGTCCTCGCCTGAATTTTTGACCAGCCAGCGCAATGGCTCTTCCAGCGCCAAGTAAACAATATCTTTTGCGACCCGTTCGTCGTCGTTATCGACCTTCAAGGTGTCAAGAATACGCCTCGCATAAAGAAGTGCAACTTCTCCACCGGGCAAAATTCCTTCTTCAATCGCGGCTTTGGTTGCACCAACAGCATCTTTTACTCTTTCCTTCTTCTCATTTAGCTCAATTTCTGTTGCAGCACCAACGTTTATTTGGGCAACCCCACCCGACAGCTTGGCGAGCCGTTCTTCCAATTTTTCTCGGTCAAAATCCGAATCGGTTTCTTCAATCTGACGTTTAAGGAGTGCTACCCTGGCTTTTATTGTGTTTTTATCTCCCTTGCCGCCAATTATTCTGGCATTGTCCTTGTCCGCCCAAACTTTGTCAGCCCGCCCAAGATCGGTTACTTCAATACTTTCAAAGTTGCGCCCGGTGTCTTCGCTAATTACTACGCCACCGGCAAGCGTTGCGATGTCTTCCAACATTTCTTTGCGCCTGTCGCCAAAACCCGGAGCTTTGATCGCCAAAATATTAAATGTTCCCCGGAGCTTATTGACAACCAATGTAGCCAACGCTTCGCCTTCTACCTCGTCGGCAACAATCACCAAGTTTTTGGAAACCTTGACAAATTTTTCCAAGAAAGGCAAAAGATCTTGGATGGAAGAGATTTTCTTGTCTGTCAAAAGAATATAAGCGTCCTCGACCTCTGCCTCCATTTTCTCGGGATTGGTGACCAAGTACGCCGAAGCATACCCGCGGTCAAACTCCATGCCCTCTTTGTATTCAATGTCGATAGTTAACCCCTTACCTTCTTCAACAGTTACCACTCCGTCGCGGCCGACTTTGTCCAAGGCCTCGGCAATCTTTGCACCAATTTCGGCATCCCCCGCCGACACGGTTGCCACCTGGGTAATCTCTTCCTTATTTTTAATAGGCTTAGTGTTTTTCTTGAGTTCGGCGACAACTGCGGCAACAGCCTTCTCAATGCCTTTTTTAACCAGCATTGGATTAGCACCTGCAGCTATATTTTTCATTCCGGTTTTGGTAATCATTTGAGCAAGAAGAGTAGAAGTAGTTGTTCCGTCCCCTGCCGCATCATTGGTTTTTGAAGCCGCTTCTTTAACAAGCTGCGCACCCATGTTTTCAAAGGGGTCTTTAAGATCAATCTCCTTGGCAACAGACACTCCATCATGAACGATATTTGGAGCCCCCCACTTTTTATCGAGAGCCACATTTCTGCCTTTCGGTCCAAGAGTGGTTACAACAGCTTTGGCCACGACGTCAATCCCCTTCATCAGAGATTTCCTTGCTTCTTCGCCGAACTTAAGTTGTTTTGCCATAATAATGTATATCCAGATAGCAAGATATTTTAGCTTATTTCAATTGCTAAAATATCTTCAAATTTTGCAAAAAGATATTCTACGTTGTCAATCTTGACCTCGCTGCCGCCCCATTTTTTGTAAATAACAACATCCCCTGCTTTCACTGGACATTTTCTTGACTTGCCGCTGTCGAGCACTTCGTCGCCGCCCACGGCCAATACTTTGCCTTTTTGGGGTTTCTCGCCTGCGGTATCCGGAAGGTAAATTCCCGAAGTAGTCTTTGTCTGAGCTTCCATGGGTTCAACAATGACGTAACCTGCTGTCGGTTTAAGGTTGAGTTTCTTAGCTACCATATCTTTCTAAACGTAATTTGATGTTGGCAGTCGTCAACATCGACTGCTATTGTAAAAAACTCCTTTTTGTTTGTCAATAGGAGAAATGTCAGAATACGTGCAAATAAACTAAGGGTTTTAGAGAGCTGTCGAAGCTGGCGGTAAAGGAAACTGCTGATCAATTAATTCTCTAGCTTTGTTAAGCGTTGACCGTTCTCCTTTAATGCCGCTTCTTGGATTGTACGTAATTCGTTCACGTTCGACTGTTTTGTAACGCTTTCTCCCTTCATCATTACCCATATACACCTGTCTCAATACTGAAAGTTCGTAACCATCACCTCGAGAAACCATACCAACAACATCTTTAGTCTTGTCTGGGTTGTATCTGTCTAGTACCCATTTCCCTAGACGAGCCGTCTTTCATTTTCTGGGATCCTTTCCTGTACTGCTCCCCCTAATCGACACACTTATAACTATTGGTTACCCTAAACTTAGCTTCCCCTCGTCCTTTGAGTATAATTTTAACCGAGGAGCTTTTGCTTATGCATGATAGCTATTTTCAAACTGGTTAACAATTGGTTATAACATTTTCTAGAATTCTAGACTTTTATGAATAACCAACAAAACATATATGAAATATATAGAACTAACTAAGGGAAAATCTGCAATTGTTGATGATGAGGACTACGAAACCCTAAATTCCTACAAATGGCAGTATACGAATGATGGTTATACAACCAGACGTCTCAATGGTCAAAAAGGTAAAACAATCTCAATGCATAGACAGATAATGAACCCCCCAGTTGAAAAATATGTCGACCACATTAACCATAATAAGCTGGATAACAGACGTACAAATCTAAGATTGTGTACTCGCGCCGAAAATTATCAGAATCAGTTCAAACAAAAAAACAATACTTCGGGATATAAAGGGGTAAATTGGTACAGCAAATATGGTAAATGGCAAGCCACCATTATGTCGGGAAAACACTTCAAACATCTTGGGTATTATTACAAGATTGAGGATGCGGCGAGAGCTTACAACGGAGCCGCCAAGCTATATCATGGAGCATTTGCCGCTTTGAATGATGTTCCTGATAAGCCCTTGCCCTGGGTTGTTCAAGAGAAAAGAGATGAAGCAATCGCCTCCTGACCCCCGAACCAACTCCGCCCACGCCTGACCCTGTTCCAGAGCCAATGCCGCCTATACCAGAGCCAATACCCACGCCCCTTGTACCAGTAATCAATCTTTGGAAAATGCTGGTTGATTTACTTCATAAACTATTTGAAATAATTTTTAAGAAGTGAGGAGGTGAGGAATAATGGAAGCACAAAACACAGTTATAGCTTTAGCAGTAGCAGGAGTAATAACCCCTTGGCTGGTTGAAATCATCAAAAGGTTTATTGGCGACCCAACTGGTAAAAAAGCCCTTGCAACAACTATGGTAATTTCAGTCCTGATTGCAGGTGGAGTTCTTTGGTATCAAGGAGCTTTGAACTTCGCAGACCCAGCGAGCATCTTTGGTTCAGCCGCTATGGTCTTAGGTATTGCTTCTACTGTCTACCAGTTTGTTCAAAAAGCAGTAGTAGTTCCAGTCGATAAACTGATGACTGGTTTGATTAAGTAATCAGCCAAAAACTAACTACGAAAAAGCAAGTCTATAAAGCAACAGACAAAGTATCGTTAGGTAGTGGTTTGCTCATCAGTATTTTCAACCTCGTAATAATCAACCATTCTTTGTCCAGCTAAGAGCAGGTGGTCGTAAGTCATTACTTGGACACAATGAAAACCCGCGTTTAGCTTTCTTAGGCAATCAAACTTATCTGTATCCCAATCATTGCTCCTGCCAATAACGATTTTGGCTCTCGGCTTCATAAAGGGCAACTTCTCTTTTACCTCAATTGTCGTCCTGACGTCCTCAGATTCCTGAACATATTTCAGTGCCTGTGCAATGGCTTTTGATAGAGCCGCGGAAGGATACCAGTTCTTATGTGAGGCATCATAAAGCAGTACATCCTCTGTTGGCAGTTTCAGCTCAATGATATCTTGATAGCCGTCTGTGCTCGTTAAAATAATATCCCCCGCAGTCCTCCAGCCTATTTTGGCATCTTCGGTCCTGAGGTATTCTGTTCCAAAAATCCAGTGATTATCCATGAACCACTTCTCGTACTCTTTTTCTGTATGTACTTCTGCCAACATCTTTTTTAGCTCTGCAATCGCTTTCTTATAGCGGATTTGGTGTATCACAGCACTAAAATTACCCACCACTTCGGAAGGCACGATAGTTTCCAACTGCTTGTTCGTTGTTGCCCTTTTAAGGAGATTTGCTAGTTGTTCAATGGATTGTTTATCTAACGGAGCGGTGCTTTCAACAACTGTATAGAAGGTGGTATGTGCTATCTCTGCGAACTTGTCTTTTGAAAGCAAGTACTGAAACAGTTTGTCTGTTGCTTCCTCGCTCAACGGAATATGCGCTGTTTGAACCAGAAGACCATTCTTGCCAACATTGTATTCGTCAATGGTTAGACGATACTGAACACCAGAGTTGTGATGGATAACAGTAAGCTGGGCTTTCTTTTTGACTTTCTTACCGTCGTAAATTACTTCCTCTAGTAGTTCTTCCTCAGGAAATCCTACCGCCCCTGCCTTAACGAACATTTTGTCATCGAAGTTTGCAATTGGCATAGTAATACTTATTTTTATCTCTTGCGAATTGCTCAAGAGTATATCATAATTGTAAGCAGTGTTAAAGAGTGTTAACGTATAATATGACTATGGAAGAAGAATTCTTAACTCCAAAAGACATTGCCAGAATACTCAAGGTTTCTTATATGAGTGTGTACCGCTGGATTAAGGCGGGGAAATTGAAGGCTTACCAAGTAGAAAAACAGTTCAGAGTGAAAAAAGCCGATTTAGACACATTCCTTAAAGGTTACAAACTTTAGTATGCAACTATCTAGACAAAATACACTATTCGGGACTGAGCTTAAATTGAACAAGATGCCAAAGACACAGTACTTGGGTAGCAAAGAAAGATTAGTTAAGTGGATATTTGAAAACTCCCCCAAGGAAATAAGTAGCGTATTTGACGCTTTTAGTGGGACATCAGTTGTGGGTTACTATTTCAAAGGAGAGGGGAAAAGAGTAATTAGTAACGATTTTTTGAAGTTCAACTATCATATTTCTAACGCATTGATAGTTAATAAGACTGAAACATTAACGAAAGATGACTTGGAATTACTTTTTTCCAAAAACTCTAAAGCTGGTACGTTGATAACCGACATTTTTACTGATGTATTTTTTGAAAAAGCCGAAGCTGAGTTCTTAGATAATTTCAGAGCAAATATCAATTTTCTTTCAAATGAGTACAAGAAATCATTAGCTTTTACAGTAATAAACAGAGCCTTAACCAGAAAGATATTACTTGGACATTTTGCCCACACAAGTGCTTTAAGATATAGTAAAGACCCAAAAAGAATAAGTAGAAATCCATCTATAGCAAAACCAATTAAGCAATTATTTCTCGACTTACTAGACGATTACAACTCAGCGGTTTTTGACAATAATTTAATGAACGAAGCGTATTGCGAAGACACTGTTTCGTTAATTAAAAAATTAAAAAATATAGACCTTGTTTATTTTGACCCACCCTATTGTGGTTGTCATCCTGATTACCAAGCCTTTTATCATTTTTTAGAAACTTATGTTGAGTATTGGAAAGATAAAAAGTTTATTAACGGAACTAAAGCGTACTATCCCAAAAAAGAAAGCGGTTTCGTTCAAAAATCAGAGATAATAAATTCTTTCGAAAAGCTGTTTGAAAGTAGCTTACATATACCTAATTGGCTTATTTCTTACAACAGTAAGAGCTATCCTGACAAAAACCTTATGTTAAATTTAATTAGAAAACATAAAGAAGTAAAGGTTTTTGAGCATGAATATCAAAACCACTATGGTGGGAAAGGTTCAAAAAAAGGCACAAGGGAATACCTTTTTCTTTGTTATAATGATTAAGTCGTTTTATGAAAAATAAATTCAATCTTTTCAAACAACTGTATCAAGACAATAAGTTTGACACGCTCTTAAAAGAAGAAGGAAGTGTCTACTGGCTAAAATTACGTTCAATATCAAGAAAAGAATTAATGATAAATTTTTGTCAATTTGCCAATATTGATTGCACAGATATACCAGGAAGTACTCTTTTTCAACACATTTATGAAAAACAGCCAACAGAAAAATTGGTAGATAATTTTATTCTTGAGCAGTATAAGCGTGAAAGAAGCTTTCGAAAACAAAATGAAACCAAACTTGTGTCGGAACTATACAAACTTCAAGCCTTAGATTGGGGTGGTATTTATCAAAACAACCTAGAAAAAACCATAATTGATAACTACGTCAAGAAAATCCAAGACTTTGAATTACTTAACAAAAAAATCGAGAATGAAATTCATCTTAGTATGCGAGGTTACGTTCAATCCTCTTGGTACAACCATTGGACATCTATACTCATTGAGGATATTTTTAAAGACCAACAGAAAGTCGTTCCTACAGTTGGATTAATTAAGAAAGTTGATTTCTTCATTGATAATGTCCCATTTGACTTAAAGGTTACTTATTTCCCAGAAGGATATATGTCTGTAAAAAGAAAGCTTGCAGGGATGTCTTCTGAGATTCAGACTATGAAAAGATTTGCAAAATCAGAAGGAATGAAATTTGATACTAAGCAAAAAGATAAAGCTCTATTTACCGAGTTAATGACACGTTTTCGTGAAAGCACAAATAATAATGTTAAATCTTTTTATCAAAAATTTTGTAATGAAAGATGGAGCCTTGTTGAACAGTCAATTGAAAACAACCGTGAATTGATACAGTGGTTATATGAAGAACAAGGCGAGCGTCGATTTGATGCCGCTAACAGATTATTTCTTGTTCTTATCGACAAAGATAGCTTAGAGGATAGCTGGAAAATGAAAAGGAATACAGAATTACTTAGTAGTGCAATTGGCAACTATGTAAACAAATTTTCTTCAAAAAATTTGCAAAACCTAGAAGTTAAGTTTGACTGGATGGACGGCAAAACTTACACTGCTACATCCGACGTTATCTTTGTAATTAAAAACAATTAATCTGAACCTGCTAGTTAAGTAATAACTCCTGCTCGACTCGTTCCAATATACTGCCTCACTTCTGCCTAAAAACCCTATTATAGGGAAGACTAGGGACGGATTAGCCTACTCTAGGCAACGATATAAGAATAAAAATGAAAATCAGAATAGGTAAAAACATAAAACAGACTCATAAAAAACTTTTGCTTCTAATGTCAATTCACCCTGAAATTGAAGAGTCAATTTGGATTGCACGAGCGAAACTAGGAATAAGACCATTAGACCTACCTTCGCCTAGTAGTATCCCTACTAAAATTCAGACTGAATATATCTTATTAGTTGAGCAAAAGCAGAGCTTCTTAAAGTTTTACGAGATTGAACAAAAATACAAAAACTTAGAAAAGAACGCTGGGAAAAGCCTTTCTCAGATTTTAGACGAAGCAAAATCTGATATAGCTTTAGAAATAATGCAAGAAGAAAATGAATTTGAGGAACAACTAATAAAACAAGCTCAAGAAATTCTTGAACAACATAATCTACCAGGCGCTTGGTTAACAATGATGAAAACCTATCTAATGACTGGAAACATCTACCTTACAGAAGTGGCAGAACTACCAGTAGCACTAAAGTTAGAAAGAAACACTCTAAAAAACAAAAGACTTGGTTCACTCGCAATTTTTGCATCAGATAATCTTGCAGGAATAAACGTTAACATATCCAACTTTGTATATATCGAGGATTTACTAACATGGATTAAAGAAAATAAAAAAACCATAGAAGCTCTTATAAAAGCATTTGGTTATAGGAAGTATTATCGACCCAAGATTAGTGACGACACCTTCAATGAGGGGATTAACTTATATTCACAGCGAAAGGCAGGGGAAAAATACAGAGGGATTGCTTACAACAAACTGAAAGAAACTGGCGAAGCTAAGGACGAACGTGACTCCACTATTACAAATGAGTCATATAACTTAATGCGATTGAATTATCAATTTAAAAAAACTTATTTAGCTAAAATATCCAAAAAATCTCGCAGTTAGACCAACTTCTAATTTAGGATATTTTACTCGTTCATATTCCTTTACTCTGTGGTCACTAGCAAAAACTAGTGACCATTTTTTAAGGATGAATATGAACGTCAATGAAAATCACAATCAATCGGTTAGAACTCTAGCCAATTTAAGCGAACCCCGCTTTGTTACAGATTACTTCCCCCTGGTTTGTACTCTTATTTACCATGACTTCCCGATAGTTGCAGTTAATCGAAACAATCCCAAGCACTCCTATTTTGAGTTCATAGAATCCAAGAAACTGAAAAGCATTTCCGAACGCTTCTGGGCGGGAACACTTCTAGTAGAACCGAAAAAGTTCTACAACACCACAAAGGAAATCAAAAGCAGATTATATGAGCCAATTGGGGAGGGTCAGATATGAACCCTCAAAAAAACAGTAGGCAATATGCGAACAAGGAGGTTTTTGAAAGGTTATACAGACGTGAACTTTCAAAACAAGAGCTGTTTGAAATACAACGAAATATGATTGGTTTCTTTGAAACACTTATAAAACTCGACAAAAAGATAAAAGACAAGCAAAAGCTTTGATTATGTAAAACAAAGCAACTAAAATTATTATAGGACTTAACTATGAAAACAATTATTCTTGCCAGAGTATCAACAGAAGAACAAAAAGAAGCGGGTAACTCACTTCCCGCCCAGCTCTTTCGCCTACGAAAATATGCACAAGAGCATGAATTGAAAATATACAAAGAGTTTGAGTTTGATGAATCTGCCTACAAAATACAAAGGGAAGAATTCAGCGAGGTAATGGAGGAGCTTAAAACAAGCTCAGAAAAAATGGCAGTACTTTGCGATAAGGTCGATAGGCTTATCAGAAACTTTACTGCCGACCTTGTAACCTTAGAGGAATTAAGACGAGAGGGCAAAATTGAGCTTCACTTCCCATCTGACAACATTATTTTACATAAGGACTCGCCTGCCGCTGATTTATTTCGCTTCACTATCGGAGTGAGTTTGGCAAAATACTATTCGGATACCATTAGCGACAATGTGAAGCGGGCAATCGGACAAAAAATCAGAGTCGGCAACTGGGCTGGTAAAGCTCCGATAGGTTATAAAAATGTAGAGAAATCTGATGAAACAAAATGGGTTGAGGTTGACCTTACAAGGGCGGATACTGTTCGTAAGCTCTTTGAATGGTATGCCACAGGTACATTATCTATGGAACTGTTACGCAGGAAAGCACAGGAAGAAGGACTTACAAACAACACGGAGTTAGGGAAACCTTTAACCAAGAGCCAAATTGACCATATTCTGAAAAACCCATTTTATTACGGTGAGATGCGATGGAACGGAAAACTATATAATCATAAGTACACTGCCTTAATTACCAAAGAACTTTATAATAAGGTACAGAAAGTAAAACAGAATTGGCATAAAGTGCCATTTCAGTATGCGGCTATGCAATATCTATTTCGAGGCTTATTAAGTTGTGCAAATTGCGGATGTGCCATAACCTTTGAAACAGCCAAAGGTAAGTACATTTATGGTCACTGTACCAACTTCCACAAGAACTGCTCTAAAAAGGTCTGGATGCGGGAAGAAGTAATCACTAATCAAGTAGTTGAACTGCTTAAAAACCTCACAGTCCCAGAAGATGTGCTTCCAGAGATTGTAGATGCCCTTAAAAAGGGTCATCAGGACAAAATTCAGTACCACAACCGCATTATGGATAACCTCAAACAGGAGCTTTCACGAGTTGAAAATAGGCTTGATAATCTCTTAGATGCAAAACTCGATGGGAGTATTACCCAAGAAACCTATGACAGAAAGCTCAAACAGTACAAAGAACAACAGCAAGAGATACTAGACCAGATGGATAGACACAATAAAGCTGATGAAAACTTCTTTTATGAAGCAAACAAGATACTAGAATTATCCAAGAGGGCTTATGAGATTTTTGCAAACTCCGAAATGGAAGACCAAAGGGAGTTACTCAAGTTCCTACTTCCGAACTCGAAGATGGACGGCGAAAACCTCGTACCATCAATCCAAATGCCCTTTGATGTAATCATCAATTGCCACAAAACAAAGGATTGGCTCCCCCGGTAGGACTCGAACCTACAACCTCGTCCTTAACAGGGACTCGCTCTACCATTGAGCTACAGGGGAACGTCTCTCCGTGGGTATTATATCAGTTAATTTTTGCTTCTGGAAGTTTACAATTGACTCATTTCTTTAGCTTTAGAAGATAGTGATTTGTTTCAAATTGTTGAAAACCAATTTTTCTATATAAGGAGTTAGCTGCAAGCCTTTTGGGGTTTGTCGTTAATTCAATTATTTGAATATTATTTCTTTTTGCCCATCCAATTAGATCAAAAAGAATTTTTTCTCCCAAACCTTGTCCCCTATATTTTTCGTCCACTATCATGTCTTCAATTGTCGCATTATTCCAGGGTAATGTCTGCCTGGGGTATATCCAACCCATTCCGATTAATTTCCCCTTCTTTTCGACCTTACTCATATAGCCGTTCAAGGTTGCTCTATACAATGACTGTTCATCAAAAACGATATTGGGGTTAAGTTGTTTTAATAAACTCCTAACCCCTTTTAAGTCACAAACAAATTTAGACTTTACGTATTTCAATATTTTTTGATTGGAGTCAAAAGCTATAGTCTTCAAGTTTTTTATAGGAATCCATGACAACTTGGAATTCTCTTTTTTATTCAATTTTATTTTTCCAGACAATTCTACTAAATAACACATGGCTAAAACAGGATAACCGTAACCTTCGTATGATGCTGTTCCACAAAATGAAGTGAGGTAGCGACACTTACAGTTAACTCCTAGTTCTTCTTTTATTTCGCGCTTCATCGCATCTTCAGGAGACTCGTTTTTATTAATATAACCGCCAATAAAATCCCACTTTCCTTTGAAAGGCGACCCTGCTCTTTTGGCAACCAGCATTTTCTGATCTTTGATTATGATTGCGGTTGAACAGACTTTGGGATTTTCAAACGAACACAGAACACAATCACACTTTTTCATAATGGTTTTTATAATACCATAACTTACTCTAAATAATCCTGAAGCTTCTTTCTACGACTTGGGTGTTTCAATTTCCGAAGCGCTTTGGCTTCAATTTGGCGAATGCGTTCCCTTGTTACCCCAAACACCCTGCCAACTTCCTCCAAAGTCATTTGTTTACTCCCGTCAAGACCAAATCGAAGCTTAAGAACTCGCGCCTCCCTCTCGGTTAAGGTCGACAAAACCTCGTCCAAGTGGTCCTTGAGAAGCTGCTTACTTGCCTGGTCTACCGGGGACAGGTGATTTTCATCCGGAATAAAGTCGCCAAGGACGCTTTCCCCGTCGTCGCCTACGGGCGTCTCTAAACTTGTCACCTCCTGGGAAATTTTAAAAATTTCCCGGACTCGCTCCTCGGTGAGCTCCATTTCCTCGGCGATTTCTTCAGGTGTGGGCTCGCGGCCGAGCTCCTGCATCAACTTACGGCTCGTTCGGTAAAGTTTATTGATAGTCTCCACCATGTGTACAGGAATTCTGATTGTGCGGGCCTGGTCAGCAATTGCACGAGTAATCGCCTGGCGAATCCACCATGTAGCATAAGTGCTGAATTTAAACCCTCTTCTCCAGTCGTATTTTTCAACGGCTCGGATCAAGCCCTGGTTACCCTCCTGAATAAGGTCAAGTAGCGACAACCCCCGACCAATATATTTTTTGGCAATCGAAACAACCAAACGCAGGTTACTCTCCGTCAGCTTGTCTTTTGCACGTCTTTCCTTTTTCTCATAACGCTTTGCAAGTTCTATTTCTTCTTCCGCATCCAACAAAGGCACTTTCCCGATTTCACGCAGATATTGCCGAACAGGGTCCGTCGACTCCCCCCCCTCAAGCTTGGAAAGGATTTCAATCTCTCTTTCCAGTTTTTCTTGAGATTCTTTAGTGGTCTCAAGCTCATCCGCGCTGACCGATTCAAATACGTCAATGCCTTCCGACAACAGCTTGTCGTAAAAACTGTCCAGTTCAGTTATCTTTTTTTCGGCATCAGGAAAAGCCTCTAAAATATCTTCCTGGGTAAGAAATCCCTGCTCGCGAGCTTTCTTCAGCAACCCTTCGGTTATTTTTTTCAGCATCTACAAATGAAATTATATCGCAAGTTCACTCTTCTTCAAGGACGGAGCGCTCATCCGACAACTTTTGAAATTCCTCGTTTGCTCTTTTTAGCTTTGTTTTTTCATCACTTGATTCAAAGACGGCAATTTTTTTAACCAGCCCGGCTTCAAGTTGCTTAATCCGGAGTAGTCTAAGTTCGCGAACAGCCCTCGCGAAGTCTCTTTTAAGTTTATTTTCATCCAGCTGGCTATCCACAAAGACAACCGAGGAAAAGCCGTCGACAAGCTCTTTAGGCAACGACTTTGCAAACTTTAACAAAGCAAACTTCTTACTTGTTTTTAAATACTTAGCCAAATAGCCGGCGATCCTGCTCCAAAGCGGAGTTTTAAAAAGTGCCAAGTTTTGCTTGGTTACAAGAAGCGATGGATCAAAATTTATTGCCAGAGAAAAAATTTCTTTTTCCAGTAACTCTTCACGGCTGACCAAAAGCGGGTCCGTTACGGGGTTTTGCGCGACTTCTTTACTTACCTTCCCGATATTAGTAACTTTTTCCAATTCCAGGATTACGGCTGACTCCGGCACGTCCAGTTTCATGGAAACTATCTTTATATAATGGGCGCGGACAATCTCATCCGGAATGGCCCAAAGAATTGGCAATACTTCTTTACTTATTAATGCCGTTTGCCTGCCACCAAGATGTTTGTGTTTGTCAAAAACCGAGTCGACCAGAAAATCCCAAACGTCAACGGCCTTACCTAACGCCCCTTTATAAAACTCGGGATCTTCCCTGGCCGCCTCATCGGGGTCTTTGTATTTTCCGAGGCGGGCAACTTTAATACTTAACCCCAGGTTTTCTGCAATCGTAATTCCCCGCCTTGCGGCCATATTCCCGGCAACATCAGAATCAAGCGCAAGAATGGCGGCATCGGCAACACGGGTAATCAAGCCCGCCTGGTCTTCCGTCAATGCAGAGCCTTTAATTGCAACAACATTTTTCACACCGGCCTGCCACGACGAAATTGCGTCCAATTCGCCTTCCACCACAACTACCGAGCCTGCCTTTTTTATTTCTTTTTTGGTCAAATTAAACGCATAAAGAACTCTCGACTTGTGATAGACTTCCGTTTCCGGTGAGTTGATATACTTGGCCAGTTTTCCGCCGTCTTGACTAGGCAATATTCTCCCGGCCAGGCCCACGGTCAAGCCCCTGTGATCAACAAGAGGAAAAATCACTCTCCCACGGAACCTGTCTATATATGATCCCCGCACCTTGACTACCACACCGGCACGCTCAATATCAACCGGCTTGAATTGTTTCTTTTTGGTCAAAAAGGTAAAAAGTGCCTGGGCGCTCTCCGGCGCATATCCCAAGCCGAATTCCATTACTGTGGTTTTATGCAAGAGGCGATCATGGGTCAGATAGTCAAGCGCTTTTTTACCCAGGTCATGGTTAAGCAGAATATAGCTGTAAAAGTCGCTTGCAAACCTGTTAATCTCGACCAGCTTCTCTTTGTAATTATACTTTGCGTCATCACTTCGCCTAAGTTTGACCCCCACCCGATCAGCAAGCAACTTTAACGCCTCCCGAAACTCAAGTCCTTCGATTTGTTCCACAAAAGAGATCACGTCTCCCCCAAGGTTGCAACCAAAACACTTCCAAATAGCTAGTTCCGGAGACACCATGAAAGAAGGGGTTCTTTCCTGATGAAAAGGACAATTGCCTTTGAAATTGCGGCCGGCACGGGTAAGTTGAAGGTACTCGCCAATTAGCGAAACAATGTCAACTTTCGACTTGACTTCCTCAACTTGGTCCATTACTAAACCGATTATATCTCAAGCGGGCAATCAGGGTGTTTAAAAATAGTTGCCTTGCCATCGTTAAAAACTTCCAGCCAGCCTTTATCAACCAAATCTTCTTTAAACTTATAAGGCTTCTCCTTGTTAAAGATATTCTCGATTTTTCTCGCAAACTTACTAAAAAGCGACTCCGGTCTGTCGACCGGCACAAGAACAGTGCCGATACCGTGTTTAGCAAATACTTTCTCGAGGTTGTTCTCACCCGATAAGACACCGGAATACTCTTTCATTGCCCAATTTGCTTCAGTCGGCAAACTCGCATTCCACCTCCAAGAGGGCATTCTGCCGTCGATAAACAATTTCTCACTTGGCAATTTCCAAATAAGATATCCTCCCCAGCCATAGTCGTTAAACAGTCGCCCACAAACATCGTTTTCTTTCAAAAAGACAACTGCCTCTTTTGGATAAAATGAATTTTCGCTTAGGGACTCCCCTCCTCTTAACGCAAAATACGCCTGAACTGCAAATATTGCCAAGCTCCCGATTAAGGCAAATTTCACTCCCTTGCGTAGGCGGCTAATCCCGAATTTGATTTTCTTTAAGTCACCCACAAAATACTTAAAAGCTTCAAGTGTAATTGGCGTGGCAATGATAACAAATAAAGGCACGTGCCTTACACTTGAAATCGCCTGAATTAAAAAAACGAGATACAAGACTTTCTTCTCCAAGTGCAAACTTGTTCGATATATCCAAATAAAAACTCCGGACAAAGCGATTAACGCCATAAAAGGAAAGTTGAAAGAAAAAACAGCAGGCATCCACTCCGTAATGCTCCAACGCAAATTTGTGTCCGTAAACTGCATCCAAGCCTCCCTCCAGAGACCAATACCATACGGGTTTACAAGAGTCGCAAAAACAGAAAACACTATCACAATCAAATCCGCTTTCTCAACCCTTTTTAAACGAGCCATTTTTGCAACTAAAAATAATGCAAGTGTTGCCACGCCTATCGCATAACTTCCGTGCATATTGGCCCAAAAAAGCATAAAAAGGGGCATAAGTAATCTCAATTTCGACCAATATTTATGGCTGGTTAAAAGCAGGTATAAAAAAGAAAGATAAAACCAGGACTGTACCTGCGGCCTTACGCCGAAAAACGGGATTATCGCCGAGGTAGCCAGCAAAAAAAGCAAGATATTGTTTTTTGCGGCAAGAAAAACGGCCAAAAAAGCGACGAAGGCAAAAAGTAGGGACAACCCGAAGATTCCAACTTCGTCGTAAGAAAAATAAACTAACTTGTTTGTCAACCATTCATGATCGACAAATGGAAAAGAGGCCATCGTGTAGGAAAACGGGTCGGTTTTTGGAATTCCTGTGTTTGTTATTACTTCGCCCATTCGATAGTGCCAGCCAAAGTCAGGATCCAGAAATACGTAAGCTTTGTAGACAAAAATGCCGAAGGCGATGACAACCAAAAGCAGCTTTAATGTCTTATACATAATACCTTCTTATATAAGATTCTATTGTTCCTAAAATTATCAGCAACAGAATAGCTGCACTTAACCACTTGGCTCTACCGGCATATAACCAAAAAAACTTTCTTTTTACCAGCGATTGTAGCGCCAAAAATAAAGGCAGCAACAATGGCAAGAAGTATCTTCCTTGGACACCCAAAATCAACGACGGTTTTATGTCTTTCGGCGTATCCAGTATGTACATGCTCACAAAAACAAGCACTATAGATAACATAGACCCCGCAAAAAGTCCAAGTGATAAATTTTTACTGATTTTTGTTTTCCCAAAATCAGCTCCCACAAGCAAAATTGCCAAAAAAATAACAAGTGGATAGACTGTTGGGTTTAGTGGAAATCCTCCCCAACCGGTTATCCCCAGCATTGTAATAATGTAACCAAAGAAAAAAACTAAGACAGAATTGGCAAAAGACACAACAAAATGTTGGGGCTCACTAAACAATCGCTCTGCCTGATATTTTGAGCT
>Ga0154754_115_pt4 | contig 105866 bp, 107 predicted proteins | sample Rifle2008BG16ft_FD_105762 | JGI IMG/M metagenome (GOLD analysis project Ga0154754, IMG submission 105762) | Candidatus Woesebacteria bacterium RBG_16_41_13 | reverse complement strand
TTCACACCAAACTTAAAATGTCACCTATCAAATTCAAACTGAAATTCCTAACTTTAAACATGTAGAAAGTGTGTGCAAAAAAAGGGGTACTTGACGTACTGATTTAAAACTTATTACCAAACTTCGTAAAAGTGCAAAAGATTCTATAACAGGAATGATAAATAATGTCATACGGGCTATTTATGCTTATAAATATCAGGGGAATATTAAAGATTTGAAAGTAGAAGGAGAAGTTGCCCAGGGATTTGAGGCGTGGCCGACAAAAAAACTAGTCAACGGTTTACCTGACAATGAAAGAAAAAGATTTATTCCTTTTATGTTGGAAAATAAATGTCTTGAAATATACAAAAAGATTGAGGCTTTATTATAAAATGACAAAAATAATGCCTTCAGATAAAATTTTTATAGCAAAATCAAAAATACCCAAAGCAGGGCTAGGTGTTTTCGCTTCTGAGATAATAGAGAGCGGGGAAGTAATTGAGGAATGTCCCACTCTTGTTCTGCCAAGAAAAGACTATCCTCTTGTCAAAAAAACTGTCATAAGAAATTATCACTTTATGTGGGGAAAGTCTACATCAGCTATCTGTTTTGGCTATGGATCTTTTTATAATCATTCTTACAAACCAAATGCTACATATAAGAAGAATATTAAAGAGCAGACAATTGAATTTTTAGCTTTAAGGGACATCGATAAAGGAGAGGAGATTACAGTCAATTATAATTACGGGAAACCTGAAAGTAAAAAGACTTTATGGATTAAAGAAGTAAAACCTGCCAAATTTTAAAAATTAGACAATATGTTTATGAAAGGGTTAAATAAATTTCCAGAGGAATACTTCTTAAAATATAAGACAAAACCTGTAACACTTAAACCATATAATCCACAGCAAGAACAAATTGCAGAAATATACATAAAGAAGATCGGCAAAGTTCTAAAAGATTACAATATTAGGTTAAAGATTAGAGGTTCTACGGCTTTTAAAATAATGGGGAAAGGAGAGGTTGAAGTTGGTGTTTATCCTAATGATAAAGAATGGAATAAAGTAGTTGATAAATTAAAAAGTGTTTTTGGTGAACCTGAAAATGTTGAGACAGACTACGTTCGTTTTAACGATATATATAAGGATACCGAGGTCGAAATTATTTTATTAAAAGAGCACGAAGCTGATGTAGATATTAAATTACACGATTATTTGATTGCTCATCCAGAATTACTTAAAGAGTACGTGGATATAAAGAAAAAATATTGTTATTCCAAACGAGAGTACCAGAGACAAAAGCATTATTTTCTTAGCAAAGTAATTGAAAGCATACCAGGAGAAGAATTGTGATTATGTTAAAAAAAGAAATCGATACAATAATTCTTGATGTTGATGGAACTTTATCAGAGGATATTTCTTGGTTGAAACTTACTCAGGGACTTGAGTGGAGTGCACCCCAGAAAGGCAAAAGTTACACGAGAATATAAATAAACTGAAAGAGGAAGAAGCACGTTATATCAGGGCTTATGGAGAGGCAGAGATTGATTTTGAGCAGTTTAAAGAGATGAAGCGAGGAGTTAATAAAAGAATTAAAGCTTTAGAGGATGATTTAATTAGGCTAAATGAGCAAGTAAAAGACATAAATATCGACAATGTTGAGCTCAAAGAATTCTGCCAAGAGGTAAAAGAAGTGTTGGGAAGTCTTAATTACCCCACAAAGTCTTTGTTAATTCAGGATTTAATTGATAAAATAGTCTTGAAAGGAAAAACAAATGAGGTGGAAGTTATAGGTCATTTACCCATAAATCACCTAAATATAGCGTATGAACTTATCAGTAGGGATTGTTGGGTTGCCAAACGTTGGAAAGTCGACGCTGTTTAATGCGCTTTTAATGCGCCAGCAGGCATATGTGGCTAACTTTCCTTTTGCAACAATTGAGCCGAATATTGGAGTTGTGCCGGTTCCGGACAGTCGGTTAGCGAAACTTGCAGAGATTGTAAAGTTTTCGGAGAACTTGGATCATCTGCCGCCGGAAGTTCCGGCTACAGTTGAATTTATTGATATTGCTGGTTTAATTGCAGGCGCGCACAAAGGGGAAGGGCTGGGTAACAAATTTCTCTCCCATATAAGAGAGGTGGATGCAGTATGTCACGTTGTGCGGGCTTTTTCTGACCCTGATATTGTGAAAGAAGGGACAGTCGATCCAAAAACGGATTTTGAAACAATAGAAACTGAACTCAAGCTTGCAGACCTTCAAACTCTGGAGAAGCAGAAGGATCCAGGAAACACTTCCGATAAGGAGATTCTGAAATGGTGGGGAGTTGTGACAAAGCTGAAAGAATCAATTTCACAAAGCAAGCCGGCACGGGAGGTCGAACTGTTGAGTGAGGAACAAAAATATGTCAAACAATTGTCGCTTCTGACATCAAAGCTAATTTTGGTTTGCCTTAATGTTTCTGAAGAAGATTTGCATGAAGGCAATAAACTCGAGTTATCATTCGCAAAAGAAGTCGGGGTTCATTCATCGCAAGTAGTTGCAATCTCTGCCAAGATTGAATCCGAGCTCTCGAGCTTATCCGAATCCGATCAGTCAGCTTACCTTGATGATTTGGGAATTAAAGAATCAGGACTTGAACGGTTAATTAAAAAAGCTTTTGAAACACTTGGTCTCATTACTTTTTTGACTGCCGGAGAAAAGGAGGTACGTGCTTGGACGATTAAAAATGGAATTACGGCGCAGGAAGCATCGGGAGTTATTCACACTGATTTCATGAAGAATTTTATTAAAGCGGATATAGTTGATTATGAAGATTTTATAAAACTAGGGTGGAAACGTGCTCGAGAAGAAGGCAAGGTTAGAAGTGAAGGAAAAGATTATATTATGAAAGACGGAGACGTGGTGGAATTTAAGATTGGAACCTAGCATTATGTTTTGTTTCTAAATATGTCCAAATTAATTGAAAAATTCGAAGGTTTAGGTTGGATTGGTATTTGGTATTTAACCAATTCGACCAATATTAATATGCCAAAAACTATCTTGGAAATATATGATGATAAATTAGTTTTAAAAGATTGGCCCAATGTTATAGAAATAGAATTCAAGGACTTGAAATACGTTAAAGAAATTGCCGGATTCTTATATCTTAAAAGGGGATTAAAAATTGTTACAGAGGATAATTCATATGATTTCTGGCTGAAAGACAATCTACAAATCCTTAGAGTGTTAAAAAACTGCGGAGTAAATGTACTTATAAATAGCAACCGCGAAAAAGTATTGCACAACAATCAAGCGGAAAAAAGGCTGAATAGAAATACCCTTCATTTGAGTAAACCTATACTAAAAGTGGTATTGGTAATATTCCTACTATTATTTGCCTTGTCATTTTATGAAGTTTTAGCGACGTCTTCGCGAATGAATGAGGTCAAAAGAACCAAAGATTATTTTGACTCATGCTCCTGGTTACAAAGAATACCCAAAGGTTGGACTTGTGATGATAATTGGAACTATTATCACAGAGTATTAAAAGCAAGTTTCAAAAATAGCGAACTGATTTTATACGCTAGCGTAGATGACTTTTCCCCAGAAACTTGTAGCTTTTCGATACCTTATACGGTACCTATTCATGTATCAGCCGTCGGGATAACCTTGCCCTGGCGTTGCATAGGAATTGACGATAAATTAGTATTTTCGAATTGGTATCAAGATGGTTGGAAATTCACCTTTGTGGGTAAAAATGTTGATAGAAAATTATATTTGGAAAATTTATATCTCGTGGGTGGACTGAGATAAAAAAATTGAAGAGTAAGGAAAGCTTTAGGTATTGAGATAGAGAGGGGTAGCTGATATACTTGGGCATCTTATGAATACTTATGAACTGACTGTGGTTTTGCCCGATAAGGCGACTCCCGCAAAAAGTGGGTCTGCAAAGAAATTGGTTACCAAACTGGTTGAGGTTCTTGATGGCAAAGTCAAAAACGTCGAGGACTGGGGGACAAAGGATTTGTTTTTTGATATGAAAAAGAAGGGTGCCGGATCAAAAAAAACTCAAACTGGAACTTTTTTGCATTTCACTTTAGAATTAAAAAGCGAAACAGTCAAAAAACTCGACGAGAAAATTAGACTTGAGGATGACTTTGTCAGATATTTGTTAGTAAGGGCCTAAAAAAATGGCAAAAGGTTTAAACAAAGTAATGTTAATTGGGAACCTTACACGCGACCCGGAACTTCGTTACACCCCACAGGGAACAGCGGTCTGCACTTTTAGCGTTGCTACAAACAGGCAATGGAAAACGGAGTCCGGTGAGCAAAGGGACGAGGCGGATTTTCACCGCATTGTCGCTTGGACCAAATTGGCAGAAATCTGCGCCCAGCTTTTGAAAAAAGGCAGGAAAGTATACGTCGAAGGCAGGCTTCAAACCAGAAGCTGGCAAGGTCAGGATGGTGCGCAGAGGCAGACGACCGAAATTGTAATTTCCGACATGGTTTTGCTGGACAGTAAGGGCGCACCAGCGCAGGACAGCTCCCCGCTTGATGACATTCCGGAAGACCTCACGCCGCCGGTCGATCAAGACTTGTCGGTTGACCCCAAAGAGAAAGTGAGCAGCAGCAATAAAAAATCTGCTCCTAAAAAGAAAAATGAAACCCCCGAGGCGGATGATGACATTCCTTTCTAAGGTGCTATGACTACAAAGTCCAAATCCAACTGTTATTTTTGTGACAAAAAGACGGTACCGTCTTATAAAAGTGTGGATGTGATTGAGAAATTTGTATCCGACCGGGCAAGAATTGTTGGTCGCTACAAAACGGGTGTTTGCGCGAAGCATCAAAGATTACTTTCGCTCTCAATCAAGCGCGCCAGGCACTTGGGGTTGCTTCCTTTTTCTGTTAAAGTTTAACTTGACTTTCCAATGAACGAAGCGAAAACCAATTCTAGCTTCAAAAAAGCTAGGAACATACTTTTATTCATTTTTAGTTTGTCTGTCGTTTTTGGTACAGGCTACTTTATGGGCTACCAGGGATTTTTGTTTTCTTTTGACAAGTTTCCGGTAGTTACGGTTAACCGCAGTTACTTGCCGGAAAAAGAGCTCAATTTTAGCCTTTTTTGGGATGTTTGGGATAGGCTGGAAAAAAATTATTATGACCAGTCAAAAATCAAAGAAGGCGAGATGGTATATGGCGCAATCAGAGGCATGGTGAGTTCTCTTGGCGATCCCTACACTGTTTTTCTAACACCTGCGGAAAACCATATTGTCCAGGAGGATTTAAACGGCAATTTTGAAGGTGTGGGCATTCAGATCGATTTTAAAGATAACATTCTTACCGTGGTAAGCCCGCTTCCGGGCAGTCCGGCCGAGATTGCCGGGGTAAAGTCGGGTGACAAAATACTTAAAATAACCGACAAGGCAAAAAGGGTTGAAAAAATTACCGACGGGATGAGTTTGCAAGAGGCTGTGACATTGATTCGCGGCAAGGGCGGATCGGTTGTGACATTGACTTTGGCCAGAGACGCTCAGAGTGCCCCATTTGATATTGACGTAACCCGTAAAGCGATAGACGTGCCTAGTATCAAGACGGAATATGTCGGTGATGACGGTGAGATTGTGCATGTTGCTATTCATAAGTTTGGCGGTGAGACAAAACTTGAATGGGCAAAAGTGGTCAGTGAGATTGCCGCGGGAGGCAAAAAAGGTGTCATTCTGGACCTTCGCGGCAACCCAGGAGGCTATTTATTGGGTGCGGTGGATATTGCCTCGGAATTCATTCGCAACGGCAACGTGGTTTTGGAAGAATGGGCGGACGGGAAGCGTGACGAATACAGCGTTTACGGAAACGGCAAGCTCTATAATATTGCTTTACTGGTTCTTGTGGACGAGGGGAGCGCTTCGGCATCGGAAATTTTGGCGGGGGCGATTCAAGATCACGCCAGGGGAAAAATTGTAGGTGTAAAAACTTTTGGTAAAGGGACAATTCAGGAGCCGCAGGAACTTGTAAATGGGGCCGGACTTCATTTGACTATCTCAAAATGGCTCACACCCAACGGCACTTGGGTGAATGGTGCAGGGCTTGAACCGGATATCTTGGTGGAAGATAATGAAGAAACGGGCGAGGATGAGCAGTTGGACAAAGCTGTTGAAGTTCTCAGCGAAAATTAAGGATTGAGTATTAGTTTGAAAAGGCTTTGTATGCGGATTAAAAAATATTTAATAGTGTTTGCCTTCACCCTGGTTGTGGTGACTGCTGTCTTGGGCGGAGCGCTTGCCGACAGATTATTCGGGCTAAAACCATTGGATTTTCTGGTAAAAAGAGATACCCAGTCGTTTAAAATGGGCAACGTAGACCAGCGTATCCTCAATGAAGAATCCGTAGTCATCAGCGTTGCCGAAAACGTTTCGCCTTCCGTAGTCACGGTTTCGATTAAAACGCCCGAGCGCAGTGTACTTCAATATGATCTTTTTGGGGGGTTGAGAAGAAGGGTTGAAGGCGGTCAGGAACAGGATATCGGAACCGGTTTTGTGATCTCGGAGGACGGTTTGATAGTAACCAATAAACACGTGGTGTCCGATGCCCAGTCAAGTTACAAGGTTATTACCAAGGACGACAAGGAATACGACGTGAAGCAAATTTCCAGAGACCCTTTGAATGACTTGGCAATTTTAAAAGTTGATCCTTCGCTAGGCTCAAACACCGCGCTCAAGCCTATTGATTTAGGAGACTCTGACAATTTGAAAGTTGGCCAATTCGTCGTTGCGATCGGGACTGCACTGGGTGAATTTCGCCACACTGTGACAACGGGCGTGATTTCGGGCTTGGGTAGAGGAATTACGGCCGGTGACCCTTTTGAGGGTTCCGTTGAGCGGCTTGATGGTGTGATCCAGACAGACGCGGCGATTAATCCGGGAAACTCGGGCGGGCCGTTACTAAACTCCGCGGGCCAGGTAATAGGCGTCAACGTCGCGGTTGCCCAGACTGCCCAAAACATTGGTTTTGCAATTCCAATTAACGTGGTTAAAAAAGCGCTGCAAGAATTTGAGCGAAGCGGGAAATTTGCCAGCAAGCCGTTTTTGGGTGTAAAGTACCAGACAATTTCCCAAGATACTGCCAATTTGAATGCTGTCCCCCAGGGGGCTTATATCGTTGAGGTTGTGGCAGGCTCTCCGGCTGAAAATGCAGGCGTTGTGGCGGGGGATATCGTTACTAAAATCGACACTGAGCAGCTTGGAGAAGATAAAGAGCTTAGCGACGTAGTTGGTGGCAAATTTGTAGGAAGTGTCGTAACTCTTGAAATCTGGCGCGACAACGCCACACTTAGTCTTTCCGCAACACTGTCAGAATTTAGCGAGTAAAATCACTCAAGTCTAATAGATAACAGAAGTACAAATTTTAGTTAGGGATCCGATTGTCCTCATCATATTTCCTTTGTAAAGTGTTGCGGGTTGTTCACTATCTAATTCTGCAATAAGTATAGGTGTGTTTCTCAATAATGTCTCATTTCTCAAAGCAGCAATTCTGTTTGGCAGGTCATCAAATTTAGATCTGAGTCTACCAAGTGTTTGTATGTTCATAATCCTTCCATCTGGGTTTGCCGCTCTCAGATTCTCTCTCGACAGCGAGACTTGAGGAGATGCCTTGCAAATTACGACGGCATCGATGAAACCTCCAAAAAAGCGCGTAAAATATCTTGAAGCAATTTCGGCGTCTTCGTGGTCAATTTCTTCTTCGTCGGCGTATACTTCTAAAAAAGGTATTTCGTTGTAAATTCCTCTGTCAATTAGTGTAAGTGCGGTTCCATTTCCTTCTGATAATTGTTCCGTTAATAGTAAATCAGCAGCTCTTTGAGCCAGAACTAAATTATAAGCCGTGGGGCTTTGATCCCTCCCAAATGGAGCTACGGGTTCGGGAATGACTTTCACTGGAATACCTTTTTTGGCACAAAACAACGCATAGGTTTTAAGAAAGCTGGTCTTAAAAGTTTTTGGCATGCCGGTTATTTCAATTACGGGTGGCCTGTAGAAAGGTTGCCCAATATTAAGTTCACTTAGTGGCAGGACTTGACCTTGAATACAAACTTTTATTAGCGCTTTTTCTTGCTCTGGTGATAATTTAGGAAGTCTGTCGATTGTCGCAATTAGCGCTTTTTCTTGTTCGACTGTCATTTGCTGCGATTATAGCACGATTATAAGTACTTTCTATGATATACTGTTTCTGATATGGGAATAACAAAGGTTCCGTTATTAGTAAAAAATCCTGCAAAACCCAAGAAGGTATTTTTTGCAAAGTTTCTAGTTGATTCCGGTGCAACACATACCGTTGTGCCATCAACTGAACTAAAAAAACTTGGTATTAGACCGCAAGGAACCGAAGACTTTCTTTTGGCCGATGGCAAAATAATATCCAGAAAAGTTGGAACCGCACTTTTTGAATATAAAGGTATCGAAAGAGGTGCTCCCGTTTTATTTGGAGAAAAAGGGGACGATTTACTTTTGGGGATTTTTACACTTGAGGCCTTGGGATTGTCACTTGATCCTCTAAAAAGAAAACTCTACAAAGCCACGCTGAGAATCTGAGTCTGATTACTGAAGGTTTTTGGTTAGCTCGATTATTTTGTCCAAATTGCCTTCCATTATACTTTCAAGTTTGCCAAAACTCTTGCCGATCCGGTGATCGGTGACTCTGTCTTGGGGGAAGTTGTAAGTACGGATTTTTTCGCTTCGAAACCCTCGGCCTATGGCCGAACGGTAACCGGCGGTTGTTCGCATTTTTTCTTCCTCTTCTCGTTCAAAAAGTTTGGCCCGCAGAATTGCCAAGGCATTCATTCTGTTTTGCTCTTGAAAGCGTTCGCGTGAGGCGGTAATCATAATTCCAGTAGGTTTATGAGTTAAGCGCACAGCTGTTGAAACCTTATTTACGTTTTGGCCACCATGGCCGCCTGAGCGATAAAATTGAATTTCAAGGTCGTTCGGATTTATCTGTACCTCGCTCTCTGCCACCTCCGGGAGTATAGCGACAGTTGCCGTTGAAGTATGGATTCTTCCTCTGCGTTCGGTTGCCGGCACTCGCTGGACGCGATGAACTCCGGCTTCATTTTTGAGCTCATTGAAAGCAGATGGCCCGTTGACTTTAATGACTCCCGTGTCTATCTCGTAGACCTTCCAGTTTTTTTTGTTGGCGTACCGCGCGTACATGCGAAGAAGCTCATTTGCCCATAGAGAGGCTTCATCTCCTCCTGTTCCCGCACGAGTTTCAATATAAACTGTTTGACTTTCCATAGTATGAACCAATAAGCATGAACTAACTAGCGTTTTTTGTTTCTGCGAAGTTCCGCCAGTGAAGTAGGTCTACCGCGCTCGGAATCAATCCTTTTTTGCTTTTTTGCTTTTCTTTTTTCGGCTTTGGATAATACTCTTTTGACCGCTCCCGCTTGCCTTGCTTTAAAGGTGTCGACTCGTCCGGCTATATCCACGTACTTCATTTTCCCTGTATAAAATGGGTGGCAATTACTGCAGACTTCGACGGCAAGGGTAGGGACAGTGAGCCCCATGACAAATGTGTTGCCGCAGGCGCAAGTAATTTTTGCTTCCGGATAAGTTTGGGGGTGAATAGTAGCTTTCATAGGTAAAGATTATATCACAAGTTGAGGTCAGTAGAAAATACCCGTTACGTAGCTGGTGCCTTGGATTGTGGGGTCGTTTAAAATAAGTCCGGAGTGCAGACTTTCAACGGTTGTCCAATTAGTTGTTTTCAAGTTTTGCATTACCAACATGACAAGTGCGACTGACGCGGGCGAGTCCATATGACTGTCGGTGTATTTAAATAGGGTTGGGAAATCAAATGAGCGAATAGTTTTTATAGATTCCTCGTTATTTACTAGCGACTCGTCAGTTAGCAGATTGTGTGAAAAGTCGACACTTGCTACGTATAATGTATTTCGAGGCAAGTTTTGGGAAAGAAAGTCGGCAATTGTGCGTAAACTCTCTTCGGTAAAATACGGAGAAATCACTAAAGGGATAATCCTTGATTTGGGGAAATATTCTGTGAAATAACTCGCCGCAGTTGTAACTGCATGTTCTGCCCCGACTATGTCTTGGTCCAAAACCGTTTTGGGGAACATTTCCTTGAGCTTTTCGATAAATTCACTGTCGACTGCCGTGTCTTGGAGTTTGGTTGACGAAGTCAAGGTGTAACTTTCTTTGTAAAAATGGTTAGGCCCGATGATTACCAGTATTTGGTAGTCGTTTCTGTTTTGCCGCAATAGCTCGATTGACTCTGTGATGAGCCCACCGGCAAGTCCGTGATGGGGGATAACCAGGCCTCTGATCGCTTTGTTTTTTGCCGAGTCGCTTAGTCCTTTTACCTGACCGAAAGGCGCTGTTTTATTAAGCAAAGTAGCGAAAAGTATAACTAAACCCAACACAATAAACCTTATGTAGGTAATTTTTTTCATGATCGGGGACTGATTGTCAACGAGTCTGTCTCCGTGCTGTTAAAGACGGTCAGGTCAAGTTGGGATTGGATGACAGCAGGTTCGGCCAAATAAGTTCCCGGCGACATGGCTCGGGCAAAGTAGACAATTGATTTGGTGTCGTAAAATCCCCACCAGGGTGAATTGTAAAAGGAGTGCGTGAGCACGTTATCGTTATTGTCTGACACCCAGCCTTTGGGCGACAAGCCAAAACTTTCCGGACTTTGGATTTTGGAAAAGCCTGACGGCAAAAAGTCGGTAATCTCGTATCCGCCGTAGGGAGCCGATGGCGTGTCCAGATCGTAGTCAATGGTTATTTCAACAATATCACCCGGAGTAATTTTGCCGTCACCCTCAATTTCTCTATATGATCGCTTTATTTTAAGCCTGTTGTCGATGCCCATTTTTTTCATGCCTTCAAGATCTGTATAATAATCGAGAGTTACCTCGGATTTGCCTTTGATAGTTTTGGCAACCAAGCTTGAAATTTCTTCGGGTGATACTTTTATAGTCGAATTTCGGCCCTTAGTTAAATCCACTACTTGGTCTCGGCTCGAGGAGGTTACAACTACTTGCGTATCTTCATCAGGGAGTTTGGACAATTCGTTATTGATAAACGCCGTTTTTGATAAATCCAAAACAACGTCTTGAATTGAATATTGCCAGTCACGAAGGTAAATAAACAGTCCTTCATTGTATGATGGCTCGACTAAGCTGCCCAGAAGAAGAACATAGCTTGTATTTCGGGCGTATGTATCACCTGCGTTTTGATTAGCAGTCAAAGGAGTTTGAATCCTAATGTAGGGTTTGTTTTCGAAGGCGAAGTCAACAAGAAGGTCATAATAAATGTCACGTGCGATTTCAATTTCGCCGTTTGCTGCCAGCGCAATTGCAAGTTTTACTTTGTCGTCAAAATTCGAGATATTTTTTTGCTGTGCTTTAAGCTGTGTTATTTTAGGGCTGCCAATGGAGGTTAACCCCCAAAGTGAGGAGATTCGATTTTCGGTTGTTTTTGCTTCGAAATAACTTTCGAGGTCTTCTTTTGAAAAGGAATTGGGCGCGACATATGCTGCCCAAGTTGTAGTATCCAGGTCACTGGATCCCCACCAGACCAAACTTAGGCCCCCGTCGGGGTTGGTGAATTTTTGTAAGTCGCTGTCCGGGACAGCACAAATATTCTCGGCAAATCTTTCTTCCAACAGCGCTCCGGCAAAGCGTTTTGCAATTAACTTTTCGAGCCGGTTGCTTTGGGTATAACAGAACCTGATTAGCTGGTTATAGTAAGCCCCTTTGCCGATATCGCTGACAACGAGTCTTAACGGCTTGTCGCTGAGGAAGTTCACTGTTTCAAAGTTGTTCACCTGGCTGCCGGACTTCACTTGATCACGTTTGGAGGTTTCAAAGCCGAATCTGGAATTTGTTGTTTCAAAAGGTAAACGGATTCCGTCCTGAAGGTTGGCAAGTTTGCCGGTGACTCCTGCCTGGTAGGCGCCGGCGGTTAATTTTGGCATTTCAAAAAGAACGTCTTTGCCGAGAGGTCCTTGTTGTGTTTGTTTATTTCTTTCCTCGCCGTTTGCAAAAATTAGTGTTTCGTAACTGACGGTTCCTTTGGACGGCTGGTTTTTACCAAAACTGTTTGCCGACAAAAAAGTCTTATCTTTTACTAAATATTTTCGCGGAAAATTAACTGTAACAAAAAAGTCTTTGGTTGCTACAATTTTATTTTCAGTTTGACCCGCGGAGAGGTCCGCAGTCACTGCCTGGGCGTAGGCGAGCCAAGTGGTAATGTCATCGGGTAACTTAAAACTAAATTCGACTAGTCCGGAGTCGTTTGTTTGATTGCTTGTAAAGACCGCAGTGTCTTTGAATATTTCGCGGTAGTCTCCGCCTCCACCACCCCTTTCGGCTCCGCCGCCGCCAGGAGAAGGGACCAAGGGTTTATGCGAATAGTAGTTGTAATAGATCAAACTTGCCGAAGGTGCGTACAAGCTTTCCATTATTTTGGGCTTGACGACTCCGCCGATTGCTTCCAGTGCCTCGTCGACCAAAGCTAAGTTTACTTGTGCGCCTGGGACATTATTACCGTTCTTGGTGACGTGAATTTTCGCTTTGACCTCTTCCCCGGGCTCATAAGCTTCTTTGTCAAAATTCAAGGTGAGCTCTAAATCTTTGGCCTCGGTTTTATAGTGCACTTCGAGTCCGTTAAATGCATAGCTGTCGTAATAGTAGCCCCAATAACTGCATTGCCATTCCCACCTGCAATTAGTCGAGACTGTTTGATAGTACTTGCCTGTAAAGACTATGGCGGACAGATACGCATTGGGGATGTGTTTGTCTGAAAAAATAAAAGAGAAATTTGGGCCATCACTGGTATAAAAGTCTTGAGCTCCCGATTTGGCTACAATAAAAAGGAATCTATTTTCACTTGTGTCTTTGAAGTTTTCCCCGCCCTGGATGATATGGGCCTTGGCTTCTTCATTGAGTGAATAAAGATTGGTTTCCTGGTCCAAAACCAACTCCGGGCTTGTGTACTCATAAACCGAAGAGTCTGTGGAAGTTTTATAGTAATAAAAATAATCTGTCGTTTTGGCACTTTTGCCGAATTCATCCGTAACAGTTAGCCTTGCTTGATAAGATCTCTCTTCCTCCATCTGAAACTCATGAGTAACTTCGCCTTGGAGGTTTGTAACGAGTGTCGTGTCAATTACTTTTTCCGAGTGGGGGACGTAATTGTATTTGGGGCGTGTGACTTTTTCGACATAGTCGTAGTATGTCCCGGCCTCCACGCTTTCCGTCCACGATTTGGTAACTTCAAGCTTTACATTGACCTTGTCGATCGGGTCGCCTTTAGCGTCGGTGGTTGACTCGCCGGCGTTTATTTTATCTAATACCACTTTATTTATTGTGGCTTTGACCCTTGCGCTAGACCCGTCTTGGCTGCCATCGGGCGTTAGCATTAACCGCGGGCCAAATACCAGTACAATGCCTACGCCTTCTATCTGCTCGGTTTGGGCGAGCGCGGGGCTGATGTTAACGCTTTCATAGTACGGGTAATACGTTTCGTAATCCTTTTCTTTGGGTGAGTAATTGAACTCTGCACGGCCGGAGTCGCTTGTCTTAATTTCAGTTGTCCCCAGTGCCGGGCTTACCGTTTTTAAGGGGATAGTGCTTGCGGGAGTACCGTCAAAAAAGGTTGTCGTAATGTCAAATTTTACATTTTCCCCGACAAAAACGGCTTTTTTGTCTGCAGTGACCTCGATTTTCATTTCTGGGGTTTGGTAGTCCTTGACTTGAAAACCGGCACTTGTGACAGAAAGGTTGTTGACCGAAATCGTTAGGTTATACCAGCCGCCAGGGACATTTTCCAAACCAAAGCTGTCAAGAAATGTACCGTCGGCCTTCGGTGTGATGTTTTTACTGAAAAGTGCCTGTCCATTTTCCCAGCCTCCTCCGGAAACTTGAACACTGAGTTTTTCAGGCGCAGTCCCGGAGGCTTTATTTTTGATGATTCCCCAAAAATTTAAGGTGTCCCCGGATTTATATAACCTTCTTTCTTGGTAGAGGTATGACCAGTAATCGTCGGCTGTCTCTTGCCCGGGTTTACTCTTTCCCTCCTGCGAAAAAATGGGTATAAGTAAATGTTTGGCATCAGTTGAGCGAATTGATAAATAGTGTGTACCCCGGTCAAAAAAAATACTGGGCGTGCCAAATTCTGATATTCCTTGATCATTGGTAAAGTACTGCCCGGATGAGCCCATTGGCGAAATTTGCGCCGAGGCGGTGGGGGAGGCATCCTGGACGTTATTCACCCAAACCAATGTATGATCCCGGCCAACGGATACCAATCCCGCGATAGTTGTCGATTGCAACCACACCTGGGAAAGTTTTTCTCCATCGGCAAACCAAAACTGCACAAGATAATAACCTTCGTCAAAGGACTTCGGAAACTTAATATAGCTTAAGTACTCTTCGGTTGTTACTTTCAGGTTCCCCTCAAACACCATTTGCATATTACTTACGTCTGCCGGTTCGTCTTCTTGAAAATAGTTCCACCAATTGTACTGGGACTCGTCGATTTTTTGGCGGCTATCCAAAAATTGCTGTGCGGAATTAAACTTGAACACTTTAGCGTTTGTGGTTGTCTGGTCATTCCAATTTGAGGTAAAGACTTTTATTTGAGGTGCCTCACTGGGGGATATTTCAAGGAAATTCGTTTCGACGCTTAAGGTGGGCACAGGAGTTGTCGTATTTGATTTTTCATCTGCAGTCTGGAACGAATACGAGAAGTCTTCGTCAGTTGGGTCGCTTCTTGAATTTAGGCCGAGGCCCTTTTTGAGAGTGACTGTATAGACCGTCTTTGGTTTAAGCGGACTTAGTGGAATGATTGAGAGGGTATTCTCGTGCATTTCTGCTCGGAAGGTTATCGAGGGGGAAATTTCCAAATAGCCTTGTGGGTCTTGAAAGTCATCTTGGTTAAAAACAATTTCTATGCCGGTGTTAACAGGAACATCCTTTGCCTGGTTGCCGGGAATCGAGCCAGTTGTTTTGAATTTTTCCTGGGCCTGAAATGTCCAACCGTAGTCGCGGTCAAAAGTGACATTGTTGTTGCTTTGATCTTTGACGGGCAAACTTACGGAAAATAGCCCGCCAAGCGCTACACTTTGTGCAGGCGTCAATGTGTATTCGGAACTACTAATTCGTGTAAGCGTGACAGGTGTAGAGCTAACCAGGTGGGTTTCTAAAAAATTTTTATCGATGTCTTTTTGGGACTTTAAGATAAATTCCTCTCTCGGGCGTACTCCATATAGTGAATTATTTGAGGGAAGTAGGGTAAAAAATGCCGGTTGTCTTCCGGGTATTTGTAACTTGGTAAACCCATCGTTTGCTAATGGTTGGTTTGCTGTAGGTAAACCAAGGCCTCTTCGGATGAAATTAGTCACACCTCCATATTTTTTGTTGACAACCGAAACTTCGAGAATAAAAACCGCGACGAAAGAAAGGGCGACGATGCCGATACCTGTTTTTTGTTTTTTGTCCAGAAGATCAAATTTAGTTTTAAGTTTTGTTAGCAAATTAATTAAATATATCACTTTTTGTTTCCTTTTTTGTATTCAGCAATAAAGAGCCCTGCGGCGATAATTACAGCTCCAATTAAAAATGTTGCAGACAACTTTTCGCCAAGCCAAAAAACTGCCAATGGAACCATAAACAAAGGTTGCAGATAGTTGAAAAGTACAGCCTCAGAGACCTCTATTGTGCGTTGGCCACGCACGTAAAGATAATAAGCCAAACTCCCCGACAGTAGCGCCATGTACCAGACGCCAAGATGATATTTGAGCTCTAGGTTAAGGATTGAATTGATTAGGTTTCCAGGACCATAAATAAGCGCTGTCAGGGGTATTAAGGTCAGCGCACCGATTATAAAGGCTAAATTGGTCAGGTTTGACGACTTGATGCCTATTTGCACTGCCTTTTTTGCAGTGAGAACAGAAGCCGCATCCGCAGCCAAGAAAACCAATAAGAGAAGATTACCTGTAAGTCTTATGTCGGACCCTACCCTGAGTATTGGGAAGATGGAATTTAAAATAACACCTACAATCACTATTGATATTCCGATTCTTTCCTTGTGGGTTATATGATCGTGGAAAAAAAGCGCCCCCCCGGCAGTAACTATTAAAGGCCCTGCGACTCCAATCAATGTCAGGTCGAGTACCGTCGTTTTATCAAGACCAATAAAGAGGATTCCTAAGGAGATGGGCACAGCAAGTAGACCATATAGAATTGCAAGAGGGAAGTTGGCTTTTAGTCTTCTAAATTGCTTCCCTTTGCGGATTTTATATACAAAAAAAGCCAGAGAAAGAACAGCCGATATTGCAAACCGGTATGACAAAAAGGGAAGAGGATCAATTCCTTCTAGTGTGAATTTAATTACAGGCCCTGCAGCGCCCCAAATGGCTGCAACCAAGATGAGACTAAAGTAGGCTTTAAGACGATTGGGACTCATGCATCCTAATTATCAATAAACAATAATCAATAATCAATTGTTGAAGACCGTAATTAGTTCGTCGATGGATAAAAGTTTTTCGGTTCGTGCTTTCATGTCTTTCAGTTTGACCACGCCTTTCGCGGCTTCTTCAGGGCCAATTATTACAACAAACGGGATACCTTTCTTGTCAGCATATTTGAGTTGTTTTTCGAGTTTCTCCGACTCATTTAGATAAATCTCGGTATTTATATTTTCATCCCGAAGCTTTTGGGCGACTTTGATTGACATGTCTAATAGTTTCTCTTCAAAAACGGTAATTAGAACTTTGGCGCTTGGTTCAAGATTTGGAAGGAGGTTGCAGACTTCTATGGCTTCTAAAGTTCTGTCGAAACCGAAAGCAATGCCGGTTCCCGCGATTTTTCTACCGGTAATTCGCTTTACCATGTCGTCGTAGCGTTCGCCACCGCCCACAGAGCCCCCAAAAGATGCAGTTGTGTATTCAGGAATTATCATTTCCCAGATCGGGCCCTGGGAGTAAGAAAATGACCGCATCAAACTTGGCTCAAATTTATAGTTTTCTTTTGAAAACCCGGACCTTGCCAAGTAGTCGAAAATTGTTTCGAGCTTTTTATCGGGTTGGATGCCGGCAGTAGTCTTTAGAAATTCCTTTGCTTGTTTTCTGCTGTAACCTTTTTGCTGGATTTCATTTAGCACTCCATCACGGCCAATTTTTTTTAGTTTGTCGATAGCAGCAATTACAGGGTAGGGAATTCCTCGCAGTAAATCTCTGTTATTTATTAATGCCACGACGTTTTTAAAGCCGAGAGTTTGGTAGAGAGCGATGCTAGCGGAGATACACTCGGCGTCAGCAATGGGGGAGTCCACACCAAAAATGTCGATATCTGCTTGAACAAATTCTCGAAATCTTCCCTTTTGGGGTTTTTCTGCGCGATAGGCACTTTGGATTTGGTAGCGCTTGAAGGGGAAGGTTATTTTATCAAAGTACTGGCCGACCACTCGGCAAGTAGGCACTGTCTGGTCGTACCTTAAGGCGACACTACGGCCACCTTGATCCTTGAATTTATAAAATAATTTCTCATCTTCACCTATCTCGCCCGAAAAAAGTTCCAACGGTTCCAAAGTGGGGGTTTCCAAAGGCTCAAAACCCCATTTTTCAAATACTTCGATCATCCTGTCTTTGAGCCAGGCTCGTTTCCTTGCCTCTTGGGGTAAAAAGTCCCGGAAGCCCCGTAGAGGCTGAAGCCTACGGGGTAAACCTTTGAGTGTTTGGATTTTTGTTTTACTCATATTTTGATTACATCTTTTACCAATATTGACACAATAGGTCTAAAATTGGAATGATTCTTTGTGTTTTATCGTCATATTCTGTCGAGTTGGCAAGAAAGAATATGGCTATTTTGTGTCTAGGAACTAACAGCATCATGAGTCGGAAACCAACCCAACTTCCGCTGTGATAAACAATTTTTTCGTTTCGAAACTTATTTACTTCGAAGCTATACCCTCGCGCAGCCGGTATGCAACAGTAAAGTTTAGCGGGAGTGAAAGCCTTTTTCAGCAGTTTTTGAGGCACAATTCGATCCGAGAATAGCGCGTTACTCCATTTAATAAGATCATTAGCTGTTGAGTAAATCCCTTCGTTTCCCACAATGTAATTGAGGGGATCATAGTCGAATTTACTGTAATTCCTATTTACTCTCTGGTAACCGATTGCACGCCTTTTAAATCTCTGTGTTGGTTTATCTGCAACAAGGGTATTAGTCATTTTTAACGGCCTGAAAATTATTTTCTCAAGAAAACCTTTATAAGGTATTTGTGCAACTTGTTCGATCAATAAAGCAAGTAAGACATAGCCAGTCTCGCTATATAGTTGTTTACTGCCCGGGCGAAAAAGTGATGAGTCGAATTTAGAAATAACCTCCAGAGCGGATTTGTTATTCGGCTCGTTTCCTTTTGTAATATTTTGCTTTTTCAGTACCTCTTCATAGTCCGGCAATCCTGAGGTGTGACTCAAAAGATTACTAACTTTAACGTCTTTTGCCCACCTTGGAAAATTGGGAAAGAATAAAGAAAGAGGGTCAACTAGATTTATTTTTCCTTGGTTGACTAAGTAAAGAATCGCCATCATTGTAAATGGCTTTGTTAAAGAGGCAAGTCTAAATTGAGTGTTTGGACCGATTTCTTCTTTTGCTTTAAGGTTTGCAAAACCTTGATATTCCGAGAAAAAGACTTTATTTTCCTTGGCTCCAACTAAAGCATATCCTGGTTTAGCTGTCATATTCTTCCTTTCAGTTTTTCGTTGCGATAAGCGATTTTTTTGTTTTTCCAGTCGTAAAAAGCCTTTATCTCCCGAGCCTTGGCAGGTGTAATAATAGTTATGTTTCCTTGAGCTCCCAAATACTCAAGCTGCGGCACTCTCATTTCTTCGAAATTGAGAATTATTATGTTCCTTCCTTGTCGCGCTAGTTCATCGAAAGCGACACCCTCGCCGACATACATGCTGTAATAAGCGGTTTGAATAGCCAAAAGTGTTTCAGTATCAAGTTTCATCCCTTTTGCTCCAAACTCTGCCCGCGCGCTTTTGAGCATCTCCTCTTTAATTTTTGGAAATTTTGGTGATTGGCGTAATACTTCCGAACCATTCGAAGAATAAAAACTTTGGTTGTTTTGCAAACCTCGGCTTTGTAAAAACTCGCTCCAAGTTGTAACATGAGGCTGTAGAGTATATGATCTAAAACCTTCGTCTATTTTTGCTTTTGTTTCCTGAAGAACAGATAAACGGACCGCGGCAGGTTGGGAATATATTCCAAGTCTCTCATATTTAGAATCGTCTACCTCATTTGAAGGTAAGAGTATTGTGAATTCTGGTTTACTAAGGGATACGAGTATCTTTGCAATTTCCCTGATCCGGGGAGCGTAGTAAAGTGCCATCGACTCGTTACTATTTTCAACGATTTCGCATTTAGGAAAACGTGACCTTGGGTCTTTTTTCCACTCAAATCCGGCACAGTTCCAAACTATAAAATCGGTTTCCGCGCCATCGGCAAAATTTAACAGAGCTTTGGCTAGGCTTCCTTTATCTCCGCCCAGTACAAAATTTCTTTCCCCCAGAGTCTCGATTTGCTTGTACGCTTTCATTACTTGAGGCCCTTTGTCGCTTGAATAAATTATTTCTTCGACGGATTCCTGTGGTTTTAATTGCTCTATACCAAGATCGTCGATCTCCAGTGTGGGATCTTCGATAACGCTGTCTTGGCTGACAAATATGATGCGCGTTCTTTCCTTTGCCATTATGGGGAGAACTCGCGCGGCTTTTTGTTTTTGGAATCTTGCCCTCTGCACTGGCCCTCCTCCCGGAGGCCTTGACTGGTATCGTGCCCGGCGGATAACCCTTTTAGGGTTAATGAGTGGATCAAGGGTAGTTGCTATCAAAGCTTTGTCGCCGCAAGGAATAGTTATTCTTGCCTCTATCGCTTGAAGGACGCGAGGGGCTGACATCTGGACTTCACGGGCTACCTCCGTTGCAGTAAACACTGGAAGCGAGGGAGTATCTCCGTTAAGAGACGTCCACGGAGCTAGCATTCTTGTCAATGTTTTTTGAACAGCTTTATTTGCTTCAATTTCTTTACTCATAAATTTATAGTTTTTGACAAAACAGTTTCTATAGGGCCGCTTATTGTCACTTGGTCAATTGCATCCCTTTTTGCTTTTATATCTACTTTTATTTCTTTTCCGGAAGGCTGGATAATTTTGGTTTCAAAATTCTCTTTGCAAAATTTCGTCCACCGGGCTATCCCCACAGCGGCCGAACCGCTGGCGCAAGCGGTTTCATAAAAAAGAGTTTCTATATCACGTACCCAAACTACAGGATAGAGAGATAAGCGTTTGGCAGTTCTTTTTATGAACATTACTCCGGAAGCCGGGTACTTGACACTCAAGCCCAATTTATCCAGTATACTTTTTCCGTAAATTTTCAGTTCCTCCTTATTGTCGGGTATTTTTTGAAGATCGGTGACGACATGAGTAATTCCTTTGAGTTGAACGATAGTGAACCTGCCAATTTTTTGGAGTTTCTTTTTACTTTTGTAAACAGGCATCTTTGCCCAGGCAACGGAACTGCTTTTTACCCCCGCAGACAATCTGTTTTTCACTCCCGAAGCCTGAATTTCCAACTTTCCGGGTTTTCCTTTTAGGAAATAATAAGCTGCGGACCGGAGGGCATTTCCACAAAATTCACCACCGGCCATTTCAATACGAAGTTTTTTTGAGTCTACAAATCCTACTTGTTCGACATTTGGAAACATTTTCATAATTTTGTCGTTTATGATTTTTTTAAGTCTTTTATTAACGACGAATGGCTCAACGAGCGCGGTGTCGTTTCCTCCAGGACTCAGTATTGCTATTTTTAAATTCATATTATTAGGCAACAAAAAAACCAGCCGGTTGGCTGGTAAATTACAGAACAAAATTACGAGCCAACCTTAAGCTGGTTCGTGATGATGATTTTGTGTAAAACGAAAAGTCATAGTACTGGAAAGTATACTACAGTCAAATCTTTTAAAAGTCAAACCTCGAGTTATTGGTCGTTGTTCTCAATTGGAGTAGGGGAAGGAAGGCTTATTACAATTACGATTCTGGCTTGATATTTACCGTCTTTGACTGGTCCGGAAACGATAACTGTGTTTCCGGTTTCGATTTTGCTTGCGGTAATTTCGGTGAGACCGGTACCTTCCAGAAAAAAATAATCGGCACTATTTGTTAGCCTTGCGGTGAGTTCAGTACCCAGGGTGATTGTGTTAGCCGATATTTGAGTGACAGCGGAAAGAATTGCATTTCTGGTGGACGCTTCGGCATTTGTTATTAATATTCTTTTTGTCTCCAGTACTTCATTTTCATTAACAAAACCCATGGCGATTATGTAGTCGCCGATTGCCATGTCCGCAAACTCAACATTTTGATTTGCCTTGCCAGTGGTTTTTACAAAAGTTGCACCGTCGTCGGTTACGCTTAGAAGCTTTATTTCGCCAGTGTGCGACTTTATTTGGACGGAAGTTTCGGCAATGTCGGTTATCGAGCCGATGTACGCTTTCGGTTGCGAGAGCTTTTGGTTTAGCTTTTCTTGGACCTTGTTTCTGATTGTTTCATCCTCGTTTTCAGAGTTTTGAGCTTCTTCCAGCTCTTGCGACGATAGAATATATCTCGAAAATTCGGTTGAATAAACTACCTTGAGTTTTGTTTCATCTACCTTTTTATCTTTATCGAAAGCTAGTACCTTAATTTCGTTTAATCCTCCGATTAAGTCAATATTTGTCTCAAATGCTCCGGTCGAGCTTGATACCTGCGCCAGGTCTTCATTTTCGCCAGAAACGATAATGATATTGCCAGGTTGCGTAAGACCTGACACGGCAACAGACGACTCAGTGACAACCACGTCATTAGCCGGTGTGGCGAGGGTTAATCTGGGTACGCTTATGGGCTGTGCTGTTTCAAAGTTTGTATCCGACCCCGAGGTCACAGCAGCTTGTCTTTCGGTGTTTTTAGAACTATTGTTTGCCCTCCAAATTCCAAAGGCAATCAAAGCCCCCAAAACACCTCCCGAGATTATTGCGAGTATTACCTCTTTACGCATGATGCCCTGGCAGCGCTTACTATATTTAATTACACGTTGTCTTGTCAAGTCAGACGGTTTTTGTTAGGATAATGAGGTTATGGAAATTACTTACTTAGGTCACGCTTCTTTTAGGATTAAAGGTAAGACGGCTGTGGTTGTGACAGACCCTTTTGATCCGGTCATGTTGGGGATGAAGTTTCCGCATGTTGACGCCGATATCGTGACCGTCTCCCATAATCACGCTGATCACAATATGGCAAATCTGGTTGCCGCCCCCGTTGGTGGTAGTAAAAAAGTAATAACTGGCCCGGGTGAGTATGAAATAAAGGGAGTTTCGGTATTAGGTTTTCCCACTTTTCACGATGATAAAAACGGCGAACTTCGGGGAAAAAACACGGTTTATGTAATTTACTTGGATGGCTACGCACTTTGCCATTTGGGGGACCTTGGTCACACTTTGAGCGAAGAAACAATTAACCAAATAGGGGATGTGGACATTTTATTTGTTCCCGTCGGCGGTTTTTTTACGCTTGACGTCGAGAAAGCTATCGAAGTTGTTCATTCAATCGAGCCGAAAGTAATTATTCCTATGCATTTTAAGGTTGCCGGCTTGAGTGCTGATTTGGCTTCTAAGTTGGCTAGTGTTGACGATTTTGTTGCTAAAGCAAGCTTGCGCAGTGAAACTTACGAAAAATATACACTTAAAAGTCTGGCAGAGATTCCACCGGACGAGCTTATTGCGATTTTAGCTAAAAGATAGTACAAAGGCTTTGTGACTACTAGAATTCCGCCTCACTCAACCGAAGCCGAGAGTAGTGTGCTGGGAGCGCTCCTTCTGGATAAAGATGCAATTGTTTCTGTTGCCGAGTTTCTGCGTGAGTATCATTTTTATGATGACAGGCATGCTGTCATTTACAAGTCGATAATCGACCTTTATGAGAATCGTACTCCTGTTGACGTACTAACTGTTTCGGATAAATTAAAAGAGCGAAAGTTACTTAAAATAGTTGGCGGTACAAGTTACCTGGCAACATTGGTCAGTAATGTGCCGACTGCTGCTCATGTGGAGCACTATGCAAAGATAGTTCGCGATGCTTCTACTAAACGGGCGATGATGTCAACTGCCAGTAAACTTGTCGAGCTTTCTTTTGACGAGGGTGTAGTCGCGGCGGATTTGCTGGACCGCGCCGAAGAAGAAATATTCTCGTTGACCCAGGCTAGCCTTGCCGGTGTATTTACACCGGTAAAAAGTGCTTTAGCGGATTCATTTGACAGACTTGATGAACTTCATAAAAGATCCGGCGGACTTCGTGGTGTTCCTACGGGATTTAAGGATTTGGACGATGCACTTGCGGGTTTGCAAAAATCCAATCTGGTAATACTCGCCGCGCGCCCTGGGGTGGGTAAAACTTCGCTTGCCTTGAACATTGCCCAATTTCTCTCCGTAAACGAAAAGTTGCCTATTGGTTACTTTTCACTTGAAATGAGCAAAGAGGAGCTTGTGGATAGGCTACTTGTGGCACAAGCCGACATTGACGCATGGAAACTCAAAACAGGTAAACTTGACGAAGCCGACTTTACCAAGTTAAGCAACGCCATGGGGGAGCTCGCAGAAGGTAATCTGTACATTGATGATACTCCCGCATTGTCGATTCTTGAAATGAGGACAAAGGCCAGAAGGTTGCAGGTCGAGCACGGGTTGGAATTGCTTGTGGTTGATTACTTACAACTGGCCAGATCACGCAATTTGGAAAATCGCGTCCAGGAGGTTTCCGAAATCTCACAGGGTCTTAAAAACTTGGCCAGGGAGCTTAAAATTCCGGTACTTGCGCTTTCACAGCTTTCGCGTGCCGTCGAACAGCGGGGAACAAGAAGACCACAATTGGCAGACCTTCGTGAGTCAGGTTCAATCGAACAGGATGCCGATGTCGTCATGTTTTTGTGGAGGGAAGAAGAAGATAATCCCGAAAACATAGTGCTCGATATCGCAAAACACAGAAACGGGCCACTGCGCTCAATTAAATTATACTTTAGAGGCGATCGTATAAAGTTTTTTGGTCGAGAAGAAAAACAGGAAAAGAAGTAGTTGTGTTAGAATGATTTGTGGGGAAAATTGTGACGGGTGATACAGCGAGGGAAGTGTTGGGTAAAGGGGGAGCTATTAAGGTGGGACAACATGAAGGTCCGCTCAGGAGGCCGGTCGAAGCAGCGGCGAAAGGACTTGATGACTGGTCTCCGCGCAGCCGCAAAACTCCGGCAGATTTTAGAAGTGAAACTCATAGCGAGGGCCGAGTGTAAGGTGGTGAAATAATTTAAATTATCAAAATAGACTTAACCTCTCCACGCGAGAGGTTTTTTAGTTTGCAAAATGATGTTGAAATAAAGAGTTTCTATACAAGTTGACCCAAATATTCCCGAGCCATATTTGTCATACATCCGGGAAAGGAATTCTAATGTTGCGCGACATATTGCGAAACACTTGGGAATATCGTTTGATGATACGCTAACTGATTATCGGACGGTGCAATCATATATAGTACCATCAAAAACAATTCAATTAAATGAAGCACATAGGATGGGTATTTGTACAGTTGATGATTTCTATGGAGGTGCTGTTAGAGACTTGCTCCATGTGTCAAAGACAGTGCTTCATAACCGAGTCGGAAGGGCTACAGATGGTCCTGCTGCTTACTCACCAAGCTTTGCAGCGACTGTGTCAGACATTGTTCTTCCTGGTTTTGCTTTTTTTACAATTAAAGAAGGCTATGCAGCCTTTAATGAATTGTCTAGGAGAGGATACTTGGCCAGGTTGAAACGGTCAGATGAAAGCGGCGGGGCAGGGCAGAACGTGGTTTTAGGCGAAAAACATATGACTTCACTGCTTAAGCAAATTGACCAAATTGAACTGAGGAGAAAGGGTCTTGTTCTTGAAACCAATTTAAATGCGTGCAGAACAGTAAGTGCAGGAATATTTTTTGTTGACGGGCAAGTATATTCACAACTTGCATGTCAGAAAGATATTCAAAGAGGTGACCGTACAATATATGGTGGCGCTGTAATGAAAATTTGTCGGGGAGGGTTTGAAAACTTGTTTCGATTTGGAAGCTGTGGTGAAAATGTTGAACTTGCAATAAGGCAGGCTCGTAGTATGCACGAGGCAATGGGCTACTTTGACCCGCTTTTAAGCCGAGCAAGCTATGATGTATTGCAAGGAGAAACTTCCAATGGAGAGTTTTTATCTGGGGTAACTGACATAACCTGTCGTCTTGGTGGGTCAAGCCCCGCTGAAGTTCTAGCCCTAGATTATTTTCGACGAAAGCCAGGTGCAATGTTTGTTGATGCTGATGTTACATTGGACTACAACCCGGTAGGTGTACCCGGCCAAGACGATGTTGTTTTTTTGGATCAACCAACTTTGAGGATTACGGCCAAGTTGTTGGAAGTTGACAAACAAGCTATATTTTATTAGTATTATACTGTAATACATTATGACTAGGATTGTAGTCAAGAAAGTTATATTTGATGAATACAATCTTGCTCATATAACAAGGCATAAAGTTACTAAAGAAGACATCCTGGCAGTTAGGGGTTATATAATTTTTCATAAACAAAGCTATCAGAAGAGATATCTAGCTGTTGGAAGATCGGGCACAAGAATCATTTCGATTGTACTCAAAAGAAAAGCGCCAGGGGAGTATTATTTGATTACTGCCAGAGACGCAGGCAAAAAAGAAAGGAGGCGAGTGTATGAGATCGAAAAAGATAAAAAGTAAAATTCCGAAATTTAGGTCATACGAAGAAGAGGCTAATTTTTGGGATACTCATGAATTTATTGATTTTGAGAATGAGTTGGAGGATGTAGATATAGTGTTTGAACTAGATAAACCTAGAAGTGAAACCTTGATTTTAAGAGTTCAAAAAGGCTTCAAAAATAATTTAGAAAAGATTGCACGAAGTAAAGGTTTGAATGTTTCGACTCTTGCTCGTATGTGGTTAATGGAAAAAATGCAGTCATTGAACTTTAAGAATTTGACAAAATCAACCCAGTCCTAATATAATACCAGACATAGTTATGAATTTAAGGAATTTCATTATCGTTAGTATCCTCCTCTTTACGAGGGGGGTCTGACGTAGTGAATTGATTTTCTTATTTGTCAGATCCCGAATAAAATCGGGATTTTTTTATTGCTTAAAAAATATGCCAATTTATAGATCACAATTACCCAACGGATCAATTGCCAAAGAGAGGGAAACTGGAACTAATTCTCAATTAGTGTTCGTTCCTGTGCCAGACCACGACCTTGCCATTTTTGTTGGGGAATCTGGTAAGTTATCTACAGTTGAAGATTTCGTGGATAGTCGGTTTGTAACTCTTCTACAAGATGTCCCAGATGCACAACATGGGCACAGCGAAAAATTATTACTTAGATACGAAAAAGATTCTAGTTTGGGTATAGAGTATTCACTTGCTTCGGGAGGGGATTATGGAAACATTAGTGGTCCCCATCTTTTTATTGACCCTTTTGTGTATGGTGATTCACCAGAATATGAGGCTAGTCCTAGGCCATTGGGTTCGGAGAATTTTGACATTTGTCAATTTGAAAGTACAGAGTTTCCTTTGAATAACAACACTATCTACTTAAGTGGAATAGCAAGTAGAAAAGTTGACGGTTTGCCATATGATGCCTTTGCGAATGCTCCTTATGTTGTGTTGATGTCATTTGTCCAACCAGGGAAGGTTGATTTAGGATTGTTCTATTGGTCGACAAAAGAAAAGTGCTGGAAAAGATCCTTGATGAAAAACATAAACCCACCTTTAATTGAAAATTCTAAAGTTGTCGCCTGCACAAATTCCGATCTGCTCGGAGTTGTCACACCACTTTTTGAAACAGCGAGAAATGGCGAGGCTTTACGACAAGCAGCTACATATGAGATTTTAACTACTAGTGACCATAAAGGAAATATAACTGTGAATAAGGCGGGTCAACATAAAAAGGTTTTAATTAATGATCTGGGAAAGAGGTATGCAGGTGAAAGCACTAAAAAAAAGTTGGCGGGTTCAGAAAGGATAGGTTTAGGAACAGTTTCGATAGATTATTTTAAAAGAATTCCCAAGTTAATGATGTCTGGAGATTTTTCTGAAGGAATACCTAGAAATATTGATAGACTTCTTAAATCCAGTCTACTAGATGCTCAAAGCGTGACAGGTATCTTTGAAGAAATAGCCTCATGGCCTGAATACGACCCCAGAAAAGTTGAGACGTTGTTAGACATAGTTGTTCCAAATCTTCTTTCCGTTTCGTCCCTCAATAGAGAAGAAACGCACAAGAAATCTCTGGATATGACTCTCTGGACGTTGGCAAGACAAGTGGGTCTGGGTAGGGCTAATATTATGACACCGCTTTGCCCGCCGTATACATATACCCAAAGGCCAAATGGGTTACTTACCCACTACTCCGGGGAGTTGCAACCTGATGTGGGTATGCGATTTGGTCATTCTCTTAAATCAATAAGAGAAGTATTCGACCCGCTCCGTGAGCATGGTGTCAATGTCAACTTATCGGTGTTAACGTATACAGGGGATACAGGGAGAGTTGAACACTTGGTAGACTTGGGTGAGGATGTTTTGACTCACTATCGCGAGAGGGAAGAGCAAATCTTTGAACGACTCCAAAGAACTAGAGGTACAATGGAAGAATCAGCAAAAAGAGTATTACGCGATGAGTATGGCTTTAAAATAGTTTCTATAGAAGTATCTATGGGAGATAAGATTGCAAGGTTGGTTACTGATTTTACGGCTAGGTTTGGGGACAAAGTAAATATGTATGATGGGGTGACGCAAGCTGAGGTAGGAAACTGGTTGGGGAAAACTATCGGCGTGGGAGAAGGATGGCTGCTTTATTTTGTAGAGCAAGAAACAGGATATCGGGAAGATAAAGCTGGACTTATAGATCCAAAAATTGCAGAGGGTGTGACAATTAACGCCTTAAGAGAAGGTCTACTTTACATGTATCTTACCCAATATGCCAAAAGACAGGGTTTTATAATATTAGACATGGAAACAACCTCAAATTACATGATGGGATCCTTGAGACATTATCCTGCCCCCTGTATTATGGGTAATAGTTTTGATCCGAATAATCCTATCAGTAGAAGAAATATAAGGCAACCTTTTAATCTGCCTGTGAAGGCTAATTAGTAATATGGATAAATTAACAAGTGAACTGGTCAGTATTGCTTCGAGTTTGATAAATTATAAAACTGTGTCTCCAGATGGTAATGAGTATTTATGCCGATCATATCTGACAAAGAAGTTTAAAGATGTAAGGATGAAAATTTCTGTGCTGGCAAAAAACAAAAGAAGGCCAAACATAATAGGTGAAATCGGAAACAGTGGAAGGTCCTTAGTTATCGCTTGCCATATCGACGTTGTAGCCGCGGGAAGTGGTTGGAGGACAGATCCTTTTAAAGCTGTTGTCAAAAATGGGAGGATTTATGGTAGGGGGGCAATAGACGACAAAGGTCCATTTGCAATTTCTTATTGTGCGGTCAAAAAGTTTGTTAGAGATTATCCGGATTTTAAGGGAAAGATTTATTTAGTGGCATTAGCAGATGAAGAAGCAGATAACGTCTACGGAGTAAAATACTTACTCAAAAATGGATTTAAAGCCGATGCAGGCCTAATTCCTGATGGTGGTTATTTTTCAAAGCTTGATATTGGTGAAAAAGGGTGTTTACAACTTAAGATAGAAAGTTTTGGTAAGCAGGCGCATTCAGCTTTGGATGAATACGGTGAAAATGCTTTGTCTAATCTTACAAGTATTGTTGAAAAAATTAAATTGGTAAAATGGCCACAAAAGTTCGATAAAAAGTTTTCAGAAACCAAGGTAAACTTTAGCCTTTTCCATGCTGGAGAAATCGCAAATACAGTACCCCCTTATGCCTATGTTCAAATGGATATTAGATATCCATTTGGTGTTGGTTCAGACGAGGTTTTTAAAAAGGTTAAAGGTGTCGTTGCTAACTGTGCTGGTAAATTTAAACTAAAAACTATTTATAAAACAGAACCGCATTTAGTAAAGGATAGAGCGTTGATAAAGTTATTTGTTAGGTCAGCCAAGAAAGTTGGAGTCGATATTAAGACAATTATACTTGCAGGAAATAGTGTTGCTAAGGAATTTAACGAAGCGGGCATTCCTTCGATTGTTCACTATCCAATGGATCACTTACCAATTCATGAACCGAATGAATACATAGAAATAGACTCTATGGTTAAAACTGTTGGTTTGTATTATGAATTTTTTAAGGAATATTTTGGAGTAAAATATAAGAAAAGATATTCTAGACCCTTGGAAGGTATAAAGATATAAAGGTATTGGATCCAAGATGAAGCAGGATATTTTAAATATTTCCCAAAAATTAATCAGCGTAAATTCTACAAAAGAGAACGTGGAGGGTTTAAGTGATGTTTTGGGTGCTATAGAAAAACTAAAGATCGACACTAAGTTTAAGAAATTTTCCAAAAATAAAATTCCAAGCCTGCTTTATTACAACACTCCAACTGTCCCTAAAGAATTTAAAGTTATCCTAAATGCGCACCTTGACGTGGTGCCGGCGAAACCGGAGCAATTTAAGCCGAAAGTCGTTGGGGACAAATTATTTGGTCGCGGAGCGATTGACATGAAAGCTGCGGCCGCTGTTGAAATGTTAGTATACAAAGAAGTTGCCGCAAAAGTGAGATATCCATTGGGGTTACAGCTCGTGACTGATGAGGAAATTGGCGGCTTTGATGGGACTAAATATCAAATTCAAAAAGGAGTGAGAGCTGATTTTGTCATAGCTGGGGAGCAAACGGACTTAAATGTCTCCAATAAAGCCAAGGGCATTGTTTGGGCCAAAATTAGTTGTCGGGGAAAGTCGGCACACGGGGCCCATCCTTGGGATGGAGAAAACGCTATTGTAAAAATGACAAATTTTATTAATGAAAAATTGTTTAAGACTTTTCCGATACCAAACAGAGAAGCGTGGGTGACAACGGCGAATGTAGCTAGAATGGAGACAACAAACACAACCTTTAATAAAGTTCCGGATAATTGCACCATCTTTGTCGATTTCAGGTACATTCCTGAGGAAAAGTCGGAAATAATTACTAAAATTAAAAGCATTTTGCCAACAGGTTTTACTTTTGAACCAAAGATTTTCGAGCCGAGCCAATTTACTGATCCCGGGAATGAATATTTTAAGTTACTTAGGAAAAGCGTTACAAGATTGACAGGTAAGAAGGTGAAACTGTTAAGTGATCATGGAGCAAGCGATATCAGGCATTATAATACAGTTAACTCCCCAGGGGTATGCTTTGGCCCAACCGGTGCCGGGCTTCATACGGATAATGAGTGGGTGAGTATCAAAAGTCTGGAGCAATACTACGAAATTCTTAAGAACTTTTTACTTTCAATCTGACTACTAGGTGGCCGAGGAGGGAGTCGAACCCACACGATCTATTAGGATCACACGATTTTGAGTCGTGCGCGTCTGCCAGTTCCGCCACTCGGCCAGAGAACGATATAGCTATTATACCAAAAAGTAAGTAAAATACGCTTATGATTAGCGTAACCGATTTGCGTAGCGGTAAGACTTTCGTCCAAGAGGGTAAGCCATACGTTGTAGTTAAATATGAACACAAAAAGCTTGGCCGTGGCAATGCTGTTATTAAACTTCAAGTTAGAAACCTTATAACCGGCGGGGTAAAAGAAATAGGTTTTAATTCAGGTGCAAGTGTCGACGACATAAATATTACTAAACGCCAGCTTCAGTATCTTTATACCGACAAATCCGGTGCCGTGTTTATGGACCCGATAACTTTTGAACAAATTGAAATTCCGCTGCCTGCAGTGAAGGAGCAGCTCGTTTATGTCAAAGAAGGGGAAAGTGTAAACGTCCTTTTTTGGGCCTTCGGCGGTACTCAGGATAAAGACGATTTACCTTTATCTTTAGAGTTGCCGCCAAAAGTGACGCTGACTGTTGCCGAAACCGATCCAGGAGTCAAGGGCAATTCCGCCAGTAACGTTTATAAGAGTGCGACTTTAGAGAATGGTTTGAAGGTAAAAGTTCCGCTTTTTATCAAAAAAGGAGAAAAAGTAAGAGTGGACACCAGAACTGGCGAGTACTTGGAGAGATCTAGTTAAAAGCTATCAGCAAAGCAAGCGCGTAAGTTGCGGCCTGAGTAGCTAAACCTATAAATGGCGTTGTGTCGTTTTGTATCGACCCCTGAAATGCAATCCATTTTTCCATAAACTTATTTCGCACCTTGAGAAAAAAATAAGGACTTTCGACAAGGTCGGGCAGGACGGAAAGCAGGCAGGCAGACAGGATAAGGAAATAGTGAGAAGTGTTTTGAGCGGAGGCCGAAGCGACGGAAAAGCCTGTTACCAAAGAAGCCGCAACGTCCAAAGCAATAATTTTGGCACTTGCGGAAGTCGGCTTACCGAACTTTTTTGTCTCAGTCATAAGATGAGGGTTCCAGTGGGGGACACGCTCGAGGAGAAAATGACTGGCAAGAGCCAACGGGAGGGAGATAAACGGGTTAGGAATTTTGGCTGCTATCGCTGCCGCAACTGCAACGTGAGGAGTTTCCAACATAACTATTAGTGGTTTAGTGTATAATTTGATTACTATTGATGTCAATTTTTCTTTTTATTTCCCTTCTAATCGGATCGATTGTTTTTTTGTTTACTTTGTGGAAGGGGCTTCGAGAAGATTATAAAATAAACTCAATATTTACTTTTGGCTTTAGTGTACTCTTTTTTGTGTTTGCAGGTTTATTTCTTTCATCCGTCATTAACCGTGGCATTTGGCTATGGGCGGCTGTTTTGGGAATGTGTTTCGGATTGCTTTTAGGTGTTGCAAAAACCGGCATTCGACTACTTGACGCAGTCGAGTCCGGAGTTCTTTCACTTCTATTTTTAATGGAATGCGCTATGACGGGGCTGTTTTTGAGCCTTTATAGCCCCTCTACTTTTGCAGCTGGTGTATTTGTTCTCTGGCTGATACTTTTGTATTACTACCTGAAAACCAGGTATAAATCGCTGTCTTGGTATAAGTCCGGCAAAATCGGCTTTTCCGCGCTTTCGGTGTTAATTGTTTTTTTTGTGACTAGGATTCCAGTTGCACTTTTTTTCCCGAATATGATATCCTTTTTAGGTAAAATTGATGTGCTGCCATCATTTCTGGTCAGTTTGTTGTTAGTTGTCTGCTTGATAAGATTAAGTAGACATTAATTAAATGAAACGTAAAAATAAAAACAAGGATACGGTTGTTTTTCCAAAAAGTCTGCTTGCGCCTGTAGGTAACTTTTTGGGCGATCAACTGAAAAACTTACAGAAGCGAAAGGAAGAAATCTCAAACGAGGATCCTTTTTCCCAGGATAGCCGAGTAACTGATAACGCAGCGCCGGACACCGAGGCAGATGAGCAATTCGGTCACGCCAGAACTACTGCAATTAAAAACCAGATTGTAAGAAATATAATTCAGACCAGGAAGGCCTTGGCTCGAATTAAAATTGGAAAATATGGAATATGTGAAAACTGCGGCAAAATGATCGATACAGACCGTCTTATTGTTTATCCTGAGGCTACAATCTGTGTCGACTGTGAGAGAAAAAAAGAAAAGTAATCATTTGCGACCTCCTAGAATTATATTCGAAGATGACACTTTTATTGTGCTCGATAAACCTTCGAGATGGATTGTGAACGAAGCCTTGACTACAAAAGGCCAAAAAGTGCTTCAAGAGTGGCTCAAAAAAAGAGATTATCCGTTGGCAAAAAGCCGTGAATTTAGATCGGGGATTGTTCACAGGCTCGATAAAGAAACCAGCGGACTTTTGATTGTCGCAAAGACAGTCAAAGCGTTTGAAAATCTGCAAATGCAGTTTAAAATGCGGAAGGTCAAAAAAACTTATTTGGCTTTAGTTCATGGGAAAGTCAGCCCAGAGGAGGGGATTATTGATGCACCTGTCGGGAGATTGCCCTGGAGAAAAGACAGATTCGGCGTTTTACCCGGCGGAAGGGAAGCAAGGACAGAATATAAACTGGTTAAACAGTTTGGAGATAAATTTTCATTACTCGAGCTTCACCCTCATACGGGTAGAACTCATCAGATTCGAATTCACTTAAAGCATATCGGCCATCCTGTGGTAGGTGACAGTTTTTACGCCGGTAGAAAAACAGCACGGGCCGATCGTAGGTGGTGCAACCGGCTGTTTTTGCATGCATCAAGGATTAGCTTTCTACACCCCGAGTCGGGCAAAAATGTTGACTTTGTTTCGCAATTCCCCGGCGAGCTTGGTGCTGCTTTAGAGTCTCTTGAAACTAAAACCCAAAGCAAGTAAGCTTGAAAAAGAAATAAATGAACTTTTACCAGGTAAGCTTGTTACTTTGTTTAGCCGCCGTGGGAGCAGCAATTGTCCGCGCCTTCAAACAGCCGATTATTATCGGATACCTCCTCGCTGGATTGATTCTGGCCAACACGGGAGTAATTAATCTGGATTATTCGGAATCGCTTTCCGGCTTAGGTCAGATTGGGGTAGCCCTGTTATTGTTTTTGGTCGGCCTGGAAATGAATATCAGCGAACTTCCCTCGATTGGTCGAGCTTCGATTATGACCGGTTTTGGTCAGATAGCTTTCACCAGCATACTCGGTTTTTTACTTGCAAGCGCTTTGGGTTACGGTCCGCTGGTGGCGGTTTATATTGCGATTGCACTGACGTTTTCTTCGACCATTATTATTGTAAAACTTTTGGGAGAGAAAAATGACCTCGGCAGCCTGTATGGGAAAATTTCCGTAGGCTTTTTGTTGGTTCAGGATTTTTTCGCTGTTTTGGTACTTATGTTTTTGGCAGGCATCCGGTCCGGAGATACAAGTGCGGTTTCAATGATTTTACTTTTTGTCAAAGGTACAATTCTTCTTGCTTTAGTTTGGCATCTTTCCAAAAAAGTAATACCTAACCTTTTTGAAAAAGTTCTCGGTAGCAGTCCCGAGCTTTTATTTGTGGGTTCAATAGCTTGGGTGCTTGGCGTTGCAAGTCTAGTCGGCGGACCTTTGGGGTTTACACTGGAAGTAGGCGGGTTTTTGGCTGGTCTCGCACTTGCCAATTTACCGGAGCACTTGGAAGTGGCTAGCCGAGTCCGACCGTTAAGGGACTTTTTCTTGGCACTCTTTTTTCTTTACCTTGGGACAACATTAAATCTTACGGGTTCGGGTGCGGTAATTTTGCCGGCAATCGTGTTCTCTGTATTTGTGCTGGTCGGTAACCCTGTTATCGTTCTGTCGATCATGGGCTTTTTGGGCTATCGCAGGCGAACCTCCTTTTTGGCCTCGGTAACCGTTGCGCAAATTTCGGAGTTCTCGCTCATTATTATGGCTATGGGGTTAACTTTGGGCCACGTGGGCGACTCGGATATGTCGACAGTGGTGTTAGTTGGCATAATTACAATGACAGCATCTACTTACTTGATATTAAATTCCGAGAAAATTTTCGAAAGAATTAAAAATCTGCTTTTGGTTTTTGAGAGGAACAGCACCGGCGAACCTAAGTTAAATTTGACTGGTCAATATAAAGACCATGTAGTTTTATTCGGCATACATAGAACCGGGCAAGTTTTGGCGAATTATTTTGAAAAAGCTAAAATGCCGTTTGTGTCGGTGGATTTTAATCCAGAATTCCACCCTGTGGTTTTTGGTGATATGGGTGACCCTGAGATTCTTGACGCGCTAAGTTTGGAGAAGGCCAAGCTTATTATTTCAACGGTACCTACTCTTGACGACAATGAGAAACTTTTAGAGTATGTTCGTAATAAAAAAATCGCCACAAAAGTAATTACTAGTGCAAAGACGAAAAGCGATGCCGAAGTCCTCAAAAAATTGGGCGCAGACATGGTGGTAGTTCCGGAAGTTGTTGCCGGTGTTTATTTACGAGGTCTGCTTAAAAGGAAACTGGAGGCGAAAAAACCTTTATAAATGAGAAGAAGACTTGCCTCAAAAAAAAAGAGCCGGTCCGTTAGCTTTTTGTGGAAGGTGATTTGCCTGGCCGTTTTATTAGGATTGGCACTTGTTTTTGTTCTTTTGAGGAAAGCATATTGGGACGGAAGCTCCAATTTCACCTTTGTTACTTCCGGTGAAAGCGGCACCGTGACTCTTTACACTTTTCATTCACAGTCCGGGTCGGTTATTAAAGTCAATGTACCGGGGGATATCGAAGTTGATGTGGCCCGTGACTACGGTAAATTAAAAATTAAAAATCTTTGGCTGTTTTCTCAAAACGAAAAGATTGGTGGTCTTCTTTTACAGGAAACGGTGATTGCTGCGTTTGGTTTCCCGGTCGAGTCCTGGGTTGAGGAATCGGGGGCCGCCTTGTTAACCGGTAATTCTTTAGATCGTCTGCAGGCAATTTTTTTGCCATTTGAATCGGATCTTAATATAGGAGATAAAATTAGGATTTTTTTGTATGGACTAAAACTTTCGAATGAAGGTTATGTAGAAATTAATCTGGATGATTATCCGTCGTTTGTTAAAAGTGTACGGCTCGTCGGTGGGGAAGAGGGGTTTGTTGTTGTCGAGGATAACATTCCTGCAAGAATGTTGGGAGTTTTTTCCGACCCGCTAATTACAGGCAAAAATTTGAACGTTGTTGTGTATTCGGCGCCGGACAGTTGGTTAAAGGCGAAAAAACTGGGGAAAATAGTGGAAATATTGGGACCGGAAATTGCTTTACTTGAAACTAAAGAAGGGATCAGTTTGGACGACGGATGTCTGGTAAAAAGCACCGATGGCTATACAAGACGAAAGTTTGCGAGAATTTTTGGGTGTGAGGAAAGCAATAATTTACCAGGGGGTAACTTTGGTATTGAAGTTATTGTGGGAAATAAATTATTCTTGTAGCTCTTCATGGAATGAAGCTTGCGTTTGGCTTTGTTTTATTAAAGGCGGTGGCGTGTACGCGATGTAGGTAATTTTTTCGGCGGGGAACGAGGGGAGGTTTTCCATTCCTGTTCCGCGCCGGGTTTCGCGGATGAATATTTTGATATCGGCGTCACTCACGGACTTCATAATAATTTTGTAAAGGTAACCGTTTTTGATTAAATTTCGGAGTTTCATTGATACGTCGTCGGCTAATCTGCCAATGTATTTGCCGCCCTCGGTAGTGACAGAAACTCTGTGAGCATGGCAAAGGAGTTTAACCTCGTCGCCGGAGGTCAGGCAATTGACAACTTTTAGGTCTCCTAAGTGCAAAAGTTTGACAATTTTGGTTTTACCGGGTTCTTCCAAAAAGTCATCTACATTACTTGTTATGGCACCTTCTTTTTTGGGGGCACTTGAAGCTTTCCACTTTGCAAGACATTTACTGGCGATTGGATTAACAGGGTCAATTTTCAGGACCTTTTTGCTGGTTGAAATTGCCTGGGTGTTTTTCCCGCATTCCGCGTAGGCACGGGCGAGTCTATTCAAGGCGTCTATGTCGGAGGTGTTATCTTTAAGAATTTTTTTGTTGACGCTAATTGCTTGTTTCCAACTACCGGCAAAAGCAGCGGAAATCGCTATTTGGGCAAGCTCGTCGTTCATTTTATTAATTGTCTGTTCGACTGCATTAAAGTATAGATATGAATAGGTGATTGTCAAGGTGTATAATAACTTCAATGTCGGGGCACAGTAAGTGGGCGACGATTCACAGACAAAAAGGTGTAAAAGATGCTAAACGCGGTGCGCTTTTTAGCAAGCTTGCACGCGCAATTACTATTGCTGCAAAGTTAGGGAGCGGACCGGATCCGGGTTCAAATTTTAAACTCAGAATGGCGATTGACAGGGCAAAAGCAGAAAATATGCCTAAGTCAAATATTGAACGCGCGATCGCTTCGGCCGAAGGCAGCGGCAAGTTGGAAGAGGTTATTTATGAAGGTTTTGGCCCCGAAGGGATTGCGGTTATGATGGAAGTGACAACTGATAATAGAAATAGAACTGGCCAGGAAATTAAAAATATTTTCGAGAGGGGAGGGGGCCATATGGGCGGGCCCGGTGCAGTAGCACATAATTTTGAGCAGAAGGCGTATATAGAAATTAAAAAGGTGGGAAACGGTGAGGAACAAATATTAAACTTGATTGATTTGGGTGTCGAGGAAGTAGAGGACGTTGGTGAGGTAATCGACGTTTATACAGATCCGTCCGAATTTGCTTCTAAGCTCGCGCTAATTAAAGAAAAAGGTTTTGAAGTATTATCCTCGGAACTTACTCAAAAACCGGTAAATTACCAAGAGATACAGGGTTTGGAAAAAACCCAGAAAGTATTAACTTTTCTGGATAGTTTGGCTGCCCATGAGGATGTTCAGAAGGTTCACTCAAACGTGGAAATTCGTGAATAGTAAACAGCGCCCGTGAGTAAAAGAAAAAAATTTATATTCACTTCTGTAGCACTTACTTTGGGTTTTTTGTTGGTTCAACTAGTGGAAGACCAATATAGACTATTGGGTATTTCAGGTTTAACCGTACTTTCAGTTGTCTTGTTTTCTTGGTCGCTTAAAGACGGCCTAGGGAGAAATGCCACGCTTTATTCGCTTATATTGCCACCGATGTTCACCATCGGTGTGGGGTTATTTTGGTTTCTATTGCCTTCTAGTATGTTTACACGGGTTCCTGTTTTAATCTTTTATTGGTTGGGTGTTTACTCCTTGTGTCTTACAAGCAACATCTTTACAGTTGCTGCAATTAGAACAATCGCTTTGGCGCGGGCGGCAAAAGGTGTGGGTTTTGTTTTAACGTTGATTACCTCGTTTCTTGTTTTTGACGCTATATTTTCGATCAAAGCGGATATATTTTTGCATGTAGCTTCAGTTATGTTTGTTTCCTTTTTATTGTTTGTCCAGGGTTTTTGGTCGAGTGACTTAAGTAAAGAATTTAGGTTGGAAATTAACGCTTTGTCTGGCGTGTCCGCCTACTTAGTCGGTCAAATAGCTGCGATTTTGTATTTTTGGCCTGTTACTGTTGTCGTGGGGTCAATTTTTATTACGGCCGCGATCTATATTTTTCTCGGGCTTGGCCAAAGCTATATCGAAGACAGACTCTTTAGACAAACCGTCAAAGATTATGTCATGCTTGGAGTTTTGGTGTTTAGCGCAATGCTTTTTGTCACTCGCTGGGGCGGCTAAATTTTGTAGGCCGTTGATTGGGGAAAAGGGGATTGGCACCCAGAGCTATTTATTATAGGCTATTTTTCACGCCTGTATCCTTTACTTTTCACGAACATAAATAATTAATTATAAATATCTTATATTATAGGACATACAAAACCCGAAGTTAGCTTTAATTGATATAGTTTGATAGGGCTTGCCAGCCACGATTGTGGATAAATGTCTTAGATAAACAATGCCCCGAGGGAAGCACCTAACAAAATCTAAAATTATAATCTTTTTTGGGGAAAGTGAACGCCTGTACTTTCGATGAATGTCATAGAGGATTAATGTTTTTTCCTACTACCATCCTCCAACGGAAGAGAAGCATAAGTATATAGTCGCACAATAATACTTTTGCGACGTTATTAAAAATATACACAGAGGAGAGTGCTTTAACCATCTCTGATAAAATATAAATGTCTTTACTTTTTAATTAGAAATTACTTCTGATAAACATTTTTGGTGTACCCGTTTTTTTAAAATTTCCCCTTTGTATTTTAACCAAAGTAAAGCCGAATGTAGTGAGCTTGATTTTCAAGGGAAATTTTTGCCCTCTCCCCTATGTACTTGTTCGGTGATAAGGTATATACTTTTGCTTGTTGTTTTTGTTTATGGATATAATGAGGACGAAGATGTTGATCGATTATTAATATTAAGATTGGCTCGTTCCGGAAGAGTTTCTAGAAAACCACAAGTTCTAATAGAAAGGTATAACTCAAAATTGCTTATTTCACCTCAACTTGAGATTTACAAAGTTAAGATTCATGGCGCATGGACAACATTACAATTTGAGCCATGGGCAGAAGTTAAAGATTTGGTGTCTAATTGATTAGTGTCGCACAATGTTGACACGCCACTTCCAATATCTTAATATCTAATCACTTGATATCTTTTTATTATGTCTGCCCAGAACGAACTTCAAAATAAAATAAATGACTTTTTGGAATATTTAGAGGTAGAGAAAGGATCTTCACCGTTGACACTTCGAAACTATAGACACTATCTGAACCGTTTTACAAGCTGGTTAGTGGCTGAAGGTTACTCGCCCAAAATCTCTGAAATAAATCCGGAGTTAGTGAGACACTACAGGGTTTATTTATCGCGTCTTGATTTGTCACGGCGAACACAAGGCTATCATGCAATCGCACTGCGCTCGCTTTTGAAATGGCTTACTAAAATGGACATCAAGGTAATGGCGCCCGAGAAAATCGATTTACCCAAAGTGGAAGACAGGAAAGTGAAATTTTTATCCGGTGATCAGGTTGACAGATTGCTCAACGCGCCGAGCTTGTCTACTTCTAATGGTAAGCGTGACAAAGCGATTTTGGAATTGCTGTTTTCAACTGGTTTGCGGGTATCCGAGCTTGTTGGTTTAAATCGTGACAAAGTGGACCTTGATAGACGTGAATTCGGAGTTGTGGGTAAAGGGGGACGGGCAAGGGTAGTATTTCTCTCTTCCCGTGCGGCCGTTTGGCTTGGCAAATATTTGGACGCCCGAAGAGATAACCATGGCCCCCTATTTATTCACCATATAGGAAGGACAGACCCATCAATATCTGACGAAAAAATGCGGCTCACTCCCCGATCGGTCCAGAGAATGGTAAAAAAATACGTCAGAAAAATAAAACTTCCAGTGGAGGCTACGCCGCATGTACTGCGACACAGCTTTGCGACTGATTTATTGATGGCGGGGGCGGATATTAGGTCTGTCCAGGAAATGCTTGGGCACAAAAATATCTCAACAACTCAAATTTATACCCACGTCACCAATAAACAACTCAAAGAAATCCACGAAGCCTTTCATGGAAAAGGACGTTGAGACGTCAATATGGACTTGGCTCTTCGTCTTCGTTTGTTTTAGTAAGAGTTGTGACTGCGGCAACACTATCATCCTTTTTTGCAAAGCGCATCAAGATTACTCCCTGAGTCGCCCTTCCTAATTGAGGAATATTTTTAGCCGGAAGTTTTATTACCTGTCCATGTTTGCTGGTTATGACCATCTGTTCCACATTTTGGTCAATGAGGTCGGCCGAGACCAAATTTCCGGTTTTGTCATTGGCTACCGCTGCTTTTACTCCTTTGCCGCCGCGCTTCTGGACAGGAAAAAGTTCAACTTTTGTCCGCTTTCCTAGTCCATTTACCGATATTGTCAAAATGTCTCTATAGACTTTTTTTCTTTTATCGGGTGGGATTATTAACTTTTCAGGGAAAACTTCCATGGCAATGACCTCGTCCTCTGTATTTAGCCTTATTCCGCGCACGCCGGTTGTTGCTCTTCCCATTCCCCGAACATTTTTTTCGGGAAACTTAATAGACTTACCTCTTTTGGTTATCAGTAGGACATGATCATCTCCGTTTGTGGCTCTGACTGAAATCAGTTTGTCATCACTTGATAATTTTATTGCAATAAGCCCGTTGGTACGAAGATTTTGATACTCTTTTACGGCTGTTTTTTTAACTACTCCTCGACTAGTGGCCATAATCAGGTACTGCCCGCCTGTCATAGGGAGAATCGACCTGATTTGTTCACCTGACTCCAGATTGATAAAGTTAACCAGGGCCTGTCCTTTTGATTGTCTTGAAGACTCGGGAATTTCCCATACTTTATTGCCAAAAACTCTCCCCTTGTCTGTGAAGAATAGTAATGTGTCGTGTGTCGAAGCTGAGGCAAAGAGCTCGATTTCGTCTTCTTCTTTAGTCGTCATACCGACAACTCCCTTGCCGCCTCTTCGCTGGGCTTTGTAAGTACCTCTGGGGACTCGTTTAATATAACCGGTTTTAGTGATTGTAATTAGTACGTCCTCTTTGGCTACCAAGTCTTCCTCGCTAAATTCTCCCAGCTTTTGCTTGTATATTTTGGTTTTTCTTGGATCGCCGTACTTGGCCTTGAGTTCCTGAATTTCTTTGACAATAATATTTAAGACCTCCTTGGGGTTTTGCAAAATGAAGCTAAGCTCGTCAATCAGCTTTTTAATTCCTTCGTACTCGTCTTCGATTTTTTGGCGTTCGAGAGCTGCCAGGCGCCTCAGCTGCATATCAAGTATTGCATTGCTTTGAATTTCGGTTAAGCCGAAGCGTTTAATCAAAGCGTTTTTGGCATCCTCCTGGGTCTTGCTTTCCCTGATCGTCTTTATGACAGCATCAAGATTGTCCAGAGCAATTTTTAAACCCTCCAAAATATGAGCCCGTTTTTTGGCGGCTGTTAACTCAAAGATGGTGCGCCTTGTGACAACTCTTTGCCGGTGGCGGATATATTCGACTAGTATTTGCTTGAGGTTCACAGTATGTGGCGTGCCATCAACAAGGGCAACGAAATTGGCCGGAAATGTTGTTTGCAGCTTTGTGTGTTTATAAATGTTATTGAGAACAGACTTTGCCCTGGCGTCGCGTTTAAGGTCGATTGCGACCCGCATGCCGTCTTTGTCCGATTCATCACGTAGTCCTGCAATTCCTACCAGCTTTTTGTCTTTGACAAGCTCGGCTATTTTAGCGACTAATTCGGCTTTATTAACCTGATACGGGATTTCGGAAATTATTATTTGGGTTTTGCCCTGCCTGCCGGTAGGCAGGCTTTCTTTTCCGCCTGCCTGACTAGACAAGTCTTTTATCTCTGCAATACCTCGGACTACTATTTTCCCCCGCCCGGAAGCGTAGACTTCTTTTAAGGCCAGCGCGTCGTAAATTGCTCCGCCGGTGGGAAAATCAGGGCCGGGCAAGATGTCTGTTAGTTCATCGATCGTGACCTCGCTTTCAAAGCCGACTTCGGTGTTTGACAGGTCTTTTTCTTCTATTTTTTTCTCCTCGCCGGAAGCGATCAAATTGATTTTTTTGATAAAAAAATCGGCTTTTGCCTTAGTTTTTACTTCTTCGCTGACGATCTTACCTTTTTTGACTGTTGTGATAACGGCGTCGACCACTTCACTCAGGTTATGGGTCGGAATTTTGGTAGCCATGCCTACAGCTATGCCCTCCGAGCCCATCAAAAGTAGATTTGGCAGGAGTGCCGGCAAATAGATAGGTTCCTTGAGCGTCGCGTCAAAGTTGTCCCCAAAATCGACAGTGTCGTGTTCGATGTCCCGCAAAATTGTTTCGGCTATTGCGGCAAGCCGGGCCTCGGTGTACCTCATTGCAGCCGGCGGATCGCCGTCGACAGAGCCGAAGTTGCCCTGCCCTTGAACAAGAGGATAGCGAAGTGTGAAGTCTTGGGCCATCCGGACTAGGGCGTCATAAATTGCCATATCGCCGTGGGGGTGATATTTGCCTAAAACTTCGCCGACTACTTTGGCTGTCTTTGAAAAATTTGATCCGTGCGACAAGCCCATTGAATGCATTGCGTAAAGGATTCTTCTGTGGACCGGCTTTAAGCCGTCCCGGATGTCCGGAAGAGCTCGAGCCACGATTACGCTCATCGCATAATCCAAATAACTCTTTTGGACTTCTTTGGTAATCTCAGTAGGGAGTACTTTTGCCACCGATTATTTTCCTTGTGACGCCGTTACTTTAGGTACCTTGTTACTTGACTGGTTCATAATGGTCAGTAGTGGCAATAAAACCATTATTGCGGCAATCAGCGCCAGCGCCAGTATTTGGTTTTTAGTAGTTCTTTTAGCCAAAAGTCTTCACCCCCAATTTGTTTATATCTATATAGTATGCAATTTTGGGATACATTTCAAGGGCGTAGCTCTAGCGAATTGACCAATTTAAAGTCGTCTTCGCGCAAAACGGTGACGGTGTCGCTGCCTAAAATATAAAGGTAGTTGTCAATATAGATGGCTCTGTTTGCGGCCACTCCGGTTAGCGCTTTTTGGAGGCTGATTTCGCTCCCGGCGTAGGAAAAAATGTAAGCGTTCGACCCCGAGGGGACAAAAAATAATTTGTGCAACGTGTCAAGTAGAAATGCATGGTGATTATTTGAGATTTCAGTCCAGCCTTCACTCAAAGAGTATTTGGAAACTTCCCTGGGATTGGCTATGTCCGAAACGTCAAACAGCGACAGCTTCACTTGAGAATTTTCATTACCGACACCAAGTACGAATCTTTCGTCAATTGGGTGAAGATACGAAGAAAATCCGGGAATCTTAAGCTCCCCCGCTTTTTTAGGGTAGGTAGGGTCTGAAAGGTCGATGGTATAGAACGGATCGATTTGTCTGAAGGTGACGACGTAACCAACGTTACCAACAAACCTGACGGAGTAAATCCTTTCCCCTATTCCAAGATTCTCTACGCTTCCGATTGTCTGCAGGGATGAGTTTAAAACGTAAACGTCGTTGGCGGATTCACTCGGCGAGAAAAAATCTGTCGATATATTTGTCGCAATTCTAAGATTGCCATTAAATTCATCCAGTGAAAACTGATTTAAAGGCGAGCCCGGGACGACGCCCAGAGTATTGCTGTCTAGGTTTTCTTTGTCGATCCTTACAATTGTTGTGCTGGTAAGCTCTCTTTTATGTGCTTCGGTGTAGTCATTCAGCCTGTTTGTGAGTTCGTTTTCGGCTTTTTGGCGCTCGCCGTCGGTCAAGCCAAATTGGTAAGTGGATAGAATATTTTCGAGTTCCACGAATTTAGCCTGGTTACCTATATCAAGAGTTACTAAACTTCTTATCCGCTCAAGTGTTTTTGAGTCAAAAAGATCCGTAGCCCGGCTTTCCAAGAAACCGTAAAAGTAACCGACAAAGTCGATTGGTATTTGATATGTGATATAAATATAGTTTTGTGATACGTAAACTACACAATTTGCCGAACCGATTAGCGTGGTGCTGTCTCGGACCTGCCCTGTTTTAGGATCAATAATCAAAATTGAGTATAGCGAGTCGGAACTGGTGCTTTTATTCGGGTAATATATATCGGTACAGTCAATAATAAATTCCCCTGTTTGCGCGTTCAGTAATGGCCTGGGGCACGGGTTTGAAGTATCTATGTAAGAATTTGTAATAAGGTAAATTTCGCCGCCTAGGAGCCTTGCGGTGTTTACTTGGGTGTTTTCTGCAAGATCCATTTTCCATAACTGCGAAGGGCTTGCAGCGCGAGTTACGTCGTAAGCGGTTATTTTGTTGTAGTCAATTATAACTAAGATGTTTTCCCACAAGAGCATGTTTCCCGAAGCTGCTATGCTAGCCTTCTTAGCCAAATTTTCGGGTGGAAAAGCGTCTATAATACTAAGTGACTGATCAGGTTGAGGAAAGGAGTAATAGTCAATTTGATACCCAAGCTGGCTGTTCGGCGAATAAAAGATTTGTTTACCGTTTGTTTTGACTATATCGGGCTCATCGACCCCCGTAACTTGAATGTTGGTTTGGGAATATCTGCTGGGTTCTCTTAGGTCCAGATCAACACCCATACCGCTGGGGGCAGCTGCCTCCTGAGTACCGAACTTGCCGGTAATTGTCGTAGTGAAGAAATTTGCGCTCTCGCCGGCTTTTATGTATTTAGTCAGCTCCTCCCTCGATGCAAATTTCTTGAGTTTGATTTCTTGGTCGCCTGTCATGACTGGTTCGGCTGGAGGCCTGAAACTGGGTTTAACCTTAAGGATCATAACTACTCCGATTAGAAATAATGCGAAACCCCCCCCCGCCCCGAGCAAAAGCAGTACTTTGTTTGAAGGCTTCATCACCTAATACTATACTACTTGTTATGTGGAAAGTAATGCTTTTGGCGGTTTTTGTCGGCATTTTTGTTTTTGCCTTGAACTACGTGTTTAACCAAAGTGCAGATGTTAACTTGGGCCAGCCGCGGCCGACAATCCGGCAGTCAACCGCGCCAATTTTAGAAGGCAGCGATGATTATGCGCTTGTCTGGTTTGAAAAAGATGAAGCCGGCAGAACCGAGTTAATCGCAAATTTTAGTCAGCGGTTAAATTCAAAAGAAGTTATCGACCAACACGCGTGTAAATTTCTCGTCAACGCGGGCTTTTACGACGAAGAAGGCAGCCCTATCGGGTTTTTTAAAACCCTTGACGGCCAAGTAAGCGACTTTGAGCCCAACAAGTTGTTTAATGGTTTTGTGTTTAAAACCCGTGACGGTAGGCTGGATATGGCAGATAAGCTGGCGTTTAGCGAGGCTGTGTTCGGTTTCCAGACCGGGCCTTTGTTGCTTTTGAACAATAACGAAGTCAACTTGAGCCTTAAGTCCGACAAAAACGCCAGGAGGCTACTTTTTGCCAAGTCTAGTGATAATAAAAGTATATTTATGGCAATTTATGACCAACAGTCGCTTTTTTCCGGCCCCAAACTGGCGGATGTAGCGGGATTACTTGAAGACTTTGAAAAAGACAGTGGCATTGATCTGATGGATGCAATTAACCTCGACGGCGGAACAGCGTCGGTTTTTTACGACGGCAAGACCCATTTGAAAGAGTTGTCGCCCGTGGGAAGTTTTCTTTGTATAAATTAGCTCAAAAAAGGTGCCAGAAGAAGGGCTACAATATTTGCGACTTTGATCATGGGGTTTATTGCCGGCCCTGCGGTATCTTTATAAGGATCCCCTACGGTGTCGCCTGTGACCGCTGCCTGGTGAGCTGCCCCGCCTTTGCCGCCCAAGTTTCCCTCCTCGATATATTTTTTGGCGTTATCCCATGCAGCGCCACCAGTGGTCATTGAGATTGCCACAAATAGACCCGTAATAATTATCCCCATCAGAAGCCCGCCCAGAGCCTTGCCGCCAAGAAGTAAACCGATAATAATCGGTGCAGCTACAGGAAGCATTGCGGGCACTATCATCTCACGAATTGCGGCCTTGGTCACAATGTCCACGCAAGCTCCGTAATCGGGTTTGGCAGTACCCTTCATTAGCCCCTTTATTTCTTTAAATTGTCTCCTGATTTCACCGACAATCGACTGTGCCGCCCGCCCAACGGCTTCCATGGCAAATGCCGCAAAAAGGTAAGGAAGAGAAGCCCCGATAAAAAGACCAACCAAAACATGCGGGTCGGAAATCGAAAAAATAACACCCCCGCCGGACCCCTTTGAAAGTTCTTCCATAAAAGCTGCAAACAGGACCAGTGCGGCCAGCCCCGCCGAGGCAATTGCGTAGGCTTTGGTAACGGCTTTGGTTGTGTTTCCCACTGCATCAAGTGCATCAGTGACATTGCGCACTTTTTCGCTTTGGTTGCTCATTTCCGCAATACCTCCGGCATTATCCGTTATTGGCCCGAAAGCGTCGATGGCCACGACTATTCCTGTTAAAGAAAGCATGGAAACTGCGGCAATTGCAACGCCAAAGAGCCCCGCTAAATTGAAAGTAAAGAGGATGGCAGCGGCGATTAAAAGAATTGGCGGAAATGTTGCGCGCATAGATAGCGCTAGTCCGGCGATAATGTTTGTTCCGTGGCCGGACTCGGAGGCCTGAGCCAAATGCTTTACTGCACGGGAGTTTTTGCCGGTGAAATATTCAGTGATGGCGACCATTCCAACGGTGATTACCGCTCCTGTCAGAAATGAAAAAAAGATTGCCCAAGTGCTTATTCCGGGAAAATGAGGCGGATAGAGCCGAAGGGTGAGCCAAAAAGCGATAATCGAAAACAATGTAGCCGATGCCAACCCTTTGTAAAGCGCCGGCATTATTTTATTGCTCTTTGAAAGTTTTACAAAAAAAGTGCCGATTATTGAGCCGACTAAGGCAATGGCACCTATGATTAAGGGGTATAAAATGCTTGCACCAAGGGGGAAAATGAGTTTGGCAAGTAAAATTGCGGATACGGTGGTTACGACATAGGTCTCAAAAAGGTCAGCTGCCATTCCCGCGTCGTCGCCGACATTGTCGCCTACAAGGTCTGCAATGACGCCCGGGTTTCTGGGGTCGTCCTCGGGGATCCCTTTTTCAATTTTACCTACCATGTCAGTACCCACGTCGGCGCCTTTGGTATAGATTCCCCCACCCAGACGGGCAAAGACGGATATAAGGGATCCTCCGAAGCCTAACGAAACCATCGGCAAAATGGGATCAAAGCTTACTATTTTCGAAAGAGCCAGAATAAGGCTGATTGAAAGGAGTGCAAGGGATGCAACCAGTAGTCCGGTAACGGAACCGCCTTTGAAGGCAACAGCAAGGGCCGGCCCGAGGCCGCGTTTTGCTGCTTCGGTAGTCCTGGAGTTGCTTCGTACGGCCACATTCATCCCTACAAATCCGGCACTGGCGGAAGCCAGTGCACCGAGAGCAAAGCCGATTGCGGAATAAACTCCAAGAGTTGATAAGAGTATTACAAGTAGCACTGCTGCGACTACAAAGACTGTTTTGTATTGCCTTTTAAGATATGCTTGTGCTCCCTCAAAAATTGCCTGCGATATGTCAAGCATTTTTTGGTCGCCGGCAGGGAGGCTTAATATCTTGCGGATAAGATAGGCACTATAAAAAATTGTGACTAAGGAAGCGCCGATGGAAAGTAATATAATAGTATCCATTTTAAATATCCAAGTTGGCGAACTTTGCATTGGTCTGAATGAAGCGTTTTCTTGGCGGGACTTCCTCGCCCATCAGCATTGTGAATGTTCTGTCTGCTTCCTGGGCATCTTCCACGGTCACTTGTTTTAGTGTTCTGTTTACAGGATCCATTGTCGTTTCCCAAAGTTGGCTTGGGTTCATTTCCCCTAACCCCTTGTATCTTTGAATACTGAATTTGCCATTTGCATGGGTCGTTAAAATTGTGTCTCTCTCATCGTCGCTATAGGCATAATAGACGTTTTTGCCGATGGTTATTTTAAATAACGGCGGCATTGCCAAGTATAAATAACCGTGTTTTATGATGTCGGGCATGTGTCGGAAGAAAAATGTCAAAAGAAGGGTGGCTATGTGCGCACCATCCACATCCGCGTCGCACATTATTATTACTTTGTGATACCTTAGCTTGTCGTAATTGATTGACTCCCCTATCCCCGACCCTAATGCCACTATAAGGTCCTTGAGGTCTTCAAATTTTACGATTTTATCCAGATGTGCCCGTTCCGTGTTCAAAATTTTGCCGCCCAAGGGCAAAATGGCCTGAGTCTTGCGGTCTCGCCCCTGCTTTGCCGAGCCCCCCGCAGAGTCTCCCTCAACAATGTAGATTTCTGAAAATGCCGGGTCAGTTGACTGGCAATCTGCCAGCTTGCCGGGGAGCGATGAACCTTCCAATGCGCCTTTGCGCAAAACTGCGTCCTTGGCCGCCCGGGCGGCGAGCCTCGCCTTGGCTGCAAGAATAATTTTATCCAGAATTTTTCTGGCGTCATTTGGATGTTCTTCCAAGTAAATATCAAGCCCCTCTTTTGTCATCGAGGCGACAAAACCCTGAACTTCAGGATTATTTAGTTTTGCTTTGGTCTGGGACTCAAACTGCAGCGATTCCGATGACATTTTAATGTAAATTACCGCGTTTAAGCCCTCCTTCATATCTTCGCCGGTCAGGCCTGCCTGCGCAGACAGGCCGTTTTTATCTTCCCTGATGTAGCCCGTCTTTTTGGCATAGTCGGTTATTGCCCTTGTCAGGGCAATACGAAACCCTGTCACATGAGTACCTCCGTCTGTAGTATTGATGCCATTGACAAAGCTTTTGACGACCTCGGCGTAAGTATCAGTATATCTAATGGCTATTTCACTGCTTATCGTCTCATCCTCTTTTTTAAAGTAAATTACGTCCGAAATCGGATTTTTATCGCGTGTGGAGTGGTTCACCAGTGAGGCTATTCCGCCTTCAAAATAATAATGTTCTTCGTCGGAGTCGCGCTCATCAATAAAATGAAAGGCCAGACCGGCGACCAGATAGGCACGGTCACGTAGCAATATTTTTACTTTGGTTTTGTCAAATTCAAGACCCTTAAAGATTGCATCATCGAGCTTAAATTTAGTCACGGTGCCTGTCATGTTTTTTCCGGCTGCCACTCCCCATTCTTTCGGGAACCACTGGTCCAGTTGTGATTGCAGAGTCTCTTTAACTGCGTTTTTAGGTTTACCTTTGTCGTATTCTTGAAAATATGCCTTGTTGTCGCGGAGTACTACAACAACAAAATTTGACGACAACGCGTTGACAACCGAGGCGCCCACGCCGTGGAGCCCCCCTGAAACTTTATATGCTCCGCCACCGAATTTTCCACCTGCGTGGAGCTTTGTCATGGTAATTTCCAGTGCCGATAATCCTGAAGAATGTTTGTCGACCGGGATGCCCCGTCCGTCGTCGCGGACGATTGCCGAGCCGTCTTTTTTGATTTGCACCCATACATTTTGGGCTGTGCCGGCGAAAGACTCGTCGACGGAATTGTCGATAATTTCCCTCAAACATTCATGAAGACCCCGAATATCAGTCGAGCCAATGTACATTCCGGGGCGTTTCCTGACAGGTTCCAGCCCTTCAAGTACCTGAATTTGTTTTGCTGTATATTCGTTGACTGCCATACCAATACTAATCAGCAAGCCAATTTAGCTTGCTGATTTCATTATACCAGACGCTTACGAGTTCACAACAAGGTTTATTAATTGGAGGTTGACATTTGCGTTTGCCTTAAGCTTGGTTAATGCCACGCTTGCCGCGCTTAAAGCTTTGCTGGTCCCGGGCATTTTGGTTTGCAGATAAAGGCAATAGTTTCGAAGAAATTTGATGGCGTCTTCCCTTGTTTTGAGGTCGGCAATTGTGTCAAATTTTTCTTTTAGACTTCCTGTGTTTAGCAAATCAAAAAGATTTCTATTTTCGTTTGAAAATTGGTGCTTGAAAATTGGTAAATTAATTACCCGGCATCTTGATATAATTGTCGGCAGTATTGAGCTAAGTGAATCTGTGGTTATGATAAATTGGACGTCTTTTTGCGGTTCCTCAAGAGATTTTAGAAGCGCATTTTGGGCTTCCTCCGAAGACTTTTGAAAAGATTCCAGCACAATGATTGTTGGAGTGTCTTGCTTGATTTTGGTTAAACTGCCCAGTTGTCTGACGTCCTCAATCTTGAGAACGGGAAACCTCATTATTTTCGACTTACTTTTTTGGGTGAGCCCGGCTACAAAGCTATCTTGGCTTTTTTGATCTTGGCTAATAACAAGATACGCGTGCATAGATGTTTAAGGGCTTATTTCTCTCCACAATCCTCCTCGCTTAAGTAGCTCCTGCGGACAGCGAAGAACATAGTCCGGGCGGAAGTTAAAGAGCTCTGCCGGCTCGGTTGCGTTTCTGGTTGCTATGTCGCGGTTGAGGGTGACCCCACCCCATGAAGCGACGGATCCGTTGACCACCAGCTGGCTGCTGCCGGCACTGGCGTTAAATTGGTTGGCGACAAAAAGGCCATTAAGCGTTTGCGTAGGCGGGTTAGCTGCAGGATTGGCTACGTCCATCGCTCCGTCAACGGCTGTCATGAAAAATGAAGTGGCTTCGTTTGCAAAGTCAATGTCGCCGGCAAGTGTAAGATTCCCATCAACGAATAAAACTACTCTTTGACCCGCGTTTATAGTCAGGTTGTTGATGGTTAATCCTCCGCTATTTGTGTACCATTCGTAGCCGTTAGCATCGGGTGTTGCGCCCGAGAGAGTACCGGAAATCGGCCCGGCCACACTTAGGGGCGTGACCGCTGCCGGGATTTTGTCGAAAAAGTAACTATAATCATATCTGAGAGTTGATGAGAACGATGATAACGTATTTGTCAGCCAGGATTCGTTTGCGTCCCGAGTCAAATCCCCTGATCTGAAGTATGGAACTAGTATTGAGTAGTAGGTGGTGACTCCTGGGAAAAGCGAAGGATTATCAGTCAATTCTCTGTTTAAAAACTCTTCACAAACAGGACTGCTGGCGCAAGTTGATGGTATTTTTGATGTAATTTCTGCGGCGGATAGGATATCTCCGCCAATGGTTTGCCACCAAGGGTTGGGAGGAGTAACTGTAACATCACCGTTGTTTGGGTTAACCAGGCTACTGCTGTTACAGGTAGTTATACCATCAGTCAAAGTGGCAACAACATTTACATTGGTGTTTCCGACACTTACTCCGCGGATTGTGCCTTGTGCTACTCCCATACCAGTTATATTGTCGGGGTCGATAAATGGGTCACTTGGAGTCATTATTGCAACAGAAGTATTATTTGATGAAAATTCAACCTGGCCAACTGTGCCCCCACCACCGGTTGATACAGTGGCAAAAACGCTGGCTGTTTCGTCGACTGCCACGGTTACATCTGGAACGGAGTCTATTGTACAGCTGCCGCAGCTACTCACGACTTCCTGCGGAGAGGTTGCAAAAGCAGAGGGTCCGCAAACTCCTTGAGTTCTGATTCTTGACCTGTAAGTGCCAACAGGCAATGCAGTTGTGTATGTACAGACTCCACCGCCGTCACAACCGTAAAAGGACGCTAGTCGCCACGGGTAGTCAATATAAGTACTCCAGCTCCCGTTTAAGCGTTGGATATCAAGATCGTACTGGGTTGCCCACCCAGGCGCGTCCGCGTCCCAAACAGCGTCCCAAGCCCAAGTAATTGACCCGTCCCCTGCTCCTGGTGGATCGCATGATGAGGCGGGTGGGTCGCGAGGAGCGGGAGTGTTGCATACACCTGCTCCACCTGTGACAGTAATTGTGGCGTTATCACTTGCGTTTATGCTTTCTCTGTCAACCCTGACTCGTGCAGTGTAGGTTCCTGCTGATGCGTAACTGCAAAGGTTAGAGGCGGTATAAGGATCGCTTGAATTTGTCACGTCATGTTCATAAGTCCCGTCATTAGTACAATCAAAACGGTATCTGATGTTGCCAGTTGCGGTGCCCGAAACGTCTCCGGTTAAATTAATATTATTTAGTGGCGGTGCTCCGCTTGACGGATTGGGATTTAGTATTACGGAAAGAGTCGGCCCTCCGCAAGTGTTGACTGTTACAGTATTTGAAGTCGACCAGCCGCCGGCAGCGCAAGCACCGCGAGCTCGTACTTGTGAATAGTATGATCCTGCGGAGTGGTTGGTTGTATAACTGCAGGTCCCCCCACCTGCGCAACCAAAACTGGCTGCAGACTGCCAGTCATTATTAATAATCCTGGTTCCCCCACTGTTGTAAATGTCAATCTCATATTCGTTGGCACCTACAACCGCATCCCATCGCCAGGTGATTTGGCCATTGCCGCCTCCGGAATCGCAGCTGGGGGCTGGTGGGTCTCGTGGCGTCGGCGTGCTGCAAACCGGCGCGCCTCCAACACTTACTGTTGCAGTATCACTTGCGCTACATCCTCCTCTGTCGACTCTTACATAAGCGGTGTAATTTCCAGCCGATGCATAGTTACAAAGGTTGTCGGCTGTATAAGGATCGCTTGAATTTACCACATCATGCTCGTAAGTCCCGTCATTTGTGCAATCAAAACGGTATCTGATATTTCCGCTAATTGATCCGCTGACGTCGCCTGTCAGATCAACATTATTAAGAGGCGCTGTCCCGATCAAAGGGTTTGTGGATAGTGTCACTCCAACGTCGCATCCGGGTGGGTTTACGGTGACCGCTGCCGTGTCTGAGCATCGCTCTACTCCGCTCATAAATCCTCTGGCAGTAATGTTGGATAGCCCGAGGAAAACACCCGTTATCGTCGAGCTAAATGGAGAGGAATTATCCGGCGACGTGGCAGTAGCAACCCCCGTATTTGAAGAGCTGAATGTAACTTGGCTGATTGTTCCGTTAGCTTCACTTGTTGAGGCAGCCATTGTGGTGGCTGATCCCTGGTCAACGCTTAAGTTCTGGATGTTGATGGTGCAGGATTCCGGAGGTGCTGCTGCATTTACGGTAACTGTACCCGGCCCGCAGGTTGCTCCGAACCATTCCACTCCTTTTTGAAACATTCTCCATCTGCTCGAGTAAGTCCCGGGAGTAGAAGGTGCAGTGATATTAAAATTGAAAGTTATATTTTGCCCGGGGTTGGTTGTGGCGGGTAGGTTTACACTGCTCAAACCCCAAACCATATTGTCTTGAGGATCTTGGGACCCCAACTTGTAATTGCTGGCCGCTGTCCAAGTTGTGTCGCCGTTATTGTTTACTGTGACCGAGACAGCTCTAGTTTCATTAGTTTGCATGGTGCCGGGAATATTATTGGAGATACAAGAAGCATTGTTGACTGCAGTACAGTTGAGAGTTTTTGGTGTTCCTAAAAGGTTATACCATGAGCTGTCGTTTATATCTTGGGCTTGAGCGGTAATCGTATGATTTACTCCTGTCGTTATCCTCCCGTTTAAGTCAACGGAAAATGAGCATGTACCTCCGGGGCAATAGCTGGTTAAGTCACCCCTTGCGACATTGGCAACACCACTCCACACACTGGCTCCGTCAGAAAGAATGCGGATATTTACATCAGCGTTTCTATCATCAGGGTCGACACCCCAGCCAAAAGCCCGGCAATTTGCTGGAGGTTGGCTACCGGCGTATTCATCGTGCCACCCGACCGGTGTTTGGTTGCCTCCTCCCCCGTCGCAGCAGGTACCACATTCAGCTGTCCAATAAGTGCTCCATGTACAAAAGGGTTCCGCTCCACCACACGAGTTTCCGCAAAGTGAGTTATCGACTTCTTTGCGTTTCAGATTTCCTCCTGACATCGGATCGGATTCACATACGCTCCCATATGAAACTGAACTGCACCACGGACCCCCAGAGGAAGAGCATCCTGGATCAGTGCATGTAGCCAGTGCTTCAGGCGGAGTTATTGAAGTTGAAATGATGACCGAAGTAAACAACACGAAAAGTCTTAATAATGTTAATTTCATATTAGAATTAATTTATTGACCCCCCCTAATCATGAATACGCATTTAGCATTTTCATAACGTGGTGGGTTAAAGGTAACCATGGAACCAATTTTTATTCTAGTGTCATCTAAACCAACATTTTCGAGTTCTAACGCCAAGTTTTGGTCAGTATAGGAGTATTTTATGTCACAGTCCATCAAACTCAACAATTCCTCATCATTTTCAGAGGAAATGATTACTTCCTTTTTGATTGCGTCAATCTTCCGAAGCTTTCCTTGGAGAGCAACCAGAAGCTTTTGGTTTGAAGGTGTAAAGGCGTATATTTTTGTTCCCTCACTCTTTATTTCTTTAAATTGGCTAATGTCGGCAGTTTGGGCGACTGGTTCCCCATTCCATGTAATTGAATAACTGTAGATGTTTCTTCCGCTTTGGTCGTAAAGTACTGCCTGAGAATATTGAATCTTTGCGGTCTTTTGTTCAAGAGTCCTTGATTTTTGGTATAGGTACACCATTACCATGCCAAGTGACACGATCGATACAACTATGAAAGCAACAAAAACCTTTTTGGGCATTGGCGCAAAGTTTACCTAATTTAAAGATAAATCAATAAAGAGTGAGTGTCAACAAAAGAGAAATTATGACTTCAGCACTTGAATGAGATTTATCTCGTTTGGATCTTGTGATCTGTTTAGGTTAAGCGGTGCATAGACGTCCTGGTCTGACATATCTGGTTGAGTGGTGTGGGTTACTATGTTACCACCCGACAATGTCTGCTCCACACCATAACCTTGAAACACAATTGATTTACACGGAGTAATGGCCGCGCCATCCGTGTTTTTCAAAAGTATGAATTCTTCAATTTTAGGTTGACTCCAAGTGTTCCTATACAGGTAGATTGAGTCTGCAGTTCTTATCCTTTGTATTACAGGGTCGTACGTGAACATTCTAGTAGCGGGATGCGACAGCCCTCTGAAAATTGCTGGACCACTGATCATTCTTCCGTTACTTATCCATGTTATTTCTTTCTGGCTGGTGATTGTAGGAATCTGACTATTTGGAAGACTAATGTAGGCAATCTTTTGGGGCACATCTCTACCCGAAACGGATTTTTCAACCTCGACTAACATTGTATCCACCTCCAACTCGTCTTTCAGAAGCTCTGTGAGCAATCTGTCTAAAATTATGAATCTTCTGTTGTGTTTTTTTTGTTCCTCTTTGGCTTCATGTGCTTTAAGCTTTTTGAAAATTCTGTTGATAAGAATTGTCCGCGCGGAATTGGGGATTTTCCCTTCATCTACACCATTAGTTAAAGTGTTATATGGGCCGACCTGGTGTGGTTCGGAGAAAAGCCGACTATACAGAGCCATCTGACGGAGTACAGCTTCCTCGTTCTGATCGTTGTCCAGTAGTCTGTTTAATGTTTCGTCGACTAGCCTGTCAGCGTACACGCTTATTTCTATTGTTAGGGCTTCCGGTCCTTTCAGAAACTCATCCATCGCTTCCCCGTGCCCGCTTCCTGCGTTGAAAAGAATTTTTGTAGGTGTCCCTTCACTCTTGTTGGCACTTCTTGCGATTGTTTGCCAAGTGTTTTGCGCCATCACTTTGCTTCTTAGTGTACCCACTCCTTCGTAGAAACCTATAAATACTGGATCGTTTATAACGTTCTCTACCTCTTTTAGTAGTTTCAAGCCCGCTTCGTCAAGCGAATTTCTATCAGTTCCCGGTTTGGACAAGAAATTGTATGCCTGGTAGATCATGACACTGCTAGCCGTAGTTACTGCTGCACCTAGAATAAATCCTCTCCTGGAAAATTTGCCGTCGTGTGTGTATCTGTCAAAAACGGAGCCTATGACTCCGCCGACTAAAACTAGCCCGCCTACAATTCCAAGTAGTGCGGAATCGGATTTCGAGCCATCGAAGTGTAGAATATTTTTGTTACCGTCTGTAGTCACTATTGTGTACCCGTCGTTAATTAATTTTCGTTTTTGTTCTGCGTCAAATTGTCGGCTTTCTGTTGTGCTGCCTATGCCTGGACTTGTGGCTCGTGTTGCTACATCAGTGCCTTTTATCTTTTCAATTGGCGTAGTTAGTGAATCAACAAGAGATCGTGCCTCGACCTCGCCCAATAGAATGTCTATATTATCCTTATTTATAATTTTCATTGCCTCAGGGGTAAGATCGTGATGTGGAAATATCATTTTCAGACGGATTTGGTTCCCGTTTAAGCCCAGATGTTTTTCTATTGTTAGAGCTAGAAAGTGTTCTTCTTTGAGTAAAGCTGTTTGCTCGACATTCGACACTGCTCCTGTTATTGCAGTAGTCCAAACCCTTGGATTGAAAAGTGCTCTTCTATCTATGTCGATTCTGCCCATTCTTACTTGGTCTCTGATGGGAAGTAGCCAATTTTGACAATATTCGGAACTTGGGTCTCTGAGATGAGTACGGCTTCTATTTTTACAGCTGTGCCACTTGTGTCTATTATTAATCTTTTGTCCGGTGGTATTTCAAGAGTTTTGTCGTCAATTGTAAAGTAGTTAAGCTTAAAAATGTAAGTGCCATCGCCTTGTCTGGTTGGAGCCATTGGAATCTGAAAACCTGATACGGAAAAAAGTTTGTCGGATGAGAGTATGATTTGAAGTTCGGAATTACCTTTGTCAACCGAAAAAGCATCGTCTCTGTAGAGTAAAAAAGGTGCGGGCATGGGTTCGTTTACTTTGATTTCGACAGGATACCAACCTTCCGGTTGCCTCGTTTTGTTCTGCACGCCTAACCCATCCAAACTTAACTTTGTCCCTAACGCAATACTTGCTATACCGGCAAGTTTTAGAAAATTTTCTCTTGAAAAAGCTGACATTGTACTTAAAGGCTAATAGCCTATAATAACATACATCTCTCCAAAGTTTCAACTAAACTATAGGTATAATTTTGTGCATTAAAAACCCCGCGGTTGCGGGGTGAAATTTTAAGGGTGTTTATCAAAACCCTTTCAATTATAAATTCCAAAAGTGTAATGGGAACCTTCATCACATATACTATTATACAGGTGTGCATGGGCTTTTCAAGAAGCAACTACTCTGTGATATATAGGGCGCCTACTGGCTGGCCCGACCCATCGCAGGTATAGGTGTAGATACCCGGCCCCCGCTTGAAGCCAAAACCGGCGGTAAGTGCAGTTTGGTTTGAAGCCGGGATTGTAAAGACAGAATCCTCTATTTCAAATGAGTGCTCATTGGGGTCACTGTTTTTAACGGAAAAAACTCCATTGTTTGTAATCTGCATGACAAGTGGATCCGGATTGCAGCCGGTGATGTCTATAAGACTACCCTCCACCGCCACTTCGGCAACGAGTTCTTTGTATTCCTGCTTCTCTTCTTTGGGCGCACTTTCTTGAGGCTTTTTGAGAGCCTCGGTCAACTTTTGCTCAACCCTTAAGTCCTGGTATTTTGGTGCAGAATTACTTTGTGACTTCTTGGAACTATTGTATTTATAAATAGCAACAGAGGCTCCAATTGAAAAGATAAAGAGAACGCCTATGAGTGCAATTAAAATTTTATTACTCACAACTTCCATTTTGTAATTTTTGGTCGGTTGTGTCAAGATGATTGTTAGCATGCCTGCCAAACAAGTTCAAAAAAGTGACACGACGGATGATACTCCTTCTTTGGTTGATGTATTGGTGACACAAGGATCCTTGACAAGCCAGCGGGGAGAACAGGTCAAACTGGCTGAAGTGCAGTCCGGAAAAAGCCAGGAAGACATTCTCTGTGACCAAAACATGGTCTCCGAGGAGGAATTGACGAAGGCCAAAGCCGCCTACTATAACGTACCGTTTGTCGATCTTTCCTCATCTCCCGTTAATCCCGATGCCTTGTCTGCTCTACCCAAAGAGGTTGCCGAGCGCTTTTTGGTTTTTCCGCTCGACGTTGACCGTAATCTAAAAATTTTGACTATTGCCATGGCAGACCCTCTGGATTTAACGGCGATCGAGTTTGTCGAACAAAAGACTGGTATGCGCATTAAGCCACTGACTGCCGAGAGGGCCAAAATAGTCGACTTTATTTCGGTAAGGTACGCAACTTCGCTTTCCCAACAGGTAACGGCTGCTTTAAAAGAAGTGGCGCCTGATGACTCACGGCTTAAAACGCTCGATCTGTCGGTTGCGACAGGTGTAATCAGGCAGGAGAAGACCACCGAAATTGTTAACCATATCATGGAGTTTTCGGTTAAGTCCAGGGCCTCCGACATTCATCTTGAACCCCAGGAAAAGTCTACCCGGGTGCGCTACCGGATAGACGGTATACTTCAGGAGAAGCTGACTATACCTAAAGCGTTGCATGATGCAATAGTTTCCAGGATTAAAATTCTCTCCGGGATGAAGATTGACGAGAAACGGATTCCACAGGACGGCAGGTTTAATTTTAAGACTGTGGATGAGGAAGTTGATCTTCGTGTCTCGACCGTCCCCACCTCCTGGGGGGAAAAAATTGTCCTGCGGTTGCTTAAAAAGTCCGGCGGAGTGCCCGACCTTCCCCAGCTTGGACTTCGTGGCCGTGCCTTAAAGAATTTGGAAGATGCCGTTTTGCGCCCCCACGGCATTATAACCATTTGCGGGCCTACAGGGTCAGGCAAGACGACGACGCTTTATTCGATAATCTCAAAAATAAATACGCCAAAGGTAAACATAATGACTTTGGAAGACCCTGTCGAGTATAAAATAGCGGGTGTAAACCAGATTCAGATTAACCCGTCGGTGGGGCTTACTTTCGCATCCGGTTTACGCGCTTTTTTGCGCCAAGATCCTAATGTGATCTTGGTCGGCGAGATTCGTGACCAGGAAACGGCAGACTTGGCCATTCAGGCATCACTGACCGGGCACTTGGTTTTTTCCACCTTACACACCAATGACGCTGCAGGGGCTTTGCCGCGGCTTCTTGACATGCACGCCGAGCCGTTTTTGCTTGCCTCTTCAATGACTTGCATCGTGGCCCAGCGGGTTTTGCGCAAAATTGACACAAACAATAAAGAGGAATATATCCCCGCCACTAAAGTCGTTGAAGACATGAAACAGGTGCTTGGGCCCTTGTTTCCTGAAAGTCGTGAGATTAAGCTGTATAGGGGTAAACCTACGCCAGAAAATGACAATTCAGGCTACATAGGCAGGATTGCCATATTTGAAGTTTTGCCTGTCAGCGAAAAAATTAGTAGACTGATATTAGAGCGCAGACCTGCGAGCGACATTGAAAAATTGGCAAGGGAAGAAGGTATGATTACTTTGAAGCAAGACGGCTATATGAAGGCACTTGAAGGAATTACCAGTTTGGAGGAGGTTTTGCGGGTGGGTCAGGAATGAGTATGAACATAAACCAATTATTGCAGTTGACTGTCGACAGGAATGCTTCTGACCTTCATTTGGTCGTTGGTACGCCGCCGTGTATCCGAATAGACGGGATTTTGTATTCGGTACCCGGTGAAGAGGTGTTGACTACCGAGATTGTTGATGAACACCTCAAAAAGATTCTAAATGCAGAGCAACTGGGGAGGCTGTCGGTCAATAAAGAGATTGACTTCTCTCTTCATTTTTCCCAAAAAGCAAGGTTTCGGGCCAATGCTTATACCCAGCGCGGCAGGCCGTCGGTAGCTTTTCGCATGATACCCTACGAGATTCCCGCCATCGACAAGTTGGAGCTGCCCAAAATTCTTCATAGTTTTACAAACCTGCGCCAAGGACTGATATTGGTAACCGGTCCGACGGGTCACGGCAAGAGTACGACCCTGGCTGCGATGATTGATGAAATTAATGCCAATCGTGCCGTTCACATTATTACGATTGAAGATCCTATTGAGTTTATTTTTAAGCCCAGGCAGGCCATTATCAGCCAACGCGAGATGCACAATGATACCCATTCGTGGTCTACAGCCCTTAGGTCGGCTTTGAGGGAAGACCCCGACGTGGTCTTAATTGGGGAAATGCGGGACTACGAAACAATAGCCTCCGCGCTGACCGTCGCGGAAACCGGCCATTTGGTTTTTGCTACACTGCACACGAACTCGGCTGCACAGACAATCGATCGTGTTGTGGACGTCTTTCCGGAAGACCAGCAGGATCAGGTTAAGCTGCAGTTGTCTAATGTCCTTGAGGCGGTTTTTTCAATGCGACTTGTTCTGGCTGTGGCCGGCGGGCGCCACCCTGCTTACGAGATAATGCTGGCGACAACGGCGATAAAAACGGCCATCCGTGATGGGAAAACGCACCAGATCGACTCGATTATCCAGACTTCCCAGGAAGTCGGCATGTTAAACCTCGATTACACTCTGGCAAAGCTCGTGCGTGACGGCAAAGTCGCAATGGAAGTGGCCCAGTCTTACTCACTTCGCCCCGAAGAGCTCATTAGACTGGTTAAGTCAGATAAAACCTAACAAACCTTTTAATGAAAAAATTTCGCTATAAGGCAAAAGATAGTTTAGGGAAGACTGTCACGGGGTTAGTGGAAGCCGTAAACGACAGGTCTGCTGCCAAACTGCTTCGAAATAAAGGGTTGGTGGTAATCGATCTTAAACCCTCTCGGGAAAACATCTTTTCTTTTTTTGGCAAGTTGACCAAAAAGGTGACAGCCTCTGATGTCACCAATTTTACTAGGCAGATGTCTACTATGATAAATGCCGGCTTGCCGATAACCGAAGCTTTAGTTATTTTGCGCGCGCAGTCCAGTCCGAGCTTTGCCGCTTTGGTTACCCAAATACTGGCCGACGTGGAAGGCGGCGAGTCGCTGTCAAATTCCCTATCGCGGTTCCCCAAGATATTTTCGCCGACCTATGTTGCTCTGGTTCGAGCCGGTGAAACCGGCGGGGTATTGGATAAGGTGCTTATGCGCTTGTCGGATAACTTGGAAAAAACTCAAGAATTTAAAGGAAAAGTCAAGAGCGCGTTGATTTACCCGATAATAATCGTAATTGGCATGCTTGTAGTTTCGGCGATTATGATTATTTTTGTTATCCCCAAAATGACCGATTTGTATTCTCAATTTGACGCCGAGCTTCCGTTTATGACAAGGTTACTCATTGGAATCTCGGCTGTTTCTCAAAAGTTTTGGCCATTGGTTATTGTCAGTATTTTTTTCGGCATACTATTAATCAGGACTTATGCCAAGACAAAGTCAGGGAAATTGCTTATCGACAGCCTGTTATTAAAAATTCCTATAATTGGGCCACTCAATAGGCAGGTCGTTTTGACGGAATTGACCAGTACGCTTTCACTTATGGCCGGTTCCGGTGTTGCCATTCTCGACGGCCTTAAAATTACCAGAGACGTTGTTAAAAACTCCCTCATTGCCCAGGCGATGGATGATATTAGTCTAAATGTCGCCAAAGGCTTCCCTATCGCTTATTCCTTTGCAAAGCATGCCGAGGCCTTTCCTTTTATTTTGCCGCAAATGATTTCTGTGGGTGAGGAAACGGGCAAAATGGACGAAGTTTTAGCCAAAGTAAGCCATGTTTTCGAAACCGAAAGCGAACAAAAACTTAAATCGCTGACTGCGGCAATTGAGCCTATTATTATGATTTTTTTGGGGATAGGAGTCGGGTTTCTGGTGATTTCAGTCATATTACCAATTTATAACTTGACAACAAGTTTGTAATCGTTACATACTGAATATATACATGAAGGAGGTGAATACAATCTGTCTAATTTGAAAATTAAAAAAGGTCTGCCTTCGTTGGCAGGTTTTACGTTGGTGGAACTTTTGATCGTAATGGCTGTTTTGGGTGTTTTGGCAGTCGTGGTTTTGATTGCCATTAATCCTGTGCAGCAGTTGGCCAGAACTAGGGATACCGGAAGGTCGTCCACCGTGGCCCAATTGGGGCACGCGATTGAAGCCTTTGCCGCGGCCAGAAACGGTATATACCCTACGGATCAGGGAGCAGCCGCTGTTTGTACGGGTGCGACATCCCCGATAAACACCGACGATGCGTGGATAGGTGACTGTTTAGTGGCAACTGGTGAAGTTCAAGTGTTGCCATCCACAGTTGGGAGACCGACGGGAGGTGGTGCAGTTTGTGACACCGCAGCCTCTGCAACAGAAAATGACTGGTGTTATGATGGAAACAGTACTAGTGCTGTGATATTTACGAGGGCTGAGGCAAACGCTAATATAGCTCAATGTACATCACCTGCTCTAGCATACTTTGTTTACTCGACGGCGGCCGGAAGAGGTGGCCTCTGGTGTGGTACAGCGGCGGCACTTGTCCCACCTTTAACAACGGGCTTTGTGCAGTAACCTTAACGCCAGGGCGCAATTGACAAAGTTAATTGATGTTCTGGCGTTGGTTGTGTCGGAGTCAATAAAATGCTTTCAATAGTATCAGTTGTAGTGTTTGGTCTTGTAGTAGGATCTTTTTTGAGCGCATACACATATAGGCAACCTCGGGGTAAGTCCATTATAAAAGGCAGGTCGGTCTGTCCCAGATGCAAATCAAAAATTGCCTGGTTTGATAACATTCCGCTTTTATCTTATTTATTACTTGAAGGTAAATGCCGCTCGTGCAAGAAGAAAATTTCACTTCGCTATCCTTTAATTGAATTAGGAACAGCTATTCTTTTTGTCGTTGCCTTATTTGGCAGCCGTGCTGTTAGACTGAACGTGGGTTGGACTACGTTGCTCCCTGACTATTTATTTTATTTAGTTATTTTTATTCTTATCTCTATCTCTATTTCAATTCTTGTTATTGACTTGGAGCATCAAATTATTCCCGACGAACCGGTATTTTTGGCTTTAAGTGTTACATTGCTCTTATTGCTGTTTTCAGGCTACACTAACGTTTGGGAAAATTTGCTTGCGGGATTTGGATCTGCGCTTTTTTTGTTGCTTCTACACATACTTACTCGTGGGCGAGGAATGGGCTTGGGAGACGTAAAACTTGCCTTGGTTGGCGGTTTAATTCTGGGCATTCCGCTTAGCGCTGTTTGGATGTTTGGCAGTTTTATTCTTGGTGGTGCTCTGGCTGTCATATTGCTTTTTTTGGGTGAGGCCCACTTAGGGCAAAAAGTCGCTTTTGGCCCTTTTATGATTGCCTCGTTTTTTATAGTGCTTATTTTTGGTGATACAATAGTTAAGAGTGTTTTCCCTTTCTAAAAATCAGTACACTGCAATAGTGATTACGCTTATTGTGGTAGTTGCGTTTACGGTTCTTAATTTAAGGATCTCGCTACGTCGTAGCCGTGATGTGCAACGCAAACAGGACGTCAGAAACATCACTGATCTGCTCAATAATTTCCGGGAAGAGCATGCTTACTTTCCGCTGTCTGATGAAGGCAAAATAGTGGGTTGTGATACAGGCTTGGTCGATAAATTTGATTATCCAATATTTCGAAGTTGCGAGTGGGGCAATGATAACTTTGTAGGCAGTCCCCTACCCGAGGACCCGCAAGGAGGGCGCGGTGTCCGTTACTATTATCTTTCAAGCGGCGCTTATTATCAGGTCTACGCGAGTCTTGAAGGCTCATTGGAAGCCGAATACGATCCGAAAATAGTAGCCCGGAATATTCTCTGCGGAAATAAAATTTGTAATTTTGGCCTTGCATGGCGCGAAACACCACTTGATAAATCAATTGATGAATATGAGAATGAATTAAGAAAGACAGATTTATGATTAAAGATTTAGAGTTTAAGATCGCTGGTTTCACCCTGGTCGAGTTGTTGGTTGTCGCAGGTGTACTTGCTGCTTTGGGTACGCTGGTGATGATTTCTTTTACCGGTGCCAGGTCATCCGCTCGGGATACTCAAAGAAAAAGTGATATCAAGCAATACCAGACTGCCTTGGAGCAATTTGCAAATCGTAATAATAGTTTGTATCCGGGGACTAACGATACGATAATAAATACAGGCGGGGGCAACACACTTTGTGGCTACGTGGAGCTGACCAGTTGTTCCACTGATCCCGAGGGGACAGATCATTATGAATATAGTGCCAATGGTTCAGCAGGAGGCACGGCTTCGGCGACACAGTATGTTTTATGGGCGCGACTGGAACGGACCCCCCTTGGAGGTAATGTGAACTATTGGGTGACATGCTCAGTTGGTAGATCCGGTTGTGTGATTGAGGCAGATGAGCCCACAAACAGTACTTGTCCGGCAACTTTAGATCCATGTTAAAAAAAGGCTTCACACTGATTGAACTATTGGTGACAATAACCATAATTGGGATGCTGGCTACTTTGTCGTTGTTTGCCCTGCAAAATGCCAGGGTTCAAGGAAGGGACGCGCAACGAAAGGCCAATTTGGAGACGATAAGGTCGGCAATTGAGTTTCGCAGAGCCGATTGTGGTACTTATCCGGCTACTATGCCAGCGGTTGCTGCGGTGTGGGACGGTCAAGGTTGCAATACTAACGTTTATGTCCAGGCCAGGCCGGGAGATCCGCAAAGCCCTACCCGGTTATATCTGTACACTCCGGGTGCCGGCAACTTGACTTACTCAGTCTGCGCGGCTTTGGAGGAAGCTCCCGCTACCGCCTGTACAGGTATACCAGGCTGTGGCGGTGCATGCGGTGTGGCTTGCAACTACTGCGTAATCAACCCCTAGTGTGATATATTTGATATATGCGTCTGCCCGCTTCCCGCAAATTCGGTTTCAGTTTGGTTGAGGTATTGATTGTGGTTGCCATTTTCGGGTTAATTTTTTTGGTAGGCAGTGCCAGTTACAGGAGTTTTTCTAGAAGACAGCTGTTGGAATCCGGCGTCAGACAAGTAAGAGCCGACTTAAACCTCGCCCGTGAATGGGCTTTGTCCGGTAAGAAACCTGACACGATAGGTTGTAATGCTTTTCCACTCGAGGCGGTTGAGTTTTTAAGAACAGGAGTTGCCGCCAACGGCTGCACAGGAAGTTTCCGTAACAGTTATCTTATTCGTGCCGATTGCTCGGGCGGGGGCTATGCAGATATTAAAACTGCAAATTTACCGACCGGTATTTGTTTACAAAACTTTGTCACAATAGAATTTAGGTCAAATGCCTATTACACGCCACATGGCACAGGTGTTACGGTTAGTGTTCAAGACGCAGTTACCGGCCAGCTAATAAACATTGATATTGATGAATCCGGAAATATTAGATGAAAAGTCATAAAGGGCAATCTTTATTCGAGGTAGTGGTTGCAGTAGGGGTGATTGCTTTGATTATGGTGGGGGTAGTAACGTTATCTACAAGGTCAATCAGAAACTCAAGATTCGCGAGAGACGAGTCGCTGGCAACCAAACATGCGCAGGAACTGCTTGAGTGGCTAAGAAATGAGCGCGATAACAGCTGGTCTGGTCTGACAAGCAAAATTGCTGCCCCCAATTGGGGGTTGTGGTGTTTGCCGGACCTAAGCTGGACGAGCTCCGTGGCAGGTGTTTGCAATGATCCAGGTTATTGGGTAAATATCCCCGGAACATTCTATAAAAGAGAAATACAAATGGACCTGCCAAGTCCCGAGCGTATTGACGTGACTGTTTGGGTTTACTGGTGGGAAAATGAACTTGGCCAGGAAGATTATCATGAAGTCCGAAGCGACACCAGTTTTACGAAATGGCAATGAACAAAAATGGCTTTACATTGGTTGAGATAATGGTGGTAATGTTGATCATTGCTATTCTTTCAACATTGTCCATTTTTGCGCTGCGGAATGCGAGAGTGCAAACCCGCGATGCTCAGAGAAAATCTGATCTTGAAAGAATTAAGCAGGGTTTGGAAATTTACAGGACCGATTGCAGCGATTTTCCTAGGCCTTTTCAGGCGGGTGATATTTTAGTATTGTTTGGTACTAATTTGATTGGTGACGACACACCACCTGGTTGTTCCACTAGCAACTTTTATATAAGAAGTGTTCCTGATGACTTGGACCCCGGCAGAAGATATTATTATTCACAAAATTCACCCTACGAATACGTATTGTGTGCCAATTTGGAAGAGAATCCAGCAGTTTCCACTTGTCCTGTAAATGCAAATTGCGGTGGGGGCGGAGGGAATACCTGTGACTGGGGTTTTAGCTATCCTTAAAAGATGTCTAAAAATAAAGGTTTTACATTAATGGAAATGTTGGTTGTAATTGGGGTTTTTGCGGCATTGGCGGCAATTGCTACTCAATCGATTTTACTTTCAGTAAAGGGGACTCGTAAAGCTGAGGCGACAGGTAAACTTAGGGGGAATTTAGAGTATGCTTTGGGAGTTATGGAGCGAAGGTTGCGGATGGCAACCGATGTTGGTTGCTTAGGTAATCCTGATCAAATTGATTTTTACGACGAAGCTGATAGCTGGGCCGTAGGCGCCGTCTACTACCTATGTGATATTGCAGGCTCTGATGATAATATTACAACGAACGCTTATTCAGGGGGTCTGCTCGACACGAATACTGTTGACTTAACGGCGTGCTCGTTTACTTGCGATGATCTTGCTGACCCCAGAACATTGACAATTTCGCTTAGTGCCAATGAGCAAAATGTCACTGGCGTGGAAAGCGCACAGGTTGACGTGTCTACAACAATAGTATTGCGTAATCGATAGCATCGTTGTTAGAATGGATATACTAATGATAAAAAAAGATCTGTTAAGCGGTCAAGCTGTGTTACTGGTTGTGTTGACCTTGGCTGTGGTGCTTACTTTAGTATTATCGGTGATTTCGCGCACAATAACGGATGTCAAAATTACTACAGTAGAGGGGGATTCACTGCGAGCGTTTAGTGCGGCCGAAGCCGGTATTGAACGTCATTTGACAAGCTATTCGTATACATTTAGCGACTTTACACTTAACAATGTCGAAGTAACCGGCAGTATTTCACCTAAGTATGAAAACCAGAGAGAGATGAATTATCCTGAAAAGCTGGTTGAGGCAGAGGCAGCAACTGTCTGGTTCGTTGACCACGATGACAACGGCAACATCTCTTGTGGAGCAGGAACCACTTGTTACAGCGGCACGCCTGCAAACGCGCGAATGAGGCTTTGTTGGGGAGAGGACGGTGCTCCGCTTTACCCTGCTGTAGAAATCAGTGTCTACTACGATCCTGATTATGACTTGGATTTCAGCGACGTCGAAGTTGCCAGGTACAACGTGGATCCAAATGCAGCTACCCGGGCTACAAATAATTTTAGGCCTAATGACCCAGGCGGATGTAATAATGTGGCTGGAGAGGGAGTTGATTACTCAAGAAGGACATTTAATATAAACTTCAACAATTCGGGCTTGGATTATTTTGGCATTCCTAATGCGGTTATCCAAAACAGGATGGGCCTGCTTTTTGCAAGAATCAGATTTTTCTATAACGGAAGCGAAGCTGTGCCTTTTGGGGTGATACTTAGTAATTCCGGGGCGGGAAGTTTTTTCCCTTCACAAGCCCGCGTCATTGAGTCCAGCGGTAAATTGGGTGACGCCCAGCGAAGAGTGGAGATTACAGCACTCTACCCCGACTTACCTCCAATATTTGATTATTCGCTTTTTAGTGCGACAGGAGGTATATCTCAATGAGTGTGGGTATAGATATAGGGACTAAAACGATAAAAATTGTCGAGCTTGCCAAGTCTGCTGCTAAATTCAGATTAAAAGCGTCGGGGGCAATCGGCTATACTGGTCTTGAGCCAGAGAGGTTAAACGACGAAAAAGATTATGTTCCTATAGTTGAGGCACTTAAGAAACTCTTTAAGGAAGCCAAGATTTATGACAAAAAGGTTTCGATCTCGCTTCCTGAGTCCCAAGTCTTTACGAGAACCGTGAGCTTTCCCCAGCTAACCGACCAAGAGATATCTTCCGCTGTCAAATGGGAAGCCGAGCAATATATCCCAATTCCTTTAAGCGAAGCTGTGATGCAGCATCAGGTGCTTGAAAAACGGGACAATATGAATCCGCCGGACGTTTTAGTTCTTTTGGTTGCCGCGCAAAAAAACTTGGTGGAAAAGTATGTAAGGGTAGTGAGCTTGGCAGGCCTGAATTGCGTGGGAGTGGAAACAGAGCTTTTGGCAATGATTAGAAGTCTGGCGCCGATTGACCAAACTGTGATAATTGCCGATATCGGGGCTAAAGGAACTGATCTTGCAATTTCAAAAAACGGCATGCTTATTTTTTCAAGATCGATTCCAACCGCCGGCGACGCCTTTACTAGGGCTGTGGCCCAGTCGCTTGGTATAAATGCAGTTCAAGCAGAACAGTATAAAAGGACGTACGGTCTTTCCAAGGAGCAGTTAGAGGGAAAAGTAAAGGCGGCACTTGACCCTATTGTAAAAATTGTAGCCGAAGAAATTAAAAAGGCCATTCATTTTTATCAGTCCGAGGAGAAGGGTGAGTCGCCAACGTCTTTGATATTGACGGGGGGTGCAAGTGGCATGCCAGACATTGTGCCGACTTTAAGCAAATTTTTAGGAATGGAAGTGATTATCGGCAATCCTTTTTCTAAAATTGAAATGGATCTGAAAGTGGCTGCAAGTTTGCAAGGCTATTATCCTTTATATGCTGTTGCTGTTGGCCTGGCACTTCGTGGAGAATAAAAATGAGCGTAAATATTAATCTTTTACCACAAGCCGGAAGTTTAAATACGACAATCGCAAAAATGGGCAGGCGGCTCACCCGCATGGCAGTTGTATGTTTTATTTTTTTCTTGGTCTTCGGCTCTTTGGGTGTCGGCTATTTATTCATAACCAGCGGCGATCTCACAAAAATTAACGATCAAAATAACACTTACAAATCAAACATCAAGTCTCTTCAGGAAGCCGAGCAAAACTTGGTCTTGGTCCGGGACAGGGTTGCTAAGGTAAAAACTATTTTGAATGATGTTAGCTTTGAAGAAAAACTCGACAAGGTTCAAAGAATGCTAGATACTTTGCCAAGTAAGTCACAGCCAGACGCTTTGGAAGTTAATTCAACTAAATCAAAAATTCTTTTAAAGTTTGATTCGCTGTCTGGGTTGTCAAGTTTCCTCAAAGGTTTGATTTCCGGAGACGACTGGGACTTTATTAATCTTGATACGTTGGAATTAAGCGGAGCAGGGAATTACAAAATTGAGTTAGAACTGGTGTAAGTTTATGAAAAAACAGTTTCCCAGTTTAAAGTCTCCTGAAGCTTTTGGCGGAACTCCTTCTATGAACGAGTTGAAAATAGTGCTTTTCCCGTTACTGACGCTCCTCGGTGTTTTGCTTTTTGCTGGTATTGCAGGTAACACGCTGTGGGTCAGGCTCGGCGAAGTAAGAAAAAACCTGGAGGCTGCAGGCAAAGAAAATAATACCTTGGGCCAGAAAGTAGAAGTTTTACAAAGAAAGAGTGATCAAGACACATTTCTTGTGGATAAAAAGCTTACTTTGGCGCTTCCCCCCAGAAGTAGTAGTATATACGTGGTTTCTCAAGCCAAAAAAAAAGCAGCAGATAATCTGGTGATTATTCAAGAAATAACTGTTTCGGAGCCGAAAGTTCAGTCTGAACTAGCCCAAAGTACCACGTCGCTGTCTGTAGAAGGTTATCTGGGATCTATACTAAATTTTATCGACTCGTTGTCAAATGTGGCGCCTCTTATTAAGACGGATAATATTGAGTTTGGAGGCGGTAACAACCTAAACTCTAAATTAATCGACATGACGGTTAACCTTACCAGTTACTATTCTCCTTATCCCGAGACTATACCGGCTTTGAACCAACCGATAAATGCCCTAACCAGTAGCGAGGAGCAAGTGATTAATGATGTTTCTAATCTTGAAGTGCCGGGTATCCCTCAAGAGCTGGGTCCTCAATCTGCAGTGGATAGAGCAGATCCTTTTACATTTTAGAGATTGTCCACTTCGACGCTTATCGACTTATTTTCAACCACGGCTCGCACCTTGGCTAAATTTCTAATAGATTTAATAGTTCGGCCTTCTTTGCCTATAACAATTCCAAAAAGTTCCGGTTTGACTCTGATGATGTAAATGTGTTTAGAGCCGTCGACATTTTCGTCAATCGTAAAAGCGTCACTTGCCGTAATATTTTTGACAATAAACGAAAGCAATTCTTTCAAGATGTCTCCTCCATGAGTTTTTTAACGGGCTTTGATATTTGTGCGCCTTTTTTGTGCCAAGCCTCAATGGCCTTTTTGTTGACGGTTTTTAATCCCGGCTTGGGGTGCCAAAACCCCAATACTTCAAGAACTTCTCCCGTGGGGCGCTTTGAATCTTCGGAAACAACCACACGATAAACCGGGTCGTTTGTTTTGCCACCTCGCGCTAATCTTACTTTTAGCATGCTAGTATCCGTAGTTTAGCCTTTGTCTCTAAATTTTACAAGCGCGGCCGCGGCTGCCCTTTGTTGAGCCTCGGATTTGCTTTTGCCTACACCTACAGCCGTCTCGACATTGCCGATGACAACAGACACTTTAAAGTTTTTGGAGTGATCCGGGCCGGACTCGCTGACTACCATATAGTTTGGTGCGGATAGACCCTTTGCCTGAACAATTTCTTGCAAGGTACTTTTAGGGTCCTTCAAGGGTTGGTTCAATTTTTCGTCTATATCCGACAGCAGCAGCCCTTCGATAAATTTTTTAGCTGCGGCTGGTCCCCGATCGATGTAGATTGATCCAATCAAAGCTTCCACGGTGTTAGCCAGCAGCGATGTGTTGTTTCTGCCTCCTCCTGCCTCCTCACCTTTTGATAAAAAAAGCTCTTGCCCGAGATCAAGTTTGTTGGCAACCAAAGAAAGATTTTCGGTATTTACAATGTTGGCGCGAATCGCTGTCAAAAACCCTTCCTCTTTATTGGGCAGCAGTTTATACAGAAACGAAGATACGACAAATTCAAGCACGGCATCCCCTAGAAATTCGAGCCGCTCATTACTTTCTTGGCCCTTTCCGTTCTCGTTCAGCCAGGATCGGTGGGTCATGGCGGTGTCAAACAGCTTTCTGTTTTTAAAGCTTTTTTTAATTTTCTCCAAGTTCATTTAAAATTCCTCTGCATCTTGGGATTTTAGTATTGTACCTAGTACTCCATTAATAAACGAAGGAGAAGATTCGCCGCCGTATTCCTTGGCGAGTTCGACTGCTTCGTCGATAACGACCTTACTTGGGGCTACTTCTTTGCCAATTTCGTAAACCGCTAGCCTTAGTATTGCTAAGTCAATTTTGTTTAGTTTTTCCAAAGGCCATGCGGGAGCGGCTGCCATGATCTGTTTGTCGATGCTGTCTTTATTGTTAAAAATGTTCCTGACAGTTGCCGACATTGCTTGCTTAGTGAAAGAGTTTGCGAACAGTTCCTTCACAAACTTGCGTCTTTGCTGGTGACGTGGGTCTTGAGCGGACTTCATATTTCTAAGATTACAAGAGGATAACTTTTAAGTGAATAGTCAAATGAGGTTAGTTTTTGTAATAGCCGCAGTTTGGGCACGCGATGTGGGGAAAGCGAAGCTTGCCGCATTTGGTGCATTTACTCATGTTGGGTAAATTGGTGCCGAAGTTGGCACTCCGGCGTCTGTTGCTCCGGCCCCTGGTATGTTTCTTTTTAGGTAACGGCGTCATGCTTATATTTTAGCCTACCTAGGCTCTTTTATGCAAGCGAGTTTAATTTATGATGCCCATGAGTGAGAAATTCAGAAAACCTTCACTATTGGTTGTAGTCCTATAGTGAAGGCCGCTTTGTAAGGTGACCCCGACTTCTACCCCAGGATGTAGCGCAATATTGATTGTATCCTCTTCATTATTTACAGTGAACACTTGCCCGTCTGGAGTAGTAACTATAGAGATTGGAGCGTTAGTATCTTTGGTTGTTCTATCAAACTGGAACGAAAAGGAGTTGTCGGAATTTATTGCGACACGTGTGTGAATGAGGTTACATATTAAGGAATTTCCACCGTCATCTTCTATATCACTAAATAATGTTAAGTGGCCTTTGTCAGTGTTTGGAATCCTGTTAATTGGGTATTTCATACTTCCCTGAGTAACTGTTGGGCAAAGAAGCGCATCGTAGCCCAAAGTCTCCTGCATTGTTAATCTGCTTGCCGCTGATAAAACGTCTCCCTCGGGGTATTCAATTTGTCTTGCTATCCCGACTACACGAGAAACTCGCGTCACTACAAGCAAATTGAAAGAAGTTAGAGTTGCATTCATGGCCTTGGTTATTGCTCCGATGTCGTGGCCGCTTAGCCAGGCAATGTCTTTCGCAGTCCGAGATTTGGCAATATCTTTGACTTTTCCCATGAGACTATCTCTGACATCCGCGAAAGAGTCTAGGTTTCCGTCATGAACGATGAGCTTTCCCGTAGGCGTTACTCCGAAATTCTCCAATAAGGTTTGCCTATCCCACGCTATACCAGCATTCTGTTTGACGGGAAAATCTTCCATCCGTCGTAAATTGTAAACTTTTGCCAATCTTGCTGCCGCTTCACCCCAGACTTCAGGCGGAGGGTTACTCCAAATGGGATCTATTTTTGCAGCTTGTTCTAAAGGAATACTAAAAGGTCGAAGCAGCATAACTCTTGGTTGACCTGCAACTTCGACCACTCGCATTATTTGGCCTTCAGGGATTAGACCCGTTGGGTCAGGCATTCTCATAATTAAACTTCTGGTTTGTGGATCAAAGGAATCAAGATACTCCAGCAACAACTGGTTGTATTGGTCGGGTCTTATTCCATAATCTGGAATGAAACCATGTCCCAGATTTTTAGCAATTATTCCACCGCTAGTTAAATTGCCGCTTCTCGCCTCTTGTATATTAAAAAGAAGTCTAACGGTTTTTTTATTACCATTTAGTATCTGTGTTCCTATTCTTGGTAATACTTCAGCGACGTCGGCCGGCAATTCGGATGCACTTGCTCCAAGAGAGTCAGACCAAGGTTTAGGTGGACCTATAAATTGGTTGTCTTGGAAAATGTGGTTGGCTGTATCGGCGGGATTGTATAAAAGAGAAGTTTCAGGTATCCGTTTCGTGTCACACGAAGGAAGGAGAAATGCCGATGCTACAGCACCCTGAAGAACTAAACCTTGTTTGGTTTTTCTGGACCAATCCGAAGGATTTAAAGAATGTGCACGAAGCGTGTCCACAAAAGGACCATAACCTGGTAAAAAATATTTTAAGAACGTATCCCTGCTTATTTCTTTAGGCATAAGCGAAAATTGGTGAGGTGATAATAACACTAAGTCCTATAATAAGCAACTTATAGGTTAGTTCATTGCAATGTTGCCCAAGCGCATGAATTTTGCCGCCTTTTTAAACATAGCCGGGTCGGTGTATATTCTGTTTGCAATTTCGTGACTTAGTTTTATAAGAAACGAATCCGACCACTTTGCGATTTTTAGATCTACAAAACCATGTTGTTTTACCCCCAGGATTTCCCCCGGGCCACGCATGGCAAGGTCGACCTCCGCGAGCTCGAACCCTGACATGGACTTTTTCATTGCACCTAGCCGCTTATTATATGCACTTTTTGTAAAAAGCAGACAGTATGATTGAACGTTGGACCTGCCTACTCGTCCCCGTAGCTGGTGCAAACTGGCAAGGCCGAACCGCTCCGCCGCTTCGATCAGCATAATTGTAGCTGCGGGCACGTCAATTCCGACTTCAACTACGGGAGTTGAAACAAGGATGTCGATTTTTCCGGATCTGAAATTTTCCACCACTGTCTGTTTTTCTTTTGATTTAAGCCTGCCGTGTAGTAAGCCTATTTTTTGATTTTTAAACACTTTTTTTAAGTTTTCAAACTCCGAAGTGGCGGCTTTTATTTGTTGCATGGACTCGGTCGCGCTTTCTTCGATGAGTGGACAAATGACAAAAACTTGGGCACGTAAGGCGTCAATTTGCTTGCCGATCCAAGTGTAAGCGCCGTTTCGCTTTGTTTCAGGTATCACCCAGGTTTTTATAATTTTCCTCCCGGTGGGCAGCTCTTTTAGGGTAGACAAGTCAAGGTCTCCATATGCAGTTAGCGCGACTGTCCTGGGAATTGGCGTTGCTGTCATTGTAAGTACATGAGGCGACACAGTACCCTTCCGGGAACGCTTAATAAGATGCGCTCGTTGCTCGACTCCAAACCGGTGTTGCTCGTCGATGACCACAAGAGCTACATTGTCAAAAATTACTTTTTTGTGGATTAAGGCGTGGGTGCCTATGAATATGTCTGTTTTACCCAATGCAATTTTTTTACTTGCGGAGGTAACTAGCGAGATCCTTACTTTAAGGCGCTCAAAAAGGTCATTTAGAGTCGTGAAGTGCTGCTCGGCGAGTATTTGGGTCGGTGCCATGACTACCGTTTGCTTACCGTTTAAAAAAGAAACTAGGGCGGCTATCGCCGCGACGACTGTCTTACCGCTGCCGACGTCCCCTTCCAAAAGTCGGTTCATGGGAAAGTTTTTGCCCATGTCTTCCAGGACTTCTTTTACCGAAGTTGCCTGCGAGTCGGTGAGCTTAAAGGGTAAACAACCGATGAATTCAGTTACTACGCCTTTAGCTATTTTAAGCTTATATGTCGGCTTGGTTTTTTGCCAGTTGTTTTTACGAATCAAGCTTTTAAGGTGCAAGAACACAAACTCGTTTATTGCAAGCCTTTTTCTGGCAAGTTCGGCCTCAATTAAATGATTTGGAAAGTGGACATTTTTGTATGCTTCCTCCAATTGCGGCAAGTGGTAGTCGGTTAAAAGCCGATCTGCTAAAAATTCTTTGATCATAAGATCGGCAGATTCAAAGACTAGGTGAATTTTACTTCTCAGCCACTTAGATGAGATACCTTTGGTTTCCGGGTAAACAGGTACAAGACGTCTGGTATGAATGGGCTCTTTGCCTTCCTTTATGACTTCGTATTCAGGCGAAGTTAGGACCGATTTACTGCCTTGCCTTTCAATCTTACCCGAAAGCGCAATCAGAGTTCCCTTAGGAAGTATTCTTGGGATAAATCGCTGGTTAAACCAAACTACATCACACTCCCCCGTTTCATCTTGCAAAACTGCTTTTTGGATTACGAATCTGCCTCTGGCATACTCATTTTTAATTGATTTAATTGTTCCTATTACACTTACGGTTGTCTTTTCCTCGAGTGCTTTTATTTTAACAACCTTACTAAAGTCGGCGTAGCGGGTAGGTACATGGTTAATTAGATCCTCAAGCGTTTCTATCCCGAGTTTTTTAAGTCTGATTAAGTAGGCATTTCCGACTGTAGGGATCTTGGTTACCGGATCCGTAAGCTTCATAGATAGTATCTATAAATACATTAAAAAAGGCAGAAAGGTTGTCAGTAAAAGTGCCAGACTGGCGACAACAGTCAAAATAACAAAAAATTTTTTAGATTTGCTGCCGGTCATTTTTAGATTTTACTCTGGCAAATTTTCTTTTGCCAATTTTAACATGTACCCAGTCGGATGTATCAATTCCTTCGTGCGGGTTTTGGTAAGTATTGCCGGCAACCTCGACAGCTTTTTGGAGAATTAAGCGTTTGGCCTCGCTTTTGCTTTTGACTAAGCCGGTCGAACTAATTAGTTCCAACAGTGTTGGATTTGGTTTTGGCAAAAAATACTCGGGAACGTCATTGGGAAGACCTTTTTGTGAAAAAACTTCGGCAAAGTTGTCTTGCGCAACTTTAGCTCTCTTTTCGCCGTGGATTTGTCTGGTGATCTCGTAAGCCAATCTTTTTTTATTTTCAAGTGGATTCTTGGGCAGTTGTGCAATTTCCTCAAGCGGAATATTAGTGGCTAGTGTGAAGTACTCAACAACCAAATCATCCTTAACGGACATTAATTTGCCGTACATTTCTTCAGGGCCATCTTTAATCCAAATTGCATTATTCCAACTTTTGCTCATTTTTCTCCCATCAGTTCCTGTCAAAAAATAATTGGCTACGATAAACGACTCCTTGTTTCTAATATTTTTCTGAAGGGTTCTGCCTGCCTGCATGTTGAAAGTCTGGTCAGTTCCGCCAAATTGGATATCTGTATCCATAAAGTAGCTGTCATACCCTTGCATCACGGGGTATAATACTTCATCTAGCCGAACGCGGTTACACGCGTCAAGTCTCCTTCTAATTAACTCGCGGTTTACGAAATCCCCTATCGAGAAATTTTGACAGAGTTTAATAATTTCCCCGAACTTCAGTTTTGATAACCATTGCGAGTTATAAACTATTTTGATTTTAGAAAAATCCAGTACTTTTTCCGCCTGTTTTTTGTATGTCTTGAAGTTTTCATCAATTTCATCTTTAGTCAATATGGGTCTTTCACTGTCCTTGTCAGAAGAGTCTCCTATCAGTGTCGTAAAGTCACCAATCAGGAAAGTTACATTATGCCCCAGCTCAACCATAAGTTGTAGCTTACGTAGCGGTACAGTGTTCCCCAAATGAATTTTGGGGGAAGTTGGATCAATGCCGTTATAGATATTTAATTTTTTTTCTGAGCGCAGCAACTTCTCCATTTTATTTTTGTTAGGAATGATATTTGCAACGCCACGAGTTAATAAATCGTCAATCTTGTCCATCATTCTCATTTTATCATACATGGGTGCATGTACACTGCATATTTTAGTATAATAAAATTCATGGCTAGGTGGAAAAGAGTTAAAAGATATCGATATAACCAAGGCTTCTCTAAGTACCGGAACAAAATTAAGTCAACCAAGCTGCTGACAGTCGCAAAACTGATATTTATCGGAGTAGTCTTGGGTGTTGTCGGTTTTTTCGTGATAGTCACAGTTCTTTCGTTTACTCTCCCGCCGCCTGACCAGATTATCCGCCGTGAAGGCTTTTCGACAAAAATATTAGATAGAAACGGTGAAGTATTGTATGACATATTCACGGATCAAAAGCGGACCAAAGTAGCCCTTGAAAATGTTTCCGATTGGGCTAAAAAAGCCACAATTTCGATCGAAGACAAAAACTTTTACAGCCACCAGGGATTTGACCCGACGGGCTATGTCAGGGCGGTTTTTAACATCATATTTCGGGGCAAGTTGCAAGGCGGCTCAACTTTAACCCAGCAGCTTGTCAAAAACGTATTGCTTTCGCCCGAGCGGACGGTCTTGCGCAAAATTAAAGAGTTTATTCTTACGATTCAAGTCGAACAGCGCTATTCCAAAGACGAAATACTCGAGCTTTACTTGAATGAAATGCCTTATGGCGGTACGGCATTTGGAATCGAAGCCGCGGCCGAAACGTACTACGGGAATAGTGCAAAAGACCTTAGTTTGGCGCAGTCGGTGATTTTGGCGGGCCTGCCGCAGCGACCGTCGTATTATTCTCCGTATACAGGTGATAGTTCTGCCTATATTGGCCGGGCGGAGTCGGTTTTACGGCGTCTTCGTGAGGATGGTTATATTACTTTGGAGCAGGAAGAGGAGGCCAAAAGCCAATTGGGTACTGTTGAGATTAAATCCCGCGACGCTTTGTTTCGCGCCCCCCATTTTGTTCAATATGTTCAAAGAGAGATGGAAAATAGATATGGCGAATCGGTTATCGAATCCGGAGGTTTGAAAGTAACCACGACATTAGATCTTGACCTTCAAGAAGCCGCACAGAAAATTGTTGCCGAGGAGATTAATAAGGTAGAAAGCTTAAATATTACCAACGGTGCGGCGGTGGTCACAAACCCACAAACAGGGGAAATATTGGCAATGGTCGGCTCCAAGGATTTTAATGCCAAAGATTATGACGGTCAGGTCAACGTGGCCATGTCTCTACGGCAGCCGGGGTCTGCGATTAAGCCGGTTACCTATGTCACGGCTCTTAAAAAAGGTTATACGGCATCCACCTTGATAATGGATGTGCCGACTACGTTTCCAGGCGGCGTCGGCCAGAGTGACTATAACCCGGTCAACTATGACGGTAAATACCGGGGCCCCGTGCAGTTGCGTTACGCTTTGGCAAACTCGATAAATCTGCCGGCTGTTAAAATGCTTGCACTGGTTGGGATTCAAGATGTACTGGAGACAGCTTATGATTTAGGCTTGTCGACCCTGGAGCCAACAAACGACACTTTGAGCCGTGTTGGTCTTTCCTTGACTTTGGGTGGGGGTGAGGTCAGGTTACTCGAGCTGACTAATGCGTACAATGCGTTTGTGAATACAGGTAGACGGACTGATCTTGTTGCAATTTTGAAGGTGGAAGACATTACAGGAAGGGTACTTGAGAAAAATGAGCCCAAAGCCGGCCGGCAGGTGTTAACAAGCGAAGAAGCGTATATAATTGCCGATATCCTTGCCGATAACGAAGCAAGATCGGCGGTTTTTGGTACCAATTCGCTCCTAAACATTTCCGGAAAAAAGGTGGCTGTTAAAACAGGGACAACAAACGACAAGCGGGATAACTGGACGGTTGGCGGCAGTCCGGATGGCATGGTAGGAGTTTGGGTTGGCAACAATGATAATAGTGCAATGAAGCAAGTTGCTTCCGGTGTTTCAGGAGCTTCCCCCATCTGGCGGCGAATTTTGCTTGAGGCACTTGAAAAACGGCAAAGCAATACTTTGGAACAACCCGATGGGTTAATAAGTGCCAGTGTGGATTTGGTGTCCGGTTACCGTTCACATGATGGCTACCCGTCACGAACGGAAATTTTTATCAAAGGCACCCAACCCGGTGACGATTCTGTGCACCAGAAGCTCAAAGTTTGCAGATCCGACGGCAAACTGGCCACACCGTCTGACGTGGCCAAGGGAGACTATAATGAGAAGGAGTACTTTACCTTTAAAGAGGAAGACCCGACAGCCCCACCCGGGGAACCGAACCGGTGGCAGGAAGGAATTTTAAATTGGCTAACTACCCAGAGTGACGAGCGCTATCACCCACCCAGTGACTATTGTGGCACGCAGAATCCGATTAATGTTGAATTTGTATCCCCCAGAGACAGGGATTCCAATCTTCCCGGAACATTCAAAATGAAAGTGACTGCGGACTCCAGCACTAAAATAACACTTGTTGAGTTTGAAGTCGACGGCATAAAAGTCAGGAGTTTTGACGGCTTGCCTTACGAGCACGACTTGACTTTGGAAAAAGGCGTTCACGCGCTTGCCGCTATAGCTTACGATGAAAAAAATAATACCTCCAACCGCAAAATTGCTATTGGTGTCGGTGTGGCTTGGGATTTTTTGCCATCCCCATCGCCGACTGCACCTCCCAGTTCAACGCTATCCCCTTCACCTTCACCGGCGCCTTGATATTATTTAATTTTTGCTTTGAACTTTTGTTTAATTAATGAAAGTAAACTTTTACGCGACTCTCCAACTTCTTTTGCTGTCAAAGTTTTACTGGGATCCTGATACCAAAGTCTGAAGGTGTAATAGTTCTCAAAAGTGTCAATTAATTCAGTAGCTGTAACATACTTAGTTTGTTTAATTGAAGTAACAATTTCGCCTACACTTACATTTGCAGGGATGGTTAAAGTGATGTCCTCGATTTGAGGAGGAAATTTCGGCCATAGTTGAGCTACTGTTTTCTGGTGTTTGCCGACAAGCACATCCAGGTCTATTTCACAATAAAAAATAGTTCCGTTCTGCCCTCCGAAACCAATAACCGTTTTATCCAGCAAAAGGTTATATGTATTGGTCAACCGGGGATTGTTTATATTTTGCCGGCCAAAAGAGACCTTTTCTATATTGGCTTTTAATAAAAGCGACTCAACGAGGCCTTTAAATTTTGTAAAAGGCTCACTGTCTTTTTGCCAATAAATGATCCCAATCTTTCTTTTTTCGCAGTAGTCTTTTTGTTTGAAGTAGACTTTGCCAATTTCAAAAAAGCCCGCCTGGTGACCTCTCTCGTTAATCACCTTCTGAGTCATAGCAACTAAGTTTGGCAAAAGAGTTAATCGGAGTACTTCATTGTCTGGTGATGGCCGATTAACTATTTTTATCGGAGCTACATTTGCGTTTTCCAAATATTGGTTAAACTTGTGATATTTTTCACTGACAAAGGATGAAGTGATGGTTTCATCCAAGCCGACAGATTGGGCGGCGGTTCTAAAATTCTCTTCTTGACCGACATAAGCTGGTGTTACAATGGGTGGAATTTCCAGCGACAGAGTTCGGGTCGGAATTTTGTCGTAGCCGTCGATTCTTAATACCTCCTCAATAAGATCCTCTTCAAGCGTAACATCTGTCCTGTAGGGCGGACAAATTACCACCAAACCATTTTTAGTTTCGTTTTTTATTTTAAAGTTCAAGCCTTTGAGTATAGTTTTTACTTTGTTTGGGCCAGGGTTTACTCCGCCCAAAGTATTAAGGTAGTCAAAACTTAGACTAATGGACCAGGGTTTGACGGGACTTGGATAGTAGTCGGCAACCTGAGCTGTTAACTGACCCCAGTCGTATTTGTCCACTAAATATAAAAATCTGTAAATCCCCTCCTCAACAAGACCGGGATCGAGCTCTTTTTCGTGCCTTATCGAAGCTTCTGTCATCAGGTTATGCCGGTGAATTGTGCGCCTGATGTTTACTCTGTCATAGTTGGCTCCTTCAAGCAAAACATTCTTAGTGCTGTCGGAGATTGAATGGTTCTTTTCGCCGATTGAGCCGGCAATTGAAAGAACATCAGTTTTGTTTACCCATACAAGGTCGTTTTTATCCAAGTTGACGGTCTTACCTTGAAAGGTCAGCATTTTTTCATCTTGCCGCGCTATGCGGATAGCCAAATTGGTACCGATTTTGTCCAAGTCAAACGCGTGCAGGGGCTCGCCCGTCTCTACCATTACAAAATTGGTCAAGTCGACAATATTGTTTACTGAGTCAATCCCGTAGGCGAGAAGAGGTTTTTTGAGCCAGTCGGGTGAGGTCACTATTCGGACATTTTTAATTGCGGTTAGCATCGCCCGTCTTACAAATGGCGAGTGAATATGCAAACTTACTTCGGTAAGCTGCCTAGTCGTGGAAAGTTTTTTGTAGAGATTTGGCAGCCTAATCGGGGTAGCAAAGAGTGCCGATACTTCTCTGGCAATTCCGAGTATACTGTAACAATCGGCTCTGTTGCCGCGCAGTTCCAAGTCGATTACTGTGTCGCCATCGACACTCTCCTTTTTGTCGAGCATGTGGCCGGCCGAAGTTAATGCGTCCGTCAAATCGGAAAGCTTGGAAGGCAAGTTTACGTAATTGGCCAGCCAGCTAAGCGGTATTCTCATACTTTAGTATTTAATGTCGCCGTTATATAAACTTCTGATGTCTTTGATGCCAAACCTGTCCATGACTATCCTGTCCAAACCCATGCCAAAGGCAAAGCCGCTAATTTTTTTGGGATCGAGCGAAAAATTGCTTAAAATATTTGGGTGAATCATGCCGCAGCCTAACATTTCCAACCAGCCCCGGCCTTTGCAAACGGCACAGCCTGTCTGTTTGCAAAATATACAATCGATATCAAGTCCCCCGCCTGGCTCAACCTCGGGATAATATTTGCATCTGAATCTAATTTTTCTTTCCCGACCAAAAAATGACTTGGCAAAGTAGTAGAGTGTGCCTTTGAGGTCTGCCATTGAAATGCCTGCCTGAAGCGCAACGCCTTGAAACTGGTAAAACATCGCATTGTTGCTGGCATTGACGCTTTCGTATCTGTAGCATTTACCGGCGACGACAATTCTAAATGGCTGCTTGAGGTTGTCAAGTGCACGGGACTCGACGGATGATGTGTGGCTACGCAGCAGAATTTCTGGTTCGTCTATATACAAAACATCTTGAAGACTTCTTGCAGGGTGGTCATGGGGCAAATTTAGTTTTCCAAAGTTGTAGTCATCAGTTTCGATTTCAGGGCCCTCCATGATGGAGAAACCCAAGTGCCCGAATATGTCAAACATTTCTTTTATGACGATTGTTGTAGGATGCAAGTGGCCAATTTTTGGTTTTATTCCAGGGATTGTCGGATCGAAGTTTTCGCTGGATTTGGGAAGCGAATCCTGCAGTTTACGTTCAAGAGTGGCAACAATCGTTTGCTTGGTTTCATTAATCAGCTGGCCTAAATCTTTTCTCTCACCCGGGTCCGCCTTTTTAAGATTACTTAATAGCGCATTTATCTTGCCTTTTCTGCCCAAGTAATCGATTTTAACCGCTTCCAATTCGGCGAGGTCGTCGGTATCGGTGATGCGCCCGATGGCTAAGTTTTTAAGGTTGATTATCTCTTCCCGCACTATGAAGTTATTTTACCTTGGAGACGATTTCTTTGAAAGTATCAGGATCGGTTACAGCTATATGGGCGAGGATTTTACGGTCGAGTTCGATATGTGACTTTTTGAGTCCGTTGACAAATTTTGAATAACTAGTCCCCTGTTCGCGAACAGCCGCATTGAGCCTTTGTATCCACAACTTTCTCAAATCTCTTTTGCGGAGCCGTCTTCCAATGTAGGCGTATTGGCCGGCATGAAGGACTGCCTCTTTGGCTGCACCAAACCTTCTGCGTCTGGCCTGCTTAAAGCCTTTTGCCAGTTTCCTTATTTTTTTGTGTTTGCGCTCGACACTTTTGACTCTGGTCATTTATCTCCCCAAAGCCTTCCTAATCTTTTTTGCGTAGGCACCAGTAACACGAACAGATTTTTTAAGATTTCTGAGTCTGCTTTTGGACTTACCCTCTTTTAGGTGTCTTCGAAAAGACTGCCTCCTCATCACCTTGCCACGAGGCGTGACTCTAAATCTTTTAGTTATTGACTTGCGTGTTTTTTGCTTCGGCATTTTTAGCCACCTTTTTTTTGACAGGTGAAATTATAGCAGATAAGTGCCTCCCAAGCATCTTTGGCGCCATGTCTACAACAATTCGTTCACGAAATTCGACAATTAGTTTTTCAATTAATTTATAACCAAAGTCTGTTTTGCCCATATGTCTGCCTTTGAAAACCACCACTATCTTGACTTTATTCCCATCTTCCAAGAACTGCTTTACCCGGGATTTTCTGGTTTCAAAGTCGGCCTTGCCCATAAACGGCGAAAAGCGAATCTCTTTTAATTCTGCAGGCTTGGCTTTTTTGTTTTCCTTTTTAAATCTTTTTTCCTCCTGGTAACGAAACTTGCCAAAGTCGGCTATTTTGACGACTACAGGCTTGGCATTTGGGGCTATCTCAATCAAATCGAGTTTTTCCTTTTTTGCCGCCTCCAGTGCTTCCCGAATACTTACCACGCCGATTTGTTTTCCGTCTCTGCCAATAAGACGAACCTCGTTCGCTCTAATGTTTTCGTTTAGCTTCCAAAAAGGTTTATTCAAAGCTTGAAAGTATTTTACATGAGTAATGAACGCTAATCAATGACTTTGTTGGCAATTTTGTCTTTTATCTCTGAGGTTATTTTTTCCAAAGAGGCTTGCCCGAGGTCAGCGCTCCCGCGCGTCCTCACCGCAACCTTGTCGGCCGCTTCTTCTTTGTCGCCGACAATAAGCATGTAGGGAACTTTTTCCATTTGGGCATCGCGAATTTTAGCCTGCAAGGTCTCGCTGCGGTCATCGAGTTCAACGCGCAACTCGTTAACGCGCAACTCGTTAAACACTTTATTTGCATACTCTAGATTTCTATCAGTGATCGGTAACACCTTGACTTGTACAGGTGCAAGCCAAATCGGGAATGCACCTGCATAATGTTCAATCAGAAAACCGATAAATCTCTCCAGTGAACCCAAAGGCGCACGGTGGATAATGTAAGGAACTATTTTTTCCTTACTATTTTTGTCCGCAAAAGTTAGATTAAATCTTTTACCTGATCCGAAATCGAGTTGATTGGTTGACGCGCCAAACTCACGGCCAATGACGCTTTTAATGTTAAAGTCAAACTTAGGGCCGTAAAAAGCAGCATTGCCTTCCTGCTCCACTACTTTTATTTTGGATATCTTGGCAGCTTCTCGAAGTAATTTTATAGCTTTTTTCCACGCGGGCGGGTTGTTGAAATACTTATCTTTTTTCTTGATAAAATCAGGCAGAGCAAGCTCGACATAATAATCCTTGATTCCGAATATTTTGTAGTAGTACTCATGCATCTCGAGAACGCTTACGAGTTCTTCTATGACTTGTTTGTCATCGCTGCAGTAAATGTGAGCGTCGTTGGTTGTGTGGCCGCGGACACGAAGTAGTCCTAAAAGTGTTCCGCTGTCTTCGTGTCTGTAAACCGTTCCAAACTCGGCGTATCTAATTGGAAACTCCTTGTATGATCGCGTTTTGAATTGGTATATCATGTGCATGTGGGGGCAGTTCATTGGCCTGACGTAATATCTTTGGCCCTCGTATTCCATTGGGGGGAACATGTCGGCTGCGTAATAAGGCAAATGACCCGATTTTATATAAAGTCCTTCTTTAGTAATATGGGGTGTTACTACTCGTTGGTAGCCATAGTCGGCCTCGACTTTTTTACCGAATTTTTCTACTTCTTCCCGGATTATAGTTCCATTGGGTAGCCATAAAATGAGCCCTGGGCCGACTTCCTCGGAAATTGTAAAAAGTTCTAATTCTTTTCCAAGTTTTCTGTTATCTCTTTTTTTAGCTTCTTCCTGTTGCCAGATGTAATGGTCTAATTCCTTTTTAGTCGGCCAACAGGTGCCGTAAATACGGGTCAGCATTTTATTTTTTTCACTTCCCCGCCAGTAAGCTCCGGCAATTGAAAGTAGTTTAAAATGCTGCATTTCCTTAGCTGGATTTTCCACATGCCCCATTTTGCAAAGGTCTAGGAAATTTCCTGGATCATTTGTTAACAACTTTTTCCCTCCTTTTGCAAACTCTTCCGCTAACTCAATCTTATAGGGGTTTTCCTTAAATAGTTCTTTTGCCTCGGCTAATGAAACCTCATTAAATGTAAAGTGTGTCCAGGTTGGGAGAATCCGTCTCATTTTTTCTTCAATTTTTGGAAAATCTGCTTCGTTGATTTTTACGGTGCCAAAATCAAAGTCCTGATAAAAACCGTTTTCAATAGATGGCCCGATGGCATTATTAGTTCCAGGCCACAAGTCTTTCACTGCTTTGGCCAGAAGGTGTGCGCAGCTGTGGCCTAAGTTGTTTAGATATTTTTGATCACCCATACTTATATAATACTAAAAAACCTCCCTTGTGAGGAGGTGAAAATAAAACCACTCTTCTACCTCCCTAAAGGGCTACAGTAGTTGTGGTGGTTACTAAATTCATGTTAGCTGTTTGTATAATATTGCTGTCATTTTCATTTGTCAAATCAAAACGGCAGGTCGCTTTGTGTCGGGTGGGTAAGATGCTCACCCAAGTGTCTGTAGCGGCACCACCCGCAATTTGGATTTTCATTGGGTGTTGGCCCATTCAATAAGGAATTAACCTCATAGATAAAAGAGAGAAAGGAGTCTTTGTGGATACTGACTTCGAGCCACTTTGGCGGAAATTCAACAACCACTTTGCCATCATTAAACACTGTTTTATCCGGGTACATAACAATGAGCCCTAGTTTGGTAATGTTTTTGATGTCTCCCTTTTGCGGATGCTCAAAAGCGTAGTGGTATGCTTGGAGCTGAGTTTGATATTTGGCAATCTTTTCCTCGCTCGGCTGACTGATTTTAAAATCGACTATTAAATATGTTCCATCCGGCTGACGGACTAAAAGATCGTATTTGCCTTTGATAAAAAGTTGAGTATTTGGTACAAGCTGGGACTCAACAAAACCTTCTTGGCTTTCGACGATGCCTGATGGTAAAACTGACGACAGTTTTCGCAGATCTTTGCCAATAAGTGCTCCTTGGATGCGTGTGTTAAGGGCGGTAAAGACTGCCGGAAAAGGTGAGAACGGTCTTTGAATTCCCTGTTTTATTTTAAGATAATAGCAAAGCTTGCATTCTTCGTATAAATAAGCAAAGTCGCTTGGCGAGAGTTTAAACATACTATATACAGTTCTATTTTCCTTTCTTGTAATTTTTGCCGATTAGGTGGGTAATGTTTTTTGCATTCCCTTTGATGTGATTATATTTCAACTCTACCTAAAAGTCGAAATTAAAATCAAAGTAAGTGATATGAAGAGCTGAGGAAAATTATTCCAACATATCGGAGGTAACCAACAGGGCTACTTCTAAAAGTTTAATCGCTTGAGTTTTATCCCCCAAAATCTCTGTGACAACTCTTCCCAGCCCTACATTCTGATCGTGAGCCGTAATCTCACCGGTAAGTTCTCTAATCGCCTGAGAGTAGACAGTAGCAGTGACATCTTTGGCTCGCCCCTGATCGCCAAGTTTGTGCAGTTCATCTAGATCTAAGTTGGGGTAATCGGACCCACACCAAGTTATGCCCTGATTATAAACTACCCTATTCACTTCAAGGTAAGCGTGCCGGTCGTCTCCAATACAAACATCCCAAATTCTTGGCATTACCTCTGTGCGGCTATTTATAAAAATCACAAAGGAAGCAGTCAACGCATTTTGAAAACAAGCTAGGCCTTCTTTAGCCAGTACAAGCTCGCCATACTTCCCGACTAAGCTAGCCACTTCTTTTAGTTCCGCAAGAGCCATAATTAGACTGTTGTATTATAGTGTAGAATCTATTAAAAACTGAAGAATTATAGGTCAATTTGTAAACTTTGCGGGAGATAATTTCCTCTTTGTAAAAATCAATAAAGTTAGTATCCCAAAAGTGTACGCGAGCCCTGATAAACAAATTTTTCCGAACGGAATGCCTTTAGATAAAGCCAGCATAAAACCGCTTATGTAGGTAGGTAATGTCAAAAAGTAAGCAATACGGATTTTATTAAAGGAAGGAAAAAACGCAGTGTATGTTGTAAAGAGTATGCTAGTGGTCGCGGCGAGGATGTGAATAAGCAACATAATAAATGTTAACTTTTTAAGTTCTCTTGGTCAAATGTGGTGAATAAATACTGGAAACAAATGATGATCTCGAGTGTTTTTTGTTTAGGCGTGAATAAACATGTAACTTTGTGTTTTTTCTAAACGCCTTTGTGCAAGAATATTTTTGTCCGATGATATTCCAGATAACTCTCTCTGCCCCATACGGGTAAGTTTTTAATGTACTGGTTTGGTCTCAAACCCAGCCTCTCAACATTTTGTAAAGAAAACGTTGGCGAAATAATAAGCAATCGATCATTCGTAAACGAGATTATTCCGCGGTCGAACAACCTGTCTATTGTCGGGCTAAAGAGGAAGCCGTTATAGAGATCAAGCCTCTCTAGATTGGTAGCCATAGTCCAAGGTTTGATATGGCTTGCTGTAAGAACACGCTCATCATCTATATTGGTCACAGGACATTTTATTAGTGCTAATAACAATCTTTTCCTGAAAGCGTTTTGGCCAACCCGAATTGCCGTCAAAATATCTTTTGAGGTAACGGCATCTTTCGGATGTAGCAAAAGTTTTCTCTCATCATAATCTACCAACGAGTATGTACTCTCGTCTACTTTTTTAAAATTTCGTTGATTTTTTATCTCGCGGTATAAAACACCTCGAATTCCAGCTTGCCACTCCATCGATGCCTTTGCCATAGGGTAATATCTCTCAATTTCGTTATAGATTATTTCCCAAGTAGCAATTCCACCGTTATCTTCAAGAACTTTTTTAATGGCCTCTACTTTTGTCACCCTACTTTTAAAATTGTTAAATATGTATAATCTCTATTGATACAGCCAGATCCATAACCCGCTTTAAACGCGCTAAGCGCCATGCTAGCGAAAATGTAATTAGTATAGGTATAACCAAGCGTGTAAGTTTGGTCATGATTTCTTCTTTTAGCTTTAATTATCCACATTAGTTTTTATGGTTTTTTCTTTATCAATCTTCGCCATAAATTAAGTCAATTGATTATAACATCAGAGAAGTTAGTGTGTAATATGCGATTGGCCTTCAAAATCTAAGTATGCGAGAATGTATTGAAATTATTTAACCTTACTCAACCACCTCGCAAAGGGGTACCAGATGAAGTCTTAGGGCTTGTAGTTACAGCTCTGTGTGTTTTGTGTGGTGGCTGCGGGATTTACTTACCGGATATTTTTTTGGCAGCTTTTTTGAGTTTCCGCTCAGCAGCTTTAATCAAATCTATTCCCAATTTGTCCGATATTTGAGTCAAATATATGAGGACGTCGGCAAGCTCATCGGATATATCTTCACGGTGCGACTTGGCTCGCTCACCCATTTCTTTGTCATTTTTCCACTGAAAGTGCTCCAGCACTTCACCGGCTTCAAGGGCCAAAGAAATTGCCAAGTCCTTGCAGTTATGGAACTGGCCGCTGGAATAAAGTGGCATTCAGTTTCAATACCACGATGACTGGGCTCTCCGCTAAGCGTGTAGCTAAAAGATTCAACTAAAGCGATCACCTCAGAGGAACTCTAACCTTAATTGCGACTTTTGTTTTGTGCTCTGCGGATGGCTTCCTCACTCATGCCGAAGTGGTGGCAGATTTCGTGATAAAGCGTGTCTTTGATTAGTTTTGCCAGGTGTGCTTGGGAGCGAGTAAGCGAAAGTAAAGGTGTACGAAACAAAGTAACCTTATCCGGTAAATTACCGCCTATGCCGTAATGCCCGCGCTTGATTTGCGGCGTGCCTTCGTAAAGCCCAAGAAGGATTTTGTTTTCGCGCCTCAAGTTAAACTTTGTGACTTGTTCGACCGACGGCAAGTCTTCGGTAAAGACCTCAACGTTATCAAGCTTTGAGCGGAATTCCTCCGGTAACTCGTCGTAGGCCTGTTTGACAATTTTTTCAAACTTCTCTTGCATGGCTTAGATCTAAAGTAGTATACATTACCATATGGCTGAAGAAGGCCCAAGTGATCCTGAAGGCAAAGGCTAGTGCTTAGAGTCGAAGGCAATAATGGGAGAAAAGTTTACATTTTCTAGCAATTCGTCAAGATTGTCATTTTGCTGTAAACCCAAATAACTGTTGAAGATATATCTTGTAACTTTGCCGATTAGAAATGCTTCTTGGACTTCTTCTTTGGTCAATGGTTCGCCGCTGGACTTGCGTTTACTTAAGTGGTGAGCAAGGTTTCTGACTCGGGCAGTAAACATGTCGTAGCGATCACCAAATATTTTTGTTGCAATATCTATTAGCGGATCAAAATGCCTGTCTCTTTCCAAAATCTGTCCGACTAAAAAACTCCTGGCCTGGCCTACTAGTTTGCCAGATTTATTAACCCTGTAAGGATTGAAATAATCATCACGCCTTTTTAGTTCGCCAGCGATTCTGTCCGGTGGTGCTGATCGTGCTTGGTTTGTTTTATTGATAAATAGGCTTTGAATTTCAGGAAAATCTTCAAAGTCGCTTTTTTGGAGCCCTCTTTTAAACAGTTCTGGCTTGTCAATTAGTGGCTCAAGTAGCAATGTTCTGTTAATGCTGTCGACCTCCTGTCGAATCAGAGGCTCCAAACTTTTAGTTTCTTGCGCACTTTCTGGCATGTTAGTAATTATAGTTTATACTCTTTGATCAACTTTTTTTCGCTGCCGCGGTTGACGTAGGCTTTGACTTCGACGAAGTCTTCGATTTTTGAACCTTTGAGTTTGCTCTTGAGCAGTTCATCGATTTGGAATATCCCCGCGGAGTTATTCATTGTGATAGTTATTTGTATCGGCTTAGCCGTACCTTCTCTAATTTCTATTTTGTCAATCGCTGCGGCAGAAACCGAGTGAATATCTATTTTCCCGTCTTCGTAAGGGATTCTCGACCTGCCCTCAGACATATCCAAGGCATCGGCGACACGGACAATTCCGGCTTCAAACGTATATGGTACGCCGTTTTTTCTGTGGGCAATAATCGCGTGTAAAACTTCGGAAGTAACAATGGTTCTCTCGTCTGTTGGCAGAAAATCAAGCACTTGGTGCAAGAGATTATTTGCAATAATCAAGCTAAATTCTTCGTGGCCCTCGCGGCAAATTGTCATTCCAAGGTCATGAAAAATACTTGCCAAAAATATAATAACCTCGCAATGGTCGTTTGTAAGGCCAAAGTCTGTAACCGCTGACATTTTTATACCATATTTACTTATAATTCTGCACAAACGAAGGGCAATGTTAGCAACGATTTGAAAGTGAACAGGGCCATGGTCACTCATGCCGAGTCTGTCGATGGCGTTGACGTTAATTACCTTCCACAGGGCATAAATTTCCTTGTTTCGGTTGATGTTTTCCAGAGTTTTAGACAGCAATTTATTATTATTTGTGGGGACTTTAATGATGATCTGTTTGGTTTCAAAACTTTTCATAATTTTATTTGTAAATTCCAAAATCGCCTGTAGAGTGACTTCTTTCTGGCAAGTAACTCTCTGTGCGAGCCGATCTCAACGATCTTGCCGTTGTCCATGACTATTATCTTGTCGGCTTTCATGACAGTTGACAGGCGGTGCGCGATAATAATTGTCGTCTTGTTTGCCGTCACCCGCCAGATAGCATCTTGGATGAGCCTTTCCGATTCGCTGTCCAGCTGGCTCGTCGCCTCGTCGAAAATAATTATTTCAGGATCGGCAAGAATCATTCTGGCAATTGCCAATCTTTGCTTTTGACCACCAGAAAGTTTTACTCCTCGCTCTCCTACTTGTGTCTCGTATTTTTTGGGGAGGGTTTCGATAAACTCGGCGATATTTGCCATCCTGGCAGCGGAAACTATTTCCTTTAACGATGCTCTGGGTCTTCCGTAGCTTATATTATATTTTATCGAATGATTAAATAAAATAGGCTCTTGTGGGACAACGCCGATAAATGAGCGCAGGCGCGACTTGGACAAATTTTTAATATTAATGTCGTCTATTGTTATTTTCCCTCGGCTAACGTCGTAAAATCGCATTAATAGCTTTACAAGTGTGGTTTTGCCGCTTCCGGAGCGGCCGACCAAGGCAACCGTTTGGCCTTCGCGGATTTTCAGGTTGACATTTTTCAAGGCTTCCCTGGTATTTTTTTCATAGGCAAAGTAAACACCGCTAAATTCGATTTCGCCTTTGATTATGGTGAGTTTTTTTTCATTGACGGGATCTTTTATTTGAACTTCATTGTCTAAAATACCGAAATATTTTTGGATGTCTGTGTAACTTTTTGCAATTTCGCGAAAGCCCCATATTAGATCCCAGACCTTGGCGTGAAAGCTTTCAATGAATGCAACAACCAGGACAAAATCTCCGACTCCGAGTTTAGACCCGGAAACCAAGATAAGTGCCAGCGCAATTCCTGCTAAAATGCTGATATTTACAAAAGAGCCTATCGTAATATCAAAAACTCTGTATGAAAAAAGATAATTAAAATTTTTACTGAGCCAAATTCTAAATTCATTTTTGAGCCTGTGGTATTCCCAAGCCTCATTCGAGAATAGTTTGACAGTTTCGTAACCGATCATGTTGTCTACTATTATTGCCGATACTTTGTCTTCTTCGGTGTTTGCGGCATTCCTCAGTTTTATGTGGTAGGTGATCCAAATCTTCGCTGCGATGATGGTTACCAGAAATGAAATGACAGAAGTTACGGTTATGAGTAAGTTAAGCCTTGAAAAAAAATAAAGCATGACTACAAAACTCACAAGAATATTTAAGATCTTGTAATGCAGTTGGTGAGAAAGATTCCAAAAGGCTCCGTCCCCTCTTTTAAAAACCGAGATTAAGCTGCCTGTGCTTTTCCTGACATGGAAAGCAAAATCTAAATCCTGAATATGTTTGAATATCGCGGTTCTGGCGTTTGCGGATGACGGTAATGCCAGATGGATATCGCCGACGTAAAAAGAAAGGGTGTGTATTATAAGGTCAATGACTCTAACGAATATATAAATAACGAGCAATAATAATAGTTTGTTAAATTGCTGGAGGGAAATTGAATCGACAAATAATTTGTAAAAATACGGCGTCAGACTTCCAAGAATTGCGGAGGAAATTACCAAAAATATGAAAAATATAAACACTAACCTTCTAGAGGCGTAAAAATGATAAAAAGTTTTAAGCATTTTATACATGTTTTTAGACAACAAAAAACCCACTCGGGTCTTTTGGATAAACATAATTGTACACGAGTTTTACCGGAGAATAAAGACGGAGCGCATATAAAAGCTAGAGTCCCTGATTCTTGGCTTGGCGAGCTCGTTGAATAAGCTCGTCACGGAGTTGCTCGGCAGTTTCTCGGGATACTGCTGGCAATCGTCCTTCAGCGCCACCACCAGACATACCAAATCTTCCGACCGTTGCGCTCATTCCAGCCGTTTGGATGTTAAGGTCAGACAATCCAAGTATGCGAGCCAAGATACCGCGATAAATATCGACGTTCTGAATGCGGTCATAAGGAATGGTTACATACTTTTTATAAATAACTCCGAGCTCCTTACGAAAACCGGCATCAGTGAGTTCGTAACGATAGAAACGATAAGTGAGTTTTGCCCAAATGAAAGAAAAAACCAAAAAAGCCAGAAGGATTAACAACCCAATTTCCAGGGTCCCAGCCAATGAATCGGTTAATGCGGCTATAAATCCAAACACTATCCAAATCGCAATGAACAGAAACATAAAAACTGAATGAAGAAAAAATAACCACACAGCTTTAGGGTCAAGTTGTTGCATACCCGTTGAAGTGAATGAAGACTGTTGAGGAGGCAATGGAGGACTGGAAGATTGAACAGAATTGGTCGCATTGAGCACGTGGTTAATATCCGTTTCTTGCCACCCGGTTCCTAAAAGTTTGGTCCTTATTTCTTCTTTGTTTTTCCCTTGTCGTAGTTGTTGTCCGACATAATCGGACAGTTGTTGGTTGGCCATAAATTTTTGATTACACCAAGTACCTCTTGCTTGCAATTTTCTCTCTTGTGGACCCAGGGAGAATCGAACTCCCGTTCCATGACTGCCAGCCATGTGTCCTGCCATTGAACGACGGGCCCAGAAATAAAATTTGTGGTCGGTGCAGGGCTCGAACCCGCGACCTCATACACGTCAAGTATGCGCTCTGGCCAACTGAGCTAACCGACCAGTAATGGAATTCTACAAGATAATGAAGGCTTAAGCAATTGACTCTAGCCGGCAGAACGCTGCGAGTAATGTTCACCCGAAAGGAAAAACTTGCTGCCTTGGGATTTATACAGCCCCCAGAAATTTTTCTTTTGGGCACGTTTGTTGGTAGCGTGCAGCCATATGGCCGCTTTTTCAATTTTCTTTCTGAAACTTTTTAGAAACTCGATTAATTTCTCGAAAAAGATTAAGTGATATACACCGGGCTCGACCGGTGCTTGGATAGCGGCTACCCGCAGTTCCTTGGCTAGACCTTCGGTGGTTGCAGTCAAAGTTTCTACCTCTTGCTTTAGTACATAAAGCTGCATCTGCAGTTCCTTGCCCTTTTTTTCAAGTAGAAGTCTTTCTTCTTCAACTAAAGTTTTTTCGATTCTTACTTGACTGACAAGCTTCTCTTTGGCCTCCCGATTGCCTGTCATTACTTCGGAAAATTCGAGAGCCTCGCCTGGAGATATTTCACCGGAGTACTTTTTACCGTAACCTCCGCCGAAAACCTGGTTTACAAAATCATTGGACATACCCCCAAGCAAATCATTTTTAAAAGAATCCACACTGGAACCACCAATGTCTTTGAGGCTTTCCAAAACATTAGCTCGCCTGATCGCCTTTTTGTCGCTGAGTTTATTTTGGCTATTCATGGTTTGATAAAACACATCCTATAGCATACAACAGTTGGGAGGATTTTACAACAGGGAGGTTAAAATATCAAGTGCCTTTCGCTTTTTGAGAGCCTGTTTGACAATCGGTAGTTGGTTTTCATTTGGATCAGAAGTGCTATTTGGGTTAGCTGCTTTAAAGTAGCTAACCGCTTCGGTGTCTTCAATCTTTATATTTTCTTTTGAAGAAATTCCACTCAATACAAAATCAAGAATAAGCGAGCCTCTGACTTGCTCTTCGTATTCTTTGCGCAGTGTTTCGGGCGTTTTGCCCGTCGATTGTAGATAAGACTCAAGGGTAAGCCCAAGTTTCTCGAGTCTAGAGAGTAAATTTGCCAATTTCAAGTCTACTTCCGCGCTGACCAATACTTTTGGAAGAAGCGTGTTTTTGAATTTTTCAATAAGGATTCGAATGATTTCTCCGTCTTTTTGTTCCCTAGTGGGCTGGTCAGTCGAGATGCGTTTGTTTCTTTTGATTAGTTCTCTATAGTCTCCAAGATCTATTTCGGGAACCTCGCAGGTAACAGCTTTTACCTCGATAACGCTTTCTTTTTTGGCTGAAATTTCAAATTTTGGATACATTATTATGTTTAGCTTGTTTTCCTTTACTGCTTCGGAAAATGCTTTCGGTAAAATTGAAGAAAGCGCCATGTTGAGAAGTTTATCCTCGGAGATATTTTTCCGGACCAGATGTTTTGGCGCCATGCCTTTTCTAAAGCCTGCGACTTCGGTATGTTTTGCCTCTTGCTCCAAGACCTTTTCAATTTCATCTTCGACAAGACCGATAGGCACACTAAGGCTGACCAGGACGCTTTTATCAGCTTCGCGTGCAATAGTTGAGGTAATTGTAGGTATAGTTGCCGAGTTGTTGGTTACCATAGGTTAGCCTTTGTGTTGAATTTTAAATCTTGAAGGATTGAACTTCGCCGAAGGTGGCTTGCCCCCGCCGCTAAATTTGCTGCCTCTAAAAAAGTCTGCCGTGCGAAAGCCCAATTTCGGCCCAGACTTTTTCTTGATGTATTTTTTCATTTGGAAGTATTATAGCTCATTTTTTCTCTTCCCCCAACTTATGAAGGAACCAGGAAATAAAAAACAGCGCAATTGAGGCTACGACAGCGGAGGCAAAATTTGTAATTACAAAACCGTCTACTATGCTTGCAGCCAGATACAAAAGCGAAACATTAATTAAGAAGGCAAATACTCCAAAAGTCAAAATAGTTACCGGCAAAGCCAGAATTTGCAAAATTGGCCTCAAAAAGGTGTTTATCACACCTATAATCACAGCGGCGACAACCGCACTCCATAAGTCTCTAATTATGACACCCGGCACTATAGAAGCGACAATATAAAGCGCAAAGACGTTAGTGGCAAGCTTAATGAGCAATTTCATAGTTTTTTTATCATCTCATAAGCGAACGGAAAAATTCAAGATCGGCTTGGATCGCGGCGTTCCAGTCTGGATTCATATTATGGTCAGCATCTAAGTATTTAAAGTAAGTCACTTGTTTACCTAGCTTAGTTAGAGTTGAAGCCAGAGCGGTTGTCCATGCAATTGGAACAGCTGCATCGGCTCCGCCTTGGTGTAATTGTATCGGCGCTCCGATTTTGCCCAAATAGGGTTGAATTGAAAAAAGATCAGCCGTATGATATTCCTCAAAGCGCGCCAACTCGCTGCGTATGAATTTACCGCCGTCGGCCGACTCATCTGTGTAGTAAAGCACTGAATACGGGAAAGCTTTGCTTACGGGTGCCCATAGACTGGTAGGAATGTATTGGCCTGTTGCTTCAAGTGTAACAAGCGCTATGTAACCGCCGTTTGAATGGGCCCAAATGAATAAGTTTGTTTTATCCCAAGATGGGATAGAATCAAGCGACGCTAATAGGTCCAAGGTGGTTGTGTAAGTTTCAAACCTGGCTTTAAAAATATTTGCGTCCTGCTCGTTGGAAGCTCCGTAACCCAGGTAATCCGGTGCAACGGTGATAAAGCCATTGGAAGCTAAAAATTCTCCGACTCGCCGCGTGCCTACGCCTGTTTCGTAGAGTGCTTGGTCAACATAACCCCTGATAAGAATAACCAAAGGAAACCTGCGGTCACCTTTTGGAACATTTAGCAGTCCTGTGATTTTTCTGGCCTTGGCGCTTTGATCAAAAGTCAAAAAATTGACCAAAAAGCCTGTGAAATCTTGATTAGCAGTAATTTCCCTTTCAATACTAATTTCACTTTCGGCTCTTTGTCGTTTGCTAAGGTTTTCAATGGTAAAGCTGTTTAAGTCCGGATAGGACCTGATTTTTACCGGTTTAACCAGATCAAGAAGTAAAGCCGTTTTTCCAAGGCTGCCTGCAAATAAACCCAGGACGGCACAAAGGCTGCACAGCGATAGCATCAGCAAGATGTGTTTTATACGCGGCATGTCTTGTAAAATTATATTAACTTTTGGAGGTTTTGGAAAATGGTGTAAACGGAAAAGCCTCCGTAGAACAGGAATGCCAAGCCGACGGCGATCAGCCTAAATGGAGAAGGGCGAAGTGGTTTGCTCAAAATGGATGAGTTGAGTAGCAAAAGCATTCCGGAGTAGATAAACATCGAAAATGCGTTCATTACGGCACCAATGACAATCAACCCGAGCGGTTCGGTGAATCCTGCAGCAAAGATTGCTATTCCTGCAAATATTTGAACCCAGAGAAAGATATAAAAGTATTTGGGCAGACTGGTTATTTGAAACTTTTCCCGGTTTGCTATGACCAAATTTTCGCTTGCTATTCTGCTGTTACTTCCGAAAACTGCAAATTGGGTCCCGAAAAGCATTACACCGGCCATTACCAAGAAGATAGTACCCAAAAAAGGAAATGTTTGCCTGGCAATTGCAGCGGCTTCGTGGATTAAAAAGTTGATACCGGTTTCCACACCCGGGTCGGCGAAAACTGTCGAAAAAGCTAAAAGCGAAAGCAGGACCATAGTGAAAGCGCCTGTAAGCCAGAAGAGTAAAGCGTGCTCGATATTTATCCTTTTCCACCAAGTATTGAATCGATCGACGTTATCTTTGTTTACGTTAAACGTTGTGCCTTCAAGTTTTATGTCTTCCGAATTACCCCTAAGAATATTGGTGATTCTGCCTGAAAACTTACCCATGCCATAGCCTTTTTCTTTGACATAGAACGATTGGGCCAAGTTCAGATTGCCGCCTGCACCTGCGTAAGCCAGAGCACCCAAAAAGGTCGCAAAAGGAAGACCAACGGGCAAAAACCAAAAACCGTCTCCTTTGCCCACGACGCCTACCGCCAGGGCTTGCCAGTCCGGGCCTTTGGCCAAAAACAAAGTGACAATAAATATAAAAGGTACTCCGACAAGTATTATTGTTTTTTGAATGGACTCCTGGGTTTTGTAGACTACACGGCCTAGGCTAAACAAAATGCCGATAATGATTAGGAGTGCTATGCCTACGTATTTGGAATACCCGATATTTAGAGCAGCAGCCAGTACGGTAGCCGATGAAGCAATAATTCCCGGCCACATCCAGGGAATGAGTGTTGTCGAGATGAACCAAACTGGGGCAAACCTGCCGAATTTTCTGGCTAAGCCCACAAAGATACTTTCTCCGGTCGCCAAGGTGTAGCGCTCAATTTCCATGTTTATGAAAAATTGGAAAGTGATCCCTAAGATTGCTGCCCAAATTATACCCAGGCCGAAGTTTGAAGATAAATAAGGCCACAGCACAAGTTCCCCGCTACCGAGGCCCATCCCTAAGATGATAAATGACGGACCTATGAGTTTACTAAGAGGCAAAGGCTTGGGGAAAGCCTTTTTTTCCTGCTTGTTAAAATTCATTCTCTTATTGGCAAGTTAATTACATGAAATCCTAGGGATACGAAATTTCAAAAACCAAACTGTTTTAGCTTCGTGGGTAACAGTGCAGAGAGTAGTCCTCCCAGGGAAAGCAAATCTCGCAATCACAAACCCTTCTGGAGTGGGTTCGGGTGTAGCTGTTGGGCTTGGTGACGGTTCAATTGTGGGTGTGGGTGTTGCAATGGGTGTAGGGCTCTCTTCGGGCGATTCGGTGGGTGAGGCAGCCGGTGTTCCACTTGGCGTGGCACAGTTCGGCGTTTCTGTAGCGGAACTTGAATTCTGCGGATCGGAAACTTCGCGGAGGACAAAATCACCGGAGTTGTCATCGGTGTCTTCGGCGTTGCCATTTAGTAAATCCACTGTCAGCATACTTTCGTCGGTGGAAAGCGGACAGGCTTTTCTTTCAACGCTGCTGTTTGCCTCCGGGTTTTGGTCAAAAACTGCCGTTTCAAAGCCGTCAGGATTATTTCCAAAACCAACTTTATCCACAGGAGCATTAGTATTGTCGTATAAAAGAACGGCGTAGTTACTTGTCAGAGCATTACTTGGAGCCGAGTATGGAACGTCAAGCGAAGTAGCACCATTGTAACCTGTTTCGTGGCCTATCAGAAAATAGCCATGCGCCGGCACGGTCCCATTAAGTTCACTTACCAGATTCGCTTCTGTTCCCGCACCATTTTTTCTTGTTAGTAGCCAACTTTCCATTACTATATCGGTGTCGGTCGGGTTATATAACTCGACGAACTCATCGCTTGCGGGTACACCCCCGTCTCCGGATATTTGCACTTCGGAAATGACAAGATGACTAGCAACCGCTGAGCGGGCTTGTAAAGGGAATTTATAGAGAAGAAAAGTGAAAAGAAAAAGGGTTAGAAAAAGTTTCAATAAGCCTTTGTAAGTAGTTGGCATGTAATTCATTTAGAAATAAATAAAAATCTTTGTCAATAGTTAAAAAATTACTTCTTGACTTCGTGTTTTCTTTGGGTTTATAACTAATTAGTGAACCAAAGAATAGCCGAATCAGTATCTGTCAGTTTAGTTTTTGATCACCTTGTAAATAAGGTTTTCCCCAGATTTCTTATCTGGAATAATCGAACCTATCCCGTTAGTGAAGTTGGCTTGCACCACACCTACCGCATGGGTCGTACTCTTTATCACGTTTTCTCGGTGACTAGCAAAACTTTATTTTTTCGGCTTGTTTTAAATACTGATAATCTTCACTGGAAACTTGAGGAGGTATCCGATGGATTACCAGACTGAATTAGGTTTTAATCCGATCCTACCTGCCGTGATGCATATTGATCTTAATTCTTGCTTTGCGAGTATCGAGCAACAGGCGAACCCACTTCTTCGAGGCAAACCTGTCGCTGTGGCTGCTTACAGAAGCCCGAATGGTTGTATTCTGGCTGCTTCTGTTGAGGCTAAAAAAATGGGAGTAAAAACAGGTATGAAAGTCAAGGAAGGTAAATTTCTTTGTCCGGGACTGTTTGTGTTGGAGAGCGACCCCTGGAAGTATAGAAATGTGCATTTGGCTTTGCGAAAAATAGTTTCAGGCTATACGGATGATTTTTCTCCCAAATCGATTGACGAGTTTGTTTTGGCTATGGCCGGTACGGTTCACCTTTTTGGGGGCAACATGACATTTGTAGCACAGGAGATTAAAAGAAGAATAAAGGTTGAGGTCGGTGACTGGTTAACTGTTTCGATAGGTATCGCGCCGAACAGATTTTTGGCAAAAGTTGCTTCCAATTTATATAAACCCGACGGTTTGACCGAAATAACCAAAAGAAATTTTCTGGAAATTTACCAAAAACTTAAATTAGTGGATCTGCCTTACATAAAATTAAGGAATGCAATCAGGCTTTCCTTTGTAGGAATAGCAACGGTGGAAGAATTTTACATGTCCCCTATTTGGAAATTACAAGCTGCTTTTAAATCGGTCAATGGTTACTATTGGTATCTAAGACTTCGGGGTTGGGAGATCGACGATGTCGAGTTTGGAAGGAAAACTTACGGCAACTCTTACGCTTTACCCAACCCCCTGACCACTTTAGATGAAATTGCTCCTGTTCTTTCAAAATTAGTTGAAAAAACAGGATTTAGATTGAGAAAAGCAAATCTTACAACCAGTGGAGTACATATTGCCATTTACTACCGCGATGGTTATTTCTGGCACAGAGGTGTGACTTTCCAGCAGAGCCTATTCGATTCGAGAGACATTTTTAAAAAAGCTTTATTCATCGCCGGCCTTTCACCATATAAAAAACCTATCAGAAATATATTTATTTCTTGCTTTAATTTAAAAAAGAAAGATTTTTTACAGCTAAATATATTTGAGGATTTGCAAAAAAGAGAGAGGCTTGTTAGTTCAATTGATGAAACTAATAAATCTTGGGGCGATTTCGTTTTAACGCCTGCAAGGATGCTTTATTTGGATAAAGTAGCAGTACCGGATAGAATCGCTTTCGGAGGAGTCAAGGAGCTGGAGGAATTCACCTTACAAAAGTAACATCATCACCTATTTTAAAGCCGTACATATCCGATAATCCGGAGTTGATTTCAAAGACGTAATCTACTGGTTTGCCCGATGAGTATAAAGTCAACGCTTCGTTAGGAGTTTCTGATTGGGGTTGAGGCGCATTTTTATTTATACTGACAATTTTATTATTATCGATCCAAATGATGTCAATTGGGAACTTCATGTTTTTCATCCAAAAAGTTGCATTGACATCCTGCTCTTTAAAATCAAAAAGCATGCCGGTATCTAGAGGCAAAGCATCGTAAATAGCTAAACCATTTTGGCGGCTTTCGTCTGTGTTTGCGATGAGTAAATTAAATTCAACGGAATTGATTGTCAACAGACTTTGTTTATTGGATGGCGTTTTAATCCTTAATATTAGAAGTAGGATAATTGCGGCAAGACTGATTGTTACGACAAGATACTTTCTATTCACTTAAAGTGCCGAGGAGAGGATTTGAACCTCCACAGCCTTGCGGCCACAGGATCCTAAATCCTGCGCGTCTGCCAGTTCCGCCACCTCGGCAATAGTTTAATTATATAGCATACAATTAAAAACCCCGACTTTAAAGTCGGGGTCGTATAAATCTTGACGCTTTCACGCAAAAAACGGATTGCCTCAAAACCTGGAGAAATTATATACCTATAATATAATAATGTCAACAGTCAATTTATTTAATTAAATTATCCTATAAGCGTTACTTCTATTAATTAAACTCTAAATTTTTTTAGCTAGGATAAAAATTGAGGGGCCGAAATTGACTTTGGCAAACGGTTTTTGTATTTTCTTCTCGATACTTAAAAGAGTTTCTTCGGCTAAGTGGTTTTTAATGAGACTGTTTCGCAAATTTGATACAGAAAGTTTGTCTACAACCCTAAAATTATTTTGTTCCAATTTTCGAATAATTACATCCGGATGGTGATTCAAAAAAGCTATTGCATTTTTCTTTTTAGAAATTTTGGATCTTCTGTCTATCGAAAAGATGTCCAATGGAAAAGTAAAATCCCCGTGTAAAAATTTAGTCAGCAATGCTTTCCAATGAGTTTTATTTGCAAATTCCAGTATCAAATATGCGTTTTTATTAGTAAGTTTAGCCAGTATTTCAAAGCATCTGTCAATGTCCCAGATATGATGCATCACTCTGACCATAACAATAACATCAAATTTGTTTCTAAATTTTTTTGCCAGCAAATTCTCTAGCGAGGAATGTACATATTTTATTTTCTTAAATCTGGCAAAGTCCTTTCTAGCCTTAGTCAAAAGTTTTATAGAAGGATCAATCAAGTATATTCTTTTAGCTCTTGGGTTATAGACATTAATCAGTCGGCCAAAGCCTCCACCAATATCCGCGAGTGTTTCTATTTCAGGAATCTGGCTGAGTAATCTTGTTAGAGCCAAAAGTTCACTTTTGTGTTCATAACTTCTGTTTTGCCAGTAAGCAGGATAATCGTAAGTATCGTAGGAACGTACACTCGCTCTCACTCCATCTCTTCCATAAATTTAGTGACGCCCTCAGCCCATGAGCCGTTGGACAAAGGCGTATATTTGGTCATTATCTGTTCTGGTGTAAATAGTCCCTTGTCAAGATACTCTGCACGAATTCCCACAGACACGGTCTCTAGTGCATCCATGTATGTGGCAAAACCTAAAGTGCCTCGGCTATGAATTCCCCAACCCCAGCAATTATGTGACCCAGGCGGTATCTTTTTGCAAAGGTTACTCTCCTGTTGGGCAATTGCAGTTGTTAATCTGAAATCCAAGCCATGTTTGTCTGCTATATCTATCATTTGATTTACAAACGGGACCAAAGGTGAATCATACCGTTGTAAATAGCGTGTCAGTATTTCAGGTCTTGCGTCTGAAATACCAAGCACGGGTGATATCGACTTCTTTTGCGACGGAAGGGAAGCAAATATCTTGGCTCCTTGATATGTGGAATTGTTTTTAGCTTGAGCATCTTCGTTTTCAGCCAGTACGGAAAGAGAGAAAAGACTAGTTCCTAAAACAACAGGTGTAAATATAAAAAAAACGCCAACAACTACTGCACTCTTGATGTTTAAGCGTGAGCCTAACATTAGTTATATTAGAGGATGACATAGCTGGAGTTCAAAATCAAGTTTGTGAAAGATGAGTAGGTTGCAAATCCATGTCCCCGGGCCGTAACTGGATCACCAGTTTTTGTTTCTAACGTGTGAGCCGCGGAGGATTCGGACCTCCAACCTTTTCCTTAAGAGGGAATTGCTCTACCATTGAGCTAGCGGCCCGCTGTGACCCGGGCGCGAATCGAACGCACAACCTACTCCTTAGAAGGGAGTTGCTCTATCCAATTGAGCTACCGGGCCTCGTGAGCGGGATACGGGAGTCGAACCCGTTTCCCCACCTTGGAAGGGTGGTGTTGATCCAATCAACTAATCCCGCACAAGCCAAATTATACCATAGATTCGCAGTTTGAAGCTCAAAATTCACTGACTGAGAAGGGTTTTAACCTGTTCAACCGAAATAGGGAGATTTAGCTTTTGGCCGTTGAGATAAAAAGTGGGGGTCGAATTAATTCTTAATGTATTGCCTAGGGCAATATCTTTTTCCACTTTACTTTTAAGATCACCGCTGGCGTAATCCTCTTTAAATTTATCTGCATTCAGTTCTAAACTTCGGGCGTATTCTTCAAACAACGTTGATGGATCCCCTTTATTACTCCAATCATCCTGAAATTTAAAAAGCAAATCGTGCATTTCCCAGAACTTGGCCTGTTTTCCGGCAGCTTCGCTGGCAAGTGAGGCCGAAAAGGCATTTTTATGAATCGTAATCAACGGAAAATGTTTATAAATAAATTTAAGTTGATCACCTAATTGATCCTCGATTTGCTTCACAATAGGTTGGTAACTGGCACAGGCGGGGCACTGAAAATCACTAAATTCAAAAAGCGTGTTATTTGCTTCTAAGTTTCCTTTGATCCATTCACCGCCAGTGACAGTTAGTTTTTCTCCTGCGTTATCAACAGAATTACTTGTTGGTTTCAAAAAAGAATAAAAAATAAAACCAATGACAAAAAGTGCTATTAGATAAAAAGCGTATTTCATAATATTGGCAGAAAAAGATTTTTTAGTTTCATCAGTTTTTTTCATCTGACGAGCTAATTCGCGACGTTCTGTTTTGGAAAGGTTTTCAAAGGCTTCATCCGACATATGATTATTTTACAGTAACCTTAAGAGGTTTCAAGCACTAAGTTACTTGTCGGAGAGCCGGGATTCGAACCCGGGACCTCGCGGTCCCAAACCGCGCGCGCTACCAACTGCGCCACTCTCCGTTGTATTTAAATAATTGGCCAAGCTTTGCTTACCAACTGCGCCACTCCCCAAATGTGCTCTATTTACGAACAACTTCGAACTATTTTCAAACAGCAGGCTCGGGGCTAACACTCCTCGCCAAGCTCCGGCGCGGCTGACGCCGCGCCTCCGCTCTATTTTTTGCGCGCGATTTTTAACTTTTGCCCTCGCAAAAGTTATTTATAAGATTTACGGTTTCGTAACGATCCTTTGAGCAACTATTCCTTTAACTGGTATTCCTCCTTCAGGAATGACATCGCTACGTAAAGGTGATCCAGCTATACCGGTGATGGATCCATCCAGGGTCATGTATACATGTGCTTCTTCAGGTGCTGGAGGAGTATAAAAGATACCATATTCTACTACTTTGACTACTTGGGCATTATGGGGTCCATCTGCCGTATCAATAATGAACTTATCACCGACTTTTAATCCAGCGGCTGTTAATTTTTCACTCATGTTTTCACCCCCTTTCGCAATAGATAAAGAATTTCAAATTAATAAGTAGTATTTTACCAGATATTTATATCGTATTCCAAATAACACTTGATTTTCTATAATTACATCTGATACATTTTATGATGTGATCAAGATAACAGTTGGGTTTTTTAATGTCCTCATTGGACAAATCTCAACGGATTTGAGCACAACCAGTGAGTGCATTTGAGTTTTGTTCTTTAAAAATTTTCGCGCTTTTTCTTTTCCGCCTTCGGCGAAATTTCGAGCCGACTTTTTCGGAGGCGCGGCGTCAGCCGCGCCCGCCCTCGCGGCCAGCGCCGCAGAGGCTTCGGACAGGGAAAATTCGAGCCGGAGAAAAATAAGAAATAGAGAAAAAGCGCGAAAATTTAAAACAAAAACAAGGGAACGAAGAAATAAACTATGACCAAATATATTGCTTACTGCAGAAAATCGACTGACGAAAAGGATAAACAAATCATGTCTATCGAACAGCAAATTGAAGAATTAAAAGCATTTGCTCAAAGAGAGAATTTGGAAATTTCAGAGTTTCTGATCGAAGCAGAAACGGCCAAAGTTCCCGGACGACCGGTTTTCAATTCTCTTATTTCTCTAATTGAAAAAGGGTTAATCAACGGAATTATCAGTTGGCATCCGGATCGTTTGGCTAGAAATTCAGTTGACGGCGGGAAAATAATTTACTTAGTGGATACCGGGAAATTGCAAGCATTAAAATTTCCGTCTTTCTGGTTTGAAAATACACCGCAAGGCAAATTCATGCTTTCAATCGCCTTTGGCCAGTCAAAGTATTATGTGGATAATTTGAGCGAGAATGTAAAACGAGGTTTATATTTTAAACTTCGCCGTGGAGACTGGCCGTCTTACGCGCCGCTTGGCTACAAGAACGACAGAAATACAAGAAGTGTCATGGTTGACCCAAAAGCTGCGGGATTAGTGAATGAGTCGTTTAGAAAATTCGCCTCTGGCGAATTTTCCTCAATGAAAGACATCCGCGATCTGTTTTTCAAAAACGGGATAACTCGTAGAAATGGAAAGCCTTTACATTTCAACCAAATCCGGGAAATGCTCCAGAGAACTTTTTACTTTGGCCTTATGACCTATCATGGTGAAACTTACGAAGGAAAGCACAAGCCACTAATTACCAAAAAACTTTTTGATGAAGTGCAGAAAGTTTTGGAGAAGAAATATAACAGGAAACCGCAGAAACACGATTTTGCGTTTACTGGCTTTATCAAATGCAAAGAGTGTGATAGTTTCTTTACCGCCGAAAAACACAAAAAGTTTTATCCCAAAACCAGAGGCGAGGTTTGGTACACGTATTACCGGTGCGTGAAGAAAAAAGGCATTTGTTCACAGCCATATTTACGCGAGGAAGAAGTGGAAAACCAATTGAGAGATATTGTTAGCAGTGTTTCTCTTTCTGAAGTCTGGGCAAACAAGCTTTTGGAGATGGCGGAAAAAGACGGAGAGAAAGAAAAGGAGTTCGCCGTTGGCGAACTCCAAAAACTCTCCATTTCTCTTTCCGATCTTGAAAAGAAATTAGATAGACTTCTCGAAAGTTATTTGGAAGAAATCACTGACATTGAAAGTTACCAAAGGAAAAAAGACGAATTATTACAGACGAAGAAGGTTTTACAGGAAAAAATTACTGAAATTAAGACTAACGGTTCGAGTTGGCTCGAACCACTCAAGGAGTTCGTAAAAGAGGCCACTGATGCGGCCAAAATCGCGCGCGCAAAAAATAATTGCAAAGATCTGGCGTTCTTTGCAAAAAAAGTCGGCTCGAACTACTTCTTAAATAATAAACGGCTCGAATTTTTGCCTGTCCCACCGTACGATTTGCTCGCCGTGTCCGCCTCCACGGCGAGCCCAACCAGCGCCAGTCTCCAAATGTGCCGGGGATGGGACTCGAACCCATAAGGTCTATTCGACCACAGGATTTTAAGTCCTGCGCGTATACCGATTCCGCCACCCCGGCTGGATCAAACGATTATATCATTTTGAAGCTGCACTCATAAAGCCCATAAAGATTGGATGGGGGGTAAGTGGTCGGCTCAAATACTCCGGATGATATTGGGTGGCCACGAAGAAAGGGTGATCGACAAGCTCTACAGCTTCGACTAGAAGTCCGTCCGGCGACGAGCCGCTTATACTAAATCCATTTTCTTCAAATTTTGTTCTGAAAGTGTTATTAAATTCATATCTGTGCCTATGGCGCTCAAAAATTACGCTCGCGACTTTTGGTTTAATTCGTCTCGAAAAGGTAGAATTGGCGTCGTACCAAGGAGAACTAAGTGGCCCACCATATTTTTTGTAAAGATTTTCCAGTTTAGT
>Ga0154754_109_pt1 | contig 154226 bp, 177 predicted proteins | sample Rifle2008BG16ft_FD_105762 | JGI IMG/M metagenome (GOLD analysis project Ga0154754, IMG submission 105762) | Candidatus Woesebacteria bacterium RBG_16_41_13 | reverse complement strand
TTAGCGAGCGGGGAGGGTTGGCAGAATGGCAATGCGCGGGTTTTGAAAACCCGTGGGCGCAAGCCCTTAGAGGTTCGAGTCCTCTACCCTCCGCCAGTTAGGAAATGTCTTTGTTGGCTCGCCCTCTGCGAGGGCTCGCCAGCCGTTTTTCGGGAAAATTTCAAGCCGTTTTGAATTCAGTAAGGCCAAAAGCGGGCTTTTCTTTTCTGAAATAAAGAGATACATATGTGCTAACTATAGTATGTAGAACCATAGTCAGCAAGTGTCTATACTAGAGTTATCAATTATGAAGCGAGAAATTTTAATAAAATTTGGTAAAAAAGTCCGGGCACAGCGAACAAATCTAGGGCTATCACAAGAGAAGCTGGCTTCACGGGCAGGTGTTCATCGCACCTATATCGGCATGATTGAGCGCTCCGAAAAAAACATTACGCTTGAAAATATAGAAAAGGTTGTGAAAGCCCTTAACCTAAAGCTATCTGATTTCTTCCGAGATTTTTAATTATGATTACACCTTTCGAAAAATTCTTGGTGAAATTTGAAGAAAGTTTCAAGGGCAAGACATCTATAATCTACTCTGTTTTAGCGAACGTCTTTTCAATGCGTATCATTGGCAACAAGACACATGGCGATCTTGCGGAAATTGCGCTTACTGAATACATCAATCAATTTGTTGACGGATTTTCGGCAAAACACACAGGAAAGGAAAAATTCCGCGCAAAAGAATTTGAAGAAGATATTAGGGTTAAGAATCTTGAAACCAATGAGGAAGTTCCAATCAGTATTAAGACCTACGGCTCTGGGTCTCTTCAGCTTTCCACAAATAAAGACAGCTCGATGTTTTCTTATCTTCGGAAGGTAGTCGGAGATGGTGAGATTACGAGCTTACCGGAGATTAAGAAAATCTTAAGCAATCCTTGTTTCGCTGATTTTAGCGACGTGAATGTGCTCCCTTTAATTTACACCGAAAAAGGTATGTCGTTTAAGGTCATAGTCTTTGAATTGAAACAGGCATATGAGGCCGTACGACATATAAAGTTCATTGAGCCTAGAAAATTTGGCAAGAAAATGACTTTTCCAATCTATAAGTTTTACGACGGCAAAGGTGAATACATCTTTGAGGTGCGCTATGGGGACGTAAAGGCGAACGCCTTACAAAGGGGTGTGTGGACTCATACAGAAAATGCACAATCTCACTTTAAGCAACTTTTGAGCGGCTCATATGAACTAAATGAGCCACTTATAAATCTTATTTCAAAAATTCTAGTTTCTCCCAAAGCGAAGCATGAGGAGATTTTCAAGCTATTTCCTAAGTCAAAGGAAAAATCGGTTATCTAACTCTCGTGAGAAACTTTTGTTTCTGATACAATGATACCAAGGGTATCACTATGGAAACTGAGGGTATCAAATACACGGGTTCAAAAAGAGAAATTATACCAACCTTACTTGAATTAGTACGGCCTCTTAATGTAAGCACTGTTTTTGATGGTTTTACCGGAACGACACGTGTTGCCCAAGCCTTCAAAAAGGCAGGTTATACAGTTTACGCAAATGATGTCGCTGTCTGGTCAAAAATCTTTGGAGATTGTTATTTAGTAAACCAAAAACCAACAACATATTATCAGCCGATACTTGATCGTCTAAATAAAATTCCGGGGAAGCGTGGCTGGTTTTCAGAGCATTACGGCGGTGAACCGAATGGAGGGAGTGCGATAAATGGAGATGGAAAAAAGAAGATGTGGCAATTTCATAACACCATGAAGTTGGATGCTATCCGAGAAGAAATTGATAATATTGCCAAAGATGCGGTTGAGAAATCTGTACTCCTAACAAGTTTGATTATTGCGATGGATAAAGTTGATAGTTCTGTCGGGCATCATGTTTCTTATCTAAAGCGATGGGCTCCTCGGGCATACAACACAATGAGAATGGTTGTCCCAAAGTTAATTATTGACGATAAGAAACATAAAATTTTTAACAAAGAGATTTTTGACCTACTCGATGATGTAAAAGTTGATTTAGCATATTTTGATCCACCCTATGGTTCGTCCAATGAACTTATGCCACCCTCGCGTGTTCGCTACGCTTCCTACTATCATCTTTGGAAAACGGTTTGTCTAAACGATAAGCCAAAAGTTGTCGGTGTTGCGGATAGACGAGAAGATGTGAGCGATGTTGTAGCTGGCTCAATTTTTGAAGATTTTAGAAAGAATGAAGATGGCAGATATGTTGTTATTGACGCGTTAAAAAAATTGATAGACAAAACAAATGCAAAATATATTGTTCTTTCGTACAATAACAACGGACGAGCTACCTTTGACGCAATCACCGAAATTTTACGAGAACTCAAAATGAAATGTTCTATTCTGGAAATGGACTACAGAAAAAATGTCATGGCAACGATGGCGTGGACGAACGAATGGCTTTCGAGCGGTCATGAAGATATAAAAAACAAAGAATTTCTGTTTTTGATTCAGAAAGATAAATCAGCAAAACCAGTAACCGATTTTAAGATTGAAAAGGTAAATTTAAGAGAATCGGTTCCGGTAGGTCAAAAGAAGCCCGCCTTATTCTAATTGGAATTTGCCGCCAAAGAAAAACTTGTGGTTCGACAGGCTCACCATCCTGAGCGAAGTCGAAGGAAAATCGTCCTTTCCGCTCCGGTTCAAGGCGAGGCAGGCGGAAGGGGGGTGAGGGGGGAATTCCGCCCGCCGAGCCCAGAGAGTTCCGTTCGGATATTTTCAAACAGACACCGCTCGTTTCATTCACAATGTAACTAGCTTGCGACGGCCAGACCAACGATATTATCAAATCCCGCTTTTTTGAGCACTTTCGCGGCCTCTTTCATTGTCGAGCCGGTTGTATAAACGTCGTCGAATAAAATTAGCGAAGAGTTGTAAGTGATAAGCGACGGGTCTTTGTACCTTAATACAAAAGCTTCACTGATATTTTCCAGACGTTGTTTCTTGTTTAGTCCGATTTGATGAGGTGTATCAATAATTCGTTTCAAAAGTTTCGGCTCAAAAACCCAATTCATTTTTGAAGCAATTATTTTTCCGATTTCCTCGGCCTGATTAAAACCCCGCCAATTCTGCCGCCTGGGGTGAAGCGGGATAGGGACTAAAAGAGAGTCGGCCAGTTGGATCGTTTGCAGTTGAGTAACCGCACGGTTGGCCAGTTCTTCAGCAATTGAGAAGGCGAGTTTGAACTTCAATCCAATGAGGGCTTTTCTGACTACCCCACTGTATTTCCAAATTAAAATTAGTCTATTTAAAGGGGTTTTATATTTGCAATATGAATGTCTAAGGCCGTCCCTACTTGGATTGCCACACCCCGGGCATATGGCAAAAGCCTGTTCTGTTTTGGAGAAACAATTATTACAAATATATTTACCAAACCTTCCGCACTCCAGGCACTTTTTGGGAAAGAATATATCAAATACATCCATTTAAGGTAAAATAGTACTCATGAAAATAATAAATAAAAAGGCGCGGTTTGACTATCACATAGTCCAAACCATTGAAGCTGGAATAGCTTTGACAGGCAACGACCTAAAAGTTCTCAAGGCATCCAGAAATCTGACAGGGTCATACGCGAAAATAATTAATGGTGAGGTATTCTTTGTTTCACCCCTTTTTGAAAAATCCAAAAAACTTCTTTTGCATAAACGGGAAATAGTGGCACTTGGGACAAAAATGAAGCAGAAAAGGTTGACTCTTGTACCTGTTTCGATGTATACTAAGCATCGTATTTTCAAGGTTGAATTAGCTCTTGGAAAAACAAAACGCAAGTTTGAAAAGCGGGAAGCGATCAAAAAGCGCGACCTTGAAAAGGAATTGGGGACGTAACCGGTTTCGACGGAAAGTACTTTGACAAAACTGCAAGCCGTGTTTGGTAGAGTTTACGCAAAAACTATCAAAAATTATAAACGCCAATATAAAAACGCGTTTCGCCAATGCTATGGCTAATTTAGCAAATATGTTTGCTCCTCGCGAGCCGGCATATGCTATGGCTTAAGCGTGAAGCGAATGTTTGCGAAATTTTTGTTTCCTGACCATTTTTCGCAGGCATAAACCCTGTTCAGGATGCTTCGACAGAATTTGGCTTTGGCTGTCGACTAAGATTTAAGCCTTACTTTTAGCATTTTTTGGCGGTTTGGCTCGCTAAAAGGAAAAATTAAAACCGCCTAAGCTTGTAGAAGTTTTGTAGTAGTTCTTTTCGGACGAGGGTTCAACTCCCTCCGTCTCCACAATAAAGCCCCGGCTATGCGCCGGGGCTTTCTAGTTCAGGTGTTTCATTTTAAGCACATAGAGCTTTGGCCCGGTCAAAAGAAATATCTTACCCACAGATTCCGAAGCAAACATACTTCTAATTGGCCCAACGTCACCGGCAGAATATTGGGCAATATAACCGTATTCTTTGTCGAAAACCACAATCTTATTTGTAGCCGAATCCAAAAAGTATATGTCTTGGTCATTTTCACTAGTTGATATCTTGGCAGGCTTTTTCACATATTTTGAAATAGTATTGCGCGACAGCCTTCGCCCTGAAGCAAACCTGTAAACCATAGCCTCGCCGTCCACTGCCCAAATTGATCCGTCTATCGCCCAAGAGACGATATTTGTTAAATCTTCACTCAGTCCTTCAGCCAGCCAGGATTCGCCCTCCCCAAAACCCCCTCCTCCACCCTGGTACCTCAATATTTGTGACCTTGACTTATCCAGTAAATAAATATTTCCGGCGTAGGCATTAATTAAAACATCGTTTCCAAATTGGCCGTCGGCAAGTTTGGTAATACCTCCTTTGTCCACCTTGTAAAGCACGTCTTTTTTGGCAATAAAAGCCTTGTCCAAATAGCCGGCGACGTCAAGCGTACCCTCAACTTCACTCGGACCCGCAATTACTCGGGTATTTTTAGTCTTGACGTCTATTTGAATGAGTTTGCTGTTTTCTTTGTCCAAAACATACAAAGTGTCCTCGGATAAACTGCCGGCTTGGCCACTAAACCCGTCGGTCGAAAGGGTCAAGTCAAGAAATAGCTCCGGCTGGCCTTCATATTCACCCAAAATCGCTCCCGCTACCTCGTCAACTTTTTCGGCCATAACCTTGTATTCTTCTCCGTCAATATCTGCAAGGTCAGACAAACTCTCCTTTGCGGCCAATACCAGCTCTCGTGACCGATCCGGGCTTAAGCCAAACAGAGCTTGAGCTTCATCGAGCAAATGGTTTATTTCATCTACGGCCGACCCAGTGGCGGCTTTTTTAGACCTCAACTCTCTTTGTTTAGAACCGTAAACGACACTTACCACCAGTAAAACCAAAAGGACCACGGCCACAAAAAAGGCCGACTTTCTTTTTCTCTCGATCGAAACATCGGCCATGCCCGCTTCAACCACAATTTTTCTTTCAGGAAGTAATTTAAGCAAAAGATCTACAAAAGCAACAGCAGCCTTGCGGAACAAGTTAAACAGATTTTTAAGTCTGCTCAAAGCAGTTTTTTGACTCGGCTCGAGTATAGTAGAATCAGCAACTTTTGTTTTACTGGCAACCGACATCGCGAGTAAACACCCTTTGCGCAAGTTGCCATCCAAAGTGCTCAATTTCGTTAACAAACTTTCAATGGCACTTGCCGGCTGATTCATTTCAAGTAATGCTTTAATGACCCCTATACCCAATCCTGAAACAATATCGGTAGTAACAACCATAAACGAGTCTCCCTCTTTTATTGGGCCGGAAATCGTACCCGAGTGCGTCTTGGGTTCGAAAATGGTCGCCATCTTTCCGTCTCGAAGTAAAAACATAGTAAGCCCACCGGCGGTAACTTTTAGCACACCTTCTTGGATCACGATGATGGCAAAGTCGTCATTGTCGGAAAACTTAAAGTGTAAGCGGGCGGCTTTGGAAATTTCCTTCAAATCCGCGCCGGTTAATTTTTTTGCCTGTTTTATTATCTGCGATTCAATAAAGCTGGCAATTGCCTTAGATTTTCGCTCGGCAGCACTTTCCTCCAAATCAACAAACCCTAAATACAAAAAAAGATTATGGTCAGCCTTTGCAAACTCTAAAACTTGCGACCAGTAACGACTCTCATTGGAACTTATTTTGGCAGTAATTATCTCCATTGTCTAAAGGACAACCAAGGCGAGCAAAAAGAGTGTTGCCACAAGTGCAAAGTGCAACAAGGACACCACTCTTAATATCTTGTCCAAACCAATTTTGAGAGTTTCGCCCATTAAGTTAACCTGGCGAACCACAACAATCGCAAAAACCACATACAACGCAAAAACTAAAACAAAGCCAAATTTTAGTACACCAAAAACAGACAGACCCGCAAGGCCTAAGTCATTCACTAGCGAATCCTCCCCTCTATTCTTTCGATCTCCTCTTCTTGGCGAAGCTCCTGCAATATTTTGGCGACCCTGTCAGGTTTGGGAATACCCAACATCTCAATGTTTTGTGCTTCCCCGGCAGTCTGGACAAATACATTACCGTAGTTGAACATTGTCCTTATAGGCCCACCCATCGTGTAAGTAACATCCTCGATGTTATCCAATTCAGCATCCGTGACCTCCTTATAAACAAAATTGTGAAAGTCTATGTCTACTATCCGCTCGTCGGTAATAATATTTACATTAAAAAACCAAACCAAGAAATTTTCAAAAGCGTATGTAAACACAAAAACGTACCAGGCCATAATAGATATAAGCTGAAATCTGGCAGGAAGAAAAGCCGTAACCGGAAAAACAATTAGAAGCAGTGGAGCAAACAGCATTAAAATTACGAAGATTATCCAAGGCAAGTTTGTAATCGGGTGCCTTCGCAGTAACAGCACGACCTTCTCTTTTTTGTCTTGAGTTTCAAAGTTGAGGTGGTCAGGAACGTAGCAATATGCGGCTAGAGGGTTATGTGTGTGCCCGTAAAGTTCATGCTTCTTTTCATTAGGCAGCTTCATGTCCAGACTTACTTGGGGATACTGTTCCTGGTTGACTAATTGCTGCGGCCCAGGAGTATGAGCACTTTTAGGGTCGTTAATAAAAATATCGGGCATCTCGAAGCTAATTATATCACGAAGGTTAGATTAAATTTTTTCGATATTGAAAAGGCTGCTTTTAAGTCCAATGTAGCCGGGAGCCCTTAAATTAAATGCCTTCTTAAATTCGGCCCCTGATATGCTTACCGATCCTTTATTTGTCGAAAGGTTAACACTTAACGTCGAGCCGTCGTTGCTGTAAACAACTGAAGAACTGCTCACACCGGTGTAGCCCCCAACCGCCACCAGTTCACCTTTGGAGTAAGGGTTCCCTCCCCAACAAGTGTCCAATGGTGATACTCGGGAGACATCGCCGCCGCCGTTATAGAGAACATGCCAGGCATTTAGAATATCCGCCATTTCTTCGTTCGTTAACCAGGGATTACTTCTACCGCAGCTTGCTCCGCCGCGCGACTTGTACCAGCCTTTATAAAACCAGGGACTGCCGGCCGACTTCTCATAAGCTGTGTCCGGCCAACTATCGGCAGTATCCTTTATGCCCGACCAGCCCCACTGACTGATTGTAAAACCACCCGTCGTAGAAGAGTAATATGTGCTTGCGGAAGTCCCGCCACGAGTCATCACCCAACCACGAGTAGCTGCCACAGCTTCTCTCCACTTCCCGCTTTTAAGTTGAGGTTTATAAACCTGGCAACTTTCAGTGGCACAGATCGTCCCGGCTCCGTTGTTTGTAACCGCCAAGGCATAGCTTCTGGCCGCCACTGCCTGGGCCTTGAGGGCCTCAAAGCCGCCGGAGTCGCCCCAACTTTCCGGAACCTCGTATATTCCAAGTAAATAGTTATCCTCAAAAGCAATATTGCCATATCCCGAGACGTTGATTGTTGGCGGTACAGGATAACTCTTGACTAGCTCGGCTCCTTGAAAGTATGTGGCAAGAATTGTCTCTACCGACTGACCGAGCTTAGCTCGGCCATAAGCCCCATATTGGCTCATCCCCGTCCTGTGTGGCGCGCCGAACGAAAACGCCGCAAAGGCAGGGCGAAAGCCCGGGTCGCAGAAATTAATCGACCCCGGAGGCCCGGAACAAGGCTCGAACGTAGGCGGGGTGTCTCCGACCGAAGTTTGAAAACCGCCGGATTTTGCCGCTTGCAACTCCTGTTGCTTGTTCGATAAGGTCGCCAGGTAAGTTTCGGTCTTCTCTACTTCTCCCTCCAAAAATGTGGCGCGTTCGTCAACTTTTTTCTGAACAGCCGCAAGGTTTGTCTGATTTTTTTCAAGCACCTGTTTGTCTTTTTTGAGATTGATTAAGTCTTCACCATACTTCTCCATTGTCTTGCGGTCGCTATCGGCGGCCCTGGCTCGAAAGGCAATTTCACGAAACGCCTCGCCTGCGTCCCCCGCAGATAAAAACGGCAGCAGAGGGTCATAAACCCTCAAAAACAAATAGTGATTTCTTGCCTTCTCGTACAAAATCGTTTCAGCGTAGGCTAAATCAACTTCTCTGTTACCGATCTCTATCTTTATCTCATCCAGATTTCTTAATATGGCAGTAATTCTGTTTTTGAGATCAGCCAGTTGTTTGTTTAAATTTGACAGTTCTTGTTTATTTGTCTCGTGCGCGCCCGATAGAGCGTCGATTTCACGCTGAATTTCGGCTATCTGGCAATCGTAGTCGGTTGCGGGACAATGCGAAGCAAGTGCACTGGTACGCTGGTACACTAGTACACTAGTACACAAGAAAATAAATAAAATAACCAGTGCTCGAGCGTACTTGTGTACTAACTTTCTCACTTATTTATTATAGCAATTTTCATTAAAACCGATACAACCCGAAAAAACCGTCACTTGACTACAACGAAGGTCGTACTAAAATTGTAGTATGGTGATAAAAAGGTACATTCTAAAGCAATTAATTGAACATCTTCGTAATACTGAAATCAGCTTGATAACAGGTCCCAGACAGGCTGGAAAAACCACATTAATGTTAGAACTGAAAAAAAATCTCGACAGAAAAGGTGAAAGGACCCTTTTTCTTTCCCTTGATAGAGAAATCGATAAAATATTTTTTGAATCACAGGTAAATCTAATCGCTCGAATAGAGTCAGAAATGGGTAAAAGAAGAGGGTTTGTGTTCCTTGACGAAATACAAAGAAAAGAAAATGCTGGTATCTATCTCAAAGGAATATTTGACATGAATCTTCCTTATAAATTCATCGTTTCGGGTTCTGGAAGTCTAGAGTTGAAAGAAAAAATCCACGAATCCTTGGCAGGAAGAAAAAGAGTGTTTGAATTAAAAACACTCTCCTTCGAAGAATTCGTAAATTTTAAAACAGAATATAAATACGAAGACAGAATTATTAACTACCTCTCTATAGACACTATAAGTACACAGCAATTTTTACAAGAATATTTAAACTACGGAGGATACCCTAAGGTCGTTTTGGCTGAAACATTAAATGAAAAGTTTGAAACGATAAACGAGATATTCCAAAGTTATCTTGACAAAGATATTTCTTATCTTCTGGGTATTAAAAAATCAAAGGATTTCAACAATCTAGTAAGACTACTTGCTTCCCAGATAGGTAATTTGGCTAATTTATCCGAAATATCCAATACTCTTGGAATAAACGTCAGAACGGTTAAAAACTATATTTATTATTTGGAAAAAACATTTACTCTGGACGAAATTCTTCCTTTTTTTAGAAATATAAGGAGCGAGATCACAAAAACTCCTACTTATTATTTTACTGACTTAGGCTTAAGAAATATGGCCACAAGATCTTTCGGCCAAATTGAACTTAATCAAAACATTGGTTTTCTTTTCCAAAATTTTGTCTATAGACTGCTTACAGATTTACCGCGGAGTGTCTTTTCAAGACCTCGCTATTGGAGAACTAAGCACGGATCAGAGATAGATTTCATAATAGAAAAAGGCCTAGAATCTGTTCCAGTCGACGTAAAATACAAACAAATTAAAAAACCCGAGCTTACCAGGTCAATGCGTAGTTTCATTGAAAAATATAGCCCCAAAAACGCATTTGTAGTAAACCTTTTCTTTGAAGAAACAATCAAAATTCAAAAAACAAAAGTACACTTTGTCCCCTTTTACAAAGCTTGGGCTATCTGGCAATCGTAATCGGTTGCGGAACAATGGGTAGCGAAATTAAAATGACCGATGTAACTTTGATTTTTGGCATCTTTTCTACACTTCTACACTCCCAATTTTTCTTTAGCTAAACGTAGGGATTCTCTTTTGAAAAACCTTTTGACGTCCTCCCAAGAAACATCCACTAACATTTTTGGCATTGATAACTCTCTTTCTGCGTCTTCGAAATAATTGAGTGCTCTGACAATCGAATATAAGTGGTCATCTAAAACCCCATATTTTTGGTCGTAAAGCTCGATAATTTCGTCTAAAGAGTAATCATTTGCAATAAAGAACAAGTCTATAAAATCCCTCCGTGTTCCCCTTTCCTCTATTGCGTGCAATTTCATCGCCGCCAAGTCTCTTTTCCCGATTATCTGGATTTCTTCAAACGTGTGGGGCTTTTCTATAAGAGGATATTTATAATAAAATAGACTCACACTGGTTTTATTGATTTTTCCTAAAATCGTCCGCCAATCTTTTCTTAACTCTTTGAACTCCTTTATGTTAGAAAGCGAATTTGCTGTCCTATTTTCATCGAATTCTTTCTCGGTAAAAAAGTCCAAATCAACCGAAATTCTGTGCCCGATTAGAAGAGCAAGGGCCGTGCCACCAGCCAGATATGCCTTTTGAAAAGCAGAGATCTTCGAAACTAGCTGTAAAGCCCGAAATGTATCGGGGAGTAAGGCTTTTGTAAACATGGCAATTTTTCATAACCGACACTAAGCATGTCTGCCCAAAAACATCCGCTTACTCTTGAAAGGTCCTTTGTAATCAACAGCACCTCTTTTATTTTTTCAATTCCATAATTTTTAACAAGCCATCTGATCGATTTTGTATCACCCCTGTCAAGAGTCCTTTTGATAATAAGGTAGTAATGTGAACTTTTGCCCAATCTATCAAAATCCACGTCCCAGAAATAGCCTCGAAAATATTCCGGCAACTTCGTTTTTTTCATATTCAGATTGTATTACCAATTAGAGTCCAAAACAACCCAACATACCGACTCACCCCGCACCATGCGGGGCTTACTAAAAACCCAATTTCAAGTTATAATTTAGAAAGTTATGGCAGACCAAACTCCGGCAACAGAATTAGCACAGGGGGCAGAAGCTCAAAGGTTAGACACACTAAGAATCGAGGCGAGAAAAAAAGTTGAAGAAAATATAAGAAACGGCACAGACACTGTCGGAGCAGAGCTTTTTGGCATATATAGGCAACAACTAACTCAACCTCAAGAGGTGCCTACCCATGACCAGCGAACCCGTGACGAAGCCTACCTTATACAGGGAGCCTTCGCGGAGCTGGAAACAGTCGACGAACCCGGGGGGCCAAATAGAGTGATAAATCATCTGCGGGCTGCAAGTACTATTCTTAATGAAGATTACAAGGTAGAAATAGCAGCCGATACTCCCGATGACAAGAAAGATGCTGCAATTAAACAAAAGCTAAGAGCGGATGCTGTTGCTATTTTGGATAAATTAGCAATGCACCAAATCGGTGATTATACCAGTGAAATGGCTGAGGTAGATGTCCAAAGAGCAGTTTTTGCCGCCACTGTCCACAAGCAAGATGTGTCAATAACAGAAGCAACAAGAGTCGCCTTACAGCTTCAAGTCGCGCGAGAAGGCGTGCACATGGCAACTGTCGTCCACTACATGCGGACGGGGAACGAGCAACGAATTGAAGAGCTGGCCCAGAGACGAAGAAGACAAAGTGAACATCGCCAAAGGCGACCTGAAACTCCAGCACCCAGACCCGAGAGGCCGGAACTAACGGCTGCCAGAGCAAGAGAAATTAAGGACATAAACCCCATTGAGGAAAAGGCCGGCCACCCCGATTGGAGAGCAGAAGAAGTTCCCGGCGAACCTCCTGCCGAACCGGAACCCGAAGATCCCGCTATCAAGGAAGAAAAGCTTAAAAAAGCTCATGTCAGGATACCCTTATTTAGAAAAGAGATAAAAGACAAATACGGGCAGAGTGGCGAACAGGCCTTTGATCTAATTAGCCCAACAGAAAAGGAAGAAATATTAATTAGGCTCGTTGACGCCGAAGAAAGGCAAAGCCAGGCAAAAGAAAAGCTAAAGAACCTCGCCGAATCCCCCGAAGCAGTTACAGCAGAAGGTGTGTATGAATTGGCTGTAGCCGAGGCCAGTGCCAGGTTGGAAGGTGAAATAATACGAGCCGAAACCGATGCCTTAATATCCGGCAAAAGCAGAGAGATTTCCGACCAAAATTTTACTTCAGCGGTAACCAAATTGGGTGAATCGATGACAGAATTAAGCGGCATTCGCGAGGCAGTAACTGGCGTGGGAGGTACCCTTCGTGACGCAGTGGCCGCACGAGTTTCACCAATTCCCTCTCTTCGCAGAAGTCTAAAAATTGCTATTGAAAGCGCAGGCTTGGGTGCTGACGCTAGCCGCGCCACTCTTGAACAAGGTTTAAACGTTATCCACCAAGCGGTCGTCGGAAGACTAGTTGAAGATGCTGCTTCGGCACGAGTTGCAATCCAAAAAATTCACGAAGGGTTAGTTGCCCAAACAGCCGCTGCCCAAGCAAATGAAAGAGACCAACAACTAGCAAGAATGGTAGACAGAAGAAATGAACTCCACGACGCATATGTTGATACTGTAATTGCTTTTAGAAAAGTGAGTGCAGCCGCAGACACTGCCTTAAAACATGGTGTCGTTGCCGTGGGCGAAAGGTTAGCTCACAAAGCAGCGCCCGAGCAACACCGGAAACTTGAAGAAGACTTAAGAAAAAGAACGCGTGAAATCGACCAAGCGGCCGAAAATGACAAGGCTGCCCGAAGGACTCCGGACTTTGAAGCCTTAAAACGTGATTTGGATAACCACGTAAGACTTATTACCCAAGAAGAGGCAAAGCCGGAAGCGGAAGTGAAATTCAAAACTGAAGCATCACCAAAGCCTAAAACTGAAGAACTTCCCGAAGAGGATGACAAAGAGACTAAAGACAATTTACAACAAATGAAAAAAAGGTGGAGAGATGATAAATCGGCGGGGGTAAAAGACGCATATCATAGGGCTCTGGACTCAAGATATAAACTACTAGCTTCAAAAGTCACAGGCGGTGGGTCGGACTTTATCAAAAAAGATTATCAAAACTCCAGCTCCTTGGAGGACAAAATTAACGTCCTCGACCAAATGGAGACTATGTTTATGGAACCCAGGCCTAGTGTTGCAGAACGTCTTGAAGTAACTATCCTTTCCAGGGAGGATATACCAGCGCCAACCACTACCGAAAACGTCCCAGAAGATGAAGATATAAGTACTCGGGTTGTAGTTGGCGAACCAACAAATGTTATTGAGGCGGAGGCTCCCACGCCACCCCCAATTAGTTCAGCCCAAACACCCGTTGAAGAAACTCCAGCTCAAGAAGAAACAGGCGAACGAATAAGCGTCTCCTTAAAAGAAGAGATGGGTAAATTTGTAAAAGCAGAAAAAAGATGGTCACAATTAAGAAAGATCTCGAGCGCTGCGCTTGAACCAGGCGGCAGATGGTTAACTGATGAAGAAAGCAAAGAGTTTGACAAACTAAACAACGAAATGGACGGTGTAAGAAATATTATTGAAGCACGCTTTGGAGCAGGAACTCCAAATGGACTTTTTTCCAGAGCCTTTATACAGATTGGTACTGGGGAAAACGAAGATACTCATTATTTATTACTTGACCTAACTGGCAAAATGCGAAGCCTGGCTATGTCATACCCCACAGGAAACGTCTCAGAAGATGGGCTAAGACAATATTATAATGAAGCAACAACAAGTCTCTCAATAGCCAATATAAAACCCAAAATGGATGCCGATACATTCATAAATGAATTTAAAAAAGACAGAGTCGAGGTTACACTATTCTGATCATGACGGAGAAACAACAAAAATTACTTGAACTAATCAGCAAATTGCAAATTCCGATTTTGGAAGAGGACACTATAAAGCGCGTCAATGGCTTAACCGACAAAGAACTGGATTATTTAATCGCCTCTTACCAAGCAGTCGCTGACTACGAATCTGGTCTGGAAGATTATGTCAGGAAAAATCAGCCGGAAGAATACACTGCCATAAAAGATAAATACTACAAAACAGTTGAAAAAATTGACAAAGAGGATAATGAAAAGCTTGACAGAATCCTGGAAAGCACCGGAAACGAATTAGAGAAACTCGAGCTTAAAACCAAGATAAAACTTAGGGAAATACTGCATCAGCAACAAATCGACTACCACAAATTGGACGACGAACACAAACTGCTTTATTCAAAATTAACTTCAGGACTGAAAAGTAACAGCCAATATTAACACATTTACTTGCTAAAATATTTATATTAGACTTAAAAAAATGAGAAGATTGCTAACTACATTATTCCTTTTAATATTTTCTTTCGTAATACTCCCGTTCTTTAATCCAAATCGTATCAACGCTCAGGGCTGTGGCCCAGGTGAAAGCTGTCCTTGCGCGAGCATTGATGTCGGCGCAGCATGTAATGTCGGTTGTCCAGCAGGAGAAAGGTGTATTTATGATGCCTATCTTGATTTTCCCTATTGTATTCCTTGCAGTGGCTGCAACGGCCCGGGAATTACCTGTAATACTGGCGGGCTACCTTGCTGCAGCGGCTACTGTGAAACCTCGACAACTCCAAATACTTGCGAACTTGGACCAATGACGTGCCAAGGGCTTGGGGTTACAGGTTGCACCACGGCTGGATTGCCTTGTTGTTCAGGGAATTGTAACACGGCAACAGACAAGTGCGAATTGGTTAACCAGAATTGTTACGATTCAGGTGGTGTGTGTCGAGACTCATGCGAAGGCTGGGAATACAATGATCCTGCCTATCCAGGTTGCCCTGCAACAGCAGCACTTTGCTGCTTTCCCCAAGGCTCACTTGGGGTCCACCCTGCGCTTTGTTATGACACTAACCAAATCAGAACACCTTTTGGCTGCATTGATTATACAAGTTCTACCGCGGTAGCGACTGCTCTTTTATCTTTGAGTATTGGTATTGCGGGAGGAATAGCTTTCCTTATAATTGTCTATGCAGGCTTCCTACTTATGACGTCTACCGGTAACCCTGAGCGGATCAAACACGGCCAGGACCTGATGACCGCAGCCCTTGCCGGACTGGTAATGATAATCTTCTCAGTTGTACTTCTGAGATTAATTGGGGTAAATATACTCGGCTTGGGGTTAAACTAAACCTCTTCACGATTTATGATTTAAGGTGTTATTATTAAATAATGAAATCAGCACAGCTTATTGATTTTAATACTCTTCAGGGTGGAATCAATAGCACTAGATTTGATGAAGATACGACCATAGGAGACATTGTCAATGTGGCAGTTCCCTTCATTTTTGTTTTCGCCGGATTACTACTCCTTCTCTATCTGATATACGGAGGCTATACTCTGATGACTTCCGGCGGTGACCCTAAAAAAACAGGTGCGGCACGGGAGAAAATTACCTATGCACTCATTGGTTTTATACTTGTCTTTGCAGCCTTTTGGATAACCCAAATCATGGCAAGAATATTAGGCCTTGAACCATTAATTAACGTTTTTGGGTAACATGACCAAACTTTCTCAAATAAATATCGGTGAGACATTTAACTCGCCATGGGGTAATCCACAAGGATTTGGGGATCTGGTTTCAATTATTTTGTCCAATGCTTTAATATTTGCAGGGGTAATATTGTTGGTCATACTGATCGTCGGAGGTATAATGGTTATCAAAGGGGCAGGCGCCAACGACCCTCAATCGAGTGCACAAGGAAAGAATGCCGCTACCGCAGCTTTGGTGGGTTTTGTAATAATCTTAAGTGCTTACTGGATAATAAGAATTATCGAGGCAACAACAGCAATTAACATACTTGAGCCGACTTTATAAAAACCCGATGACCAAATTAGCACAAATAGGAACAATCAATGCACCTCCGGGTGTAAACGAGTATGGAAATTTTATCTCCGGAGGGCTAACAAGCTTTGTTGCAAATATTATAAGCTTTTTACTTGTAATTGCAGGCCTGTATGCATTTATTAACTTGATTCTTGCAGGTTATGCCTTTATCACGGCAGGTGATGACCCAAAAAAAGTCGAGTCTGCTTGGGCAAAAATTACCCAAACATTACTCGGCCTCGCACTCGCTGCCGCAGCCTTTTTAATTACAGGGATAATTAGTTATATTTTTTACGGAAACTTTTTATACTTTCAAAGAATTACTATTTTTGGACCAAGATAAGATATGATTACCCAAAGAGAAATTACACCGCCCGGAAGATTTAATGGGGTAGGGCCAATTGCAGACCCAAATCCTTTCACTCCCCCAGGGCTGAATGAAATACTGGGAATTGCGTTGGGGGTCATAACAATCGTCGGCGGCTTGTGGTTTCTGTTTACATTTATTCTTGGTATCGTAGACGTTGTCCGCGCAGGTGACGACAAAAACGCTTTGGAGGGAGCAAATAGAAAAATAACCACCGGTCTTATTGGCTTAATTGTAATAATCGGCGGAATGGCAATAATTGCTTTATTGGGAAACATTTTGGGGATCAACATACTCAATCCTGAAGGATTTATATTTAATCTAATCTATTAATCTATGGATCCAGTTATTCGAAATGTCAACCCACCGGTAGGTCTTCGAGGTATGTTCAATGGAAACATCGAAGTAGTACCTTTGCTTCTGCAAATCGTTGTCAGTACGTTAATATTCGGAGCAGGCCTTTTTGCTCTCTTTAATTTTGTCCTCGCCGGCTACGCATTTTTATCCGCCGGGGACGATCCTAAAAAAGTTCAGGGAGCCTCAACCAGACTGCTCAACACGTTATTAGGACTACTTTTTGCCGCAGGATCAACGGTACTGGCAGCAATATTTGGGAAACTGATATTTAATGACTGGGGATTTCTGTTACAATTTAAGGTGTTTGGACCATGAAAACGCTGCAAGTAATTGCCCAAGGTATTAATGTCGGCCAACCATTGAACGGAGTTGGAAAACTTGCCGATCCCGGGCAGAATGCAGGTTCCGTTTTTAATTCCGTCCTCTCTTTGATTATCGGCATAGTAACAGTCGTCATTTCCATTGCGTTCCTGTTTATTGTAATCAGCAGTGCAATAAAGCTAATTACTTCCGGCGAAGACAAGGCTGCAGTTGAAAGCGCAAGGAAAAAAGTGCTCATTGGTTTTTTCGGCTTAATACTTTTAATTAGCGGTGTGTTTATAATAGGATTTATAGGAGAGATTTTAGGACTTGATGTTCTTAATCCGACAAGAATTCTAGAAAACATCTGGCAGCCTTAAAGTTGGTCTAAACAAAAATGGGTGATTCAATTAAAAATCCGGCACTAGACCCAAGAATTGCAAACATGACTGCTGTCGAATTTATTAGCAATCTTTTACGTGTTCTTTTGGGACTGGCATTTATTATTGGATCTCTAGCTTTCTTCTTCATACTCATCCTCGGGGGGATTGAGTGGATAACTTCCGGCGGGGACAAAGTCAAAGTCGACGACGCAAGAAGAAAAGTAACCAACGCCCTAATTGGGCTGGTTCTGTTATTTTCAGTCTTCGCCATTGCAAATCTTGTTGACTTTGTCTTTGGCGTGAATATCACATCGTTTAATCTGGACTTTTTGAACCTCTAGTGTAAACTACCTCTTGACAACGCTTTTTTCATTGGCTGATAATACGAAGTAGTATATGAAATTAGCGCAAGCAGATGCGAACATAATCAATCTTAATCCGCCGCCCGGTTTCAATACACTTACCGGTCTTACTCTTGGCGGAGTAATAAGCTTTTTGGTTGCTGCGGTTTTGATCCTCGCCGGCGTAATCTTCTTCTTCATGTTGGTCATCGGCGGAATTCAATGGATAATGAGTGGCGGAGACAAGGCCAAGACAGAGGAAGCCAGAAACAGAATCACGGCGGCATTGATCGGCTTGATCATAGTTTTTGCGGCTTGGGCAATAATAATCCTGGTTGAGAATATCTTCGGAGTGAGTTTGCTCAACTTTACGATACCCAATATACTTTAAGGTCTTATGATGAAACTAGCTCAAGCAAACAATGTGATCAATCTTGGTCCTCCTAATGGTTTCACGGTTTTGAATGGTCTTACCATCGGCGGAGTAATAAGCTTTTTGGTTGCTGCGGTTTTGATCCTCGCCGGTGTGCTCTTCTTCTTCATGTTGGTCATCGGCGGAATTCAATGGATAATGAGTGGCGGAGACAAGGCCAAGACAGAGGAAGCCAGAAACAGAATCACGGCGGCATTGATCGGCTTGATCATAGTTTTTGCAGCATGGTTAATAATAATCCTGGTTCAGAATGTGTTTGGGGTAAGTCTGCTCAATTTTACGATACCCAATATACTTTAGCTTCTTTAAAAAACTTACTTGCTATTATTCTTCTCGCTATCTAAAATTATAGTTGATGCCACCTCTTAATTTGACCAACGCTTCGACTCTAAAAGACCTGGAAACTGTTTTTGGCTTTTTAATACAAAGCGTCCTTGCTTTGGCAGGAGTGGTATTTTTTATAATGTTAATTGCGGGAGGCTTTAAATTCATAACCAGCGGTGGCGACCCAAAAAAAGTCGCCGAAGCTCAAGGGGTGCTTACCTGGGCCGTGGGCGGCCTTGTTTTTATAGCCATAGCCTATTTGATCCTAAGACTCATTGCCGTCTTTACCGGAGTAAATTCAATATTAACGTTTAATATACCTGGATAATATGAGATTTAAGATTTTGTTTTTTATATTCATTCTTACCTCGTACATCATTTATCATAAATCATTTGGTCGCGTGAGCGCTCAGATTCCCCCGCCTTACATCCGCTGCAGCGACGTTCGCAGTCCAGAATTTCACACCCTGCGGCCTTATCAAGCAAGTCCGTGTGAATTCGGTGGAACCCCTCCTGTTTTGACTGACCCCTGGAGCCGCCCACTTGAACCTGCAAGGCTCTACTGCGGAAACGACTACCTTGGATTAGAATCTTTTCAAGTAACCCCGGCTGGTGGTGCAAACACCACAGTCTACTGTGTAGACAGTGCCACCACCCTTACTTGCTACTACGAGAGACCGTCAACTTATCAAACCTCAGTCAATCTTGCCGATGCAGAGCTGCCCATCATGGGCAATACACAACTTGTTCCAAATCAAGTCAACAACGGCAACCCACAGCCTGAAAACCTAGCTTATAACCGCCGAACAGCCGAGTATGTCAGCTGGTACTTGAACGGGCCCATGTTTCGCATGGAAGAAACGGATTATTTCTACTCAGTGTGTTCATCTTTAACTGGCGGGTCATATGACCCAGACGAGTGCGCCAGACTAATTTCTACTTATTCAGGACCGTTAAACAAGCTTCTTCCTATCCAGGTTCTGCTTCGCGATAAAATCGCCGCCGCAGACAGGACAGGTAACTCCAGACACAACCAAAAAGTGGAATGCGAGCTGGTTTCAGGTCCCTTCAGGGGTCCCGTACCTTGCGGTGTACCGGGAAGCGTAGAAAGAAGAACTACAGATATTTACCTCCCAATGGTTAGCGCGCTCAGTTATCTAAATGGTGATTTTTGGATTGATCGACCATTCATCAGCTCTTTTCCATTGGTACCATTGTCGTCTACCGAGGACAGGACTTCGTCTGTCGAAACATACAGAGGAATAGATCTTCAAAACGCAGCAACAGGTCCAATACCAGTTCAACCCCCGCAACCGCCGTCTGATGCGGACAATATTCAAATTTATGGCCCAACAATGGAATTTGTTGATAACACATTTACCGACCGAGATATTGACTGGCTATACCTTTCCCACCTGGAAGAATCCAGAGACCTACTTGACATACTTTCGCAAACTTATCTGCCGCTGCAATTATCTGTAAATTACACCGAAGTCAGGGACGAGCTCTACTATAATACGAATAGGTGCGATCTGACAAACGTGAGATGGAATACTGGCGACGATGTCTTTGGCGAAATCAGTCCACAACCGGACATAAGCGGAGATTTTTCCTACACCTCCACTTTTGAGTGTACTTTCGAAAAACCCTGTTTTGCTTTGGGTGGAACTCAATACTGCGGCGAAGCAGAGTGTTTTTCAGCTTGCGACTCAACCTGTATAACCCAAAGAACAAATTGTGAAAACACCTGTGGAGGAGATGTCACATGTATTGCTGGCTGTGCAACAGAATATACCGATTGTAGAAACGAATGTTCGGCAATTTGTACAATACCTCCTTGTGATGTGCTAATTGCCACCGCGCCTTTTTCGGTCTATACCAGGACTCCATTACTTGATGAAATCTGGGGAAGGTCAGTTGAAAGCAGGCAATCGGTGTTCAGAAGAATTTATCCTAGAATAATTCCCGTTCCCGACGACATCGGTACATTAGCATTTGAAATACTTGATCTGCCGGGAGTAACTACAGCCAACTACAGCTCCACCGACCTTGATATTCAAGTTTTTGCAGGGAACTTCACAAGGTCCGGGGCTCGCGCCGACATATTCTATCCCCACCTGGGAGGCATTTACGAATATTTCTTGATAGGTATCCGAGAAGCTCTTTTGCCCTATTCCAGTTCGGCTCGCGTCCGCCAACTCGCAAGCCGACCGCCGCCTGCTGTACTTCCTATCGCCTGCAACTGGAATCCTGTTACCAGCTCGTGCGATTATTTTGTGCCCGGTGGAAGATGCCAAGAAATTCTTACAAATGACTCAGGTAGTAACCCAAGGGGCGACTGCCCTATAGACACCATCGCCTCATACGGTGGACCGCAGCCGGTTAACAGCTCCACACTTTGTACAGACCCTGTCTGCGAAAGCAGGCGTTGCAACCCCTATGAATGGGGCCCGGCAAAAGACTATACTGATCATGTTCCCCCATGCTCGGTACCAACTGCAGATTGCTCGACAGGATGCAAATGGCTCAACAGACAGACCTGGGATCCTGACACTTACGACGATCCGGATTTCAATGGGTGCTATTACGCAAACCCTAATGTGTGCGTAAGACGCGACGCATCCGAAACAGGCGCACAATGCTCTGCCGTTTGCAACAGCGTCTGCTGCGGTTAACTATTAAATTGATAATTGATAAATTAACCGGTATGGTATTAAATTAATTCTAATGAAAAAATCGGTCTTTATCGTCCTTCTGGCAGCCTTTGCTTTTCATACTCTGTTCCTCCCCACAACAGCCATCGCACAGACTTGGTGGGAACCTAGTATGGGCGAGTTTGCCGATCGGGTGGCAGAGCCTCCTGACGCTGAAGTATACGGTGAAAGGTACACCTATGCACAGACCAGATGGATAATAATGAGCATTATCTTCTGGTTTATACCGATGGACGTTTACCGCTGCCTTGACGTCTCAGATGGCATTTTTGAAACAATACCAGAGTGCGCTGATATGTTTGTTCCAGGGTCGGGGGCCATTAGCAGTAATAAGAGCCCCGGTGCGCTCCTTTCGCTGGCATCATACGCTGATCTTCTGCTCAATCAAAAACCAGCGTCCGGGCTCGAATATATTGCCAGCACAGCTGCCGACCTGCATCTAATCCCTGAGGCCAACGCTCAAGGATTTGGTTATAGTTCCGCATTAGTCCCTGCAAGAGCCTTGTGGTTGGCTACGAGAAACGTTGCATACACATTCCTAATCTTTGTAATCATTATCATGGCATTCTTGATCATGTTTCGGGTTCAAATAGCGCCCAGAGTTGTGATTACTATTCAGTCAGCTATCCCTAAAATTGCAATGGTTCTTATTTTAATAACATTTTCTTATGCAATCGCCGGGCTTCTGGTCGATCTTGCCTTTCTTACCCAAGGCATTGTTGTTTCAATTGCCAGAGCTTCAGGCTTACTAGACCCCACAGGAGCAGCTTCATTTACCTTCACAAGACTGCAAGACATCAACGGTGGAACTATCGCCTACGCATGGCTCACTATAATTAGATCGACATTATATGGCGGCATTGCCTGTGTAATAACCAGAGTTCCACTTCTATGTAATATAATGGATTTTATCCTGTCATTAATCCTATTTTTGGTAATATTCATTACCATATTCAGGATTTTCTGGACGCTTCTTAAAGCCTATGCGACGCTTTTGATTATGATCATTGCGGGCCCGTTCATAATTCTGGGCGGATTAATTGCCCAACAGATCGGCTTCACTTTCTGGCTGAAGCACGTTATCGCAAACCTGTCCGTGTTTGTAATGGCAACTTTCCTTGTTTTTGCTGCCCATGTTTTTGCTTGGGGAATGGCACCGGACGGGTATTACGGCGTGCTTCAAACCTGGCCAATGATCAATCCTTTCTATATACTTTCGTTGGCTGGTGTCGGAGGGACGGGTATTCTCCCGGGGTTTAGCTTTGGCGACACAGCTACGATAGGCTTTTTGGTAGGGCTGGCAACAATGATAGCAACGCCCAGCCTTTCCCAAGCGGCTAAAAACTTTATACTGGGCATTCGCGGCCAGTATGGGGGAGAGCTCTTGGGCGCCGCTGCTCTTGGTGCAGTTGTTGGTAAAGGTTTTGGCGGTGAAGCCATGGGTAGATTTATGAGATTTGGAACTTCGGGCGGAACTTTGAAAGGGCTTATTCCAGGCCTTAGCGCAACTTCCGCTGTTGTCGGCGGAGCCGCCGGTTGGGTTGGCGGAAGATTTGCAAGAACAAGGGCAGGGGGTTATGTAGCAAGAGCCACAGAACCAGCAAGAACACGTATCTCTGGAGCAAAAACCAGATTCAGCACAAGACTCAAGGGGTCAGCTGTTCTAGGGTCCGTAGTTGGAGGAGTGGGTAAGTTTGGTACAAAAGCCGGAACGGCAGCGCAGTGGTGGCGAAGGGAAGTGCCAGGTGAAGAAAAAGAAGCCGGAACGCCGTTGGCACCGTTCCAAATGCCTAAATTTGGCCAGAAAGGAAAAGGTTCTACAACCGCTTCCAAACCAGTAACTAAAAAAGAGGATGTAGCTTAATAAGAAAACTATGTGAACCGGGTTTCCGACAAGATATTGTTGGCCAACCAAGCTCTCTTGTTGCCTCCAATCAAGCCTACTGTCTGCCAATTCTCGTAGATATTACCCGATGACATACTCACCACGTCTGTCCTTCCACTGGCTGCGGGAACCGGTGCTGTCTTACCTATTATTGGCGGAGCTATGGATTTATACAACCTATGCTTACCGATACGAGATTTTACCATAAAATCTCTTTTTTCCAATTGTGCAGCGGTTTCAGGGTGAAGGTATATCAAGACACTTGCCAGAAACCACAATGAAGGGTCTTTGGGATCTAAGTCATCTGGATTTATTTCGTGGTCGGGGCGTACCATATTCATCTTATCCAATGCTCGGAAACCCTCCTGGAATGTCGTCCCCTCCATGTCTTTTACATCGTGCGGAAACCCTAAAATCATCTTTCTGATCTGGGCGCATCTAGACCTTATAATAACATACCAAGCAGTAAAAGAAGCCGAACCGGGCTCGTTTGCGTCTTTAGGATCGCGCTTTTCAGTATCATCAAAGGGAAATTTCTTATCTGCAAGACTAACCCCTTTATCAAAAATCGTTTCGTCACTCATTTGCCAACCTCTCCCTCTAATCTCCTGCATCTTTCTCACCGAAGTCCCCATCCAAATATTATAAAGTGGCATTTCACCTTTTAGGGGTTGTCCAGAATTATCAGTCTTACCAGTTGGCCAGTTCTTGACTTTGGCACCTTCAAAGTAAGAGCCTACAAGCGGCTTTGGTGCACCATCCTCACCTCTTGATATCTTGCCCATGTTAAAAGGATGTCCAAAATGAGAAACTCGGGAATAAGGCCTACTTGGATGCCTTATACCATCCGGATCTATTCCCCTTTCGTCTCTCCTGTGCTCCTCAAAAAAATACAAATGCGATCCTAAATCTGTAGCAATCGGGGGATCGGCAAACTTATAAGACTTCTCTCTACGAACTCCACCATCTTTATCTTTGACCTCTGTATCTACTACCTTCATGGTAAACGGTAGTAAGAGCTCACTTGTTAATAAATTCCGCCAAGCTGCCCAGACCACACTCATGTCTCCACCGGCTTTCCGTAACATCGGTGTAAGCCACCCTTTAAAAGCATCCGTAGTAAATCCGTCTATATAAGCATCTCTGCTTATGCTAGTTTTAGGGTCGTTTGTTTCATACTTCCCAAGAGCCACAAAAAGCATTTCTTTCATGACAGTGTCCACCTTTTTGCCCCACTCGCCGGAGTATCTGTACTCAGCAATGAAGTCTTCAGAGTCAATTAAAGGAATTCTGCCAGACATATATTCATTAGTTTTAGGCTCATTGTCTTTATCTCCACCAACTTGCGTACGGTGTATAAACATTTCATCGTTATGTCTTCTTGCTGTCACATGAGCCAATTTTCGGACTAAGTGAGGAGCGGCTTCAGCATACCGCTGCAACTTCTCTTCCTCTTCCTCTATTTCTAGATCTACCAGGGCAGGTATCTCCTTTTCAGACATTCTTGTCCTTGGATTTCTGTCGGCCATATTCTGCCTTGTGTATTGTTTTACTCTTTTCCTCTTTTCTTTCTCGGCCCAGCCTTTCCTATCACGAGCATACTCTTTTGCCCTCCGCACAGGCTCTGACAAAGCGTGTTCAATGGCATCCATCAAGTTGCCTCTGGGATCAGGTCTCTCAATCATTGTCCTCGCGTTGGTGAACATGTCCTTGTAAAGATTTAGAGTGGCACGGCTCTCGTCACTTAACAGTTCGGCGAGTGTTCTGGACGAGTCTTCCATAACTTTATGCGCTTCTCTAAATTGCTCCTCCCTCCGATTGGTATCGGTAGGATTATCAGCTTCCGCTTGTTTTCTGGCCGATGCCAACCCAAAAGCAAAGTCTTGGACAACTTGATAGTCTAAAATGCCTCTTTTGTCTGCTTTCCTAATCTTTTCTATTTCATCGGGAGCCGGTTTTTGAGGATCGTATGTAATTTTATATAAAGTATCAACGGCCTGAATTAGCTCATCTGCCAAGGGATGGTCTATTTCAAGCAAAGAAAGCCTTGATCCCAACACCAATCCTTCCTGATAAGCAAGAGCCTCGTCTACAGCAGCACTTAATTCACTAATGTCGCCATTTTCGCCTATCTCGGCCGATTTCACATTCTCAATTAAATCAGCACCATTTACTGTGTAGAGTTCTGGCCTGAACATAAAAAGACGCCTTTGTTCTTCAGAACCATTTTCTGCATTCTCAGGCTGTCGTAGCAATGCTTCGTCATCTACATCTACCATACACCCAAATTATATCAGCCGGGGGAGAAACAAACAACACAAAATACGATTTATTATTTACGAAGTACTTCAATAATTTTACTAATTTTTTCTTTTAATGCCGGTGCTTCGTTTTTGACCACATCCCAGACAATCCCGTAGTCAACACCAAAATAATGATGGATTAACCTGTCCCGTAAACCTGCATAAGACTTCCAATTTACCTGCGAATATTTAACTTTGAAATCTTCAGGCAAGTTCTTAACTGCCTCACCAATAATTTCCAAACTTCTAACAAAGGCTTTCTGTAAAGTAAGGTTTTTTGCAAAATCAGGTTCACTCAGACTTTCCGTAGTTTCAGCCAAGTAATCAATTTCATCTGAAATGTGTTTCAGGTATTCAACCGGAGATTTGGACATAATTTACTTCTTTCTCTATATAGGGAAAAATATACGGACTAACCGATTCGGGGGTTAAAAATTCAACTTTTCTTCCCAGGAGACTTTCCGCATATTCTGCTGACTTAATAAAGTTCTTAAAGTTTTTTTTCTTTTTATCAAATTCTACTAATAGGTCTATATCACTTCCTTCGTGTTGCTCACCACGCGCAAACGAACCGAATAAACCAATCCTTTTTATTCCATAACCTGAAAAGGTAGATTTATTCCCGGCTAGTAATTCCAATATTTCCTGCTTATTATTTACTTTCATTGCCCTAATGGTACCATTTTCAACAGCCTTCGTACACTCCGCCACAGGAAAACTTTGGCAATTACTTCTTCAGAAGTTTCAGGAAATCGCCGACTTTAATCCCTGCTTGGCCAAGAATTGAATACAAAGTGCCTATTCTGACCGGCCGATTGTGTACGGGAACCACTGTATGACTCCCTTTTCCTGGTCTTGGAACAAATCCTGACTTAAGTAAAACTTTTTGGATTTGGCGGGGTTTAATTTGGGGCAACCTGGGTAGTTGTAATAATATCTTTTTGAGTTTCATCGTGAGGAACAGGAAGTTTATCCTCAGTCAAACTATCAACATAAGTTTTAATCGCCCCCGTGACATTACTTAACGCTTCCTCCACCGTATCACCATCATCGGCAACACCCAAAGCAGAAATAATCTTGTCTTTGACACTTTTACCTTTATCGTCTTCCAAAAACTTAATGAGATTTGCCATAACAGCTCCTAATGACTTATCAACTTTCCTCAGTAAAACTATTCCTTTGTGGGAATATGCGTTATGCAATACTGTAAAATCTTTGTCTTGAGTTAAAATAACCAAATTCTTCTTTCGCGCGAAAAGTAAAATATTTAAGTCACTTTCTGAAATAAGACCTTCTTTATAAACACTCGTTACCGAAAAACCCAGACCACTTAGACGGTTAGTAATTACAAAATAAACGTTTTCATCTGCAAGCAAGCGCATTTGTTTTTCAAATCGCAGCCAGTTTTCCTATACGAGGAATGTTTACGACCACCTCTTCATTTTTGACAACCTGAGAAGCATATTTAACAGCCTCTTTAACATCGTTGGTCGTGAGACGAGGATAATAGTCTTTCACAATATCTTTAATCTCTATGCCGGTTGCAAGAAGCTCGAGTACCATATCGACAGGGATTCTAGTACCGTCGAAATAGGGCTTGCCAAAACAAACTTTAGGATTAACCACAATCTTTCTTGCCATATACCTGAATTATAGCATGGCCTAGCAGCCTTCGTACACTCCGCCGCAGGAGCATTTGTAGCCTTTGGAAATAACTGCATTTATAGATTTGCCGCACTTGCCGCAGCTTTTGACATATTTACCTTCCCTATTTCCCGACCCGGAAAAAACATCAGTAACTTTTCCACGAAAGTCTATTTGGGCAAAACCGACAACAAATTGTGTACCGCTTCTATTCTCAACCAAGCTTGAATTCAGCAAACCGCATGGGCCATCGGATATCTCAATCCCCGTTTCCTGCACCATCATTCTCTCGGCCAGGGCACCGGCCTGCATGTAATCCCACCTTGTCGCTGCCGAAGTTAAAAGCGGTTTGACATGCCTCACAACGTGCCGTGCTTTCTGAAACATCATTTCTCTAAGTCTCCTGGCTTCACCGTTTTCGATAGAGTCCAGCGCTTCGGGCATCGGTATAATTTCGTGAAGCAATGCCAGCGGATCATCTGTTTGAATTTCAAAAAGTTTGTCGCGAAGGTCCTCGGGAGAATTTAAGGGCCATGACGTCAAAGCAAACTCTCCTATTCTAGACGCTATTAATAAATGCGTCTGTTTGTCAAAACGCGTCTTTATCCCATAACCCCAATGGACTAAAACACCGCCTTCTTCGGTAACATAGCCGACGTCTATTTTTCCTTCCTCATAGCCATACGGCCCTCCTGGCGGGCTCACCCAAACACACAATGTCCCGACCCTTTTTTGAAGCATAACCTTTATCCGAGCAAGCGTCGTAGAACTTTCCTTACGGCTAAGTTCGTCCTCCATAACAACTTGCTCACGAACGTCTACTCTTCCATCCGAAAAATCGTCGACAACTCTTCCTTCGGGAGTTAGTCTAATTCTGTAATAGGTAGGCGCCTCTGTTCCTGCTTCCAAAAAGAGTGAAGTTAATGAATACCCAAGACCAGCTTCGTCAATTTCCGAATTTGGGCGAGCATAAGCCCACATGTCTAGTGCTTGTCTTTCACTCATATCCTGCTCGGGATCCAAAGGCCTTCTGCCCAGAGGGTTGCTAGTTTTCCGGCTCTACGGTTGCGGCACAGCTGGGGATTTGCACCCCATTCCTTAAACACAACCTCTAATCAAAGATAGTAGACTACTAAAATCTGAAGATCAATGGTTAAAGTTGGATCGGAACCGGAGAATGTTGGTTATAAACGTCAATATAAAGGTCAATCACATTTTCAACGAGCCCACTTTTTAATACCTGGTACACTTCCGTCGGAAAATAAACAGATAAATCGTCCAAACGGACAACGTAAGCTTTTCTTTCCTGGTCGAAGTCCCAATAACCCTTACCGAGGTTGCGGATTAAAGACTCGCCCAAATAAGCCCCCCAAACCTCGGCCATGCGTTCATAGTCTTGCTCGGTTAAGTCCAAGCCCTGAGCTTCCTCAAACATTTCGAGTAAAATCGCTTCAACCGTAGTCACGCTTTCGTTTGTAAAATCTAATTCTACGCCGTTATCCTTGGCTCTTTTATAAGCCTCATCATTAAGTTGTTGAATCTTTGCTTTCACTTCCTGCTGATCCATATAACTAAAGTATATCCGCAACTGCAAATTCACACAAGGGTTTTTAGCTAGCTGTAGAAAAACTTTTATTCACGGTGTAAATTAGAAGGAGAAACATGGAAATTGAACAGGAACACCCGATACCGCAGCAAATCTCAAGCTACAGCTTCAGGCTGGTTGGCGACATGACCTTAAAGCAGTTTTTCCAAGTAGCGATGGGAGTTGTATTAGGCTTGCTCACCTACGCGTCGCCACTTCCACCAATTGTCAAATGGCCAGTTGTTGCTCTGTTTGTTCTTCTCGGAGTGGGTTTCGCCTTTTTCACCATCGAAGACAGGCCACTTGAAACCTGGATTGTAATTTTCTTTAAAGCAATTTATACACCGACAGAGTTTATCTGGAAAAAAACAGAAAAAGAGCCTGTTTATTTTCAGGAGCCAACCAAAACAGTCACAACTGTAACACCCACCAGTCCAGAAAACATCCAACCGAACCAGGAGCCAAGAGTTAACTTACAACTAAACTTGGAGCGGTCAGAGCGCTCGATTTTGCAAAATATCGGAAACCTCTTTTTGCTCCATCACAACCCAATAGTGTCTGCCCAGCCGGTACCCACTATCAGCGGCGCTATTCCCTCCCGCGTCCCCACAGCAGTTGAGAAACAAAAGGTTCCCGAAAGCACGCCTGCAGCACCACCCGGCCAGGCTACCACTAAAGCGGTCGACCAAACGCTTGTTGCAAGGGGGCAAATAGAGGGAACCCAGGCCCAATTCTCGCCAGATGCGGCCCCGCCAAGCCCGCCTACGCTGCCCAATACTATCGTCGGCCAAGTGATGGACAAGGACAAAAAAATAATCGAGGGAGCGATACTTGAAATTAAAGATAACCAAGGTCGCCCTGTCAGAGCCTTAAAATCCAATAAAGCGGGGCATTTTATGGTGATTACTCCCCTTGCCGACGGCGACTATAAAATCTTAGTCGAAAAAGAAGGTTTTGACTTTGAGCCGATCAAACTCAAAACTGAAGGGGAGCTGGTACCTCCAATTGCGGTGAGAGCAAAATAAGCATGAACCTAATTAAAACACTGTTTAAAGTAAAAGAAAGTCCAATCAGATCTACGACCCAGGTGCACGTCCCTATAGCCGAAATATCAGACGGCATTGTTTACCTTAAAGACGGCTCTGCCTGCATCGTTTTAGAATCTACATCACTCAATTTCGGTTTACTCTCACCTGCCGAGCAAAAAGCGGTGATTCTGGCGTACGCAGCTTTTTTAAACAGCCTAACATTCCCTGTCCAAATAGTTATCCGGTCTGAGCGAAAAGACATTACCAATTACTTGATGTACCTAGACCAAGAATCCAAAAAAATAAAAGGTCCAAAACTGGCTTCGCTCATGGAAACATACAAAGTGTTCATCAAAGACACTATAAAGAAAAAACAGGTTTTGGGAAAAAGGTTTTTCATTGTTGCACCCTTTTCGGCACTCGAGCTCGGGCTAAGTAAATCATTTACATCGAGCATAAAGAAAAAAAAGGGCCCACTACCTTACAATAAGGATTATGTTGTAAAAAAAGCCAAGGTTTCCCTTTATCCAAAAAGAGACCACCTAATACGCCAGTCCTCAAGAGCCGGACTTGTGCTTAAACAGCTTTCAACTACACAACTTGTTGAGCTTTTTTACCAAATCTATAACATTGGTGAAGAAGAAAAAAGCGGAACTTTAACCGAGCGAAGAATAGAAAGGGAGGAAAATGAACCCGAACCAGCAAAACCAAATTAACGCTCAAACCACAGCGCAAAAAGGGCAAACAGGCGAACTTAACAGCCAGCAATACAAGCCAGCCATGGGTAAGCCGGTAGACAATTTTCTTGCCAAAAAGAGTTATCTCATTGACATAATTTCTCCAAATACGATTGAAGAAGAGTTTGATTACTTGATAATCAACGGTAAATACTATAGAACTCTTTATGTATCGGGTTACCCTAGATTTGTTTCCCCGGGTTGGCTTGATCCTGTCGTGAATTTTGACAGTTCCTTGGATATCGCCTTCTATATCTATCCTATCGACGCAAAAACAATTCTCGACGACCTTAGGCGAAAAATTACGGAAATGGAAGCCGAAATCGAGACCGACATTGAGCGGGGCCGAATTGCCCACGCAACAACCGAAGCAAAACTTGATGACGCAAAGGCATTGCAAGAAGAGCTTGTCAAAGGAATTGAACGATTTTTTGAGTTTGCGTTCTACATTACAATACCAGCCGCGACAATCGACGAGCTAAATGACGTCTCTAAACAAATTCTTTCCACTCTTGGTGCATTATTAATTAACGGTAGAACGGCAGCTTTGGATCAAGAAAACGGGTTTCTGACGACATCGCCGCTTGGCTTAGACAGAATCTCGGTCACACGCAATATGGACACAACCAGCCTCGCCACAACTTTCCCCTTCACGTCAACCGAACTCTCAAGCGACAGGGGGGTCCTTTATGGTATTAATCCCGAAAACGATTCATTTATCATCTTTGACAGGTTTTCTCTCGAAAACTATAACATGACGGTCTTTGCAACTTCAGGCGCCGGCAAAAGTTATTTCGTAAAACTGGAAGCAGTGCGTTCCTTGATGCTTGGCGCCGAAATTATAATACTAGACCCAGAATTTGAATATAAGGCACTTTGCGACGCTGTAGGCGGTGAATACGTGTCGTTTTCGTTCTCATCTCAGTCCAAGATTAATCCTTTTGACCTGGCACAGGTTCGTGAAGAAGGTGAGAATCAGCTCGGCCTTAAAATTTTGTCGCTGCATTCCCTTTTTAAAGTAATCATGGGAGAGCTTGATCCTATTCGTGAAGCATTGCTTGACCGGGCGCTGGTACTAACATACCGCAACAAAGGCATAACCCAATATCCGGAAACGCAAAACAAAGAGCCACCCTTGATGGAAGACCTTTATAAAACCCTCATCGGCATGGAAACAAACGAGGCACTGGACCTGGCTGCCAGAATTGAAAAATATGTCAAAGGGAGCTTTGTTGGCATGTTTGACAAACAGACAAATGTCTCGCTCGACAATTCCTTTACAGTCTTTTCTGTTAACGACCTGCAAGACATCCTGCGGCCCATTGCCATGTTTATCATTCTTGACTACGTCTGGACAAGAGTCAAAAAAGACCTTAAAAAGCGAATTTTGATTGTCGATGAGGCTTGGCAGATGATGCGGCATCCGGATTCCGCTACCTTTATGTGGTCAATGGTGAAGCGAGCCAGAAAATACTATATGGGCTTAACCACCATCACCCAAGACGTTGAGGATTTTTTGAATCACGACTTGGGTAAAGCAATTCTGACCAATTCCTCGCTCAAGCTTTTACTCAAACAGTCAGCTGCAGCTATGGACTCGATTACCGAAGTTTTTTATCTGTCTCAAGGAGAAAAACAACTCCTTATGTCGGCTGATGTGGGAGAAGGGATCTTCTTTGCGGGACCCCACAGAGCACCGATTAGAGTCGTTTCTTCTCCTCAAGAACATAGACTGGTCACCACCAAGCCGCAGGAGAAGCTTGAGATGCAGCAGAGAGCCAAGGGCGGTGTAATATTAGACCGAGGAGGACAAAGTGGCTGAAGAACAAAAGCAACAAAAAAGCGCTGCTGGAGATCTGGCTGGACAAGCGGCTGGAAAGGGCGTAAAAAGTCTCGGGAAAAACCTCGCCTCAAACGCTTCCAAAGCCGCTGCTAACGCCGCTAAAGCCGTTAAAATGGGTACGCAGGCCGCAAAGGTAGCCGCAACCGCCGCTTCCGCAGCAGCAACTGCAGGACTCGCCTTAGCCGCAGCCGCCATACAAGCGGCTGTTGAAAAACTTGTCGGCAAGATGAAAAAAGAGCATATTGCTGCAGCCATTCTTGCCCCTTTTTTAGCAATTATCGGCGCTTTTCTGGCAATACCCCTTGCTATACTGGGTACTGTTGCGATTGCCATTCTCGCTCTTATTGTACTGGTTCCTTCGATTTCATTTATCATCAACTCGGGCGCCTACATCGTCCCTCCCTATACTGGCGGAGTTTTGCAGGCTCCTGGAAACGTTGAGTCACCCTATATCCGCGTTATTAAAACCGCAGAACCAAGGGTTTTGACCAATGACCAACTTCCCTATCCTGTTCAATACACTATTCAAATTACAGCCAAACAGGGGGCTCTAACTAACATAACTTATAACAACGAATGTAGTGTAATTTGGGACAATAACAGGGGGACTCCCCCCGGCTGTCCTAGTGCCTCAATACCGGACCCACCAGATGCCATACCAGCCGGCACCACTTTTACCTTTACATACACAATGACCTTTACCCTGCCACCTACTGATTATACTGACACGCTAGTTGTTGATGTTTTTACTGTTTCAGCAGATGCGCCGGTGGGAACCAGTACAAACAGAAGCACTGCGTCGGGTACTGCAACTGTAAGAATTGGAAATCCGCCTGATGAATGTCCTGGACCGTGGCCAGTAAGACAGGGTTTAAGAATTAGCCAGGGCCCTGGTCCTCAACATTACCCTTCTGAATCTGTAGACGTACCACCAGCAGGTTTACAAGTCGTCGCCACTCATTCGGGTGTAGCATCTGTTGGCTGGGAAGGAGCGGGCTACGGAAATTATGTCAGAATATCCTCAATCTGCAATGGTGTCAGATTCTGGTCAACCTATGCCCATCTTGAAGTAGTAACTGCACAAAACGGAGTGATTAAACTTGGTGATCCTATAGGGATCAGTGGAGCAACCGGTGGTGGAGCGAGAGGAGCACACATCCACTATGATTTTGGCGGTTTGAGAATGTGGGAACCAAATATATACAGACCACAAGGGATCAGCTCAGAGTCAGCATTCAGAGGTTGTGTCGACTCTGCTGGTGTTGGTTTATGCGGTTATGTTCCCTAAGTTATACTGATTAAGTATGATAAAAAGATATAAAAAAATCCTACTTGTACTTCTTCTTGCGTCTACTTTTATCGTTACAATTGTTTTGTTAACACGCAAAACCCAACCTGTACCAGTTACACCAACTGTTATACCCAAAATAGAACTTCCCGATCTAATCAAAGACACCCCTAAAATCGAAACCCAAATCGAGGAGGTGACTTTAAATTTACCCCAAACAGCCGCACTCTTGGGAATTTCAACTCCACCTCTTATAACTAAAGACGAAGCTGTAAAAATTGCATCAACTTTTGACCTCGAGACGAACCTGTTGGAAGTCAGCGACACTAGAGTAGGACAAACGTTTTTCGGAAGCACAGAAAAACATTTTCTTACAATATATGCCCAAGAAAATCATATAAGATACTCTCTACAGAGTGACGTTTATAGAATCAATAAACAATTGAGCAATAATGCTTTAATTGAAACAGGAAAACAATTCTTGCTAAATCACTCTCTCTTAGACAGCGGTAAGATTGAATTTTCATCTTTTGTTTATTGGAAAAAAGAAGATCCTCAAGGCGAACACATGGCTCAAACAGAAAAGGCTGAAGCTGAACTAATCCAAGTGAATTATACATATAAAATTGGCGGATTTGATATATTAACGTACAATCCACTATCAAGTATAGTGAACGTCGTGATACTACCCGACGGCGAAGTTTTTAGAGTTGACATTTACAGACTTGGGGGGACATCTAAATCGGATACCAGATATAAAATTAAAAAATACGACGAAATAATTTCCTCCCTAAACGAAGCTAAAGTTGTAAGTATAGATAATGGGAACCAAGGCCTTGTTGAAATAAAACTTGGAGATTTAAAGAACGTAAAAATATCAAACGTAAAATTGGCTTACTTAATAGATAACGTAAAATCCAAATATCTTTACCCTATCCTTCTTTTGAATGGTGAAGTTTCGCTCTATGGTAAGACAACAAACATCTCGTTCTATCTTCCGGCAATTTCCTCTCAGCCCTGAACCTTGACAGGCATGATCAAGTGAAGAAAATCAGGATCTTTGGGGTCCTTAAAAACCCCCGGTGAAGATCCGTCCGTAAGCTCAATTTTAAGTAGATCGCCTTCAATCACATTAAGCAACTCTTCAATAAATCTGAAATTGTAAGCCACCTGCAAACTTTCTTCCAAGCCTTCAATTTTAGCATCCACTTGCGATGACTGTGTACCTGTCTTTTCGCTTTCAGAAGAAATGGTTATCCCCTCTTTGTTGATTGTCATTTTAATCACATTTGACGACTCACGCGCAAAAATACTCGAAAGCTTGATCGTCTGCAACAGCTCCTGTTTGTCCACTGCCAGAGTGACCTTGGAAGTTTTCGGAATTATTTTTTCATAGTCAGGAAATTCCCCCTCAATTATCCTTGAAGACAACACCATATCGTCAAAGCCAAATAAGGCTTGATTACTCTCTTGATTAAATTCCACGCCAATTGGCTCCGACTTAAGCTGTTTGGCTATTTCTATTAATATCCCCTTGGGGAGAACAACTTTCATGTCCTTTATTGCAGTTTTTACCGGAATCTTTGTTAGGGTCAATCTAAAACCGTCTGTGGCAACCAGAGTCAACCCATTTGTACTAAAAACAAACAAGACACCGGTTAGAATCGGCCTGGCTTCGTCACCGGACACACAAAACAAGGTCTTTGTAAGCGATTTAATCAGTTCAATCTGGGGCATTTTAAAGGCTGATTTACCAAGGCTGGTAGGTAAATTGGGAAAGTCTAGAGCATTTATGCCCATTACGTTACCTTTGAAACTTCCTGCTTCCATTTTCAATTGTTCCCTCTGGGCTTCCAGTAACACTTTTCCGGAAGACAAATTCGCCACAATGTCAAATAATATCCGGCTGGGCACGGTAATTTTCCCTGGCACACTTACTTGAGCTCCAATACTAACAACAGAAGACATTTCAAGATTGGTCGCAAACACTGTTAGTTTTGTTTTAGTGGCTTCAAGCATCACATTGGCAAGAATTGGTAACTGTGCCCTATTGGCAATAAACCGAGAGGATATATTCAGAGCTTTCGACAGTTTCTCTTGAAGTACTTCGACTTTCATTTCTAGTGTATTAGTCTATCAGTGTAGTATTTCTCTTTCAATTAGTAGTTGTAGTAGTAGGCAGTGTGGATATGTGGATTGCCGATTTCCAGAGAACTTGAAATGAATTGTTTACACTGAACTTACCGAATTGTGGATAGTATTGTTGATAAATTAACCATTTTTGTGGATAAGTGGATATCATTTTAGAGTTTTCCAGAAAGCGTTTTTTTTATCCCCATCAAATCCTCACTGATATGCACATCGGATGAAGCTAGATTTGTTATTTTATTAACAGCGTGCATAACTGTTGTGTGATCACGGCCAATTACCCTTCCTACTTCCTCAAGAGGAAGTTTAAGGTCACGACGAAGTAAATACATTAATATTTGTCTGGGCATGGCGACAGGTCTTGCCCTGGACGTTCCAAGTAATACCCTTTTACCTATGGAAAAGTATTTTGAAACAGCCGAGATCATATCTTCGGGAGTATATTTTATGGTGACATTCCCGTTATCCAAAGTACTTTTATTTAAGAGTTTTTCAATTAACTCGATTGACAGTTCGGCATTGTTTACCGACACTTCACTGGCCAGGCGAACTATAAAGCCTTGTATTTCTCTAGCTGCTATAATGTTACCGGCGATAGTTTGGACTAGATCCATTGCTAGGTCCAATCCTCGCTCCCTCGCTTTGATTTGAGTTATTGCACAGCGCAGCTCAAAGTCGGGGTTGGCAATGTCTACAATGAGTCCTGCTTCAAAGCGGCTTCTTAATCTTTCCTCTAGCCTGGCTATTTCAGAGGGTGGCCTGTCCGACGTTAAGATGACCTGCCCACCCGCCGAAGTAACCGCATTAAACGTATGAAAAAACTCTTCTTGTACAGTATCCTTTCCTGCAATGAACTGAACATCATCGATTAAAAGGCAACCCAGTTTGCGATACTTGTCACGGACACTGGGAGTGGTTTTATTACGTATACCTTCTACAATATCATTGGTAAATTCTTCACCTGTAGCAAAAAGTGTTTTATGAGAGACAGGATTATCGCTTAATATTTTATGTCCTACAGCTACCATAAGATGAGTCTTTCCCACCCCAACACCTCCATAAATAAACAGCGGATTATAAGCGTTACCAGGGTTTTTAGATACAGCTTCTGCGGCTGCATAAGCCATTTGGTTGCTGCCGGATACCGCATAATTTTCAAAGGTAAAACCAGGGCGGATGCGCGAGCGCTGGAGCATTTGGTTTATCTGTACGGAAGCGGCTTGGGGATTAAAAAGGGGTGCGGATTCGCCGGTTGGCTCCAATCTACTGATGGAGGGAAATTGCTTGACCGCAAAGACCAAACTGCAACTTGATTCTGTTATTTTTTTGAGAGAGTCTTGGATTATTCCGAAATATCTGTTTTCGATAAAATCTTTTACATAGTTTGTTGCACAGCCTACTTCGGCTGCTATCACGCCCCCCTCAACTTTTTCGAGTTTGGTAAGCTTGGTTTGGGTGAACCAAGTTTTGTAAATTGCCGGAGAGACGTTTACTTGTACGCTTTCCAATACATCTTTCCAAACACGCTCGTTGTCAAGTTTCATTGGGGTAACTTTCTAATCGGCATATTAGAAAGTTACCCACAACAGGTCAACCCCCAAAAAGTGTATGTTTATATGTCATTTTTGTTGAGTAATTGAAAAAAGCTAAGATGTTGGAGGATTTGGAAGTTCAGGATCCTTTAAATCGCCACTGGCCCAGCGATCAGCATTTTCATTAACAAAACTTATCACTCTAGCGACCTGCTTTTTTTCGGCTTCTAACAACTCTGGGTCTGATAAAGTACCCCCATGTTCTGTATCTGAGTTATCTGTATCTAATGGTTGTTTTTGGTAAGTTTTATTTGCCTCAGTTTCGGCTTCTTTAGCCAAAACAAGGATGGACTCTCTAAGACTATCCGTGTTTTTCCTTTTTCCATTTGCTACTTCTAATGCTCTTTCAAAAAGAGTCGTCATTTCCCTGTCTTTTTGTGCAGAAGTATGTTGGTTTAACATTCTGTTATTGGCCTCTGATGATTTATGGAAACCTCTGGCGTTTTCCAGTACAAGTAGGATTGACCCCCTGTCTAACTTTTTTGTTAGCGGTTGTCCCGTCAAATCCACACTAAATGGAACACGGTTTCTACTTTCGTACTCCGCCTTTAATGTTTTTCCTGTAAAACCAGTATCAGTTTCATCTACCATTTGGGTTTATTTTACAACGTGTCTCAATTCCCTTCAGGGCCAACAACGCTAAATTCAGCTTCAACTATGTCCTCTGGCCTTGGCACACCCTCCCTTTCTCTGATGCCAGGATCCCTTGAGAGTATTTGTGCCTCCAAAAATTTACCCACAGGTTGTATTGGTTCTACCTGACCTTCTTTAATAGCATTTCTATTATCTTTAAAGCAAAGGTTGGCAGCCATTGCCAAGCGGACCCTTGCTCCCTCAACAGAATCCTCATTAGGCAACCTCCCTTTAGTTGTTGTTATCGTTACCAAGAGTTCCTCTGAGCCAGGTAAATCTCTTAAAAGAGTTCTCATTCTTTCCGTTGGGTCAAGAAAATCTGAGTCTTTTCTTCCAGCGGCTTCGCGCTGACCAAATTCGTCTACTCGACGAAGAAGTGCTGGTAATTGGTTCGCACCGGCTATTGTGTCTAGGTATCTTTGCATCTTTCCCATTCTTGCGCCAGGCCAAGTATCTGCCATGCTGGTTTTATTGTAGCAAATCTTTGTTTGTGCAACAATGAAAGTGAAGTGATTGGAGGAGTTGTTACCAAGAAACGCTTGTTCGTTGGTCTGGTTCTGTTGGGATTGATTGCGCTGTTGTTTACTGTTCTTTCGGCAAACAGTAGCTGTATAAAGAAAGTTGGTGGCGTTGTAGGGATCAGAAACGATTGCAGACAACTTTTCGACTGCAATTTTATCATTGGAGATAAAGATGATTGTTATTTTGGCGTGGCTACTTATCAAAAAAATGTCGGTATTTGTGATATGGTCCAAACTTTATGGAAGAAAAATGGTTGCATTATAAATGTTGCGGTTCAATTAAAAGACCGGACACTGTGTGAGAAAATTGACAGAAGGGAAGATTTTTGGCAGGAGGACAGGGAAAGATGTAAGGAGGAAGCGGCTGAAAATAAGGATTTTTCCTGGGATTTAAAAAAAGGAATTGAAAAGTGCGGGCCGGTCCCAATGGGGGTCTATGGTGAAAACTATTCGAATGTTAACAACACTTGGTCATACGTTGCCGTCGACAACGTTTACTGGTCACCAGACTGCGAGCTTGTTTATTACTCTGCGGAGGTGTCAAGAAGAGGAGTTTCGACAGATCTTTACACTGTTGAGATTCCGAATAGCGAGATAGAAAAAAGAGGAGGAATTTGGGGATATAATCCAAAGACAAAAGAAAAAGTAAGAGTTTATTCAGAAAATGAAGCATTTATTAAAACTTGGCTTTCGGAAAACGAAATTGAAATCCGAAGACCAAACGGCGAGTCAATGATGCTTAATTTATAAACCGGCCCAGCAGTAAACCCAGTATTAATCCGGTAGTCTCAACAATAACCAGAAGAAGCATAAGGAAGATCGGAAGACTTAATAGTGACGAGAGCATTGCTGCTATTGGGATACCAATGCCAATAATTCCTATTTTATTTTTTGTTGCCATTTCTATTTTATCTTTCTCCTTAAGGCCGATAATTATGGAGGATAAAGTGAGGGATATTAAGATTGGAGGTACAAAAATAGATAGAGCTCCTAGCTCCGCATTGGCTAGTTTTTGTTCGATAGCTTGCGGCATAGGGATGACCATAAATAAAATTATAACAACAATAAGAAGTGCGAACGTCAGAAGAATAGATTTTAAAGTAGTTTTAATCCAGCCTTTGAAAAAATATTTAATCATTAGCTACACCTTTATTGTAGCAATTTTTTGGGGCAACGAGAGTTTTTGGTATACTTAGATCATGAATTTAGGCAAAAGACAAAAAGACCAGATTGTTAAATTTTTTGAAAGGAGGCCTGAAATAGCGGCGGTTTATTTGTATGGTTCGCAAGTAAAAGGTTTTGCGCGAGGCGACTCTGATATAGACCTTGCAGCGCTTGTTGCCGACAGAAAAACCTTTGGCGGCTTTGATATTCCCCAAACCAGATACACTTACGACCTTTCAAAATTATTAGGGAAGGAAGTAGAGGTTCAGGATTTGGAAAAGGCACCTATTGACTTTGCCCACCGAGTAATTTCAGAAGGAGAGATTTTATCAGGATTGGACTCAAAGATCAGGGTAGATTTTGAAGAAAAGATTTTAAGGGAGTTTTTTGATATGAAGCCTTCCATAGATGAATATTTTAGATACTTAAGAGAGATGGCAAGGAAAGGAGAGTTGGGTGTTGGATACATATAAAGTTGTGAGTAGGGTTAAGGAGATAAGAAAACGCGTTAGGTTGTTGGAGAAAAGATTTAAGCCTTTATTAGAAGAAGAGCTTACTAAAGACGAAGTTTTGAACTCTTCCGCCGAGCACAATTTGCAAGTAGCAATCCAAGCGTGTCTGGATATTGCTAATCATATTGTTGCGTCACTAGGGTTTAGCAGAGAGTTTGATAAAAACAGCGAGGTTTTTTATGAGTTGGCGCAAGAGGATATTTTACCCGGGGATTTTGCAGATAAGATGATAAGTATGACTGGCTACAGGAATGTGTTGGTGCACGGGTACTTAAATGTCAAAAAAGGTATTACTTATGATAATATTCAAAACCGCCTTCCGGACTTGGCCCAATTTGCCCAATACATTGAGAAATTTTTGGAAAAGTACGAGAAAAACAAAACTAGAAAATGACTTTTTGGTGAATTGTGTTTCTAAATACGCTAATTTGGGTTTGTGTATACTTTAATTATCGGTGAATATAATTTCTGTCGTAAATTTCTTTTATAAATTAGTAAACAGAAAAGTCTTGCTTGCTGGAGCTGGCCTGGTTATTTTGTTAATTTTTGGGCTTTTATATTTAATAAAACCTTTTAGGTTTTCAACGACCCCTTTACCTGAAACTCAAATAATGAATCTCCCCCCTACACCTAAAGCAGGTGATTTTTCCTGTCAACAAGAGCTTAGTGTTTGCAAAAATGTTTTGAACAACACAATTAAAGATAATTGGAGATTTTATAGAGATGAAAGGTATAACTTTTACATTAAGTACCAAGATCCTTACGAAATTAGTCATGAAGAATTTATTGATTACCTTGGATTCAATCATTATTATGTGGAGCTTGGGTATGACTTGTCTATAGACATAAGTGACACACCTATTTCAAAAGTTCGGGCAAATCTTCCGACAAACTTCGATTTTCAGAAAGAAAATATTTCTTTAGAAAAGTATGTTAAAATTCCTGCCGAAAAATATACTGCCTTACTGGCTCAAGAGCTGGGAAGAATAGAATTTCTTGGTTATTTGATTTTCGAGGTAAATGATCTTACTTTTGAAATAAAATATCACGGTTGGGGTGGTGGTGAGGCTGATAAAGCGATTTTTGACGAGATAATTGATAGCTTTCAATATCACAGTGGAATTTTTGTTCCAAGAAGTGAATTAAAGATTATGGGTGGCGAAAATTACTACACTGATATAAACCAAGGCTTTACTGTGCAGGTGCCCTGGGGCTGGACTGTTTGGCGAAGCGACACAAGTGACGGGTACTTGACGCTTGTTAGCAATAGACCAATCAATAAAAGTTTTGGTGTCAGAGATGATTCGGATGACAATAGTTATACCAATGTTTACATTGGCCACGGACTTATTTTTTCAACATCAGGTGCACTTTGTGCAAATACGAGATGCGAGAATGCAGGTAAGTTTTTAGTCAAGATCAAAGGGAAGACTTACGAAACAGACATTTTGGACCATCCAAATGGTGGGTACAGATTCAGTTTTGAAGTTTCTGGCCTAACCTATACAGCTTCTTTTTACAGCCAGCCTTATAGTCCAATGGTTACCGCCAGTTTTCCAAACCTAGGTGATGTTGATATTATTAAAGAGATTTTGTCTTCAATAAATTACTGATGACCGAAAATCAACTTTTGAAGAAAGTTTTTTGGATAAGCGGCGGAGCGTTTGTGGCTGCTTTACTTGTTTTGAAACTCTGGATTGGGAGCAGAGAAGGCCTAGAAGGTTTATTTGTAGGAATAATCTACAGCGGTATATTGCTGCCGCCTTTATTTTTTCCGGCCTTTGTTAGCTGTTTATTTTTAGTTTCCAAGTTTGTTGTTGCAAAGATTTTCAAATCCTCGGGTAAGGAGGCAATCAGCTCTAAATGGATGAAATTGATTTTGGTTGCCAGTCTTTTGTTTGGTGTGGTGGTTTCTTTAACAACATTTCGTTCATTTTGGCCTGATTCAAAGGAAACAGAAGATTCAGACGTTAACTCTCTGAGCGGCAATTATTTTGAGAATAAACTCGCCTTTAACGGCGCTGACGGCAGACCGAAGTTGTATGATTTTGCAACAAGCAAGGAATATGACCTTGGAGTGGATGGTTATGTCTACCCCTTTTTGTGGTCACCCGACGGGAAATACTTGGCAACGCTTGTTCAGGGCGAATATGGCGGAAAGTCAAGTTTTTCGCTTATACCCGAAGCTAAGGCAACAACTGCTGGTTTTAATTACTTACTTTACGTCATCGACCTTGAAACTTATCAAAGCGAACTTTTAATTGCCGAGGTTTTTGGAGACGTCTTTTGGTCAAAGGATTCTTTGGGGCTATATTTTAATGAGAAATATCAGAATAACAATCCGATTTTGATCGGCGAACAGGCCGGTTTAATGCCAGATAGGGTAGATTATTTTTACGCCGATCTCGAAGGAAATAGAAAAAGCGCAACCAAAACGGATTTTTATAGAAGCAGTATATATTTTGACCCGACAGTAAAATATTCGCCAAACAGAAACTATTTTATAAAGAGTTTTTCCAACTTGGGAGAAAAGGTTGTTTCTACAAATGAATCCAAAGAGCACTTGCTCCGAGTTGGTGTTGGCAATGCTTACTTAAGAGATTCACAGTGGTCTCCGTCGGGTGAAAATATTGCATTTATTTACAAAGAGGGCGAGTTTTACGATACCGAGAATTTATTCGGACTCGCTGTTGTTTCCTTGGATGAGGTTTTGTCCGATGAGATTTTAGTACCAAAAGCCTTAAACATTCAGGCGCAAAATTTGTATTTTTCTTGGATTGATGAATCCAATATCTTAATTAATCAAGTAAATGGTTACTTAGATGCGAAGGGGACAACAAGCATATACAACCTAGAGACGGGAAATTTGATGCAGATTGCGCCGGAATATTCTCCGAAATTGTCCGGTCCGTCTGATTTTTTGATCTCTCCCGATAAAAAGCTTTTTATGTTCCAAGATAAAGCAGAGTTAGTAATCTCCAGTTTTCCGAGCGATCAACTTATTCGATTAAAAGGAGACATGCCTTCTTGGTTTGATCCTCCTGATATTTTTGAGCAGACAATTAGGGAGGTGCTGGAAAACAGTTTGGTGCATGGAGCATTTTTGCGCGACTTTAAAAAACTTGACAAAGATAAGTACATAGTTGTTTATTTAGAACAGGAATATAGATTAGGAGACCCTAATTACAAAAATATCTCTTGCCCCACACAGATTCTTGGCCAGGCGATGATTGGGGACTACCATGCCGCGTTAGTTGAAGACGGTAAGATTATAAGTGACGTAAATGTTCCAAATCTGGCCAATTTTGAAAGCGAAGACAAGCTGGCGCTTGTTTACGTCAACTATGACTATGAAGATTATCGGGACGCTACCAAGAATAAATTAAAAGTCGAAGAGCTGATTGATTTGAAGGACTATACAGGTGATGGAAATGCAAATGAATTTATTTTGACAACGACCTCGGGTGGCTGCGGCTTTTATGAAAATTTGGTAGTCGGATATGATGTTTCCACGGACTCGGTGAGATTGTATTCTGATTGGATAGGGAGATTCGATCCAGTTGCAGGACGTGCATACGACCTTTTTGAGTGCGGTGACCACGGAAGCGATACTCGTGTTGAAAAATGGTGGGAGTTTAATGAAGACATTGAAAAGTTCATACTGGTTAATGAAAAAATAACCGAGTGCTAAGATGTTGTATACTTGACTTCATTTGCGAGTATGACAGTTGAGGCGAAAGTTCCTGCGGACAATTTTGAAGCCAATTTTTTTAGCAGAGATAATTTGAAGTTGTTGAGAGACAAGCTTCTGGTATTAAATGTCTATTGTCCCTTGTTGAGCAAACAGCGCGGGCTTTTCTTGGAGTATTTAATTGGTATGTATAAGCCTCGATATAAAACCTATCCCCAAAACCCTATCCAACATTTATTAATACTTCCTTTCATAGAATTTTTAGGTAAGGAATTCGGTCTGGTAACAAGTCGAGAACTGGTTTTGATAAGAGACGGATATTTTCGTAAACCCGAGGCAAGTTTGGAAGCCAGTGGAAAGTATAAAACTTGGGATGAGGTAGTAAAACGTGCAGACGAGCTACATAATATGGGGGGCAAAGTTGGCTTGGTACATGGTGCTTTTGACCCCCCGCATATGGGCCATGCACGTCTCAGTGCTAAGGTGGGAGGAAAACAGTTTTTGTTTTACCCCTTGAATCAGGGCAAAGCGAAGAATTCTTGGATATCTACCGAAGACTTGGTATCAACATGCTGGGTTGCGAATTCGGGCATAGATTAGTACCTGAATATGAACGGCAAATGGAGATTGTGGGGGGAGAGGTCTTGGCCGTCGACAACAAAGACCTATCTGCAAGTTATATTTGGGATCGGGTCTTCGCGTCTGATCCTTTCGACTACAGAAGTGAGATTAATGAGATTAAAAACCTTGAAAAGACAGCTTTAAGCAACGGTTTCTTGCGCGATTTCCCCCGTGGTACAGATCTGCAACCGCAATTGTTGTAAATGCTTTTTGAGATTGAGTAGATCAGAAGTATTTGGTACAATACGTTGATGTCAACCAAAAGAACTTATCAGCCGAGCAAAATCAGGCGGGTGAGAAAATTTGGCTTTCGAAGGAGAATGTCGACCAAGTCCGGCAGAAATGTTTTAAAGCGAAAAAGACTTAAAGGAAGGAAAATTTTGAGTGTTACCTCGCGAAAATAGACTCGTCGGCAGGTTTAACTTCGAAAACGTAAAACGTAAAGGAAAGCTGTTCAACAGTGGCCCGCTTGGCCTGTCTGTATATAATAGGGAAGATGGAAGACAGACAATGGCCTCGAATTCCTGGGAGTATTTGATGCCTACCTTGGGGCACAAGGTGTTGCACATGTCTTTACATATCCAAGATGCCCCAAGATCAACGGAGTTGTTGAGAGATTCAACAGAACAATTCAAGAGGAGTTTATCGACCAAAACCTGCACCTCATTCACGAATCCAAAGCTTTCTCTGTAAAACTTACAGATTATTTGTTATTCTTCAATAGCCAAAGAGTACACCAATCACTAAACTACATGACACCACTTGAGTATCTGTATACGAAAGGAGGAATGTCGAAAAAGTACTGGGCCCGTACAAACTTTTGACTATTTTTACCTAATATTCTATAATGTCGTTATGGCTGAAACTGGATATGCTGGAAGGTATCCCGCGCTTTGTCCATTTTACAAAGGCAAATGGTGCGTACAGGATGTATGTAGTAATCTTCCAGCTATCGACGACGCATATAAAGACGCAATGGAGCTGGGGGTAGGCAACCAAGCCGCCGCCGAGATAGTTTCGCAGATCCGCGTTCCAATATCCGCCTGCCACCCCTTAACCAGAAATTAACCTACCCCGGCCTTTTCCCTGAAACGCCCGTTCTTCAATTTTCCAACAACCAACCTGCTTGCAAAGAATACGAACATTATATAAGACATTCCGACAGACAAAATAGTAAATTCCTCCGGAGAATCTGCATCTTTTGCCAGCATAAACCATACAAACGTGCCTGGAATTATGCCGAAGAAAGATATAAGAAAACAGTCTTTAAAACTCATCGAGGTCAAACCTGCAGCGTACGATACCACATTATTAAACCCTCCCAAAAAAACTCTGGAGAACAATAAAGAAAGCCTTCCATAGTTGGCTACCAACTTATTAACACGACTAATGGACTGTTTATCTACAAGGTGTCTTAAAATAGGTTCACCCAGTTTCCTCGCTATCCAGAAATTAGTTACAAAACCCAAAACACTTGCAATTGCCATATACCAAACAACGCTTATTCCAAATAGATAAGGGTAATGAACTGGTTTCAAAACTATGTGGATGTTAGGTTAATCTTCTTTGGAAAATTGATGTTTTTACACCAGCTTTCTTAAGCAGATTACTATTAAGGCCAAGTATGTTAATGCTTGGAATGAAGCCAGAGTGTAATCAAACCTGAAATGAAGTCTTCTGAAACTTTTTATCCAAGCATTTGTTCTTTCTATCTTAAACCTTATTTTTCCGAGTGGAATGTTGTAGTTTTCTTGCTTTTTTCTGTTTTTAATATTCCTTATTGGAATATTGGTATTAATTCCATTTTGTTTTAATTTGAACCTGAACTTATCAGAATCATACCCTTTATCAGCTATGATTGTTCCAGGCTTTCCAACAGAATTATTTGCTATGGTTGGCATGGCAAGAGGCATATCATGTTTTTCTCCTGAAGCAAAGACAACATTAAAAGGGGTCCCACAAAAGTCTACCAGGGTTGATATTTTAGTTCCTGTCTTTTTATACTTACCAGAATATCCGGTTGTGTCAAAAAAGTTAAAGCTGGGTATTAGTGATCCATCAATTGAGGCCATACTTAGGTTCAGCCTTCTTTGTACCTTTAGTTTATCAAGTACAAATCTCAAAACATTCCTAAGTCCGAACCTTATCTGCCAAAACCTCATTCTTCTCCAGTGTGTAACTCCTGAGGCAAACCTTTTGTCATCCAAGTCCCTCCATCTCATGCCACTCCTTAATACTCTTAAAATCCCGGGTAAAAGCTCTCTGTTTGAATAACTTGGTCTTCCGGTGTCTGCCTTGGGTTTGGGAAGATTTGAAGCCAAATATTCAAGTTGAGCCTCTGAAAGAACATCTGTATTATATGAATTGGGCAGTGTTAATCACCTCATTTCTAATTCACATTTGAGGCTAGCACTGCCTATTTTTATTTGTCAAATATTCTTAATGGAGTTTTGAAACGGGTTAATATACATTAACTAGCACCTTTAAATATTAGAAAGTTACGATATTACGGTATAATCGGGCTATGAAACTCGTTTGTATTAAATGTAAGGGTAAAAAGTTCTGGAAATTAAGTAATGCTGAGTATCGCTGTAAGGTTTGTAGAAAAGATATTAAGCCAAGAACAGTTCGAGTATGAAGTTGGTCAAAAGACAAATGGTGGGAGTTTGATGGCAGTATTAAAAAATTCAAACTGGCTAATGAAAAAATTACTCCTTGTTCCGAACTTTATGGACCTTGATGTTTTCAACAGCGACAATTTTTAGTATAATAGCTCCATGTCAACCAAAAGAACTTATCAGCCGAGCAAAATCAGGCGGGTGAGAAAATTTGGCTTTCGAAGGCGAATGTCGACCAAGTCCGGTAGAAATGTTTTAAAGCGAAAAAGACTTAAAGGAAGGAAAATTTTGAGTGTTACCTCGCGAAAATAGACTCGTCGGCAGGTTTAACTTCGAAAACGTAAAACGTAAAGGAAAGCTGTTCAACAGTGGCCCGCTTGGCCTGTCTGTTTACACTAGAAGTGAAAAGCTACCAACAAGGATAGGGATAATTGTTTCGTTAAAGATATCCAAAAAGGCTGTAGAGCGAAACAGAATAAAGAGGATGGTGAGGGAGTCACTGAGGAAGCAAATAAGGAAGATTAAAAAAGGTTTTGACATTGTATTTTTGACAAAAACTTCTATTATTGATAAAGATAGGGCGACGGTTGACAGCTGTATCAAGAACTTGCTGGAAAGAGCGCAGTTACTGATAAAATGAAGACAAAGATGTTTATATTTTACAAAAAATACCTTTCAAGATTTTTGAAGGCCAGTTTTGGAAGCGGATGTCGGTTTGAACCCTCGTGCTCCGAGTATTGTCATCAGGCACTACGAAAGTATGGCGTTTTTAGAGGCGGTTTTATGTCGCTAGGAAGGTTAATCAAATGCAACCCTTTTGGCGGCTTCGGCTGGGACCCAGTTTGAAAATTGAAAATTAATACTATGGATATTTTTACAGTACTGCTTGTACAACCTCTAACCAACGGACTTATTGTGTTTTATAAAGTTCTTTTTGGGAACATGGGCCTTGCCATTATTGGCTTCACGGTTTTGTTGCGAATAATTTTAAATCCACTGACCAAGCCGTATATGCAGTCGATGAAAAAAATGCGGGAGTATGCCAAAGAAATAAATAAGATTAAAAAAAGACACGCAAACGACAAACAAAAACAAGCGACTGCCACTGCAGATTTTTATAAACAAAAAGGGATTAATCCTGCCGCGGGTTGTTTGCCGTATTTACTGCAAATAGTTGTTTTAATAGCATTGTTCAATGTTTTTAACAGAGTCCTGTCGGGGGACGGCGAAGTGATAAACAATATCAACACTTTGTTAATTGAGCCATTAAGGTTTTCCGGGGACGCGGTGCTTAACACAAAATTTCTTTTTTTAGACGTTACCAAGCCTGATATAATTACCATTCCCGGTTTTCCAATTTCGTTGCCAGGTCCGGTTTTGTTTTTGGCTGCCTTTGTTCAGGTACTTTCCGCAAAAATAATGACCCCTTATGTGGAAGGCGAACAGAAGTTGGCACAAAAGACACCACAAGGGTCGGATGATTTTAGTGCGGCCTTTCAGAAGTCGTCGCTTATAACTTTTCCCATCTTTACACTTTTGATTGGTATGAGTTTCCCATCGGGACTGGCGATTTATTGGTTTTTGTTTTCACTTTTTCAGGTAGTTTCGCAATACCGCTCTTCAGGGTGGGGAGGTCTTACTCCTTGGATTAAGAAGGTAAAAATGCTAAAATCGTGAGGTATGAAGCTTCCAATTGACAAAACCAAAAAATTAACTGAGGAACTCATGGACTTACTGGGAGTGGAGGCGAAAATAAGTTTAAGCACCCAAGGGGAGACCCTGAGTGTTTCTCTTGACAGCGAAAAATATAAGGGTTTGCTTATTGGCTATAGAGGAGACACCCTAAACGGGATTCAAACTTTTTTGACCTTGGCTTTAAAAAATAAAACGGGCGAGTGGTATAGAGTTGTGGTAAACGTCGGGGACTGGCGGGAAAAACAGGATGATTATTTGAAGTCGTTGGCGGCAAGTGCGGTGAGCAGGGCGAAGGCTACAGGTGAAGGTCAGCCGTTATACAATTTAAATGCCGGTCAAAGGCGGACAATCCACATGTATTTGGCAAATGAAAAGACTATTAGTACCGAGTCTTTTGGTGAGGGTAAAGAAAGATACTTGGTAGTCAAGCCGAAAAAATGAGCCTTCAATGCTTTCTAATCATTTAATTATTTATACAGATGGAGCGTCGCGGGGTAATCCGGGGCATGCAGCCGGTGGTTTTATTGTTTTCGATTCCAAGAAGAAAAAAATTTACCAGGAGTCGAAATTTTTAGAAATTACCACTAATAATGTCGCAGAGCATACAGCAGTACTTATGGCACACGAATGGTTGCAGAGAAATTTGGCAGAAAAGCCAGCAAAGGTGGAGTTTTTTGTCGACTCTCAACTCGTGGTCAACCAGCTGAACGGCAATTTCAAAATAAAATCGTCACACCTTAAGTCTATAGTCAGCAAGACCAAACAATTGGTCGCACTAGCAAGTTACCAAGCGGTCTATAATTATATTCCTCGCGAACGGAATACACTTGCCGATGCGCTGGTTAATAGTGAGCTTGATAAAGTAGCCGCTGTCACTTGAAAGACTTTTAAATTTTTGTGTAAAGGTTTGCTTACTTCCTGCGCTTAATGGACTTCTTCTGGAATGCTTGTTTGGAAATGAAGTATATTAAATGTGAATGCCAAACATTTTTGTGGAGTCAGAATATAATTTAGTTGCTTGTGGTCTTGTTGTAAAACTTATCGCGGGTGGTGCAAAAGTGTATATAAAATCTGCACGGACGGACTCTTGGATAAAACATTTGCCAACGGAAGTGCTCGGGGTAAACATTGTCGTTTCAACGTCGATTCCTGCAAATGTTGTGTTTAATTACGTTTTTGTTTTTGGAAATGTTAATTTAGCCAAATTGACAGTAGTCAGTGCAAATTGTAAAACTGTCGCTGTCAAAAGTATCTATGATTTAGAGGAGCAAAGGTTGGTTACCGGGGCAGTCCAGGATGAAGCTGTAATTAATTTCTATATAGGAGAAGTTATTGGTGATGAATATGCAAGGCATAATAGATTCCCCGCAAACGCTCTTTTGCGTGAAATTACACATTTTGGCAGGCTTGTAAAATATGAAAAAGACCTCGAATTGTTTATCGCACCTGCAAAAAAAACTGCCGAGTTTATATTAAAACACACTTTTTCGTTCTCTAACGGCAACGAAAATTTTTTTGCCGAAGAGATGAGTTCGGAAATTTTCGGCCTTGAATTAGCAAAGTCTTGCGGTTATAGTTTGACTGACCCTAAAATAGTTGCGAGCCCTATTTTATCTTCTCCGCCAGTTGTTCAGAAATTTGCTAGGGCTAACTTTGCCGAATTGAAAAACGACTTTGATCAATTAAACTTTGAGGCGAAAAAACCCGCACTTGTTGTTCTGAAGGACGTTAATGAAAAGCCAAAACCCATTATTCCAAAAGCAAAATTAGTTAAAAAAGCTGATAGCAAAGGTGTGAAACTGAAAGGTGGTTTTAGATTTTGTACCCTTTTGACTGTTACGGCTTTGCTCTTTTGGTTTTTTGTGTTACCGCTGCTGCCGATGTCACTCGCCAATTATTTTTTAGGTATGTCTCGCATTTTTATAAAGTACGGATCCGTTGGTCTTGCTACCCAGCTATCTTCGGCAAGCGTCAAATTAGCGGACTATTCGTTTAGAAGACTTCAGAAGAGCTATGAAGACTATCCATTGCTAAGGCCAGTTTACGAGCAAAAACTGGACAGTTTTTATACTTTTAAACTAGTTACACAAATAGACCGGTCGATGCAAAAGTTACTGAAAGACAACTTTTCTTTAATAGATCTTGTTTTGGGGAGAAAGGAAGAAAGCATCGATAGGCTGTCAGAAGATATTTATCTTGATTCAGACTCTCTATACAAGGACTTGGCGTTTGCGGGGGAAAGCGGCGATGTTAGCAGACTGGCAATTGTGGGCAGACAAATTGGTTTGGATTTAAAAAATCTACTTGAGTCAAGTGGCCACAGCTCGTACATGGTGCTTTTTCAAAATAGTACCGTTCCAAGACCCTCCGGGGGTTTGGTGTACGCTGTCGGCATTGTGAATTTTAAAAACGGCCGTTTTGACAGCTTTTCAATAAGCAGCATAGACAGCCTTGATAAACAGCTGAAGGGAGTGGTGAAAGCGCCAAAAGATTTTGAAATATTTTCAGGAAGTAATTATTGGTCGATGAAGGACTCGAATTGGAGCAGTGATTTTAATATTTCTGCCGAAGTCGCTGAGTGGTTTTTGGACAGACAGATAGGCGAGAAAGTTAGCGGAGTTATTGCTGTCGATACAACTTTTATGAACAGATTGAGCAGTCTTTATAATTTGGAACAGATAGCCCAAGAAAGTAGCGCCGCCGCCAGAATTGACTGGGCAAAAAATATTATCGAGGTGGTCGTTGATACTCCCAATAATCTTTACTTACCGGTTTTAAGGCAGACTTTAAGTGCACTAAATGAAAAACACTTATTGGTATACTTTAATAATTTTAGTACAAGGACGGCTTTAAATTCTGCAGGGTATGGCGGCACCCTCCCCACCAGAAGGTGTGAATGTGATTTTAATATGTATGCTGTGATTGAGTCCTGGCTGGAGGGGGATCAAAGCTCAAAAATTGAAAGGACTCAAAGTTTAAACACACTGGTGGGGCAAAACGAAATAGTAAACACTCTTACTTATTGGGTTAAAAGTGAAAAGGCTCCGGGCAAATTACAACTAAGACTTGTTTCGCCAAAAAATTCCGAGTTGGTAAAAATAGTTACTAAAGAAGGTGGCGTGTCAAAAGAAATTTCTGGAAACAAAGTCATTTACGGTGACAGATCAGAGACGTCAATCGTTGTTGACAATACAGACACGGCAGGGCTTCTTATTAGTTATGTTTGGAAAATTCCAAGAAGCGAAACCTCCAGGGAGTATCAGTTGTATATTGTTAAACAGCCGGGTTTTGTTAGTATGCCGGTTACCGTAAAAACGGAGTTTGAAACTGGCTCCTTGACCGGTGGCCATGGTATTTTCTATAATACAGATCTTAGGCGGGATTTTTCGGTTTCGACGAATTATTAATAAATGGACAAAATAATTTTAAAAGCAAACGAGCGTAAGATACTCGGTAGAAAAGTAAAGACTTTGAGAAAAGTGGGCTTGCTGCCGGGAGTAGTTTATGGCAAAGGTGTCAAATCGGCTTCGGTGTGTGTGGCTCTTAAGGCATTTCAAGATGCTTACAAAAAGGCAGGGGAGACTGGGATTGTCGAGCTTATGATCGGTTCTTCTAAAAAACCGGTTCTTATTCATAATATTCAACTAAACCCGGTGTCGGGTGAACCGATTCATGCGGATTTCTTGCAGGTTAACTTAAAAGAGCAGGTGAACGCGACTGTGCCAGTGGAAATTAGTGGAGAGTCTCCTGCCGAAAAAAGCGGGCTTGGCACGATCGTTGCTCAGCTTAATGAGATTGAAGTACGCGCACTCCCACTGGACTTGCCCGAAAAGTTTGTTGTTGACGTGTCCAAACTAATCGAGGTTGACCAGGCAATCTTTGTTAAAGACTTAGATGTAGATAAACTTAAGGTTGAGATAAAGACCGATCTTGAAAGCATTATAGTCAAAGTTGAGCCACCACAAAAAGAGGAAGTAATCGAACAACCCAAGGCTGAAGGCGAAGCTGCTCCCCAGACCGAAGGGGAAGTAAAAGCCGAAGAGACTCCAGAAGCAAAAACTGAAGGAGACGTTCAGGAGAACCTTTCGACCAAAGATGCTTCTGGTAAAAAATAGAGTTTACAAACCCGACCCAAAAGCTCGCGGTTTTTTTGGGTTCTGCTATAATGGTTTTGGTGAGTGTTTATGGAACAAAATACTAGTGAGGCTAAAGTAGAAGGTCTTGAAGCTAAACTAAGTGAGCTGAGGTCGCAGCAGACACCAAGTCAAGAAAAACCTGTAGCTGCAGTGACGACTCCCGCTCCTGAAAAATTGCCTCCGGCAACTGCATCCGTGTCCGCTCGTCGCGGTTCCCCGAAAGTATTACTGCTTTTATTGATGATTATAGTAATAGCCGTTGCAGCTTTTCTTTTGACTCGTATGGGCCAAGGCTCAGCTACTAAGATAACTGACACCGGTCAGAAGACCGATGCAGGACCCACCGACGTAATATCTGGGGCCAATTATTATGTTAATACAATGTATGGTTATACAATAGCTTATCCGCAGGATTTTTCGCTTATTAAAGTTTCGGGTACTGATCTGCCGGAGACTTTTTACAGCCAGTCGGATGATGTTTCGTTCAGTGGTGGTGTTCGCGAGGATGACCCTGCATCAGTAGTTATTCTGGGCGTTAAAGTCAACCCTACAGACGAGACAGGCGAAACGATTTTCTGTTCAGGCGACGATGACTGTTTAAATAAATGGTTGGCGGTTATTGGTGAAAGTGAATCACCAGAGGACTATTTGAATGTACAAATATTGGGTAGGCAGGTCAAAGGAGTCGAACTTAGGTCTGAAGTAGGCGAAGATACTCAAGTAAAGCGTTATTATGCGTTTTATCAAAAGGATGACATTTTTGTTGTTTCGCTGATTGCTAATAACTATCCGGAAGACGAAGTCGAAGCGGCATTAAATGACTTTGCCAAATATATTTCCAGTTTTAAATTAGAATAAGATGACAGACTCTGCCCAGTTAACAGCTCCGGTAGACGACCCGATTTTCCCCGCTTCCGGTGGTGGCCAGTATTCGTCGAGTAAAAATATACCTGTTGCCCCGGAAGACCACCGGCAGACCCAGGCTGTAGTCCAACCTATTGTGTCGAACCAGTCGATTGTCGGCCTCCCGGGCCAAGCTCAGGTGGCTGTTGTGGAAGAAGAGAAAAAAGTTGCACGGCCGGTTTTTTGGGTAATCCTGATTCTTGTCGAGGTAGCGATTGCAATTGGTGGCTCGATACTGGTTCTAACTTCAAGAGGTTAGCTTCTCGGCCAGAGGGAGGTAATCAGCAACCCCTTTTTCTTGCGTAAAGGCTTAAGCTCCTGCCAGATGGCTTCGGTGACAAACGGCATGAATGGGTGTAGAAGTTTGAGACAGTTTAAATAAATATGTCTTAACACCGACAGTGCAATATCTTTATCTGCTCTGTTCTTCATTGTCTCTATATATTTATCTGCCAGTTCGTGCCACATAAAGTGGTATATTGCATCAGCTGCATCTGCAAAGCGATATTTTTCCAATGAAGAGTCAGTTTTATTGACAAGTGTGTTTAATTTTTTAATTATTATTTTATCCTCTTTTTTAAGATTTGAGGTTAAATCTGGTGAATAAAAAGGCACTTTGGTTTCACATTTTTCAAACATGAACTTCATAAACCTTCCCATATTCCAAATTTTATTGGCGAAGTTTTTTGCCGAAGTTACTTTGTCCCGGGGAAAATTAAAATCGTGGCCGTTGGCATTGCCGATAACAAGTCCCATTCTCAAAGCGTCTGTGCCGAATTCTGTTTGATAGTCGTCGGGGTTTATTACGTTGCCCAAACTTTTACTCATCTTTTTGCCGTCCAACGCCCGAACAACTCCATGCAAGTAGACATCTTTGAAAGGTGATTTGCCTGTCAAATATATTCCGAACATAATCATCCTGGATACCCAAAGACGCAAGATTTCCCACGCGGTTTCGAGCACATCCGTGGGATAGAAATTTTTAAAGTCAGCGGAGGCAGGATATCCCAGTGTTACTAATGGCCATTGGCCGGAAGAGAACCAAGTGTCGAAAGTATCTGTTTCCTGCAAGTATCCTTTCCCCGGACTTTTTTTAGAGATCCTGTACTGTGCATCGTGAGGCGCAATGAGTGTTTGCAGGCCTTTTTCGATTTCGGCGAGGGAATATTTCTTAGTAAGTTCATCGACTGGTCCACTAACCGTTTTTCCTTTTTTGTTGATGAATGAAAGAGCAATTTTTGGATTTTGCTTGAGGTTATACCAAACGGGGATCCGAATGCCCCAAACGGCTTGCCGAGATACCGGCCAGTCGAGCATCGATTCCATCCACCTGTGATATTTAATCTCCTGCCATTTGGGGAATATTCTGACTTTACCCCTCTTGACGGCATCATGCGCCGGTTTTTTTAAAGTTGCTACTTTTACAAACCAATTAGGAAGGATTGTCGGCTCGATGTCGTGGCCGACTTTGTAACAAACTGCCACCGAGTGGCTGTAGTTTCGGTCGACTTTTTCCAGCAGTCCTTTATCTCCCAAGATTTTAACAGCCATTTTGCGTGCTTGCACTACGTTGAGTCCTGTGAGTTTTCCTCCCTCTGGCAATACTTTCCCATTAAGGTCAAGTGCTTTGTTTATTGGCAGAGAATGTTTTTTAGCTACTTCCAGATCAACTTTGTCATGAGCAGGAGTCATTTTGACGATCCCGGTTCCAAACTTTGGATCAACAAAGTCGTCGGCAATAATTTCCATATCTTTGCCGGTCAACGGATTTTTTACTTTTTTGCCCACAAGCCAATTATTTTTCTTGTCTTTGGGATTGACAGCCAGATGCGTATCTACAAAGATCGGTTCAGGCCGTACCGTCGCGACAACTATATAGTCTGGCTCACTTTTACCCTTGTTAACTAAGGGGTATCGGACGTAGTAAAGAGGGTCCTTTCTTTCTTTATGAACTACTTCGAGGTCAGCGAAAGTAGTACCGCAGCCCGGACAGTAGTTGACCATATAATCGTCCTTGTAAACTAAGCCGTCGGCATGTAATTTCTCGAAAGTGGTTAAAACAGTGTCGACAATATCGGGGTCTAGTGAAAATTTGTAGCGCGTCCAGTCGACTGATGCCCCCATGCTTCGTATTTGGCTTTCAATTAGGTGTTTGTTTTCTTGAACAAAGCCCCAAATCATTTTGTATAGAGTCTGCCGGTCAAAATCAAAACGCGATTTTCCTGTTTCTTTCAAATGACGTTCGAAGGTAACTTGAGTTTCAATTCCTGCATGATCCGTCCCCGGTATCCAAAGGGCACTAAAGCCTTGCATTCGCTTCCAGCGAATAAGTAAATCCTCAATAGCAATCATTAAAACATTGCCGGTATGCATTTTACCGCTAGCATTGGGGAGAGGGAGAATTATCGTATAAGGTTTTTTGTTATTGTCGACTTTTGGGGTAAAAGCACCTGACTTCTCCCAAAGTTTATAAATCTTTTCCTCGTATTTTTTGTGATCGTAAATTTTATCCACGTTACTGGGCTATTATACCGCCTGAATTCATGATAGACAAAAAGTATGTATATTTTCCTAACACGTGCAATACTATAAGTCCTAAACCGCTCCAAAAAAAGCGACTACTTTTCCCAAGGGAACTTTTTATCGACCCTTGCTCTCGGAACTCTGTCAACCAAGTCAAGGTTAGTTGATGTTACAATTTCTCCTCTTTGAAATTTAAAGTTAGCAGCAATTCCAATCATTGCGGCGTTGTCCGTACAAAGTTTTTTAGAGTAGGGGATAGATAAGATAATTTCTCTTTCATTGCAAATTTTTCTTATCCTTTTTCGAAGCTCAATGTTTGCTGACACCCCTCCCGTCAAAAAAAACTCCTTGACTTTATATGTTTCCAATACCTTTCGGATAAGTCTTTCGACATGTTGAAATGTTTTGTCTTGAAAAGAGGCGGCAAGATTATGTATTTTCTCTTTAGTGAGAGGTTGCTCATTTTGTACCAGTTTGTACATTGCGGTTTTGATTCCTGAGTAGCTGAACCTTGACCTGTTTTCTTTGCCAAGCATCGGAATTGGTAAATTATAGGTTTTTGGATCGCCTTCTTTCGCCATTATTTCAAGAATAGGCCCTCCTGGATAACCGAGGCCCAGCATTCTGGCAGCTTTATCAAGCGCTTCTCCCAGAGCGTCATCTATTGTATGTGCAAGAATTTCATAAGTTCCCACTCGCATTATTAAAACCAGCTGCGTAGTCCCTCCCGAGGCAACCAAGCCAATTGCCGGAAAACCGACAATGTCTTTAGGTCTTTGTTGACGTGAAGTTTTAGGTTTTGCAAGAACGCTTAATAAATGGCCCTCGACGTGATTTATTGCTATAAAAGGCTTGTTAAGCAACAAGCTAATCTTCTTTGCCTTGGCAAGGCCTACTTCGATAGCCACGGCGAGTCCTGGTCCTGTGCCGACCGCGATAGCATTAATATTATCAGCTTCACATTTAGCAGAAGAAAGTGCTTTTGACACAACCCAATCAATTCTTTCCAGGTGTACCCTTTTTGCAAGTGACGGGTAAACTCCACCCCATTTAGCGTGAAGCGAAGCTTGTGACCAAATAATATTTGACAAAACTTTAATTCCTTGCGTTACTGCAGCGGCTGTCTCGTCAGTCGATGTGTCTATCGCAAGTATCTTCATAAAGTTCCCCAAGACACTATTCTCTCATTCTCCCCTCTAGCATATTCTATTTTGATCCATATGATTATTGCTTCTTCGCTATACTTTCTTATTTCATCCGCAACTCTGTCCGCCCACTCAATTGCAATAACAGTTTTGTCAGTTATTTTTTTGGAGAATTCTAAATTGTTAAGTTCCTCATTATTCTCTATTCTCCACGCATCGAAGTGGTGAAGCTTTCCATTATCGTATTCTTCCTCCAGATTATAAGTAGGGGATACTATTTCATCCTTTATTCCCATTGCGCGGGCCAGCCCTTTTGTAAAGACGGTTTTTCCTACTCCCATCGGTCCCTCTAAGGCAAAGACCAGCGCTCTTTGCCCGAAGTACTTTTCAAATTTTTGCCAAAGTTCTTTCCCTATATTTTGGGTACTTTCTTCGCTTCTGCTTAGTACTTCGTTTTTGTCTTTTAGTCTGATTTCACCCTGTCGCAGTACTGCTGGATCGTCGATTGTCGTGTCAATGACGGTAGAAGCTTCCCGGTAAGGAATCTCGCCGGCATCAACAATTAGGTCAATCAGCCCCTTTTGTTTAATTGAGAGAAAATCTAACAAATCCTTAATTTTAAAAGGTCTTTTTTGGTAACTTGCGTTTGCAGAAGTAGTAGTAATTGGTTTGCCAAGAGCCTTAATAACGTCAATTGTTAATTTGTGATCCGTAACAAATATGCCCAATGTCCCCAGTTCTGATTCTATCCCTGTTGCAACTTTATGTTTACCACTGCAAACAATTGTGACTGGTCCGGGGTAAAAGTTTTTATAAAGATTAAGCGCGGTTTGATTCATTTTGGCCAAAACTTGTGCCATTTTAAGGTCGGCAACGCCGACTGAAAACGGCTTTCCAAACGGCCTGTTTTTATATTTAATTAGTTTTTGGACTGCCGCGTGGTTTGTTGCATCGACAGCTGCTATATAGACGGTTTCCGTGGGCATAATTACAAGTCCGCCGTTTTTAAGGGTGTCAACGATCTTTTCGATGGAGCCAGTCTTTATTGTTTTCATGGTTTTTTTAAAAACAAATTTTAACACAGACTTAGTTTAGTTTATAATTCAGATTGATGTTAAGCAGTCGTGCCTCCAAAACAATCCAAAAGAAAATAGATTTATATGAAGATGACCTGGTAAATTTTTGTAAAGAGCTGGTTAGAATACCTTCAGTCAATGGGTTGGACAAGGAAAAACATGTTGCTGCATTAGTTTTTAAAAAAGCACAGAGGTTGCGCTTACCGGTACAGATTGTTGCTTTAGACAAAGAAAGACCCAATGTTTTTATTGGTACTAATTATTCGCAAAAAAGAGGATTATTGTTTGCCGCGCATTTGGATACGGCCCCAGTAGGAGATAGAAGGTTGTGGAAGCATAAACCTTTTGCTGCAGAAGTTGAGGACGGTAAGTTATTCGGACGTGGCGCAATTGATTGCAAAGGAGGTATTGCTCTTTCGATTTACGCGCTTAAGATCATATCGGATTTGGGCTACAATGACATCGCAAAATTTGTGGCATCTTCTGATGAAGAGGTTGGAGCAGATTCTCCTTTGGGTAGTAAATTTTTGTTAGAGAAAGGGCTTAACGCGGAGGCCGCGATTTATACATATCCAGGGTTAGACGCAATTAAAATTGGACATAGGGGCTTGGTAAAAATGTCTATAGAGGTACTAGGTGAGGCAGCACATGTAGGTTCTAAATCTTGGCAGTTGGGCAAAAAAGGTAAAAGTGCAATAACCGCCACAGTCGATTTTTTACAAAGTTTGGATAAATTTCACTTTGAAACCGAATATCACAAGGACTTTCCAGGTTATTGTTTTATACAAACACCAATTTATATTAAGGGGGGTTCTGCTGTAGGAATAGTACCGGATAGTGTAAAGCTGATCATAGACGCAAGGTTTTTACCCAATCAGGATAGAGATGTTTATATAAAGTGGATAAAGAAGTTAGCTAAGAAAAAATCGAAAGATAAAATACTAATTAAGCCAAAGTTAATAAGGAGCGTCCAGGGTTCAGTAATTTCTAGAAACGAAAAGATAGTTAAGATTTTACAATCTTTATCAAAAAATGTGTTAAAGACTCAACCTGTAATTGAAGGATCAGGGCCAATTAACGAGGCCTACTTGTTCAACAAAGTTGGTATACCTACGGTGTGTGGTTTCGGTGTGGAAGGCGAAGGGGCTCATTCTTCAGATGAGTATTTAAAAATAGACTCTTTAGTTAAAATTTTAGAGGTTTATGTGAAGGCGGCTATAGAGCTCGGGTCTTAAAAAGTCTTATTTACAACAACGTTGCTAATTACTGAACAGGGTTTGTACCACGCAGAAACACCGCTTGTCATGGCTGGGAGTTACTCACGAATTGTTTTTTATAGATTTCTTCTCCGTTTCTCTTTACGGAGTAATCAAATATAACCTTTACACCCCAGGCTTTGTGCTCAACTTGCTTAAATGTTCCAGTTGGCAGTGTCGCATCGGTAAACGCGCCGTAAACCGTTTCGGTCGGCATAATGACCAACCCTTTTCAAGTGTTTTCACAATCTCGTCAACTTCAATTTCGCTAATTTTCTTAATGTTCATATATTCCGTATTTCAACAACAAAAATGTACTAGAGAAGAAATATATTACTCATTATAGTTTTGTATGAAATCTTTGCTTACAATGTAATTTTAGCATAGTCGGGGCGTTTCAAGAAAGAAAAGCAGATACTTTCGGAGCAAATTCTTCTACTAAATCTTCAAATACATCTCTGCTGGTTGTAAAACGGAAAACGTTGTGCCCTTTCCATTTGTAAGTATCTATTATTATTGAATCTGTTTTTGCTCCGTTTACCCAACCTGCTATTGTTTTAAAAAATGGTTTTGAATTCTCTGATTGTTCATATCGGCTAATTGACACCGTAGTAATGGTTGTTCCAAATTCCGACTCTAACTTTTCAAGTTCTTTAATGGAAGCTCTTAGTACATGTAATCCCGTATTCCTATCAGCATAATTTCCATAGAAAACGGCTCTTTTTTCTTCAGGTACAATTCGCACCTTACCAGAGCCTGTTATCTGGCCATTGCGGTCTAGGCAAACAATTTGCACCCTACCGTTTTGACCTTGATCGTTTTCCAGATGGGTTGCCCTCATTCTTCGAAGTTGATTGAAATCTATTCTTGGACAAATTTCGTCTGACCCAAAACTTAAATCACACTCCGGTAAAACACCGTTCATGATCAATTCCAGTAATTTTCTGGTTTCAAACTGAGCCATCCCAGTTATGTCGTGAGGAGTTGCAACTCTGGTTTCGTACTCTCGCATAGATCCTGTAGTATATCATTTCGAAGCAAAAATGGAGTATGACTAAACTCTTTCAAAGATGACTTTCTGATTTTTCTAAAGCCTACTCCAGTCTTCAAGCTTTAATCCTTTTATGAAAGAGAAATGTTTGACGTTTGAGGTAACCAATGTTAAAGCTTCTTCTATTGCAGTCGCAGCTATTAAAGCGTCGGGGATTTGCAACCCGTGCGAAAGATAATACTTTTTCATTAGTTCGAGCATAATGGTTCCTATTTGAGTGTTAAGTGGTACAAGCTCGATTTTTGACAGCAACTTTTCAACGTTTCTTTGTTCATTTTTATTTCGGGAACCCCGGATGAGTTCTGCAGCGGTGATAACCGAGCAGAGTAAAGCAGTTTCATTCTGAAGGAATTGCTGTGCCCGAGGAGCTTTTCTGTAGTAATCAACAAAAACAGTAGTATCAAGGAGTTGGTTCATACCTATTTTTCCACTCACTTCTTATTTTGGCTACCCATTTTGCTGAATCTTGCATATCTTTTCTATCTGCCCACATGCCAAATCCGGGGAAATCTTTCTTTTTTTGTTTTTGAGACATATTCTTGCTTACTGGAGTAAGTTGAGCTTTAGCCTTACCAAATTTTGTGATGATAAAGGTTTTATTTCCCACAGCGACCTTTTCAATTAATTCAGCTAAATTGTTTCTGGTTTCTTTAATGGTTATTGTTTGCATAAACTCCACTAACTTGAGTTTGTAACTCTTCGTTAGTGATTTTGATCCCCCAAAATGTCATTTTTAGATGCAAACCAGAGTATTTTGGGTATGGGATTATAATAAAATATTTTGTGAACTTTGTCAACGTTGTAACTTTGTACAAACTACTGAGCGGGGGCCGTACCTCGCAGAAATATGGCTTGCCAGGGGCGGTAGTTACTCACGAATTGTTTTTTATAGATATTTTCTCCGTTTCGCTCTACGGAGTAATCAAAGATAACTTTTGCTCCCCAAGCCTTATGTTCGGTTTGCTTGACAACCCCGCTGGCAAGTGTAGGATCGTCCTGATAGAGGTCCTCGGGTGGAGCAATGGAATTTAAGATTACCGGTTTTGTAGTGGTTGCTACTCTTCCGTCGCTGGTGCCATAAAACTCAAACCTCAAGGCAAGATTTTTGGTGTCGGTAGAGCTTTGGATTAGAATATGCCCCAGGGTGTCGTTTTGTATCTTAAGGTCTGTTGTCGGTGCGTAAACAGTTGCGTCCAGTCCAGGACCGGAGTCCTGTTCGTAATAGTAAACGCGGTAAGAATGGGCTCTACGTTCCACAATTGGAAGTCCAGAGTCTAGAGCCGCTCTAAAGAAGGTGGTCGATACCTGGCAAACACCGCCCCCGTCGCCCAAAATTGTTTTTCCGTCTTTTATTACGTAGGCCGACTGGTACCCGGTGTAGCGTGACACGTCCCCAAGAGCTTCGTTAAATGAAAAGGTTTCACCCGGAGCGATTAGTACACCGTTTAAGCGGCTGGCGGCAAGCTCAATGTTATGAATTCTTCCGGGAATAGACCCTTTAAAAGTGGAAGTTCCGATACCAAGAAGTTCTTTGATTCCTAAATTGTTTATGTCCTCCGTTTTAATAGCCGGTTCGGCAATTTCAACTGAAACGTTAATGTTGGCGATTTTTTCCTCGGAAGCCTCGAGCAGTTTGAAAGCCGCCAAAATGTCTTTGGCTAGTATCTCGCTAAGTACCGACACGCCGTTTTTGGAAGGTGTGAACTCTTTTACTTTGCCGTTCTCTTCGATAAATACCGGGTTTTGCGGTTGCTGATTAAGGGCTCTTGAAACTTCGGCGACTTTTTGTAAAATTTTTTCCTGGTCAAAACCGTTTTCGTTAAGGCGAGAGATTATTTCCTTGTCTGTTATTTTGAGTTTGTAATTGTCGCTGGTCAGGGCTACGTTTTTGCCAAGTACTTTTTGGGCTCTTTGCTCCAAAACCTTTGCTTGTTGCTCGTTGATTGTCGGGTCTACTTCAATGGTAGAAATGACAATGGGCGAGAAGGTGTTTCTAGAAAAGTTTTCTAAGATTTCTTTTTCTATTTTCGCTTTATCGATGCTTGTGCCGGTTTTACCTCTGTTGACAATTATTTTTCCAGTGTCGGTCAGTTCCACATAAGGGCTTGCCGGCTCGACAGTAACTTGTTCGGCTATGGTTGAAAGAAGGTCGTTTAGTTTTTCTTGATCGAGGTTAAATCTTAGGGGATAGTTTGGTTTTAAAAACGGTGCCGCGATACTGTTTTTGATGTCAACAGCAACGTTTCCGGACCGACCAAACCTATAGGCAGCCTCAACAGTTTTGTCGAGGTCATAACCAAACTTAACCGAGGATGTAGGGATGTTAAATGCCTGACTTTGGAAACTCAAAGTGATTTCTGTGGGCATTGCAATGTGCTGGATTAATTTAAATTTGGAATCGGCAGGAATCGTTCCTGATATGTCCGCATTGGCTATTGTTATGCCGGGGTAAATTTTTCCGGAATAAATTATGTTGTAGATAGAATACAACCCGGTTACTAGGGTAAAAGTAACCAAGATAAAGAGTGCAACTTTCTTCATAACGCCTTTGCTGTATGATATCATGAAGGAACTTATGCCGAAGCTGTCTAAAAAGTTGTTGTTGATTCCGGTTGTCTTGATACTAGTTTTACTGATTTTGTTGGTTGTTAGGTCGCTCTCCGGAAGGAGAGATCAGGGTGGCCAAGAAGGTAAGGAGTTGGTTTGGTGGGGAAGTACAATGGATGAAAGCCTGGCGGTCTTTTTAATTGAGCAGTATTCAAAAGACCACCCGGATATTAAGATTACTTACATAATTAAACCCGAAGACGACTATAGAGAACGGCTAACCAACGCTTTTGCTAAAGGTAACGGACCCGACATTTTTAGATTTCATAATACCTGGGTGCCAATGTTCAAAAAAGATCTTGACCCGATGCCCGGGGGTGTTATGACTGCAGAGGATTTTACCAAAACTTTTTATCAGGTGGCAAGCAATGACCTGTCGAGTGGAAGCGGTATGTTTGGAATCCCTCTTGAGTTTGACAATTTGGCTCTTTTTGTCAACGAAGATCTATTTACACTAAATGGTGTTGCAGTTCCCGAAATTTGGGACGACTTCCGAAGCATCGTCCCTCGTTTTGTGGTTCGCGATAACAGAAATAGAATCCAGCAGTCGGCAGTGGCACTTGGGGAAACCGAAAACGTTGACCACTGGCAGGAATTTGTGGCAACTTTAATGCTTCAAAACGGAGTTCGCCTGTCGAATCCTGTCGGGACTAACGCAGGAGATGTGTTTACCTATTTTAATACTTTTCAAAGTAAGGAAAGAGTTTGGGATACGACCCTTCCGCGCTCGACAGAATACTTTGCTCAAGGAAGGCTTGCTATGTATTTTGGCCCTACTTGGCGGGCGATGCAGATAAAAAATCTTAATCCAGACCTCAAGTTTAAAGTTGTTCCTGTCCCTCAACTTCCGACCGATGTTTTGGTTGAGCGGCCGACGGCAACGTATTCTGTCTATTGGGTGGAAGGGGTTTGGAAACAAAGTCAATCGAAACGCGCAGCATGGGACTTTCTGAAGTTTATTTCGTCAAAAGAGACGCTTGATAAGCTCTACAGTAAAGCTTTGAGCGAGGGTCATTTTGTATCCCCGCCTTCGCGGGTCGACATGGGAGACGACTATATAAATAACCCATACTTTGGAGTGGCAATACAGCAAGCGCGATATTCCCAAACTTGGTATTTGGCGGACGCAACCAACGATGGGCCGACAGGGATAAATACACAACTGAATACTCTTTTTAAAGAAGCCTTAAAAAGAGGGTCGATCGGAAATCTTCCTAAAGAGATAGCTAAGGTTCTAAGCCAATATGGCCTCAATCCCCAGAAATAAATTAGAAGGGGTAGTTAAAGTGATTGCCTCGAAACTAATAAATAGGCAGTATGCTGTTCGGGGTACCGCAAGTATCTTTCTTCAAGGGTTTGACATGAACGTGGACGATGTAGATGTGTTGGGGAACAAAACGGTTGCACTGGCGTGTAATAAATTGCTAGGAGATTTTTTGGTTGAAAAAGTTTCTTACAAAGAGTCAGAAAAATTTAAATCTTATTTTGGCAAGTTTGAGATTGGGGGAGTATTGGTTGAAGTTTATGGCAACTGGCAGGTTAAAAAGAGGAGAGAGTCAGGGGTAGTAAAGGATGGGTCAGTATGGAGTGAAATTTTTGACGCGTCAGGTGACGAGATGACAATTATTAATGTAAAGGGAGTGAAGATTAAGGTTACCAGAATCGAAACAGAACTTAAAATGTTTTCTCTCATGAGCCGCTGGAGTACTTATTGGAAATTAAAAAGGCAGATGGAACCTTCAAAAGAAGAAGTTCGGGATTAAGCCTTACAAGAGAAGAATCAAAAAGCCCAGGAAGAAAGGTGATGAAGGTAAACCAGCAACCAAATACCGGAATTTGATCAAAGGGCTTGGTCCAACCGGAAGAAATCAAATCTAGGTCTCTGACTTTACTTACTTTAATTTTGGAGAGAGGTTTATTTACTTGGCAACCATTATGGATCTATTCACCCGGGAAATAGTTGGCTTTAATGTTTCCAGATTCCACAATTCTGAGTTAGTCCTGGGGGCCCTGGAGGATGCCCTGAAGAAAAATACTCCTCCTGACTATCTACACTTCGATCAGGGAACAGAGTATGATTCCCAAAAGTATACTAACTCAGTCCAAGGCTTGGGAACCAAAATCTCAATGAGTACAAAGTCCTCTCCCTGGAAAAACGCTTACCAGGAGTCTTTTTACTCTCAATTCAAAGTAGATCTGGGAAGTACAGACAGATTCGGGGAGTTGGGAGAGTTAATTGAAGGCATATCCGGGGCTGTCTTGTATTACAATACTGGAAGAATCCATATAGCTATGAAAATGTCGCCGGAGCAGTTCAGGAAAGGATCCCAGGAAATGAAAGACGGCTCGTCTAGGGAAATGGGTACTAGACACACTTTATTTTAGAGTATCAATAGAGGTAATATATACCCATCTAACTTCGGTTTGCAAAGCAAGCCGCGATGGTTATATATTCAAAAACCCTCGTTAAAAGTTGCAAACTCGGGTTTGTTGACTATAAAGGTATGAACAACATTAAGAGTAATGAAAAGGAGTTGTCACCAGAACAACGTGAAGAACTACTTAGAGCGTTGAAAGCCCGTTTTGAGAAAAACATGGACCGCCATAAAGGTCTTGAGTGGGCGAAAGTACAAGTAAAGCTGGAAGCTAATGCTGAAGAACTGTGGTCACTTAGGGAAATGGAAGAAACCGGCGGTGAACCGGATGTTGCGGGTCTCGATAAAAAAACGGGCGAATACCTTTTTTATGATTGCTGCGCGGAAACGCCTCGCGGCCGCAGAAATGTTTGTTACGACCATGAAGCGCTGGAGTCAAGGAAAGAACATAAACCGCAAAATAGTGCTATTGATATGGCAGCTGCCATGGGCATTGAACTTTTAACGGAAGAACAATATCGAAAGTTGCAGAAACTTGGAAATTTTGATACGAAGACGTCGAGCTGGGTGAAAACACCAACTGACATTAGAAAACTTGGCGGCGCACTCTTTGCCGATCGTCGCTACGACCATGTCTTCGTGTATCACAACGGCGCAGAATCTTACTATGGCGTCAGGGGGTTCCGTGGCTCGCTAAGGGTCTAATGGCGGGTATCGCTTACCCCCACCACCTTTCACGAAAACATTAGGCCCGGCAAGCTTTGGTCAAAAGTAAGTTCTGATACACTTTTTAACCTTCTATGGGATTTAGTGTTAAACACCCCGGAATAGTTAAGGATTCATCATAAAGTTTTTGGTCTCCAATGTATTCCTCCCAGGCTTTTAAGAGATTCCCCAAATTTGTGAAAGTTTCCTCTCTTATAGAGTCGTCGAGGTAAGCAAACGGACAAACATGTTCTGGTGCTTGACCTCCTTTTAAAATTCCGATCTCCGTGGCTCCGAATCCTACAGGCGCCCCATGGTTGAAATCGCTGACTTCTCCAACTACCTGACCGGCTGTTACCTTTTCGCCTACTTTCACCTTGGGATTTATTACGTGTTCCATTTCATAAATCCATTTTTGCATCTTACCATCTTGGGTTACCTGAACAGAGAAGTCTCCACTCCAAAGAGTTGGTATGGCAACCACTATCCCATCCACAATTGAACGAATCGAAGTACCCAGAGGTACAACAAAAGTTGGCTGCGGGTTAGGTTTGTCTTGACCTGTACTTGAATTACCAGCGGGAATAACGAAGCCATACTCCATAAAGAGCCTGTCGAATTGCAGTTTCTGTTTTGTAAATTTAAAATCCTCAAAATTGACTCCGATAGTCTTTAGTTTTAGCGGTGGTTCATCGGGATTTAAAACCTGCTGACTTCCATAGTTCCTAGACGAATATTTGGCAACTGATTTTAAAAGGAAAAACCCAAGCGCAAAAGCACCCAAAATAATAACTATTAGAAGTATTGAGCCAAATCCCCGCCTGCCGGCAGGCAGGGCCTTTTGCAGCATTAACCCAACTATACAACTTTTAGCGCGTAATTTGCTTGAGAAGAATTTAGAAGTCATTTGGTATACTTCAAGTGCCATGGCCATAACAATTAAATTTCGTAGCATAACTGACACGGAGTATAAACGGGAGTAGGCTGCTTTTGATGAACATAGTTTAGAGTTTGGTAACCCCCCAGATCTACAAGAGCGTTTTGGGTTTGTGGCAACAGACGATGGAAAATTTGTAGGCGCATCAAGCGGATTAGTACAAAAAAACAACAGTCAATATGGGAGATATTTTTATTTAAGTGACCTTTTAGTTGAAAAGGAATACAGAAAAAAAGGTTATGGGGAAAAACTATTAAAGTTATTGGAAAATAAAATGCAACTATCGGGCGTGGAATATTTTTGGACATGGACGGCAGGATATGAAGCGGCAAGCCTTTATCTTAAGCAGGGTTATAAGATTTTTACTAGGTTTGAAAAATTTTATCTATCGGGTCACGCGAGAGTAGGTTTGATTAAAAAAATTTAGAGTATTTATGATGTTTTATTCAACAAAGGAAATCACGACTACCGATATTACCCGGAAGTTGTGAATGAAGTAAATGAGGTGTTAGGAAAATTTTTGGACAAATACGTTAGGGTATGAAACTGCCAAAGCTACTGTTCGTTTCCCGTCGCGTTAATAAAAAAGCTTGTCAGATTGCGGATGAAAAAGAACGGGCGGTTTTTAGATTTATGCGCTTTTATCGTCAATCAAAGGGCTGTTTTCTTGGCTTTATTTTGGTTTTGGATTGGTTTGGAAGCCTCGGTAGATAATTTGGTTGTTTGGATCTTTGATCTCGAAAACTTGCGTAAGGTTGTGGAGTTTCACCTCCGGATCGGAGATTGCAACCAAGTCACCGACTAAAATAACATCTCGCCAGACGGCTTCGCCCCAGTCAATCGGTTTTGTTTCAATATTGGCAAATTTGTGTGTAAAAGTAACTTCCGTTTTAGTATAGTAACCGCCCGTGACTTCATTGCCGTAGTAGGCTTGGAGTTTTTCCGGAGGCAAATTCAGATAAAATGCTAACTGTATGTAGGCGATATCCTGCGGCTTGGGTCTTTTTGATTGGTCAATTACGTAAACTTTGTCGGGATTGTCTTTGATTATTTGGGCGAGGTGCGGGTACCCGTAACCCCAAATAACCGCTCTTTCCTGAGGAAGGAGAACAAAGTAAGAGCGCCAAAGTAAAATTAAAGACGTTCCAAGGAAAAAGAGGGCAACGGGAAGCCAAAATTTGATTCGCTTGGCATTAATTAATTTGTCAATGCCGATGGCGATAACCAAAGTTGTTGGTAAAAGTAGCCCCAAAGTTCTTTGAACATGAAATGGTTCATGGGTTAAGGTTCCGGGGAGCGGGGTAAGGAGTAGAAGAAAAAAGATGAGTTTACTCGACGGAGCCTTTTTGGTTTTCCAGAGAAAATATAGCCCGATTAAGTAAGGGATTACCATCCAAGGGTAAAAGACAGAAAGCTCTGGAGTCGAGCGTTGGGGGTCAGGGTCCGGCAGAAAAAAAAGCGATCTGGGAGAGTAGTAAGTTGCCGTTTTTGAGGTAAACTCGCGAACAAATGCCAGCGGCACGGCGATGGCAGGGGGTAGAAAATGGTTAATTTTTTCAGCTTGTGCCTTTATTACTTCGGAATAAAAATGGTCGGTCTTGGTGTAAAACGAGGCTGTGTTAAGTAGTGTCAAATTTGGAAGTTGAATAAAAAAAGCGACAACGCCGCCTATTATCGCGTATTTGATATATTTTTTGTTGAGAAGTTTTTTCCAAAATAAAACCAAGCTACCGGCCAAAAAAATCGGGGCTAAAAATCTCTGGGCATAGTCGGCATAAGTGGCAAGTGATAGTACCGGGATAGCCAGGGCAAGCAATTTTGGCTTTTTTAGGGACTTGACAATGAGAAGTGCGGAGAAGGCAAGGAACAGAAAAGCGAGGTTTTGCTCGTAGCCCATACGACTGTAAAAAACCGCCCAGGGAGTGATTGTAAAAAACAAGCTGGACAAAAGAGGAGTAAATTTCGATTTTGTTATTTGAAGCTCTTTAATAATCAGGAAAATAACTGGAATTGCCAAGACTCCACAGATGGCCGAAAGGAGCCTTACTGAAAAAACCTTTAGGCCAAAAAGGGTGATTAGAGGGATGCTTAAATAAATATGAAGAGGGGGTGTGTATGAGCCAAAAAGCCGCATGGCGGCGGGGAAGGCCATTCCGTATTCGTCTTTACCTGTTTTTAAAAGTGAGTAAGCATTGTAGCCGGTCCCGGCTTCGTCAAGATAAAGCCCAGGAGGAGTTTCCCCAAGTTTGTGTAAATAAAGAAACGCTCCGAGTGTAACAATTACCAAGAGTAATACCGGTTCGATTTTAGTAAATTTAATACTTTGCATAAGAAACAACTTGGATAAAGACTGGTACAAAAACAATTGCACAAGCAATGAGCAGTTTTTTCTTTAGAAATAACGGCGCAAGGCCGATGCTTACCAGGACGGCAAAAACTGGAAAAAAGGCAAAAGGCCCGGCTGGATTACTGTTGCCGATTAAGGCAATCAGTGCTATTGGTAAAAAGCCCAAAAACAGGTCTTTGACCTGTTTTTTTTGTATCGAAGCCAGACCTAACAAGAACGCTGGCAGGAATATGTAGGGAAACTTTTCAAATTCGACTACACCAACCCTTTCTCTGGGGTGATTTGCGAAGAAAAAAAGGTTTGGGTCAATGATTTCTGAAATATTGGTCTGAATTTTATAGAAGATGAGTGTTTCCTTTCGCTTCTCTAGCCAATTAGCTGCCGGCAACCAAACGGTTTTACCGGCAATATTAAAAGCAAGCGGAGGGTAGCCTCGCATTCTCACTTGCTGCCCGAGTTTTTCATGTTCTGTTAAATAAGTGAGGGAGGTAACAGAGCTTGTTTTCCACTGAAAAAGTAGAAGAATAAAAAATAATCCGGCCGTGGCGTAAAAGTGGAATTTAGTGTTTTCCTGAAACTCAAGCCAGAGAGAAACCGATGCCCCGATGACTACCAAGCCGACAGCAGCGTTAAAAGCAAAAATTTTCCATATCCAGAGGTTAAAGGCAAGAACAAACGCCAGTGGAAAAAACTTTTTAAGCATTAAACCATTTTAACATCTGTTAAAATGGTTTTGTGGCTAAAAATGAGATCATATTTTTATGAAAATTAATAAAGAGTGGCATTTAAAAAACAAAATGCCGAAAAACGCTACGCTTGAACATAGAATTGCGTGGCATTTGGCCCATGCGAAGGCCTGCTCGTGCCGCCCGATTCCCCCAAAACTTCAAGAGATGAGTGATAAAGGAAATGGCTTCTTTGCGAGCTAGTTTTTGTCCTTTATTTGTTTAGGTCTTTTATCGATGAATTTAACGGGGCTGTGAAAATGAAGCTCAACCTTATTATTTGAGTTGGAAGTGTAATTGTTAAAGATTTTTTTGATACTAAATCTTGCGGATATTTTCGAAATACTTTCTAATAGTTGCTTCATTTTTTGTCAAGTTGGAGAACATAAACCTCGCCTATTTCCGGAATTGAAACTTTTTCCCTGTCGTACCACCCGAGAAAATTTTTCCGATTTAGTTTATTCGCTTTAATGAATGACAATACTGAAACAGTAGCCGCAGACCTTTCCTTAGTAAGTTTAAAGACACCTTTTTCGTGTTGTTTTACAAACCTAAACGCGATTACTTTCTTTTGGGGATCGTAAAAGAAGACGGCGTAATTAACGGCGGCTTTTATCCCGCAAGCAAAAGTTCCAAGAGTACCCATTTAATAATTTCGGTAGATAATTTGGAAAAGCATATAGCTGTGGTTAAAAAAGCCGGCGGCAAGATTTTAGGCAAACCGATGGATATTCCCGGTATTGGCAAGTTTGTAATGCTTACGGACCTCGAGCGCAACCGCGTCGGCATGCTTGAGCCCGCTTCAATGTAGCTTTTTTGGTGAAAATAAGCTATACTGCTTCTTGTTAGCTCCTTTTACAGCTTATTTAGGTTTCTCAAGGATTATTTCCCAAAATAGCCAGTGGAGAGCGGTTTGTATAAAGGCAGTTTAAATAAAGGAGGTGATAATGTATGGCAACTAGACTATTTGTTGGGGGATTGTCCTGGGGGACGACAGAAGATGCCCTACGCGACCTTTTCGCGCAGGCCGGAAACGTCGTATCCGTGACAGTTATAACCGACAAGTTTACCGGAAAATCAAAAGGCTTTGGATTTGTGGAAATGGGTTCTGAAGAGGAAGCCAAGGCTGCAATTGAAAAGTTCAACAACTACTCAATGGACGGAAGAACGATTAACGTTAACGAAGCCCGGCCCATGGCCGACAGGGAAGACCGAGGAGGTTTTCGAGGAGGCGACAATAGAGGCGGTTTCAGGCGCGACGGCGGCAATCGCGGTGGAGGCGGACGAGGCCGGAGCAGATATTAAACTCTTTTGGTAAAATTGCACTGTGGTAGTTTGGCATTGTACAGTGTCGGGTGTGTGTTGTCCTGGCTAGCGGAGCTGGCTATTTTTTACTTGGCAGTAAGATTGTTTAATTTCATGTTAAAAATTACTCGATTTTTTGATAATGAGTATAAAAAACTGAATTGTGAAAACTAGCTGGAACTGCGTTTTTCTTTGTATTCTCTAATTTGGCGCACGACTTCCTCTCGCAGGTTCACTATCGCTGACTCTAAATTTTTATGGATTTCTTTGCCGAAAATCCGAACCTTTCCGGGTAGGCTCATCGACAAGCTAGCCTTATAGCCCCATCGGCTTCTAGTGGTCAGTCGCAATAACGCAGATTTTCTGTCGGCAGGAAGCTTTTTAAGCAGCCTGTCAATTTTGGGCTTTAGCTTGTTGTCAACCAACTTTTGGACGAAGTCGGTAATCTCGAGATCCTTGGTCTTTATCTCGATTTTCATTCGCTGCTTTATTTTAACACCTTTATCAAGTAATAATTAAATAGGAATGGCCACTGGCCCGGAGGGGGGTGAGAGGAATGAAAACTAAGGAACTACTACACCTTGTAAGTTTTCCACTGACCGTCGTGGGTGCGCTCAACTGGGGTTTGGTTGGGATTTTTAACTTTAATTTGGTTAGCGCACTACTCGGATCTGTCCCGGAATTGGAAAGGCTGGTTTATATTTTGGTGGGCGTGTCTGCCGTTTACCTTTTTGCTACCCATGGCGAGGATTGCAAAATTTGCGGGAAGAACCGGAAATAATTAGCGCGGCGTAGGTTATTGGGTTTATACTTTTTTGCCACCCTGCGTGCTACACTAAATTACTACCCATGAAACTCCCTATTGAAGCACTCAAAAAAATCTTGGTTGACTCCGGCTATGTGCCTGAAAAGGATTTTGATGAGGCTGCCAAGTCTTCGCAGGAGCTTGGCAGAAGTGCCGAAGACATTTTGATATTTAAAGGCTTTTTAAGTGAATCTACGCTGGGACAATTGGTTGCAGAGCATCTAAAGGTCCTGCACGCGAATCTTAACCACAAAGTTACCGCCGACGAAGTCTTACGGCTCATACCGGAAAAGACCGCGAGGAGCTACCGTATCCTTGCGTTTGACAGGCAGGATAACAAGCTTAATCTTGCGATGGAGGATCCGTCGGACTTTGAGGCGATTGAATTTGCAAAACGCCAAACCGGCCTCGAAATTGTGCCGTATTATGCCGGCCCGGATGAGATGCGGAAAGCACTGGGTCAGTATAAGAAAAATATTAGAGAGGAATTCGATAAAGTAATTGAAGAAAACGTTAGCAAGACTAAGCTTGAAAAAGACCCTGCCAAGGCAGCGGAAGAGCTGCCGGTAATTAAAATTCTGGATACTATTTTCGAGTTTGCGGCTGCAGAGAGGGCAAGTGACATTCATATCGAAAGCTATTCCGAAGAAGTGGTCGTGCGGTTTAGGATCGACGGCATACTTCGCGACATCATCCGCCTTCCCAGAGGAATTGAGATTGCTTTGGTGGCCAGGATAAAAATTCTGTCAAATCTCAAAATTGACGAGCATAGAATTCCTCAAGACGGCAGACACAGGTTTAGTATTGACGACGATACGATTGCTTTGAGAATCTCGATCATACCGGGTTTTTATGGCGAAAATGTGGTTATGAGGCTGTTGCCCGAAACCAGCAGGCCACTGAGCTTGGAGGAATTGGGACTTACGGGCAAGGGTCTGGAAGTGGTCAGAGATAATATAACAAAACCCAATGGCATGCTTTTGGTGACCGGCCCTACGGGTTCGGGTAAGACAACGACTCTTTATTCGATACTGAATATTTTAAATACTGTAAAGGTCAAAATTTGTACCATCGAGGATCCTATTGAGTATGGAGTAAAGAGGGTTAGCCAGATTCAAGTAAACCCAAAGGCCGGGCTGGATTTTGCAGCAGGCCTTCGCTCTCTGCTTAGGCACGACCCGGACATAATTATGGTAGGTGAAATTCGAGACAGAGAAACCGCAGAGATTGCCGTCCACTCAGCCTTGACCGGGCATTTGGTCCTGTCGACGCTGCATACCAATACCGCGGCTGGTGCAATCCCAAGATTTTTGGATATGGGCGTTGAGGGTTATTTATTGGCTTCAACGGTCAACGCGGTAATCGCCCAGAGGCTGGTTCGAAAAATTTGTACAAGTTGCATCACTGAATACTCTCCCGATGAAAATACGTTGGGGCCGTTTGTAAAGGAATTTAACCTTAACCTCAAAGACCAGAAATTTTACCGTGGTACGGGGTGCGGCGAGTGTCACAAGTCGGGATACGCGGGCAGAATCGGAATTTACGAAGTGATGCGGGTGTCTGAAAGTATTCGCAAATTGATTACTCAAAAGTCCGCCCTGGATGATTTAGAGACACTCGCGGTTAAGGAAGGGATGCTGACAATGCTTGCAGACGGGTTAAATAAAGTTTCAAGCGGGTTGACTACGATAGACGAAATGATAAGAGTCGTAAGGGAGAGTTGATATGCCGCTGTTTTTGTACAAAGTCTTGGATCAAAAGGGAAAAGTAAGTGAGGATACTATTCAGGCTGCAAGTCGTGAGGATGCGGCTGTGTCGCTCAAGGCCAACGGATACAAGGTTTTGAGTGTGAAGTCACTTGAAAGTAACGTTCAGGGGATTTTCGGTCGGGGGATAAAAGTGTCGGAAAAGGCGGCGTTTTGCAGGTTTATGGCGACGATGCTTCGGAGTGGCCTTTCGCTTCCGGAGGCGGTGGAAATAATTAAACAGGAATCGGAAAACCAAAAAATGAAAAAAATACTTTCCGATATTGCATTTCAGACCAGAAAAGGGAACAACGTCTCGTCGGTTTTGTCGCAATACAAGTCTGACTTTGACCCGGTTTTTTTAACCATGATTAAGGCGGGAGAAGAGTCCGGAACCTTAGATGAAGCCTTCGATTACCTTTCGAAGCAACTTTATGCCAACTATGAACTTACACAAAAAGTAAAGAACTCAATGATGTACCCCGCTGTGATTTTTATGTCGATGATTGGTGTGGGTTTGTTAATGTTGCTATTTGTTCTGCCAAAAATATCAACTGTTTTTATAAAGCTTAATGTTCCTCTTCCGGCGTTAACTACCGCCATTCTTAATTTTGGTAATTTTGTCGGGAAAAACACTGTTCTTGTCCTGGTCATTGTTGGTGTTCTTGGTTTGTTAGGGGTTTTGACAATTGTTATAAAAAAATCACGAGACGCAATTATCCATTTTGCGGTTAAGCTCCCGTTACTCAAAAAGGTAGCATTAAAAGTCGACGTGGCCAGGTTTTCAAGGACATTATCTACGCTTCTTCGGAGTGGAGTCCAGATAACGACCGCTTTAAATGTTTCGGCAGATACTTTGGGCCAGCCGGGCTTGAAAAGAAAAGCCACTGAGTTTGCCGAGCAAGTATCCAAAGGAGAGTCGCTTTCCGGCGTCCTTTCGCGCGCCAAGGGTACATTTCCTTTGGTTGTAATCCAGACAATAAAGGCCGGGGAAAAGACTGGCAGGCTTGATGAAGTTTTGGAGGAGATGGCTGGCTTTTACGAAAATGAAGTCGAAAACGATCTTAAGAGACTTACCAGTTTACTTGAGCCTTTGATGATGCTTTTTATCGGCGTTGCGGTGGGTGCGATGGTAATTTTGGTTATTGCCCCAATCTATTCGATTGTGGGGTCCTTGCAAAGTAGTATCAAAAAATGAAGTTGCCCAAAAATTACATAGTAGTTATTGCGGGTTTGGGTGTTTTGCTTTTGCTGGTATTATTCTTGTCAAAAGGCTCTATTTTTAAAAGTGGCGCCGATGACCCGGTCGACAACATTAAAATAGAGCAGGGGAGCGACTCGGCGACGGTTTACAGTAGCGGAAAAGTTTTTTTGAGATCGAAAACGTTATCCGGTGAGGACTTTTGGGATACTGCCAAGACGAAGTCTTTTTTTGAGATTATTAATGACAAGTTTGAAAGCGGTGAGTTCATTGAGGGGACAGAAACTTTGGAGGATGGAAGCTTTTTGGTCATCTACACCAAAGACGGCGTGACCTACACAATAGTCTTAACCGATGAAGATGAGGATGAAGTCTTAACTTATTTTGAAGATGAAAATCCAACTTCTACGCCGGCTGCGACGCAAGGATCGGGCGGCGGAGGAAGCGGTGGAAGTGGCGGAGGTTCCGGTGGGTCAGGCGGATCGGGCGGCTCGAGTGGAGGGTCAAGTACTCCGGTGCCCGGGCCGGACCCCGATTGCCCTTTTTGGAGACTGTCTTATTGTGTTTACCCAAGAACACCTACACCTACCCAAACTCCATCCGGAACGGCCAACCCTTTTCCGAATTTAGTCTACGACTGTGATCTTGGGGACAGTACCGTAACGCAGCGGACGGTGATATCAAACACTCTTTGCGTAAAAGAGCCGACCCCCAGCCCCACGCCTTGATGAGTAGACTGAGATATGCGGAACGCATAATTCTGGTTGGTCCGACGAAATCCGGGAGGATGTTGGCTATCATACTGGCTTCGAAAGGCAGAGATAAGTATTATCCAGTTACTGCTTATACGGCGAGTAGAAGAATGAGGAAAAATTATGAGGGAGAGAAAGGTGGTGAAAAGCATGGCTAATGGCACGAAACAAAAAACCAAAACTATTCCTAAATTTAAAACTATTGATGAGGAACAGAAATTCTGGGATACTCACGATCTGGCGGATTATTGGGGTGACTTCAGGCCTGTGAAAGTCAGTTTTGCAAAGAATTTGTCTCGAGGCATAACAATTCGATTAGACGATCGAACATTAAATAAATTACGTTTGCAAGCCCGCAATCAGGGAATTGGCCCCACCACGCTTATTAGAATGTGGATATTAGAGCGACTTAGAGAGAGTGGTGACCGACCCATATCTTCTCCTTAAAAAACTGGAGCCAAGGGCGGAGCATTTTCTGATGTGCCGTGACCCCTGTATATATTAATTGTAATCAAAGTGCCTATTATTTCTACTCTTCTCTCCACGAGATAATTTCAAAGTCGCCGGTGACCGGAAAATACGGAGGAGGATTATATAAAAGGTCGGAGTTATAGGTGATGGTTCTTGTAATAAACCCGGATGATGGCCCGGAGCCAAAGTTCCAGTACGACTTGTAAAACGAGATAACGCTGCCGTTGATCGTGAGGCTGTTTTTGACAGCCTGGCTCGTGCCACCGCACCAACTCAAATATCCGTGTCTGATTATTTTGCCTTTTTGAGCCATTAATGCCGCGTCAACCTTGAAGTCGTTAGGCAGGTTTCTGACGAAATAAATGTCGTTTTGGGCAATTAAACCCATTGAGTCGCTGTTGTCATATTGTGCATAGGTTATGTTCCCCCGGAGCCAGATATTCATTTGGTTGGAGTCGATGGGAAACCTTGCCGCTGTCACGGTTGTCCGTCCGTCCAGCAATCCTTCAACCCAGAGGTGGTCTTCGGCAAAGATTATAGGGTTGTCGACTATGTTATATGTGCCTGTTGACGTTTCGCTGGTTATTATTTGATAACGCCTTTGGCAACCGTCATCGGCCGAATAACCGTTGTAATAGTTCGTGCCTGTAACTCTGCGGACTTCAAATGTGTTTCCATTGAAAATCAAGTGGTATCCTCGGCTTCCGGATGGTGCCAGATAAAGTCCGTCTGCAATCGCGCTGTCACGCATATTGGCAAAGTCAAAAGATATTGAGTCAAAGTCGACTGCGGGGATGGGGAAATCCCACAAAAAGCTGTTTGGCCCGGAACCCCAGACTCCCGGTCGGCTTTGGGGCGGGTTGCATCCGGTTTCTCCGCCGCAGGTATAAGTTTCCTGGGCGCTTGAAACCAGCGAATTATTTATCCCATCCATTCGTATTCCGTTGTTTGAATGAACTTCACCGTTGACCGTGATACCTGTTCCGTACCAGCTGGATGAGTTTTGCAGAAATGAAAACTTGGTTAGCGACTGTTTTCCGTACTGGGCAGTTATGGTCCTTTGGACATTCGGGTATTGCAAAGTACGCGCCGTAGATTTGATGGTTATGACTGACGACCCATTAATGGGTGGAGTAATGTCTAATGTGTAGCTTCCTGTAATGTTACCTTGAGGATCGTGGTAATCGTGAGTATACGGCCCGGGGTTTCCCGTTCCGTCCTGAAAGTCGTTGGGGTCGTGTGCAAGGTGCCAGCGGTAGTAGTTGATTCCTGCTTCGGCGATATTGAGCGCTTCTTCTTGCGCGGTTTGCCTGTGGGAAGAATCCAGCTGAAGTGACAAGACGGAAAGCATCCCATAGATGACTACTACAAAAGCGCTGGTAATTATAAGTAATGCCGGTGTTATTGATCCCCTGGTCATTTATAAATTGTCTTTCAGTTCTCTGATTGCAATAGTTGATTCAAGTATATAGTCATCATCGGGACCCGATGAGTCGCTATTTAATCTTAGCAATATTCCAATAAGTCTGGTATCGGACAGTCTCAAGGGCTGGGCAAGCGGGTTATTTACTGTGTCCAGTGGCCAATTGCTATTATAATAATAAAACACTGGCTCGATTCCGTTTCGGACATTTTCGCTAATTATCTTGACAAACTCGTTTCCGGCAGGGTAAGTGATTGGAAACCCCGTTGGCTCGATAATGCCTTTTGTCAGTGTAGAGTCGGCCAGGAAATAGCGAACGCGCTCGGCGTTGCCATCGTAATCGATGTCGGAGTAAAAGATGATTTCCCAGTCGCCGGCGATTTCCAGTGGATATGAACCATTGTCTCCCGACCGGGCAGACCGAAGTTCTCTTTCCAAGTTTGTGATGCCGAAGTTGGCTTCATCGACATTTATATAATTGCTAAAAACGGTTAACTGGTTCTGGGTCAGAATATATTGCAAACCCACCAGGGCTGCGCCGACGGCAACCGCCAAAAAGCCTGTAACCAAAACTTCGACTAGAGTGAAACCGTGTTTGAGATTTGGGATTTGTGATTTGTTCATTATTACTCCGGTGTCAAAATAATTTTCTCAACTGTCTGCGCACTTACGGGAAAATTGCCGTTGAGGGGCAAAAAGCCTGTAATTGTTGCATCTATTGTATAAGTCTTGTTTTCAAGACTGCCGAAGAAGGCTTGGCCAAAATCCGGCGTATCAAGGAGGCCGGTTGTAGTGTTTTTTTCAAAGCCCGCGCCGTCTGACAGTGTCACATCCACATTTTCCAGTAAGTTATCGGCTTGGTCTGTAAAAACGAGAAGCAGGTTATTGTCGGTGTGCGAAGTTAGTGCGACGTCTATACCAAGAGTTTGCGCCGGGTCGACCGTAAACGGATTCAGGGGGTTTGTACCGGTTATGTCAAAAGGAGAAGTCTCGCTCAAGATGATGGTGTAGTTGTCCCATTCCAGGTTTTGGGCGGTAAGTTGTCCGTTGGCGTCTGTGGTCAAACCTTCTTCGTATTTATAGACCGGGAAATCGGCGACATCTGTTCCGATTGTCTTGTTGCCGCGAAGAGTCATCTCGACATTGGGTAAGTTTATAAAGCCGTTTGCCCTGTCTGTAAGGGTTGAGATATTAATTGCCGAAAGCCTGTCTATTGCAAAACTTACTTCGCTCACCTGTCCTTCGAGAACAGTAACCCGGGGTTTGAGAGGGTTTGCCACTTCCAGTGTAGAGTAAGTGCGGTCGCTGCTGTAGCCTTCTTTCGTGACTGTAATTTGGTAACAGGAGTTGCAGATTGGTGCACCGGGCAGAATAACTCTTCCTGACTGGTTAGTCATCAGGTTCAAATTAATCTGTGGCGTTGTCTCGGTTGCACTAATAGTTACAGCCGCTTGGTCGACCGGTTGGGCGTTGGCGTTAAAAACAAGTATGGATAGCGTGCCGCCACCTTCAGCCGTTTCCAACCCCTTGGGCGCAATGTCGGTTATCATTGTCACAGGGTTAATGTCAGACTCAGCCAAGCCTTCCCAGGAGACGTCTACTCTGATTCTTTTGTAATCGGTCGGGAGGAGATCAGTTGGAGCTACGTTGTCAAACGGGTCGTCTACGTAAACGATGTCGGTCTTGATTCTGTAATTAAGCCCGTTTTGAACGGTATTTTCAATTTGGGCCAGCGTTCCCGTTGGGATTCCTCCGACCGTACCAATGGTGTCGTAGGGTAGATTTCTGACATTCTCCATTTTTTGTTGAGCAATATGGCGAGCGGTAACCCGAGCCCGGGTAAAGGTAATCAGTTCATAACTTGTCAAAACCAATGTGAATAATGCCGAGGAAAGAATGGTAAGGATCGCAACGGAAATCAAAAAACCCAAGAAAGTTTGCCCTTTTTGCATCCTATTTTCAGTATAGCACCCTCTCATTATTTCGATTATGTATAATGGTAGCGAGGACCTGCCATGGTAAAGAAAAAGTTTGTTTCTGTTTATTTTGCGCAAGATAAACTCCAGTTAGTAAGCCTGACTAAAGACCGTGACCGAGTGGGGTTAGTTACCTCGATTGATATCCCGTCGGGGCTAGTCGATAACTACAAGGTTAAAGATCCAAAAGCACTTTCGGAAATCATCAAAAAAGTTTGGCAAGAGCGGAATATAAAAGAAAAGCTTGTCGGCCTTGTTGTGCCCGAGTTTTCCACATTTACCAAATCGATCGAACTTCCGCAGGTCCCCATTCCTGAATTGGACGAAGCCGTCCGCTGGGAAGCCCAGGACTTTTTGCCGACCGAAGCAAAAGACTCTGTGATGGATTGGAAAATTACCCAAAAAGGCGAGACAAGTTACCAAATACTATCTGTCGCGATCCCCAAAGATGTGCTGTCCGGATTTGTTGATGCCGTAAGCCTCGCTGGCCTTTTCCCTGTGGTCGTTGAAACGCCTTCCTTGTCGCTCTCCAGAGTCGCGGATGGCGACGGCAGCGGCGCGTTGGTGATTTATGCAAATTTGGGCAAAACGATATTGTTGGTCCGTGAAGGAGAAAAAATTTTAGGAAGTTCTGTTATTGATTCGAGTAACCAACGGGAGATATTGCAGACCGCAATGCGAATGATAGGGCACTTCGAGAGAGTGGAAATTAAGAAAGTGCAAATTGGCGGGATGGAAATCACTAAAGAACTCTTTACCGGTATAAATCAAAATCTGAAAATGCCGGCGGAGTGGATACAGTCGAAAGTGAAAGGCTTTGACCCAAAAAGTCTGCAGGAATATCTTATCCCGCTTTCGTTGCAACTAAGGGATCCGGCCGAGCCGGAGGACGAAAATTCAATCAACTTATTACCACCGGCGTGGGTCAAAACTCACAGAGCCAAAAAATTCATGGCCCAAATTAAAGGTTTGCTGGTTGTCTTGACCTTGGTTATTTTGGCCAACTTTATTGTTGCTTTAGTTGTTTTTATTTTGATAAGCGCCGAAATCGGGGTCTTGGAGCAGTCGCAAACTAACGGCAAAAATAGTGCCCAGCAAAGTGTGGTTGGACAAATTGAAAGTGCAAACAAACTGGGCGACGACGTTATCAAGATCACCTCCGGGACAGTTTATCCGCAAACAATAATCAATATTATTAGTTCGTCTTTGCCCGAAGGACTCAAAGTGACCGACTACAGGTTGGACATGGAAGAGGGAAATATTCTGGTACGCGGGACATCGGTAGATCGGCAGCAACTTCTTACTTTCAAAAAGAATTTGGAAGAGACCGGGAAGTTTTCGAGCGTTAGCATTCCTGTCTCCAGTTTTGAAAAAGATAAGGACTTGGAATTTGAAGCAAGTTTTGGCTTTCTGGAATTGGCTAAAGGAACTAAAAAACAGCTTAAGTTGCAAATTTAAATCATGAAAAAGTTGACCAAAAACAAACTAATCTTTGGTGTTGTATTGGATGTTCTGCTTGTGGTAGGGTCGCTTATTTTACTTAATGCCACGCTTTCCTCTTCCCGGAAATTAAGCCAGCTTAGGAGTCTTGAGATAAAGTATGCGGGCCTGGTCAGTCCGGAGCTTGTTTTGTCGGACTTGCAGCAAAATGAAAAGACAATTTCGGACCTTGAATCGGTTTTTGTCGACGAACAGGGATTTATCGACTATGTTGAAAAACTTGACGGCTTTGGTGACGAAAGACTGACATTTTCCTTTGCAACCCAAGAACCGGTAAAAAACAGGCAAGGATATTTGGGCTTGCCGCTTCTTTTGGAGTTTAAAGGGACAAAATCGGAAGTAGGGGAAGCGCTCAACAAATTCGGGGTGTTGTCGGAGATGGTTAAGTTTATCGATGTAGAAGTGTTAAATAGTAAGGATGAAGATAAATTAGTAGTTAAGGTTAGTGCGTTTTTATACACAAATGAGAAGTTTTCGGGAAATTGACCGGTTTTACATAATTTTGGCGGCTGCCGTCGTGATCGTCGGTGGACTTGTTGTCTATGGTGTTCGTGGGATTTTTGAAACGCTAAATACCGCAAACAGAATAGACGAAGAGGTGATTGGAGACGCCGATCCAAGGCTAAATGTCGGTAAATTAAACGAAGCCCACGACGCTGTTTTCAAGAGACAGCTGGTACCGCTTGACTTAAAAAATTAATTGTGGGCATACTGGATATGTAGATATTTTAGGGTACGGCCCGCCTTATTTCCGCACTAGGCATTAAGGGATTGTTCGGTTATGCCTTGTGGTGGAGTAAAGTCGGCGGGTGTAAGGGGGTGAATAAAAAGAAATAAAATGACAAGAAACAAAGGTTTTACACTGATTGAGCTTTTGGTAGTAATCGGGATTATCGGTATTTTGGCGGCGGTTGTTATTGCCGCGGTTAACCCCGGAAGGCAATTCGCCGAAGCCAGAAATACCCAAAGACGAGCCGATCTTTATCAGCTTACAAATGGTATTTACCAATTCGCCGCTGAACACAATGGTAATCTACCAGGTACAGATGACACAGTTCTAATCCCCAATTTTCCCCCTGCTGCTACTTGTATAGGGACACTTACCGGTGCTCCGGATAACTGTTTCAACTTGGGTGCAGCTGGAGATGTTGATGGACAGAGTGATGGTGTGACTGAGCCGATAGTCCCAACATATATGGCTGCTGTTCCTTATGATCCGTCCGTAGGAAGTTTGGGAAATGCAAGTTATACAATTTTTCTCGATGCAGCAACCGGAAGAATAACAGCTGATGCGCCTGGAGCCGAATTGAGTGCGGTAATATCGGTTACCCGCTAAATTAAAGAGAGAAGAATTTACCTTAGGTGTGTTTTGACCTGAAGGGTCTTCTCTCTTTAGTTAACAACAGAAGGTCGATTGATGGTAAGTAGAATTCTGATAAGTTTTGGTTTCTTGGTTGGTGTTTTCTTTTTTTTGTTTTCGTTTAGTGTTGTCTATGCCAGTGCTGACAGTATCGTTGTGTCAGGGTATACTCCTCCCAGGAATCGTTATGGTTTAGCTAAGCCTGATGGTAGTCCTCCTAATCAGTTTTTTATGGAGTCTTTTGGTCTCTATAGTGCTTTACTTGATCCGGTAAATTTTAGTGAATCAGGAACCGTTAAATGTTCTGTCCACTATGATCCTTTTGTTACTTACGTTTCAAATGGATCTTTAGTAGATGAGAATGGAGTTAAGCGTTTTGATGTGTTCTTTGCAGGTTTAATTGAAACTAATTTATCTGATGAAGAAGCTACCGAACTAGCAAAATTTGTTAATTCTGGTGGAATACTTTACATTTCTGGAGAAAACAATACTCCTTATTCTGGCCCCGCATACAATCTTTTATTTGAAAAGTTAGGAATTAATGACAGGTTTGATGTGGTTGGTGTGAATCCCGATGGAAACCTTTCAATTTCCCTTGCTCCAGAGAATTCCACCATTGTAACAAATGGTCCATTCACCCCTGTCGGTTCTTTTAAGCATGATTCTTATAAAATGTTTAACCATGTGGATACTATCCCTATAGTAAGAACAACATCCAACAATGTTATTGTGGCCGAGAAGGCATTTGGTGCTGGGTACTTGTCAGTTACAGGAGCAACAATATATCGCGATAGATTTTTGGGTGGTACAAATATGAATTATTTTCTCAACTTGTTTGCCTTGGGGTGCAATAGGGAGTCGATGAAAATCCTTGACGTCCCAAGCTTTAAACAAGGACTTTTTCCTTACAACAATAATAGTCCGGCGTGGGAAGGTGAAGTTTATGATGATGGGGATAAACAAACTCTCGATTGTGGCGACTCCATGGCCGAGTGCGCTTGCGCGCTGACTTCGGCGACAATGGTTGCTAAATATAACGGCATAAGTTTAGACGCTGACAAAGTGTCTGTTGACCCAGGAACCGCAAATATTTATTTCAACAAAGGTAGTACGCAAGTTGGCAACACCAGTGTTTATAGAAGCTTTGGTTACTACAACGGCAGTGTTCGGTGGAATAGGCTTTCGGATTACAGTTGGCTTGCCTATTTTAATAACAAGGACGACGGAGTAATACAGCCTAAGTTGGAATTGCCAAACATTGAAAGCTATGATCTGACTAAAGTGAAGTCATATATCGACCAAGAAGTTCCTGTCATTTTGAAAGTTACAAAACCCGGTTTTCCTGTGCATTGGGTGGTTGTTAAGGGATATAAAGGTGATGAACTTGTAATCAACGACCCGGCAAATGCAGACCCTTCCCCGGGAACTTACAGTACGTTGTCAGGTTTGGGCTATTCTGTATTTTCTCCTAGTAGAATGATTACCTATAAACAAACGAACTCGGACTTTAGTCGATTTGAAGTTATTAGCCGCGAGGATGTTCGAATCTTGGTTACCGATTCGTTGGGGAGGAGAACAGGTTATGACCCTGAAACAGGTGAATTTGTGAGCGAAATTCCGGATTCGTACTATGTTTTTGAAGAACCATATTCTGACGCAACCGGGTTAAATTCGTACGAACCGGGTAACGAAGGCGTTTATACACTAGTCATTAAAACTCCAGACGCTGGAGAACTTAACATGCAAACGTTTCCGCAAACAGGATTTGACTCTTCATTTACCGTTTTTGCGTCAAGCAGCGAGGGTGACTATCTTGAGCAGGATTTTGTTGTAAAAGCCGGGAGCCAAGATGTTTACACTTTTGATTATAGTCCCGATCCTGGGGAAACGACATTGATGGAGCTTCTGGATGATTTTAATAGGGGTTACGGCAAAATTGGTAAAAACTGGAAAGGGGAGACGACACAGGGAGATTACAGACTGATTGGCGATGAAGTGGAGGTTTTTGGCGGGCCGATTTACTGGAAACCCGGGGAGTTTGGTGTAGACCAGGAAGCGCATGTTAAGTTGACTCGAATTGATAAAAAAGGACATCATAGTGTGCTACTTAAAGTTCAGAAAAACTGGAAAGGCGGCACTGTCGCCGTTTATTACGAAGCATTGCAAAAGAAGGTTGGAATTGAAACGTACATTAAAAAGCGCGGCTGGCAGACTTTGGCGGAGTTTCCAATGGAACTGGTCGGCGGAGATACTTTAGGTGGCAGGGCAATGGCGGACGGGACTGTGCAAGCATTTGTAAATGGCGAAGTAGTGGGACAAGCCCAGGCGGAAGAATTCTTTAACAACAAAGGCGGGAGTGTAGGCATGTGGTTTATGAGCACTGGCTGGCCACACGCTATTTTGGATGACTTCAAGGTGGGGGGAAATCAGTAATATTACTGATAAAAACACTGTATCTATAAATGCAAGGACAAGTTTGTGGTTCTTGATTTGTGTTTTCAGGGTATACCCCAGCGTGGATAACAATTGACCGGACTTCTTCGTTTTTATAGCCAATATATCCTATCCAACTAGAGCCTACACCATCTGCATTAAAACCATTTATCCTGTATATCCCTGTTTCAAAAGTTGATTCCCATTTACGTTTTTCAAGTTCTGTTGTGTAGTATTGAAGAAAAGGGTCTATTATTTTTACATAATTATGATCGTTGCTTTTTACTTCGCTTGCCCACTCAATTCCTTCGACTTCAAAACCCCTAGGGCTATTGCCATCCATGTAATCAATTGGATATTTTGTATCAGTTGGATTGTTCCATTTGAGGCCTGGATAAAGGGATGGTATGTTGTTGAGTGATACCGATTCGTTCATTTCGGATAGCTTTGAATCGATTAAACCCAGACTCGAAAAAAAGATAATAAGAACAGAAGTTAGGTTTAAGAATATTTGTATCATGCCTTACTAACTTTAGCAAAAGCCGCTGACACATTGTATAATTGTGCCAATCGTGGGTGCAAAAAAAATATATTACGCTGAGGAAACTAAAAAGGCTGTCCGGAACTTCCAAATTAGTGGTAGGGCTGTTAGTCTTCATTTAATTAAATCCCTGGCTTTAGTCAAAATTGCTGCTGCCGATACCAATTTTGAGTTGAAGAGGCTTTCTCCGGTAAAGCATAAGGCAATTGTCCAAGCCTGTAGGGAAATTATTGCCGGGGAACTTGATGACCAATTTGTGACAGATGTGGTCCAAGGGGGGGCGGGAACGTCGGTTAATATGAACATAAACGAGGTGGTTGCAAACCGCGCGACGGAGTTTTCAAAAACTAAAATACATTATTTGGACGATGTTAATATGTCGCAGTCGACCAACGATGTTATACCGACGGCATTGAGACTCGTTTGTTTGCGACTACTTGATGAATATTTGAGAACGCTGGCAAAATTAGAAAAGTCATTTTCATCGAAATCGGGAGAATTTAAAGATGTAATTAAAGTGGGGAGGACTCATATTCAAGACGCAGTTCCGATTACTTTGGGGCAGGAATTTGGGGCTTACTCATCACTGGTCAAAAGGGATATTAAGAGACTTGATGAAGTTAAAAAGTGTTTACTGGAAACAAATCTCGGCGGGACTGCCATAGGCACGGGGATAAATTCTTCCGTTATGTTTACTAAAAACGTGAACAAGAGACTATCCGAGCTTTCCGGGTACAAATTTACCCCCTCCAACAACTTAATCGATGCCACACAAAATGTAGACGTCTTTTTGCATATGGCATATTTGTTGGAAATTTCGGCTCTGGGTCTAGCTAAAATTGCAAGCGATCTAAGACTTTTGGCATCCGGTCCGCGCGCGGGATTTGGTGAAATAATTCTTCCCGTGTACCAAAAAGGCTCGTCGATCATGCCCGCGAAAAATAACCCCGTTACTTTAGAAGTAATAAGCCAAGTGGCTTTCGAGGTAATGGGAAATGCGCATAAAGTGTCGTTGGCTTTTTTGAGCGGGCAACTGGAACTTAATGTAATGCTTCCCATATTTATAAATTCTTTAATTGAGTCTTTTGAAATTCTGGTTTCCGGGGCAGCAACTTTTTCGGAAACTGTCACAAAGATTAAAGCCGACAGAAAGCATTGCAAAGAACTGTTGGAGCAAAGTTTGGCCTCCGCTGCAACCTTGATCAGATACATCGGGTACGACAAGTCAGCGGAAGTTGTCAAAAAGGCAACTCTTAACAAATCGTCTCTGCAAAGTGAATTATTGAAAGGGAAGATTCTATCGAAGGCAAAGATAAAAGAAATTTTTTCAAACGGTAATCTTACAAAACCGCAAAAGTTGTAATATAATCCATAGTAATTTCATGGCAGACAATTTTAGAGCGTGGGATATTAAACTTAACCAGTTTAATAGACTAAAGTTGGAAGAAGAAAAAATTAAATTCTTACTAGAATTTGCCATTAGAGCCCCGTCTACCCATAACAGCCAGCCGTGGTTATTCAAACTAGGTGATAGTTCCTGTGATATCTATCTAAATCCAGAAAAACGTTTGCCAAAAGCAGACCCGACCGAAAGAGATATTTTCATCTCTCTGGGTTGTTGTATAGAAAATTTGATTATTGTTTCGGGTTATTATGGAGTACTAAAACAAGTTAAATTTTACAATAAAAACTCAAAAAATTTAGTTGCAAAAATTGTTTTCGATTTTTTGTCTCCCAGAAAAGAAATAAAAAGTTTAAAAGGTTTGGTAACTGCAATTACATATCGGTCTAATTCCAGAGGTTTATTTAATAGCAAGAAAATAGAATCTCGAATAATTAATAGGATTAAAAAGATTCTGGGGGGTTTTGATTTGAAAATCCATTGCATTGACGATCGCGAAACAATTGTGAAATTAGCTGGCTATACAGCAAAGGGTTTACTCATGGCGCATTCGGATAAAGAATTTAGAAAAGAAATGGCAGATTGGATAATCGGCAACAACTCTAGCCGTTTGGAAGGTATCCCTACGTACTCAATGAAAGTTCCGAATATTATTTCCCCTATCTTCCCCCTTTTAATTAAGCAGATAAATTTGGGAAAAATTTTGTCAAGATTAAATTTTAAAAGCATAGCCTCTGCTCCGTTAGTATGTGTAATAACTGCCAAAAAAAACAGCTCACGTAATTGGCTAAAAGTTGGTCAGCTTGCTGAAAGGGTGATGTTGGAATTAAACAAAAATAATATTAAGACATCAATTTATCTTGCCTCGGTTGAAATGGACGGTCTATATAGAAAGGTGATGAATGTTTTAGGAACAACATATAAACCGCAATTTGTTTTTTGTGCCGGATATATGGATGAGAAGTTTAAGCCTACTCCCAGAATACCTCTAGAAGAGAAAATATTATGAAGATCCTCAATGAGCTGTTTCTTGCAAACTTTCCTGATTATGATGGGCATAAATACGTGATTGAAGAGCAAGACAAAAAAAACGGCCTGCACGCTTTTGTGGCAATTCATAATAACAGGTTAGGGTCTGCAACGGGTGGTACGAGGATTTTTCCCTATTTGTCAAGAGAAGATGCTATCACCGATGTTCTTAGACTTTCTCGAGCAATGACATATAAGTCCGCTATTGCTGGATTAAAACATGGCGGGGGGAAAGGAGTAATTATTGCTGACCCAGTGAAGCAAAAAACAAGCGAGCTTTTAAAGGCTTATGGAGAGTTTATTAATCGTATAAATGAATCTCTTTGTGAATATACGACAGGTGAAGATGTAGGAATCAGCCAAAGTGATATAGAGTTCTTGTCGAAAGTAAGTCCCTATATAGTGGGCACGAAGGGTAAGGCGGGCAATCCTTCTCCCTTTGCAGCCCTAAGTACTTACTACGCAATGAAAGCGGCAGTACGATTTTTATACAACAAAAGTGATTTAAAGGGTTTCAAGATATCAGTAAAGGGTGTCGGTAAAGTTGGCTCAGCATTAGTTGACTTACTGGTTGATGAAGGTGCGTTGGTCTTTGTTGCCGATTTATCTTTGGAGGCGGTAGGTAGACTGAAAAAAAAACATAGAATGCTCAATATAATTGAACCAACAAGGATCCACAAGCTGGATGTTGATATTTATTCTCCCTGTGCACTCGGTAAGGAGTTTAACAATGAAAATATTGCCCAGCTAAAGTGTAAGATGGTCTGCGGAGCTGCCAATAATCAACTTGAGGATTCACACATAGGAGAAATACTCTTCCAAAAAGGAATTTATTACATTCCCGATTATTTGGCAAATTGTGGTGGTTTAATAAATGTTGTGGACCAGTTGGAGAAAGGCGGGTATAAAAAGAGCAGAGTGGTGAAAATGATCGCGAGAGTCAAGAGTAAAACATCTAAGATACTTTCCAAATCTAAAGAGCAACAAAAACCTACAAACATAGTCGCTGATGAGATTTGCGAACTGTTGTTTAAATAAGATATATGGCACAAGATACTCTAAAAAATGAATACGCTAAGCTGGTCCGTGATTTGGAGACTAATAAAGGAGATGACTGGGTGAAAGAGCGCGAAATAAAGTGCCTGGACTTGTTTAGAAAAGCAGCAGAAAGTGTTCCTGCATATCGTAAATTCCTGAAAAAAAATAAAGTAGTTGCTCAAAATATTAAGACCTGGAAAGATTTTCAATCTGTACCGCTAATCGGTAAGAAAAATTACATATCAGTTTACCCTTATAATGAACTATATTGGGACGGTTTGCTAGATAAACCATTGGTTTATACTTCTACCTCTGGTTCTACTGGTAAACCATTTTATTTTGCAAGAGATAATAAATTGGATTGGCAACACTCTATTATTTCAGAGCTTTTTGTTAAGCGGAGAATGACTTCTAAAGATACACCTGCTCTTTTCATTATATGCTTTGGCATGGGTGTTTGGATCGGAGGTTTAATTAATTTTAAATCAATGGATATTTTGGTGCACCGACAAAGATACCCAATATCGATTATCACCCCGGGAATAAACATAAATGAGATTTTAAATATTCTGAAAAATATTGCACCTAATTATAAACAAGTGATTATGGCGGGTTATCCGCCTTTGGTGAAAGACGTAATTGATGAAGCTTTAAAAATTGGTATCGAAATGGATAAACTGAATCTAAGGTTGCTTTTTGCGGCCGAGTCGATATCTGAAGAGTTTAGAGATTATATAGCAGAGAAAGGTAAAGTTAAGGATTTATATCAGGATATAATTAATATTTATGGCAGTGCGGAACTTGGTGCGATGGCGCAGGAAAGCTTGGTATGCACTTTAATTAGACGGTTGGCCAATGGTGATTCCAATTTAGCTAAGGCTGTATTTAGGCAGACGGAAAAGTTTCCCACCTTGGCACAGTTTATTCCTCGCTTTACAAGTTTTGAGCAGATAAGAAATAAAATAGTTGTAACCGGTGATAGTGCTATACCTCTGATTAGGTATGATATTGGGGACAACGGAGGAGTAATTAGTTACGATGAAATGTGTAATAAATTGTCCAGACTAGGCATAAATTTGGAGAATGAAATTAAAGAAAAAAAATTGAAGCAGGTATATAAGCTCCCCTTTGTTTATGTTTACGAACGATCCGATTTATCAACTTCTTTTTATGGCCTGAATGTTTATCCCGAATGGATAAAACCAGCTTTATATAAGCTGGAAATTCGCGATGTTTTGACTGGCAAATTTATGTTGGCTACTAAGCTGAATCGAAACAAAGATCAAATACTGGAAATTAATATAGAAATGCGTTCGGGAAAAAGAGCAACAAGTCGGTTAGTGGCTAGGGTGCTAGAAAGTGTTATGACCAGTCTTATGAAGCGAAGTTCTGAATATCGAGAAATTTGTAATCAATTGAAAAAACGGGCAATTCCCAAGCTCGTATTTTGGCCATATCATCATGGGGCTTATTTTTGTTCCGGAGTTAAGCAAAAATGGGTCGAAAAAAACTAGACTTTGACACCACAAAACCCTTCATTTTATTTGAGGGGGACTATTCTGCCGGTGATTTAAAAAGATTAACAAATTATCCCATTTGGCAGAAAGTAGATGTCTTTGAACTTCAATTGAAAGAGTTGTTTGCGATAAATAATGCCAGATTTATGTTTAGACACGACTTTGCAAAATTAAGGGATAATTTTGTGAAAAAAAGGTTGGCGGACAACAATAAAAGCGGTAATTGGATCTATTATCCCTGGAACGGGATTCTTACCCACCAAGTTACCGCAAGCGAGTTGTATTGGTTGCGGACCAATCGCAACCGTAATTTAATTACAACCGTAGAGCAGCAAAGGTTAAGCAAGGCGGTTATTGGTGTTGTTGGTCTGTCTATTGGTTCTTCCTTTGTTCACAATTTTGTCCAACAAGGTATCGGACATACTTTAAAATTGGCAGAATATGATGTCTTGGAAACGACAAATTTAAACAGGATTAATGCACCAATTTATTATTTAGGACTACCAAAAATTCAAATGTCAACACGGCAAATATACGAACTGAATCCTTATATAAATTTAGTACTTTATTCTGACGGAATTAACGAATCAAACTTGGATGATTTTATTAATTTTGGTGGCAGAACACAATTAATCTTCGAGGCGATTGATGATTTGAAAATGAAAATAAGGATACGCATCGCAGCTAAAAAATTAGGCATCCCAGTTATTATGTTTACTAATTTGGGGGATATTGTGATGGTTGACATCGAAAGGTACGACCTGGATAGAGCGATGCCTTTGTTTAATGGGGTAGTTGATAATATGCCGGAAAAAATTCTATCTACTGAAATTAATAAAAAAAATATAAACAGGTTTGTGACACGACTGGTTGGGATAAAAAATACACCTCCGAGGGCACTCAAATCTCTTAAACTAATAGGAAGAGAGTTGGTCGGTAGGCCACAGTTGTCTAGCACTGTTAACGTTTCCGGGGGACTGGCGGCTTACCTAGCACGTTTGGTTATTTTGGAAAATAAAATTGGTAGCGGGAGATATATATTTAAATTTGGCGACCTGTTTAATTAAAAATTAATCTTCTTTCAGTACCAGCAAGGTGTTAAGATATAGTTAATGCAATCATTATTGTCACAATTGTCTTTGTGGATTTTGATTATGGTTGGTGTAATGAACTTAGTTTTGACTGTTTTTGTATATAAATTTAATCACAAAAGTGCAACCAACAGAGTTTTTTTTCTGTTAGGATTGGCAATGACTTTTTGGTTGGCGGCTATGTATTTTTCCCTTAGGACTTACACTCCCCAAGTCAACCTATGGTTAATCCGATTTAGTATTTTCTTTGCAACCGCACTTAACGGTTTATTTTTAATGCTAAGTAAAACGGTACCTAGCGAAACCCTTGCATTAAAAGGAAAGAAGTTGGGATTACTTACATTATCGACGCTAGGAGTCATGTTCTTGACGTTAACAAACTTTATCTTTTCGGGAGTAGAAGTAGTAAATGGCATTGCATCCCCCATACCGGGTAAAGCTATTATTATTTTCCCTTTATACATAGTTATAACGACAATTTTGATAATGATTACTCTCTGGACCAGATTCAGAAAAGCTGAAGGGTTACTTAAAAGACAGTTGTTAATGATTCTGACAGGAATTACTTTAATGTTGGGATTAATAGTAGTAACCATAGTAATTCCGGTAATGGTTGGTCGAAACTCTTCTTTTGTACCTTTATTTCCTGTGTATACACTTATTTTTACCGGGATGACGGGTTATACGATTATACGGCACGGCCTGTTCAGTATTAAGGTGATTGTGGCCGAGGCATTGGTTGTTGTGCTTTGGACAATTCTCTTTTCAAGACTTTTTGTGTTGAGAGATTTATCTGAACTGATACTAAACGGAATAATATTGATTGTTGTTAGCATAATTGGGAACTTTCTAATCAAAAGTGTACGAAATGAAGTTGCTCAGAGAGAACTGTCGGAAAAATTGACGAAGAGACTTAAAGAACTTGACGCGCAAAAGGACGAGTTTATCTCTCTTGCGGCGCATGAACTGCGCGCGCCGATGACCGCAATTAAAGGTTACCTGTCGATGATGTTGGACGGCGATGCGGGCAAACTGTCGAACACTGCCACGGAATTTTTAAAAGAAGCAGTAGATGGCAACGACCGGCTAATCAGGCTTGTCAATAACATGCTCAATGTAAGCAGAATTGAGGAGGGCAGAATGGTTTATCAGATGGGTATGGTTGACCTTAAACAAGTGGTCAAGAGAGTGTATAACGAATTCGCCGTAGCGGCCCGGGACAAAGGCTTAAAATATGAGCTGGCTACTTCAGAGGGCTTGTTTAATATTGTTTACGTTGATCAAGACAGAATATACGAGGTAGTTGCAAATTTGATTAGTAATGCAATCAAGTACACGGATATAGGTTTGGTGAAGGTAAAACTGTCAATGGCTTCCCCGCACGCTATAAAGCTTGAGGTCATAGATTCGGGAAGGGGAATTTCAACTGAGGAGCAAAAAAAGCTGTTTGGCAAGTTTGTCCGCGCTGAGTCGAGTGCCGGCAAGACTCTTGGAACGGGGCTTGGCCTCTACATTTCAAAGCTTCTAATCGAGAAATTCGGCGGCAGGATAGGAGTCGTTTCCAGCCCGGGTAAGGGGAGCAATTTTTGGTTTGTACTACCAGTCAAAAGGAGCCTATGATACTATAGTATTAGTTATGAATACGGTTTTAATCATTGAAGACGATCCGCTTTTGACTAAAATGTACAAAACCAAATTTCAGTCCGAAGGCTTCGAGATATTAACTGCGGAAGACGGAGAAGTAGGTCTTAAAAGCGCTCAGGAGGCCAAACCCGATTTTATTATTCTTGATATTATGATGCCCAAGCTTTCTGGTATAGACGTTCTTAAACGCCTGAGGCAAGGGGACTGGGGGGCTGGTGTCCCGGTTATTGTCCTAAGCAATTTGACCGAGAAAAAAGAGATGGAAGAGGCCAGAGTTCTTGGAGTGAAAGAGTTTTTGGTTAAGTCTAATCTTACCCCAAAAGACATTGTAGAAAAAGTGAAGGGGTATCTAGCCGGAGGTGATTAAATTGAACAAAAAGAGTTGGGAATCTCTGTCCCAGGTTTTTATGGGTACGGCTGCGGTTTCGGTTGTCCTGGCGGGAGTGGGTTACTTGGGTAGTGATATCTGGCTGGCTTCAACTCAGTGGCTGTTGGTTGCGGCCGTATTAGCTTTGTTTGGAGTTTACTCTAAACAGAGTGCGTAAATACTGCGTTAAATATGCGGGAAAAGTGAGTAGTTAATTTAAGCTTTGACAAGTTGAGGGTGTACCTATATTCTTGAAGTAATAATTAAATGAGAAAAGTCCTGCCCGGCTTTCTTTTGTCTGCGTTGCTTTTTGCTACTTCGTGGTCTTCGGTGTTTTCTTCGGGGTTGGTCTTGATTAATAAAGAAGGACAGGTAATCGTGAATGTTTTGGGCGTAAGTAGTGAAGAAAAGCTAAAGATTGTAAGTATAAATGCCGGCGGGAGTAATGTTTATTCTGGTAACGCCCAAGTATCTTTGACTTTATCCGGCCAGGGCGTTCTGGTGGATATAACGTCAGATGAGGGCTCAAAGTCATTAAATGCTAGCGACTGGGAGGAAGAAATTGTGGAAGTCGAAGAGAGAGGCGATGTTAAAAAGATTTCAATTCAAAAGGAAAATGATGGTTTTTTGATTAGCCAAGGAAGTGTGAACGCAAAAACAAACTTTCCGATAGTGATCGATTCCATGCGGGGCGAACTTTCAGTAGTAACAGGGACAGGCTCCCGGCATATTTTGCGCTATCCACAGGAAGTAACAGAGACACTAAGGAACGCGAAGATAGTGTCTGTTTATGACGATGTTAATATCCTGGAAGGGGATAAAGGTGAACTTTTGTACGAAGTACAAGGCGAAAAGGTAGTCAGAGTATTGGGTCTATTTGATGTGAGGGGTGGGGTAAGTGTCGATGTGTCTGCATCGACCGGCGAAGTGCTGAAGGTGGACGAACCGTTGTGGCTTAAAATATTGGGTTTAATTTTCGGGTAGTTTATTTAAGGAGGTGAAGTTTTTGCAAATTACAGTTTATTCAACAACAACTTGTCCGTACTGCAAAATGTTAAAAGATTACTTGAAGTCAAAGGGAGCCGATTATGTGGAGAAAGTTGTTGATCAGGATGAATCTGCGAGAGAAGAAATGTCTGCTAAATCCGGCGGATTTTTGGGCGTGCCGTTTACGGTAATTGCTAAAGATGGAGGCGAGGAGGAGAAGGTCCTGGGTTTTGATAAAGGAAAAATAGATAGCATACTTGGGGTATAATGTAATCATGATTTTTGTTAACTATAAAACTTATCCTCAGGGCAGTGGGCAAAACGCGGTTACACTCACAAAAGTTTTGGAGACGGTTTCGTTGGAAACGCAAATAAAAGTAATCCCTGTGGTTCAAATAATCGATGCCGAGATGGTGGTCGATTCTACGAGGTTGGAGGTTTGGATTCAGCACATTGACCCGATTTCATACGGAGCACACACGGGTTGGGCTTTACCCGAAGAAGCAGTTCGGATTGGCATCCGTGGTGTTTTTTTGAATCACTCAGAGCATAAATTTGAAGACTGGGAAGCTTTGGTAAAAGCAGTATCAAGATGTCATGAGGTTGACCTTAAAACATTGGTTTTTTCGGGGGACTTGGATGAGCTTAAAAAAATAGTTAGCCTTGCCCCTACCTTTGCCGCGTACGAACCACCGGACCTTGTTGGCAGTACGAGCACTTCGGTGGCCCAGGCCAAGCCCGAAGTCATTTCACAGGCGTCGGTCATCACCAAAGAAAGTGGTATTCCATTAATTGTTGGAGCCGGCATTCACTCGCAAAATGATGTCAAAAAAAGCATCGAGCTGGGAGCCACCGGAGTAGCAGTTGCCACGGATGTCGTAAAAGCAGCCGATCCCGCCGCGCAACTAGCCGACTTGGCACAGGGATTTCTTTGAACAATGAAAGTCTACATCGGAGCTGACCATAGGGGATATAAACTTAAAGAAAAACTGTTTCAGTGGCTTGTGGATGGTAAATACAGCGTTGAGGATTACGGTGCATATGAACTTGACGTGAGCGACGATTATGTAGTTTATGCCGAGAAAGTGGCTTCGGTTGTGAGTAAAGTTGACAACCGGCGAGGGGTACTTTTGTGTGGATCCGGAGTTGGGGTGGATGTTGTAGCAAATAAGTTTGATGGGGTGAGAGCATCAGTCGGTAAGAGTGCAGATCAGGTAAAAGCCGGAAGGCGTGACGATGACATGAATGTTTTGGTTTTGGCAGCTGAATTTACGGGCGTGGAAGAAGCAAAAGAAATGTTAAAAGCATTTTTAGAAACAAAATTCGATCAAAAATCCCGCCATAAAAGAAGACTGGAAGATATCAAGAGAATCGAGGCCAATAATTAGATTTATGATTTCCCAAAATAAAGAAAGTCTAAGTTTAACAAGGGTTTCATTGGCAGTTGCGATTGTGATTTTTTTGATCGGCTTGATCTATTTTTTCGAGTTGCCCCAGAGACTTGGGTTTCCAAAAACTTGGGCTATTGATTGTGGATGTCTAGGCATTAAAAACAAATTCACTGACATTGAAAAAATCCCCCGCTGTTCATGTTACGGTTATACCACTTGGGTTTGGTTGGAGTAATTATGGTTCGACTACCGAGGCTTGAAAATTACGAACTTGAAGGGAAAAGAGTAATTGTCAGGGGAGATTTGGATATTCCTGAAGGGGACTTTGCGAGGCTCGAAAAATCTAAAAAAACCTACGACTATCTTCTTGAACAAAAAGCAAAAATAATTGTAATTGGGCACCGCGGCAGGCCCGGAGGCGGTGTTGATGCTAAGTTGTCTTTGGCGCCAATTGCCAAGAACCTGCAAAGCACACTTGGCAAACCCGTGAGTTTTGTTCACGACACTACTGGGGGCGATGCCCAAACCGCGGTAAATAATTTAAATCCTGGTGGGATATTAATGCTTGAGAACCTAAGGTTTGATAGTCGGGAATCCTTCGACCCGGCTCAGGATGCCGGAGCAGAAGAATTTTCAAGGAGACTTGCTTCGTTTGGAGGTTTTTATGTTAACGAGTGCTTTTCTACATCGCACAGGGCTCACGCGTCCTTTGTGGGCATACCAAAATTTCTCCCACACGCAGCAGGGATAAGATTTGAGAAAGAGGTAAAGAAGCTGGGTAAAGTTTTGAACAATCCCAGAAAACCAGTGGTCGTAATATTAGGTGGGGCAAAAGAAGACAAAATAAACTATATAGAGCCTTTTACCAAAATTGCGGACAAAATCTTAGTCGGGGGAAGATTGCCGGAGTATATAGAAAGTTCAAAGTTTAAAGTTCAAAGTTCAAAGTTGGTAGTTGCCGATCTAATTCCCGATAAAGAAGATATAACTGTCAATTCGATTGAGCAGTTTGAAGAAGAAATAAGAAATACCGGGACGGTCGTGGTTTCAGGGCCTTTGGGAAAATTTGAGGATGAGAACCATAGACAGGGAACGGAGAGAGTTTTTAATGCCGTTGTTAACTCTGGAGCGTATAAGGTCGCCGGAGGGGGAGACACAGAGGCGGCAATTTCAGACCTGAGCATCGTCGAAGGGTTTGACTGGATCTCGGTCGGTGGCGGCGCAATGCTGGAGTTTTTTGCAAACGGCACTTTACCGGGGATTGAAGCGCTAGGTTGAAGGCATCTTTATTTAACCTGTTTGTCTTGCGTCGGGAATTCCTTGTCTGTCGTGAAGTTCTTTGTAAAATTCTATCATACGCTGATTATTATCGTCGGGGTTAGTGTGGCGGATAGATATTTCAGCCCCAACATGTCCTGGTGGAGGACAAATATCTCGCTTGTCGGGAATTTCATATGATGCGGTAGCACTCTCTTTCCATTCGCGTTGATCTACTTCCACGGTTTGTTCTGGATCCGCGATTTTTTTGAAATAGACCCCATGTTTTGGACCAATTTCTACAGAAAGATTAAATTCCTCTTCTGTTAATATTGTTGCTGGATCTACTATGGCACGAGTTTCTTTCAGTATGTCTTCGTCTGCCTCTGACATATTTATTTCCAAAAAAGACTACAAGAGTATTTTTACTTCTTCTTCTTCTTCTTGTCAAGGAGTGTATGAACGCATGTGTTTAATTAAAGTTTGATTAAGATGAGAACTAATTTGTGTATTGCCAAAGAACTTCGCTTTAAGCAACTTTATTCTTGGTAAAAGAGCATCAACAAATTGCTATAATGTTTTTATGGGGATGTATAACATTATTGACATTAAAAGAAATTGTCCAAATTGCGGTGCGAAGGTCGAATGGCAATCTAAGGACTTGATTGTTGATGGTATATATTCAGTTGTTAATGCTTTAAAAACGTATATTCTAAATAAAAGAATGAGTGGCGAAGTTCATACATATTGTAGTAAATGTAGTACATGGACTGAGGCTAAGGTAGTTAAAGGCAAGTTGAGAAAACTTACGGTTGGGAAGTCTGAAGATTGAACATTGACTCGCGTATACTTATACTAATTCTATGGTTAAAGTCGGGATAAGCAGAGCTTGTACCAAATTGTTAATAATATGATAAAGGTTGGTATAAATGGTTTTGGGAGAATTGGGAGAATTGCTTTTAGGATTGGGTTAAGCAAACATAGCGAGGAGTTGGAATTTGGTGCAGTTAACACTTCAGGATCGATGCCTGTTTCCGGCTGGGCCCATTTGGTCAATTACGACACCATGTATCGGAGATTTGAGATGGAGATAAGAGGGAATGAGACAAAAAAGCCGGAAGAGGCAACTGGTGAAGACCCACAAATTGGGTTTTTGACTTCACCGGGCAAAGGCTTTAAAATTCCGGTTTTGGCTCAGAGGGACCCGGCTAAGATACCCTGGAGCAAATATGGCGTGGACGTTGTTATTGAGTCGACAGGCAGGTTCACCACAGAGGAAGACGCTAAAAAACACGCCATAGGAGGGGCAAAGAGAGTAGTAATTTCAGCGCCCGCGAAAGGAGCAAACGTCGGAACTTATGTAATTGGTGTTAACGAGTATAAAGGTGACGCTGAAGTGATAAACAACGCCTCTTGTACAACAAACTGTATCGCTCCGGTTGCTGCTGTTATTCATTCTGCTTTTGGTATAGAGAAAGCATTAATGACTACAATTCACGGCTATACCGATGACCAAAATTTGCAAGATAACTCACACAAAGACTTGCGCCGCGCCCGGGCTGCGGCGGAAAATATTATCCCGACAACTACCGGCGCTGCAATCGCGACTACAGAAACTATTCCGGAGCTTAGGGGTCTTTTTGACGGGACCGCATTGCGTGTTCCTGTGGCTACTGGTTCCATTACCGACTTTACGATTTTATTAAAGAAAAAAGTTACAGTTGAGCAGGTGAACCAAGCTTTTGTTGATGCCACTGGCAACGCAATCTACAAAGGAGTTTTAGCAGCCTCAAGTGAGCCCTTGGTTTCCAGTGACATAATAGGCAGGAGTGAATCCGCGATTGTCGATTTGCCGCTTACACAAGTAGTCGGGGGGACATTGGTTAAAGTTTTCGCTTGGTATGACAATGAGTGGGGGTATGCGAATAGACTTGTGGAACAAGTGATTCGCGTTGGCAGGACACTAAGCGAAAACAAAGCCCCGACTGATCCGATAACTTTGACCTTCGGACAAGGTTAGTTCAAGATTTATGAATGGAGCATTTTGAAGATTAACCCTGCCATTCTGACGGCGGACGTCAAAGAAGCTTTGTCGATGATTGGACAAGTAGAAGAAGCTTTAGATAGCCACATAAGAAAGCACGTTGACCATGTTCAAGTTGATATAATTGACGGTATATTTGTCGGAAACACCACTATAATTCCCGAGGCATTGGCAGACTTGGATACATCGCTTCAAATTGATTTCCAATTGATGGTGAGAGAACCGATTGATTGGGTGGAGCGGTGCGTAAATCCAGCTACGGATCGGGTAATTGGCCACATAGAACAGATGAGTGACCAGGTGGGGTTTGTTAAAAAAGTTCAAAGTTTGGGCTATAAAGTTGGCTTGGCGCTTGATATTAAAACTCCTGTTTATATGATTGACCCTGTAATTTTAACCAATTTAGACATGGTTTTAGTAATGAGTGTCCCTGCGGGATTTGGAGGCAAGAGCTTTGACAAGCGTGCCATAAATAAGATAAAACAGTTAGACAAGACACGTGAGCGAGACGACACACCTTATGTGATTTGTGATGACGGCGGAATAACTTTCGAGTTTGTGGATGACTTAAAACATACCGGAGTTGATGAGGTTGCCATCGGACGAAGGATATACAAAGGGAATCTAAAACAAAATATCGAGAAATTTATTGAAAAAGCATATGGTCGAGGATAAATTAATACAAAAAATAGCGTTTTTTGGTGACTCTGCAGTCGATGAGGGAGACCCGGTTTACAAGGATGCTTACGAAGCCGCGAAGGTCTTGGCAAGTGCGGGTTATACAATTGTTAACGGCGGCGGGCCCGGAGTCATGAACGCATCAACCGAAGGCGCCGAGTCTGTTCATGGGACTACGATTTCGGTTACCTTTTATCCCGAAAATGCGACCGGATTCGAAGGAAGGTATGCAAGAAATGTGACCGACAAAGAGATTGTGACCAAAGACTATATAGAGCGAATGTTTGGTCTTATGGAAAACGCCGATCTTTTTATAATGTTCAAAGGCGGTTCGGGTACGATTAGCGAGCTCGGCACGGCTTGGGTTTTGGCAAAGCTTTATTATGGCCATCACAAGCCCTTTATACTGTTTGGTAGTTTTTGGCGACAAATAGTTAATACACTGGAGAAGAATTTAAATATTGATGAAAAAGAACTGGATGTCTTTAGGATTGTTGAAAAGCAAGAAGAATTGATCCCCGTTATAGACAAGTTCGAAAAGGAACTCAGTAAAGTTGACCACTCCCATTGCAAAGTTTGCGGCGAAAAAGCGTATATGACTTAAATGAGTGAACCCGAAATTCATAAGCTAGAGCTTAAGGCCAACGAGATCAGGAAGGATATTATCAAAATGCTTCTTGAAGCGGGAAGCGGTCATGTTGCGGGCCCGCTTGGCATGGCGGATGTTTTTACGGCTTTGTACTTCGGCGGTGTGCTTGACTACGATCCTAAGGATCCCTGGAATCCAAAGCGCGACAGGGTGATTTTGAGTAACGGCCATATCTGTCCTGTTTGGTATGCGACACTGGCTCACGCTGGCTTTTTTCTCCACAGCGAGTTAAAGACTTTAAGAAAGTTGGGGACAAGACTTCAAGGCCATCCTGAATACAGAAAACTTCCCGGAGTCGAAAATACCGGTGGGCCCTTGGGACAGGGATTGTCGCAAGCAATTGGCCATGCACTGGCCATCAAAATGGATGTAGCTTCAGGGAAATTGCCTGGGGGTGAGCGTATGCCTTGGGTTTATTCCCTGATGAGTGACGGTGAACTTGACGAAGGCCAGAATTGGGAAGCGATTATGTTTGCCGGCAAAAACAATCTTCATAATATTACCGCGGTAGTTGACCGCAACAACATTCAAATTGACGGCTTTACCGAAGACATTATGCCTTTGGAGCCTCTGATTGACAAATTCAAAACTTTTAATTGGACGGTTATTGACATTGATGGCCATAACATCCGCGAAGTCATCGATGCATTTGTTAAAGCCATGGCCATTTTTGAAAATCCGACGGTGATTATTGCTCACACAATTCCCGGTAAAGGAGTGGACTTTATGGACTGGAGTTACGAGTGGCATGGTAAACCGCCGGACGAAGTCCAAGCTAAAGATGCCCTGCACCAACTTAGAACTCTTGGAGGAAAAATTAGAGGAGAACATGAGTAAAACAAATTTAAAATTCAAAGTTCAAAAGTCAAAATTACAATTCAAATTTAGAAATTTATTGATGCTCAGCAAGTCGAAGTTTATTGCTACTGTCTTGCTTCTCGGAGCTGGGTATCTTATATTCACGTATTGTTTTCCTGTTTACGCTCAATCATCAACAACTATTTATGGAGGCCCAATTTATCACTGTGGAATAGTTTCGCACGTTGTTCTAAGCTTCAGTCGTCTTGGTCTGGGTGTGTTTTTAGTCTTGCCAATTATTTATCTCTTTTCGTGTTTAATCGTTGAGGTTGTTAAAAAATGATTACTAAGGAAGCGAAATTATCTAATAAAGTTTTTCAAAAAGAAGTCGAGAGTGTTCCTACCCGTAATGGCTATGGAGAGGCACTGGTTGAGTTAGGGGAGAGTAACCCTGATGTAGTTGTCTTGGCTGCTGATTTGGCTGAAAGTACTCGCGCTTTGGACTTTGCCAAAAAGTTCCCTGATAGGTTTATTGAATGCGGAGTTGCCGAGCAAAACATGATGGGGATTGCAGCCGGGCTTGCTGGGGCCGGGAAAAATAATCTCTATAATATCACGGCAAACCACCGAATGAAGAACAGGCCAGGGATGCTTTGCACCAATTAAGAACTTTGGGAGGAAAGATTAGGGGGGGAACATGAATAGTTGACATACGTATGTATGTATGTTAGTGTGATTTATTATGGCTAATCTAAGAACAACAATTGTTTTACCGGAAGAGGATGTCAAGTATATAAAAGTACTTGCGGCTACTTATGGTTTAACCATGAGTCAGGTTATTCAAAAAAGTATTAGGCGGGCAGGGGATGTGCTGGACGAAAAACCAAGCACAAAGCAAAAAACGAGCGGTTGGAGATCTGTAGCAGGAAGCCTTAGGTTAGGGGGTAAAGAGCCTTCCAGTAGACAAGAAATGTATGACGAACACATCAAAAGAAAGCTTTCTGCTTGATACAAATGTATTAGTCTACTTATTAGATAAAGATTCGAAGTTTTATCGGCAAGTTATAGAATTATTCGAGTGGATAGAAGACAAAAACTTAACAATCTACATTTCTTATCAAGTAATTCTCGAGCTGATTCGGACATTGGTCAAAGATTATAATTTTCTTCTTTCTAAATCGATTGGGTTGACTAGGAGATTGGTTGAGAAAAAGCCATTTGAAACAATATTTCCTCTTCCTTCAACTATTGAAAAATTCTACGAAATATCCGCATCGAATAACAATAAACAAGTTTTTGATATTTATTTGGCAGCAACCGCACTTGATAACGGAGTTAATTCACTTGTTACAAATAATAAAAAGGATTTTGAAGGAATTAAGGGCTTAAGGGTGTATGACTTAAAAGATATTAGTGTAAAAATAAAAAGGGAGGCTATAGGTAGTTTATGAATAACCTGCCAGAACTGGCTAGGCTCATCCGTTACTATATTCTTATTCAAACAAACACTGCCCAATCCGGGCACACGACGTCGGCGCTTTCGGCGGTTGAGTTAATGGCTGCACTTTATTTTAAATACTTACGTTTTGATCTTGATAATCTCAAAGATTTGAATAACGACAGAATAATTTTCAGTAAGGGCCACGCCAGCCCGCTTTTTTATGCACTTTATGCCGCGGCTGGAAAGCTGGCAGAGAATGATCTACTCGGATATCGCAGTATAAATAGCCCCCTGGAAGGTCACCCGACAAAGAGATTTGAATATACGGAGGCGATGACGGGCTCTTTGGGTCAGGGTTTGAGTATTGGTCTGGGTATGGCGTTGGGACTGAAGATGAAAGGCTTTTATGACCCCAAGGTCTATGTGCTTTTGGGGGACGGGGAGATGGCAGAAGGCCAGGTTTGGGAGGCGATAGAATTTGCCTCATATAAAAAACTGGACAATCTAATAGGAATTATTGATCTAAACCGTCTTGGTCAGAGTCAGGAGACCATGTTGGGTTATGACTTGGAGGCCTACGAAAAAAGAATTTCCTCTTTTGGCTGGAGGACTTATATAATTGCGGACGGCCATAATTTGGAAGAGATTAATTCTGTATATGAGAGGGCAATTTCTGAGTCCGACAGAGGTACTCCGGCAATTATTATTGCCAAGACGGTCAAAGGTAAGGGCGTAAAGTTTTGGGAAGATCAAAACGGCTGGCACAGTAAACCCGTACCAGTTGATAAGTTTGCCGAGGCAATCTCGGGCCTGGGGCCGGTCAAGAAAAATCTTCGCGGTGCCATAAATCAACCTGACAAGAAGCGCCCAGCTATCCCAGACTCCATTAAAGTTCAAAGTGCGCATATACATCCTCATGAGAGCCCTGAGGCTACCAAACAAGCATTTGGTGAAACTATTGCGGCCCTTGACGCGACCAACCCTGATTTACTGGTTCTAGATGGGGATATGCAAAACTCCACTCGGACGGATTTATTCGCGGGAGAGCATCCGGATAGATTTATTCAGTGCTTTATTGCCGAGCAGAATATGTTCTGTGTTGCTTGGGGGCTTTCTTTGATAGGTTTTAAGCCATTTGTTTCGACTTTTGCCTGCTTTTTGTCGCGTGTCCATGATCAGATGCGCATGGCCGATATTTCCGGAGCAAATATTTTGGTCAACGGCTCATATGGAGGCGCTTCGATAGGCAAAGATGGCGAATCACAGATGGGGTTGGATGACCTGGCAATGTTTCGGACTCCCATGGACTCGACGGTTTTATACCCATCTGACGCTGTTTCAACTCAAGCACTGGTATCAAAGATGATGGGAGCCAAAGGCATTGTTTATATCAGGACTACTCGTGAGCCGACTGTTGATTTATACACTGCCGATGAAGAGTTCCATATCGGGGGAAGTAAAACTTTAAGATTTTCAGCGAGTGATCAGGCAACAGTTGTTGCAGCGGGTATTACTGTCGGCGAAGCGCTCAAGGCTTACGACGAATTAAAAAAGGAGAAAATACTAACCCGAGTTATTGATCTTTATAGTGTCAAACCCATTGACAAAGAGACATTGGTTAAAGCAGCTCATGATACCCAAGCAATTGTTACTGTTGAAGACCACTATATTGTCGGTGGGGTAGGCGACGCTGTTTTAGAAGTTTTGGCTGAGAATCCGGTAGCCTCAGTTTATAAGATGGGTGTGACCAAACCCCCTCATTCAGGTACACCGGAAGATGTAATGAATCTTGAGGGACTTACTGCAAAGTATATTATCGAGGCTGTAAGAAAGGCGGTCACTCACAAAAATATTTGATACCTACATTTTTTTAAGAATTCCTTCGGGAATTGAGAAGGTATATTCGTCTACTTGGTTTGTTGTCAAGTTTCCTTCTCCCGAGACCGAAAAACTTCTTTCCGGACCAAAAACAACTCCTATATCGAGCTTGTATTTTCCGCCTGGTTTGCCAACTACCTGTATTCTGTAAAGACCTTCTTCGGGATTGTTTTGACCGAACATTAGGACGTCGGGCAATGGCTGGCTTTGCCCGGTGTCATCGGCGATGCCAGACTCGATACCATAGTATGAGTCTGGTAATTCCTGTAAGTAACTGTTCGTTGTTTGTAAATATCCAGTCTGTTTTCCGGAAGGACTTATCACTAAAAATTCTACACTTGTATCGGCTGCTATTCCCCAGGAGCAATCACAAATCCGGGTATTTGGCCGGGATGAAGTTGTAGGGGAAGACGTCGGAAAAGGCGATGATTTGGTTATTGGAGCAGTAGTTCCTGAAAGCATATCTTTATTGGTTAAGCCTGGATTGTTTAAAGTAAAATTTAACTGACCGTTTTTATACGCATAATATCCGATTCCGATTACAAACAATAGCACTAAGATTACTGGAAGTAAAAGTTGTACAAAACCTTTCGAGTTTTTGGTCATTTACTCAATTTAGCATATTTGACAAGACAATGAAATTTGTAATAACATTGTAAGTACATCATGCAAGTTCAAACGGTTTTCAGAGCAGGAAACAGTAACGTAGTGGCTATTCCCAAAGCTATTTCTGACGATTTAAATCTCAAAAAAGGAAGTGAGGTTATTGTGCAAAAGCTTCCGCAGGGGGATGCTTTCATAGTCAAAAAAGCGGTCAGGGACGAGAGAGTTAAAAAAACTTCGCTTGATACAGAATTTAAAAAATGGCTAAAGGAGGCAATACAGGAAGATGCCGAAATCCTGGATGAGTTGGCGCTACGTTGAGATAGACGAAGTCTATGAGATCCATCAGGCAATTATAAAAAGGGCAGGGACAAAGGCTTCTGTTCGTGATTTTTCACTGCTTCATTCGGCAGTGGAACGGTCCAAGGCAACATTTCAGGGGCTGGACCTGTACCCCACGATATTTACAAAAGCTGCTGCTTTACTTCAGTCTTTGTGTCTAAACCACGCCTTTACAGATGGTAACAAACGAACGGCATGGCTTTCGACAAAGAGGTTTTTGTATGTGAATGGTTATCGTTTGAAAGCGAAAAAGACGGAAGCCGTAGATTTTATGGTTTGGGTTGATAATCAAAAACCACCTTTAAAGAACATTGCTACCTGGATTAAAAAGCACTCACTAAAAATTTAGTTCAAAAATCTGCCCTCCTTTGCGTAAAGCTTCCCCCTCCGCTAAAGCTTCGGCGGGACAAGTCGGAAGGATCGGTTGGTAAATCGATCCAACTTCGCCAAGGCTTCGCTGGACCAATTACTTTGTAAACTGGAAAGTGGAGAGGATTTGATTTAGGTCGGAGGTGACTTTGGCTTCTTGAACGGGAGTGAACTCTTTATAACCTTCGCTGGGAGGTAGGTTGGCAGAGCGAGTTTCGGTCGTAATTCTCAAACCGATTTCCAAGCAGGTGTTATTATTAAGAGAACGATAATATTGGGTAGATTGCTGGTGACCTGCTGCTACACTTCCGCGGGTTTGGTGATAAAAAGTATTTCCGTTAATAACCACTTTGGAAACAATGAAGTTGTCGCTGGCATCAAATTTGTAACAGGTGTCGCTGGTGTTTTTATCATTGAGTTTGGAGACAAAGACTCCAGCGGCGACAAAATCAGTTTTGGGAACCATGGATTCGGGATAGAGGAGACAAACCAAATAGTTATTACAAATAGGAATGTACGTGTCTTCCGGTGAAGATTCTGTTTGCGTGACAGACTTAGGATATTTGATAATAAAATTATTGACTCGATCAGTATAGGTTTGCCAGGTTGAAGTTATATTTGGGTTTTCTTTTAAAGTTTCACTTTCGGGCAAGAGAGGAGTGGGAGTTGATATGTAACTCTTTGTAATTGGTGGACCATAAGATACATCTGGAAATATTCTTCTAAATAGCGATGGACCAAGGTGCCAACCAACTGAGGAACAAGGAACATTTAGCTTACATTGCACCGACTGCGACTGGAAAAGAGGTATGGGTACGAGAAAAAATGCTAAGATTGCCGAGATTATCAAAATTAGAATTAATACAAAGCCACGTTCATGTAAACTGGATCTGGCAAAGCCAGACACCACTCGATATTTGGTAGTACCTTTTGAGTTTTTGGTCATCAAGTTATTCTAACATGTATAATCGGTGGTATGGGAATTGTAATTGTCGGAAACAAACTATCAAAACAGGAGTTTACAGAAGCAAAAGAGATTACCAGACTTAGGTAAAGATAACGGTCGATATTGAAAGTGAAATTATAGTACTCGGAGGGAAATATCATGCAGATGTAGAGGAAGTTTTATTGGAAAGAAATTCGAAACAAAACAATATTTAGGGTTGGGGATTGAATTTAGAGACAAGAAACTTTGAGACGAACGCCATTATAAATTTAAGAAAAGGGAATGATTCAACTGAAATTCTAGACCCCGAAACCAGAAAGAAGTTTTTGAGAATTGCAAAGAGGGTGTTAAAAGATTATGTCTGATAAGAAAAAACTTCTCAATTGTTATCAGGATTTGCAAAGGGCAACCGTTTCTTTGTATCAGAATCCAAAAGGAGAAACTCATAAGATTTTTCTTGATCACGCACAAGCCATCCTGGATGATATTGGAGATTCGAGAGTGAAAATTATCCAAAAAATTAAGACAAAGTTAGCATATAGTTCGGATAAGAAAAAGATTGCAGATGAAATTTTGACCACAGGCATTCTTTTGAAGCCCTAATGGATTTTTCTATTACTCAGTTACAAACTGAATCTTGCCGCATTTTTCTTCCACTTCTTGTATTTTTTCCCAAACAATGTCAATTCTTGGCTCTTTGGCTTTTATAATCCTTCCGTCTTTTAATGTTATTTCTACGTCCAAATTGTGAGTTTGCCCAACAAAGGTTACTTCACAGGATTGAATTAGTTCTTCTGCTTCACCCCAACTTATTTGATTATCGTCTAAAAACCTGAAGGTGGAGAGGATTTGGTTAAAAGTTAAAATATATGAATTTGATTGAGGCTGGTTTACTTGTGGTATGGTGATCTTAATCTGAAACAGGACAGGTTTTGTCTTGTAATTAATCAATACAGCGTGATTGTGTTGTAAAATATTACCACTTCTGTGAGTAAAGAAATAACCTTCCGTTCCCCACACATCTGAGTTAGATTCCTCAGTATTTACCTCAAGCCACGAGCCATCTTCGGCTCGATCTGCACGGGCAAAACCCTTTACATACCTGTCTACTGGCACAACTGCCTTGAATTCTTCAGCCATGATTTCTAAAAAGGCTCCTTGCATTGGTTCTAAACCGTTTTCAATAGGTTGTTGCTGAAGAACTGGATCGGAAATTGTGATATACGGATATCCCATGCTAATACTTTCACTAAGTTTCCACTCCGTGGGATGACTTAAGCTAATATTTAAGATTTCGTTGGTGTACGTCTTCCAGTTTTCAGTTGGATTTGGAGTTGGAGAGACAGTAAGTGTTGGTTTGGGTGGGGGAATTTGATTTTGAACCTGACTTTTTGATAATAGAGCACTTACTAAGGCAAAGGCAACAAAGATGAAAAGTGATGTCATGAGAACTGCGCTTAAAATAAACCAGGGTTTGGTTGGGGAAGGGGTAGGCGCGGGAGGCGGCTCTGGGAATGGTTCAGTCGGTGTTTGATCGCTCGATGGTTGACTAACCTCTGTCATTAAGATCAGTATACGACTTTAATCAATCCTTATCGAGGATTAACGACAGAAGGTTCTTTTTGGACTATTTCTTCAATGTCGCCAGAATATTTTTTTTCTGTGACACCTGCTTCAGTTTTAATGTACTCTTTGCTGTTCCAAGTATAGATGAAAAATTGAAACCTGCTGTCACAGCCAGCACAATAATCTGAATAATCATCGGCCCAGCGATTTTCTGCTGCGATGATTTTTTGACCAATTCCATTATCTCCATAAAACATACAGCATTGCCAATTGTGGCCTTGAACCTGCGGACCCTCTATTACAGAATAATTTCCACCCCGATAGGTAAAAAGCAAGAGTTGCATACTGCTTCCAGAGCCATAAGCTGTGCTAATCGCTTCCACCGAAACTACATTTGATCCATCACCCCAGAAATTCTGAAATACTTGTGGATTCTCAACAAATTCATTGGGGTACTCGGTAGGTTGTCCGTAATGGCTAAAAACTTCTTTGGGGCAGTCTTCAGTAGCGGAAAAGATTTTTACTATAATCGGCTTTGAGCGTTCGCCCGAACTACTCTCTTGCTTATAAACTCTAACAATTTCCTCTTGGCCGTCATTGTCTAAGTCAATTTTAGTCTCTCCGTTAAGATTGTAAGAAGGTCCTGAAAACACATAATTATAACCCGGAGTTTCCATAGATGTGCACGTTTTTGTATCAGTGAATCTGACTTGTTTTTGAGGAGTAGTTGATTTTATTCCCCCGTTTTTATTCGTATAATATCCGATTCCTCCAATAATAATTAAGATCAAAACCACCAAAATCAAAAAATGAGTAAAACTTTTATTAATATTCATAAATTACCATTGTTCAGAATAAGGATGAGATGGAGAAGTGTCTGGGTCGCTCACAAAAAGATTTATTGATGTCGGTTTTTTGTGTTTGTCAAAATCGGATTGGTAGCTGAAATAAAGCGTCCTAGCAACACCATTTTCTAACTTGGAAAACTCTAGGCTTGAACCTCCTGGACCATCTGCACTATTAACAAACTTCCAGCCAAGCTGCTCAATTTGAGATGGATCGGGAAATTGTGAGTCTACAGGGGAGGTTCCATTTATTACCCACCCCCAAGGTTGCTCACCAGCTAAGTATGGCGTCCACACGAACTTATCTTCCCAATCAATACTTTTGGCAAATTCTGCGACCATGACTTGTCTTAGGATCTGTTCAGACTGTTTATCTAAGTCTTTGGGGGTCGGAAATTCGGACGTATTTGTAAACTTGAAAGTGGAGAGGATTTGGTCAAGATATTTCTCGAATTGCCTATCTGAAATAATACCTGGCAACTCCAAAATATCCTTTCTTCCACCATATTCGGTCGTTAACTCCCATGACCTTTGTACGACAAGCGTTTTTTCGGCCAAAGCAGGAAAGTAATAAATATAAACTCCGCATTCGGCTCCCATTGTAATTTTGTAACCCTGAAGAGTACCGAAAACTGCTTTATCTATAAAACCGGGACTAGTTTTAAGACCATTTCCTTCTAAATAGCCCTCAGTTACCAGAAATGGCTCTTTCTTTTTGACGACACTTTGAAAATTTTCTGGGAAAAGTTCCAGGGACAAACTAAAGTCGATGACCTCGTTTAACGGAGGAGCATCTCCTTTGAAGTCGCATGGGCTAGTGTGTCTAAAGGGAATTGAGTGCTCTAGACGGATTGTGTTTTTATCTTGTCTTAATCTAAGGTTTTTCGGATATCTAAATTCAAATCCATCTTTTTTATTTGTATATATTTCCCAATCCATTATTTCGGCTCTGCCAGTTTCTTTATCAGTAGGAATCCAACCTTTCTTGAATCCTAATGGACATTTATAGTCGCACATTTGGAAAGTACATACTTTACCTGTTTTTTCTTCACATTCCGTTTGTGATGAATATGTTAAACCTTGCCCTGGCGGAGAGATGTAATTAACGAAGCCTTTTTTGAAAGCAAAATATCCAATTCCTCCAACCACAACCAATGCGAGAATAACCAAAATCAAAACATGCGCAAAACCTTTTAAGTTTTTGGTCATATATTTATTCTAGCATCAGAGTACTTTTACGCTTGAAAGCAGGATTTTAAGCAACAGATGGAAATCTTCGGTTTCCAGCATTCTTTTTTCCTCCTGATTTGATTTTTGATAATTGTCATCCGTGCCATACACATCATATGTCATTTGGTATTTTCCCATATCTGTGTAGCCTACCGACCGGAATATGATTACCCTGTCTTTTGTTGGTAGAAAATAATCCAGGTAGTAAGTTCCTTCCCATGGTGATATTTCGTTGTAATAGTATGTATTTTCTCCGTATTTTCTGACCTCAAAGTCGTTAATGTCAGATGGCCCTATTCCACTTGCCCCGGCAGTTCCCTCGCTTGTCAGAATTTTTTCTAAATCTTCCTCGGACTTAGAAAGAGGAGTGGCACTTCTTATATCAAGATATCCTAATCCACCAAAACTTACATCTAGTGACCCATCCGATAGAACCTTACCAACTTCGTTCTCGGGTGGATATTTAAATTCCAAACCGAATGCAGGGTCTTTGTAAGTTTTCCAATAGTAGCTGTACCAATTTACTATACTTGTGTAGGGTTTGGAGTTCGGAGCAATGGTTGCAGACGGTACGTCTGTGGAAAATGGAGTGCCAATAGGACGCGGGGGAGCTTGGGTTTGGGAAAGTAGGAGCCTTAATTGCCGGTTTTCGTGTGTAAAGATGGTGGCAAGAACTAAAAGGATCAGAATTGCTAGCGGCAACCTAAGGACAAGTTTTTTGTTTGTCATGGCAATGCATCTTAAGTTTAGGTGTTTGATTTAAGTTAAGCAATTTGTGGTATTATGAAAAAGGCGGCAGGGGGTGAGGAGAAATGAAAGTAACTAAAAAGGACGGCAGCCAGGAGGACTTTGACAGGAATAAAATTGTTGCCGGTGCCCTTAAGTCCGGGGCAAGCCAGGAAGAGGCTGAAAAAGTAGCAGGCCAGGTTGAAGCTTGGGCAAGATCCGTTGAAGGGGGAGTGGTCGCCAGCGACGACATTGCCGCAAAAGTGGCGGGTGCTTTGCGAGCATTTAACCCCGGAGCTGCGAGTTCATTTGAAGCCTACCGTGCTTCAAAAACAAAGTAAACTTTCTTAATTTAGGAATTTGAAAGTGGAGAGGATTTGGTCAACTATCTGCCCCTTGTCTTTGCTTAGATCATTAAGGGTGTATCCGATCCAATAGACCTTATTTTCTTTATCAATGAAGATATAGTGACTTTCGAGTTTAACATCTTTATCTTCAGTCTTTCTAACCTGTTTAATAGCTTTATAACCTGCAAATTTCAATTCTTCATCCGTTAGTTTTACAGAGCTGCCTTGAAGGAGCTTGTCAATAGCAGCTAAGAATTTATCGAAGGTATCCCCAGCTTCTTTATTGAGATTCTCAGTTTCTATTTCTATTCTAATGCTACTGCCTGTGATCGAACGCATGGGATCTTGGGGGACACAAAAATCTGCGATTATGACAGTTTCGCTATTTGGGTTGTAGTTAAATTCACAGTTGCTTGTGAAAGGGCCTAGATACCAATCAGGAGGATATTTGACTGCGTAGTCTTTACCTTCGTAAAGTTTCCAATTTGTAGTTGGAACCGGAGTCGGTGTTGGTTCGGTAGTCGGTGTGGGGACGACAAATGACGAACCGACAATGAGTGATCCTACTACCCAAATTCCCACGACAGCCAAAAGCACAACAATTAGAATTTCACCAAAGCCTTTTGAGTTTTTGGTCATGTTTTAAAATTTACAGACTTGCACACAAACCGTTTCGCAATTGTTTTTTATTAAATCATGTCTGCATGGTGATACACAGTCCTGAAACTTTCCTCCCAGCTTCAGACACTCTTCTTCGTAACCAGCTTTGAAATAGTTTCCTCCGGGCGATGCACATTCGTTGTATTCCTCGAGCCAATAGCCTTGTGCAGATTTGCAACTTTTCCTTATGGCTTCATTTTCGTCTGGTGTACCTAAAAACCCGAAGGTGGAGAGGATTTGGTTGAGGGTAGTTTCATAACTGTTATTATTAGGGTCTTCTATTGCATATGTTATTAAAATGTAGTTCTCATTATCTTTGGGGATAAACACCTGGGTAATTTCAACAACTTGAAAAATCTTCATGATATAAGCGCTCTTTTCTATAAATGTATGGTTGTTTGGGCCAGAAAGAAGCTTTCCACTTCCACTTCCTTTTTCTGTTTTGTACGCCTGTGCTTCGTTGTTTAATATAGTTTCTAGGAGCACGCCTTTATTTTCGTGTTTTTCGATACTGATCACAAAGCCGTCAGTCAAACTGATAAAATCAGGATATTTTTGGAGACTTTGATTTTTCCCCAGTTTAGAAATCCAAACACGACTCGCCAGTTCTATTAGATTAGAGTCACCAAAGTTTTTGATTTCAAAACCGATATCCTCATTTCTATACGTTTTCCAGCCAGTGGTTTCTTCGCCCAAGAAGTCTATTTCTTTGCAAGTTGAATCCTTTATGCACGAAACTGAATCTGTAAATTGAGACGTATAACTAACCCTTAGTTGCTTGCCTTCCAGGATCTCCAGTTCTACGCATCGCCTGATAAGGTACGAGCCTTCTTCAGCACCTTTCCAAGCAAAGCAGAGTGCTGAGTCGCCGGGGTCGAGTGCTATTTCGTAATTTCCTCTGCTATTGGGCTTTTCGAGAACAACTGGCAGCTTAATACTAATTATCCTAACCATCCTTGAGGCCTCGGTTTTTTCAAGTGTGCTTAGCCAACTATCGAATTCGTTTCTGGGGATAGCAACAGCAACGACGTCGGTGAGAGGATAATTGGGGATTGTTGAAACGTCACTAATCCCAATCATTTTGCCGTAAACTCCCTGTGAAATACTTGGCCTGTTTGGAGTCCCCAAATATTTGGGTACCACTAAAGCTGCAACTCCAATGGTAATTATAATTGCCACCAATATAAAGATATGTACAAAGCCTTTTGATTTTTTGGCCACTGAAATTAGTTTACATCAGGCTTGGTATTGTTGACAAAAACGTATTGATCTGGTATATACTGTAATCGTGGATGAAATTATTCCTGAACCTGTTAGGTTTGAATGGGATGAAGGAAATATAGACAAGAGTTTTAAAAAACACGGAGTCACGGTTGAAGAGGCGGAAGATGTTTTTTACAGCAAACCATCAGTGTTGTTGGAGGACAAAGAACACTCCGGCCTTGAAAAGAGATGCCTGGTTTTAGGGAAGAGCGAGAACGGGAAGTTTTTAAGTATTACTTTTACACTGAGAAAGGGGAAAGTGAGGATAATTTCGTCTCGGCCAATGAGTCGTAAAGAAAGGAGGTTATATACAGAGAAATCTTAAACCAATTCCAAGGTTTGATAATGAAGATGAGGAAAGGGACTTTTGGGCGAAAGCAGACACTAGTGAATATTTTGATTTCTCCAAAGCCCGTCGCGTTATATTTCCGAACCTGAAGCGCACCAAAAAACCAATATCTTTAAGAGTTACCACAAGTTTATTGGCAAAAGTAAAAATGGTGGCCAATAAGCGCGATATTCCATACCAGACCTTAATGAAGCAGTATATTTTGGAGAAGGTAGAGGAAGAACTTAACAAGTCTTCTACTCCAAAAACCTGAAAGTGGAGAGGATTTGGTCATAAACCTCTTCAAATTCTACCGAAATATTGTCAGTTTGCAAACTGATATCATATAGCAGGTTGTTTTTATCAATTAATGTCGAGATACCCCTTGTGTTTTCTGTATCCGTTGTTACCTGATATGCTTCGGTTTGGTCAACGGTTACTATTTTGATAGTGAAGGGAAATGAACTCTCAATTTGTTCAGAGTAGGAGACATACTCTTTCTTTAATTTTTCCATGGTTTGATAGTTTTCGCGAGCTTCAATTAGTCTGTCTTTGTCAGACTGAGATTCTGACACAGTAATGAAAATGTTATTTGAGGAATTTCCGTTATTTGAAAACTGGAAGATTGCTAACTTATCTCTATTGAGAGATTGGATCTCATTATTAAACTCTAGCATTGGTGGGTACTCAACAGAGTATCCGTATGAACTGTTTGTATATGTTTTCCAATTTGCAGTTGGTTTCGGTGATGCTGTGATTGTATCTGGGCTTGGGCGAGGACGTCTGAATCTGGTGTCAAAGAAGTCATGATTTGCCAGCCATCCCAGCGTAAGCACGCCTAAAATAATCACCAACGCTATTAAAATCAAAACATGTGCAAAGCCAGACACCATTCGATATTTGGTAGTACCTTTTGATTTTTTATGCACATGTCCATTTTAACATGAGATATAATCTTAGGTTAAGATGACATTACCTCTTAAGTCAAAGAAATTTCTGATAGATATAACTTTTGTAGTTAGCCTTTCTTTTATCGCTGTTATTTTAGGAAAATCTACATTTTTGCTTTTTGTGAAAGATCCCTTAGAAGAAAGCATTAAAAAAATAAGCCAGTATGTCGAAAGTGATGTTGTCAAAGTTCCGGGAATTGAGTGGGCAGAAGGTAGAGATTTGACAGCCAATTTCTTTTTAACTGGTGGGGTTTGGGAGCAAAGGGATATAACTTATAAAAAATTAATTAGAGCAGAATATCTTTCTACCTTGGAACCTAAAAAATTATTTATTGATTATGCTGGTGACCAAGAGAGTATCGAGATACTTAAAAAACCAACGTATGAATATGGAGAAGAGCCTGGAAAGGGAACGGTGTGGTTGATTGAAGAAAAAGATCTTCCGGCTGACGTTTTGGAACCCGTTCTACGCATAGAGTCGCTAAAGAAAACCTTTTCAGGTAACCCTTTAATTAACTTTTATATTCCACCACTTTATTTTTATTACACGACCGTGAGTGGCGGGGGAGATGAATATACCAGTACGATCCTTTTTTTGTTTCACGCCTTGATTGTTTTTACGTCTTTTTATTTAAGTTACAGACTGTTTAGGAGAAAAACTATTTGGATAAGGAGAGTAATATCCATGGGTTTATATTTACTTTTTACCACACTAGAAGGGCTTATTTTTCTTTTACTTCTGCCAAAAACTTAGTTAATCCATAAACCTGAAAGTGGAGAGGATTTGGTTGGCAGTGTCATGGCCGCGGTTTTTGTTAACCAACTCTGGTTGGTTGCAATTATAAACAAGTTCTGGAGTCAATACATTTATTTCCAAGGCTGAGTTGGGTGCTGTCGCGATAAGATAGGCAATTCTGCCGTATACCATTTCCGCTCCTTGATAAAAAAAGTATGCATCTTTGCCTCCGATAGTGGTTTGACCGTCTTGAGGAGGAGAGAATTTGAAGTCGAATGCTTTCCCCCAAAGATAGTTATAGTTACCACCTGAGTGGTAAACGAAAGTCATTTCTAGGTCGCGGCCTTCAATTTTTTCAGAGTTAGGTCCATATGCTCCGGTTTCACAGGTTGTTTCCGGTGCATTTAATGTGATCTGTGATTGGGAATTTTCAATTACGGTATAGGTGGAAGGGTATTCAAATTCAAAAGCGTATTTCTCATTTCTATATGTTTTCCAGATCCGTAAATCTTCGTCACGGGGTAAGTTTTCGGTTGGATCTGGCGATGTGGTTGGTGATGGGAGTGGCGTGGATACCTGACTAGTTTTTTGGGATTTTACTAAAAGCGTCAAAACAATGCTTACTAAAACAAGCAGCGAAGTAAACCCTAGTATCAAGACAGACAGATTTTTAGCCTTTGGTTTTTGGGGGATAGGTTGTATTTCGATTATCACTGGAACAGGTGAGTTCTTTGGATTTGAAGGGAGTTGGTTTGGGGGATTGTTGTTTGAGAATTCCATATTTTTAGTTTATTCTGCATTTTTTCTCTACACACTTGACCTTGAATTGTGCGCATAAAAATGGAGCTTCTGGCCAGCCTTCACAAAGGGAATCGTAAAGATTTGTGTACTTTTCTTTTGCGGATAAATTTACTGAGCTATACTCACAAGTGCCGCATTGTGATCTTATCGGTACACAGTCTTTGTCAAATGTACATGCTTTATCAGATTCTTTGATATCTAAAAACGGCGGTGTTCCACTTTTTTCTTCGTTTGCAAACCTAAAAGTGGAGAGGATTTGATAAATTTCTTCAGCAGTTTGATTGTAGTAGTTAACATCGTCTCCAGAGAAATAAAAATCTATACTTATGTTTAGTACGGTGGTAGGGGATAAAGCGACGAGAATGGTTGTTGGCAAAGAAGTTGCGGGAGAATCCGCATCTTCTTGACTATTGTACAGGTAGTAAGCTGGAAGATTGTCTAGTTTGCCACCTTTTAACTGGCTAGAGTAATTGGGAGATGAACCAAATCCAAAGTTTTCAACATCAGAAAAAAGCATTTGGTATAAAGAAGTTTCATAAGGTTCGTTCATTTGTTCAACTTCTTTTATAAAGAACATAATTATTGCTACGTTATGTGTAGGTTCGTCAGGAGCAGATATATCTAGTGAAAGATTTGGTTTTGTAATGCCTATTCCAGTATTTGCAACTTTCAGCTCTGACCTAGTAATTTTTGCGTCATAAGGTGAATATATCCAGTTTGGAGGGAGTTTAAATATAATGTTACCCCTTGTTAAGTTTGGAATATTTTTTAGGATTTCAGAGTTTAGATTGTAGTCGCGTATTGTGTAAGTTTTCCAGTTTTCCAGGTTACCGTCCAGTACCTGGTTTGCAGTCGGATTAAGAGGGGGGGAGATTGTTGGTGAAGGAGATGAAATAGACACCAGTGCAGTTTTTTGAGATTTTGCAAAAAGTGCCAGAACAATGCTTATCAGAACAAGTAGCGAGGTGAGTCCTATTATCGATATTGGCAGAACCTTGGTTTTTGATTTTTGGAGAATGGGTTTCGGTTCGTTTACAACCGGAGCAGGTATAGCTTCCAGGTTTGGTGGAATTTGGTTTGGAGCATTGTTGTTTGCAGGTTTCATAATGCTAGTTTAGTACAATTGCGCCCTGGGTACAGCAGAGACGCAAACCTTAACACTGCTTTTGTCTTTTCGTGTTATATCCGAACAGTTTTGATAGCTCGGGCAATCATTTTGGCTAGAACACCTTTTCATACAAGAATACTTTCCAGGATTCCCACACATCTCATCCGGTACTCCGCAGGTCCTGATGAATTCGCAAATACCTTGAGAGCAATCGTTGTCTACATAACACTCTCTTGGAATGTTTTCCTCGTTCAAAAACCTGAAACTTGAGAGGATTTGATTAATATCTTCGCTGCCGGCGGTTATTGAGTAACTGAGATTGCTGTGGTTGATAATGGCGGTAGTTATAGGAACATAATCGGTGGTTAAAAATATCTGATAATTTAACCTGGTCCAGGTATTTCCATTTATTGTGTAATTAACTTGTGAGTCAATTTTGTCAGTATTATGGCCTATCAGCTCTGTTTTGTAATCTTCCAGGGACTGGGAAGTAATCCGTAATATGTAACCGTGTGGAAACTTGATGGGATTGGTACCAAAATTAACCAATAATTGATAAGTAAATTGGCCGGCCGTTTCATTACTGGTGTTTTCCTGAGGTGGTGATTGGGGGTCGTATTTAACTTCAAACCTATATTGGCTATTGGAATACGTTTTCCAGGAGTCGTCAGTTTGGAGAAACCTGAAAGTGGAGAGGATTTGGTCATTTATTTGCTTCTCGTTTAAATTTGGTTTGTACTCGTCATCGGACATGGAAATTTGGTAAATCCATTGATTATTTACTAGGTATACTTCCGTGAGGGCAATTCCTTCCGGTCGGGCATCTGGCATTATTTTAATTCCCTTTAATTCGTTAATAATGATATCCGTAAATTGATCATATCTTTGTTGATTGTATTCTGTTAGTGGTTGATTTTGGTCAAACCACCAGTCTTTTGGAGACAGGTGGTTTTCATTTGAAATAATGCTTATTTGAAAACCAGAAAGGTTACCGCCGTTGTTTGGATCGGTTGAGAAAAAACTAGTAATTTGTGAGCTTGGTAAGATGAACCAACTGGGGGGGTATTTTGTTTCAAATCCGTATTCTTCATTTCTGTATGTTTTCCAGATCCGTAAATCTTCGTCACGGGGTAAATTTTCAGTTGGGTTTGGAGTAGATTCGGTAGTTGGTGTGGGGATGACAAATGACGGACCGACAATGAATGAACCAACTATCCAGATTCCCACGACAGCCAAAAGCACAACAATTAGAATTTCGACAAAACCTTTTAAATTTTTAGTCATGCTTAGTAAAAAGAATTATTTAAAGTTTCAATGGACTCAATAATGGTATAGGGTATGTCTATGTATTTATGGTCCTCAATATACCACTCTATTTCGTATATGTAGTTTTCTGTTGAGAAGACAAAGCTGTGTAAGTATAATCTTTCAAAATCTATTGGGTCAAAATTGGCTATCCCTGAAAAATTTCCTAGTTTGACTTCATTAGTAAAGAACTCAGCCAGGTTATTTAAGCTAACATAATCTTTTTCACTTGCAATTGTCTGACTTTTTCTTGCTCGGCCAATACTAAAATAAGTGCCCGACGATCCATCACCAAAGTATTTGAAGTCAGGAGATGCTAGTTGGTAGCAAGGGTAATTTTGCGTTGGTACTTTTGGGTTTGTTTTCCAGTCGGGGGGTATTTTTAAGGTAAATCCGCATATGGAAGCTGTCTTTTCCCATGTAGATGTGTCCAATTTCTGTTTTCCCCCCAAAAACCTGAAAGTGGAGAGGATTTGGTCATAAAGACCCGAATCGTTCTCGGGCCATGTGTACCAAGTCCAAATATCTACATAATACCGGTCGTCGGATGGTAGAGGGATGATGGTATGTTTTAAGTTGCTCGAGGTTAAGACAGAATAGTATTCCTTGAATCGGCTGTTTGATTTTTTGATTATCTCTTTTGGTGGGAAGGGTGGGCACGGGTCACCCAAAGCGCATTGGGGAACTTCTGCCCCCCTCAATTTGGATTCTTCTTCCAGCGTAGATTTTGTTTTCCGGTAGACAGTAATATATAGAACGTAGGTGGGTGCGCCAGGAGTCTCGGCTTTAAAGGTGTTACTGTCTCTGTCAGAACTAATGAACCCCACAGTGTAATCGGAGACTGGATGAGTTTCTCTTGGTTCCTCCCAACTTGCAGGGTAACTGACTTGGTATTTCCATTTTAAGTCTGTATATGTTTTCCAGTTTTCCAGGTTACCATCTGGTACCTGGTTTTCTGTAGGATTGATTGTGGGAGTTTGGATCGCTGTAAATGTTTGTGGGGGCGTGAGAAGGGCAGATTGGAAACCCTTAAGTATCGTAATTGAAATCAGAAAAAAAAGTAGCAGTGTAACACCAAAAATAAATATCGCAACTCTGAATATTACAGATCCCAACCACAATTTATGGATAATGCTCGAAGAACAAACATTCTGAATTTCTTTTAAAAAAGAAATAGAGCCTTTTGAGTTTTTGGTCATGTTTTAAAATTTACAGACTTGCACACAGACCTCTGGGCAATATTTTGGGTTGGGATCATGTCTGCATGGTGATACACAGTCCTGAAATTTTCCTCCCAGCTTCAGACACTCTTCATCATAACCAGCTTTGAAATAGTTTCCTCCGGGCGATGCACATTCGTTGTATTCTTCCAGCCAATACCCTTGTGCAGATTCGCAACTTTTCCTTCTGGCTTCATTTTCGTCTGACGTATCTAAAAACCTGAAACTGGAGAGGATTTGATCAATGGTATTTATTTCCGGATTCCAGAGGTTGGGATAAGAAATTACTACCCAGATGTTTCTTCCTTTAGCAAAGATGATAATTTTATCGGTGTCTACACTGGTTTGGATGAAAAATCTTTTGCCCGTAACCTGCCCTAGATTTATCTCATCAGGTGATTTATTTATAGATTTTGAGTATTCGTCTATTAAAATATTGAAACTATTATCATCTAAATATTGGAGTTTGGTTTCAATAGTCAAACCGACGTTGAACTCCATAGTGGTTGAAAGTGCGGTTGCTTTGGTAATTTTTGGCTTAGACCAATGAGGGGGAATTCTTATTTCAATTCCGTGGTCGGTGAAAGTTTGCCATTGCCGGGCTGAAGAAGAAGGCGGGATTTTAAAATCACTATTCAGAAATGCGAACAAGAGAGAGATGAAGGTAATCAGGATAAAAGGCAAAAAGCGAAGCCGGGGTCGGGGAACGTGGCCAAGATAGACAATTGAACAAGTAAACAGGTAAACGTACAAAAGCCATATTGGAATAAGAATAATAAGGTTTTTTAGATAGTTACTCAGGAAATAGATTGGTCCCAGGAGCAGATCAGCGATGAGTAAATATCTGGTTGTGTCGCCTGTAAATGAGATGTGTGAAAGAACGAAGGAGTAGACAAACCCAATAAGAAACAAAACGATGGTTATAAAAACCTTAGTTTTAGTAGGCTTGATAAAATTATTCATGAATTGAGTTTAGAACCCCTTTTGAGTTTTTAGTCATGGGCTTAATTTGCCTTTAGACAATCACACAAGCCACCTTCGCAGACTTCGATATATCCTTCTTCGCATTCTATTTCTTGCCCAGGCCGGCAATCTTGAGGACAGCGTCCCAAACAAACTGGGGGTGGGCAATATTCTTGACCATTATTATCGGTGCTGCACGGATAGTTGCAGCACTCATTTTCACACGGCTCACATATTTTATTTCCACAAACTGATTTATCCCATGGATTACTTTTGTCCAAAAACCTGAAAGTGGAGAGGATTTGCTTTAAGGTATCTATGTCTTCTCCTGCGGCACTGATAGTTAAAACATAATTCCCATAAGTTGTAACAATCCACATTATATGATTGAATGTCAAGCCGGGATCGTTGAGTTTATAAATAAACTTGATTGCCTTAACATTTCCAATATTTATCGTTTCTTGACTTTCTTCCTTGGGATCAGCATCTCCCCAAAAAGCAGTGGAAAATATTTCCCAGTGTTTTAATTCGGAAGCTATTTGATCCAGAGTGTAATTAGTAGACCAAGTGCTTTTATCGCGAGCTTGGATTCGAAATTGATTAATATAAGGTTTGCTTTTGTATACGCTCACGTAAAGTTGGTCAGGGTTGCTATTTATTATCCAGTTATCCGGGTAATTGAATTGAAAATTCACAATTTGGTTTTGGTATGTTTTCCAGTTTTCCAGGTTACCATTCGGTACCTGGTTTTCAGTGGGATCTGGGGTCGGTGTTGAGATCTTTGTCGTTTGAGGTGAGGGAATTTGATTTTTAACCTGACTGTTAAATTTCTGGGTGATGACAAAGACAAAAGTTACCAGGATAAGTGATAGTAGGACAGCGCCTAGTATAAACCAGGGTTTGGTTGGGGAAGAAACAGGTGTGGGAGGTGGTTCTGGGGATGGCTCAGTTGGTGTTTGTTCACTCGGCGATTGACTTACCTCTCTCATTAAAATTAGTATACAACTTTGATCAGTAATACTTTGGCACACATTGTCCTTGCTGGCAGATGTAATAGGGACAGTTACCGACTGGTTTTTCATCCGGACCCACAGCGCAGTCAGGTTGAGGACAATCGGAATCTGTCTTACAAACTTCGACCTCCAGGACTTCTTTTCCCCAAAAGCTAACTATCACATCTTTGATTTCCAGAAAGCCCTTTTCGCAATTAAACTCGTAGCAGTAAACGGTCTTTTGGGAAGGGAACATCGGTTCTAAAGGGTCACCTGGAAAGTATTTAACGGTCAGATAGTAATAGGATCCGCCGATAGGGTCAGTTTTAGGATTATAAGGCCTTTCGGGCATGGAGAAGAAATTATTTTCAAAAATTTTTTCAGTCAGTTTTTTCATTTGTTCATCAGAAAAAGTGCCTGTTTCAATTATATCTGGCATTTTTCTGTTTAAGTATCTGGCCCAATATTTAACCTCTCCGTTTTGGTTGATGGTTAATGAAGATTCAGAGAGCTGTGTTTTTATGTTAAGGACAACCCCAATTATTTTTTTGTTGTAATCGTTAGAACTGGGGGATGGATTTATGGTGGGGGAGTATAGGGGTCTGAGCGCACCCGAAGACGCAGCAATTCCGATTGCAAGAACTAAAACAACCGCAATCAAAATCAGAACATGTGCAAAGCCACGTTCATGTGAACTACGAGCATGTGAGCTGCTCCGTAGTGAACTGAATGCGGCAAAGCCTTTTAGTTTTTTATCCACTAAATTTATTTTAAAATTTCAGAGCTTCGGTTGTACAGTTAACCCCACTTTCTCAAACCCCCTGTCCAGGGTTAGAATCTCGTTAATTTTTAAGTCTTTCGCGAACGTATAAATTGTGGCATCGGTAAATGATAGTTTGTGTTCTGAGAATTTTTCGAAATATTCCCAGGCCTTGTTGAAAAACACTTCGTCTGTCCAGAGTACCAAAAGTTGTTTTTCTTTCTCTAACTTCCTAACTTTATTTTTGAGAACTTTTGCAGACGCAAAACTCTGGCCAGTAATCAATCTTGTAAACGTCTCATCTAATACGTAGTCACTGGTAAAAAACTTACTTCCTTTTTTGACCTCTGAGATTAGATATTCAGAAATTTCTCGATGATACTTTTCGCCTTTGAGAGTGAAGTCAATCCAGGCACTCGTGTCAATGAATACTCTTTTAGGTAGTTGCATTGTAGATCTCATCGACTCTTAAACCTAAATCCTTGAGTTTACTCTCCTCGGCTCCCTTGAGTTCAAGCCATGTTTTAAGATTATTTATTTTATCTATCTTTAAAAGTTGGGCCGTTTTTACGTAAGAGTTTACGACACTAGCAACAACATCTCTAATTATTTGAGACCTTTTTATTTTGATTTCCTTTGCAATTTCATCTACGACCGCGAGATTCTTCGGTTCGACATAAACTTGAATTCTGGTAAGTTGACTTATCATAGTGTATACACCATAACACTCAATATGTTTGCTGTCAAGGCTCTTTTGTGCTGTTTTTTACACCAATCTTTGCCCACTACCTATCCGGGACAGTCAGGACATCGTTTTTGGACTAGGCCAGCATTAACTTCATGGGGCGAAGTTTTCGGCTGAAAGGGTCAACCATGAGTCCTAAATTCTCTAGTGTCAGGGCACCAAGAAGCGGAGAATCTCCTTCCTTTCCGATAACAACTGTGGACGGTGCTTTTTTACCTTCAATTTCGACAACAGCAAATCCTAGACCTCTTTCCATGATAGTTCCATCTGCCAGACTGAATTTTTGTTTTCTATCGACTTTTAACCCGAGTTTTTTTGCAAATCTGGCCGGTACAACGGTATAACTTGCGCCTGTGTCGACCAGAAAATCAGCGTTTACTTTTTTCTTTTCAGTTAGATCCGTAAGCGTTACCGGGATTGTTGTTATTCCCATAAACCCATTATATCACGTGTACTAAGCTAATTATTTTGTAAATCTGAAAGTGGAGAGGATTTGATTGATATTAGTTATTTCCGGGTTCCAAAGGTTGTCGTAAGAGATTTTTACTAATAGAGGAGGAGTTTCGCTGTAGGTAAAAATTTCGATTCTGTCTGTATCGACGCCAGTTACTACATCAAATTTTTTGCTTGGCTTGTTTCCCATAATTACGTCTTCGGGTCTGGTTTTTACCGCTTGAGAATAGTTTTCGATATAATCGTTAAAACTGTTTTCATCGAAACGCTCACCCTTAATGTCTATTGCAAATGTGGACTTAAATTTCAAACTGGTAAAGGTGGCACCGAGTCTGGTTTCAGGATCAGACCAAGTGGGAGGAGTTTTGATTTCGATTCCAAAGTTTGAATAAGTTTGCCAGTCCGTGATTGAGATTGGTGAGGGTGTTGGTTCGGCTGTGGGGATCGGGACACTGGTTGGCTGCTGACTGACTTTTCGTGGCTTATTTGCAATCAAAACTAACCCAATGGCGAGAATTGATATAACGACAAGCAGCGTTCCGGGTAAAATTAAAGGTCTGACTTCGGGTTTTACTTTTGGAAACAGTTTATCGATAAGCTTCTGTTCGGTCGGGGAGAGTTGTTCCGGCACAGGATCGACTTTGATAGGGCTGTAGTTTGCTGGATCGCTGTTTTCCATAAGTAATATTAGCATAGGTAGAATGGAGGTGATTCATTGGTTAAAGGTAGGGGTTGTAATTTTTATTTAAACTGTTCTCAAGACAGTTGGTAAGCTCCGGAGTTTGAGTCCATCCGCAGCTGCCGTTTTTCTGGCGTGCGCAAGTTGCATTTTTGTAACATTCGTACTCGGGCTTTAGAATGCAGATTGATACCGCTTCGGATTCCTCTTCAACACAAAGTTCACCTGAGCATCCCCCCACGACACAGTCTTTTGTTGGTAAGGGAGAGGTTGTTGTGGAAGGAGTTGGAGCCCCAACTTGGTTTTTTAGACAGGCGTTTTGCAAGGCCAGAATTGTGAGAAACCCTAAAAAAACGATCAAAGTGACGATTAGCCAGGGCTTTAAAGACATCATGCTTATAATTTCTTATTAAGAGTTTACACTCATGATGGGTAAATGGTAAAGTGGAGTGATTTATGGAGGAGATTGCAAAGGCTTTGGTTGCTCCAGGTAAGGGAATTTGGGCAGCCGACGCCAGCCCCAAAACGATTATCAAAAGATTTAAAGATGTAGGTATAGACGCGGATGAGACCACTAATACCAGGTTCAGAAAGGTTCTTTTCGATACAGAGGGTTTAGAGAACTATATAAGTGGCGTTATTCTTTATGAAGAAACACTAAAGAACGAGATCTTAAGAAATATACTTGTTTCCAAAAGCATTCTTCGTGGAGTCAAGGTTGATAAGGGAGCTATTGATTTAGAAAATTTTCCAGGTGAAAAAATAAGTGAGGGACTAGATGGGCTTCGGGAGAGGCTGACCGAGTATAAGAGCTTAGGGGCTCAATTTACAAAATGGCGTGCAGTGATAACGATTGGTAAGGATATGCCAAGCGATGTTTGTATCGGACTGAATGTTGAAAGTCTTGCCCGTTTTACCGCGTTGTCGCAGGAGATAGGACTTGTACCAATTGTCGAACCAGAGGTGTTAATGGACGGAAAACATGATATCGTACGTAGCGAGGAAGTTACAAAAAAAACTCTCAAAACACTATTTGGGGAACTCAAGGAACACAGGGTGAATCTTCATGGAATGCTTTTGAAGCCGAATTTTGTCCACCATGGTAAAGATTGCCCAAAGAAAGTATCTGATGAGGAAATAGCTCAAAAAACTCTTGAAGTCTTGAAAGCAACTGTTCCCAACGAAGTGCCGGGGATAGTTTTTCTCTCTGGCGGTGACAGTTCAATTGAAGCCACCAAACATGTTAATCGTATGAATGAAATTGGAGGGGTCCCGTGGCAAATTGCATTTTCATTTGAAAGGGCACTGGAGGGACCCGCAATGGAAGTCTGGCAATGTAAAGACGAAAACACCAAAAAGGCACAAGATGAATTGTTAAAAAGAGCGAAAATGAATAGTTTGGCCCGAACAGGTGGGTACAACGAGGAGATGGAGAATGAATGAGCAAATAGAACTGTTATCGATAGGGGACGCAACGCTGGATGTATTTTTAACTCCGAGTGAGTCGGAGACTTTGTGCAGCATAGACACAAAGGAATGCCTTATTTGTTTTTCGTACGGTGACAAAATTCCTGTAAAAAATATTGATTATTCTGTGGGCGGCAATGCTGCGAATAATGTTGTTGGGACAAAACGGCTGGGCGTAAATTCTGCATTGGTGTTGACTCTCGGTGACGATTTGGTTGGCAATCAAATCGTCGAGAAGCTCAAAAGTGAAAATGTGGATATGACCTACACGGTTTCGCAGCCTTCCACAACCTCAAATTACTCAATGGTGATCAATTACGGTGGGGAGCGGACAATTTTTGTTTATCACGCGCCACGAAGCTATGAATTCCCGGTAAGTTTGCCAAAAGTACCTTGGGTTTATTTGACTTCGATGGGCGAATCTTTCCAGCCGTTTTATAATCATATACTTGAATGGTTTGGTAAAAATCCGGAGGTCAAGGTTGCTTTTAACCCCGGAAGCTATCAACTTCGCGCCAAGCGGGAAATAATCGAACCTATTTTAAAGAAAACACATATTTTGTATGTTAACCGTCAAGAGGCCGAAAAAATTGCTGGTTTTGGTGATTCTATGGGCAAAGAGAAAGAATTACTTAGGGCGGTTTCTCGCCTTGGGCCGAAAATCCCGGTAATAACGGACGGGGGTAGTGGTTCTTACGCGTTCGACGGAGTGAAATTTTATAAAGCCAATACGATGCCTGTTGATGCATATGAACGGACGGGGGCGGGCGACGCCTATGGGTCCGGCTTTTTGGCGGCATTGATACAAGGCAGAAATTTGAGAGAGGCGATGGTTTGGGGGACGATCAATTCTGCGTCCGTTATCGGTTATGTCGGAGGCCAGAAGGGTCTGCTTCGGCAAGACCAGTTGGATGAATGGCTCGCGATGGCAACTTCAAGCGGCGTGAAAGTGGAGGAGTTTTAAGATGGGCGAAGCTCCAGACTCTCGGGATTTTCAAGTAGTTTAAATACTAAGTCTTGATTAAGTTGGTCAATAGCGCCAGTTAGTAGAAATCCGTAGACTTCAGCTTCTTTTCCCTGAAGCCCAGCTTGTTCTCCAAGGAAGCTGGTGAATCCTACCAGATTAGATGTTTTATAAAAACCCCATGTGTTTTGAGGAGTTAAGCCCAGTCTTTCTGCGACGCTGCCAAAAGTACGGGCAGAAGTCTGTTGCTGATAAAGAAATGCCTCGCCTTCCGACCTGATTACTACTTGTTCTATATAAGGGAGACCGGATTGACCAAGGAGTGTTTTGTTAGCCCATTCTACATAACCTTCATCGAGATTTTCTAAGGAAGAGAGGGTAACTTCTTCACCTCTATCTCGAAAAGTTGTGTTTACTCTGAATCCTGTTGTTCCTGTCGAAATAACTTGCCATCCTTCAGGTGTAGTGTGCTCAAGTGTGATATTTCGATACCCCAAGAACGGGACCGCCTGGGCATTTAAATGAATTTGTTCGTGAGATGTGGTTAGAATGAGCATTTTTATCGGAGGAACGTCGTTTTGCCTCAGGTCTTCCCAAACTCTCTGGCCGGAAGTTAAATTTATGTAAGAAACACCTTCTTTGTTATCGGTAAACCCTAGGGGATTCCCAACGGTACGTGTCCCTGTTTTTTTAAGGGCGTCATAAAATTTTAAAGTATCACGAGAGAATATTGTTTTTTCGGAAAGACTCTGGGGGGTAAGGTTACAAGATACCTGGCTGCATAAGCTAACTGCAGTTGAAAGAGCTAACCCCGATAATTCTTCGTCTGTAGGAGGAAAGCCGTCGTCTTTATATTTTTCAATAAGATAATCTAAGTACTCCCTCGTACCTTTTTCGGGAGTGCTTCCTTGAGGTAAGTCAAGTCTAGCTTGTCCTTGTCCTGCAACATAGACTAATACACTCCCTAATGTAAGAGTTACTCCGCCTGCCAAACCCCAACCAAGTAATTTTCGCCTTTGTCTTGCCCGTTCTTTTGCTTCTGCGGCTTCACGTCTTTGTTTCAGCCTGAGACTTTCTCTTTCTTTACCCATAGAAATACTTGATTAAGGCTGTATTTTATATGTTAAACTGGATATAAGCAAAAATGGCAAAGATTTTTGTAACCAGAAAAATTCCGGGAAGTGCTCTGGACAAACTAAAGGGCTCAGGGAATGAAGTTGTTGTTTCTGAATTTGACAGGCCGCTGACAAGCGAGGAATTATTAGAAAGCGCGAGAGGGTTTGACGCTCTTCTTTGCTTGCTTACGGACAGGATTGACGGCGAAGTTCTTGATGCTCTTGGACCGCAGCTAAAAATAGTCTCAAATTACGCCGTTGGTTTCGATAACATAAAAGTTGAGGAGGCGACCGAGCGCGGAGTGTTGGTGACCAATACGCCTTCGGAAGTCATTAACGAGTCCGTTTCTGAGTTTGCCTGGACTTTGATGTTGGCACTGGCCAAAAGAGTTGTTGAAGCGGACGAGTCTACCAGAAGAGGTGCCTATAAAGGTTGGGAACCGTCGACTTTCCTGGGCGTAAACATGGTCGGGAAGACCTTGGGCATTCTTGGTATGGGCCGTATTGGGGGGCTGACTGCCAGAAGGGCTCTGGGGTGGAACATGAAGGTTTTGTATTACAAAAGATCACGCGACGAAGCGGCGGAGAAAGAGCTTGAGGTGGAATACGCGGATCTGGATAGACTATACCAGGAGAGTGACTTTATTTCTGTCCATGTACCTCTGACTGATGAAACCAGGCATATGATAAATAAAATTGCCTTTGACAAAATGAAAAAGGGTGTAATAGTGGTCAATACCGCCAGGGGGCCAATTATCGATGAAGGCGATTTAGTTAGGGCAATCAGAGAAGGGAAGGTGGGTGGGGCTGGATTGGATGTTTTTGACAACGAGCCAAATATCAATCCGGAGCTAATTAATATGGAAAATGTAATTCTTACACCACATATTGCCAGTGCAACAAACGAGGCAAGGGAGGAATATGGCAACTTGGCAGTTAATGCAATTCTTGACGCCCTGACCGGTAAAAAACCCCAAAATCTGGTCAATGAAGAAGTATGGGAAAGAAGGAAGAAATAGTTACTTCTGAGTAATAAAATATAACGGTATTCTTCTTCAAAATTATTGATCTTCTCGCCTAATAAAATACGAATAATTTTGCTACTATTTAATTGTTTCACTGCTACGTTGTTCAAAAACTCTGTCTTATTAACTTTTTCCGTTTCTGGATTAGCAGCGTGAGTGTTAAAAAGTTACGGGGATTTAGGTCGTCTATTTGATAATGTATTTCAGTTATTAATTACCGACCGGGGTTTGGGTTTTGTGCCAATTTTGGACTTTACTTACTACTCTTTGAACTTCTTGCCTCACCGTTCCAACTGCCGCAGCCCTTATAAATTCCGGTAATTCTCCACCCTTGAAGTAAACCTTTTTACCTCCATCCCCTGCGAAGTACCGGAGTGATTCGGTATAAAAACCAGGATGATTAGGATCAGTGCGATCCTCAACTTGTACATAGCGTGTTGATTGAGCAACTTGGCCATCAGGGGAAACGCTTACTTTACTTAAAGTTCCGTAGTCGCCATCTTGTCCTCCAAGGCCAGTGAATTGTTTGGTAATGACAGTAAGGATACCGTCCGGAGAAATTCTTGCCATATCTCTGGATGAACTTCCGTCAGGTAGAGTAACCCTGTCTACGACTACCCAACCACCCTCAATTTTTTCTTGCTCGGCTCTCAGTAGGTTTACGGCTTCGGTATCCAAAGTTGGAAAGGGGGTTTCTTGAGCTATTTCCGGTGTTTCCTCTGGTCGGGGTGGATGAGAAATTGTAAAATAAAATTAATGAAGATTCCTTTTATAAACAGAAACAAGAATAGGGACTACGAAGACGGGGAGTCTGTAAACGAAGAAGAAAGACTCCCGGCAAAGAAAAAATTCAGAGATTTAAAACCGGAAAATAGGAAGCACCGGAGAGAACCTACTCGCCCCTGGGGTGCAAAGGAGAGGGTTTTCGTTTTTGTTGTGTTGCTTGTTACGGTTGTTGCTTCGGCAATTGGCGGTTTGTCTGCACGTAGTTGGAAGCTTCCGGGCTTACCAAAATTAAAGCCTCCGCAAATAAGCTTGCCGAATATAACCGGGCTATTTAGTGAGACGATTGTTGTCGAAAAAGACGATGACGGGCAAACCCTTAAAGATAAAGCCGACGAGATTGTGTCCGGTGTAAGCAAAGTCACCAAAAGCCTTTCCGGGGTGTATGCCTTTTATTTAGTCGATTTGGGAAGTGGCTTTAGTTTTGGTGTGAATCAAAACGAGGTGATGCAGGCGGCTTCACTGATGAAGCTGCCGGTTATGACTCTCATGTACAAGCAAAGTGAGGAGGAACTTATCGATTTGGCAGCTATTTATACTCTAAAGCAGGAGGATAAAGTGTCGGGGTCGGGGAGCCTTTATGGAAGAAGTGTTGGGGAGGAATTTACATATGAAGAGTTGGTGCTCCTGATGGGTAAACAATCCGACAACACTGCCTTCAATGTATTGAGGGGTATATTGGGGGATAAAAACATTCAGGAATTTATAGACGGGATAGGAATGGCCAATACTTCTTTGGTCAAAAATACTACTTCAGCAAAGGATATAGGGCTGTTTTTTCAAAGACTTTGGGATATCCAGTTAGTTTCAAAAGTCTCGAGAGACAAGATTTTAGAGGATCTGACTGACACAATTTATGAAGACTTTTTGCCCCGGGGTGTCGAAAAAGGCGTAGAGGTTGCTCACAAATACGGCCGTGAAGTCCATGTAATCAATGATGCCGGAATAATTTTTGCTGAAAAGCCTTTTGTTTTAGTTATTTTATCCGGTGGGATAGTGGACAAGGAAGTCGAGGAGGCGCTGCCCAAAATAATTAGCCTAATTTTCACCAAGTGGATAGCGGATGGTAATTGACTGGGTCGGGATTGCGCAATCAAGGCAATAGATTGTCTTTAAAGGGTCATAGTAGACTGGGTGGTTTTGAATTTCGATGTTTTCAGGCGGGGTATCCGGCCTTGCGACCGTGTGAGTGGTTTTGTCAACAGGAATGTCTTGCCGTATACCGGAATCGGCATCGGGCAAATAGTTTTGTAGAAAGTATTCAAAACGTTCGGGGCAGGTCCCGGAGCCCGGGGAAAGCAAACCTGTCGTCCAACAGACACTTCTTCCGATGATGGTATCTGGCGCCTTTGGCCAGGGGTGGTTTTCTTCCGGTTCATATTTTTCGAGCGCTTCGCTCATTACCGCGTTCCAGATTGGGGAAGCACCCGAAACTCCGGAGACACTGCCTTTCATTGGCGTGTTATCGTTATTTCCTACCCAGACAACCGCGAGTGCGTCTTTGGTGTAGCCAATTGTCCAATTGTCCCTCCTATCATTGGTCGTTCCTGTTTTGACCGAAACCTCTCCGTGTCCGCGGACATTAAGCAGTGACCCGGCGCCGAAAGCGTCGCTTCTGGCGTTGTTATCGTGGAGAATGTGAGAAATTAGAAAAGTGACGTCAGGTGAAAGGACTCTTATACCCTCCACCTTACTCACGTCGAACTCCTCATAAACTTTTCCTTTCCAGTCTTCGACTTTTAGAATCGGGTTGAGATTTTGCCTGACGCCCGAGTTTGCAAAAACAGCGAATGCAACAGCCATGTCGTATGGCCGTACCTCACCGCCGCCAAGAGTCAGGGATAGGCCGTATTTGGCGGGGTCTTCAAAAGTTGTGATACCCATGTCCCGGGCAAAGCCGATAAAGTTTTCAATCCCGTTTAAAGCCAAGACTTTGACTGCAGGTACATTGTATGAGTTACCCAAGGCAAAGCGGACTTGTGTTAGTCCGTGAAATGATCCGTCATAATTTCCGGGACAATATAGAGCTTGGCCTGTGACAGAAAAACAAGTAGGGACGTCTGTTATCGCGGTCGACGGTGTGATTTTGCCGTCTTTAATTGCCAGAGCATAGTTAATCGGTTTGATTGATGACCCCGGTTGGCGTTTGGCGAAAATGATGTTTACCCTTCCGTCCTCGTCCTCGGCGTTCCAATCTTTTGACCCGACCATGGCCAGTATTTCTCCCGTTTCGGGTTTAGTGACCAGGACGGCTGCGTTTTTGACATTAAAGTTGGCCAAGTCGTCAATTTCCCCCCGCGCGGTTTCTTGGGCAAATTCCTGTAGGTCGATATCAAGCGTTGTTGTCACCCGAAGCCCGCCTTTCTCGACCAGTTTTTCGCCGTATTTATTGACAAGCAATTCCTTTACCCAAAGCGAGAAATGCGCGGCTGCGGGAGCTTCGATGTCGGCATAGTTTAGTTTTTCGTTATTAATAAAAGTTTCTTCAGTCTTGTCAATAAATCCTTCCTCTCTCATTTGTGCAAGGACAAGTTCTTGCCTTACTTTGGCAGATTGAGGATTTGCACCAAATGGAGAAAAACGAGTAGGCGCCGCGGGTAGGCCGGCGAGAAGAGCTGCTTCCCCAACGCTTAAGTCCTCGGCATTTTTGCCGAAATAAAGCTCGGATGCGGCTTGTATTCCGTATGCAGTCGAGCCATAAGGAATCTGATTTAAATACATCTCTAGTATTTGATCTTTGGAGTAAACAAGTTCGACAGCAATCGTCAGGACAAATTCTTGGGCCTTTCTGCGTATCGTCCTCTCTTGTGTCAAAAGCGCGTTTTTGACAAACTGTTGTGTCAGGGTAGAGCCCCCTTGGAGCTTTCCACGGAATAGTGTATTATAAAACGCTCTTGTTATTCCAGAAACAGAAAAGCCGTGATGGTTGTAAAAATCTTTGTCTTCAATCGCAAGTGTGGCCTCGATTACATAAGGTGGTAAGTCGGTTAGTTCTATCGGCGTTCTTCTCTCGTCGGTATAAATCTCGTAAAAAAGTTTGCCGTTTCGGTCCATTAGTTTGGTAGAAACGGATATCTGATCGGAATTTAAATTAAATGGCGAAGGAATGTCGTAAAACAGATACATGCAGATTAAAATAAAACCAGCCAATAAAATCAGAAATATTTTTTGTTTACGGCTAAGTTTCTTGAAACGCTTGTACTTTTTCTTTTTCATGAGGTCGATTATACTCTAAAAGGCATGAAGATGGATATAAAAACTAAACCTTGGTGGAGCTATTTGGAAGAAGACCTGCAGGAGTTGCTTAACCAATCTATGAAGCTTTTGACTCGCGTGCCGGAGTGGAAAGACAAGTATCACGATTATGCATTCATGGTATTTCCTGCGGCCAAAGCGTATGAAGGCTTTCTTAAAAAGTTGTTCTATGACTTGGGGTTTATCGGCGAGGATGAATATTTTGGCAAAAGGTTTAGAATAGGCAGGGCTTTAAATCCGTCTCTGGAAGAGGGGATAAGGGAAAAGGAGGGTGTATATGACAAGCTGGTAAATTTTTGTCACGGAAAGGAGTTGGCTGATCAACTTTGGGATACCTGGAAGCAAAGTCGCAATTTAATCTTTCACTGGTTTCCGGGTGAGCGCAATGCGATTGGTTTAGCCGAAGCCGAGGATAGATTTGACAAAATTGTTAATGCGATCGACAGTGCTTTTGAGGGTTGTAAGGTGGGATTGGTATAGATATTAGGAGCAAGATATTACTATAATAATAGGTAATTTCTAAAAATGCCCAGTAAGGAAGTAGCAATAAAAAATTCTGCCGTTTTGGCTTCGTTTCTTCTTGTTGTCTGGGGTTTTTACAGACTGCTTTTTCAGCTTCCCGAAGAGGTCGAAGAGTTTTTTGTAAAACCTGTTATCTGGCTTGTGCCAACATTTTTCTTGCTCTGGAGGGAAAGGTCGGGTCTTGCTTCTGTCGGCATAACTTTAAAGAATTTGTTTCCGGCAATTTACTTTGCGTTAACACTCGGAACTTTATTTGTTTTGGAGGCAATGATAATTAACTATCTGAAGTATAGTAAGTTTGATTTTGGTTCCTTCATCGGCGGCAAGCCACTTCTTATTTCTTTTGTCATCACTTTCGCTACTGCGGTTTCAGAAGAAGTTTCTTTCCGGGGATTTTTGTTTAACCGTGTCTGGTTTGCCACGGGTCGTGAGTGGGCGGCAAATCTTGTAACCAGCATTATTTGGGCGGTGATCCACGTGCCGGTTACCGTCTTTGTTTGGAAGTTTGATCTTTTTTCTTCGCTGGTTTATCTTTTTTTGGTTACTTTGTTTGGTATAGGCTCGGCTTGGGTTTTTGCCAGGACAAAAAACGTTACCTCGTCAATTTTTCTTCACGTCCTCTGGCAATGGCCGATTATTTTGTTTAGATAAGCCTTGAAACTCAGCCTAAAATTTAGTATTCTCTTATTAAGATGTTAAACCAGCAAAAGTTAATTATAGAAAAAGGTAAGGACATTTTTTATAAAATTAAACCCAAGCTTGAGAAAAAGTATAAAGCGGGTGAATACGTTACTATTGAAGTTAATTCCGGTAAGTTTTACGTTGGTAAAAGTCCAATTGAGGCGATTGATAAAGCAAAAAAACACTTTCCCCGAAAACAGTTTTTTTTAACTCAGGTGGGAAGATTTGCGGGTATTTTGAAATGAATCCTTATCTGGATTCTCAAAACGGAGCCCGTATAAAAATTCAAGTTTATCTCAATTCTTGGATGGGTGCGGATTGTCTAATTGATACCGGTTTTTCTGGGGGCCTTTCTTTGCCCGAGACATTTCTTTCTAACTTCAAGCAAAAACCTGTTGGTTATCAAGTTTACGAGCTTGCCGATGGTTCTGATACGGTTTTTTCAATTTACAAAGTCAAGATAAGGTATAAAAAAATTGTGAAAAACATAACATTATTTTTTACTAAAAGTACGGATAGTTTAGTTGGAATTGAGTTTTTAAAGGGCTGCAAATTTATTTTGGATCTTAAAAAATTTCAGACAAATCTCGAATAAAGATCCACTCTGGTTTGTGATATTGTTTAGGTAGAATGACAAAAATCAAAACAACGGATGATCAAGAAGAACTCTTTGTTTTAGTCGACAAAAATGACAAAGTTATAGGAAGAGCTATAAGGAGAGAGTGTCATTCCGATCCGACAAAAATTCATCAGGCGGTGCATGTAATTATAGAAAATAATGAAGGAGAAATTTTTTTGCAAAGGAGAAGTTTAACTAAAGACAGTGCTCCAGGCTGGTACGTTACTTCGGCATCCGGCCATGTAACTTTCGGTTTAACACCAAGGGAAGCTTCAATAAAAGAAATTATAGAAGAACTTGGTGTAAATATTAAACCTAAATTTGTTGGTAGATATATTTTTAGGGACAAAAACGAAACGGAAATGATCGAGGTGTTTAAGGCCGAGTCTGAAGGACCATTTAAACTTGATCCAGTGGAGACTTCGGGAGGAAATTTCTTTACACCAGAAAGCATTAATAAAGCAATTAAGAATGGTGATTTGAGATTAACAGAGAGAGCAATTTCAACATTGAAATTTCTTAAAATCCTTAATTAGTCTTTCTTTATTGATTGATCAGATGTCCAGACGGGGGAGCAAACCATAAGGGCTTCAAATTTACCATCTATTGAGTACCAAGTGTTTGGTGGCAAAATGAAGACATCGTCAGATTTCATCCTAAATTTCTCTCCAGCCTCAAGAGTTAAAATTGCTGAACCTGAAAGAAGAAAGTAAAGCATGGTAGATACTTTATTTGCTGCCCAGCCTGCTTCTGGATATCTACCGATTACTTTCGTTTTGGCAATATCAACTTTATCGAATTGTCCTTTGTTATATTCCCAAACAACTTTATCTTTCTTCCTCTTTATCCACGTCTCTCCCTTTTTAACCAAAGTAGGTTTCATAAAAAGAAGATTAAAATAAAATTTTATTTCAGTAAATACAGAAATTCTGGCAACGGCCGATCATTTTGTTCAGGTAGGCTAGAAGCTGGAATCTTTTTTGAGGCCTTCAACAATCTTGGTCTTCCCAGAAAGCTTCATATAGGGTTGATTTATCAAAGAGGAAAAGAAACTCCTTATCAAACTCTCGCTTCGTCAGTACTTCATAAATTTGCTAATCGATAGGTCGTTGTGGTAGTATCAAAGGACTCTATGTTTAAACGCGGAGTCGGCGTTTTCGCGGGTCTAGTTGCCTCTTTTGGGATTCTTTTTGTTTCAATCGTTAAGGCTTCTTCTCCTTCATATCAATTTAACCCACCCTCGCTCGAGCCACCAGAAACAAAAACAGAAAATACAGCTTCAAAAGACATCTTAATAGACTACCAATTGCCTGACCCGGGGGATATTATGCCTGGTAATCCTTTATGGTATGCCGTTGCTGCCGCAGACAAAGTAAAACTTGAAGGTATAACTGATCCTGTCAAGAAGGCTCAAAGTATACTGGAAATGGCAGATAAAAGGCTATCCGTAGGTTGTAAATTGTTTTCAGAAGGAAAATTTGAAGAGTCGGTGTTAACTTTTCAAAAATCTGAGAAGTATTTAGGGGAAGCGTTTTCAAATGAGGCTGTAGCCAGGTTGGAAGGTAGGGAAACAAGTGAATTGCTCCTCAAACTTCACAAAGCAAGCGCGTTTCACATATATGATTTAGAAAAGCACTTAACTACTGCACCTGAAGATGCAAGACCAATCCTGACAAAAATTCTGGATTTACCTAAAAAAGTTTTTGAGGACACGAGAAATCTTTTGAGTGATATTGGGGTCAAAGTAGACGACTTCAAGCCCTAAGGTTAAATATAAGACAAATTTAATGATCGTTTCCGTGACTTCGTTTTTGTAATTTCCGGCCGCCGTTTGCGGTAAAAACAAAGACTCAATTTTTGTCGAGCTTGGGTTAGGCATTAAATGACGCCCTTTGTACTATTTCTTACCAGTTGACAGGTACAGATGTAGTGTTTAATTATCAGTGTTGCCACCATCCTTAGTATTAGTGGTTTTCATACATGAAATGTCCTTTTTGTGACACTAAAAAGACGCAGGTTCTTGAATCAAGGGTGGTAGAGGATGGCAAGGCGATAAGGCGCAGAAGAGAATGTTTGAAGTGCACCAAGAGGTTTACGACATTAGAGCGGGTTCGGGGAAACAGTGTTTGGGTGATCAAAAAAGACGGAACCAGGGAGCCTTTTGACAGGGAAAAGATAAAACGGGGGGTGATGCGCTCGATAGAGAAGCGACCGGTCGGTTTAAAGTTGGTTGACGATTTGGCGGAACAGGTAGAGCGCGAAGTTTTTAAAAGGGAGAGTCAAGAAGTGCAGTCGAAGCTGATTGGCAGCGCTGTTCTAAGAAGGCTCAAAAAAATTGACAAAGTTGCGTGGCTGCGCTTTGCAAGCGTATATCTTGAGTTTAGTGATTTGGGTGATTTTGAAAAAGTAATATGGCTAAAATCAAAGCAAAAATAGATTGGGACAAGCTGTCCTATGACGAAATGACAGGCCGGGTGGAGAAGCTTGCCGGAAAGCGGCCTATGGTTCCTGCCGACCTACCCGATAATGAGTGGTCCCAGCAGGCCGTCCGGGTGCTTGGGGAACGGTATTTTCTCAAAGACGATAGCGGGAATTCGATTGAGACCGTTCGGGAGATGTGTTGGAGAGTTTCTTGGGAAATTGCCAGATCAGAAGTTAAATTCGGCAAAAATCGCCCTCAAGTTATTGAATTGGCGAAAAAATATTATCTGCTAATGAATACCAGAGAGTTTCTTCCCAACTCCCCGACCTTGATGAATGCGGGTAAAGGAAATAAGCTGCAATATAGTGCTTGCTATGTCCTGCCAGTCGAAGACTCGCTGGAAGGCATCTTTGACGGGGTCAAATATCAAGCGGTGGTGCATCAAAGCGGTGGAGGTACGGGTTTTTCGTTTAGCAGACTTAGACCAAAAGGCTCAACGGTAAAGTCTACAATGGGTGTAGCTTCCGGCCCGGTATCTTTTCTAAAAGTTTACAATGAGGCAACACAGCAGATAAAACAGGGTGGCATGCGAAGGGGGGCAAATATGGGAATTTTGCGGGTTGACCATCCCGACATAATGGAGTTCATTCATTGCAAAGAGGATGGAGGGATAACAAACTTTAATATTTCCGTGGCTGTTACGGACCGCTTTATGGGAGCTCTGGAAAAGGATGAGGAATATGAACTGATAGCTCCGCATACTAAAAAAGTTGTCGGTAAACTTTCTAGTAAAAAAGTCTGGGACGAGATCGCTCAAGGTGCTTGGCGCACAGGGGACCCGGGTCTAATTTTTATTGACAGAATTAATAAAGGCAGCGCAAACCCGATTCGCGGCAAGGGCTGGGAAATTGAGAGTACTAACCCTTGTGGTGAGCAACCACTTTATCCGTTTGATGCCTGCAATCTTGGAAGTATTTTTTTGAAGTATTTTGTAACCCGTTCGACTGGCTCAGGGCAAGCAGGGGTGGATTGGGAGAAGCTTAGAAAAACTGTTCATCTATCAGTCAGGCTCTTGGATGGTGTCATCGAAATGAATCCCTTTCCGCTTCCGCAAATCAGGGAAACGGTAAGCAGTATCAGAAGAATTGGCCTTGGAGTGGGCGGCTGGGCGGATATGTTGATTAGACTCGGAATTTCCTACGACAGCGAAGAAGCGCTTAGCTTGGCTGAGGAGGTTATGGGGTTTGTAAATAAGGAGGGCCACAAGGCTTCCCAGCAGCTTGCCGAGGAACGGGGAGCTTTTCCTTTGTGGGCCAAAAGCATTTATGCAAAGGGAAAGAAAATCAGAAACTCTACGGTAACGACGATCGCGCCGACCGGTTCGATCGGAATACTTGCCGACGCGTCGGGTGGAATAGAGCCGCTTTTCGCGATTGCATATCAGCATATTGTCAAAAGTGAAAACAGGACTTTGAATTTTGTAAATCCGCTTTTTGAAGAGGTGGCCAAGGGACGTGGATTCTATAGCGAGGAGCTGATGAAAAAGGTTGCCGAGCGCGGAACCGTGCGTGACGTAGAGGGGGTACCGGAGGATGTCAAACGGGTTTTTGGTACCGCTCACGAAATTCACCCCGATTGGCATGTAAAGACACAGGCCGCTTTCCAAAAGTACACGGACAACGCCGTTAGCAAAACAATAAACCTTCCTCACGAGGCCACTGTAGAAGACATACAAAAGGCTTATATGTTTGCCTGGAATACTGATTGCCAGGGAATTACTGTTTTTCGTGACGGCTGCAGAGGTGACCAGGTCTTGAACCTCGGAGTAAAGGATGATAAAAAAGCAGATCTTGCCAAGACAAATGGCAACGGGGTGGTGGATGTGCCGGTAATCAAACCCCGTCCCGTCAGAGTTGATGGCGCGACGTATAAACTTGCGACTCCGATAGGGAATGCTTTTATCACTGTTAATCACGACGCTGACGGCAACCCTTTGGAAGTATTTATTGCCATTGGTAAGGCGGGAAGCGAAGTGGCGGCTATGGCGGAAGCATTGGGCAGAGTGATTTCGACTACACTGCGATTCGGAAATCATTTACCAGCTTTGGAGCGGGCCCGTGAGCTAGTCGACCAACTCCGGGGAATTGGCGGGGGTAACTCCGTAGGTTTTGGACATAATCGTGTTCGCTCTCTTCCTGATGCGGTAGCCAAGGCGATTAGTATGCACTTTGGGCTATCCGGCTATGCAGTGCAAAAAGATGAGATTGCACAGCAAAAAGCGACAGAAGCGTTGTTACAGTTAACTTTATCAGGTAGCTCCAATGGTCACCCACAAAATAATCAGCCGGCTTTGTTTAAACACAAGGACTTTTGTCCCAGCTGTGGAGAGGGTTCACTGGTTTTTGAGGAAGGTTGCAAAAAATGTTATGGTTGTGGTTATTCGGAGTGTTAAATATGGTGTTTATTTTTCCTAAATACCGCGAAGATGGAACTGGCCCGAAGGCGAACAGTTCTGCCTAGCAGAGCCCCCGATTTCGCATCGGGGTCGTTCTGACCTCGTGTCGGTTCCATCGGCTATTTTCTCAGGGCTTCTATTGACAAGATGTACATATCCGTATAAATTAGGTGTATGCAGACAATTAGAGTGTCAGCAACTCACGCCAGAAATAACTTTTTTGAGCTTTTGGAGAAAGTCGCTTTGGGCGATCAAGTTTTGGTTGAAAAAGACAGGAAGCTTGTTGCTGCCATAGTGCCGAGAAAAACAAAAGTAGATTGGAAAGGGCTTAAAATAGCAATGGATGCCGCTCATGGGATTTTAAAGGATTATGACTTGAGTAAAAGCCCGTTAAGGGGTAGGAAATCTAAAACTTGGCTAGCTAGGGCAAGCAGGTATTAATGAACATTATAATAGACACCTCGATACTTATTGACAAGCTTAGAGGAGGAAAAAAGTGGGACGAGTTTTTTGAAAGTGTAGATTCTGACTCTAAACTTTTCTTGCCTACGATAGTTGTGTTTGAACTCTTCTTGGGTTCAAGTTCAAGACGAAGTAATGTTGAAAAGAAAATTAATAATTTCAAAAAATATTTCCAACAAGTAGATCTTAGCTGGGATATTGCCAAAAGAGCCGCTGAAATTTATAGAGATCAGACAAAAGATATCGAAGCTGCAGATTGCATAATTGCCGCCACAGCATTTTCTTTGGGCGGAACTGTTCTGACCATCAACAAAAAACACTTCTCCAAAATCCCGGGTGTCGTAGTTTACTAAGTAGAGTTGGAATATGGTTATCTATACAAGACGGGGGGATAAGGGTAAGACGAGTTTGTATGATCCCCAAAACAAACAAGATAGCCCAGTAGCCAAGGATTCCGCAAGGATTACCGCGATCGGCAGCGTCGATGAGCTCAATAGCCATTTGGGGTTGGTAACGGCTTTATTGGAGGATCCCGAAACCAAAATAAAAGTAAAAGAAATTCAGTCAAATTTGCTTCGAATCGGTTCAATATTAGCTGGTTCCAAGTTAAAGTTTTCTTCTGTTAAAACTAAAAAACTTGAACGCGAAATAGATAGGATCGAGGGAAGTTTGCCGCCTTTGGCCAATTTTGTTCTTCCCGGGGGAAGCCTGGTGGCTGCTAACCTCCACGTAGCAAGAAGTGTTTCCAGGAGAACTGAAAGGGAAGTGGTCAGGTTGTCCAGATTTATGCCGATATCTTCGGGTGTTCTGAAATACTTAAACAGGCTTAGTGATTATCTTTTTGTGGCCGCAAGAGAAGCGAATTTTAAGGTTGGTGTTAAAGATGAGCCTTGGACTCCTGTAAAAAAGTGAGCTTTTGGTGGTAGAATTATGTTGGTATGGCGACACCAGAGGTTAAGGAAGATACCAAACCAGTAGAGAGTGGGCAACAGGAGGTTATCAAACCGGCAGAGTCTCAAGCCGAAGCTTCTGTGGAACAACCGGTGGTTTCCGAGCAGCCTTCTCAAGGGGCGCAACCCCAACCACAGCAACAGCAACCCTCAGATGACACAACTTACACTCAGCCAGCCGACGACACGCCCGTATTTGCAATTCCGCAAGATGAGAAAACCTTGGAGGAGGAAGCCAAGGGACCGATTGAAAATCCTTTGACCTGGTTTGCAAATTTCTGGTTAAGAATGGCTAAAAAGGCAATCTACTTAGGAAAGAGAATTATAATAGGGACAAGCAATAAACAATGAATCTGGAAACCGCTTTTATTATATTAGTTGCAGCGACGCTTGTATTTTTTGGGCTTGTTGTCCTCGCCTTTATTGGCTTTACGTTTTTCAGATGGCGCGGGAGGGAGGAAACGTCGATTGACTCAGCGCTTCTATTAGTCCGCGTTCCCCGCAACAATGAGATAAAAATTGACGCCATGGACCAGCTATTTGCGTCTCTCTATTCGATTAAAAAAGGTGGATGGAAACAAAGGTTTTCGTTCCAACCGGGAATTTCTTTCGAGGTCGTTGCCAAAAACGAAGACATCCGGTTTTATGTCTGGACACCAAATAAATACAGGGATTTGATCGAAAAACAGATTCACGGAGCATATCCGGATGCCGAGATTGTTGAAGTGGAAGAGTATAATATCTTCAAAGAAGAAGGCCACGTCAGTTATGCGAGTTTGCAACTGAAAAAGGACAACTTCTATCCGATTAAAGTTTTTAGAGATTTGCCTGTTGACCCGTTGTCGTCTTTGACTTCGGCGTTGGCAAAGATGGGAGAAGATGAAGCGGCCGCGATTCAGGTTGTTATTTCTCCTGCGGATTCCAGTTGGCAAAAATCAGGCCGAGGCTTTATTTCCTCTACTAAAAAAAGTGAGTCGGATCCCAATAAAGCCAGTTTTTCGGTCGGCGCAAAGACCTTGGAGGCCGTGGAAAACAAAGTAAGTAAACCGGGATTTGAGGCGATTGTTAGGATAGTTGTCGTAGCCCAAACACAAACACAGTCCGAGCTTCACCTGACGAATATCAAAAGTACTTTTGAGCAATTCAGCTCGGATACAAACGGCTTCGGTAGCCGCAAAGTTAAAAATAAGGGGGCATTTGTCAACGACTTTTTATATCGCTACCACCCGATGTTTCATTTGTTTGGGAATAGAATTTCGGTCTTGAATTCCGAGGAGCTGGCGACCATCTTTCATTTTCCCAATAAGCAGATAACCACGCCGCACATTTATTGGCTCAATGCCAAAAGTGCTCCCGCTCCGGCCGAAATTCCCGACGAAGGGCTTTATTTAGGACTTTCAACTTATAGAGGGATTAAACGGCCGGTTTATATTTCCGACGCCGACCGTCAAAGGCACATGTATATTATCGGGAAAACCGGTACCGGTAAGTCAAAGTTTCTGCAAAGTCTCATTTTGCAGGATATTGAGATGGGCAAGGGCTTGTGCTTTATTGATCCGCACGGGGACGCGGTTGAGGAGCTGCTTGGCATGGTGCCGCCGGAGCGCGCAGAAGACGTTATTTATTTTCGCCCCAGTGACTCTGAGCGGCCGATGGGCTTAAATTTGCTGGAAGCCAAAACAGAGGATCAGAAGCATTTTGTGACAACGACGGTGATTAACATGATGTATAAACTGTTTGACCCGTATAAAACCGGTATTGTGGGCCCCAGGTTTGAACATGCGGTCCGTAACGCCATGCTTACCGTCATGTATGAGGAAGGGTCGACGTTTATCGAAGTAATGCGCATCCTGACTGACCCTCGCTACGTCCAAGAGCTATTGCCTAAAGTCCAGGACCCTATCATCAGAAGATACTGGACGGATCAAATAGCTCAAACGGCTGACTTTCATAAGTCAGAGGTCCTCGACTACATTACCAGCAAATTCGGTCGCTTCGTTACCAATAAAATGATCAGAAACATTATTGGTCAATCCCAGTCCTCGTTTTCTTTCCGCGAGGTCATGGATACGGGAAAAATATTGCTCATCAACCTTTCCAAAGGTGAGCTCGGGGAAGAGAACAGCAGTTTTTTGGGCTTAATTCTTGTCCCGAGGATTTTGATGGCGGCGATGAGTAGGAGCGACATTCCGGAAGAGGCGCGCCGCGACTTTTATCTATACGTCGACGAGTTCCAAAATTTTGCCACACCCGACTTTGCCCAGATCCTTTCTGAAGCCAGAAAATATAGGCTCAATCTCTGTGTGGCCAATCAGTTTATTGGTCAGATCGAAGAAGAAGTCAAAAATGCTATTTTCGGCAACGTCGGGTCGATAATCACTTATAGAGTCGGAGTGACTGACGCGAATTACTTGTCTCATGAATTCACGCCCGTATTTAACGAAGACGATTTGCTCAATATCGAGAAGTACCACGTTTATATGAAGACTATTGTTGGGAATGAACCTGTGCCTCCGTTTTCGATGGCCTTGTCAAGCGATATTATGGACAAAATCAAAAACAGGAATAAAAAGCTGGAGAAAATCATTCAGGAGATGAGCAGACTTCGCTACGGTCGGGACATGCGTTTGGTCGAGGCCGAAATAGCCCGCAGGGCAAGGCTCTGATATAATAACGTTTGGTTGGCGCCCGTAGCTCATCGGTAGAGCGGTTGTCTTATAAACAACAGGTGCTTGGTTCGATCCCAAGCGGGCGCACTTATGTCTGATCATGTAGATGGCCTTGAAGAAATGTTTAACCAATTAAGAGGTGTGGGTGCCCAGTGGGAACCAACCAACCGGCCAGGTCCGTTGCCACCGCCTGATGATACCTCAGCCTCAGTATCGGACCTTCAAATTGGAACTCATGACACAAGGGCGTCTTTGCAAACTCATGAGACTGGATTTTATGCAGCACTTAAATTAGGCGACGAGATACCGTTCGAGAAACAACCTGGGTACAGGAAAGAAATAGAACATTTTGATAAAGTGATCGGATTATTGAAAGATAGTGGTCAGGTCGTACCGGATGAAGCTTTGGGCTGGAGAATGGCAAATGTGCCAGCTTATATTCAAGGAGTTATCGGTCGAGCAGCCACTTTAGTAGAAGGTGAATGGGTGCCCGGAAAAACTCAGGATAAAAGTCTACATGAGGTAGCCATAGCTCCGTTTTCTATAGCAGCTGCTGTGCGAAGAATTGAACGGAAGAAAACTTTTGGGGGTAGTGTATAGTTTAAAGTTCTTCGAGCTTTTGTTTTTTGCCGTGGCTTATGACGCCGGCTAATTCCAAATAGCGCTCGGTTGTAGACAATCTTTTGTGGCCGGCGACTTGAGAAAGAAGTACAAGGTCAACATCCCTTTTGAGATTTTCTACTATGAATGTTGTCCGGAGGTCGTTGACGGAATAGCCTGCGATTTCGGCTTTTTGGAAAAACCTGTCAATTGCCGCTCTGATATTTCTTGTAGCCAGTGGCTTGCCGTTTTTGCTAACAAATACGTGTGGAGAACCGGCTTCGGGTCTATGGTTTTTAATGTAGGCGTCCAAGGCTTGTTTTGCTGCTTTGTTCAAAGGCACTTTTCGCTCCGCTTGAGTGGCGTAAGCTTCAATGTGGACTTCTTCTTCTTGTACGTGTTCAACTTTAAGATTGGCAACTTCAGAAATTCGCAAACCAGTTTGCAGGATTACTTCGATGATCGAAGAAATTCTCGGGTCGTCCCGCGCAATGTCCCGCAGCGCCCGGTATTCAAGCGGGGAGAGAAACTTTGGTTTTGAAGGGTCAATCTTGGGGTGGCTGACGTCTTTGGAAGGGTCGCTTGTCAAGTGATTAGCGGAGATAGCCCACCTAAAAAAGGTTTTTAAGGCGTTTAATTTTCTGGAAGCTGACTTTGGAGTGTATTTCTTTTCGAGTAGCCAGTCGCGGAACGTGGCGAGGTCACCGGAGGCAATTTGGGCAATCGAGGCGATGTTTTTTGTTTCCAAGTACTTTTCAAGTTGCTGCAAATCTGCACGGTAGGCAATCACGGTTGAAGGAGACCGCTTTTTAGTTTCAAGGTCAGCTAAAAATTCCGGTATGAGCTTTCTTATTGTGGTTTCAGTCATATGCTTTTAATTATTTTATATGGGGTTTATAGTTAATTTACAACCCGCAAGGTAATGATATCACAAAATTTTAACACGTCAACATTATAGGTTATCTTCGGGTTTTTAAAGCTATGAAAAGAGTAATTTTGAGGGAAGAAAATACCCGAGAATCTAAGGCTAGAAGGGTGGTTAGGTTTATTTCCTTTGCAGTGGGTGTTGTGTTTTCAATTTCCTTAATCAGAAACGCCCTGGACTTTTATAGGTCCGGTGATCGTATAGATGAGGCTTCAAGTAAAGTTAGCGAATTGGAAAAAGTCAACCAGGAACTTCGCGAAAGGTTAGAGGAGGTCCAAAGTCAGGAATATATAGAGCGCGAGAGTAGAAACAAGCTGGGGTTAGCCAGGGAGGGGGAGATTGTAGTGGTCTTGCCCGACGAGGAAGTCTTGCGCAAACTCGCTCCACCAAAGAGAGAAGAGGAGAAGGACGAGCTTCCCGAACCCAATTGGCGGGAGTGGCTGGATTTGTTTTTCTAATGTGTTGCGGGGCTGGGAGTTGGACCCAGCCTGGAAGATTATGAGCCTTCCGTGCAGCCGTACACTACCCCGCATGTAAAAGAACGTATACTATTATAGTTGAATTGAATCCGTAGGGCAAGTCGGGTAAAATAGCGGGTGGGCCAGCGTAGCTCAGTGGTAGTAGCGATCGTTTCATAAGCGATAGGTCAGAGGTTCGATCCCTCTCGCTGGCACTGAGAATTAACTTCCCTTTTTTCTTCATTTAAGCTAAGATTGCCGTATGGCTAATAGTAAAAAGCGGGTTTTATCTGGTATTAGAGCGACTGGGAGATTACACCTTGGAAATTATCTTGGAATGGTGAAGGGAATGATTGGTTTGCAAGAAAGTAAGGAATATGAACCTTTCTTTATGGTAGCTGATCTCCACGCTATGACTACACCCTATGACCCCGAAAGCCTGCGAAGAAATGTTCGCGAAGTCGTTTTGGATTATTTAGCTGCAGGACTAAATCCAGAAAAGGCTTCGGTCTTTGTACAATCACTGGTTAGAGAACACGTTGAATTAGCATACCTTTTTTCTACAGTGGTTTCGATTGCCCGCTTAAGCCATCTCCCAACCTATAAAGAGAAAGTGAAACAGTACCCTGAGAATAATACTTTGGCTTTGCTTTATTATCCTGTTCTTATGGCTTCAGATATTCTTCTTTATAAAACCCAGGCGTTACCTGTTGGGGATGATCAGCTTCCGCACCTTGAAATCGCGCGCGAAATTGCAAAGAAGATGAATGAAAAGTACGGGACTGATTTTCCTGAACCGCAACAAATGAAAACCGAAGGCCACTATGTCCCGTCCTTAACTGGAGAGGGTAAGATGAGTAAGTCTGTTGAAGGAAGCTATATTAATTTAACTGATTCTTTAGAGGAAATTAAACGAAAACTTGCCAAAGTTCCTACAGATAGTGGAACACAAAGGGGGAGTATTCCCGAAATAGGTGGGGTGAGGAGTCTTTATGTATTTTATAAATTATATTTTCCTGATGATTTTGAAGAACTATTCGAAAAACCTTATAAAAGTGGAAGAATCCGATACGACACAATTAAAAACAGTTTAGCGGAGCGTATTTACAATGAACTTGTGCCAATTCAAGAAAAAAGAAGAGTGCTCGAGGCAAAACCAGAGCATGTTGATAAAGTATTAATAGACGGAGCCGAGAAAGCACGAAAAATTGCTCAACTAACACTCGAGGAAGTAAAAGAAAAGATGGGGCTTAAGTAGTATGGATGAAATTTCAATTGACGACTTTCAAAAATTAGACATTAGAATTGGCACTGTGGTCGAGACAGAAGTTCCTGAGTGGAGCCATTGGGTTATTAGATTGAAAGTCGATCTGGGAGAAGAAGTTGGCATTAAACAAGGGTTTTCTGGGATAATGAAGTTTTACAAGCCGGGAGAGTTAATTAATAAACAATTTCCGTTTGTCGTCAATCTTGAACCCAAGAAAATAGGACCGGAAAAAGAGCCTAGCGAGGTTATGATGCTAATGGCCACGCCGCAAGCTACGCAAGCTGGCGGACAAGCAGTTCCCGAAGATGAAATTAAACCAATCTTATTCGATTTACAAGAAAAAGTGCCAAATGGAACGAAAGTTAGATAGTTAGTTGGTTAGCTGCTATAATTTATTCCGTTATGTTTCCAAATATTTCACCAAATATCGATAATAAGAAAAAGAAAAAGGGGGTAGAGATTAAGCTTAAGATTAATCTCTGGAAAATAATAATCGTTTTTCTCTTATTTTTGTTTTTCGCACCCTTTTTGATTTCGATCCTGCAGTTTCAGATTGACTCAAGCCAGGTCGAGCTTTCACAACTGCTGACCGATATCAAGAGTAAAAAGGTTGAAGAAGTCGTAGTCCAAGATCAAAAACTCATTGTGACATATAATGATGGTGAGACGAAGCATTCCACCAAAGAGCCAAGCATCAGTTTTTCTGAATTACTCGACAGGTCAGGAATTGATCCTACACAAGTCAATTACGTGATTTCAGATCAGTCACTGGGTAAGATTTTTGGCGAAGTGATTGGGCTGGTACTCCCTATTCTCCTTATGGCCGGGCTCTTTTTGCTCATCTTGCGAAGCCAAAACAGAGGTGTCCAGGACATTTTTTCGTTTGGCAAGTCCCGTGCGAGATTATTTGCCAAAGGTAAGCAAGACATAACCTTTGCAGACGTTGCGGGCGTCGACGAGGCCAAAAAGGAGCTTGAGGAAATTGTCGATTTTCTGAAAAACCCCGCAAAGTACAGGGCCGTTGGGGCTCGTACTCCCAAGGGTGTGTTGTTGTTCGGTCCTTCCGGAGTGGGCAAAACGCTTTTGGCTAAAGCCGTTGCGGGAGAGACAGGGGTGCCGTTTTTTTCAATGGCGGGATCGGAATTTATGGAAATGTTGGTTGGAGTGGGAGCCTCCCGTGTGCGAGATTTATTTGCTCAAGCCAAAGCCCAGGCACCGGCGATAATTTTTATCGACGAAATTGACGCAATTGGGCGGCAAAGGGGGAGGGGTTTTGTCGGTGGACACGACGAGCGGGAGCAAACCCTAAATCAGATATTGGTCGAGATGGACGGGTTTACACCCAACGACAATGTGATCGTTGTCGCTGCCACAAACAGAGGAGATCTCTTGGATCCGGCGCTTCTTCGGCCCGGCCGGTTTGACAGGAGAATTACTCTTGATATGCCGGACAAAGAGGGACGCCTTGCGATACTTAAAATTCACTCTAAAAATAAAAAGTTTGTGGAATCGGTCAACTGGGATCGGGTGGCAGACAGGACAGTGGGCTTCTCCGGGGCAGACCTCGAGAACATGCTTAATGAGGCTGCAATTTATGCCGCCCGCAACAATAAAAAAGAAGTGAATATGGAAGATATCGAAGAGGCTGCGACTAAAGTGAAGCTTGGGCCTGCCAAAAAGAGACTTCAAAGCGAGGAAGACCGCAAAATTACTGCTTACCACGAAGCAGGCCACGCGATCGTTACTCACTTTTTGCCAAAAATGGATCCGGTTCACAGAATATCCATTGTGGCACGCGGTATGAGCTTGGGGCATACATTGATTCCGCCCGCGGCAGACAGGACTCATGAGACTAAGTCACGATTGATGGATCAGATTGCCGCAATGCTTGGCGGCCGCGCTGCCGAAAAGGAGATATTCGATGAAATGACATCGGGTGCGTCAAACGACATTGTCCAGGCAACCCGTCTGGCCCGCGCCATGGTAATTGAATTTGGTATGAGCGAGCTTGGCCCTATTAACTTTGGCCCGCAGTCGGAGATTAGTGACATGGGGGCCATGGAGTGGTATGAAGGAGCGAATCTGGCGCCGAGTACTCAAGAAAAAGTGGACAACGAGGTTAAAAAGCTGATTGATTTCGGCTACAGGAAAGCGGCTGTTTTGGTTAAAAAGCATAAAAAACTGATGGACAAGGTCGTCGAAAGGCTAATGGAGAAGGAGACTTTGGACAGGGAAGAGTTTGAAAAAATTGTCGGCAAAAAAGAAAACGGAGAATCTTTTAAATAGTCTACAATATCTTCATGGACCCTTCGGCAAGCTCAGGACAAGTAAAGTTAGTTCTTATTGACGGCAATGCCATAATGCATCGGGCGTATCACGCTCTTCCTCCCTTGACCACGCGAGGCGGAGAGCCTATTAACGCTGTTTACGGCCTTGTTTCAATGCTTCTCAAAATTATTACTGACTTTAAACCTACCCACATCGCCGTTGCTTTTGACCGCAAAGAGCCGACATTCAGACACAAGGAGTTTAAAGCCTACCAAGCTCATCGGCCGGAAATGGACCGAGAATTAAGCTCGCAGTTTGAAAAAGCACAGGCAGTCTTTGAAGCGATGAAAATCCCGGTTTATTCCAAGGCCGGTTTTGAAGCCGACGATATCATTGGTACAATCTCTTTACAAATCACTAGTCATCACCTACCTGTCGGCAGGCAGGGCAAATCACTAATTACTGACGTAGTCATCGTTACCGGTGACCGTGACATTTTACAGCTTGTCGATGAAAGAGTCGGTGTTTATTTGCCTACGAAGGGTTTGTCGGAAGGCAAAGTTTACGACAGAAGTGGAGTGGTTGAAAAAATGGGTGTCACTCCGGAGAGGATTGTTGACTATAAAGCTTTGGTGGGGGACCAGTCCGATAATTATCCTGGAGTTCCCGGAATTGGCCCCAGGACTGCTGAGAGACTTCTTGCTAAATACAAAAGATTCGAGAACATTTACAAATATCTGGATGATGTCAAAGAATCCGTGAGAAAAAAACTTATCAATGGAAGAAAAAGTGGTGAGTTGTCTTTGAAGCTTGCCAGAATTGTTAGGAACGTTCCGATAGAATTTAGTGCTGACGAAATGTCCCGCTGGCAACTGGATGGCCAGAATGTGCTGGAAACGTTTGCTGAATTTGGCTTTATGACATTGACTCGAAGAGCCAAGGAAGTGGGGGAAAGGTTTAAAAAAGAAAAACAGATGGAGCTGATATGAGAGTAGCTTTAGTACATGATTATTTAAAAGAATACGGCGGGGCAGAGGGAGTCTTAGGGACACTTCATGAAATGTTTCCCCAGGCGCCTATTTATACTACTGTTTATCTGCCTGAGTATCTCGGTCCAAATCGTGGCAAATTTAACGATGCTGACATAAGGCCTTCAAAGTTGCAATTTTTGCCATTTAAACAAAAACTTATCGGTCCGATTACTATGATTTCGCCCTTGATTTTTAAGCTCATGAATTTTGACGGATATGACGTCGTGATTACCTCGGCAACAGGTGCATATTTCCCAAATTTTGTAAATAAAGGCCGTGCCAAGTTGATCTGTTACTGCCATACCCCGCCGCGCTATATTTACGGATACAAGACTGCGAGAAACTGGAATAGGGGAATACTGAAAGTAATTGGTTCATTGTTCATAGTCCTTGGTAGAAAGCTGGATTTCTTGGCCTCAAAAAATGTTGACTATTATATTGCCAACTCAAAAGAGGTTGCCTATCGTATTAAGAGGTTTTATGGCCGCGACTCGCAAGTAATTTACCCACCGGTTGATGTCAGAACATACAACAAAGAACATACAACAAAGAAGGGTAACTATTACCTTACCGGGGGACGTTTGGCGAGAAACAAACGCTTTGACTTGGCCGTTGCTGCTTGCACAAAACTGAATTTGCCACTAAAAGTCTTTGGCAAAAGTTTTGCAGGGTATAAAAAAGAACTAAAAAGTTTTGCAGGGCCAACTGTGGAGTTTTTGGGAGAAATAGCGGAAGAAAAAAAGCGGGAATCGATGGGACAAGCAAAAGCATATATATCTTGTTCAGAATCAGAAGATTTCGGCATTACTCCGGTCGAAGTCATGGCATCAGGAACTCCAGTAATTGCCTATAAATCAGGGGGGGTAAAGGAGACGGTGGTCGACAAAAAGACAGGTGTATTTTTTAATGAATTATCAGTTAAAAGTCTTACTCGCGCAATAAAACAGTTTGACACTTTGGAAATCAAATCGTCTGACTGTGTTACTCAAGCCCAAAAATTTTCAAAGGAGAGGTTTGAAAAGGAGATAAAAGATTTTATCTCAACTAAAATCTAATCTCTCTCGGCACCTTTTCTAAAACGTTTTATCATCCTGCGACCTAGAGGTTCCAAAGCTGATCCGGCGACTATCAAGTACGCTGCACCCTCAACCCCAGTCATTATTAGCCTGCTTCTATTTACTTCGTCCTGTAAGCGAACTCTTTGACTCTCGATATTGTCTGTTAAACCTGGTATGTCTGTCAGATGTAGTACGTTAGCAGCTCTCTCAAGGTTACCGAAAGCTTCTATTCGTTGGTCTAAAGAAAGATCATGTGCTCTTCCAAGAGCAAAGATTCCTGCTGTTGTCAATATAATACTAAGTTTTAGGATCAAACTATCTCTATTCATAGTAGCCTATAGTTTATATCAGTTATTTCTATTTGTCAATCTTTTAGCAATTAGTCTTTAAACCAGTGAAATCAGTGTCCAAATCTGCAATAATCGGATGTATGCCGGAATTGCCAGAAGTAGAAAGTATTAAGTTACAGCTCCAGAAATATCTGGTGGGACATAAAATAATTAATATCGAAATCCGAAATCCGAAATACGAACTAGAGAAAGATAAAGTTCTAAACGCTAAAATCAAAAGTATTCGCCGTTTTGCAAAAGTACTAGCGATTGATCTTTCGAGTGGATACTCGATCGTAATTCATATAAAGCTGACTGGACAACTCATTTATCGAGGCCCGAATTTACCTAAAGTTTCAACCATATCCCAAAAAGTGACGGGTGGAGTTCCAGGCAAGCACACTCACGTAATTTTTAAGCTAGATCATGGCGGCTTTTTGTACTATAACGACGTGCGGCGGTTTGGCTGGATAAAAGTCATCAAAACTGCCGAGGTGGAAACGTCTGGTTTTGTAGGCAAGCTTGGCCCGGAGCCTTTCGGCTCCGCTCAGGGTAAACCTTTTACTTATGAGTATTTTCAGGGAGTTTTGGCAAAAACAAAAAGAGCTGTCAAAGTGGTGTTAATGGATCAGTCCAAAATGGGTGGGGTAGGCAATATTTATGCTAACGACGCGCTCTGGTTGGCAGGAATAAACCCTAAAAAAGAAAGTAAGAAATTAGGAAACGAGGAAATAAAGAAGTTATATGGTGCAATACACCAAGTTTTGAAAGAGGGGGTAAAGTACGGAGGTGCGAGTGAGTTAGCTTTTGTGACTCCCGACGGTCAAGAAGGGAGTTACCAAAATTACACATTGGCTTATGGAAAAGAAGGCACGCTATGTCCGCGACCTGCCTGCCGACAGATAGGTGTAAAATTTACCAAGTATTTCCTCTCCGGCCGCGGTACGTATGTTTGCCCTAATTGCCAAGTCTGATTCAAAATTTCACTTTATTCAAAAACCTTTCCGGGGTTAATATTTTAATCTTTTTGTATTTTTTGATATCTAATAGATGTTTATCACCTGTAATAATGAAATTCGCTTCTGATTCCATTGCGCACTCGATGATTTTGTCATCTGTTGGGTCGGATTTGACGACAGACAATTTCACTTTTGGCCTTACAACGCTAGAAATTTTTCCGATCGCCCTTATGACCTGTTTTATTTGTTCCTCGTTCCACCTAAACTTGCCGTAGAGCTTATCTGATATTTCCAACAGAATTTTCGGAGATATAAAAACTTCTATTTTTTTGCTTTTTGCTAGGCTGATGATTTTTCTTGGATTTCCTCCGAATAAAATTGTTGATAAATATATGTTTGTATCAAGGACTACTTTCGGGCGGTCAGTCATTTAAAATTTTGAGGATATCTTCTTCGCTTTTGATGTTGAACTCGGCCGCTGTATCCGATCCCCATTTGTAAATTTCTTCCCAGATGCTGTCAGTTTCGTATTTCTCGATCATATCTCTGATTACTTGGCTTCTCGTTTTCCTTTCCTTTTTGGAAATTCTGGTAAGCTTTTGAAGCATAAAAAAAGGAAGCGAGATTGTTATAATCTGGCGGTTCTGTGTAGGTGTATTTACGCTCATTGTAATAAATATTATTACAGTAGCGATCATTTGTGTCAAGTAGTGTACAGTATCAGGGT